>JGI12316J15309_10000051_pt1 | contig 194854 bp, 146 predicted proteins | sample MarCyaLeptolynsp_FD_15309 | JGI IMG/M metagenome (IMG submission 15309) | reverse complement strand
AGCCTGAACAGCATCGCCCCCGACCGGTCGAGGAGCCTGTAGAGGTTTCGACCGCCTTCCAGGTCGACCTGCTTGGTGACCGCCAGGGTCATCGTCGCTGCCTGCGCCTCGCGGCAGCTTCCGTAGGCCATCTCCAGGTGGCTTCGGCGCCGCGCGCCCTTCAGTGCCATCCCCTCGGCGAGGTTCAGCGCCATGCTCTCCGCCGACCGCCGAAGCTGGTCGCCGAGATTCCGTCCTTTGGGCAGCCCTGCCGTCAGCGTGTAAGCCAGCGCCGCGGCCTCCAGGGTGATTCGGGTAACGTCCAACACTATTGCTCTCCTTGGGTTGGGTAGTGGAGGCCCCCCGGAACGCTCCTCCCGCTCCTGTCAATGGTGGCCGCAGGCCATCGCGAAGCGACCGAGCACGGTCTGTTCGGAAGTGATTCTCCGCCAACCGTTGACTCCACGGCAGCCAGTGCATCCACATCCGAACAGACCGCGCGGAGGCCGTTTACAGGTGTGGGAGGGGCGTTACCCTGGGCCTCACACTGCCAACCAAGGGGAGCGGTAGTGGGACGGGACCCAGATCGACCTGGAGGCCGAGGCGCGATCGCCCACCAGTAGGTCGTACCGGGAGCATGGGTAACACTTCTCCGGCCCCGGCAACGGCTCCGGCCCCGGATCCGGCCCCGGCAACGGCTCCGGCCCCGGCCCCGGCTCCGGCTCCGGCTCCGGCCCCGGCCCCGGCAACGGCCCCGGCAACGGCTCCGGCCCCGGCTCCGGCCCCGGCAACGGCCCCGGCCCCGGCTCCGGCTCCGGCCCCGGCCCCGGCTCCGGCCCCGGCCCCGGCAACGGCTCCGGCAACGGCTCCGGCTCCGGCTCCGGCCCCGGCAACGGCCCCGGCTCCGGCCCCGGCTCCGGCCCCGGCTCCGGCCCCGGCCCCGGCAACGGCCCCGGCTCCGGCCCCGGCAACGGCCCCGGCTCCGGCCCCGGCAACGGCCCCGGCTCCGGCCCCGGCAACGGCTCCGGCCCCGGCCCCGGCAACGGCTCCGGCCCCGGCTCCGGCTCCGGCTCCGGCAACGGCCCCGGCCCGGCTCCGGCCCCGGCCCAGGCTCCGGCCCCGGCTCCGCCCAAGAACACCTACCCCAAACGAAAAAAGGGCCGCGTCTCTCCCCCAGGGCAAAGGAGAGACGCGACCCCGTGGTCCACAGCCGTACCCGACTGGAAGAGAATCTAGTGGGACATGCGCACTAGGGTACGGCTACGGGCCAGACTGCACTGTTCCCGTTCGCGTCGCCCGGGGAGGCGTCGCCGGAGTACAGGTAGAGAGGGGCGCCCTTGTAGGTGGTCTGCATCGGGCCATCGCCTCGCTGGAACGCACCAAAATCGGCGGCATCCAGGCCATCACCGAGCACCAGGTCAGCCGCATAGAACGCCGGCCACGTGGTCAGGCAGCCGCCCTGGCAGTCACTCAGCGGGTCGTCGCCTCCGGCGGCCGGGGTGTCGTTGGCGAAGGTGTAGAGCGTGAAGCCCTCGGCGTTGACCAGGATGTTCCCGAGCGAGTCGTGCTGCGCGATGCTGACCGCAGCAGCGGGGGCGGGCTGGGGCACCGGGGTCCCAGCGGCGATCCAGGGGCCTCCGTCGCTGTGGCCATTGATGTCGCCAGCCTCAGCGTCACCGCTGAAGTGGTACAGCGGCCAACCCTTGTAAGTGCTCTGCATGCTGCCGTCGGCGCGCTCGTAGGCGCCGAAGTCGGCCGCGTCGAGGCCGGCACCCACCGCGATGTCAGCGGTGTAGAAGACGGGCCAGTTGTCGAGGCAGCCGTCCGTGCACGCGCTGACGGGGTCGGCGCCAGTTGCGGCCTTGGTGTCGTTGGTGAAGACGTACAGGGTGTTGCCCGCGCCGTCGGTGACATAGGTCCCGAGGGTCGCGTCATTGCCCTCAAGCAGGGTCTCCGCGGCGACCGGCTGGGGAACGGGCGTACCCGCCGCAATCCACGGCCCGCCCTCGCTGTGCCCGTTCACATCACCTACCGCGGCGTCGCCTCCAAAGCGATACAGTGGCCAGCCCTTGTAGGTGGACTGCATCGAGCCGTCGGCGCGGGTGAACTCGCCGAAGTCGGCCGCGTCCAGGGCATCCACCACCTCGATGTGGTGGGCGTGGTGGACCGGCCAGTTGTCCAGGCACCCGCCGGTGCAGGCGCTCACCGGGTCGGCCCCGCCGGTGGCCTTGGTGTCGTTCATGAAGACGTACAGCGTCATGCCGTCGGCGGCGGCGACGTAGCTCCCCAGTTGGGCGTCGCTTCGCTGCAGAAAGGTCTCCCCGGTCGGCGCCGGGTTGTACGGGGTCTCGCCGTCGTCGCAGCCACTCGCGAGAGCGATGGAGAACAGCGCAAAGGGGGTGACGAGCCAGTTCAGGGTCCGAGGATGCATCCAAAACCTCCGGTGTTCGTTGGTGCCCCCCAGAGGTATCGACCACGACGACTCACCCCACCTTAAGACGTCTTAAAGCCGGTTTTGTGTGGTAGGTGCCCTCCCATGACCACCGTCACCAAAGTCGTCATCCCCAAAGCCGGCAACTGGAACCAGCTCACGCTCAAGGAGGTCCCACAAGAGCCCTGCGGCCCCGGCCAGGTCCGCGTCCAGGTCGAGGCCATCGGCGTCAACTACGCCGACGTCTGCGTCCGAATGGGTGTCTACAGCTCGGCGGAGAAGTACGTCGGCTGGCCCATCACCCCGGGCTTCGAGGTCGCTGGCGTCGTCACCGAGGTCGGCACCAACGTCACCGATCTGGAGGTCGGCGCCGAGGTCATGGCGGTCACCCGCTTCGGCGGCTATACCAGCGAGCTCGTCACCGAGCGCGACCTTGTCATGGCTCGCCCGCCGGGGTTCGACAAACCCGAGCACGCCGCTGGATTCCCAACGGTCCACCTCACCGCCTGGTACGGGCTCTACCATCAGGGCCGCGTCGAGCCCGGCGAGACCGTGCTCATCCACTCCGCCGCCGGAGGAGTCGGCGGCGCAATGTGCGCCCTGGCCAAGGCGGCCGGCGCCCGGGTCGTCGGCGTCGTCGGACGCTCCCCGAAGGTCGAGGTCGCCCGCGAGCGCGGCGCCGACGAGGTCATCGACAAGTCCACTGAGAACCTATGGGGCCGGGCCGGCGCCCTCTCGCCTGGTGGCTACGACGTCGTCCTCGACGCCAACGGGGTCGAGACCCTGCGCCAGAGCTACGCCCACCTCGCGCCCGAAGGTCGCCTCATCATCTACGGCTTCCACACCATGCTGCCCCGCAAGAGTGGCCGACCGAACCTGCCGACGCTGGCCTACCACTGGCTGCGCACGCCGAAGTTCGACCCCATCGACATGACCGGCAAGAACGTCACCGTCGCCGCGTTCAACCTCAGCTACCTGTTCGAGCGCCGCGAGCGTCTACTCAAGGCCGTCGAGACGCTCCACCAGCTGGCCGCCGATGGCGTCGTGACTCCGCCGGAGACGACGACCTTCGCCCTCAGAGACGTGGCCGACGCCCACCGTGCGTTGGAGACCGGGACCACCGTCGGAAAGCTGGTGCTGCGGCCATAGCCAACATCAGGAGCGTCAGCCCCCAGGGCGTGGCCGGGGCGCCGCTTCCGCTGCAACCCTCGGAGGGCTGCACGGCGAACTGCTGCAGTCCGCCATCGCCTGCGTCGGCCGCTATCTCTGCGCCGCTCGCGTCGGGGCTACCACCACCGGAGTCTGTGGCGGCGTCCGCGTCCGCGTCAGGGCCGGGCCCCCCGAAGCGACCCTCCACGGGGACCTGCACCGGACTGTAGAGGCTGTAGGTCTGCCCGTCCGCGTTGCTGAAGTCCGCCCGCAGCACGTACGGGCCTGGCAGCAGCGTGTCGCTGTCCCAGAAGAAGCGGAAGCCCCATCGATCATTGTCCATGCCGGGCTCGTGCTCACCCACCAGATCGGTGACCAACGTCGCCTTCTCGTGGAACTCGCCCACGACCGCGCACTCTTCCTCCGGATTCCCCTCGATGATGGGCTCGGTGCGCCCAACGACCAGGGTGACCTTGGGCTCGGATTCGCTGATGGCCTCGAGGCGCAGGTTGACCATGCCCGACACGGTCCCGCTGAAGGTCGTCGTGGGGTTGGTCCAGGTCCCCGCCAGCGGCGTGATCGTGCCCGCTCCAGTGCCGCGCACCACCAGCGTGGTCCCCGACGTCGTCGCGGTGTCGCAAAGCGGCGGGTCCTTGCTCACCGCGAACAGGCTGTACACGCCAGGCTCGAGCCCAGCCGTGTCCCACTCGAAGGCGTCTTCGGGCTGACTCACCGGCTGGGTCCCGATCTCGACGGCGCCCACCATGTACTGGCTCGACAGAACTCCCACGGGGGGGATGGAGTCGGGCGTGTAGTAGAAGTGCAGGACCCCGGTGGGGTCTTCGTCGGGATCGTTCCAGGAGACGATCATCGGACCGTCGACCATCACCAGACCAGCTGCCGGCGTGAAAAACACCGGCGTCACGATGTCCCCACCGATGTGGGCCGCCGCTGGCCCGGCCATGGTCAGCGCTGCGGCGACGAGGGCCGCCGCGGCGACGCGTGACCGGACTGGGGTCACGCTACTTCGCCTTCAGCTGCATCACCCGGTTGCCCTGGGTGTCGGTGAAGTAGAAGACGCCGTTTTTGTGGGCCAGGCCGCTGACCGTGTTGGGACCGAGGCCGGTGTCCAACGAGTCGACGAGGTCGCCGGTGTCCCGGTCGAAGGCCCAGATGTAGCCGGTGGCGTAGTCGCTGATGACGACCATATCGTTGACCAGCACCAGGCCCGACGGCTGCTGCAGGCCAACGGCGTTTCCGTCGACGAGCGTCGACACGGGGTCGCTGTTCCAGAAGCTCAGGTCGCTGACGCCGTCATAGTTCTGGAAGGGCGACATGGCCGAACCGTAGCTGCCGGTCGTCGTGTCCAGCACGGCGATGCGGTTGTTGCCGGTGTCGGCGATGTAGAGGCGCTTGGTATCGAGATCCATTTCCAGGTGGCTGGGGACCTGCGGCACGCGCTTCACCTGGCCCTCGACGTAGCGGTTGATGACGCCGTCACTGTGATCGGTGCCCGCCGGGCCGTGGTCAATCTTGAAGTCGTAGCGGGTGATGGAGCTGTGGTAGCCGTCGAAGACCCAGTAGATGTTGCCTGCCTCCCACGCGATGCCGCCACCCAGCGGGCTGTTGTGCAACATGTCCAGGTGGCTGGCGGTGCCGGCGTCGAAGATGGCCAGGTCGGTCGAATGCAGGGTCGGGCCCATGAAGTCGCCGGGGGTGCCGTTGGGGCCCTGGGTGGGCAGGTCGGTGTCGTGGATGGTGGCCATGGTGCCGGGCTGGCCGAAGGCTATGGCGCTCGGGCTGGCGCAGAAGTGCTGCGCGCCGAAGCCCCAGTAGTTCTGGATCAGGCGGTCATCGGTGCTGGCGTTGAAGACGATGGTCACCGAGTCCGTGGCGTTGTTGACGACCCACAGATGGTCGGTGCCGGGCTCGAACTCGAGGTCGCGCGGCGCCGACAGGCCGTCGGGGCCGACGGCAATGGCCGTCAGCGTCACGTTGTCCAGGCTTCCCTCACCCAGGGCCGGGATTCGCGGAGCGCACATGGAGTCGAGGCAGTTGCCGGTGAGGCAGTCGCTTCCGTCCGCGCAGGCCGAGCCTGTCTCGCACAGGGAGCAATCCCCCCCGCAGTCGACGTCCGCTTCGGCGCCGTTGACGACGCTGTCGTCACAGGTGGCGGCAAGACACACGGCACCGGGAGCGCAGACCCCGGAGCCACAGTCGGCGGGGCCGCAGCAGGCGGCGCCAGGGGAGCCGTCGCCGACGTGGGAGCAGCTGACGGAGACGTCGAACTGCGCGACCGTGCTGCCGAGCGAGCCGTTGATGTTGAAGGTGGCCTTCCAGGTGCCCTCTTCGGCGGTGACCTCGGCGGCGGTGTAGGTGCCGTCACCGTTGTCGGTGAGCGCACCGAGGTCGACCGTCGCGCCGCTGTCGGACGTCAGCGAGCCCTGGATCGTGGCGCCCAGATCGGGCTGACCGTTGGCCTGCAGGGCGACCGTGAAGCCAGCGCTGGCTCCGGGGACGAGGGTCCGAGGAGTCATGTCGACGCCGTAGAAGCCGCCAGGACCGTCGTCGGCGCAGGCGGAGGCAAGCAACATGGCGGAGGAGAGCAGGGCGCAGACAGTGGGTGTCGGGAAGCGCATGAGCGAGGCACCTCTTGAGGTCGCGGGACACGTAGGAAGATGCGGGAACCTACGAGAGGGTTCGCCCGAAGGCTAGAGAGTTTCGCCAAAGCGAACCGCATCAGGCCGAGGAAACACGCCGTTTCCCAAGACTGACCGGTCAGTCTTTCCGGCCGGGCAGTGCCAGCGGAACATCGTCCCGAACGACCAGAGACGCCATGGTTCCGAGGCGATAGGGCGGCCACATCAGGGTGTCGACGCCGGGGCTGGTATGGACCTCGTCGACCGGTTCCACCGGCAGAAACAGCCCAAGGTCCTTCATACAGGCGTGGGTCCGGTGGGGCTTGTGGAGGCGATACAGATGCCACGGCGCGTGGAGCATCGCCGCTTCATAGGTCTTGCCCTTGCGCATCGTGAACAGGGGGTACCGCTCGACGAGGAAGTGTCGAAGGGAGCTGGGATCGGTCTCGTGTCCGGTCAGTCGTTCCCCCGGGGTGCCGTGGACCGTGTGGACCTGACCGTTGGCGAGGTTGGCGGTGCAGGCGACGCGGTTGGACGTCGCTCCCAGGACTACGGGTTGGTGCACGTACGGCACACCATACAGGAACTTCCCGGCCCAGGCGGCCAGGCGGTTGCTGACGTAGTTGCGCAAGAAGTAGACGCCGAACTTGTCTTCCGATCGGACGTACACGCGGACATTGATCTGTGGGTAGGTGTGCGACAACGGCAGGCGGAGCAACCGGCGGAACCGCATGTCGGCCATGCGGAACGAGACCACACTGATGTAGCCGCGACCCTTGTGCCGATCCAGGGAGAGGCCCGGCGGCAGCAGCGCCTCCACGTCGGCGTCACGGACGATTTTGTAGTGCTCGAAGATGGCGTCGTGCCAGCCGACGGAGAACGTGGGTGACCTGAACAAACCGCGCCGCATGACCAGCCGGGCGTCACGCTCGTCCTCGTTCACGCGGTGACCGCCAGGGCGCCTTCCTCGGCCTCGGAGACGCTGAGCGCGCCTTCCTCCAGGGCGTCCTCCACCAGACTGACGCCGCCCCTGGTGAGGCGGCCGTGGCGCGCCTCGATGGCACCGACCGCCTTGCTCGCGGCCCGTTTCACCGAGCCAAAGGATGTCTCGCCACGGAGCTGATTGAGCGGTGCAAGAGAGGCGTGGGTACCTATCCTTCCCAGGGCCTCGGCGACGTACTCCACCACCCCAGGAGCCGAGTCGTCGAGGAGGCTCACGAGTGGCTGCTCGGCGTCGGGCATGGCGGCGAGATGGGGCACCAGGCCTAGCCGTGCGGACTTGCTGGCTTTCCCGATCTGGCTGGCAAGCCACCGCGCGTCGGGCGCGGAGCCGCTGACCATCAGCGCGTCGACGGCGGCCACCAGAAGCTCGCCGTTGTTTCGGGCGGCGCAGGTCTTCAGTTCCTGTCGGATGGTCTCGCGATCGGCGTCATCGACGTCCAGGCTGTCCATCAGCGACGGGATGCGGGAGGCGACTGGGGCCCTGAACGCATGGGCCACGGCGCCGTCCAGGATCATTGCGCGGGCGGCGGCCAGCGCCTCGGTGCCGGCGTGGTCCCAGAGGATCGCCTGCTGCCGACGGCCCGGGTCGGCGTGCTTCACGCACGCGGCGTAGACCGCTTGCGCGGTTGTGTCGTCATCGCCCGCGCCGGTGAGCACGAGCCGAGCCGCGTGCCGCGCAAACTCCGGCTCCGGGTCCTTGGTGGCCATCTCCTTCAGCCGGTGTCGCGTCCCCTTCCTGGCCCAGGCTTGGAGCTGGTGACGCAGCGCCATCGCGCGCTCGACCATCGTGACAATCTCGGACGGCTTGGCCTCGATGGTCGACATGGGTCGCGCCACGATGAGGCGGCCGTCTTCGACGCTGGGTTGGAACCCAGCATTGCGGCACTTGTCGAGGGCTCTGCGCACCCGACTCCCGAGCCAGGGCAGCGTGTCGTCGCTGGGAATCCAGGTCGGGGTGACCTCCAGCGTCACACCTTTCGGCACCGACACGGGCACGCTCAGGACGTGCTGGGTGTTGGCCAGCGCGGAGTTGAGGGTCCACTCGGCGCCCTCGATGGTCCCCCGCATGGTCTTGTTGCCAGTGGTCTTGCCTTCGACCGGACCGAACTCCGGATACTTGGCGCGCACCACGTCGAGGACCTTGATGACCTTCCCGCTCATGTGCCTGCCGAAGAGCGCACCCGGGACGATGATCATGGCGCCGACCAGCGCCGCCAGCAGGATGAGTTCCATGGGGCGCACCCTAACAGTGGCGCAGACGTCTGTGCACTACTGCCCGACGAGTCCGGGCTTGCGCTTCTTCCAGGCCTTGTTGCGGGTGCGCAGGACGAAGCGGTCGAGCCGCTTGCCATCGCGCTTGAAGGCCTTCCACTCCAGGCGGCCGCCGCTGACGCTCATGATGTTGTAGTGGTAGTGGGGCTCCATCTTGCGGATGAAGTCCCACTCTCCGCTCACCGCGTCGTCGAGCCGCCCACCAGCGCCGCCAACGACAACATAGGTCACGCCCTTCTGGCGGCCGCGTTCGTAGGCGTGGGCGTGGCCACCGACCACCAGGTCGACGCGGGCGCGCTCGAACAGGGGGACCCACTTCTCGCGCACGAACTTCTCGCCGTCGTACTTGTGCCGGCCGTCCCACAGGTTGGTGTACGGCGGTTTGTGCATGGTCACGATTCGGAAGGCCGCGTCCCGGTAAGCCTGGCTTTTGAGCTGCTGCTTGAGCCACTGATGCTGCCGCGGGCCGGTGTAGTGGTTGCTCTCTGTATCCAGCGCGATGATGAAGGTGTTGCCGTAGGTGAAGCTGTAGAAGCTCTGGGCGTCGGGCAGGACGCTGTAGCCGTACGCGAAGGGCCACTCCCCGTCGTGGTTGCCGCGGGCGAAGACCAGCGGCGTAGTGGCCACGAAATCAGCGACTGCCAGCGACTCGAACCACTGGGTGTGCCACTGGCGCAGGTCATAGCCGTGCTGGACGATGTCGCCTGCGAAGATGGCCAGGTCCGGCTTGGCCCTGGCGACCTTGGGCAGGATGGTCCGGAACGTGCGCCAGCCGTATTGGTTGTCAGCCATCCAGGCGATCGAGAAGGGCGTGGCGTCCTTCGGAGCGGTGCGGAACCCAAACGACCGGCTGGTCACGCCGTCTGCGCCGACGGTGTAGCGATAGCGGGTCTCGGGCAGGAGCTTGTCGAGCCTAGCGATGTGCAGGAAGCGCCAGCGGTCCATGCGCCGGGTCTCGATACCGCTGGTCCTGGGCTGCAGGGCCTTGCCTGCCGGCGCCCAGCTCACCACGGGCTGCTTCGGGTTGAAGTTGGTCTCCCACATGATGGTCATCACGTCGCCGCGCACGTCCTGCAGGAACGGGCCCTTGGTGATGGCGGGGACCAGCGGGGAGAAGCCCATCTGGTGGGGCCTCAGGCGTACGTCGATGGCGTCGAGCCAGGCGCTGTTGGAGCGGCCACGGAGATGCCGCCCCCGGACCTCGACGCGAAGCTTCTCCGTCGTCGCTGGGAGGTGACCGCCGGCCAGGCGCACGACGCCGTCGGGGCCGGCGTCGTGGAGGCTCGCAAAGGTTCGTAGAATCTCGCCACGGCCGTTCAGGGCGCTCACCTCGAACCAGGCCTGGTCGTCGTAGCGCCATGCCGGCTGCTGGCTGCCCAGCTGCCCCCGCGCCTCGAGGGTCAGTCCCTTGCCCGCGGCGGCCGCCAGTCCTGGATGGGCGCTGAGGGCGATGTCCTGACGGGCCCTGAAATCACCCGCTTTGGTGGCCGTGAGACGGCCCTCGCGGACCTCGACCGCGCCATCGATGACCCGCCAGTGCGAGTCCCAACCGGCCTCGAAGTCGCCCGCGGCGACCAGGTTCTTGCCGAGCGCCGCAGGCCTCGGCGGAGGCTTCTCACCCGACGCGCCGACGGCGACGGTGACCTCGGGCGTCCGCTGCTTGTGGCTCGGACCCCAGGCCAGATGCACCTTGTGCGTCCCGGGCGCGGCCCAGGGGTCCACGCGCCAGTCATGGGCGCCGCGGGCCAGCTGCACCGTCGCGACCACGTCCGGCGGGCTCCCGGCCCGGGTCACGACCACGTGGACCTGTCCCTGAGGCGCCTCGCCCGCCTTCCAGCGCAGTCGCACCAGGGAGCCGGGAGGCGCAGCCTGCTGCGTGTTGCTGGTCCAGCTCGGCGCGCTCGCGGTCTTGCGTGGGATGCCGTCGGCGCTGGGACCACCGAGTGCAGCGATCTCGCTGTCGCTCAGCGGCCGGTCATGGAGCTGAACGCTACTGACCCAGCCGCCGATGTTCTCCTTGTCGTTGTCGCCGAACAGCAGCAGCGTCGGTTCCAACAGGTAGCGCGAACCACGCCCTTGCCGCTTCTTGCGTGAGACCCGCTTGCCGTTGATGTACGACGTCGCGGTGGCGCTCGTGATGTCGTAGACGAACGCCAGCCGATGCCATTGGCCGTCGACGACGGTCCCCCCGAAAATGCGCGAGGTCCCCAGCTTCTTCTTACGGTTGATGCCCCAGTCGGCGTCGCCGTTGTTGCTGTGTTGCGTCTGCAACAATGCCCGCCACGCCCGCCGCTTCCTGGGTGGCGTGTCGAGGCGAACGTCCATGACCAGGGTGTAGCGGTCGATGAAGCCGATGCGGTTGGGCGCGAAGCCGTGCTCCAGCCTGAAGTAGGTGCCCCGCTCGAACCGCGCGACCTTGGCCTGTTGCCCGCTGATGCGGTCGGTGGTGAAGCTGTATGCCGCCTTGTCGGCCGGCGCCGCGAACCCGGGCGTCAACGTGTGGCCCCCGTTGGACGAGGCCAGGGTGCCGGCGAAGTCCCACTGCACCACGTCGGCGCTGGCCGACCCGGCGGCCCCGACGACCAGCCCCAGCGCGAGCAGGACCTGGGGCAGATGGCGTGCGGCTGAGATGATGTGCCTCCGGCGTGCAGTTGGGTCGAACCTACTCCGAGTCCGCCCAACCTCCAACAACCGGAGACGGCGCGCCCCTATTTCGAAGGTCGCTCGACCCTACCCGCCATGCGCTGGCGCTGCGCCTCGACCATCACGACGCTGGCCGCCACGGCCACGTTCAGCGACGTGAGGACGCCGTTGGGGGCCATCGGTATCTGTACGAGCGCGTCGCACATCGCTCGCTCCTCGTCGGTCAGTCCCTTTCGCTCGTTGCCCGCCAGGAGCACGGTCGGCGTGGATAGGTCGGGCTCCCAGAAGCGCGCCGTGGCAGCGCCGTCGCAGCCGATGACCTGAACTCCAAGGGCGGTCCTACGGCGGTCCAGGGCGGAGTGGACCGTGCGGACCATCTCGAGGCCAGCGATGGCCCCCATGCTCGCCCGCACGACGGCGGGGTTGTACGGGTCGACCTCGTTGCCGAACAGCATGACGCCGCGCAGCCCGCAGCCGAGTGCGGTCCGCAACATGGTGCCGAGGTTGCCGGGCGAGTCGATGCTGCGGATCCCCAGCCACATGTCGCCAGGCTCGGGAGTGAGCTGGTTGAGGCTGAGCCATCGCTGCTGCAGGACGGCGGCAACGCCGCTCGCTCTTCGGGCTGTCGAGAGCTGCCGGAAGGCCTCGGGTGTGACCCGGGTGATGGGAACACCGGCTTCGGCAAGCGCCTGGATGCGCTGCCGGGCAGGGCTGCTGGTGAGCAGTCGCGGGCTGACGACCAGGTGGCGGAAGGAGGCGCCGAATTCGTGGGCTGCGACGAGGAGGCGCACACCCTCGGCGAAGACGAGGCGGGTGCGGTCCCGGACGCGCCGTTCACGCAGGCGTCGGGAGAGGCGGAGGACAGGGTGAGAAGGGTTGGAAACGAGCTTCTTTGAGCCGTGGGATAGGTCGACCTCCATAGATGCAGCGACGTCCGTCGCAGGGCGAGGGTGGATGGGAGGGCCGCAGGGTAGTTCCCGAAGCTCCGAAGTCCATCGCCGTGGGCACGTTGAGCACCAAGCCGGCTACTGCTAGCGTGCAACCATGCAGAAACCCGCGCACTCTTCCGCTTCGGGCGCCTCCGTCGCGCCCGAGCTCAAAGCCCAATATGACCAGTACTACGATGGCATCAGCGAATGGCGAGAGCTGGGGGCGGTGGACAAGGTCGACAACATCCTCCGTCTCGGCCAGCACTGCCCCCATGACCGGGTCCTGGACGTGGGAGCGGGGGAGGGCGCCGTGGTCGCAGGCCTCGCCCGCAAGGGCTTTGCCAAGAGCTATGCAGCGGTGGACATCTCCGAGTCGGCCGTCGCCGCGCTCCGCGGACGGGAGGTGCCGGGTCTGGAGTCCGCCGAGGTGTTCGACGGCTACCAGTTGCCCTTCGAGGACCGCTCGTTCGACCTCGCCTACCTGAGCCATGTCGTCGAGCATGTCGAGCACCCGCGGGTCCTGCTGCGCGAGGTGGCCCGGGTGGCTCCGTATGTCTTCGTCGAGGTTCCTCTGGAGGAGACCACGCGATCCCCGCGGGACTACGTCGATGACGGCGTCGGCCACATCAACTTCTACAGCCATCGAACGATCCGCAAGCTGATGCAGCAGCAGGGTTTCGAGGTCGTCGAGCAGATCTTCACGCTGCCTGGCAAGGCGCTGCTCGAGTACAAGTACGGCTGGCGCGCGACCCTGAGGCGGCTGCCCAAGCTGGCCTACCTCAAGGTCAATCGGGACTGGGCCTTGAACCGATTCAGCTACTTCAGTGCGCTACTGTGCAAGAGCCCCTGAGATGACCGCCAGGATGCGCTCCTGGACCTTGGGATCGTCGGCCGTGGCGTGCAGCTTCTGGCGCTTCGAGTTCGTGTCGAAGTAGGCGCCCGTCACGCCCTCGAGGTCCGGCGTAGTGGCGCCCCAGATGCTCGACCGGGCAGCCTTCGCAGCGCTCTTGCCACCATCCTCCTTGAACATCAGCTTGAACATCGGCGCCATGAGCTTGAGAAACCCGGGTAGCGCCTTCGTCGACATCGCCTGGGTCATGGCGGTGGAAGCCCGCCCCGGGAAGACGACGTTGACCGAGACTCCCTCGGGTTCGAGCTTCCGTGCAAGGACCATGGACATGGACTCCATCACGCTCTTGGAGTGGGTGTAGGTCATCAGGCCCTTGAAGCCCTTTTCGGCCTGCAGGTTGTCCGGGTCGACGCGGGCGGGCTTGTCGCCCCCGGTGACGTTCAAAACGCGCGCCGAGCCTGCGGCCTTCAGCGCCGGCAGCAGACCGTGGGTGAGGCGCCAGGGCGCCACCACGTTGACGGCGAAGTGCATCTCCAGGCCATCGTCACTCTGCCGTGGCTCGCTGCCCAGATAGCCCGCGTTGTTCACCAGCACGTCGATAGGTTGGGGCTCTTCGAGCAGCTTGGCCGCCAGCGCGTCGACCCCCGCCACCGAGGAGACGTCGCCCGTCACCATCGCGATGTTTGGGTTGCCGGACTCGGCCACGAGCCGCTTCACCGCGGCCTCGCCACGTTCCTGGTTGCGGCCCGTGACCACGACCCGCGCGCCGGTCCTGGCGATGCCAAGGGCGCTTTGGAAGCCGATGCCTCCAGTGCCTCCGGTGATGACGATGGTGCGGTCTTCAGGACGCTTCATGGCGCTCTCCTTCCTGTCCAGCGTTGGCGAGTGCGTTGTGTCGGGCTCCCAAAGGCTGCTCATCACCGCCACGGCGTGTCACCGATGCTCAGTCGGTCTCCGGCGCTGGCTTGTTTTCATAGAAGACATGCACCCGCTCGAGCCCCGTCTTCCCGATACGCCACAACCCGCGCCGCACCACCTTCGTGCCATGCTGCCGCACCAGGACCTCGTCGCGGCCGTCTCCGTCGGCGTCGACCAACGCCGCGATCCCGAACCCTTCGTGGTCCGCAGACCTCTTGCGGCTCGGTCCCAGCCAGGGCGTCAGCGGCCTCAGGACGCGGCCAGCCTGGTTGACCAGGACGACGCCCACGCTGACGCCGTCGAAGCGCATGGACGCCAGGAATCGTGGTTGTTTGGCGCCGATGTTGACGGGGACCAGCGCGACCTTGCGGTCACCCAGTTCCTCCGGGAACTCCTCGAAGGTGCGTCCGGATTTGGCGAGCCACGCGCCCAGGGACTGGCGCAGCACCTTCATCTGAGCGCGAGTGGGGCGCTTGCTGGGGCTCACGCGCAGATTCGCCGCCTTGCCGGGCCGCAACCTCGGTGGGACGAAGAACTCGCCTCTCATGGCCTTTGGATGCACGTCGCCGGGTGGCTTGAAGCGAATCAGCAGCACCGTTCGGTTGCGACTGCGGACCCGGACGAAGCCCTCTATTTCAAGCGTCTCTGGTCCACGTTCGGTGAGCGCAGGCACCAACTTGATCGACTGCAGCACCTTCGGGAGCCGTCGGTCGCCAGGGGGGACGAGCGCCTGGTTGACCGCGGCGACCGAACGGGTGGTGTCCAGGATGTCGGGGTCGGCCACCTTGGCCACCGGCATACGCTTGAGCAGCTTCTTCGGGTATCCGGTGGCCAGCGCGATGCCTTCGCCGCCGTAGTAGAACCCCCACCAGGGTGGGTCGTAGGGTTTGGCGGCACGACTGGTCCCAGGAAAGGCCACCGAGCCAACAAAGGTCAGGAACACCAGACAGCGAAACATGCACTACCCTAACAGGTTCTCCGCTCGTGCGGCTCCTGGTGGTCTCCGCTCCAGGCAGGGAGGGCAGCCGTGCCCCGGTGGCCTTGGCCCCGCGAGCCTACTTCATCGGCTTCAAGGCGGAAGCGTCCGTGGGTGGCCAGCGTAAGATGGCTGTTAGACCACGTCTCAGGACGGCGTCGCGTGGCCCTGAGGTCGCCTACTGACGCGCCTCGTGCTTCACCCAATCCACCTCCATGACCCATTCGCCGGTCATCGGGGTGTCGGTGATCTTGGCGAAGTTGAGGATGGCGAACATGGGCTCTGGGTAGCTGTCGCCCTCGCCGACGTTGCGGTGCACCTCTTGGCCGTCGAGCCGGTAGACCAGGTCTTTGCCCGACCACTCGACGGTGTACTCGTGGAAGTCGGTCAGGGTCGCCTTGATGTCGGTGCGCAGGCTCTTCCAATCGCCCTTGTCGCACGCGCCCTCGCTCTTGATGGCGCCGGTGGTGAACGTGTCGGTGCTGTAGTCGCCGTGGTGCTCGAAGATGTCGATCTCGCCCGAGCCGGTCAGCGGCCAGCAGACGTTTTCGTCCTTCTCCTGCACGGGGGGCTCGTTGTTCTGTGCGCCCAACAGCCACCACGCTGGGAACTGGCTCTTCTGGCCGCTGCTGAGCAGCCTCAGGCGCGCGGTCCAGCGGCCTTTGACGAACTCCTTGCGATTCTTCGACGCGATGCGACCGGCGACGTACTCCGTGTCGGGGTGCTTCTTGCCATGCTTGTCGACGTTGTCGCAGGGGACCTTGGTGTCGAGCTTGACGACCTTGATCTTCAGGGTTCCGCCGCTCACCACTCGCGTGCCGTGCTGCCCGTCGGGGACGTAGCACTGCTTCTCGTTGTTCACCCACAGCCGCTGATCTTGCCAATTGGCGGCGTCGAAGGTGTTGAAGTCGTCGAAGAAGTCGACCTTCCAGGCGCTCCCATTCATCTTGGCTTTGGCCCCGTCGCTCTTGGCGGCCGGTTGGGTCGACGAACAGCCCGCGAGCAGAGCGACGGCCAGAGACGCGGCGAGGAAAGGTCTCAAGGACACCTCAGACGATGCGCACGGCATAGGCCGCGATGGCGACGTAGTGGATGAGCACGCCCGCCAGCACAAAGACGTGGAACACCTCGTGGTAGCCGAAGGTCGACGGGTTGGGGTTGGGCCAGTGAGTCGCGTAGACGACGGCGCCGACGATGAAGAACAGGCCTCCGAGGCCGAGCAGCCAGACGCCTGTCGCGCCGATGGCCTCTACCAGTTCGCCGGTGTACGGCAAGATGATGAGGCCGGCAGCGACGTAAAGCGCCGCAGACAGCCAGTCGGGTGCCTCGAGCCACAGCTGCTTGAACACCAACCCTGCCCCCACGGTCGCCCACATGGCGACCAGGAGCGTCGTCGCAATGTCCGGCTCGAGGGTCAACATCGGGAACGGTGTGAAGGTCCCGGCGATGAACACGAAGATCATTGAATGGTCCAGCCGCCGCATGCGCCGCCGCCCCTCCAGCGACCACTTGCGTCGGTGATAGAGCGCGCTGATTCCCAGCAGCAGACACAGGCAGATCCCATAGATGGTGGCGGCCCATGTGGGCGGCCCGGGTGCCGCCATACTGATGAGGACGGCGGCCGCGGGGAGGGCAACGAAGAAGGCGTATTGGTGACTGACGCCACGCAGTCGGGGGATGGCTTCGATGACCTGCACGCCGCCATTGTGCCCAACCGAGCGCCGCAATGCGACGACCACGTCGGAATCAGTGCGGTTCGCGGTGTGGGCGAAAAAGGGGTACCTGAGGAAACATGAAGACCACCAAGCTGCAGCACATCCACGCCGTCGCCGGGGAGTTGGGGTTGAAGCCCGACGAGCTCCGCCCGTACGGCGACGACCGGGCCAAGATCAATCCCGCAGCGGTGCGGCAGCGGCGACGGAATGGCGCCAGCAAGATGATCCTGGTCAGCGCCATCACCCCCACCTCCGCGGGCGAGGGGAAGACCACCACCACCATCGGCCTGGGCGATGCGCTGCGGCGGCGCGGCGAATCCGTCGCCATCTGCCTGCGCGAGCCGTCCCTGGGCCCTTGTTTTGGCCTCAAGGGCGGGGGAACGGGTGGCGGTCGCGCGCAGCTGCACCCAGCGGTCGACATCAACCTGCACTTCACAGGCGACTTCCACGCCATCTCGGCCGCCCACAACCTCCTGGCGGCGGCGGTCGACAATCACGTTCACCGCGGCAACACGTTGAGACTGGACCCCCGCCGGACGTTCTGGCGCCGGGTGATGGACGTGAACGACCGGGCGCTCCGCAACGTGGTCACCGGCCTTGGTGGTCATGGCGATGGCGTCCCGCGCGAGGCCGGCTTCGACATCACCGCGGCCAGCGAGGTCATGGCCATGCTGTGCCTGGCCGAGGACGCCGACGACCTGCGGCGGCGCATCGGCCGCACGCTCATCGGCTTCACGTACGACAAGGAGCCGGTGCTGGCGGAGCGCTTCAACGTCACTGGGGCCATGCTGGCGCTGATGCGTGACGTCTTGTGGCCGAACCTGGTGCAGACCCTCGAGGGAACCCCTGCGCTGGTGCACGGCGGCCCGTTCGCCAACATCGCCCACGGCTGCAACAGCGTCATCGCGACGAAGGCGGCGCTCAATCTTGCCGACTACGTGGTCACCGAGGCCGGGTTCGGGGTCGACCTGGGGGCCGAGAAGTTCTTCGACATCAAGTGCATGTCCGCCGGCCTGGACCCTTGGGCAGTGGTCCTGGTGGCTACCGTTCGGGCCCTCAAGATGCACGGCGGCGCTCGCAAGAAGTCCCTCGACAAACCCAACCCGGACGCGCTCCGGGCGGGCCTGGAGAACCTCGACAAGCACCTGGAGATCATCCTCGGCTTCGGCGAGTACCCCATCGTCGCCCTGAACCGATTCGGCTCGGACAGCGACGAGGAGATCGCCATCGTCCGAGACCACTGCGCCGCCGTGGGCGTCACATTCGTCGAGTGCGACCACTTCGCCGAGGGGGGCGCTGGAGCGCTGGGGCTGGCCGACGCCATCATCGCCCGGGCGCACGACACGCCGTTCACCCCGAGCTACGCCTGGGCCGACTCCGTGCCCGACAAGATCGCCGCCATCGCCAAGAACGTCTACGGTGCACGCCAGGTGCTCTACACGGTCGACGCCCGCAAGGACCTGAAGCTCGTCGAGAAATACGGCTACGCAGGGCTTCCCATCTGTATGGCCAAGACCCCTAACTCCCTGTCGGACGACCCACGCCGCTATGGCCGACCCGATGACTTCGACATCACGGTCCGGCGCATCCACGTCGCCGCCGGGGCGGGCTTTCTGGTGACGCTCTGTGGGGACATCCTACGCATGCCCGGGCTGCCGTCGCGGCCCCGCGCCCAGGACATCGACCTGGTCGACGGCGAGATCGTCGGGCTGGTCACCTAGGTCGCGGCTGGTCGCTGCCCCTCCTGCTGGGTCTGCTCAGCGGTTTCGTCAGCGCGATTCCGCCCGATGGTCCAGCGGGCGTGCTGGTCATCGACTGGGCGCTCAATGTGAGGTGCGCCCGGGCGTGCGGCTAGCCGTGAGCCAACGACCAGCTCGTCACCGGCGCGACCGGCGAGCGTCGGAGCTCGCGAGACTGCTCGACGCTTCGAGCCAGCGCCTCGGTATCCACAGCCTGCGGCGCGGGCCAGGCCAGCCCCCGTAGGGTTTCGTAAGCCTCGCCCACCCCAAGACGTGTGAGCTCCTCGCCTGTCCACGGGGCGTCCCGTGGGCCTACCTCCCGCTTGCGGACCGCCGTCCTGACCCGCATGCCGATCTCCGAGAGGGCGTCCTTCGCCCTGGGCCGTGCGTGGGGGTTCGCCCCGGTCAGCCGCCACACCGCCGCCACCATCACGTCGGGCGCGCTCAGCGCGGCCCTTGCCGCCGACGCAAGTCCGGCGCCCTCCGGGAACGCATCGGCGACGGTGCAGACCTCTTCCGGTGGCTCCAGAGCGACCCGGAGCTTGCCCAGTCGCATCTCGGCGCCCTCGAACCCGCAGCCCAGCAGGTACCGTCCCCAACGTCCTGGCGTCACCACCAGGCGCTCGAACCGCTCGAGCGCCCGTCGCGCCTGCTCGCGCTCGAATGCTGCGACGGCCTCCGACGCCAGCAGGTCCGGCACCACCCTCGCCAGACGGTTGCCATTGGCGGGTTTGCCTTTGAACCGCACGCCGCGCCCATCCACCCTGAGACCAGCCTCGCATGCCGTTCGCCACGCGTCCGGGGCGCTCTGCTTCATGGCGGTCAACCAAGCGTGCAGCGTGGTGTACCGGTCGGCGGGTCGCTTCTTGCGGGCGCTCCATTGGCAGCGGGTCAACCGGACGTATCGGTCGTCGGGGGCCCGCTGCAGTCGGGTGTGGTCGTGCTCCAACGCTTCCAGCGCCAGGGCGTAGCGGTCCTGCCCGGCCACGCTCAGGCCGGCCGCCACGCCAGGGCCAGCGCGACCCAGCCCACGATGAAAGCGGTCCCGCCCAGGGGCGTGATGGGGCCCATCCACCGCGGACCTCCGATGGACAGCACGTAGAGACTGCCCGAGAAGAAGACGATGCCCGCCGTGAACGCGACGGTCGCAGTCGTCAGCGCCGTCGACGGGCCCCGCGCCTGGAAGGTCAGGGCCACCAGCACCAGCGCGACGGCATGGAGCAGGTGGTAAGTCGCCGCCAACTCCCAGATGGGTTTGGTGCCCCGCTCCTCCAGGACCGGCTTGAGTCCGTGGGCTCCGAACGCCCCGGCCGCGACGCCGAGCGCTCCGCACGCGGCGCCGATGACCCCTGCCCAGGCCGTCATCGGGTCACCTGGGTTCGGAACATGACCTTACCGTTGGTGTCCTTGAACGTGATGCCCATGCGCTTGGCGGTGATGTCGACGACGGCATAGCCGACCTTGCTCTCGCCGAACATCTCACCGGCGCCACACTCCGGAGGGCAGGTCTTGCGCTTGCGTGGATACGCCCCGGTGCCGCTGGTGATCGCCGGGATGCCGTCGTAAACGCCGTACTGAAGCAGGTGAGCGTGGCCGTTGGTCCACAGGTCCGGGCGGATGCGCTGACGCTTCAGCCAGCGCGCCACGATCGTCTCACCGACCTTGTCGCGGTAGGTCTTCAGCACATGATGGCCGACGCCGATCTTCCAGCCCCTGTGCTCGGCAAATGCCTCCCGAACCATGTGTCCGTTGCCGGCCGTGAGGCGGTTGGTGTTCACGAAGGCCAGCAGCGCCACCCCGTAGTCGACCAGGTAGTTCTCGGCGGGGAAGACGATGTCGGGCTCCCGGGCCGCGTACAGCTCGACGCAGGTTTTCAGGGGATTGTTCTCCTTGCCCCACTCGGTGTCGTGGTTGCCCAACGTCACCAACACCGGCGCCCCCAGGCCCCGGAGCATGTCACCGACCTTCGTGTTCATCTCCTGGAGGGCCTCGGCCTCCAGTTGCCCCGTCGGACACTCGGGCATCATCGGGTAGACCAGGTCCCCCAACACCACCACAGCGTCCTTGCGCTCTTTGATGACCGCCGCGCGGAGGGCACGCATGGCCTCGTTGGCCGCCCCGGTGTCGCCGATGAACACCAGCCGCACATGGTCGGTCGCGCCCGGCTTGAATGGTGCGTCGGTACGTGGCGCCTTGACCGGCTTGTTCGGGCACCCCGCCAGAAGGCTCAGGGCTATGACCAGGATCCGCAGCATAGGGAGCAGGGTCTTAGCCGATTCGGGCCACCGCGTACACATCGCAGAGGTTCGTCGCCGGTGGATGTTCCGCCAAGGCAAGGCCGTACCGCCCGCAGAATGTGCCGCTGTCGTAGGTCCGTAGTGCCTCGCTGGCCTCGGCCACGCGATCGGCGTCGAGGTCCGCGGAGGTGATCAGCGCACCGGCACCGCCTGCACCATCTCGGCCATCGCTGGCAGCGGCGAAGACCGCCCAGGGCATGCCCGACGATGCGTAGTGATGATGCAACGCCAATGCCGTCGCCAGCGCGGTATGTCGGGCCCTGCCCCCGGACCGGCCGATCACGTCCGTGGGGATCTTCAGCGTCACCTCGCCGCCCCCCACCAGGACATCGCCAGGCGCCGCTCCGGCCAACCACTTCACCGCATGGTCCATCCACGACGCCACGGACCGATCCACCCCTTCAGCGAAGGTCTCGGGGCATAGCCCTTCGTTCGCGACGCCCTCGGCGAACCTCGCAGCCAGCGTCCGGGGTGTCGCCAGCACTTCCAGGGACAGCCCGGGGACCGCAAGAGGCCCAGAGCCAACCACCTCGGGACGCCCCGAGGGGATGTCTACCAGCACGCTGACCCCCGCGAGCGAATCTCCAAAGGCTGCGCCCAGCCGACCGGCCTTGACGGCCGACAGCTGGCTCCGCCGGGCGTTGAGCACCTCGATGGACAGCCCGGCAGCCAGCCCTGTTCGGGACCACTTCAGCACTTCCTCGGGGGTCACACCCTGGCCAGGGGACTCGCACAGCGCCGAGGAGCCCCCGGAGATCAATCCCCAGACGGCCGCCCCTTCCCGCCTGGCTTGTGCCGCAAAGTCCAGCGCCGCCGCCCCCGCGTCCAGAGAGGCTTGCGAGACCACGGGATGGTCCCCGACCACCAGAAAGTCCCAATCCGTTGGACCCGGGATGCCGCGTGGAGCGATCACGAGTTCGCGGTCCAACGCTCCCAGCTCGCGTCGCGCAGCGCCGTGCATGGCGACCGCAGCCTTGCCCATGGACAGCAGCCAACGCTTCGACGCGTGTCGGAACGAGGACGGCCAACCGCTCACTGCCCTGGCTGTAAGCGTCCCGGCGTCGCATGAGGCGAGTGCAGCCTGCCACGCCTGTAGCCAGGTCTGACGGGTCACTGGCACGTGGGGCACCAGACCGACGGCCGGCCACCTAGTGCGCCGCCCTCCAGCGTCGTCGCGCATCGTGGGCAGGGTTGTCCCGCGCGCCCATAGACGAGGAACGGGTTCTCCGCGCCTTTCTCCCCGAGGTACGCGATCTCGTCACCGTCTTCTGCCGCCAGGACGAAGTTCAGGTGCTCCGGGATGGCCTTCGCCACCCGGTTCCACGCCGCCAGGTCCAGATCGCGGCAGGGCGCGTGGGGGTGCACGGCCGCGCGCCAGCAGAGCTCCACCACGGCGATGTTGCCCAACCCCGCCACCACGGACTGCTCCAGCAGGCGCCGTTTCAGCGCCGTCTTGCGGGGACCGACCAGCGTCGCCAGGGTGGGGCCGTCGAGACCCGCATCCAGGGCGTCGGGCCCGAGCCCCGTCCAGCGGTTCAGGGCCTCGAGCTTGGCCGTTGGCCCGATCCAGGTGCGTCCAAAGCGTCGCGGATCCACCAGGCTGACGCCGAGGCCATCCGCGTTTTGCAGCCACACGCGTGCGTGTTTGCGGCTGCGGTCGTCGTCGCGGACCCATTTACCGGTCATGCCCAGGTGGCTCATCAGGGCCAGCCCGCCGCTGAAGTCGCCCAGCAGCATCTTGCCTTTGCGGCGCCAGCCCAGGCTGGTGGCCCCCACAAGGGCCGCGGGTGTGCCTTCGAAGCGCGCCGCGTCGGGCCGCTCTACGGCCGCGATCACCGTGCCTTCGAGCCAGCGCGTCAGGTTGCGCCGGACCACTTCGACTTCGGGGAGCTCGGGCACGGCTCAGGGAGAGAGACGGTTGAAGGCCACCTGATAGTCGTCCTGGCCGGGGATGCTCAACGTCCCCGTCAGGGTGTTCCCGTCGCCCGTCAGGACGACGGGGCCGCCTCCCTGCGGGGTCTGCATCTGAAACGAGAGGGTCCCGCTCAGTGGCGACAGCATGATATTGGTGATGCTGAACGGGTTTGACACCGAGATGGCCAGCTCTCCACCCGCGTTGCCGAATGCGGTGGTCTCGCTATGGACATCGTCGCCCAGTGCGTCGGTCACCTGAAACTCGTAGGTTCCCACGAGGCTCGCGACCTCCATCTCCAGGCACCAGCCGGCGACGCTCAGGGCGCCCATGGCGTCCGTGCTCCCCCAGACCCAGTAGCGAACCCCGGCGTGTGGCTCCATGCACCACATACTGTTGCACTGCTCCTGACAGAACCAGGCGTTGCCGTCGTCGTCGAGGGTGTCGAGGACTTCGCCCTGATCGTCGATGGCGATGTTTCCGCCGTACAGCGTCGTGTCCTGGTCGCCGCAGGTCGTGACCTGCTGGCTCGTGATGTAGCTCCCCACGATCGGCTCGCCGGCGATCTTGCCGGGGCTGCCTACCGGCAGATTGATGAGGTCAAAGGGGCTGTCCACGTTGTCACCATTACAACCCAGGGAGACACAGCCGACGATAGTGACGGCATTGCACGCACCGGTGGACACCGTACAGCTGTCCTGGGTGCAGGGATCGCCATCTTCGCAGTCGGCATCGGTCTGACACTTGTCATCGGGGTTGCAGTTGGTGCCCCCCAGCGGCGTCAACTCACAGGTGCCCGCGGGGCATAGGTAGATGCTGCACGGGTCCGGCGACTCGGGGCAGTCGGCCGGCGCGGAGCATTCGTAGCAGTCGGGGACCGGCGAGTAGTCGCACACCCCGTCGTTGCACTCGACCGGATTGCACAGGCTTGCGTCCGTGCAGTCGTCCACGCCCTGGCAGGAGGTGCAGCCGGGGGTTTCCTGGACAAGGCAGATACCCTCGGGTCCGCATGTTCCTGTGAAGCAACCGCCCTGTTGCTTGGCGACGGCGTCGCAGAACGCCTCGTCCGCCGCGTCGCACGGGGTGCAATTACTCTGCACCTGTAGTTGGCAACCCAGCCCTGGACTGCAGGTCCAGCTGGAGCAGCCGTCGGGTGGCGGCCCACAGTGTTGCGGGGTCTCGCACTGGCACTGGGACGGGTCGAAGGCGCCGTCGGGCTCGCAGGTATTGGTGAACGGGTTGCAGCTTCCCCCACCGAAACACCCGGAGGGCGCTGAGAGGTGGTCGCAGCCGCCATTGATACAGCAGCCTTCGTCGTCGATGGACTCGTCCAGCTCGCACATGCAGGTGTCGAGGTTGCATTCGTAGGTGCCGCAGTTCGACGACGCGCAGGTCCCTTGACCCGTGCACGATCCGGGCTGCGCGGGTTCGGTGGTGAAGGCTCCCTGGCACGCTCCAGCCTGGCAGGTGCCTGGACTGCAGGGCTGGCTGCAGTCGGTGCCGTCCGGGACGTCGACCTCCTCGCACTGACCGCTCGACGGGTTGCACTCCCAGGTCGTGCACGGGTTTGTCGACTCGGGGCAGTCCGCGCAAGACCCGGTGTCCTCGACAGTGTCCTCTGCGACGTCGGGCGGGCCCGTATCGGGCCCTGTGTCGACGGTGCCGTCGGGGACCGATGTGCCGTCAGGGGGCGTGGTGCTGTCGCCGGCGACCGTATCGGGCGGGGGGGCATCGACGCCCACATCACCGGTGACCGGGTTCACACGCTCCGGCGAGATGCAGGCGGCGCTGAGGAGCGTCAGCAGAGCCGCGAGCGTCGACGACGTGGACGGGAGACGAGGGTGTTGCGTGTTCACCCGGGAACTCTACCGCGCAGCCCCCGATGCGATCCATTTCTCCACCGCACACCGCTCCGACTCCGAAAGGGGGCTGCCCGGTGGCATGGCGATCGTCGGGTCGTCCGCGGCCAGCCGAACCACCAGATCGGAGCAGCCGGCGTCGCCCGCCGTGACGTAGCCAGCGACGAGCGCGTCATAGGCGCTGTCGGCGTCGCTGAGCACGAGCCCGCCCTGTCCCGGCTCAGAGCCGTGGCAGGCGCTGCCCCCCTGGGCACACTTCGCTTCGATGGTGCGGGTGTACACGTCGTCCCAGGTAGGCGTGTACAGCTCCGAGCAGCTGTCGGCGATGCTGGTGACGCAGCTGCTGGCGGCCGGCTCTTCGTCAGCGCAGCCCGTTGCCGGTGCGACCGCGACCGCGACCGCCACCGCAACGATGGCGAAGCCTAGCCTTCGGCGCAAAACGTGAAGACCGCCTTGTGCTCGGTCGCGGTGTCCGCGTCCTCGGTGATGAGCATCCGGAACTCCCACGCCCCGGGCATGATGAGGTTGACGTCCGGTGCGTCCCATTCGCCGTTGCTTCCACGTGCCGTCGCGGTGACGTTGGTGGAGCCGTGGCCGTGGGCGGGCATCCAGGGCTCGACGACCAGGGTGATGCCGCCGTCGACGGGATTGCCGCCCGCATCGGTGACGGTCAGCATCAGCGTGTTCAGGCCCTTGTCGGGGGGCGCTGGGGTGGCTTCGGAGATGGCGACGGTGTACGTGCCCTCCGGGGTCGCTGCGGAGATGCCCTGCACGTAGGTCTGGCAGTTCTCGGTGCCATCGCTGGTGTCGGCCGGAGCCGTGCTCGGGGTCTCGCCATCGTCACAGGCGGCCAGGCCGGTGACCGCCAGCGTCGTGAGGAGGATGAAAAGCGTCGAGATGCGTCGCAAGGGGCTTGCCTCCGTCGTGGGTCCGGGGTTCTGTATGTAGCCAGCTGTCCCCGTGGTTACAAGGAAACGCACATGCCCTCGATGCCTGAACCCCGCGCGAGAATCGCCGTGATTTCAACAGGGGGGACCATCGAAAAGACCTATGATGAGATGGCCGGGGTGCTGCAGAACGCGGTCACCATCCTCGACATCATGCTCGAGTCCCTGTCGCTCAACGGCATCGCGCTCGTCCGCGTGCCGTTGATGAACAAGGACAGCAACGACATGACCCCGGGCGACCACCGGATCATCGCCGAGACCGCCCGGGCGATGTCGGAGCAGTACGACGGCGTCGTGGTGGTCCATGGCACCGACCGGATGTCCCACAGCGGTGAGCAGACCTACGCGCTGACGGAACCGCGGCCGCGGGTGCCCATCATCTTCACCGGCGCGATGCGGCCGTACCAGCTTCGTACGACCGACGCGGTGCAGAACCTGACCGAGGCGCTGTTGGCGGTCCAAATCATCGATCCCGGGGTCTACATCGCCATGCATTCGACTGTGCTGGCGTTCCCCGGCGTCATCAAGGACGTCGAAAAAGGCCAGTTCATCAAGCCGAATGCCTGAACAAGGGCCTTTGATGGCGAGGGTTTGAAGCCCGCGTACAAAGCTGTGACCAAACCGTTGCAAACGGGTGGACGCCGCAGCGTTAGGGTGTCATCGCCAAACGACCAAAAGGACACACGTCCATGAACATGAAAACCGACCGAGCCTTCACGGGCGAGAACGCGGACTGGCGCCAGCAGGTCAAGCCGTTCCGCACGCCCGACGTGAAGCGCAGCGTCTGGCAGCTCGTCAATACACTGGTGCCCTACTTCGGCGCCTGGGCCCTGATGATCTGGGGCCTCGACAACAACCTGTGGGTCACCGCGGGTGCGACGCTGCTCGCCGGGCTGCTTACCGTGCGCCTCTTCATCATCAACCATGACTGCGGCCATGGCTCCTTCTTCAAGTCCCGCAAGGCCAACGACATCGTGGGCTTCTGGACCGCCCTGCTGGTGGTCACGCCCTACCTGCAGTGGCGCCATGGCCACGCGCTGCATCACGCCAAGTCCGGCAAGGTGGACGACCGCGGCATCGGCTACTTCTGGATCATGACCAAGCAGGAGTACGAGAAGGCCCCCTGGGCGACCCGCGTGTGGTGCCGTTTCTACCGCAATCCGTTCATCCTGTTCCTCTTTGGCGGCATCTATCTGTTCCTCATCGAGTTCCGCTTCACCATGCGCAGCGACTCGGCGAAGACCCGGCGTCAGGTCTACCTGACCAACCTGTGCCTGGCGGGCATCATCGCCGGCGGCGGGGCACTGTTTGGCTACGCGGCCTTCGCGACCCTGTTCGTCTCGACGGTCGCGGTCGCCACCACCATCGGCCTGTGGCTCTTCTACCTCCAGCACCACTACGAGGGCTCCTACTGGGGCGCCGGTGATGATTGGAGCTACGAGCGCGCGGCCCTTGAGGGCAGCTCGTACATCAAGATGCCCGCGGTGCTGGAGTGGTTTGCCGGCTACATCAACTACCACCACATCCACCACCTGGTGCCGAAGGTCCCCAACTACAAGCTGCGCGAGGCGCACTACGCCATCCCCGCGTTCGAGGCGGTGCAGCCGCTGACGTGGCGCCAGATCCTCGGGAGCTGGAAGCTGCGGCTGGTGGACGAGGAGACCCTGCAGTGGGTCGACTTCCCCAAGAAGTCCAAGCAGCCCAAGGCCGACGCCAACGAGGGCGACAAGAAGTCCGGAGCGGTGCCTGCCCACAGCTAGGCGCGCGCGAGGCCATCTCACGAAGACGCGGGCGGTCATCGCCCGCGTCTTTTTCGTTTCAGGCCAGCCGCCGCTGGCGCGAGAGCAGTCGTAGAGACAATCAACGCTGAGCTTGGGCCGTGGCGGCAGAGCATCGCCAAACCGAAGACCGCGTCGCGCGTCAATCCGCAGTCCGACCCCGTCGGACGCCCCGGAGCGACGGAGCGACGGAGGGCGCTTGCGACCGTAGGAGCGGAGAAGCGGAGTGGGCGCCGCGCAGCGGCAAGGAAGCCCCCAGCGGGGGTTTGGGGGCGAATGAGATCGTCCTACGATGCGACGGACCTACACCGCCCTTCCATCGAAGCCCTGCTTCGGACCGCCTTGAATCTCTCATCGAAGAGAATCGGGCGCTTACACATCCATTTTCAAACGAGGGCGTCGACCAGCGCGGGGAGCGTGGTGCCCACCGGGCCCAGGACGCGCCCGGTGACGGTATAGCCCGACAGACAGGACTCGAGGTTGAACTCGAACACCTGCGCACCCCGCCGGCGAGCCTGCTCGGGAAGCTGGGACGCGGGCCAGACTTCCGCCGATGTGCCGCACACCAACATGACGTCGCACGCCTCGACCAGGGCATCGGCCCGCCGCATCGCGTCGGACGGGATAGCCTCCCCGAACAGAACGGCGTCAGGCTTCATGACCGTGTCGCAGCGCTCGCAACGCGGCGGTCGGGGCCGCTCACGCATGGCCTCGGCGCTCGCACGGTGTTGGCAACGAAGGCACACCAGCTTGCGCCCGGAGCCATGGAACTCCACCACCTCCGTGCTGCCACCCTCCTGATGCAGGCCGTCGATGTTCTGGGTCACGATGCCCATCAACGCGCCCGCTTGCTCCAGGGTTGCCAGCGCCCGGTGACCTGCGTTCGGGCGGGCGGCCATCACGATCGCCTCCAACTCGACGAGCATTTGCCAGACCTTGGCGGGGTCCCGCTGGAACGCGCCGATGTGAGCGTACTCCATGGGGTCGAACCGCTCCCACAGGCCGCCGGGGCTGCGGAAGTCGGGGATGCTCGATTCGGTGGACATACCTGCTCCTGTCAGCGCTACGGCCCGAGCGCCGGCGGCGAGGAGTGAGACGACAGGCTCCAGGGACGCTTTCAGGTGCATAGGCCAAATGATACAACCCAGCCACTATGAGCCGAATGCGAAGAGTCAAAATCGTCTGCACCCTGGGGCCCGCCTCGTCCTCCCAAGAAGGCATCGACGCCCTGATCGAAGCTGGGATGGACTGCGCGCGGCTGAACTTCTCCCATGGCACCCACGAGATCCACGCCCAGACCGCTCGCAGGGTGCGCGAGGGGGCCCAGAAGGCGGGGCGCCCGGTGGCCATCCTGGCGGACTTGTGCGGTCCCAAGATTCGCGTGGGCGAATTTCCCAACGGACCGATCGAGCTCAAGGAAGGCTACCCCTTCGTCCTCACCACCCGGGAGGTCCCCGGCGACGAGAACCAGGTGTCCGTCTCCTATTCACGGCTACCCAGCGACGTCCAGGCGGGCGATGTCATCCTCCTCGACGATGGCCTGCGGCGGCTGCGGGTCGACCACGTGGACGCGCAGGACGTCCACTGCACCGTCGAGGTCGGAGGCAGCCTGAGTGACCGGAAAGGGTTGAACATCCCCGGACGTAAGCTCTCGATTCCGGCGCTGACCGACAAGGACAAGAACGACCTGCGGTTCGCGGTCGACGAGATCGGCGTCGATTTCCTTGCGCTGTCGTTCGTCCAGACCGCCGACGACGTGCGCGAGGCGCAGCGCATGGCCCATGGGACGCCGGTCATCGCCAAGCTGGAGAAGCCCCAGGCGATTCGCAACCTGGAGGAGATCGCCGACACGGCTGACGGCGCGATGGTCGCGCGCGGCGACCTGGGTGTGGAGTTGGGCCCGGAGAAGGTGCCGCTGGTCCAGAAGCGCATCATCCGCGAGATCAACAAGCGCGGGAAGTTGGTCATCACCGCGACCCAGATGCTGGACTCCATGATCCGCAACCCCCAGCCGACCCGGGCCGAGGCGGCCGACGTCGCCAACGCCGTGCTGGATGGGACCGATGCGCTCATGCTCAGCGGCGAGACCGCCGCGGGCCGCTATCCCGTCGAGGCGGTCCAGATGATGAACAAGATCGCGCTCGAGGTGGAGTCGGCCTGGCTCGACAGCCCCGAGACGGAGGACCTGGTCACCCTCAAATTGAAGGAGGGGTGGGGTTTCCCCAACGCGACCGCCCGCGGCGCTGCGCTGATGTCCTACGCGCTGCCCCTGGCCGCCCTGGTGGTCTTCACCCGTGACGGCCGCACCGCCAATCTGCTGGCGGAGTATCGCCCCCGGGCTCCCATCGTTGCAGTCACCCCGGACCGCACCGTGGCCCGGCAGCTGGCGCTGGACTGGGGCGTCATCCCGCGGGTGGATGTCCCTCCGGACAATCTCAGCGAAACGCTGCGCATCGCCACGGGCCTTCTGATCCGCGAGGAACTTGGGAGCGTCGGTGACGAAGTGCTGATCGTTATGGGCTGGCCACCGTCAGCACCTACAAACACCCTCAAGCTGCACCAGCTGTAGGTCGCATCAACTCACGCCTCAATAGGCAAGAGGCTTGACGCGAGGGTGCTCACATCCGATCCTAAGCGGCATTGGGAAACAGACCTTCTTTCCCTGGCCCTGCTCTAGCCCGCGGCGTGTTCATGCATCACACCCGAACAACGTTCATTATCGCCCTCGCGCTGCCTGCCCTGGCGCTTGGGTGTTCGAAAATCTCGGTCGTCGAGGAAGCCGACACCTCTATCACCGCCGATGGCGGGGGTGATACCGGTGGAGACAGCACCTCGACGCCCGACGGCACGCCCGACGGTCTGAGCGACGCTGGTCCTGACGTAAGCGGTCCGGACGTCAGCAGTGAGACAACCGAGGGAGACACCACCGGCGACGGTGGCCCCGATGTGGTCATCGTGGGTACCGGAGCGTTTGGGGACCCCTGCACCGACGGTCCCAACGACTGCGCCAGCGGCATCTGCGTCGCCAGCCGGGACGGCGAGGTCTGTAGCCGCCCCTGTGGTTCGGGCTGCCCCACGGGGTGGAGCTGCGGCGCCGCCAACGTCTGCTACCCGGATTTCGCGGCGTTGTGCATGCCGTGCAACGCCAATGACGAATGCCAGGTCTACGGGTCCACCACCATCGCCTGCATCGATTACGGTGACGAGGGCAAGTTCTGCGGTGGAGACTGCACCTTTGCGGCCTGCCCGACGGGTTGGACCTGCCAGGGCGTGGACGACGGCAGCGGCGGAACCGTCGCGCAGTGTGTGGCCGAGTCCGGCGCCTGCGATTGCTCGCCGGTCGCTTCGGAGCTGGCCCTGAGCACCAGCTGCAACATCACCAACGAGTTCGGCACCTGCGCCGGCACTCGAAGCTGCGGCCCCGACGGTCTGTCGGCGTGCACGGGTGACGCGCCGGCAGTCGAGATCTGCGACCTTATCGACAACGATTGCAACGGTGTGACCGACGACTTCGAGACCGCGCTGAGCTGCGAAGTGACCAACTCGTTCGGAACCTGCACCGGCTTTGAGACCTGCACCGACGGTGTGGCCAGCTGCGACGCCCCGGCACCCTCGGAAGAGAGCTGCGACGGCGTTGACAACGACTGTGATGGGGAGACCGACGAGGGCTCCAGCGACACGGACCTGGACGGCATCGCGGACTGCGTCGACGACGATGACGACGGTGACGCGGTCCTGGACGCCAACGATAACTGCCCGCTGGCGGACAACGCTGACCAGCTGGACACCGACGGCGACCTGGCCGGCGACGTCTGCGACGACGACGATGACAACGACGGTCTCCTCGACGGTGACGACAACTGTCAGTTCGTGGCCAACCCGGGCCAGGAGGACGCTGACGGCGACGGCACCGGCGATCTCTGTGACGACGACCTCGACTCCGACGGCGTCGAGGACACCGTGGACAACTGCCCCTCGGTTCCCAACCCCGACCAGCTCGATACCGACGGTGACAACGCCGGTGATGCCTGCGACCCCGACGACGACGGCGACAATGTCCTCGACGGCGATGACAACTGCCCGCTCAACGCCAACGCCTCGCAGTCGGACATCGACGGTGACGGCATCGGCGACCCCTGCGACGACGACGACGACAACGACCTCATTCTCAACACCGACGACAACTGCCCGCTGGTGCCCAACGTCGACCAGACCGACACCGACGGCGACCAGGTCGGCAACGCCTGCGACTCCGATGACGACAACGATCTCGACCCGGACCTGACCGACTGCGCACCGCTGGACCCGAACGTTCACGCCGCTGCGCTCGAGACGTGTGACAACGACATCGACGACAACTGCGACACCTTCATCAACGAAGAGAACGCCCTCAACTGCACCGACTACTACTACGACGAGGACGGCGACACGTACGGCGTGGGCACGCCCAAGTGCCTGTGCCAGCCGCAGGGCAAGTACACCGCGACGTCGGACCAGATCGACTGCAACGACGACAACTTCTCGATCAACCCGGGCGCCGACGAGATCTGCAACAGCGTCGACGACAACTGCAGCACCACCGCGGACGACGGCGATATCACCGCCATGTGTGGCTCGCCGGACAACGCGGCGCCGCAGTGCAACGGTCAGTGCGAGCTGCAGTGCGTGGGCAACTTCAACGACCTCAACGGCACCTACGACGACGGCTGCGAGTGTGCTTTCGACCAGGGCGACATCGACGGTCTAGGCGCCACCTGCGCGACCGCGATTCCGCTGGGGCCCATCAACGACAATGGCGGGACCGCCCAGGTCATCGGGACGCTCCACACCGGGGGCGATGTCGACTGGTACACGTTCCAGGGTGTGGACCTGACGCCTGGCGGCAACAACGACAACTACAGCGTCCGCGTCCAGCTCTCCAGCGCCAACCAGGACAACGAGTTCCGGTTCGACATCCGGCGTGGGGGCTGCTCTGTCAGCAGCGAGTGCACCAACGAGACGGACTACACGCGTTCGATGAACTTCAACGATGGCAGCAAGGGCGAGGGCAACTGCCGCCCCAGCCCGGGCGCCGCTGGCCGCCAGATTTGCTCGGACGATACCGACACGTACTACGTGCGGGTCTTCCGCAACGCGAGCGCGGGCACCACCTGCCAGAACTACCAGCTGGACATCAGCAACGGCATCTTCGTCCCCTGATGATGGTGCTGCTGTGAGCGCCTCGCGCAGAGGCGCTCACAGCTCGACCAGCCAACGCTGACCAGGCTCCTGTCTGGTCCAAGTCCGGCCGGGCTGCTCTAGCTACGGCGAGCCCGGGCGAGCTGTTCGAGAAGTCCGAGCACCGCGAACGGCGGCGGGCTGGTGCCCTCTACACAACTGCGCGGCAGGACGAACTTGTCGTCCACCATTTTGGCTTTTACGGGCAGGATGTCGCCGAAGCGCGCGAAGATGTCCTGGGTGATCTTGCGTCCCTGGGCCCTGGCGTCGTCGTCGTTGGCGGCGATCAGCACGGCGACCCAGAAGTCTTTGCCGACGAAGAAGTTCTGACCCGAGGGGACCAAGGTCTTGAGCCAAGCGCTGGCGTCGCTGCGGCGCCGGTCGTCCTCCGGCAGGTGGCCGGCCAGGATGGCGCGAATGCGCGGCAGCGCGGAGTCGTAGACCACCTCGGAGCTGGCCTTCAGATTGGGCCGGACCGGGCGCTGTTTGGTGCCGATGAACTCCGAGCGCAGGGCCAGCTTCTGCCACGCGCTGCTCTCGGCGGACAGCCGCAGCTGCGGCGCCGGGGCCGCGCTGGGAGCTGGCTTGGGGGTCGGAATGGCAGGTGCCGGGCTGTGGGTGCTCTTGGCCACCGAGTTCAGCATCCCCGCGATGTCCTGGGCGGTCATCGGGCGCTTGCCGCGGTCGGGCTGAAGCACGGCGCCCAGCACGTTGACCAACGCCGAGGGCAGGGGCGGCTGGTTGGACGGCGCCTGAGGCGGCTCCAGCGGTTTGTCGATGGCCCGGAGCAGCGCCATCAGGTCGTTGCCGGGTCGAGGCAGTTTGCCCGTGAGCAGCTCGTAGAGCAGAAGACCTGCCGAGTAGAGGTCGCTGCGGGCGTCCACCGGCTCCTGGAGGATTTGCTCCGGAGACATGTAGGCAGGTGTCCCTACCACCATGCCCTGCACGGTGATGCGCGTGCTTCCGCCCATCATCGACTTGGCCAGGCTCAGATCGGTCAGTTTGACCACCGGTGGGTCGCCAGGGGCCACGATGACGTTGTTGGGCGTCATGTTGCGATGCAGCACGTTGCTGTCGTGGATGGCGTCCAGTCCGCGCAACACCTCCCGCATGATGGACAGTGCCGTGGGCCATGGAAGGGCGCCCCGGTGCTCCAGCAATGAGTGCAGACTCTGGCCAGGCGTGTACTCGGTCACCATGACCGGTGTGCCGCCCTCGATCCAGTAGTCCAAGAGGCTAACCACGTTGGGCGACCGGATCTGCGCCATCAGGCGTGCGCTGCGTTCGAACCGTTGCAGCGACGACCGATCCCGCACCCGATAGACCTTCAGGGCTACCGCGTGGCCGAGATTGACGTTGCGGCCACGATAGACCGTGCCGCTGCGCCCTGAGCCGAGGAGCTCGTCAATGACGTACTCGCCCAGTCGGTCACCGGGATTCAGCTGCGTCTTGATCTGTTGCTTCAACGGGCGAACAATTTCAGCGCGACCAGGCGCCGTCGGTCGATTGGTAGTGGATGCGAACCTGATGGGGAATGAGCGGCTGCTCGATGGTGTGCCCCGCCATCTGGGTCATTCGAAAGGCCGCCTGACCGCGGGCGAGACGTGCATGTCCAAAGGTGGCCTGGCCCACGGCGTCCGGGGTCTTGCCATCCCTCAGCTGACTCAGCGTCGCCTCGTCATGATACAGCAGATTGACCCCCTCGGCGGCGCCGATGACGTCGAACTGCAACCCTCCAGTCTTCTCGACCTTTTCGCCGCCCGCGTCGCGGAGGATGAACTCCGGAGCGTCCTCCTTGTTGATGGCCACGGACCGCCCCCTGGGCCCCGTGATGGAGAAGCACAGCCCGTCGGTGAGGTCTTCACGAGCGAGGTAGATGTCGTATTCCTGACCACCCCAGGGGCTGTGAGGCAGCACCTCGACCCGGGCAGCGAGCCGCAAGACGCCCGGCGTGACAGAGCCTGCCTGGGCGAGCACCGGTTTGAGCAGATCCAGCATGGCCTGCCCCTCGGTGCGGGAGCTGCCGAGCGGCTCGTCGAAGGGGTAGTAGCCCAAACGGTACAGCGCCGCCTCGATCAGCAGGGCGCCAGCGGCGGCGCCGTTGCGGAGGTAGTGACGGCGGCGGGCGCTGCGCGAGGACATGAGCCGCCCCAGCAGGCCTGTCGATCGGTCCGACTCCTGGGCGGCGCGCAGGCACAGCCGGGCGACCGTGAGTATCGCGCCCGCGTCGGCGGTGGCCACGGAGTAGCCCGGGCTGAGCGTGACCCGACTCTGGCCGCTGGCCTCGGCAGCCGGCTCGAGAATGGCCACCAGTCGGTTGAGCCGCCCTTCCAGGTCACCCGCGCCTGACGTATCCGTTGACATAGTGCCTACCATTCCTGGGCATGACGCGAACGTCCAGCAAATCGACACACGACCCTGCACGTGACGACGCGCGGACCCTACGCTCGGTCGCTACCCCACAGTGCAACCACGAAAGAAATGGTCGGACAATTCGTGACCAGCGTCAATCACTCGGGTGCGTCAGCGCCGCATCCTTTGAAGCCGCCGTGCCATCAGGAAGGCCAGCTCCAGGCTCTGGGCATAGTTCAGACGCGGGTCACAGTACGTCTGGTAGGACCGTCCCAGGTCGTGCTCGCTGAGCTCCTGGGGACCGCCGATGCACTCGGTGACGTCCTCACCGGTCAGCTCGAAGTGCACCCCCCCGAGGGGATTGCGCGCCGCTTGGTGAACGTCGAAGGTCGCCCGTAGCTCATCGAGGATGCGACCCACGTGGCGGGTCTTCAGTCCGCTGGCGGTCTTCTCGGTGTTGCCGTGCATCGGGTCGCACGACCAGACCACGTTGCGCTTCGCCTTCTGGACGGCGGCGATGAACCGCGGCAGCAGCTCACCTGCCCGGTCGCCCAGCCGGGTGATGAGGGTGACCCGGCCTGGACGGTTGTCGGGCTCCACAGCCGCCAGAAGGTCGATGAGCTCGTCCGGGTCCATGCTCGGTCCGACCTTGACCCCGAGTGGGTTGGCGATGCCGCGGAAGTACTCGATGTGGGCACCGTCGAGCTGCCGCGTGCGGTCCCCGATCCACAGCATATGGGCGCCGAGATTGTACCAGTCGTCGCCGACCTTCTCGGTCAGCGCCTCCTCATACGGCAGAAGCAGACCCTCGTGGGAGGAGAACAGCTCGACGGTGCGCAGAGCGGCGGTTCCACTGACGCCGGTGGCCTCTACGAAGTCCAGAGCGTCGAGGATGCGACCGACCAGCTCCTCGTAATCCTCGCGGCGCTGCGCCTGGCGCACGAAGGCCAGGTCCCAGTGGTGGGGGCGGTGCAGGTCGGCGAAGCCACCGTCCAACAGGGCGCGCGCGTAGTTGAGCGTGGCCGCCGAGTGGAAGTACGCCCGCACCATGCGCTCGGGGTCTGGTTGACGCTTGGCGGGGTCAGCGTCGATGGCGTTGACGTGGTCACCCCGATAGGACGGCATCTCCACGCCATCGATGACCTCGGTCGAGCTGGACCGCGGCTTGGCGTACTGACCCGCCATGCGCGCGACGCGGATGACCGGCATCCGGGCCCCCCAGGTCAGCACCAGGCTCATCTGCAGCAGGATCTTGAGTTTTGCCTCGATGGGGGCGCGGGCGCAGTCCTCGAACCGCTCGGCGCAGTCGCCGCCCTGAAGCAGGAACGCCTCGCCCCGGCCAGCTTGAGCCAGCCGCGATCGAAGCTGGTCGACTTCGCCATGAGCCACCAGCGGGGGCAGCGCCCGGACGGTGTTGAGAGCGCGCTCCAGCGCCGCCGGGTCGGCGTAGTCGGGCTGCTGCCGGATGGGGCGCTGTCGCCAGCTGTCGGGCGTCCAGGTCATGCGGCTCACTTCCCTTTCAAATCGTGCTTGTCGAGGTAGTCGCCCACGAATGTCGCCGTACGGTCGTACGAGTCGCGAACGTCGGCAACGATGCGCTTGGCGATGGGACGCCCGGCGAAGGGCACCGCCACAGCCACGTCGATGTCGTAGGTACGGCGCATCCAGCCCGGCTCGGCGTCGTCCTCGAACCGCATGACGCCGGTCGACTGGATCCGTCCCTTCAAGATCATGGGCTCCAGCTCTGTCGACAGCACCAGCGCTTCCGGGTCGAACACCTGCTCTTCCCAGTACGCCACCCACTCACGTCCCGCCAACGGCCGGACCACCCAGGGCACCTTGATACCGGTCTCGTATTCGATGCGCTGGCGAATCTCTCCGCTGGCTTCATCGTCGCTTCGACGCACCACCGTGCGATGCCGGAACCCCAGAAACTCGTGAAGCTCGCGGTTGAACGGCTCCTCGAAAGTGAGCCTGACGAACGTTTCCTTGCGGCAGTGGAAACGGTCGTTGATCTGGATGTGAACGCGCTCGGCCATGGGACGCGCGGATATAGCTCATTTGGGGAGGTAGGCCCAGCGTTGCCCGCGCGCGAGCGTGTGCAGGCGCACTCCCTGGGCGGTCTGAACCCGCCGCTTGCGGGTCTTGGGCACCTGGGCCGTGCGGGCGTCGACAATCACCACCGGCCCCGTGCCCAGCACCTCGAACGCCTTATGGCCGGGGTTCCAAACGACCGCCGCGTCCTCCCCGATGCCGACGCCCACCAGGTCGGGCCGGTCCAGCACCGCGGTGATGAGCCGCCCGAAGCGCTTCCGGGCCCCGAAGTGCTGGTCGATGATGACCTCCGGCCACAGTCCCAGCCCGTCATAGGTGGTCTGCGTCTTGCTGCGGAGCGGTCGTTTGAGCCGCCCGGACAGCATCACCGTCGAGAGCACCGCCGCGCCGGCGCTGGTCCCGCCGACGATGGCGCCGGCGCGATGCCGCTCGAGGATCAGTGGAACGAGCCGCGCTGCCTTCAGGTCCTTGAGCAGACGCAATTGGGCGCCGCCGCCAAACCACAGGATGTCGGCCTGAGCGATGGCCTTTGCCACCCTGGCCCGTCGCGCTTTGAGCTTCAGGGCGACCTGGACGTTGACGGCTCCGGCGGCTTTCCACTCCTCGGTGTCGATGCTCCCGTCGGCCCCTTTGGAGGCCTGCGGGAACACCAGGACGCGGGCGCGCGTGCCGCCGGCCAGCTTCAGCATGCGCTTGTAGACCGAGGTGGGGACCTCGCCACCGCCCACCGCGACCACCACCCCCGGGGAGGCCGGCGCAGTCGTCGAGGTGGGGGCGGGGCTGGCCGCGAGGGCCGGCGCCGCGACGAGCCACAAGCCGAAGGCGGCGTACCAGAGAAAGGTGAGCGTCCCGATCATCGCTGCAACATAGCAGAAACCCCAGGCCGCACAGCGACCTGGGGCGTTTCGAGGCGGGGGCCGCCCCGGCGTTCGTGCCGGCTACTGAAGGAAGTAGGCGACCAGGCTCCAGGCGCCCAGGCCGATGCCGACCAGGCCAAGGATGCCCTGCTTGGGGGCCAAACGCTCGATGAGCTGGTCCATCCGCTGCTGTGCGGCGGGGTCCTTGAACCAGGTTTTCAGCATGCCCACGCCGAGAAGGAGACCAAGGCCCGCCATGATGATGCCGGTGGCCAGATAGGTGGCCCACCACATCACGCCCCAGGTGCCCAGGTTCAGCACGGCGTGGATGATGACCCACACGCCCCAGATGGCGCCTACCGCGCCCATGTAGCCCTGGTAGGGGGCCAGCTTGTCGATGAGCTCTCGCGCGTCCGGCTTGCGGGCGATGATGAGGCTGGCGGCGCCGAGAATACCAAGAACGACCATCAGAACGGGGGCTACGAGACCCATGAGTACTTCCTCCTACGATGCGGCGGGGTGACCGCCCAGAACGACCGTGACGCCGTCACCCGACCGTGGGTGACGACCGCCGCCGTGGCGACGCGGAGGAAAAGAGCAAGGGCTGTGCCATGTTGGAGGTGTAGTTATTTCAGCGGCTTACGCGATCTCTGCGAAGGCCGCGCAAGCACGCCGATGCACAGCGGATCACGCGGCATCACGCTCGCCGGTCACAGCGGCATCTCAGAGAGACTCTGCCCAGTCCTCGACGGCGAAGGTTCGGACCGCTCGCGCGATCGCCCGAGCGACCTCACGGGCGCGCTTGCGGTTGGGCCCGACCGGCTCGTGGCCGTCGAACTCCCATACCAGGTCCTTTCGCACCTCGATGGTGAGCGCGCTGACCCGGTCGGTGGAGTGGCGGTATTCGCTAACCAGCTCGGGGCGGGCGTGTAGGAACGCCACGATGTTGTCGTAGGCGGTGCGGGCTTCCATGTACTGCCGTTCACGTCCCGTCGGTGCCCGCAGAAAGCGGTGGAGATAACCCGCCAGCGATGCGCTGCGCGAGTGGCGCAAGTTGGTATTGAGCAGCAGCTCCCACACCAGGGCCATGGACGGGTTGTGGGCCGACTCCGGGTGGTGCCGCTCGAACTCTTTCTTCAGGAAGCGGAAGAAGAACCAGGGCTGACAGCGGATCTCGAGGCTGCCGTCGGGAAGCAGGTACGGGTAGTTGTGCTCGACGTAGAAGCCCGACTTCTCCAGGACCAGCGCGACCCGGTCCCGCAGCAGGCGGTTGGTGCTCGATTCGGCCAGCTGATCGGGGAACAGCGGATCGAAGATGCCGGCCGGCAGTCGCGAGTCGAGCTGGTAGCTCTCCGACCGGCTGAGCAGACTCACCTCGGGCCGCCGAGTCTGGGTATGGTTGTGCTCGTCGTAGGTGTGGATGGCCAGTTTGATGCGCGCCCCGTCGATGGCCCGCTCCATACCGACCGAGACCGCGTCGTAGTACGTCTCCAGCACGTGTCGCTTCTCGCCGTGGCTCAGGGCCTCGGCGATGCGTCCGCTGATCGCATAGGTGCGGGTGTGGGCCGTGTCGGGCGGGCTGGAGCCGGGGAAGCGGTTGAAGTCCATGACCACGCGGGCCACGTTGACCCGCATTCTCCCACTCAGTCCCAAGGCGGCGGCCAGCTCCTCGGCGACCATGTCGGCCCCCCAGTCGCGCATCCCGCAGAAGTCGTGGTGCAGCGCACCGGAATCCAGAAGCGGGCCCAGCCGTGGGGAGGACGCCAGCTCGGCCGGGATCACGTCCCCGTCGTGGAGCGAATCCACCACCACCAGGTCCCGCCAGCTTTCCGGCAGCCGCGTGTCATCGGTGCCCAGGCTGGGGTCGCAGGAAACGAACTCGATGGGCGGCGTGTCGCGACCGATGGTCCACAGCTCGCTCATCCGGCCTCCGCTCGGTAGGCCTCCAGGAACGTCACCACCTCGGCGGGGTCGTCGGTGATGGTCAGCCAGCGGTCATAGGCGCGACCCTTGGCCAGCTGCTTGAGCAACGGATACACCGGCTTGACCTCGGTCCAATAGCGCGTGTCGAGAAAGACCATGGGGCTTATGCGTCCGCCCTTTTCATAGTGGTTCTGACACGCATCCTGAAAGATCTCCTGGATGGTGCCGGCGCTGCCCGGTGAGAACACCACCCCGTGAGTGGCGATGGTCAGAAGGCCGTCCTCGCGGATGCTGTTGGCGAAGTACTTGGCGACGTGGGTGGCGAAGACGTTGGGCGGCTCGTGGCCGTACAGCCACGTTGGGATTCCGAGGGACGGGTAGCGCTCGCGAAGTCCTTCGGTAGCCGGGAAGCGCTGCCGCACCCGGAAGGCCGCGCTGAGCCACTGCGGGTGGTCGTACTTGGGCGCAGGAGCCAGCATCGCGCAGGCCTCGTCCAGCTCGGCGTCGCTTCGGTCCGCGAACCAGGGCCCCAGGTGAGTGGCCTCCATGGCGCCGGGGCCGCCGCCGCTGGCCATCAGGAAGCCTCGTTGCGCAAGTGTCCGGGCGATCCCGGCCACGTCGCGATAGCTGTCGGTCGCACGGGACATCCCGTGGCCGCCCATGATGGCCACCACTTCGCGCGGCTCGCCGTTGGCACCGTCGGCCAGCAGCTGCTCCAGCCCGTCGGTCATGGCGTGGTCGTGCAGCGAGCGCGCCAGGGTCTCCAGGATCGACGGGGGTCGGTCCCCGCCGGTCGCTTTGAAGTGGGCATAGACGCGGGCGTCGAAACAGTCGGCGTAGCTCTCGGGCCGCCCGGGCTCGAAGACGTCGAACAGCTCCTCGGCCGTATACAGCGTGCTGCGGTGCAGCTGAAACGGCGTGTTGGGCAGCTCCGGGAAGTCCACGGCGCCCGAGGCCACGGCGTGAAGGTGCGCTTCTGGGGCGAGCTGACATCCCAGCAGGGTCAGGCCGGCCAGGTCACGGGAGAGGAGGGCTTCGGTGCGTTCGCGCAGGTCCAGCGCCTGCAGCACGACCCCGGTCAGGGGGGCGTCGGAAGCGAACAGCGTGTCGAAGGCGTCGAGGGTTTCGAGCTCTTTGCTGACCATGTCCGCTCAGCATGGCTCAGAAGCTGGCGGATGGGAAACCTCTGGCGCCAGTCGTCAGCCACCAGACGTAACCGGTCGCGGGCACATTCTGGCCGGCCCTCACGGCGCCAGGCCTCTGCCTCGAGGACGGCATAGAGCACCGCTACCGGAACACGCTCGCCGCCGCCCACCCGCTTGTCCGGATCAGGCACCGCGCCCGGGCTCGTCAGCGAGTAGGTCTGTAGCAGCCTCGGGTCCGCCATCCGCCCCAACGCCGCGTTCATCAGCGCAGCCGGGCCCGCCGGGGCGGTGACCGGGCGCTGTGGGAACATACTCGCCGACAGCTCCGTGAGCCCCTCGGTGGGTGGCGTGAACAGGACGCTGGCGCCCTCGTGCATGACGCGAAGCTGGGCCTGCAGCTGCATGGGTGGCGCGACCCTGCCTGCAGAGGAGAGGGTTCGCCGCGTGCGGGCGTCTGCGAACTGTTTGACCAGCGCCCGAGGCCACGCTGCTGCGGAGCGCCGTTCGTGGCGCAGGCTCCACACCCGCCACGCCAGACTGGTCAACAGGGCCGCGTCAGGGACCGACCCGCGAGCGCCGAGGTTGTTGGCGATGCGCTCCAGGGTGGCGTCGTCCAGCTGGGCGTTGGCGACCGCGTCGAGCCCGGCGATGTGGAGCGGCGAGGTCTCCACCGGATAGCGTCGATCGTCGATGTGCCAGGGCAACGTCGCGGTGGCGTTGGCGAAGAAAGCCGCAGGCGCCTCGTACTCGAGGATCGGGTGGGTGTCCCGGTTGAACGGCGGCTCGCCTGGGAAGTAGGTGCGGACCGACTCCGATGACGCCATCTGCAGCAGGGCGACGTCGACCGGAGCCTCGATGGTGTGGGGCAGGTGCGGCCGGTTGAGGTCCTGCCGTACCGCGTCCAATGCGAGACGCTGAGCCACCTTTTCGGGCTGGAACGCGATCGGCTGGCTGCTGGCCACCACGAGCATGTCTTCGGTGTTGCACTGCCACAGCTCGACGTGAGCGAACTCCGCCGTGACCGTGTTGAGGATGATCCGAAGAAGCCGGTCGTCGAGCTCGTACAGATGCACCCACTGCACCAACACCCCGCCCGGGGCCAGATGGTCGCGGATCTCCTCGAAGTACTCCGAGCTGAACAGGTTGCCGATGCCGCTGATCCAGGGGTTCGAGGGTTCGCTGACAACGACGTCCCAGCGCCGGTCAGGGTGGAGTTTGAAGAACTCCTTGGCGTCGCCGACGTGCAGGGTCACCGCCTCGTCGTTGAGGACGTCGTTGTTGTATGCGCTGAAGAACCTCGCGCCGCGCACCACCGCTTTGGAGATCTCGACGACATCGACCCGAGCGTCCGGATGCTGGGCGACCGCTCCAGCCGTGATGCCGCTGCCGAGCCCGATGACCAGGGCATCCTTGGCGTCGGGCTGCAGCAGCATCCCCAGGTGCCCCAGCCACAGCTGGGTGGTCATGTCCCCGCCCGTGCCTGCGTCGGTCTTGCCGTTGACCTTCATATAGATACGGTCGGTGCGGGTGTCCCTGAGGATAGCGACCGAGGTGTCGGCCCCCGCCTCCGCCTCGACGACCTGGAACGGCTCGAGCTGCTTGCGGAGCTCCTCGATGGAGCCGTGACCGAATTCCTTGTGGCGGAACAGGCCGAAGTTGAGGATGAGTGGATCCCATCCACCGCCCACGCCGACCACCACCGTCAGCGCCAGTATCCCCACGATGGGAACGCCCAGGCGCACGCGACGGCTCAGGTCGCTCACGATCGAGAGAAGCAGCGACGCGATGCCCAGCGACAGGAGCAGACCCACGATAAAGGTGGCCTCGAGCCCGATGGCGGGCATGATCACCAGGCCAGTGAGTACGGCGCCCAGCACAGTGCCTACGGTGTTGACCGAGAACACCAGACCGACGCTGCGGCCCAGGTGGCTCATCCGCTTGGTCGCGATGCGGCTGGCCAGGGGCAGGGTCATCCCGATGAAGAACGTGGGCAGGAACATCAGGACAAAGGCGACGACGACCTTGATGGCCAGGTAGCCGCCGAAGCCCTCCTGGGTGCGGTCCAGGAGCGAGGCGATCTGGGCGAAGTAGAACGGCAGGTCGTCGTACAGCGGGAGCAGCGGCAGCAGGCTGGCGAAGATGGCGACCTCGCAGACCGCGAACCAGCGTACGGGGTCGCGGGAGGGTTCCGCCCGAAACGCTGCGCTCACCGCCAGGCTGCCCAGCGTGATGCCTGTGATGAAGGTGACCAGCATGATGGTGAAGCTGTACGTCGACGAGCCCATCACCAGGGCCAGCAGGCGCGACCAGAGGACCTCGTAGAGCATGGAGGCCGCTCCGGACAGGCCGATGGCCAGGACTGCAACCTTGACCTGGCGGTGCGAGAATGCGGCCCCATCGTCCTCATCCGGGACGGGAGCTTGAACGCCCTGAGTGTCGGTGGCGGCCTCATCGCCGGTCGGAGGTGCATCATCCGCTGGCGTAGCAGCGCCGCGTCGGCGGGCTGCAGCAAAGAACAGCGCCGCCAGCACCAGGTTGAGCACGCCCGCCAGCCGGATGGCGCCATCCAGCCCCAGCGACGGCACCCACCAGAACCCGGCGATGGCGGCCCCGAGGGCGGCGCCCCCGCTGTTGAAGAAGTAGAGACGGCCGACACCGACGGTCACCTCCCGCACCGATCGGACCACCGCCTTGGCCAGCACCGGCATCGTGCCGCCCATCAGGATGGTGGGGGGCAGGATGGCGAGGGCAGCCATCAGCAGCTTCAGTGCGAAGGTCGCGGTGGTTCCAAACCCTGTGTTCTGTGCTGCGGCGACGTATCCGTCCGACAGCCACCCGAACAACTCTGGAAACGCGACGCAGTAGAGCCCGATGCCCAACTCGAGCCACGCATACAGGGCCAGCGGGCGGGCCGATCGGTCGGCGCTCCGACCGAAGAGGTGGTTGCCCAGCGCCAGCCCACCCATGAAGGCGGCGAGCACGATGGTTACAGCGGCGCTGGTGCTGCCGATGAACAATCCCAGGTAGCGGGACCAGACCACCTGGTGCACCAGACCCGCCAGGCCCGAGGCCAGAAACCCGACAGCGATGAGGACTAGCGCGTTCCCAGGCACTGGCGCCAGCGTGGCGCAGGGGCGGTCAAGCCGCAAGTCCGTCCCGGCGCACGTTGCTCCCTGGCTCATTGCGGACTACGGTCATGGAGTAGTGGGAACGGGAATCATCATCGAGGACGACGATCCGCTCATCGGAAAGGTCCTGGACGGTCGCTACCGGATCGAAGAGGTCCGCGGCATCGGTGGCATGGGGACAGTCTACCGTGCCCACGAGGGCCCGATGGAGCGCGACGTCGCGGTGAAGATCCTGCATCCTCAGCTGCGCACGTCGCGCGAGCAGGTGGGGCGTTTCGAGCGTGAGATCAAGGCGACCGCGCGCCTACGGCACCCCAACACCATCTCGGTCTATGGGGCAGGCAAAACCGAGGATGGTCGGCTCTACTACGTCATGCAGCTCCTCGAAGAGGGGCAGACCCTGCGGGACATCCTGGAGAATGAGGGCTGCCTGTCTCCAGACCGCGTGCTCAGGGTCTTGAGCCAGGTCGCGGCGTCGCTTGGCGAGGCCCATCGGGCAGGGATCGTCCACCGCGACCTGAAGCCCGACAACATCATGCTCACCTCGGCGCTGGGCCAGGCCGATTTCGTGACCGTGCTGGACTTCGGTCTGGCCAAGCTGCTCAACCCCGAGGACGGTCAGAAGATCACCGCTGACGGAGCGCTGTTCGGCACGCCCGCCTACATGGCCCCGGAGCAAGGCGCAGGGACTGCAGGGACCGCAGCCAGCGACGTGTATGGCATCGGCTGCATTGCCTACGAGCTGCTCACAGGTCGTCCCCCCTACAGCGCGCCGACCCCATTTGCCGTGCTCATGAAGCACATGAACGAGCCGCCGCCTACCTGGACGCCGGACCAGAAGGCGTCCATTTCAGGTGCGCTTCGCGACCTTGTCGACCAGATGCTGTCCAAGGACCCCGAGGACCGCCCGACCGATGGCGCGACCGTGCACAATCTCATGGACGCCATCGCCTCGCACTCGAACCCGTCGATCCGCCTTCACGGTGGGGACAGCCAGAACGTGCTGCGTCAGGAGTCTGCGCCCATCGCGCGCCCCGCGCCGCCGGCTGCCGAACCCCCGAGCAGACCTCCCAAGGCCTCGCTCGAGCCGCGTCGGTCCCCACGCAAGCCGCCTCCGATAAGGGCTCGGTCGCCCTTCGCGCCGGGGAGCGAGCGGAGCTCGGACACCATCAACATCCCACCGATGTTCAACCGCAAGGAGGACGCGGGGAAGTTGGTGATCGCCAACAACACCCACGAATTCGCCGTCACCTGTGGCAAGGTCGGCATGCGCCGTATCGAGGTCGTCCTCGACGACCTTGGCGTGGTGCTGAGCGGCGTCGTCAAGGTGCGCGTGGGAGCACCCATGTCGCCTGTCGATGAGGACGTGGTGTGGGTCGACGGGGTGGTCGACACCATCGAGCCCGCCACCGACACTCGCGGAGCACGCGTGCAGGTGAAGCTTGCCTCGGCCTCGGTCTCCCCGCGCTATCGGCACATGGTCCAGTACTGGTCCCGTCGCCGGTGACATTCGTGGCCGCTCCCCGGCGGCTCTAGGGGCGCCGGCGCCACCGTGCCAGCGACTCCAGCCCCGCGCGCCCAGGGTGGCTCTGGCTCTCGGGTACGGGGTCCAGACTGACCTGGTCGAAGGTAGGCGCCAGCAGCGCCATCACCTCGTCGGGCATGAGCCGAAACGGTGGGCTGCTCCGGTCCCCGTCTCCACGTACCCACTTCTGCGGGAAGATCAGGGTGAGCAGCTCGCCGCCGGGTCGAATCAGCCGCGTCATATGCGCAGCCCAGTCTTCCCGCCGCTCCATGGGGATCGCGCACAGGAACGTGTAGTCCCAGGCCCGATCGAAGGGGACCTCGGGTTCGAAGGCGAAGAAGTCGCCGATCTCGATACGCACCTCTGCATCGGTCTTGCCGGCGCCGGCCCGCACCTCCGCGAAGCGCGTTGCAGCGGTGGGCGCAAGGTCCAGCCCGACCACCTGGGCCGACACCTGAGCCAGCACCATCGCGTCGTATCCGGCGCCGCAGCCCGGCACCAGCGTCCGCTCGACCGGGTCCAGCTCGCCACGCTCCACGAGCTGCACCAGCGAGGGCGCCGCGGTCCCGGCGTCCCAACCTGTACGGCCTTCGCGCCAGGCATCTTCCCACGTCATCGGTGCTGCTCCGTCAGCCGTTCTCGTCAATGGCGGAGTGGTACCGCATCTCCACACCGCCGACGCGGATGACCTCGCCATCGCGGAGGATGTGCGACTTCACGCGCTTGCGACTCACCTCCACCTTGCGGAGGAAGTTGTCGGCATCGATGCGGTGTTTGCCGTTGGCCAGCTGCGTGATCCAGGCCGCACCCTTGAACAGGATCTTTCGACCAGGAAGGGGAATGTCGCAGTCCTCCGACCAGCCAATGAAATGCTCGGTCTCCACCAGCTCGAACTCTTTGCGGCCGGCGGCGTTGTTGAGGAAGGCGAGGTGAGCGCCCCGGCGCCTGGCGACCCGGTCCCGCAGATTGCGCATCTCGTCGTGGGAGAGGAAGGCCGTGGCTTTGTCTTCCCGCACGCGAGGCGCCGGCACGCCGGGGTGAGGCATCGGGCCCCCGACGGGGGCGGCGCTGGGTTCCTGTGCGGCTGGACCGTCGCCGGTGTCCAGGTCGTACAGGGAGCCGCCCGCGGGTTCTGGTGAGGCCGCCGCCGCTGCTGCCGCTTGCACCTGAGCGGCAAAAGACGCTCCGCCCGCCGCGGCGGGCATCAGGCTGGTGGGCAGGCGGGCCTGTTTGTTCGAGATGGGGCCCTCGGGCCTGGCCTCGAAGGGGCTGTCGCTGCTGATGCTGGTGGCGGCAGGGAGCGACGACCAGATGACCACGTAGTGGGCGAACTCGATCCGGTCGCCGTCACGCAGCGCTTTCTTCTCCACGGGTTTGCCGTTGATGAAGAGACCGTTGCTGCTGGTGTCCTCCACGATCCACCCACGCGGGTGGTGGCGGATGAGCACGTGGTGACGCGAGACGGCCTCGCTCTCGAGCTGGACCTGCGCATCCGCGCCGCGGCCAATCACGATCCGCTTGTCCGTGAAGATGTAGTCCTGGAGGTGAGTCCGGGCTTTGTGGACGCTCAACGTCGGCATGACTGGCGAAACGTAATCACGCGCGAGCCCGGCTGGCAATCCAACCTGGGAGTCGGTGTATCCTCGGTGGGTGACCAACCGTCAGACACGCACCGGCGGCGCCGGGCTTCTGTACAACGCCTGGATCGGCATCAAGCCTGCCAGTTTCGAGCCCCTCGCGCCGACGCGCCGGGCGGTTCGGTACGTCGAGGGCCGCCGGCGCGGGGTGCGACCCCTGGTCGACATCTACGTCCCCGATACACTTGCCCCGCCCGGAGGCTACCCGTCCGTGATGCTGATTCACGGTGGCGCCTTTCTGGTCGGTTCGCGACGCATGAAGGCGGTTCGATACCTCGCGCGGGAGCTCTGCTCGGCCGGGTTCGTCGTCGGATGTCCCGATTATCGGCTCATCTTTCGCGGCGGGCGATTGGCCGAGCAGCTGGCGGATGTGAGCACGGCGCGCGGGTTCTGGGACGACCTCGCCGAGGAGCTGCAGCTGAACCCGAGCCGGGTGTCCGGCGTTGGAGTGTCGGCGGGCGCGGCGCTGCTGCTGTTGCAGGCTGCGGACCCTCAGACGCCTGCCTACGACCGGCTGGCGTTCATCTACGGGCTGTACGACTTCGCGGGGTTGGGAGGACCTGCGGGGCTGGTGAAGCGCTGGCTGACTCGGAGCAGGGACCCGCAGACGTGGGTGGCGCAGTCGCCGCTGGAGCACGCAGAAGCTGTCAAGGAGCCGCTCCTGGTGGTGCATGGCGAGCGCGACACCCTCGTGCGCCCCGAGCAGGCCCATCGGCTGGTGGAGCGTCGCCGTGCAGCAGGGCTGCCGACCGAATTCGAGGAGTTCGAGGGCATGCGGCACGGCTGGCTCAACGAGGCCAAGCTCCCCGAGTCCCAGCAGCTGGCTCGGCGTCTGGTGGACTTCCTGGGGGGCGGCCCGACTTAGTGGCCGATCATGGCCACGAATCGAAACGCCGCGCGTTGCTCCATCCCGGCACGCTTGGCCGCTTCGTGCATACCGGTGTTGGCGGCCATCACCAGCACCTCTTTGCCCTGACAATGGGGCAACGCCGTCGCCTGGGCGAAGGCGCCGCCAATCAGGCGCTTGCGGCTGCGCAGGGCCACGGGCACCCAGACGTTCTGCAACTCGACCATGGTGTCGTTGATGTCGACCAGCTCGGCGACGAAGACCGGCTTGTCCTTTTCGTAGCCCAACAGCTGCCGGCCCGAGGCGATCAGCGCCGCGACGTTCTTGTTGTGGGCGGCGCGGTTGCTCCGGCGTGGGTCCACGCCAAACTTCTCCAGGACGACCTCTCCCAGGAAGTCCTCCATGAGGCGCTGATGGTGATGGGTCGCGTAGCCGAGAATCATGCGTTTGGAGCAGCTCTCCAAGGGGCCGTTGTCGCCCCCGCCGCCCATCAGGAAGCGCGGCTGGTCCACCAGCACCTTGCGGTCGATCTCCCGGAACGTGGGCCAGAAGCGGGCCATGGTCCGCTCGTCGCCCATCACCTCGTGACGGTGAGCCGCGGCGCTCTTGTTGTGTTTCTGGTTGCCCAGCAGGGTCCTCGCCACGGCCTCGGCCGCGTCGCCAGAGGAGGCATGGATGTTCGCCTTGGTGCCGACGATAGAGACGAGCGCCTCCAGCTCACCGTTCTCCATGGCGCCGAACCACCATCCCTTGTAGGCGTCGCCTTCCTCGAGCGCCGCACGGAGCGCGAGCGTCTGGTACAGCGGCCGCCGTCGCACGAAGGTCTCCATGTCCTCGCGATGCTTCTGCGCTTTCAACTCGAAGACGGCGTATCCCACCGCGGACTCCTGCTGCGACAATGGGTTGATGCTGAGGTAAGACTGACATCTGTGAGAGATTTTCGCACCCACCTGGCCATCGCGGCCGCAGTCGCCACGATGGTGGCTGGCGCGTGTTCCACCGCAACGCCCCCTGGCCCCGGCTCGCCGGAGCGAGCGGCCGCCACCGTGGCCCAGCACCGTCGTTCCTGCCCCGAGGGCACCACGCTCAAGCAGAGCCGGCACGACAACGAGCGGCTCAAGGTGCTCGTCTGTCTGGATCGCCAGGGGCGGCAGCAGGGCGAAGCGCTGATGTTCGACGCCCAGGGGCGGCGCGAGATCCTGGTGTCTTACAGGGACGGGCGTATGCATGGGGCCACCACCCAGTGGCACGTCAACGGGCAGGTGTTTCTGCGAGGGCAGTATGTCGACGGGCTGGAGGACGGTCGCTGGGAGGCGTTCACGGCGGAGGGCAAGTCGCTGGGCGCCTACACGATGACGTCGGGCTCCGGAGAGCGGACACGCTGGCATCGCAACGGCAAGCGCAAGCAGCGCCTGACGCTGGTCGAGGGTGTGCCCGAAGGGGCGGCGACCGAGTGGCATCCCAACGGTGAAGTCGCGCTTCGGGTCGCGTTCCGCCGAGGCAAGATCCACGGCGCCCTGCGCCGCTTCCACATGAATGGTAGCCGACAGGAGGAGGCGACCTTTATCGAGGGGCTCGTGGACGGTGCGCAGCGCAGCTGGACGGCGGCCGGGGTCCTGGAATCCGTGCGGCGATGGAAACGCGGCAAGTTGCACGGCAAAAGCGTGCTGTATGCCCGCAGCGGTGTCTTCAAGACGGCGGCGTGCTTCGTGGACGACCGGATGGTGTGGGATGTGGACGCCATGCGCTGGGTGGGCGATGGCGCCGACAAGGCTGCGGTGAACCCCAAGGCGGCGGCCTTGGAGAAGAAGGCGTTGGAGCGGGCCTGCCCCTAGGCTTGCGGTGTCCTTCCGCGGCGTGTTTCATGGGCCCATGACCAAGCCCCGCATGTTCGCCCTGGTCGTCGCCGTGGCCGCACTGGTCGCCTGCGACAAGTCTGACAAGGCCAAGCCTGGCGCCTCGAAGGACCACGCCAAGAAGCCCGCCCCCGCGGCGGTCGCCAAGCCGGATGCCAAAACTGCTGCCGCGCCAGACGCGGGCGCGGCCAAAGCCGCGCCCGCGTCTGGCGCAAAACCCGACGCAGCGGCCGCCAAGCCGGATGCAGCGGCCGCCAAGCCGGATGCAGCGGCCGCCAAGCCGGATGCTGCCGCCGCCACGCCGGATGCTGCCGCCGCCACGCCGGATGCTGCCGCCGCCACGCCGGATGCTGCCGCCGCCACGCCGGATGCTGCCGCCGCCACGCCGGACGCGGGGCCCGCAAAGGCAGAGGCCCCGAAGAAGGCTGAGTCGCCCAAGAAAGCTGTGGCGCCGAAGAAGGCAGAGGCGCCCAAGAAGGCCGAAGCGCCCAAGAAGCCGGAGCCTCCGAAGAAGACCGAGGCTCCCAAGAAGCCAGAGGAGCCGAAGAAGGCCGAGGCGCCCAAGAAGCCAGAAGAGCCGAAAAAGACGGAGGCGCCCAAGAAGCCGGAGGAGCCGAAGAAGGCCGAGGCCCCCAAGGAGCCCGCTCCGGCTCCCGTGGCCGACCCCTGCAAGCGGACCTCGTTCAAGACCAGCTTGATCCGCTCGGCCTGCAAGAAGGGGCAGAAGGCGGCCAAGCGGGCCATGCGGGGCTTCATGAAGAAGGCCAAAGCCGCCGGCATGAAGATGACCTGCAAGACCTGCCACTCGGCGCTCGGCCCGGACTATCCCATGAAGTCGGACGGCCTGAAGAAATACAACGAGGCGCTCAAGGCCATCAAAGCCGCCAAGCAGGGGGCTCACCGAGGGGGCCCCGGCAGCCCCGCCGCAGCCAAGCAGATCGCAGAATGGGTCCGGCGCTGAGGTGATTCGAAACCCATACCTGGGTATGCTGAGCGTGTGAACGTAGCGCCTACGGAGGACGGATGAGGGCGACGCTGGGCACCTGGCTACTGGCCATGTGCACCCTGACACTGACGGCCGCTGGCTGTGATGGCGGCCGGTTGGACCCCGCCGACTGGCCCGACGTCCCCCCGGGCTTCGTTCCCAACGACGGGGGCGGCGTCGCTGACGCTGGCGTCGACGCCGGCGGGACCTGCGTACCCACCCGGCAGTTCTGGGAGACGGAGGTCTGGGATGGCTTCATGAGCTCCAGCTGCGTGCTGTGTCATACCTCCGCTGGCGTCGCGGCCGGCTCGCGCCTGGTCCTGGACGACAGTGGCGCCCCAGGAGCGCTGGACAGCAACTTCGACGTGGCGTCGCAGCTCGCGGGCATCGACGAGGGGGCTGGGATTCTACTGGTGGTCAAGCCTACCGGCGCGGTGCCTCACGGCGGTGGCCCCCAAATCACGGTCGGTTCCCCCCAGCACGACGCCCTGCTGGCATTCGTCGATCGGGTCGCCAACCCCGTGACCTGCGACTCTCCAGGTACCCCGACCCCCGACCCCGAGCCGGACGCAGCGACCACGCCGGACCAGGGCCAGCCCGACATCGTCAGCACGCCCGACGAGGGACCGATGGACGCGGCGACGACTCCGGATGAAGGGCCGATGGACACAGCGTCCACGCCTGATGCCGATCCGGTCACGCCGATGACCTACCGCGTGGAGGGCGAAGACGGCACCAACACCTTCGGCAGCGGCGTGGGGCAGGCGTCGGGCTCCGCCTACCACATGTGGGCCGTCGACACCGTCACCAACACCGTGACGGTGCCCGCCGACGGCAACTACACCCTTCGGGCCAGCCTTTGGCAGGACTACTGCTGCGGCGAGGACGCCCAGTACGCCCTGATCCTCGACGGCAACGAGGCGGCGACGGGCAGCATCGCCGCCACCGACATGGCGGGTGCCGAGCTGGTCGAGACGACCGTGACCCTGATGGCCGGCGACCACTCCATCGGCGTCCGATTCCTCAACGACGCCAACGACGCCAACTCCGATCGGAACCTATGGATCGACTACTTCGAGCTCTACGGGCCGCTGCCGTGAAGCGCGTCTCTGTACTGTTTGTCGCCCTCGCCATGCTGCTGGTCGCGCCAGCGGCGATGGCTGAGGTCAAGCTTGCCCTGGGCAAGTTCGAGGGCAAGAAGGCCGACGGCTTCAAGAAGGCCCTCGTGGAGGGGCTGTTGAATTCCGGCGAGGTGGCGTTGAGCCCCAGCGCTCGGCTCGTCATTCACGGCAAGACCAAAAAGAAGCGCAAGAAGTGGCGGGCGACGGCCATTCTCTTCGACCGCAAGACGGGCGCCGAGGTGGCGCGGCGCGTGTTCAAGGGCGGCAAGAAGTCCAAGAAGCTCTGGAACAAGGTCCGCAGCGAATTCTGGGACACCATGGGCTCGGCCATCACGTCGGCGCACAACAGGCTGGCGGCGGAGGCGCCCAAGAAGAAGGACCCACCGCCGGGGAAGAAAGAACCGGCGAAGAAGCCGGTGGCCAAGAAGCCGAAGAAGGCCGACAAACCAAAGCCCAAAGCTTCGGCGGGCACCCGGGCTCAAAGCCTGTCGCCGTTGCAGGTGGCGTTGGGCGGCCGGGTCTTCAACCGCTCGTTCAGCTACACCGACGACCTGTACGGCGTGATGCGCGACTACTCGGTGGATGTCGGGCCCATGATCGCCGGCGAAGCGCTATGGTTCCCGGGGGCCCACGTGACGGACGGTGCGGGGGCCCACATCGGGCTACGCTTCCGTGGCTACGGTGTGATCGGCGTCGCTTCTGAAACGACCAGCGGCGAGTCGTTCGGGACGACGGCCTTCGGTCTGGAGGGTGGCCTGGTGGGGCGCATCCCGATCTTCGACCACGAGATCCTGCTCGACGTCAGCGCCGGCCACGACGTGTACGAGGTCGAGACGCCGTCCAGCGGCGCCGCGCTGGTGCCCAATATCGCCTACACCTGGATTCGCCCGGGCATCGGGTTCCGCGCCGTGTTCGGAGCGGGGGTCTCGATGAGCGGGGACTTCGGATGGTTGTTCGTGCTGGACACGGGCGAACTGGGCACCGATGCCTGGTTCCCGAGGCTCGCCGCGGGCGGCCTGTCCGGATCGGTCTTCGTCAACGTCGATGTCTTCGAGGGGCTGGAGGTCCAACTCGGCTTCGAGGCGCGGCGCTACTGGACCGAGATGCTGCCGGAGTTTGGTGACAAGTTCATCGTGGGTGGCGTGGTTGATCAGTACCTGATGGGCACGCTGCGGCTCGCCTACCGCATGCCGTAGAGCACACAGACTCCACCGGGCCGCTGCTCAGACCGCGTGGCGGCGCGTGTGGCGGGCGATGGTGTCGCCAAGCTCGGGCCACGCGCCCTCCGGCAGGCGATGCCCCATCCCCTTGATCCACACCAGCTCGGCGCCCGGGATGCTGCGGGCCGTCGTCTTGCCGCCGACGGGGCGCACAATGGGGTCGTGGGTGCCGTGGATGACCTGGGTCGGGACACGCAGCGTGCGCAGGGCGCGCGTGCGAGGTTTGGCCGCCAGGATCGCCAGCATATGCCGCTTGAAGCCGGCGGGGTGGAAGGAGCGGTCGAACAGGAACCCGCCCAGGCGCCGTGCCTCCTGGATGTCCACCGGGTAGCGGGGCCCCTTCGCCGCGTGGGCGAATCGGACCATGTTGTCCGCGACGGCCTCGCGGCTTGGCGGCACCTTTCGAAGGAGCGCCAGCATCGCCTTGGGCCGGCCGATGCGGTGCAGCATCTCGCCCGTGTTGGACATGATGGAGATGAGGCTGGCGCACCGCTCGGGATGCTCCAGAGCCACGGTCTGCGCGATCATACCGCCCATCGAGGCACCGCAGATGTGCGCCCGCGGCAGGTCCAGGGCGTCGAGAAGCCCCACCACGTCGCGGCCCATGTCCGAGAACGTGTACGGCGCGTCCACGTCGAGGCCCAGCAAGGACCGGGCGATGGCCTTGTTGATAGAGGGACTCTTCAGGTGGTCCAGGTGCTCGGACAGCCCGATGTCCCGGTTGTCGAAGCGGATGACGTAGTGGCCGCGCTCGGCCAGCGCCTCACAGAAGCCCTCGCGCCACAGGACCATCTGGGCGCCGACCCCCATGATGAGCACCAGGGGTTGGTCGTCGGGGCTGCCGAAGGTGTCGTAGAACAGCTCGAGGCCGTTGGCCTTCAACGTAGGCATGGAATCACCGTGCGAGGGGCTGGGGCAAGCCGGTCTGGCGCCAGAGAGTGTCGATATCCTCGACGCGGCGCGGTGCGGGTCGGGTTCCGGATGCGGTCACAATGTCGCCGACCTCTTCGCTGAGCCCCGCGTCCACCCGAAACAGACCCGCGCCCAGGGTGTGGGGGATAATCACGGTGGGCCAGCCGGGCATGGTCATCGCGAACAGGACAATCTCCTCGCCGACATCGACCGTCACGCTTCCCGGGATGGAGAGCGTCTCGCCGTCCAGCTGTCCCCCAAGCTGAGCGAGCCAAAGGGTCTCAGGTCCATGCTCGACCACGGGAGCGGCCGACCGGGTCTCGACCACCGTCAGTTCGGTCCAGGTCACGATGCGGCCACCGGAGTCGCGCTCCACCACGCGGTCGGTCGCCACGGCGTGCACCACCAGATCACTGTCCCAGGCCATGGTCTGCAGGTCGCCGAAACGAACCACCACGGCGGCCAGCGCGAAGAAGGTCAGGTGTAGCAGCATCGGGAACGGCCCAGTCACGCGCCCGAGGTTAGCAGGTCGGAGCGACCGGTTGCGAGCCACGACCGGTCGTGACAGGGTGACGCCGTTCCGCAGCGCCTCGCCTCAGGGAGTCCGGTGATGAGTGTCGACCACGCAACTCTCCTCGAAGCCATTGCAGCGTCCCCGCTGGCCGATCACGATGCCATCGAGGTCGTCGAGGGGTGGCTCGCGATGCAGCCCACCCACTCGGGCCACATCGTCGCCGCCACGTCGGGCGACGTGAAGCGCATCACGCTCTACTCGGCGGGCCCGCCCGAAGACTTCGTGCCTGTGGTCGGTGGCTTCCTCGCCGAGGGAGGCGCGTCGGAGAGCGAGCTCAGCATGCTCGCGTCGGCGGGCGAAGGCCTCGACGCCTCGCAGGTCGGTTCCTGGCTCGAGCTGAGCGACCAGGGCGTGGACGCGGGGTGGTACTTCCCCGTCAACATGCCCTTCGCCAAGGCCCGCAACTTTGCGCCGGCCAACCCGGTGAACGATGCGCTGACCCAGTGGGCGCGCCGCAGCGCGATTCAAGACTGCGCCCAGCTGCGGCGGTCGGTGGATCCGGACCAGCCGGCGGGAGAGTTGACCATCGTCATCCCCGGCGATGACGCCGGTCACGAGCTGGCGCTGGTTCAGCAGGGCTTCAAGTCGGTCGGCGCCCCATGGTTCAACCGCGAGGTGGATGCCGCTATCAAGCGGGCCGGAAGCGTCGACCTCCTGCTGTGCGTGGTGGTTGGCAAGGCTGGGCTCAACGCTTGTGGCGTCCTCATCCCCGAGCCCAACGAAGAGCTGCTCGAGACGGTGGCCAAGCACGCCACCCGTTACGACCTGGACGCCATCGACGACTTCGACGCGACCCTGGATCTGGACCTTCCGGGCATGCTCGGGTGCTTCCAGTACCCGTGGGGGCTGGGTATGGAGCGGTTCTTCCCGCTCTAGAAAAGGATGCGTCTACGGCGCGACGGTCGGGGTCTCCTCCGGCAGGCCGAAGGTCTGCCCGTTGTCGCATAGTCCACGGGCCGGCTCATCGGCCGACCAGGGGATGTTCCGTAGCTCGCAGCTGAGCTGTCCGTCGATGCCCGTCAGGAAGACCGTCGCTGCCGCCCCTGGCGTCTGCGGGTCGGTCAGCCGGGCGAGGATGTCCTCGCCACCGGCGCTCTTCATGACGTAATCGAGCACGACCTGCTGCCCGTTGAGCAGACCGAGCCGGAACTCGTAATTCAGCTCAATCCCGCCCTGAACCATGTCCAGCGTGCGCTGGCTGGTGCCTTCGGCGCCGTCCGTCTCGCGGATGCTCTCGGTTCCGTCCACGACGAACTCGCCGACCGTCACGTTGCGGTAGTCCAGATCGATCTCGGTGACCCGGGGGTTGGTGCTGATGGTTCGCTGCGAAAGCAGCACCTCACCGCTGGCCTCTGACCCGAAGGCGCAGCTGATGGAGATGACGAAGCTGGTGCCCTGGGCGGTCGTCTCCGATGAGATCACGCAGGCATCGCTCAGCAATGACTCGAAGGGCAGCGTCTCACGGAGCTCCACGTACCGCGTGTAGCGCGTGTAGAGCGTCGTCATCAGTGTCGTCAGTTCAGGCGACTCGAGGGCCTGCACCTCGGCGCCGGCCGTGCCGTAGGGCGAGTCCACGAAGTCACCGAGGAAGTCCTGCGGGCTGCATGCGGTGCCTGTCGTCACGGCGAGGGCGGCGACTGTGGCGAGGGCGGCGAGGGGACGTAGCAGCGTCATCATCGTTCGATGGTACCCACCGCGCGTGACCAATCAAAGGGCCGGCGTCATGTCGCTCATGTGACCGCCAGCCCTGCGATGAGATACAGCGCGCTAGCGGCCGCTGCAGCGGTCAACGCGTATGGCAACTGAGTGTTGACGTGGTCGATGTGGTCGCTGCCTGCGGCCAGCGAGGCCACCAGGGTGGTATCGGAGATGGGAGAGCAGTGGTCTCCGAACACGCCGCCGCCCAACACGGCGGACATGCCGATGGCGGTCAGGGGGCTGTCGACCCCGGTGGCGCCGATGGCGATGGGGAGCATGATGGCGAAGGTGCCCCAGGAGGTTCCGGTGGCAAATGCGATCAGGCACGAGGCGCCAAACAGCCCCAGCGGAATCAACGCTCGGCTGGGCAGGCCCTGAGCCAGTTCGGCCACGTAGACGTTGGTGCCCAGGGCCTTGGTGGTGGCGCCCAGGGCAAAGGCCAGCACCATCAGGATCGCCAGCGGCATCAGCGCACCGACCCCCTTGAAGAAGACGTCGGTGGCCTGGGTCAACGTCATCCGGTCCGGTGCCGGAATCATCGCCGTGATCAGGGATGCCACGGCGGCCAGCAGAACGGCGTAGAAGACAGCCGTGGAGCCGGAGTCGGTGAGGTAGAGGAACGTGGGCATAGCCGCCACCAGGAGCAGCAGCGGGACCACGAAACGAAAGGCCCGTGGCTGTTCGAGCCCGATCCCGTCAAGTTCGGCGAAGTCCGAGGCGACGGCCTGCGATCCCGGTCGGATCACCTGGCCCGTCTCGGCCGCGCGCCGCTCAGCCGCGGCCATCGCGCCGAAATCTCGCCCACTCCAAGCGATCCAGAAGGAGAGGGCGAGAGCTCCGAACGCGTAGAAGTTGTAGGGCATCGTCGCCACGAAGGTGGCGGTTGGGTCGGCGAAAGCGGCGACGCTGGTGCCGGTGCTGTCGACGATCGTGCTCTCGCCCAGGATGCCGATGACGTAGGCCCCCCAGGCGTTGAGCGGGATGAGGATGCAGATGGGGGCGCTGGTGGCGTCACACAGATACGCCAGCTTCTCGCGCGGGAGCTTCAGCCGGTCGAACACCGGGCGGCACACGGCGCCGTTGACCAGCGACGTGATGGAGCTCTCGATGAACACGCCGACGCCGATGAACCAGGACAGCATGCGGGCTCGGCGGGGGCTGTCGACCTTGGCGCGCCGAACGATCCATTGGACGAAGCCGGCAACACCCCCCGAGGCCTGCGTCAGGGCCATGACCGCGCCGACCAGTGCGCTGAAGGCGATGACCTTGGTGTTGCCCTCGGACTTGAACACCGCGATGCAGGCGTCCAGGCCCTGGGCCAACCCGGCCAGCAGGTCGCCGTCGGCGTGCACCGTCCAGCCCAGCCAGATGCCTGCGAACAGCGAGAGGTGGACCTGGCGTGAGACGATCGCGGCGATGATCGCCACCGCCGGAGGCAGCAGGGACAGAGCGGTGGGATCGGAAGGCGACATCGCGGGCTCAGCCTAACCGCGGTGGGCCCTGGCGACCATTTGCTTGGCGTGTTCCTGGTCAGATGCGGACGACAACGCTTGCAGCCAACCGTGGTTCGCGGCTATTGGCGCAAGTGTGCCGAGACCGCCCAATCCGGAGTTGCCCCGCCAACTCCTCGATGCCGCCCTGGAGCTCCTGGACGAGCGCGGGGATGCCGCCTTCAGCATGCGCGAGCTGGCGGCCAGGGTGGGCTACGCGGTGACCGCGGTGTACCGCTGTTACAACAGCCGGGCGGACCTTCTTCGGGCACTCCAGGTGCGTCTCTACAAGCAGCTGGCGGCGCACGTCGACCCGCCGGAAGCCTCCGGGCTGAGCCTGAAGGAGCGGGTCCTCGTGATCGGCGAGAGCTACCTGTCCTGGGCACTGACGCACCGCGCCCGCTACCTGTTCATGTTCCACACCAGCGAGACGTACTTGCTGCTGTCGGAGAACGAACGGGCGATGGCGCGAACGGGTTTCGACGCCTTCGAGACGATGCTGGCCACGGCGGACGGGGCGGCGTTGCCACCCTCCGCGTCGGCGACCTACATCTTCGCCACGCTGCATGGGCTGGCGTCCCTTGCGCTGACGGAGCGCTTCAAGGACACCGAGGCCGAGGAGCTGCTGACCTTCTACGCCGCCCACCAGGCGCCCTATCTGGCGGCTCTGCTGGGCGACGCGAAGGACTAGCGTCTACTTACAGCTCGCTGGCGAGTTGGACTTGGTGGCGTACCCGCGCAGCGACATCGAGCAACGGTTGGCTGCGCGCTGCGGGCTGGCGTTGTACTCGGACTTGACGCCCGTCCAGACCTGCTCGAACTCGGCGGCGGCGTCCGGCACGGCCGCCTTGTAGGCGTCCAGGCACTGACGAAGCTTGGGGCACGGCGCCGGGTAGGTGGGGGCCGGCGGTGCGGCGGTGACCTCAGCCGGAGGCGGGGCCGGCGGGGGCTTCTCTTCCTTGTCGGCGCAGCCGGCGGCAAAAAGCAGGGAACCGGCCATTACCAGCGTGGCCATCATCAATGTCCGCATCAGTCTCTCCTGGTCGTCGAGGGGACCACGCCATGGTACCGGGCGGATCGAGGGATGGGAATGGCACCTGCGTGGGGGATGGGGTCTGCTGTCCCCACCGTGACGCGACGCGTCAGTGTTTGGATTTGTTTTTTGTGTCAGTGGCTTAGCCGTTTCTCGGGCGATTTTTGAGATGGCACGGTCATTGCTTGCGTCATCGCCCGAGGAACACATCGTCCAAGGAAAACACCATGAGACCCCACGCACGCGTTCTCATCCCCGCCATTGTCGCCATCTTCAGCATCGTTGCCTGCGCCGATGCGGGTGGGGTCGACAAACCCGAAGCCGATCCCGACGTGGCGACCCTGTCGGTGGGCAAGGCCGACGCTGTCAGCAACTGGTGGACGACCATTGCCGGCTCACTGGAGCTCGGCGGCGACCTCAAGGACAGCATTGCGTACCCCGACTGGTTCAAGGGCTACACGCTCGAACTGGAGGCGGGCCAGACCGTGGAGTTCCTCGTGACGGCCACCGAGGAGGGCTGGGTCCGGCTGTACGGACCGTCGCACAAGACGGTCGACGGGCAGCCCCGGTTCAAGAAGGCCCTGGTCAAGAGCTATGCGGTCCAGGGCGGCCATGGTGAGCTCTTTGCCTCCGCGTTCCAGGTCGAGGTCGAGGAGGCCGGCACTTACATGCTGCTCTACGGACCGCGCTACGTCTGGAACGCCACCTACAAGATGAAGGCCGAGTGCGTGGGCGGCTGCGTTCCGGACGACGCATGCTTTGGCGACGATGAGTGTGGGGCTGGTGAGTACTGCGGCCACAACGGCGTGATGTGCATCACCACCCCGTGCGACGTGAGCTACGACATCTGCAAGCCCGCCGAGGCCGAGGGCGCCTGGTGCGACCGCGACGCCATGTGCGCCGAGGGCACCGTCTGCAGCCCCGAGACGAGCACCTGCACGGCCCCCAAGGTCCCTGGAGACGGTGAGTGTGAGACCACGGCGGACTGCGCCGAGGGCTTCTGCGGCTGCGTCGACGCCGAGTGCAGCTCGCGTATCTGCAAGCCTTGGCAGACGGAGGGCCAGAGCTGTGGTGGCTTCACGCTGCCCCACTACTACACCCAGTGCGACCCCTCGCTGACCTGCTCCAGCCCCTACTGGATCGCCGACCTGCCCGGCATCTGCTCGGTCCAGGTGACCCCTGAGGAACTCTACGCCAACCCCGAGGCCTACGACGGCCGCGTGGTCGCCGTCAGCGGCAACATCCTGACCGGCTACGCCATGTGCACCAAGATGGCGTGCTGGGAGGACAACCCCTGCTGCAACCAGTGCGGCGCGCAGCAGAAGCTCTACGCCAGCGAGAAGTTCCCCAACGACGAGGACGGTATCGCGCTGGTAGGTGAGGACGGTACCACCTATGGATGTGGCGGCAACGAGTGCAACTACCAAGACAGCTGCAGCGCCGATGAGGGCGAGGTGCTGATCATCGGCACCTTCAACGTCGGTGAGTACGAGCTGAGGCTCGACGTGCAGACCAAGTGGTCCAAGCCCTGGTAGGCAGCTGCCGCGCGGGCAGCTAGCGCACTAGAAGCTCGCGCTCCAGGAGATCCCGCCGCCACGCGGGAGCATCATTGGGCCCAGGCTGGTGGCGGGCGCCACCTCCTCGGGCTCGTCGGCGGTGAAGAGGAGCACCAGGCCCGTGATCAGCGCCGCCACCCCGACGCCGCCGGCGATGTAGCCGCCCAGCTCGAGGGACTTGCCGCGGTCACGGATGCTGTCGATCTCCGCCTGCGTCGTCGCGTCGGGGTTGGGGTTGTCGAGCACCAGCTGCTCGTGCTCGTTCCGGTCGCTCACGGCCAGGCCGAACATGACGCCGCCCGCCACCGCTGCGGCCGCGCCCGTCCCGATCAGGACATAGGCGGCTGTGTGGTCGGGGGGCTCCGCGGTCTTCTTCACGGCGTTCGGGTCAGTCCCCCCAGCACCGGTTCCACCGTTACCGTCTTTGGGGTCGGGCCCCGTCTTGATGGTCTTGGTGATGACCTTGTCCTCACGCTGCAGGCTCACCGTCACCGGTCCGCCAGTCCCGCTGTAGACCTCGATCTCCTGGGTGCTGGTCTTGTAGCCGCTGCTGCTCACGACCAGCTTGTGTTTGCCGGGAGAGAGGCCAACCGTGCGAGGAGCGAGCACCCGGATACCGGAGACCGTCACGATGGCGCCTTCCGGTTTCACGACGATGCGTGCCCAGCCGCTGGGCGGGTCGCAGTCAGAGCCGGCCTTGTTGAGCAGGCCGATCATGTTCTTGGATTTCTGGCTGTCGGGCAGATCCATCGCCGTCAGCAGGATCTCGAACGCCTCACAGGCGCGCTCCAGCTTCGGGCTCATCAAGATCGTCGCGTAGATCTCCGCCGACAGCGGGTTTGGCACCAGCCGCCACATGGAGCGGGCGTGCGGAAGGGCCTTCTTGTACCGACCGCGCTCGTAGTACTTCTGGAGCTTCGCGTAGTGCTTGGAAGCCTTCGCCTTGTCCTTTTTGGAGGGGGTCGACGCGGTCCGCACCGTCGGCGCGAGAACCCGCGGCTTTGCCTGCGCCAGAGCGTGGGTGGAGCCGAGGGTCAGGGTCAGCGTGAGCCCCAACCCCAGGAGGCCCCGAAAGGTGCTCGTTCCCAGCGCACGGGCCGGCTTCGACAACGGTGCTGCACTTCCCATCGCCGGGCATCGTATCTCGCGGGGTGGCGATTGGCGAGTATGCCGGTCGTTGCGAGGGGCCGGTCGCGATGCCACAATGCGCCACCGTGAGTGGACAAACCATCCAGGACGCGCTGTTCGAAGCCTTGGCGGCGAGCCCGCTGGGCGAGTCGCCCGATCTCGATATGCTGCAGTGGTGGCTGGAGATACAGCCTGGCGGTGCCACCATCGGCGTGTCGGTGGACGTCGGCCTGGAGCGGGTGACCTGGTGGTCGAGCGGGCCGCAGGAGCATCAGTTGCCAACGGTGCGGCACTACCTCACCGAGGGCGGGGCCGACCCTGAGGTGCTCGAGCATTTCGAGTGGTCGCTAGAGAACCTGCAGGCGACGCTGGTGGGCTCCTGGGTGGAGCTCACCGCCGATCGTGTGGGCGGCGGCTGGTTCACCCCGGACTCGGTGGCGTCGAACATCGCGGTCCAGATCGCAGCGCCAAGTCCTCCTCGTGACGCGCTGGCGGCCTGGATCGAGACCACAGGTCGGGAGTTCTGTGCCGGGATCGTGAGGTCGGCCTTCGGGTCCCAGCGGCTCACCGAGCTGGTGCTGCCGCTGGTGGAGGGGAGCGTCGCCGAACGCGCCCACGCGGCGCGTGGGGCCTTCGCGGCCTTGGGCATCCCCGAGCCCCCCTACGACGTTATCGACGCTCTGAGCGCCGAGGACGCGCAGGCGTTGGCCATTCATGCATGCCTGTCGCCGGCGGGACTGACCCGCGCGGGCGTGGTCGTGCCCGGTGGAGATACGCGACTCATGCTGGCGCTGGCCGGCCGTAGCGAGCGCTTCGACGCCGCTGCTCTGGCGGACTTCGAGGACGCGCTTCGGGCCGGACGGTCGATGGTGCTCGCGGACACCACCGACGAGGGCCTGCAGGTCGAGGTGTACTACACCTACTGAGCCGTGCCTCAGAAGGGTTTGAAGACCGCCATCACCACGGCGGTGATGCCGAACGCGATGCAGCCGCCCATCGTCGCCTTGACCATGTCGGGGCGACGCTTGAACAGCGCGATGGCGCCTCCGAGGCCGATCCAGAGGAGTAGCTTGACGATCAGCCAGGGGGGCCACCCCTGGATCATCCCGATCTTCTGGAGCACGGCGAGCATGCCGAAGCCGCCCAGCAGCACCAGGAACAGGCCCACGCCATGGCCGATCGCGGGGAGCTTGGAGCGCTTCTCCCCACCCCTGGCCGCGATGGTGGCGAGGGCGCCAAGGGAGACGAAGCTGAGGATGATGCCCACCACGTGGATGGTGCGGTAGAGCATGAGCTTGGTGTTCGGATCCATGCGGGTCCCCTACTTCAGGCCAGGCGGGACATCAACCACCGACTCGCGTTCACCCCAATCGACCCGATGCTTGACGGGAAACAGTCTTGTCGTGAGCGTGGACCGCATGACGCAGGACACTGACAAGAAGCAGAACAAGGTGCTGGGTTCCGCTCGCCGAGCGGGGTACACGGCCGCTGGGGCTGCCCTGGGGTCCGCCGCCGGGCGTGCGCTGGGCTGGTGGATGCTCGGTCCCATCGGTTATCGGATCGGGCAGACGGCTGGCGCGGTCGCCGGTGGCGCGTTGGGGTTTCAGCTCTCCTCGACGCCGGCAGAGCCTGGTCACCGCACCGCCGAGCGCGAGGGCGCGGTGGTCAAGCTGGTGCCGGAGACAGAGGCCGACGTCGTCGACGCCGTCTTCGAGTAACCTCAGCGGCCGCCCACTCTTGGCGTGTTCAATAAACCAGCGTAGTGTTGTCGTAAGACCTGTGCGCCGTCCTCATGACGGCCTAACGGCGGCTTACGCGTCCCGGGACAGCGGGCGTAGGGGGACGCCACCACGTGAATCGACCCAAGGAGGACCCCTCGGTGCCGCGATCGGATGACGAGCAAAAGCTCGCCGAGGTGGGTACCGACACGGACCCGTTGTCGGAGACGACTCGGATTCCGTTGCGGGGGTTCCTGCGCCAGGCCGCCGCCGGGCAGACCAAGCCGCGTCTGGTGGTGATCGAGGGGGGAAGCGTCGGCTCCATGGTCGACATCGGCGATTCGCCGGTGATCATCGGGCGCGAGATCGACGTCGGGATGACCGTGGCCGAGGTCGGCGTGAGCCGTCGCCACGCCAAGGTGTTCATCGAGGGCGAGGCGGTCTTCATCGAGGACATGGGCTCCAAGAACGGGACCTACGTCAATCGCGAGCCCATCGACAGCGGCTCCCGACAGAAGCTGGAAGACGGCGACATCATCTTCATCGGGGCGGCCACGATAAAATTCCTCGCCGCGGGCAATGTGGAGCTGTCGTTCCTGCAGCACCTGCACGAGGTCAGCGCGCTGGACCCGTTGACCCGCGTGGCCAACCGGCGGTCCTTCGAAGAATACCTCAAGCGCGAGTTGCCTCTGGCCACCATGCGCGACCGCGACCTGGTGCTACTTGTCGTCGACGTCGACCACTTCAAGGCGGTCAACGACACCCACGGACACCTGGCCGGTGACACGGTGCTCAAGGACCTGGCTGGTCTGATGCAGCAGAACCTGCGCGGTTCTGACTTCCTGTGTCGCTACGGGGGCGAGGAGTTCGCGATCGTGCTCCCGGCCACCAACCTGACCGCATCGCTGCCCCTGGCGGAACGACTGCGGTTCGCCGTCTCCCAGCATGACTTCGTGCACGAAGGCACCCACATTCCGGTCACGATCAGTATCGGGGCCGCGGGGTGGACTGAAGCTGGGATCAGCAACAAGGACGAGCTGATCGCCTGCGCCGACAACCGTCTCTACAAGGCCAAAGAGGCTGGGCGGAATCGGGTGATCGGGCACGACTGAGGGGCCCCTGCCCAGGGGGTCAATTTCTTGCGCCTCGATGGCGATGACCTACGGTGTAGACGCCGTGAGTTCGTTTGCCCAATCCCTCGCCAAGACCCCGCTGATCCCCGGCCTCGTCGTCGTTGGAGTGGCGTTTCTGGCGGTGCACCTGGCGTGGCTGTCGGACAGCTTGTTGGGCCCACTCACGATCGTCGCCCGGACCCTCTTCATCGTGGGTGGTGCGATCGCGCTGCGATTTGCTCGGGTGCGTGCCGCTGTGACCCTGGGACTGCTGGCCCTCGCCTTCGAGATCCTCGTGGTCGGGCGAACGATGGGCGACTCGCACACGGTCGAGGCCGCGCGACTCTTCGTGGGCTGGGGGCTACCCCTGTGGCTTCTTCTGGCCAGTGTCGTTCCCATCCGCGCCGGCAGCCCGCTGGGAGCCATCCTGCAGATGGGTTTGCTGGGCGCGGTGACCGGGGCGTGCTTCAAACTCTTCGGCGTCTTTGGTGCGGAGCTGTCGACCTGGGCGGCGTCGCCGCTGATGGAAGGGGCGCCCAATCCCGTCGGTGGGCAGCTCAGCGCGCTGCTGTTCATCCTCGCCCTGCTCGGGCTGATCGTGCGCCTGATTCGGTTCCGCTCGGCGATGGACGCTGGGCTGGTGGCGGCGACCACGTCGGCGTGGCTCGGCGTCATGAGCGCACCGGGCTCCGCCGCCGCCGGGCTCTATCTGGCGGCTGGGGCCGCGGCTCTCGGCCTGGCTATCGTCGAGACCGGATACGGCCTGGCCTATCGGGACGCGCTCACCGGTCTGCCCTCGCGGCGGGCGCTCAACGAAGAACTCGCCGCCCTTCGAGGTAAGTATGCGCTGACGATGGTGGATGTGGATCACTTCAAGTCGTTCAACGACAAGTACGGGCACGACGTGGGCGATCAGGTGCTGCGGTTGGTAGCCAGCGTGCTCGCCACCACGCGCGGCGGGGCCCGGGTGTTTCGCTATGGCGGTGAGGAGTTCACTCTCCTGTTCCCAGGCAAGACCCCGGGGCAGGTGCGCGACGTCGTGGACGAAACCCGCGAGGCGGTCGCCGAAGCACGGCTGACACTGAGGTCCCCCAACCGCCCCAAGAAGAAGTCCAAGTCCACCAAGGCAAAACGCACCGGCAAGAGCAGCAACCCGCAGGTCTCCGTGACGGCTTCCTTCGGGCTTGCCGCCGGCCACAGCCGCAAGGACACCAGCGAGGCCGTTCTGAAGCGGGCCGACAAGGCCCTGTACAAGGCCAAACGCGCGGGTCGCAACCGGGTGGTTCTGGGGTAACTGCGCGTCGCGCAAGCCTCAAAAAGTGAGTGGGCCGTGCGTCTGCCTTGCTCCCCGAGCGTGACTTGGAGTCTAATGGAGGCAACCAACCACTGTTAGGGGGACCGTTGCCGCGCAAAGGCACCAGCGAACCCGTCGGAGGCGACCACCAGCTGGAGCCCCGACGCGACGAGTCGACCGCATCAGCGGTTACGCCCGTCGAGCGCGAGGTGCTCGAGTTCCCTGCAGGGGTGGCGCTGACCACGGTTCAGGCGGATCAGACCTTCATGCTGCTGGCCTCCGACGCCAAGCGCGGGTTGATTCGATACGCGCCCTGGGGGGAACGGCCGCGAACCGATACGCGGCGGGTCTTTGTCGTCTCTGACGGCCGCTTCGCGCCGGTTCGTCTGTACGCGCACGTGCTCGGCCCGCCGGAGGGCGAGGATGCGGAGACCTGCGTGGTGGTGAAGTGGGTCATGCTCACCGCGACCGAGCGGCGAGAGAACCTGGCGCAGGCCCTGGAGGGGCTGCTCGGGGTCCGGGCGGTCGTGACCGACAGCGACGAGCCCCTCGGCCCACACCGTAAGCTCATCTACGACGCCGAGACGCAACAGGTGCGGCTCATCTGGGTGGAGCGGAGCAATCAGGTGCGCACCGGTGCTGGCACCGCCGAGAGGGGGTCGGATCGGGCGGTCCGTCAGCCCAAGACCCCCAGCAAGAAAGACCGGCTCAAGACCGCGACCGAGGCCAAGAAGACCCAGAACTACGGATCGTACGGGGAAGAGGTGCCCCCACCCACGGTCCGCAAGACCCAGCCCCGGATCCTGGTTCAGCTCAGCGAGGCCAGTGGCAGCGACGCCCTGAGTACGCCGAGTCGGCAGGACGCCTCGGGGCGTTTCGTCTCCGATGGGACCGGTCGGTTCTCGCCCAGGCGTTCGACGGGTCAGAGCGCCGCCGGCGAGGGTGACCCCGGCATCGTGCTGCGGGAGGCGCGGCGAGGGCGTGCGCACCGGGCGACCCCCACTCCCGTGGGCAGCTTCGGCTTCTCCCGGTCCCTCGGTGGGCGCTCTGGCAAGCGCGAGCCGCTCTATCACCGCGAGGACGCCGCTGGAAAGTTCCGCCGCAAGGGTGAGGAGAAGGCCCACGCGGTCACCTTCGGGTGGATCGGCCGCGCGGCGTGTGTGTTCTTCGTGGGTCCCGGAGAAGGCCCCGAGCTGGGTGGCCTCGTCGAGGTGGGAATCCCTGGCGAGCCGGTGGTCGACGGCCTCATCTGGGTGCAGGGGACGGTCGCGCTGCTGACCGTCGATCGCACCGGCGGACAGTCCATGGTCGAGGTCGACCTCGCTGGCAACCGTCAGCCCGCGCAGTACGACGGGCTGGTCGGCTACTGGAAGCGCGTCCAGACCGACCGTTAGTGCTAAGCTGCGAGGCATGATGAGCTTTGCGCGTCGAGCCGGCCGAGCGCCGCTGCTGTTCATGTTGTGGGTCATGGTGACGGCCGCGTCGGCGTGCCCTGCCGAACCCGAACCCGTCACCCCCGCCGATGTCGGTGCGGAGACCACCGCCGACGTCATCACCGATGCTGCGAGCGACCTCGACGTCGGGCCCGACCTTCAGGACGCCCCGAGCGACATCGCGGCGGACGGCGACGCGGACGGGACGGACGCGGACGCCGAGGGGGACGCCGACGCTGACGCTGAGGTGGACGCGGGTCCGCCCCCGATCGTCTTCGAGACTGCCCCCGAGTGGTTCTACCAGCAGAAGATCGAGGGGATCGTCCTCGACGAGCAGGGCGAGAGCGAACAGCTGAAGGTCACGCTTCCCGACGGAACCTCCTCGGTGTTCGTGATGCTCGAGAGTCCCGACGACTTCCACTTCCTCAACCTCAAAACGGTGGTGACTCCCAAGCCGGCCACCGAGTCGATCATCGTCGGGGCGGGCAACGGGACCTGCATCCCATGCAAGAACAGGGTGTCGGCAGGTCAGAAGGTGGGGGCGTTCCTGATCCCCAACGACCCGGGCATTGCCACGGTGAAAGGGGGCGAGTGGCGCTTCACGATTCGGGGCACCACCATCATCAAGAAACCCTTCGAGACGACCTATCCCGTGTGGCCGGGCATTGTGGACATGACGCTGCTGGCGCGGACCGAACCTATCCCGGCGGAGGGGCGGCTCGTCCTGCATCTGCACTTCACTGGAGCCGATGACCTGACGGCCGCTAACGCTCCCACCGATCCGCGGTTGGAGGAGGCACTCATCAACGTGCAGGCCATCCTTGGGGCTGCAGGGATCACCGTGGAGGTGGGGGGCTATCACGATGTGCCGGGTGTGGCCGAGGACCCGACGCTGCTGGACCTTCAGAGCACCCTGGGAGCCCCGAACGACCTCAGCAAGGTTCTCCTGACGGCGCAGACCGATGACCCGAACGCGCTCAACGTGTTCTTCGTCAACTCCATCTACCGGGATGACGACTTTGCAGGTGGCGGCCTGGTGCTCGGCATCGCGGCAGGCATCCCCGGACCGGCCTTCATGGGGCCGAACTATCGGGGAGGCGTGGTCATCGCCAGTCTCGACCTGATGGGTGAGACCGACTACTGGGGCAACGTGATTGCCCATGAGATCAGCCACTTCCTGGGGCTCTACCACACCACCGAGAAGTCGGGCAGCGTTCACGACACCTTGGATGACACGGCGGAGGGCGACTCGGTCAACCTCATGCATTGGGCGTACGCCCCGGAGAAGCTGGAAATCTCCGAGCAGCAGGGCACCGTGCTCCGGTCACACCCGCTGGTGCTGCCGATGACGCCGTAGGCCGCCGGGACTTGGCCGAAGACCACCGCCTCGTGATAGGACCGCAGCTATGGACGACGAACTCGCCGAACTGAATTCCCTGCTGGACGGACACGCCGAGCTGGAGGCTCGCTTCAAGGAGCTCGAGGACCGGGTGGATCTCGAAGAGATGAAGGCCGAGGTCCAATGGGCCGAGAGCCAGCTCAAGCATCAGGCGCGGTCCGGACAGCCACCGGTGCAGCCACAGCCCGGACCAGTCTCCCCCGGACCCGCCTATGCGCGTGCCGGCGAGACGGTGGAGATCGACGACGGGGGGCCCACGCCCCAGGCCAAAGCGCCGCGTCCAGCTCCGGAGCCGCCACGTAGCGAGCCGCCAAAGCCCGAGAGCCGCGTCGAGGATCCGCCGGCCAAGCCGAAAGTCTCCGCTCCGCCGAGCGGCTCGGGCGACGCCAACATCCAGGATCCCACAGCAGCGCTCAAGGCGCGTCTGGCCGGCAAGACCGAGCCCTTGTTTCTGGTGGTGCTGTGTCCCAGCTGCGGGAGCAAGAATCGAACGTCTCTCGACCGACTGCGGTCCGCGGTGCCCCGCTGTGGCCGCTGCGGTGGTGACCTGACGCGCCATCGTTGAGGTCCCTGGTCCAGGGCCTGGCGTCTCTTGCGCTGGTGCTTGCGGGCTGCGGAGGGGCCGCTGACCCGCGCATCGAGCAGTGCACACGTTACGCGACCTGGATGGTCGAGTGCGGGCTTGGCGATGCCGAGCATGACCTCACCAACCACCGCACGGTGCAATGGCGTACCCGCTACGCCACCAATAGCTGCGTCGCCAAGCTCGACCGCGTCGACGGCATGGACCGGATCCTCTCCTGCGCGGCGCCCGACAAGGTGGATGACTGCGCCGCATTCGAGGCATGCCGCGAAGGTGTCGCCAACGCTATCGACGCCGAACGTCTGGCGGCTTGGCTCGAGCAGGGCGACGGGCAGTCGGTTCAACTCCTGTGCGACGTGCGACCCGCGCTGGCGGTTTGCCGCGACGCCAAGCTCGCGCTGGTCGAGGAGCTGGTGACCAAGACGATGCCGCTCCTGCGGGATGGGAAAGCGCCTGGGAGTCCCTCGGACGTGTGCCTGGAAACCAAGGCGCTGGTGAGGTCGCTCAATCCTGTCCCGCCAGGCACGATGGCTCGCGTGCAGCGGGCCTGCAAAGAGGCGTTGGCGGGCCAGCATCTGCGGGATGCCCTGGCAGAGGTCGCCCGCTACAAACGTGAGGGGCTCGACGTCTTGCCACGGCTATGCCGGGGCACCGTTTCCGAGCTGCGTCGCATCGCCGGCAGCGTCTGGGCGCCCGAGGCCACCAAGGTCATCGCTCGCGCCTGCTACCAGGACCTGGGCGCCGAGGTCCTGGACCGACGGCTGGCCAAGGCGCGTGTCTGCGACCCTACCCTGCGGGAGATCATCGGCGGGGTTCGCAGCTACAAGCTGGAGTCCAAGCGGCTCAAGCCGCTCTACCGTTCGGCGCTCGAGCTGTGCCCGGTCAATCCGACCCCACCTGGAGCTGGAGCCGCTTCCGGACGCCCAGGTAGCGGTTTGACAGCACCCACAGGACCAGGTCCCGGATCTTCTCGTCCACATTGAGCAGCGACCGGTCGGGCGGTTCGTCGCGCAGGAGCTCGGCGGCCAGGGCCGGGTCGTTGCACACGACGCAGCCGGCGTGGTTGGCAGTCATCTCCACCAGGCGACGCCAAGCATCGATGTCGGGCAGTTCGGGCAAGTCCAGCAGGCCTGGAACCAGTCGTGCCAGCTTCACCCGCGCCAGGGGTTCCAGGCTGTGGTCCAGCTCGCTGCGCAAGAAGGCGATCTGGTCGGCGTAGGCCTGACGGGTCTCCGGGGGCAGATCGGGCGGAAGCCACAGCCGTGCGTCCGGGGACACGACGCTCCGGGCAGCGAGCAGCAACAACTCCAGCTGCTCCTCGTCGTAGAGCGCCCCCATGACATGCCACGGGTGTAGGAGGGTCACGAACTTGCCGAGCACGAACGCCAGCTGGGCCGAGTCCCGCATCCCGACGATATCCGGGCCGACCTTCAGGGCCAGGGGCATGATCGGGAGCACCTGAACGCCGCTCATGTCGGGGTCCAGGTAGACCTCCGGTGTGGTGATGCCCAGCTGGCGGCAGACCCGCTCCAACACGTGCCCGAACACGCCACGTGTCGGCGCCCGGTCCCGGCGCCGGAGTCCGAAGTCCTTGGCGGTATGGGTTTGCAGGTGAGGCCCCAGGCTCTTGTAGATGAGACCGAACACCTGGCCCAATCGGGGCGCCTCGGGGGGGCCCACGACGAGCTGCGCCCAGACGTCCTCGTCCATGATGGGGCCGCTCTTGGCGGGCTCCTTCAGACGGGACTCGTAGTACTGCAGCTCTTCGTCGCTGGCCTGGCCATAGGCCACGAGCAGCGCGGCGACGAGCCACGCGCGGTCGAACTGTTCGAGTTCGTCGTAGAGCCTGACCAGCGCGCTGTAGCTCTCGAAATCGCTCTGATGGACCTTCAGTCGCAGTCGATACTGCTCCGCCGCCTTCTCCAGCATGCCCTGCTCTTCGTAGAGCATCAGCAGCTGCTCGCGCACCGTCTCGTCTCGCGGGCGTAGCCGGAACGCAGCCTCGAAAGACTCCGTGGCCATCTTGACCTCTTCCAGCTCGTTGAGCAGAAGGCGCCCCAGCTTCTTGTAGAGGCTGGCGAGCACGGTGGAGGCGTTGTCGTACTTGGCGCCGCTCTTCTTGACCCGGAGGATCATACGTTCGTAGCACTTGGCCAGGGCGGCCCAGTGTTTGCCGTTCTTGAGCTGGTCCTCGATGGCCGTGAAGGCCTTCACCTTGGCCGGATCATAGTCCAGCGCGAGGTTGAGGAACTTGACCGACTGATCGACGTCCTTGAGCGCGTCCCGGAAAAGGACGCCCACGGACATCGCGTAGACGGCCTTCTTCTTGGGGCTCTTCTCTACCTCGACCAGCTGCTTGAGGAACCGCACCGCCTGGTCGAAGTTCTTTCCCTCCACGCTGATCTGCACCAGGTGCAGCAGTGGCGCTTTGCTGAAGGTGCCGTACTCCAACGCCTTCATGTAGGCGGCAGCGGCGGCCTGGGTGTAGCCCAGGCGCGTCCGGTGGACGTCGCCGATCTGCATCTGAAGCATGAACTGCTCCATGGGCGTCGTCACCGACGCCATGAGCCGCTGCTTGAGTTCGATCACCGCCGGCCAGTTCTCGGCCTGCTCCATCGCGTCCACCTGCGCGCGGAGGTGGTCGGGGTGGTCGCTGGTGCTGACGCCCGGGAACGTGTCTCGACCCACCTCTTCCCGCGGTGGCGGGGCAGGGGGCTTGGCGGCCTCGAGCCGGGCGCCCGTGCGCAATCGCTCCCGCTCTTCGGCGAGGCGGCGGCGCTCCTCTTCGAGGGCGGCCCGCTCCTCCTCGAGCTTTTGTCGTTGCTGAGAGATCTGTTCGACGTTGGAGGAGTCGACTAGCTCGCTCAGCTCCACGGACATGGAGCTCTCGGTCGGGGCTCGCTTGAGCTCTTCGAAGGCGCGCCCCATCGCCTTTCGGAACTCCGAGGCGCTGCGGAACCGGTCACGCGCGTCGAAGGCCAGGGCCCGACCCAGGAAGCTGCGCACGATGTCCGGCAAAGGCAGGTCGCTCAGGCGGGACAGCGGGTCGTAGCTGGGATCGATCTTCTTGGTCAGCAGCTCCTGGTGCGTTCGACCGATGAACGGCCGGCGTCCGCTGATCAGCTCGTAGGCCATGACGCCCACGGCATAGAGATCGGTCCACGGCCCGATACCCTTGCGGGTCAGCTGCTCGGGCGCCATGTAGGCCGGAGTGCCCATGGCGAACTTGGTGTCCTGGCGGTCTTCGACGAACTTCGCCATGCCGAAGTCCAGGATCCGCACGAACAGTGGGTGGCCAGGAAGCTCCTGGAGCATGATGTTGTCGGGCTTGATGTCGCGGTGGACGATTTCCATCGCATGCGCGGCCTCGAGGCCGGCGACCGTCTGTGTCAGCACATGCAGCACGTCGTCCGGCTTGAACTCCTTGCCGCGCACCGCCCGGTTGGCGATCTCGCGCTTGAGCGTCACCGCCTGCGAGACGTACTCCATCACCAGATACGGCGTGTTGGCGTGGGTGCCGTATTTGAGCAGTCGGACGATGTTGGGGTGGTTCAACGCCGCCAGTGCGGCCGCCTCCCCCTCGAACTGCTTGAGCATCAGCTTCATCACGCCGCGCTCGAATTTGGTGCGCTCCATGAGCTTGAGCGCGGCCTTCATCAGAATGGGGAGCTGATAGGCCAGGTACACCTTGCCGAAGCCACCCATGCCAACGATGTCGACGCACAGGTAATCGCCGATGAGCTTACCGATGAGCGGGTCGGTGTCCTCCGCATCAGCCGCACGGGCTGCGTACTCGGGAGGGATATAGTGGTAGCCCCGCTTCTTGCACGCACGTTCCGTGCAGGCCTGCCCCACGGGCCCCGCCGTGTCGCAGTTGGGACACAATCCTTTTATGGAACGTTTGTCGCTCAACGACCGCCGGCCGGTCCTCGTGATGTGGCCCCGTCGAAGCCATGAAGGGGATGGGGGCCGAAGCGCCTCATGGTACCAAGTTCTTTCCAGGCCTGCGAATACCCGAGCCGAACTTTTGCTGGCCGGCCTTTCGCCGCGGGAGTGGAGGGCGGAACTCCAGGGACGCGACAATCTTGCCAGGCCCGGGGCACGCAGGCATGATCGCCGGCACCATGGGTAGTAGAGCGGGCACAACTGGGGCGACACGAGGGAGATGACCGCGAGTTCACCGGCATACCTGTTGGAGTGGGACCCTGCCAGGGTGTGGGACGCCGACTTCAACGTCTGGCTCGACGCCTCACAGTACGGCGCCATTTGGAGCCCGGGTGTGACCACGGTCCCATCCATTGTGCGGGAGCTCGGTCGCTTACGGTTCCACGGTGTCCACAGCGTGGTCGCCGATGACGACTATCCGGTCAACGATGTGGGCTGGTCCATCGTCTCCGAGGAGATGCTCGAGGTGCTGCGGAGCGTGGGCGACTTCCCCCACGAGGCGATCCCCATCGACGTGGTCGACGCCAGCGCCGACGCCACCGCCCCCCCCGCCGTCGACCGCCGCTTCTACATGCTGCACGTGCCCGAGCACCTGGACTCGGCGTTCCTTGACGAAGAGGCCTCTGTCGCGGTGCGGCTGCCTGAGTCGCTGACGAACATGGAGGGGATGCTGTCAGCGCCCACCTCCTTCGTGTTCGACGACGAGGTCCTGGCGGAAGAACCGCTACCGCCCTTCTTTCGTCTGGAGGCCTACCCCTGGGGACCTGTGGTATCCGCCGCGGCCAAAGAGGCCCTCGAGGCGGCAGGCATCCGAAGCGTACGGTTCGTCCCCTTGGACGACCTGCCCAGCGCCCACTTCCGCTCCCAGCTGCTGGACCCCTGGGCTCTGGAGCGCATGGTCGTGGAGACGCGACCCGAAGAGCAGGGGCTGGACCGCCACTTCCAGGTGCTGCGTTCCCCCAGCTGCGACCGCGCTACGGCGCTGCGCATGTACTGGTTCCACGGGCCTGCACAATTCCAGCAGTACGCGTCGGAAGACGCGATTCCGCGGCAGCAGCGCGTCGTCCGTCGGCTCATCGATGCGGTCGAGCGGCGCTTCCTGGCGGGGATGTACAAGCTGCGCCTGCTGTACTTCAACCCGCAGGATGACGCTGGCTACGACTGGACCACGCGCTTCCTGGACCGGGACAAGGTCGAGCACTACCCGCTGCCAACGATGATGTACGAGGCCACGGGCGACAAGCCTGCCGAGGCGCTGTCGCCCCAGATGCGGCTGTTCCGCGTGGTCGCGGCGGGCGACCGGCGTGCGGCTCAGCAGCTCGTGATGTCGGGCGAGGTGGACCTCGACGCCATCGGCGACGACGAATATGGCGACACTGCGCTGCATCTGGCGGTGCGCCATGACCATGAAGACATCGTGGATCTGCTGGTGTTCCAGGGGGCCGACCTGAACGCCCAGAACCGGCTGCGTCACACGCCGCTGCATGTGGCCGCGGCGGCCGGGAACGAAGACATCGTTACGAGCCTCCTGGAGGCCGGGGCAGACGTTAACGCGCTGGCCCACAGCGATCGGCCCATTCAGCTGGCGGCGCGGCGTGGTCATCCGGAGGTGGTCGAGCTGCTGCTCGAGCAGGACGCCAAGCTCGCGGGGCTGGGCTCCGGGGGGCTGCTCAACGACGCCTGCGAGGGGCGCAATCTAGAGGTGCTCGAGGTCCTGCTGCAGCGCGACTGCGACACCGAGGTGCGTAACGTCCGCGGCGACACCCCGCTGATGATGGCGTGCGAGTCCGGCTGGCTGTCGGGGGTGAAGCTGCTGGTGGACAAGGGCGCGGACCTGGGGGCCGAACACGAGCAGACGGGGCAGACTTCGCTGCACACCGCTGCTCAGGCGAACAAGGCCGACGTGGTGTCCTGGCTACTGGACAACGGTGCCGACCCCCAGAAGGAAGACCGCACGGGGCAGCTGCCCCTGCATCTGGCGCTTCGCAGCGGTGGTCGAGAGGCCTCCGAGGCGCTGCTCAAAGGGCAGGCCGACGACGCGACGGCGGCCTTGTCGGTCGCGATGTCCTGGGAGGGCGGTAGCTGGGAGACCGTTCAGCTGTTGCTCAAGCATGGCGCCGACCCGAATGCGGCCCTCCAAAGGGCGGCACGCTACGGTTTCCTCGACATCGTGGAGGGGCTGCTGGCATACCCGGACACGCTCGATCTCATGACCACGGACAATGAGGGTCGCACCGCGCTACATCTGGGCGCGGCGCGGTTCGCGGGGGACGCTGGCGACGAGCAGCGAGCCCACATCGTCAAGGCCCTGGTCAAGGCGGGCGCCGCGCTGGAGACCGTGGACCCGGCGGGGGCGACACCGCTCCATCATGCTGCTGCCGCTGGGAACGAAGCCGTGGCGATGGTCCTGCTGGACCTGGGCGCGGTGACCTCAGCGAAGACGACCGGGCCGCTGGATATCGGGGGAGATGCGCCGGCGCCGGCCGGGAGCGACGCCGCCAAAGTAGCGCAGTTGGCGGGCAACGAGGCTCTGGCAGCGGTGCTGTAGCGCGCTCGCGTCGACGACGACCATGACCGCCCGGTCACGCTTCGTGGGGTTTCTGTTGACCAGCACCAACACCGCCTCGCTATAGTTTGCCCTCGCAGCGATGAGGAAGGGCGCAGCTGCGCCAGGTGAGGGTGCTTTGAGGCTTTCAGTACTGGCCATGTTCATGGCCGCTGCCGGACTGGCGATCGTCGCGACGGGCTGCCCCGACGGGGACCCCATGGCGGGGACGCCGGTGGTGGACCCCACGGTCCCCAAAGATGGGCGTGACCCTGGGCGGGTCGTGGCGCGGCGGCTCAATCGGGCCGAATACAACAACACCGTCCGCGACCTGCTGGGGACGCGACTGAGGCCGGCCGACGACTTCCCCGCCGACGACCTGGGCTACGGCTTCGACAACATCGCCGCCGTCCTGTCCATGTCGCCGTTGCATCTCGAGACCTACGAGCGCGCTGCGACTCAGCTGGCGCAGGATGCGCTCCGCCACCCGATCACCGAACCCGTGGGCCTGCGCGTCGAGGCCGAGCAGGTAGGGCCTCAGGCCGAGGAGCCGTTGGGCTCGGCGTACCGGGGTATTGCCTGGGATGTGTACTACGGGGGGGCCATCGAGGGCGCGGTGCAGGTTCCCTATGAAGGGCTCTACAGGTTCGAGGTGCGGGCGTTCGCCGGGCCCACCGTGCAGGGGGAGGCCCCGCAGCTGGTGCTCGAGCTGGACGGCGAGGCCATGGCGTCGTTCGACATCGTCGCTTCCTCGGAGTCGTCCGAGTCGGACCAGACTGTCGGGCTGGATGTGGTGTTGCCGGAGGGTGAGCACACGGTGGCCGCGCGCTTCGTCAACCCGCTGCAGGATGGGCTGACGGCGCGCCGGGTGGTGATCGATTGGGTGGGGCTGAGGGGGCCGATGGACGCCCCGGCGGCTCAGGACTGGCCTCGCACGCAGCTGGTGACGTGCGATCCCGCCACCGTCGGGGTCGAGGCCTGCACCCGCGAGGTGCTGGAGGCGTTCGTGCCCAGGGCCTGGCGGCGCCCCGTTGGAGGCGCGGAGCTGGACCGGCTGATGGACCTGGCGAAGGTGGCCTGGGACGAGGATCTGGGCTTCGACGCCGGGCTAGACCTGGCGCTCCGGGCGGTGCTGACCGCGCCTCAGTTCGTGTTCAAGCTGGAGCAGGACCCAGCGCCCACCAGCAGCGAGCCGCGCATGCTCAATGGTTGGGAGATGGCGGTTCGGTTGAGCTACTTCATCTGGAGCTCGCTGCCCGACGAGGAGCTGCGTCGTGCTGCGGCCGATGGCGAGCTGGATGCGCCCGCCGGGATCGAGGCGCAGGTGGCCAGGATGCTCGACGACCCGCGCTCCAGTGCCCTCGTCGACCAATTCTTCGGCCAGTGGCTCTACATCCGGGATATCGCCAACGCCTTCCCGGACCGGGGGGCGTTTCCCGACTTCGACGAGCCGCTCCGGGCGGCGATGGCCCAGGAGATGCTGCTCTTCGCCGAGACCTTCGTCCGCGAAGACCGGTCGTTTGGTGACATGCTCACGGCCAAGGAGACCTTCGTCAACGAGCGCCTTGCGCAGCACTACGGCATCACCGGGGTCGCTGGTGAGGACTTTCAGCGGGTCTCCACCGAAGGGGTCGAGCGCCGCGGTCTGCTGGGACAGGCCGGCCTTCTGACGGTCCTGTCGACGCCCTTCCGGACCTCGGTGGTGCGCCGTGGCAAGTGGCTCCTGGAGCAGTTGATGTGTGCGCCGCCGCCGCCACCGCCGCCGGGCGTCGAGGGGCTGGTCGAAAACGAGGAGTCGATCGGAGAGGGGCAGACCTTGCGCGACGTCCTCGAGCAGCACCGCGCGGACCCGGTGTGCGCCGGGTGCCACGTGCTGATGGACCCGCTCGGCTTCGGGCTCGAGAACTACGACGGGATCGGGGCCTGGCGGACCGAGGACAACGGCGTGCCCGTGGATGCAGGTGGCGAACTCGTCGACGGCACCGCCTTCGTCGGGGCCGAGGCCATGGCCGAGATCCTGGCGCAAGACGAGCGCTTCTACGCCTGCACCGCCGAGAAGCTGTTCATCTATGCCCTCGGGCGCGGCGACCAGCCCTCCGACGAACCCATCCTGGAGGAGATCGCGGCCGCCTTCGAGCAGTCCGACTACCGCTTCCGCACGCTGGTCGCCCTGATCGCCACCAGCGACGCGTTCCGCTTCCGCCGACCGTCCGACGTCGGCGCGGAGGTGACCCCGTGAGCCGCAACACCCGCAACCACGACCACAAGCGCACGGGCCGTTGGAGCCGGCGCGGTTTCCTCGGTGGCGCTGGCGCTCTGATGGCCCTCCCTCTGTTGGAGTCGCTTCCGGGCCGCTGGAGCAAGGTGAACGTCGTCCGTGCCAACGACGGTCAGCCGGGCATCGGGCCCAACGGCAAGCCGCAGCGGCTGGTGTTCTGGTACGTGCCCAACGGCATCCACATGGCCGCCTGGACCCCCGAGGCGGTCGGAACCAACTGGGCCCTGACCCCCATCCTGCAGCCGCTGGCGGGGCTGAAGGACAAACTCACGGTGCTGTCAGGCATCGACAACAAACCGGGCATCCCCGAGGGGCCGGGGGACCACGCCGCAGGCACCGGCGCGTTCCTGACCTGTCGTCACGTGCGCAAGACCGAAGGCGACGACATCAAAAACGGCGTCTCGGTCGACCAGGTCGCCGCCAGCGTCATCGGCGGCGAGACCCGCTTTCCGTCACTGCAGCTCGGACTGGAGGGCGGCGCTCAGGTGGGCGGCTGCGACTCCGGCTACAGCTGTGCCTACATCCGCAACATCAGCTGGGCGGGCGAGGCCACGCCGCTGCCCAAGATGGTCAACCCGCGGCTCGTGTTCGACCGGCTCTTCGGAGGCAACGACGCGGGTGCTACCAAGGAGCAAATCGACCGTCGTCGGCGCCACCGCCGCAGCGTGCTGGACTATGTGCGCGCCGAGGCCAACAGCCTCAGCACCCAGCTGCAGAGCAGCGACAGGGCCAAGCTCGACGAGTACCTGACCAGCGTCCGCGAAGTCGAGCTGACCATCGAGGCGGCCGCCAGCGCGCCCAAGTGCGACGCGCCCGGGTATCCCGCGGCGGAGCTGACTTTGACGGAGCACTCGCACATCATGAGTGACCTGATGGTCGCGGCGCTGCGTTGCGACATGACCCGGGTGCTGTCGTTTATGTTCGGCAACGGCGTGACCGGGCGGTCCTACGGCTTCCTCGGTGTGACCGGTGGCCACCACGACATCTCGCACCACCAGAACCGCGAAGAGAACTTCGAGGCGCTGACCGTTATCGGCACCTACGAGATCCAGATGCTGGGGTACTTCCTCGACAAGTTGGACGCCGTTGACGACGGGGATGGGACAACCCTGCTCGACAACACCCTGGTGTACTTCTCCAGCGAGATCGAAGACGGCAACAGCCACGGTCACGAGAACATGCCGATCCTCACCGCGGGTAGCCTGGCAGGCGCGATGCGGACGGGCGAGCACATCGAGGCCGACGCCCCGCTGGCCAACTACTTCATGCGGGTCCTCGAGGAGGTCGGCGCTCCGCAGGAGACGTTTGGCGACGATGGCACCGAGGCCCTGGCTGGAGTGACCGTCGCGTGACCCGCTCCTGCCTTCTGCCCTGTGTGCTTATCGCGTCCGTCGCGCTGGTCGGTTGCCCCGACGATTCCGTCGCCGAGGACCCTTACGCTGTCTCGGATGCAGTTGGCGACCCCGGGACGGCCGACGTGGCCCCTGATGTCGCCGTGGAGGTGAGCCTGCCGGACGTCGCTGCCCCCGTCGAGCCGCCGCCCTGGCCCACGGCCTGGGAGCTGATCTACGACCCGACCGCTCCACCGGGGGTTGCCGCAGCCGCGCAGGACGCCAAGGACGTCCTGGAGCAGTGGGGCTTCACCGTGGCCGTGGTGGCCGACGAGACGTCGTCGGACAAGACCGACTGTCTCTCCCGCACCGGGCGACTCATCTTCGCCGGCGAGGGCGTCTCGCAGCCCAAGTTCGCCAGCGAGACCGTGACCTCCCGGAGCTGGTCGGTGCGAGAGCAGCGGTGCGACCGCGGCACTGCGCTGACGCTGTCCGGAGGCGGTTCGCTCGGCCGGCAAGTGGCGGTGTTCCGGGCGCTCGAAGGCCTGGGCGTGCGCTGGTTCCACCCGCAGGTCACGTTTGTGCCCGATACGCCTGTCTGGTCCTCGACGGCCATGTCGGCCGATGGCGATGGACGGGTTCCCTGGCGGACCTACGATGGTCGCAACGACGCCTCGGCAACCCTCCAGTGGCAGCTGGCCAACGGGGTGACCGCGTTTGACGCCGACGACCCGGCGACCGCCGCGCGCGAGCTTCCCGCCTGGCTCGCCGTGTCCGCCACCACCACGACCCTGGAGGCTCAGGTGACAGAGGCCCAGCCGGCCCTGGTCATCCTGGACCTGCCCTCGGACGTGGTCACCGCGACGGCTGACCTGGCCGCCGCCGCCGAGACGGTCCGCCTGGCCTCGCCGGCCTCGGAGATCGTCGTCAAGCTATGGGTCGACGACGTTACGACCGTGGGCACCGACCCCTGGTTCGCGGCCATCGCCGGGGCGCCGGTGAACGTGGGTGTGCTGCTGCTGTTCCGAGACGTGTCGCGCTACCGCGGGGCCGCTGCGGCGCCGCTGCGGGAATGGTTCAATGCGCAGGCGGCCTATCGCGCCATCCACTACGGCGTGGGTCAGGACACCTCCTGGACCAACCGCTTCATGGTTGGCATGGCGGGCCGCGGCGGTATGCGACTGGCCGACCTGCAGCTCTGGGACGCATGGGCCAATGTGGCGCCCGGCGGCTGGACCGGGGTTCATCTCAGCAACATCGCGCACCACGAGTGGTGGTCCTGGAGCGAAGCGGCCATGCTGCTCCGCGCCGGGGCTGACGGCGGATTGGCGGCCGCGGGGCACTACGTTCACTTGAGCGCGCCTATGGGCGTCGACGCGGGGGCTGCCGTGCAACAGGTCCTGGCCGAGGCCGCCGTGCTCGCCGATGACGAGCTGGTGGACGCGGGGGGACAACCCAGCGTGGCCCTCGCCAGCAACATCGACACCGAGGCGTTCATCGGCGCCATCCCACGCTGGGACCTGGACGCTCTCGACACCTGGACCACAGCGACGCTGCCGCGCCTCGACCGGGTTCTGGCCGCCCATGACAGTTGGCTGGAGAGGTTGTCGCAGGTCGCCAACGGCGTCCCGGCAGATGGCATGGCGTGGTTCGGCGAGCTGTTCGACACGCTCGAGACCGCTACGCGTTGGACCCAGCTGGCGCGGGATACCACGCACTCGGTAGCGCTGCGCCGAGAAGCATACCTTCGCTTTGACGAGGCCAAGACCGCCGCCGCCGAGGCCCTCGTCGCTGAGCTACCTGCGCAAACGCTGGCGCTGAGCGCCGTTGTCGAGCGGCGCGTGGACGCCTACCACTGCTGCGTCCCCAACGACTTCGATGACTGGAGCGACTTCGTCGCGTACTTCGAAGGCCTCGGGCGTGAAGCCGCTGAGCGCGCGATGCTGCCGCCGGTGACCATCGTCGACGTCGTCCTCGCCCCGGCCGAAGAACTCGTCGCGGATGTCACCGCGGAGGGGGCAGCAGGGTTTGCGTTCGACTTCGGCGATGACACCAGCGGCCCGGCGGCGATGTCGGCCGCGCACAGCTACACCGACCCGGGCGTCTACGATGTGGTGGCCACCGGCGATATCGACGGACAACCGACGACCTATGCCACACGCATCGTCCAGACGTCCCAAGCCCACACCACCGGACTCTCGGGCCACGTGGTGGAGCCGCCGGGAGTCGACCTCATCGACGTCGCGTTCCCAGCGCTGACCCTGGGCAAGGTCGCGGACGGGCAGTGGATTCTCGGCTTCTCCCGAGAGGATACGGGGCTGGTGGGGCCGGACCGCTGGGTCATGCTCCCCTGCACCGAGAGCGCAGAGACGCTGACCTGCAGCTCCCCGAGCGTATTGGTCCCCGCGGTCAACGCCTTCTCCGGCGAGGGTTGGCTCGGGAGCTTGGAGATGCTGGGCGCCCAGATCGAGGTGACCTGGGCCACGGGGCAGCTGGCCTTCACCGCCGAGGTCATCATCGGCTCGATCGTCGTGTTGGCCCAGGACATCTTCGGCTTTGAGGAGCAGGCGGCGATCGACACCATCGCCGGCGTCTTGGGCGTCGATCCGGCGACCATGCCGGCGCAGATGCCGTTCCTGGGGACCTACCAGATTCAGGGGCTCGCACCACCGGCTCCCTGAGTAGGGACGGGCGGACGCTCAGCGCCGGAGATACAGACCTACCGGTATGGGCTTTTTGCGCTCGACGAAGACCGGGGCGCTGGTCGGGGCGTTGACCAGCTCGCGCACCAGCACCGGCTCGAACCCGGGGGCGTCCTTCAGTCCACACAGCAGTGTTCGGCGCTCGGCGGTCTCGGCCTCGGGGAACGTCGAGCAGTTCGAGGTGTGGATGTACGCGACACACCCCTTCGCAGGCACCTCGTTGACCCACGCGTCTCGGTCGACGCCCAGCTCGTGGCCCAGCTCCAGCGGTCGCCTCAACCCGGAGTCATGTCCCGTCTCGTAGGCGGCGACCAGGCAGCCCGCGGGCACTTTGGGCAGGGCGTCGCGATAGAACGCATACTCAGCCTGCAGGGTTGCTGGCGCGGTGACCTTTCGCAGGGGGGATAGCGAGGCAATCAGCAGCATCGCCACCGCCACCGCGGCCCAACGCCGGTCCAGCAGCTCCACCAGCCGCCTCCCGGCCACCGCGGCGAGCATGACGTAGAACGGCGCCGCCCCAAGCTGATGGCGGTTGTAGATGAGGTACTCCCGCCCGGCCTCCATGGTGCAGGTCAGGAACGTCCACCCCAGCGCGGCCGTCAGCATCCAGCCGACCACGAGGCGCTCCTCGCGTCGCACCACCAGCAGCGTGGCCACTGACAGCGCCGCCCAGGACCACGGCGACAGCCCAGCGTTGAGCCAGGCGTTGTGGCTGGGGTCGAACAGTGGCCGATCGGCGCTCGTGTAGATGTCTGCGGCGTCACGCAGGGCCACTTGAAGCGTCGAGACCACGGGGTACGCCGCCAGGAGGACGACCCCCAAAGCGACGATGCCGGCGCGGCGCCAGTCCAGCTCTCGGCGAAGGGCAAGAACGCCGAACAGTGCCCCGACGATGCCCACGAATGCGACCGACTCGGGTCGGCACTGCACGGCCAGCGCCAGGGCCGCGACCCCGGCCACGGCGTCCCAGGAGCGCTCTCGGTCGGCGGCCTCCACCCGCACGAAGCGATGCAGGAACAGCAGCGCCGCCAGGCCCAGGGCGACGAAGATGGCGTAGCGGTGGTAGGTCGCCGAGAAGTGCACATGCAGGGGCAGCAGGGTGAGCATCCCCGCGGCCAGGGTCGCCTCGACGCGGGAGCGGCGGAGCGATAGCGTCAGGGCGTAGAGAAAGGAGATGCTGGCCACTCCTGCTGCAAGGCTCAGGTGCATCCGAAGCGCGTCGGTGGGGGGGAGACCGAGGTCTTGCAGGAGCCACAGGATCGCGGGCGCTCCGCGGCCGTAGTAGCCGAAGACCTCGGGCTGTCGCCCGGCGTCCGTGCCTGCCATGTTGTTGAAGATGTCCCCCGGGCCACCCTCGGCCACCATGACCCTCAACCCCAGCGCCAGCAGGGTGAGCCCGCCCACGGTCAGGAGGTCCAGGCGGTTTGCGCTTCGCAGACCTGTGAGCAACCCCACCAGAAGTCCGACCAGCAAGGCGGCCCAGAGCCACGGCAGCAGCCCGAAGTAGAACCGGCTCAGCATAGGCGCCCTGAACCCATCTACTGGCGCGAGGTCGTTTGTCTTCACGCCGCCGGGGGGGCTCGCGGTCGAGCCGGCTCCCGCGCCGGCAGCGGGCAGACCGCCGCGCATCGCGTCGTCGAGGGCTCCCACCAGGGCCGCCGGTCCGATGCCTTTGGTGCACGCCTCCAGCCCCTTCTTGAAGGCGGCATCCCCGGCTCGGGTGTCGAGGTGGGTCTGGAGCCGTCGCGCAGCCTCCCGGGGCCAGCCCCTGGCGCCGAAGCTGGTGTGCGCGTCCCCTTCGGAGAAGGTCGCAGCATAGGCCGCCGGACCGCTCCGGCCGGAGGCTTCGATGGTGAACACGACCGGCTTTCCAGGCGCCTGGGTCACCTTCACCGAGGCGTCGGGGACCGCCAGCGAGGTTCCCAGCGCTTCCAGCTGACACCCTGGTTCCGACGCGCGCGCAGGCGCGTGGAGCAGTATCAGCCACGACAGGGCGGCCAGGAGGGCCGCGATGAGGACGCGATGACCTATGGTCCGCCCCCGATCGTGATGATCGGTGACACCAGCCGGCCGGTGACCGGTGCGCCTGGCTGAGTCCCGGCGGACGTGAGCGTCAGCGTGCCGCCAAAAAGCATCCCGATGTACTCAGGCTCGGTGGCGCCCTCGTAGAACCGTACCGCCTGACCGAAGCCGGTGGCGAAGTTGAGCCCCAACTCCGCGCCCGTGGTGAAGTAGTCCATGGGCACGACCACCACCGCCGCGAACACGCCGCCAGGGGAGGTCGCCGGGTCCAGCGGCCCGGCGATGACCAGTTGAGCTTCACCGGGCTTCTCCGAGCCCGACTTGGCGCCCCCCGACGGGACGCCCCAGGGCGCGCCGCCAACGGTCAGCGTGATGGTGGAGGTCCCGGTCGCGAAGAGATTCTCCTGCGGCAGCGTGCCCCACGTGGTGCTGAAGGTGACGTCGAGGGTGCCTTGCTCCACGAAACATGGTGGCTCCCGCAGCTCCTGTTGCCAGGCCACCGGGCCCGCCGCCAGTTCGGCCTCGATGCGGGCTCGCTGGCTCTGCACGAAGCTGCGCTTGGTCTGAATCCGGGCCTGAAGCTCCACCCGCTGCTCGGGCAGCACATGGTCCCGAATGAGCGCTTCCTGTCGGTCGATCTCAGCAAGCAGGGCGTCCTCGTCCCAGGCGGTGTCGAGCACCTCCTGGAGCCGCTGCAGGTAGGCGGCCTGCCCCTGCGGGTGCAGGTACAGGCGGCGGCTGATCATGCCGGACGCCATGACCGAGGCGGGCTTGTTCCCGTTGGGATCCCAGAACAGCGTGTTGTCCGCGCCCCAGGGAATGAACGTGAACCGCCCATCCAGGTCTCGATAGAGGTAGTAGTTGTTGGTGTTCTGGGCGTACCCATCCACATGGTTGGTCACCACGTCGACCGCCCACATGCTGTAGAACAGGTCCAGGTCGATGACCGCGTCCAGCTGCTCCAGCAGGTCGCTGTCGGGGGCTTCCGCCGCTGCCTGCGCGGCCAGCAGGTCGGCACGGTCCGGGTCTTCCTCGTTGGTCTTTCGGGCGAACGTATCGAGCCAGCCGTCCCGAAGGTCGCTCAGCGCCCCCTCGTAGAGGTTGCCGCCCTCATAGTCGAAGTGGCGCCGAAGGAAGTCCTTCTTGATGGACTCCACGTTGACGTACAGCCCCATGTCGGTGCCGTTGACGTACAGGTGCACGTAGCTGCAGCGGGGCGCTGGGACACCGGCCGCCTCGTAGACCGCGTAGGTGATGCACTGGTTGATCTTGGCCGGGTCCTGGCGGGCGTTGTTCAGCGTCCATCGCGTCATGCCGCCCAGGTCCTGGCCCTCGACGAACTGGTCGAGCTTGACCTTGAGCGATGGCCGGATCGGGTCCAACGACCCGAGGAATCCCTTCTTGCGCACGGCGACGTTGGAGACGGCGAGGCCATCGATGACCACATCAGCCTCGAACCACGTGAACGGGGAGGGAACTGGCCCGTCCAGGCAGTCCTCGCCGCCCAGGATGTCGTCCAGTGAGCGGGTCTGAAGCCGCAGCGTGTCCCAATCCTCGGGGGCCAGCGTGATCTCGACGTCGTAGACCCGGTTAACATCGAAGAAGCGGGCGTCGTCGTCGAGCACGGGGTCCGTGACCGCACCCCCATCCACCTCCGGTTGGGCGGTGACGTCGGGCGCCGACGCATCCAGCGCGACGTCCACTGCGTCGACGTCCTCCAACAGGCCCGACGGTGTCTGTGGCGTGCTCGGGCACGCGACGGACAGGCTCGCCAGGAGGACCAGCGCCATGGGAAGGGATGTCGGCATAGCGCTCAGCTTAACCCGCCCGCGCCCCTCGATACGAGCGTCTGGCGCTGCGACCACGGGGTGAACTCCGGCCGCACAGCCGCCAATGACGGCGCCACGGTTCGGCCCCCGATGACCACGAGCTGCGGTGACAGCAGCGCCGGCAGCGACTCTCTGGGGTCCTGTCGGTACAGAACCAGGTCTGCCGACGCACCCTCTAAAAGCCCCGGCTCTCCGAGGTAGGACCGGGCGGCCCAGGTTCCCGCGCCCAAGGCCCCCGCCGTGGAGACGCCAAGCTCCGCCAGGCAGGCCACTTCGTCGGCCACGGTCACCGCCGGGAACATGTCGGTGCCGGCCAACAGTGTCACCCCCAGAGACTCCGCCAGGGGCAGCGTCTCCCGCAGGGCGGTCATGCGCTCCTCGACCCAGGTCGCCCGCACGGCGTCGCCGTTCTGCACCGAGTCGGCCCACATGATCGGCGCGATCCCCACCAGCGGCGCCCAGGCCACGCCCTTGTCGGCCATTTCCCGCACCAGCTCGGTGTCCACGCCCCAACCATGCTCGAGGCAGTCCACGCCGGCGTCCACCGCGGCCCTGGCGCCCGCATGGGTGAAGCAGTGGGACCCGACCCGGGCGTGGTGCCGATGGGCGACGGCGACCGCGGCCGCTAGCGTGTCCGGGGGATAGCTGACCCGATCTCGAGCCCCAAACCCACTGTTGCGGCGGCCCACGAAGTCCTGCGACCAGTCCGAGAACACCTTGACCCAGCGCGCCCCGCGTTCGACCCGGGTGGTAAACGCGGCGACCAGCTCTTCGGGCCCAGTGGGCGTGAAGGGCGGATCGTCGTGGGGGATGACCATCGTGCCCGAGGGCTGCACCCGGGGCAGGCCGACCACGTCGACAATGCCGCAGATGGCGTCGCTGAGGGCGCCCATGTCGCGTATGAGGGTCACACCGGTGCGCGCGTAGTCGGCACGCCGGGCATTCATCCATTCGAAGGTGTCGGCGGGATCGTCCGGCTCCGTCGGGTAGCTGATATGCCCGTGGGACTCCACCAGCCCGGCGGTGAGGATGCCGCCAGGCGGCACCAGGGTCTGGTCCTCGGGGCGGCGCCCGGGGCCTGGGGTCAGCCGGATGAGCCCATCTTCGATCCACAGATCCCGCTCGTCCTCGCTGACGACACCGTCAGGCCCGGTCAGTCGGGCCCGCAGGTGCACCGGCGGCTCCTCCGGCACGAGGACCTCCAGGCGCGGCAGCGGCGGCCAGCGGCTGGATACCGCGGGCTGACCGGGCTCGGCCTCGGGCGCGGCGTTGTGGAGCAGACGCTCCATCTTGGGCGTGGTCGGTCGGATGACCCGCGCCCCATCGGCGTAGCAGTGCAACGCCAGCACCGGGCGGAAGCGGTCGCCCGAGTTGGGCAACGCCCCGTGGATGGTGAAGCCGTGGTGTACGCTCACATCGCCCGGGAACACCGGCGGCAGGGTCACGACGTCGCAGCCGTGGTCGGCGATGATCGCGGCGAACTCGCCCTCGCTGGTGTCGCTGATGTCCTCGATGGGGACCCGACCGATGCGGTGCGAGCCGGTGGCGAAGCGCAGCAGCCCATCGCCCTGCCGCACCGGCTGCAGCGGGATCCACAGGGTCAGCGAGCGGTCGGCGTCAAAGGGCATCACGGCCGCGTCTTGATGCCATGGGGTGATGCCCGCACCAGGCTCTTTGACCAGCCAGTCTTCGCAGAACAGGCGGGTCTGCGGGACGTCCAGCAGGGACGCCGCCAGCGCCGCCAGCCGCCGGCTCAGCCCGAAGGCGCGAAGCACGGGCTCGGTGGGCCAGCGGTCGGTGATCTGGGTGAAGGACCGGGCGTAGGCGTCGGCCCGCTGGTCGGCCGGCGGAAGGTCCTCGGGCCAGTGGCGCTGCAGCGCGTCGAGCAGCTCGGGGCGGGCGGCGTTCACCACGTCGGGGGCGATGGCCCGGCGCACCAGCACGTGCCCGTTGCGTCGAAACGCGGCGCGCTGGGCCTCGGAAATGGACGGGGCGTGGTCGAGGTGGAAGCGCTGCCAGGGGGTGGGAAACCCGCTGCGTTCAGCAAGGGTCTGGGGCGTCTCAGCGGGGGCCTGCCAGGGCTTCACCGGGGCCGCGTCGAGGATGTCGGCGATGGCGACCAGCGCCGCGTCCAGCACCTGGGCGCCGCCAGGAAGGTCCTTGCCGCGGTAGCCCATAGCCAGGCCCCGAATCACCTTGTAGGCCTGTGTCTGAGGCTGGGCCTCCTGGACCTCCAGGGTGAGGCCCCGCGGCCGACCATCGTCGGCAGGCGGAACAACAACGTCCAGCAGCAGGCGGTCCCGGTCGGGTCGGGTGCGGTCCAGGCGCCAGCGGCCCTGGGTGGCCGCGGCGATTCCGTCGGCCAGACGTTGCTGGAGGTTGGCGTCCATCCGCCCGATGCTGCCGGCGCGCGCCGGCGCTCGTCAATTGCCCGCGTCCATCGCGGCCGTGTAGCATGCCGGCGATGCAGAGCTACAAAGGACGGTTCGAGCCGACCCGGTTCGAGGACCTCACGGTCACCATCGACTTCCGCTGCCACAGCGCGTGTCGCTTCTGCATCGTCCAGGAAGGGATGAACTACTTCAAAGGCGTCCCCCTGGAGAAGTTCAGCCAGGTCGTCGCCGACAACGCCAAGGCGCCGCGCTACAAGCGCGTCACCTTCACCGGCGGCGAGGTGACCCTGGACCATCGGCTGTTCGACTATGTCGCGGTGGCGCGGGAGTCCGGCAGCTTCGAACACATCCGCGTTCAGACCAACGGCCGCCTGATGGCCAACAAGGCGTTCGCCGAGCGGCTCGTGGACGCGGGGATCGATGAGTACTTCGTCAGTCTGCACGGCCACGACGCGGAGACCCAGGACTACATCTCCCAGCGCAAGGGCTCCTTCGACGAGGCCATCGCCGGCCTCGAGCACCTGCACGCCATGGCCGACCGCGGGGTGGTCATCATGACCAACACGGTCATGACCACGCTGAACGCGGCCGTGCTGCCCGACATCGTCGAGACGGTTCGGCGCTTCGACCCCGCCCGCATGGAGTTCTGGAACTACCTGCCGATGGAGGACTTCGGCGACGAGCGCAACCTCATCGCCACCGTCGAGCAGCTGCGCGCACCGCTCAACAGCGCTCTGGGCAAAGCTCGCGATTACGGCATCAACGCGCTGGTGAAGTACTACCCCCAGTGCCTGCTGGGAGAGCACGCCGACTGCATGGACAACGCCCAGCCGGACGTGGTCATCGTCGAGGACTTCTACGAGATCTACCCGCAGTTTGCGTGCATGTGGGAGGCCAAGTGCGGCCACAGCGACACCTGCTTGGGGCTGCACCATCCTTACATCGAGAAGTTCGGCTGGGAGCTCGAACAGCTCACCCCCGTGCCGCGGACGACCCCCTGGCGCGAGCCCGAGTACGGCCTCGCGCTGCCGACCGACGATCCCCACGGGCGGAACCTTGCCGCGGCCAGTCACCCGGACTGGGCATCCTTGGTGGACGGCGTCGCCGAGCGGACCGGGACCCGGCTCAGCGACCTGCTGCTGGACCGGCGCCACTGCATCTTCCGATATGCGCTGGGCGGTGACCCAGAAGCCAGCGTGGACATCGTGCTCACCACCCGGACCAGCGAGCGTCGTGCCCTGGCGCGGACCCGTTCGTTCAACATCCACTACCGCAACGTCGTCAACGGCGGCGGCAACGAGCAGGCCCTGCGGGAGGTCGTCCAGGCGGTCATCGCGTCCGTCACCCAACGCGACCTGGGCACGCTGAGTCTGGACGAACGAAAGGGGCTCGTCGGCCCCGAGGCCTTCCGTCGGCAGCGCGACCAGCGCTTCGACAAGGTGGCCCTCGAGCGCAAGTAGCGCATGCTCGTCAATCCCGTGCCGGAGCTCTACCCCACGGTTGACGCCGGCCTTCCGGCGTTCCGGCGGCTCGCCTACAGGCCTCGGCGCCCGGTAGTGCTCCGCGGCGGGGCAGGGGGATGGCCAGCGCTGAAACGCTGGACCGACGACTACCTCATCGAGCACGTCGGCGACCTGATGGTGCGGGCCTACGAGATGCGCCGTAACCAGGTCGGTCTGGACCCGCGGACCGGCTTTCGGTTGCGCGACCTGAAGGTATGCGACTTCCTGCAGGAGCTGGTCGCCGGCGACGCCGATGCCGAGTTCCGTTATTTCATGCGGGTCCGACTCGACGGCCGTCTCGGTCCGCTCCTGGATGATGTCTCCATTCCGCCTTATTGTGCCGGTGGTTTGGAGCTGCGCCGCAATCTCTGGATGAGCGGCGAGGGCATCGTCACCCAGCTCCATTTCGACCTGCCCGACAACCTCATCTGCATGGTCCGCGGTCGGAAACGCTTTGTTGTGTTCGCCCCCGCCGAACGGGAACACCTTCAGCCCTTCCCGTGGCTGTCGTCGACGCCCCATCTGGCTCGGCTGGACCCCGAGGCGCCCGGGCCGGACGTCGGCGCCCGGGGATGGACGGTGGACCTGGAGCCCGGTGACATCCTCTATCTGCCGCCCCGCTTCTGGCACTACGCGCGCTCCCTCGAGACGGCCCTATCGGTGAACCATTGGTGGTGCCGTCCGGTGACCCGCCTTCTGCTGGCCGCTTCCGATACCTACAAGCGGCTCCGAGGCCTGGAGATATAGGGGTCAACCCCCCTCGGCGGGCCCCGCCTTGGGCTTGACTTCGGCGGTCGCCAAACGCCATTGTCGAGCGGTGTATGCCTCGCCCCACGCCGGTCGGCCGTTCGCCCGGATGTTCACGACCATCTCGCGGGCGGCGCGCTCTGTCGTTCCCCTGGCTGGGTTCCTCAAAGCCCGCGCCACGGATGGGAAATTCCCTCTGGCGGTGACGCTGTGCCTCACCAACCGGTGCAACTTCCGGTGCGTGTACTGCCACATGCCGCTGACCCACCGGGACGAGCTCACGACGGAGCAATGGAAGCTGGCCATCGACCAGTTCAAGGCCGGGGGGATGCTGCGCTGCAGCCTCATGGGCGGCGAACCCCTGATTCGGCGGGACGTCGGTGACATCATCGACCACCTGGTCAAGCGCGATGTGCACTCGGCGATGAACACCAACGGTTGGCTGGTCGAGGACCGCATCGAGGACGTGTCCCGACTCAATCTGGTGTGCATCGGGCTGGACGGGCCCGAAGAGGTTCACGACCTGCAGCGGCACCGAAAAGGGTCGTTCAAGCGCGCCGTACGGGCCATCGAACTACTGGTTGACCGGGGCGTCGAGGTCGTGACGATGACACCGGTCACCGTGCGAAACATCGACCTCATCGACGACATCCTCGGGATGGCCCGCACGATGGGGTTCCGGGCGGGGTTTCAGATCGAGCACGACGCCGAGTGCGACGTCCGTAACCCGATCGGGCCGGGTATGAGCGACCAGCGTCTCGGTGAGCTGGCGGAGCACCTGATGGCGCGCAAAGCCGAAGGACAACCCATCGCGGTGTCCACCAGCTTCTTGCGCACCTTTGCCCAGCGCGGGCGGCGCATGCTGTCGTCCTGCAAGGAATGCCGCGTGCCGAAGTACTCCTGCATGGTGCGGCCCGATGGTCAGGTGGTGCCCTGTTTTCTGACACAGCATCAGGGGCCCATGGTCCAGGGCGCCGACGTCGGCTTTCTGCGGGCGTTCCACGACGTCGCACAGCCGGAAGGGCCGGCCTGCGCCTCGCAGCCCCTGATGGAGATGAACAAGCTGTTCGGGCTCGAGCCCGGCGCAGTGATGAACGCGTTGAGGCTGGCATGAAGCGTCTTCCGCTGAAGACCGCCACCGAGATGGGGCGGCTCGTGGTCCCCCTGGGCAAGTACCTGATGTCCCGCGCGCGCGGCCGGAAGGTCCCCCTGGCGGTGACCCTGGCGCTCACCAACCGGTGCAATTTCCGCTGTGTGTACTGCCACGTGCCCGACCTCGAGCATGGGGAGATGGAGACCGCAGAGTGGCTGCGGGCCATCGATGAGCTTTCGGCGGCGGGGATGATCCGAGCCAGCGTCATGGGCGGCGAGCCCCTGCTGCGGCCCGACTGCGGCGAGGTCATCCGCCACCTCAAGAAGCGAGGCGTGCACGCCTCGATGAACAGCAATGGCTGGCTGGTGGAGAACTACATCGAGGATGTCGCTCAGCTCGACGTCATGTGCATCAGCATCGATGGGCCGGAGGCCATCCACGACACCCAGCGCCGTAAGGGCTCGTACGCCAAGGCGGTCCGCGCCATCGAGCTGGCCAAGAGTCGGGGCGTCCAGGTGGTCACCATGACCGTGGTAACGCCCCGAGGCCGCAAGACCATCGACCACGTCCTGCAGATGGCCAAGGACATGGGCTTCCGGGCCCACTTCCACCTGGAGCACGACGCCGACTGCGACGCCGACAAGCCGATCTCGCCGGAGATTAGTGACACGGAGGTCCGCGGCCTGGCCGGGTTGTTGTTGCGCCGTAAGCGCGAAGGGTGGCCCGTGGGCCCCTCGACGACCTTCCTGAACGCCCTTGCGGCCCGTGGGCGGCGGCTCCACAGCTGCGACACCTGCTTTGCGTCGCGCTATTTCTGCCACGTGATGCCCGATGGGACCGTCGTCCCGTGCCTGCTCACCCACCGCGAGCCGGGCGCTGTATCGGGGCGCCAGCACGGCTATGTCGAGGCGCTCAACCTGCTGCCTCAGCCGCAGGCCAGCGGATGCTCCTGCGAGCCGTTGCAGGAAATGAACATGATGTTGAACTTCAGGCCGGAGGTCGTGACCAACGCCTTTGGCCTGACGGGTCGGTCGTCTGGAGCGGGCGGAGCGGGACTGGGCTGATGGTCGGCAACAGCGCCACCGGTCCGGCGGTCGCCGGGCGGCCCGTTGCGGTTCGACGCGGCGCTCCCAGCTTCTGGCGTGCCTCCAGGGTCCGTGACTGGGCCCACTTCCTGCTGCTGCCCTTGGCGGGCTACCAAAGCGGCGTGGAGCTCGGCGCCAACGCGCTGGCCCTTGGTCGCGGCGTTATCATCGCATTCTGCGTGCTGGCGTTCGGCTACCTGCTCAACGGGATCGCCGACCGCGGCATGGACGACGCGCGCAAAAACCCGCTGGTGGACAGCGGACCCGACCGCCGCTACCTCCTGACACTGGTGGCGCTGGTCGCCATCGCCCTGTCGGCCTCGCTGCTGGGGCCCTGGGTGGCCACCGCTGGCACCCTGCTGGTCTTGCTGTCGGGCGTGGTTTACTCGGTCGGGCCCAGGCTCAAGCGCTACCCGTTCTTGGGGACGCTTACCAACGCCACGAACTTCACTCCGCTGTTGTGGGTGGGGCTGCCTGCGGGCGCCACCGCGGCGGGTTCTGGCATGGGCCTCATTACCGGGGCCTTTGTGCTGCTATTGCTGCAGAACCAGCTCATTCACGAGGCCGCCGACCGAGGTGAGGACCGCCGCGGGGGCATTCGGACCACGTTCCTCATCCTCGGGACTCTTGGCAGCACCGCTGTCGTGGCCGGACTCGGGCTCGGACTTGCCGCGCTGTGCCTCACTGCGGGCCTGCTGGGGCCCGGCATCGCGGCGGGCGCCGTCTTTGGACTGGCCGCCCCCGCCGTCACGGCGCTGAGGGGCGATCAGCCGCACATCATGGCAACGGCGCGCTGGTCCCACCGGGTCGCGAGCCTGGCGCTCGGCGGCTGGTTGTTTATCGCCCTGCGGGTGATTTGAGGCTGCGCCTTCCGCCCGTGGTGTGGGGCGCCGTAGCGCTCTTCCTGGCGGTGGGCTGGTGGTTGGCGGGGGCCCACCCGGCCGAGCACGAGGAGGTGTCGGCGTTCCCGCATCGTGGCGCCCAGGTGATGGTGTTCGATGGCGAGCGCATGCTTCACGAGCCCTCCTGCGCCGACCCAGAGCCACCGGGGTGGATCACATCACAGGTCCGCCCAGCCCAGGCGGTGTGCATGGGAGGGCTTACTCTGCCCATCCTCATCGCTCCCTACGCGTCGGGACTGGCGCATTGGCACGCCCTGCTCGGGTGGCCGCTGCACCAGGGCGACGTCTTCGCCATGCGCCGCTGGAACCTGCTGGTCGGCGTCATCTCGCTGGTCCTGTTCTTCATGCTCGTGCGCCGCCTGAAGGACCCTACCACGGCCACTGTGGCGACCATGCTGGTGGCGGTGAGCCCGCCGTTCATGGTGCTCTACTCGCTGCTCATCATGTTCGAGGTCACCCCGTGGCTGCTCACCATGGCGGCCGTTCTGGTGGCGCTGGGGCCTCGGCCTCCTCCATCGCCGGAGACCCGTCCGCCGTGGCGGCCTTCGTGGGGGCTGGTGGGCGTCCTGGTGGGACTCGCCATCGCCGCCAACGTGAAGGCCACCTTCTACCTTCCGGCCATCGGTCTGGTGGCCTGGCGCATGGGGGCGTTCACCGACCTCGGTCGCCGCGAGTGGGCCACGCTGCTGGTGGGCGGCGTCGCGGGCTGCCTGCCCCTGTGGGGAGCCGACATGCTTCAACCCGCCAGCGGCATCGGCTCGGAGAGCTCCCACCGGCTCGACCTGCTCCTGCAGCCGACCTCGCTCTCGGAGATCTGGGACGAGATGGTCAATCTGGTGCGCTTTGGGACGGACACCGGCTCGTATACCCAGGCTGCGTGGGCGCCTCTGGGGGTCACCGGATGGGTCGCCGCGTTCGCCATGGGAGGCGCCGTAGCTTACGCCATCGGCAACGCGTTTACGGTGGTGCTGCGCCGGAAGGGGGACCCGGTAGCGGCGGTCTGTGGGCTCCTGGCGATGGGCTTCATGGTCATCAGCCTCAAGCTCTACGACCAACGACCGGCAGCCAACTACGCGCCGTTGCAGGGCGTCTTCGCCCTGATACTGGCCCTTCCCCTGGTCCGGCTAGGGCGGTGGGTGGCGGCCAAGGCCGGCTCGGGCTGGGTGGCTCAGTCTGGGCGTACAAGCCTGCTGCTGGCGGCTGTCTTGGGGGCGGTTCTGTTGGCCAACGGGCTGCGCCGCATGGACATCGCGCTGGATCGGCCGCTGCCCACCCACGCGGCGGCCGAGCGGCAGCTTGTGGACTGGTTGCTCTCCCACCCCGAGCCCGACACCCGCTTGTTCACCACGACCTACAATCTTGCCGGCGTCCTCGACGCCCTGGGGCACGGCGAGCTGTCCACCACCCGCCTCGAGAACGCCTTGTCGTGCGGCCGGGACGAGGCCTGCGTGCAACAGCGCTGGACCGCGTTCCTGAAGACTCCGGGCCTGGTGTCGGCGCGGATAGTCCTTCCCACCGTGGAAACACTTACCGACGAGGCCGACGCGCTGTTCTTCGAGCCGGCCTTGAAGGCGGCGGCTCGCGCGGCTGGCGCCTCGTTCCAGCGGGAGTTCGTGGCGACCGCAGGCCCCTCCGCAACCCCGGTGCTTGCGCTGGTTCGCGTGGACCGCCCTCGGCCCCAGGCCAGTCCTTGACTCCGCGTCGCCAGGCTCCCAGACTTACCCGTCAAGGGCCTCAAACCCTTGAAAATCCGACGGTCCAGCCTGTCCGAACGGACGCACTCCACGAGCCGCCACCATGATGAGCCGCAGCCGCGACCGCAAGGTCGCCATCGCCTACGTCGAGAGCGAGGGGCGGGGTGATGCGCCCAATCCGGCGAACCCGTGGGATGTCTTCAGCTTCGGGGCCTACAAGGTCTTCGCCGCAGCCCGGCACTTCCACCCCGGCAACGACACCCAGCTGTTTGCCTGCGATGAGGGGGACGTGGACAGCATGGTGGCGCAGCTCACGGCCTTCGAGCCGGATGTGCTGGCGGCCTCCTGCTTCATGTGGTCGTTCCCGCTCTTCGTCGAGGTTGCGCGCCGCATGCGGGACCGGCTCCCCAACCTGCGCGTGGTTTTTGGGGGGCCCTGCGCCCATCCAGCGATGTTTGCTCTGGAGCCCTATCGCGGCTCGGAACGGTTCGTAGACGCGCTTGTGTCCCGCGAGGGCGAGACTTGCATCGCCGCCATCCTTGCGCTCGACAGCATCGACGCCGCGTCACTGCTGGAGATCTCCGGGGTGATGGTGCCCACCGAGAAGGGCTTCCGGCCGGGGGGCCATGGTGGTAACCCGACGGAGCCTCTCGACGGGATGCCGTCGCCTTACCAGATGGAGCTCTGCCCACCGGGCGTGCCAGGCAAAATCGAGCTGTTCCGCGGCTGTCCCATGTCCTGCGCGTTCTGCGAGTGGGGCGTGGCGGACGACCCGACGCGGGTGCACTCGATCGACTGGCTCGTCCGTGAGCTGGAGACCTACAAGGCGCAGGGCGTCCAGAGCGTGCTCCTGGTGGACGCCGGCTTGAACCTGAACCGCCGCGCGTTCCGCAACCTGGTCGAGGCCGAGCGCCAGGTGGGCTACTTCAAGGACCACCTGGTCGCCTTCGAGCTGTATCCCGACTACATCCGCGAGGATGACCTGACGTTCCTCGAGCAGGTGCAGATCCACACCGTCGGGGTTGGCCTGCAGACGGTCAACACCAACACCCACGCGCTGATGGGGCGGAAGTTCAAGGAGAAGAAGTTCCGGCGCGGCATCGAGATGCTCAGCCAGGTGGCCAAGCCGACCATCGACCTCATCTTCGGGCTCCCCGGGGACTCGCCGGAGTCTTTCTTCCGAACGGTCGACTACGCGCTGAACCTCTGCGACAACGCCGAGGTCTTTGCCTACCACGCCTTGGTGTTGCCCGACGGGCTGATGACCCGGGCGCCAGCCGGCTGCGAGCTGGACTTCGACCCGGTCACTCTGAAGATGCGATCCTGCACCGGCTGGACGGAAAAGCAGCTGGCGGAGACCCGCGAGAAGCTTCACTCGCTCACCAGCCGCGCCGGGGACAACTGGTTTGACCTGGACCCTATCGGCGCAGGCTCCATGCGCGCCGCCCACGGGCCGGAGAAACGTTCCGAGCCCACGGGCCGTCCACCCGAGGTGGGCGGCCGGACCGGAAGGAGCATCGGCAGCAAGGAGTCGGGGACGGCGTTTCTCGACGGTCCCCTGGCTGAGGCGTTGGAAGACGTCGTCGCCTCCGCCAGCAACGGCGGCTGGACCCTCAGCCACGCGGTCCGCAGAGGCGACCAGATCCTGGTCAGCGTGACGACTGAGACCGGGCCACTGCAGATCAACGTCCAGCTGGCCGCCGAGGACGTGAAGTGTTACCGCAAGGCGGGCGGGCTGGCGTGGAGCTATCGTTCGAACGGGGGAAGCCTGGCGCCCCAGACGCTGCGGTCTCTCGACCGGACCATCGAGGGGAGCGCGACGGTGGCCCCCGACCTGCGTCAGGCGTTGGGAAGCGAGGCGCTTTGACGACGGCGTCCTCCGAACTGCGCGTCGCGCTCGTCTGCCTCGACCCGTGGCAGCTCGGCGACAGCGCTGATATCCGGCCGTTCAGCTATGGCGTGCGGCGCATTCAGGCGGCCATTCTCGGCCACCCGGCCCTGGCCGGGACCTCGGTGACCATGCTGGAGTCGTCGTCGCTGGACGCCGAGGCGATGGCGGCGCGCATCGAGGTGGTGGACCCCCACGTCGTGGGCGTCTCGGCGTACGTCTGGTCGTTCCCGGCGCTGCTCGACATCTGCCGGCTGGTGAAGCGTCGCAACCCCGAGCTCACCGTCATCTTTGGCGGGCCCTCGTCCCGTCCCGAGATGTGTCGGCTTCCCCAGCACAGCGACTCGGCCGAGGTCATCGACGCCCTGGTCGTCGGCGAGGGGGAGCAGTGCATTCAGGACATCCTCCTGGCATCCGATCGGGCGCGGAGCACGCTGCGTACCATCCCGGGTCTGGCGGTTCACGACGGGAAGGCGTGGCAGCACACCGGACCGGTGTCTACGGATGCGCCGGACCGGCATCCGTCCGCCTACGCCCTGGGGCTCATCCCGTCGGACGTGACGCTCGAGCTGGAGACGTTTCGCGGCTGTCCGCTGTCGTGCAGCTTCTGCCAGTGGGGCGACATGGCCAGCGGTCGCATCTTCGGGTTCGACTATCTGCTGGCCGAGCTGCAGGCCATGGATCGGCTCGACGGCAAGGGCGTCTGGCTGGTGGACGCCGGGCTGAACCTCAACGCCAAGGCGTTCCGCAACCTCCAGCGCGCCGAGGCTGAAGTGGGGGTCCTCGAGCGCATCGGCGGCTTCCGTTGCGAGATCTATCCGTCGAAGATGACCGACGATCACCTTCGCTTCCTGGAGGACACTACGGCGCTGTACGCCGGCATCGGTCTTCAGGCGACCGACCCCGAGGTGCTCAAGAGTGTCAGCCGGAAGTTCGACGAGTCCCGCTTTGCGCGCGTCGTATCCGAGGTCGGCAGCATCGTCCCAGAGGCCACGGTCGAGCTGATGATGGGGCTGCCCGGGGACAACCCCGACAACTTCAAGCGCACCGTCGAGCGCATTCGGCGCCTCCCCATCAACGTCCGGGTGTTCCATACGCTGGTCCTGCCCGATGCACTGATGAAGCGGGCGCCAGCGGACTTCGACCTGGTGTACGACCCCTACGACCTGCGCGTCCTGTCCGCCAAGGGCTGGTCGAGAAAGGAGATCGACGAGACCCGCGCCTGGCTCGACGACCAGGTCAGCGACGCAGCCGACGAGCCGCCCAACACCTGGCGCTTCTTCCGCTCCGACCGTGCCGACCAGGACGGGCGCATCGGCAGGTTCGCCCACGGGCACGCACCCGTCGTCGAGCTGACCTCGGCGCCGCCGGACGTCCGCAAGAGCGGCCGAGACGTCTCGGTGCTGCCGGGCATGCGCGCGGCGGTGGACCGGGAGGCGGGCGCGGCGGGCTGGACGGTCCAGAACGTGCGGGCCGTGGACGGCGACGTCGAGAAGGGCGTGCTCGTGGAAGCGGTTCATCAGCTCGCTGGCTCTCTGGTGCTTCGCGCTGTGCGCCAGGAGCCAGATACCCGCTGCTATCGGGACCGGGACGGGATCGCCTACTCCTATGAGCGCGCCGGCGACATGGACAAGCATCGCATGTCAGCCTTCGACCAGCTGATGGACCAGCTCCACCCGCTGCTGCGGGCGACGGTGCTGGGGCTGCGCAAGGAGACTCCTGCGGTGCAGTCCGAGGCTTCGGCGTCTTCGCGGCTGACGGTGCTGGACCGGCCTCACGCGAAGTAGTGGTAGGTCCCGCCGTCCTCGGACAGAATGATGAACGAGCCCAGCGTCCAGCGGGCGCGTTCCCCCTCGACCCGTGTGACCCGATGAAAATAGCGGCCCGCATCGAACACGAGCATGTCCCCGGTGCGGGCCAGCAGGGGCTGCCGCGCCGCCATGCGCTCGAACTGGGCGAAGCTCTGCTCGGTCTCCCGAGGGATGGTCTTGAGCATCCGCGTCTCGGGGTCGTCCTCGCCGATGTTGTAGATGCTCAGCTCGCCGCCGCGCTCGGGGACCTGCACCGCCAGGTAGACGCTCAGCACGTGGGGGCGCACACCACAGATGCTACGGAGCCCGGCCATGGACTCGGCGTCGAAGGCCTCGTTTTCGTAGTGCAAGCCGATCTCGCCGCCGGGCAGCATCTGGCGCAGGGAAAAGGCCTGGTACTCGTCGCCGGAGGCGTTGGCCGCGAGCTTGACGTGACGCCCTCCGGCCATGGCTCCCAGCACCGCCTCGAGGCGATCCAGGAAGTCGGTTTCGAGGCCTTCGAACAGGCGCCGCGAGCCCTCACGGAAGGCCCGGGCTTCGGCGAAGTAGTCGGCCAGCGTGGCGTCCGGCTCGGCCGGCAGAACGCGGCCGTAGACCTGACCGGGGTAGTAGGCCGAGTCGTTGCACGGAAGGCGGCTGACGCCGGCCTTGGCGCGCTCGACCACGGTGGCCATCGCGTCCTGCGGGAAGACGTTGCGGATGACCATGCCCGCCAGGCCCTCGCCGGACCGGAGCTGGGCCAGACCGTCGGGGTGCTGGCTGGCGATGTCGGCGTAGTCGATGTCGACGATGGAGAGCGGCGGTCGCACGTCCCGAAACGTACCGCTCGCGCTGCGGCGAGGCAACGCTGGGCCGCTGGGGGAGCTCAATGAGCGCGTCCGAATGGGGTGGTCGTGAGGTCGATAGTCTCACCGGTGCCGACGTCAAGGACGTCATGGAGGGCCGCATCGCCTGCGTTGTCATCCGCGGCTATCTACCCGAGACGCGGTGTCGGGAGGTGGTCGCGCGGTTCCGGGCCGCACAGCCCGAGACCGGTGCCTACGGTCTGATGCCCACGCTGCAGGTGGGCATGCCCCTGATGCCCGTGGACCTGGAGCGCTATTTCGCCAACTCGGCCCGGCTCAACGACGACGTGGCGGCGGTCTGGGGCGAGGTACCGAACCAGGCGCACAGGGTCCGCCGCGACATGGAAGCGGCCACGGGCTGGTCGACCGTCGATGTCGAGCACGGGGGCGCGCCGTTTCTGATGAGCCTGATGGTCTCGTTCCCGCCCGGCGCCCACATCCCCATTCACGTCGACCGCTCCAGCGACATCGAGGGGCTGGTGCTCAAGCGCTTCCCCTGGCAGCTCAGCTGGAACATCTATCTGCAGCCCTCCGAGGGTGGCGGTGAGCTGTGGATCTACGACCGCGGCTTCATCACGTCCGAGGTGACGTGGACCGCCGAGAAGCACGGCGGGCTCGAGCTCGACGAGGGGTTGCTGCAGACCGTCGCCAAGTATCGCTTCGAGCCGGGCGACCTGGTGCTGTTCGACGCCAACCGCTACCACACGGTCACCAAAATCACTGGGGAACGCCGGAGGGTCTACGCCCACGGCTTCATCTCGGTGGACCCGGAGGCCGGTGAGATGGCCTTCTGGACGTAGGTCAGGGCTCGGGGGCTCGTTCCGGCAAAAAGTGGAGTCGGATACCCGCTGGATCGATGGCCTCGGCGTACACGCCAAACACCGAATCGGCGACGGTGATGGTGAGCCCGGCAGACTCGAACTCGGTCACGAGGGCATCCAGGTCGGGCACCATGGTGACGATGACCAAGGATTGCGTGCAGGCCCCGTCGCTCAGCGGAGAATCTGGAGAGACCAGGGTCAGCGGGCAGCCCTGACGGACCAGGGTGGTCGCACCCGCGGCGGCCCAGGCCGGCGGCGTCTGGTCGACCCAGCCGGCGGTCAGGTAGAACGCCGCCACCACGTCGCGATCGCGCACGGTAAGGATGGGGTGAACCCGGTCGTGCTGCAGGGAAGAGGCCACGGACAGACCGTAGCCCACGGGGGCTTACTGTCAACGTGCTTGTGGGCTGCACGTTGGCCGCCGAAGCGCTAGGCTGTGCCCATGAGAAGGTCCCTACGCACATTGCTCGCCCTGTCGACGCTGTTGATGTTGAGTCCGGCTGGCTCCGAGGCGGAGGCCCGGTCGCCGCGACCGCTCCCCGACGTCATCGACCCCAGCCTGTGCAAGCCGGCGCGGATGGCCATCGTCAAGGAGCGCGAGGGACGGCTTCGCAGCGCCAAGCAGTGGGCGATCTACGGCGCGGACCTGGCCATCGCCAGCGCTCAGGACGCCTCGCAGCGCTTCTGGGACGCGTACAAAAAGGAGTGGTTGGCCAAGGTCTTCGCGCGCAGCGCCAAGGCGGGTGCGAAACCTGCTCCGGCGGCGGCGCCAGCTCCAGCAAAGAAGCGCCCCGCCGACTATGCCGGAGACGACGGCATGGCCCTCTGTAAGGGCCTGGCCTCCCGGAGCATGGATTTCTGCAAGAAGCTCGGTGACGGCGAGGTCCTCTGTCGGGCGCTGCTCACAGCCGCTGGGGGCAAAGCGGGTTGTTCGGCTCTGGGAAAGGCGTCCGGGGCATGCGAGTTCATTCTGGGGGGCCCACGGGCAGCGTGTGATGGGGGGGCTCCCAAAGGCATCTGCGACCTCATTGCGCGGGCACGTGACAAACGAAGCCTGAAGTCCTGTACGCGGGACGATCCCAGCGGCGGGTGCGGCCCGCTGGCCTTCGTCGCTGGCATCGGCGGAGATGCTCAGGCTTGCGACCGTATGGCCGAGGCGACGGAGCGGGAGCTCGCCATCTGCCGCGCCGTCGTCTCTGGCAAGCCCGCGCAGTGCGGCGGCGTTCCCGACAAGCTGCCACCCCCCGTCGAGCCCGAGAGGCTCAAGCCTACAGCGACGGTGAACGCGACCCTGTTGGGTCAGCCCGAGGGGCCGCCGAGGGTGCTGATCGTGGCCGAAACGGATCATCCAGCGGTGTGTCACATCGACATCCGTAGCGGCGCGACTCCGGTGTGGTCGGGCACCATGAGGGTGCCCGAGGATCAGTCGACTCGAACGGTTGCCGAGCACCCGATCGCGGACGCCAAGGTGGCGCAGAAGGTCGACCCTGTGGGCAAGCCCGCGCTGACCGCGAAGGTCAGCTGCATGCCCCGCTTCTACTGGTAGGCCGGCTGGAGGAGCCAGACCTCGCGGCCGTCGGGGTCGCGCAGGGGGAGCCAACGGCCCCACACCCCCTCGGTGACCTCTGGCAACGGCCCTTCACTGCGTTGGGCCAACACCTGACGTGCGGCGTCGACGTCGGGTACCGGAAATGCCACCCGCACGCCCCGGGTGACCGTGTCTCCAAGCTCCGGGATGGCGCCGGGCTCGGCCAGGACCAGCCCCATGTCGCCGGCGAACCGAAACAGGGCAAAGGAGGCTCCTTCCTGGCGCGCCTCGGTGCATCCGAGAAGCCCCCCGTAGAACGCCCGGGCGGCGTCCAGGTCACTGACGACGAGGTCGACGACGTAGTTGCTGCGGTCGATGGTCATCGAGAGAGGCTAGCCGCGGTCGGCTCGGCGAGACAAGTGGCCGAGGGAGAGGGCCGGCGAAGCGTCTCCCGCATACGCGTGGCGACGATGACGCCGGACAGAAAGGTCAGGCCCGCGATGGTCAGCGTGGCCGCCGTCAACCCGAACGCGTCGGCGACGGCGCCGGCAAGCAGGGCACCGACGGCGTATCCCATGTCGCGCCAGAGTCGGTAGACACCCACGGCAGAGGCCCGCCAGTTGGGGTGGGCAACATCGCCGATGGCCGCGAGCAGCGTCGGATAGACCATCGCCGTGCCGAGCCCGAGGAGGACGGCACCCACGGCGAATAGGGTGAAGCTGGCGCCCAGGCCGATCACCACGATTCCCGACGCCTGCGTCCACATCCCGGCCACGATGAGCCCCTTGCGCCCGACCCGGTCTGACCAGGCGCCGGTGAACAGCTGGCCAAGGCCCCAGACGGCGGGGTAGACGGCCGCCAGGGTTCCAATCTCAGACAGGGTCAGCTGAGAGGTCGCGAACACCAGCGGAAAGAGGCCCCAGGCCATGCCGTCGTTGAGGTTGTTGACCATGCCTGCCTGACTGACGGCCGACAGGTCGGGGTCAAAGAAGCTCGTGCGCAGGACCACCTCACGCGGTGAGAGCTGCGCGTCGGGTGCACCGCCGGTCATCGCCGCTTCCTGCGCGGCGTGGTCTTTGGTCTCGGCAACCGCCCATGCGGATAGGGCCAGCCCCACGACGACGAAGACTACGCCCAGGTAGAACGGGTCAGGCCGCAAGCCTACCTCGGCGGCGATGAATCCGGTGGCCAGCGCCGAAAGTGCTACCGCAAAGTAGCCCGCGAACTCGTTGAGGCCCATCGCCAGGCCTCGATTCCTGGGGCCCGCCAGGTCGATTTTCATGATGACGGTCGTCGACCAGGTCAGGCCCTGACTCACCCCGAGGAGCGCGTTGGCGGCGAGGACCCAGTCCCAGCTTGGAGCCCACATGAGAAGAAAGGGGACCGGTACGGCGACGACCCAGCCGGCGACCAGGACGTTCTTACGCCCGAAGCGGTCGGACCATCGCCCAGCGACGTAGTTGGTCAGCGCCTTGGTGACCCCAAAGACCACGATGAACGACAGGATCGCGGTCCGCGCCGCCAGCTGGAACTCCTCCTCGGCGATGGCCGGGAGGATGCTGCGCTCCATACCGACCATGGCGCCCACGAAGGCGTTGACCAGCACCAGCAGGGAGAACTGGGCCAGGTTCTCGCGGAGTCCCAGCGTGATGCTCGGCCGGCTCATCGCTCCGCACGCTGCGCGGCCCGAAGTCCCGTCAACGACAGATCGGTGCGCCTGGCGTCGTAGCCCAGCTCCCGCAGGCGCCGCGCCGCGTCCGCCGAGAACGTGCAGAAGGGGCCGCGGCAGTAGGCGACGATGGGGCGGTCCCGGGGCAGCTCCGACAGTCGCGCCTCAAGCTCGTCCAGCGGGATCGAGACCGCACCGGGGAGGTGCTCGGTGGCGTACTCGTGCTCGGGCCGCACGTCGATGAGGACGACGTCATCGGAGCGCAGCCGCTCCAGCAGCGTGTCGCGGTCGACCGCCTCGAGCCCGTCGCGATCCCTGAAGTACTCCCGCGTGAGCTTCTCGAGGCCGGCCACATGGGCCGCGGCGACCTCGTGCAGCGTCGCCAGCAGCATCGCGACGTCCGGCCCGGCGATGCTGTAGACCACGTGCAGCCCGGTGCGTTCACCGGTCACGAGCTGGGCCCGCTTCAGCGCCTGCAGGTGATGGGAGGTGTTGGCCACGGAATGGCCGACCTCCGTGGCGAGTACCTCCACGGTGCGGGGCGCCTGGGCGAGAAGCTCGAGGATCTCGAGCCGTGCTGGGCTGGAGAGCGCTTTGCCGACATCGGCGAGGTGGCCGTAGGCCGTCTTTTTGAACGTGCGAGTCATGCTGATTAAGTATTCAAGTGAGGGCTTGAATAGTGGGCTCAGCACCACGGCGGGTCAAGTGAGAAGCCCAGGGAGGCGCAGAGGCGCGGGTTCGAGACGCTGGAATTGTTCGGTGGATCGAGGTCGTAATGCGGATGCGACGCACTTGGTAGGTTCGCTGGAATGCCTCTCGCAGAGGCGCAGAGGCGCAGAGGAAGGCGGCTGCAGGCCAACAACACGTGATGCGGTCGACGTATAAACGCCTCGACCCGCCTCTGCGCCTCTGCGAGAGACACCTGCAGAAGTTTCAGCGGCCGACGACGCCGCACTACACGCAGATCCTTCCGAACCCTACCGACCCAACGACACCTGCGGCTCTGCGCCTCTGCGAGAGACGTCCCCGCAGGGGCTGCACGAGCCGCCGGCGTCACACTACACGCAGAATCCCTCCGAACCCTACCAACCCACCGAAACCTGCGCCTCTGCGCCTCCCTCCAGCGACGGGCGCAGCATCCGGGAACGGCCAGAAACGAAAAAAGCCTCCGAGTTTCCTCGGAGGCTTCTTTCAAACGCGTCTGGAGCGGGAGACGGGACTCGAACCCGCGACATCAACCTTGGCAAGGTTGCACTCTACCAACTGAGTTACTCCCGCACGCGATGCGTCGAGCGCCGCGAAACCTAGGTCCCTGGGCCCCGACTGTCAACACCGAAACGCGCGATTTTGTACTCGCGCGTTTCGGCTGCGGTTTTTCTACCGGAAGTCGAACGTCACCGAGCGCGGCTTGCCCGGCGTGCACTTCACGCTCTTCGACTTCTTCTGGCCACCCTTGCTGCAGTTCACGCGATAGTTCTTGGGTCCGGTCAGATCCACGCTGAAGCGGGTCGTCTTGGGGCCCTTGCCGCCGATGGTGCACTTGGCCCAGGGCTTGGCGTTGACGGTGACCTTGCACGGCCCCTTGCGGATGACGGGCGCGCTGGACTTCATCGCGATCTCGACCGTCTGCTGGGCCTGGGTCACGGAGACCTCCTGCTTGCCCACCAGCTTGCCGAAGCGGCACGTGATCTTGACCATCGCGCCGACCACCAGGCCCTTCACCGACACCGTGCCGTCGGCGTTGGTGACGACCTTGCCCACCGGGGCGGCGTCGACCTTGGAGCCGGGCTTGGAGCACTTGACCATGACCTCGGCGAGCTGCGTCCCCGGGTTGGCCGTGTTCTCGATGCCGGGCACCTTGACCTCGATGAGGGGCATGCCCTCCTTGAGGACCACTTCCTTCTTGATGGGGTCGCCACCCTTGCCGGGCTTGACCAACAGAACGACCTTCTTGCCGGCCGGCCCCTTGAGCTGGGCCACACCGCCGGTTCCAATCGCCTTGCCGTCGGCGACGATCGCCGCCTTGGGGTCGTTGGTCCGGACCACCACGGTGATCTCGTTGACCTTCTTCTTCAGCACGACTTTGTGCTTCTGGCTCTTCTCAGTGATCTTGACGACTTGCTCGTAGTCTTCGAAGCCGTCCGCGGTCACCTTGAGCATGATCTTGGACTTCAGCTCGAGGTCCGTGATCTTCTTGCCTTCCGGGGCGCCGTTCTTGAAGACGATGACGTTCTTGGCGTCCTTGGGCTCGACGGTGATGTCCAGCTCGGCCAGGTCTTCCTCGACCTCGCCCGTCTTGCCTTTGTCGCCGTCGCCGCTCTTACCCTTGTCGCCGTCGCCGCTTTTTTTGCTCTTGCCGTCGTTTTCGACCTCGGCCTTCTGATCCCCTCCCTCACCCGCGGCTGCGCCGGAGCCCTTGAGGAAGTACCAGCCGGCAAAGCCACCACCACCAATGAGGATCAGCACGAGGAGACCGATGATGATCCCCTTGCCGCCCCCAGAGGCCTGCTGGTGGGCACCGGTGGCCACCGCACCGACGGCGCCAGTGCTCTGCATGCCGGGTTGCGCCGCAGCCTGAGCCGCGGCCAGCGCCTGGCGGACCTTGTCGGCGTTGAGCTCCGAGTCGTCGAGGACGGTCTTCGCGCCGTGGGGGTCGTCGTCGATCGACAGCGCCACAGTGCGGTCGTTGGGACTTGGCGCCGGCTGGTCATCGACCACCGAGATCGCCATCGTCCGCTCTTCCTGCATCTGGTTCTGCAGCTCAGAGATTTCGTCGGCGAACTTGTCGTGCATCCACGGCTTGAGCGCCACGGCGTCGAGGTCTTCAACCGTGGCGTAGAACCATTTGGTCAGCTCGCGGTTGAAGTGCTCCACCGTCTCCTGACGGTCGTCGCGGTCCTTGGCCAGCGACTTGAGCACGATGGCATCCAGCTCCGGCGGCACGGCCGGGTTGATGCTGGACGGCGGCGGAGCCTCCTGCTTGAGCACGTTGGACAGCGTTACGAAGTCGCTGTCGCCCAGGAACAGGCGCTTGTGCGTCAGCATCTCCCACAGCACGACACCCAGCGCGAACAGGTCGGACCGGCCGTCGAGCGGCTTGCCGCGAGCCTGCTCCGGGCTCATGTAGGCGCACTTGCCCTTCACCGTACCGGCCACCGTCTTGGTGGAGCGGCTGGCCGCCTTGGCGATACCAAAGTCCATCAGCTTCACTTCGCCGTTGAACGACACCATGGCGTTCTGGGGCGAGATGTCGCGGTGGACGATGTTGAGCGGCTTGCCCTTATGGCTTTTGGTGTGGGCGTAATGGAGGCCCTTGGCGACCTCCATGATGAGCCACGCGCACTGAGGGGGTGACAGCGGAGTGCCACCCTTGACCCCGACCTCCATGACCTTCTTGAGGTCCTTGCCCTCGACGTACTCCATGGCGATGTAGTACCGCCCGTCCTGTACGTTGAAGTCGAAGATCTGAGTGATGTTCGCGTGTTGCAACTTGGCCGCGATGGTGGCCTCGTCGATGAACATCTTCACGAAATCCTCATCCTCCGTGTAATGCGGGAGGATGCGTTTGATGACGATGTCCTTCTCGAAGCCCTCGGCACCTACCGTCTTGGCTCGGAAAATCTCGGCCATACCGCCCATGGCGATCTTGCGGAGAAGGATGTATTTCCCGAACTTTTGCGGAAATTGTGTCGACATGTTCGGTCCGATGACGCCTGCCCACGCGGGGGCTGGACAGGATAGTTTTTGCAGGGCAGCCCGCACGGAGGCTGACAAAACGGTCCACTAACGGTAGCACAGGCACCGAGGCAAGGCCAGAACGAGTCAGAAGTCCGCAAGGCCCGGTCTCAGCGGCTAAATGCGGGTAACCGCGCAGGCTTTCAGGGAAGGTGCGAATGGGGTTCTCGGCCCACTATGAATGTTTCCAGGGGTGTTCTACCGACCACTACAGCCTGGACGATGTCATCTACCGGTGCCCCAAGTGCGGCAGCCTCTTGGACGTCACGCACGACATGGGCGCGCTGCAGGGGTTCGACCCCGAGACCTGGAAGGGCTTGTTCGACCAGCGGATGCGCCGCAACTCCTGGCCCTATGGCTCCGGCGTGTGGGGCTTCAAGGAGTGGGTGCTGCCGCAGATCCCCAACGAGCACGTCGTCAGTATGTACGAAGGCCACTCCAACCTGTTCTGGGCCGAGCGCTTCGGCAAAGAGCAGCTGGGCATGGACGACTTGTGGGTGAAGCTGTGCGGCAACAGCCACACGGGATCCTTCAAGGACCTGGGGATGACCGTCTTGGTTAGTCAGGTCAACCACATGCGCAAGATCGGGGTGCCCCTGGCGGCCGTCGGCTGCGCCTCCACGGGCGACACCTCTGCCGCCCTCGCGGCGTACTGTGCGGCCGCCGACATCCCATCCGTCGTGTTCTTGCCCAGCGGCAAGATCTCAGTGGCCCAGCTGGTCCAGCCCCTCGCCAACGGGGCCACCGTGCTGTCGCTGGACACGGACTTCGATGGCTGTATGGATCTCATCAAGCAGGTCGTCGACCAGTATCCGGTCTACCTGGCCAACTCGATGAACAGCCTCCGACTCGAAGGCCAGAAGACGGTGGCCTTCGAAATCGTCCAGCAATTCGACTGGGAGGTCCCCGACTGGGTCATCGTGCCCGGCGGCAACCTCGGCAACATCTACGCCATCGGCAAGGGCTTCATGATGATGAAGGAGCTCGGCGTCATCGACCGACTGCCGAGGCTGGTCTGCGCCCAGGCCCACAACGCCAACCCGTTGTACCGGGCCTACAAGGCGGGCTGGGACAACTTCGCCCCGCTGACGGCCCAGAAGACGTTCGCCAGCGCCATTCAGATCGGCAACCCGGTGAGCATCCATCGTGCGATTCGCTCGCTGACCGCGTGTGACGGCATCGTCGAAGAGGCCACCGAAGAAGAGCTCATGGATGCCGCCGCGCGGGGCGATCGCACGGGCATGTTCAACTGCCCGCACACGGGCGTTGCGTTGGCCGCTCTCATCAAGCTCCGGGAACAGAACGTCATCGGCCCCAAGGACCGGACCGTCGTGGTCAGCACCGCCCATGGCCTCAAGTTCACCGGCTCCAAGGCCGCCTACCACGCGGGCGAGCTGGCCCAAATCGGGGCCAACTACTCCAACCCGCCGATCGACCTCCCTGCCGACGCTGGTCAGGTCATCGACACCCTCAAGGAGCGGTTCTCGCTGTGACCCCGCGCGTGGTCTGTTCTCCTGCTGCGCGGGGGGCTGCGCTATAGTCCGGGGCATGAAGCGACTCTTCTTCGCCTTCCTGTTCGCGCTCTCCGGCTGCCCGGGCCCCGGGGGGAGCGCCTCCGACGCTACGGGCTTTGACTGGCTGACCACCGACATCGTCGACGGTGGCGCCGATACCGGCGGGCCCGACGCCCTCGGGTCCGAGTTCGTTGCCTTCGACGCTCCGGCGGATGGCAGCACGGTCGAGGGCTCGGTGCACATCAAGCTGGTGCCGGTCGGCGTCCCCGAGCTCGAGGTCCAGTGGCTTCAGGTCACCACCGACGGCGGCACGCGCTTCTTTTTCGGTGACTACAAGCTCCCGACGGACTTCGTCTTGGATACCCGCCAGTTCCCCAACGGGACTCCGGTGACCTTCGAGGTCAAGGCGTCCCTCGGCGAGGTCGAAGCCATCGACACGCTGACGCTCACCCCCAACAACCCCAGCATCTCGCTGGTCAATATCACGCCGGACCAACGCGAGGTGCGAGGTGGCGACCTGGTCACCATCCGGGTCAAGACCCAGGGGCCCGTCATCAACTGCCGGGCCGACTTCTCGGCCATCGACTCGACCTACGTCGCCGGCTCCGAGACCACGGTCTTCGTGGGCGACGACACGTACGAGATCAGCCACACCATCGGCGAGGGCAATACCCGCGACAGCGGGCTCTACATCGTCCCCGTTACCGCGCAGGGCGACGGTGAGAACGTCACCGACTCGCATCTGAGGCTGCGTCTGCAGGCGCTCCCCACGACCCCGGTGCGCATCGATGGCGCCCTGTACGTCCCCGAAACCATGCCGGCGTCCAACAGCGCCCTCCCTGCGCCCAATATCTCGGCCACCAACACCACCGTCGTGACGGGAGGCAGCACGCAGCTGCAGTTCGACATGTCGTCATTTGCCAACCCCGGGTCCATCGTGGGGTTGCTGGTCGGCCTGTCCACCCACTCCGGCTACTTTCAGATCCCGCTGGACAACGCCGGCGCCGGCCTCATCCAAACGCTGCTGAAGGTCCGCCCCTACGCGCCCTCGGAGACTGCACCCCAGACCCTCCCCCTGGTCGTCGCGGCTCGCGACGAGAAGGGGCGGGTGTCGAACCAACGCACCCTGACGCTGACGGTGGTTCAGGTGGGGACCGGTGACATCCAGGTCAACGTCAGCTGGGACAACGCCACCGACATCGACCTGCATGTGGTCGAGCCGGGGGGCTGCGAGCTCTATTGGGGCAACAAGTCCTGCGGCTCGGGCGCGTTCCTCGACCTCGACAGCAACGTCAGCTGCGACATCGACGGCGTCAACAACGAGAATGCCTACTGGCCGGCGGGCGCGGCGCCCCCCGGCGAGTACATCGTTCGGGTCGACTTCTATGAGGATTGTTGCGCCTGCGGCGGCAACTACGCCGTCACCGTCAACACCTGCGGCAAGACGGAAGTGTTCCAGGGGAGCTTCAACCCCAATACGGCGACCGCAGGAGGGGAGGGCGCTGGGACGTTCGTGACCTCGTTCAGCACCGGCGAGTGCCTCAAGCGGGTGCGCGGGAGGGTGCGCTACGAGGACCGCCCCATCGACGAGCAGGGCTTCGGCGCCAGCAGCTGGTTGCCGGTGCGCTTTGCGCTGGTGGAGCTGCGACGGCTGTCGGACGGCGCGCTCGTCGGACGTACGGTCACCGACATCGAAGGCTTCTACGAGGTGCCGTTCCAGGGCGACAACGGCTCGCTGGAGGTCATCGTCAAGGCGCGCACCGCCGACACCGACCCGGTGCGCAACGTGGTCGTGATGAACCACCCCAAGAGCAAGATCCTCTATGAGTTCCGTACGCCCTCCTTTGTGGATGCGGGCACGGGCGCGGCGATCTACGACGTCGACTTCGACATCACCGAGGCGGATGGCGCAGGCGTCTTCAACATCTTTGACGTCCTCGTGGCTGGCTACGACCAGCTCCGCTCGATGATTGGCTCCGAGCTGGGCCTGCTCAACGGTTTCTGGGTCACCGGCGCCGACACCACCGACACGCTCTACTGCTCGCAGTACTTCTATGACAACGGCGTCTGCTCCGAGCTCGGCTCGCTGAGCATCCAGGGAAAACAGACCGACCGCGACGAGTACGACGACATGATCATCCTCCGGCAGCTGTTCAAGTTTGCCATCGACACCTTGAGCCGCGACGACAACCCCGGCGGCCTGGACGACGGTACCCGGGATGACCCCCGCCGCGCATGGGTGGAAGGCGTCTCGACCTTCTTTGCCAGCGATGTGCTGGGCACCGACTGGTTCGTCAACAGCGCCCCCAGCGGCGTCTTCCTGGTGCAGGACCTGGAGCATCAGCTGTCGCCCTTCGCCTACCGGACCTCCGACGGCGCCATCGACGGTGACGTCAGTCCGCTTCTCATCAGCGCGGTGCTTCGGGATCTCGCCGACGGGACCGACAGCGGAGACCCTGTGGACGAGGCCCGCTTCGGCATCTACGACAGCGTCTTCCAGTACCTTCCGAGCGCGGCGTTCAGCGACCGCGGTGTCAGCGGGGTGGACTTCGTGGACTTCCTCGACGGCTGGGCCTGCCGGGGGTGGGGCGAGCGCGCGGGGCTCGAGGCGCTCGTGGTGGACGAGCGCAAGTTCCCCTACGACTTTGCTTCGGTGCCTGCCTGCGGACAGTAGGACGTGGCGGTTACAGCCACGGAAACGCCACAAAGTTTTCACCCCGGGCGACGACGCGCTGCGTCATAGTACGGTCTTGCCGCCTGTTCTGGGCGGATGACAGGACCCTCACAACCCATGTCTCGTCCCACGGCGAATCACGCCGCGTGGCCGCTCCTCGACGTTCAGGTGGACGATTGGACCCTGACCCAGCGAGGCGACTTCGCGGTGGGCGCGCAGACGCACCTCGGTCGTACCGTGGTGATCAAGACCGTGCCCGACCCAGCAGCCCATCCCGAGGCTGTCGACGCCCTCGTACGCGAGGCCAGGGCCATCGCTACCCTGGACCACCCCTACGCCATGCGCGTCCACGGACTGGGGCGGCTCCCCAATGGCGGCATCGGCATGCTCGCGCGTCGGGTCGAGGGCGCCGCCTGGTCCGAACTGCTCGCTGACCCTGCGCACCCGACATGGGCGACGCATACTGGCGCGGAGGGGGCGGACCCGGTGCAGGGGCGCCTGCCCGACCACCTCGAGGTGTTGCTGAAGGTGTGTATGGCCATCGCCAACGCCCACAAGCGCGGTGTCGCCCACTGCGGCCTGGGTTTGGACGCGGTGGTGGTGGGGGAGTTGGGCCAGGTACAGGTCGTCGCCTGGTCGCAAGCCAGTGTCGCCCCAGAGGAAGCGCAGATCAGCGCGGACGTGAGAGCGCTGGGCGCCATGCTGTGCCAGATCGTGACCGGCCAGCCAGCGACGGACAACGACGAGGTGGTGTTCGACGTGGGTGTCGATCCCCACCTCTCGCCCATCTGTCAGGACGCCAAGAGCGGTAAGTACGCGACCGTTCTGGGGTTGCGCCGAGCCATCGTCGACTATCTGCATCGCCGACGCGTGGTGGGCTTCAGAGAGGCCGCCGGGGTCGCCTTGCACGAGTTGGTGCAGCTGCTCGAGCGTGAGGAGACGGGAAGCGACGTGGACGGTCGCGAGGTATACGGCCTCGCCGCGAAGGCGGAGTTCGGGCTGCTCAAGGTGCTCGAGCTCTTCCCCGACGACCGGGACGTCTCAGCCCAGCTCGAAGAGTATCGCGAGTTGATGGTGGACCGCGCGCTGCGGCAGCGTGACGAGGTTGCGGCGCGCCGGCTCCTGGGCCAGATGGTCAACCCGTCGGAGCGCCTCGTGTCGCGCGCAGCCGCCCTGGAGCAGACCCTTCGGGCCGAAGACCAGCGTCGCTCGGAGTTGCTCGAGTGGAAAGCCGACATCGACCCGGCGGTCGGGCATCGGCTGCGTACCCGATTGACCGTCGCTGCATCGCTGCTTTCCGGCGGGTTGCAGGTCGTCTTCGGAGTGCTCGAGCGGACCGGTGTCTATGCCGCCGAGCACCTCACCTATGCGTCGATGTGCCTGCTGACCCTGGTCGTCCTGGCCGGCTTCTGGCTGTTCGGACGCACGGGGCTGGCCCGCAACGTGTGGGGACGACGACACATGGAGGTGCTGCTGGCGATTCAGGCGTTGCCAGCGGCGCTGTTTGTCGGGACGTGGCTGTTGGAGGTCCCCTTCAGAGCCACGCTGACCCTGGCGATGCTGGTGATGACGACGCTCCTGGCGACCGTGGCGGTGGCTGCGGTGCCGGTCATGCGCGGTGCGGCAGTGATCGGGCTGGGGCTCTACCTGCTGGGGGCATGGGTGCCCGGCTACGAGTACATTCTCCTGGGGCTTGTCACCATGTCCGCTGGGCTCTGGACCGCGGCCTATGCACCGATGCCTCGGCGTCCCAGCGCGCTGGAGAAGGTGCCCGCATGAACCTCGATCCCAAGCACCTGCGCGTGTCGCGTGACCCCGGGGACGACGTGCACCTGCATCTGAGGGAGGTGCTGGGCGAGGGCTCCTGCGGCACCGTCTGGGACGGATGGGAACAGGCGTTGCAGCGGGATGTGGCGGTGAAGGTCGCCATCGAGGGGTCCCCGGCAGCCGCCGAGCTGCTTCGCCTCGAGGCCTACGCCGCGGGGAGCCTCGAGCACCCCAACGTGGTCCCGATTCACGCCCTGGCCGAGGGTCCGGACGGTCGCCCCGTGTTGGTGATGGAGCATGCCAAGGGCGTCGAATGGGGCACGCTGATCGCGGATGCGCGACACCCGGCCTGGGAAACCCACGATGGCCACACCGTGGCTCGCAATGATTATGTGCCCAACCGGCTGGGCGGGCATTTGCGCATCCTGTTGCGGGTGTGCGCCGCGATCGAAGACGCGCATCAGCACGGAATCCTGCATCGCGACCTGAAGCCCGAGAACATCGTGGTGGGCGAGCTGGGGCGCGTGCTGGTCCTGGACTGGGGCATCGCGGTCAGCCTGCGACCCGAAGGCGAGCCTCATGGGCCGTTGCCGTCGGTGGCTCGCGCCGATTCCGCGGGCACCCCAGCCTATATGCCTCCCGAGGTCGTGTTGGGCCACAACGACGATGTGGGACCGTGGAGCGACGTCTACCAGCTCGGCGCGATTCTGCACGAGGTGCTGACCGGCGAGCCACCCCACGGCCTCGGAGGAGGGTTCTCGGTGCTGGCACGGATCGCCAGGAATGAACGCGCTGAGGGGTATCCAGCCGATGCGCCACCGGCCCTGGTAGCGATCTGCGAGCGGGCGATCGCCTTTGACCCCGCCGAGCGCTACCAGTCGGCCTCACACCTGCGTGCCGCCGTCGCCGACTACCTGCGTCGACGCGACCGGCTCGCACTGCTGCAGGAGGCCGACAGCGGCCTGAAGAAGCTGAGCCGCCTCGTGGCGGAGCCCGAGGCGAGCTACCCAGAGATTGTGGCGGTTCATGCCCAATGCCGCCTGGCGTACCAGCAGGTGCTTCAGGCCGAGCCCGACAACGACGTCGCGGCCTGGGGCCTGGTGCAGAGCTCGGCGGAGATGGTGCGCAGCGCGTTGGCTCGTCAGGACTATCAGCTGGCGGAGATCCTGCTGGCCGACCTGGGTGACCAGCCGGAGTTCGAGGCGCAGCTGCAGGCCCTGCGAGACGGCCGCCGGCGGGATGCGGAGGTGCTCAAAACGCTCGAGAAGGAGCGGGCCGACGCCAGTCTCAAGCGGTCCTGGCGGGCGCGCAGGCTCATACTGGTCGCCGTGGCGTTGGTCGGTGGCGCGGCCCAGTTCGTGGCCGGCTGGGCGCAAGACGCAGGGCTCTACAGGGCCACGTTCCTGGAGCATCAAGTGCTGATGGCGGGGCTGTTCGGGTTGTATGGGCTCATCCTGTGGCGCCTTCGCAGGCGCCTTCTGGCGCCTGGGGCCACGCGAAAGCTGGTGGGCGCGCTCGGGGTCTTGCTCGGGGCCACGGCGTTTCACATCGCGACCGCAGAGACGATGGGGTTGAGCTTCCCTCAGGCGCTGACGCTGCAGAACCTCTGGATCGCGACGGTCATATGCGGCCTTGGGTTCACCGCAGACCGGCGCCTGCTATGGCCGGGCTCAGCGGTGCTTCTGGTCTTTGCCGGCTCGGTCATCTGGCCCGGCTACGAGACCTACGCGATGGGCCTCGGTATCGCCGTCGGTGCGTCCTGGACGGCGCTCATCTGGACCGAAAGGAAGGTGCCGTCAGAGTCCCAGCAGGCGGGCTACAAGCCGATGTAGGGTCGCGACTGCACGATGTGCAGCACCTCGCCCTCGAACAGCCACTCCACATCCAGCGGTTTGTCCGGCGGGAACAGGCGGGTCAGTGAGCGGGCCGCCATGGCCAGGCGCATGGCCCGCTCGTCGGTGAGGACGGGTTTGCCCTTGTTGGGGTTGGGGACCTCTTTGACGCCCCCCTTGCCGTCGAACACCAGCATGGTGTCCTCGTCGGACCGGCTCAGCACCTTGATGCCGAAGTTGCCGATGTCGAACAGCAGCTGCTCGGGCACCTTCTTGCCCTGCACGACGCGGATGCCGAGGCCGCTCTTGGCGTTGATGGTGTAGGTGTTCTTGTCCTGCTTGTCGAAGATGTTGGCGGTGATGAGCACCCCGGCGGCGGTCGCATCGACACCCACCTGGACCAGCACCGCGCCGTAGACACCGCTGTGGTCGATGCCGAAGTGGGTACGCTCTTCGAAGGCGCGCATGTTCCACACCGACGCCCATACCTGCTTGATGGCGTCGCCCACCTTGGCGGAGGTCACATTGGGAACGGTGTCGTAGAGCCCGGCGCCGTTGAAACCTGGGAGGTCCTCTGCGTTGGTGGAGGAGCGTACAAACACGCCCTTGCCGGCCTCGAGGTCCAGTTTATCCATGTGCTGGCCAATCTCCTTGGTCAGCTTGGGATCCAACGGTTTGGCCAGGACGGCCTTACGCAGCTTGTCCAGCTGGGCCTTGCGGTAGTTGGCGTCCTTGTTGAAGCGCGGGTTGCTGAGTAGTTTGCCGACCTGCTTGTCCAGGCCATGCCTGGCCATGTGCTCCTTGTAATAGACGATGGGCACGCCGAAGCCCTTGGGGACCTCGAAGCCGGGCATCGCGGCGTGCGCGATCTCTCCGAGGTTGGCTGTCTTGGTGCCGTAGGCCCCGGCCTCGGTGGCGCGAATATTGGGGAGCCACTTGAGCTGCCGCATCTTCAGGTCGGCCACCGGCAGCTTCACCTTGCGGGCCGCCGCGCGCGCCTTCTTGTCGGCTGCGAGCTCCGCCTTGGTGGCCGCGCGTAGGCTCGCGCCGTCGCGCTTGGCCTCGAACAGGACCCACTTACCCGCTAGCTTTTTGTAGGTCTTGCCGGCCTCCTTGAGCCCCACGTGCGGGATGCCCCAGGCGCGGGCTCGAAGTGCCACGTGCGCCAGCGGCGTCGAGAACTGCTCGCTGATGATGCCGCGCACGGGTGTGATGTCGGGCAGCACCTCGGTCAGGATGACGATCTCGTCCGGGCTGAAGTTGAGCTCCTCGGGCTTGGCCGAGGTCACGATGCGCAGCTTGCCGATGCTCTTGCCCGTCGTGAACGCCTGGTACTTGGCCGCCTTGTAGAGCTTGTCGTTGGTGATCGTGGGGATGCCCTTGAGCCCGGGCTTGCCCAGGAGCGCCTCCTGGAGCGTGCTGTCGGGGCGGAACTTGACCTTGTCGCCGAGGTAGAAGGTCTCCTTCATCCGTTTGTGGGCCTGGGCCACGTGGGCGTCCGAGGCGAGGTCCCCCTCCCAGAATGCGAACGTCCAGATGTCCTGGTCGGTGTGGTGCACCAGGTAGCACAGCAGGAACTCCGGCTTGGTAGCCTCGTAGTTCCGGTTGAACGCGATGATGCGCTCGTTGGTCTGCTTGGTCTTGTAGAGCTCGCTGAAGACGAAGTCGACGTGCAGCTTGTAGATGTTGACGTCGAAGAAGTACATCCGGTTGGTCCGCACATCGATGATGAACTTGGTGAACCGTTCGGTGCCGACCTGCTTGCTGTAGGCCTTGAAGTCCGCCATCGACTTCAGCTCGCCGGTGAACACGCGACGCTTGGTCACGGTCCTCGGCGGAGTGGTGACGGGCGGGTCGGCCTTGGCTGACGCCGCCGCGTCGGTGCCGGCCGCGTCCTTGTCGCCAGTCTTCGTGGTTTCGCCGGTCTTGGCCCCATCACCGTTCTTGGTGGCCGTCTGCGTGGAGGGGCAACCCGCGAGCAGAAAGGCAGCGAGCAGGAGAAGCGTGCGTGCGGTCGTCATGCCCCTGTTTTACGCGCCAGCGGCGAGATTGGTCCAGGCGTCGCGGTCAGCGGCCGGGGCCGGCCGTCCGCAGACGCCGGATGAGCACACGCATCACCGATTTGGCGAGACTCGGCGAGACCTCCAGGAGGTCGCCGAAGTCGTCCCGGTTGATGGTCAGGCAGGTCAGCGATCCACGGGCTCGCACCGACGCCGAGCGATGCCCGCCGTCCAGCAGGGCCATCTCCCCGAAGCAATCCCGCTCCGACAGGACCGCCAACTCCCGCCCCGTCTCCAGATAGACCGCCGCTTCACCACTGGCAATGAGGTACAACCGATCGCCGACGTCTCCCTGGCGAAACACCACCGCGTCAGCCTCGAACGTGACGGTGTCGGCGATTTCTCCGATCGCCAACAGCTGCTCGGCCTCCAGCCCGTGTAGCAGGGGAACGTTGCGCAGCAGGAGCACCTTGCTCGCCGGCGACAGGGCGCCGTTCTCGGATGGACGCTCCGGGCCTACGGTCATGGCGGGATTATTTGGGCTGGCTCAGGCTTTGTCCACGGGGGCTGCAGTGAGATAGCCTCCCAGGAGTGGTCGAATGTGACGATGTCGAAGAACAACGTGGGGCGTGCGGCATGACGGGGCGGGCTCTCATGGTGGCGCTCGTGATGCTGTTGGCGCCGGCGGCGGCGGCGCAGGTGCCGCCACTGCCGTTGCCACCTCCCAAGACTTCGGCGGCTCAGCGATTGGTCGGCGACCTGGCCCAGCGGCTCCTGGAGAACGCCGGCACCATGGGCGCTGGGGGCAGTTTCACCATCGAAGTGTCGAGTGCTGCGGGTCGCACGCCTGGGGGCTTCGGACCGTTCTTCTCGGACGCGCTCGCGGCTGCGCTGCGTCAACGCGGTTGGCTCGCCGATCGCGTCGTCCCCAAGAAGGGGGCACCGCTGGCGAACTACCTCTTCGACGTGGAGCTCCAGGTCCAGGCCCCTCGGCTGGTGGGTGCTGTTCGCCTTCGCCAGAGGCCGCTGTCGGTGTGGGAGGAGATGCGGGCTCCCGAGGGCACCGTACTGTCGGTGGCCAGCGCCGAGACCCCTTTGGATGCCGAGCTGCGGTCGTTGCTCGGGCTGCCGCTCAAAGCCGCTGGTATCCGGCGTGCGCGCCTGCGGGGGGTGGCGCTGACGGGGGCCGTGGTGGGGCCGACGCCTTCGCCGGCGCTGGACCTCCTGGTCGCCGATCTGGACGGCGACCGACAGCAGGACCTGGTGGCGTTGTTCGCCGACCGGGTGGTGGTGATCGGCCTATCACCACGCCGCGCGGGTGTCGTTCGCCGCTTCTTCCTGTTGACGTCAGCGCTACCACCCAATCCGAAGCGGGTCCGTCAGCCGTTGGGGCGTCTCCTGGCGGTGGTGAATCGTGATGGCAGCCGCACGTTGCTGGCGGCGGTCAGTGACTATGCCCACCCCATCGCGCTGAAGCTGGGGACCGAGGCCTTCGAGGTGGAGCCGCGTGTGCGCGCGGACCGTCTCGGGTGGCCGCTGTATCAGGTCTACGCCGAGCAGATCGTCGCAAGCGGCTGGCCCGAGTCCCGCGACGTCATCGCGGGCGTCGCCCGGCACATGCGCCTGGACGGCACCGAGAAGCGCCAGGCGGGTCCACTCATCCCTGTCCACGAGGTGCGCGGCTTCTCCCATCGGAGCATCGCCGAGCCCCACCATCAGCCCTTTGTCGTGGCGTCGGTGGCGGGCGGCGGCGTGGGGCTCCGAGACCCCGCTGGAGCTGCTGCGGTGGGGCGCCACGGTGTGGGGTCGGTGGTCGGGGACCTTGACCTCGACGGCGTGGCTGAACTGCTCGTCACCAGCGCGACGATCCGCCCCCAGCGCGACGTCATCACCGCTTATCGCCTGGTGCCGGGCCAGAACCGGAAGGTGCTGCGTCGAATCCGTGTTCGGGGCGCGGTGACGGCACTGGCGGTGGGGGACGTCGACGGGGACGCCCGGCCGGAGTACTGGGTCGCCGCCTGGAACGGACGTCGACCCAGGCTCTACGCGCTTGGCCTGACCAAGCCGAGCGCGCCGTGAGGGTTGGGAACCTCGCAGTGCGACGCACTCTTTGGGCTCTGGTAGTGGCCCATTCCCTGACCGTCGAGGCCACGCCCGGGCAAGCGGCTGGACGCGCACCCTACGGCGGAGCGCTTCGGCTTCCGGTGGCGCCGGACTTCCTGGTAGCGGTGGGGGACCCCCACCAGGCTCGTACGGCTACTCAACGCATGGTGGCGCGGCTGGCCCACTGCCGTCTGTTCGGCGTCAACGGCGCGGGGCGACCCATCTCGGAGCTGGCGCGGCGGGCCTTCATCAAAGACGACGCGCTGGTCGTCGACCTCGTGCCGGGAGCTCGCTTCCACAACGGTACGCTCGTCACAGCCAGGCATGTCGTCGCAAGCCTGGCTCGGGTTCGTGACCTGGGCGCGGCGTCGCCATTGGCCGGGATGGCGCGGCAGCTTCGGGCGCGGGCGGTGGCGCCCGACCAGGTCGCTGTTGAGCTGCCCCGGGGGATCAAGAGTCGCACCCTCAAGCGACTGCTGGCCCGCCCCGAGCTGAGCGTCCTGGCAGACGGGAAGCCGGGCGGCGGCCGGGGCTGCGGCGCCTTCCGGGTGCAGCGTGTGAACGCGCGGGGCGCCAGGCTCGTGGCGTTCGATGGGCACGCTCGGGGCCGCCCCCGCATCGACACCCTGGACCTCACGGTCGTCGCCAATGACGCCGAGGAGGTCGAGCGGTTCGTGTTCGATCGCATCGACATCAGCTTCGAGGCGTCCCACCGATACCCGAGGTCCACGATGAATCTGGCCGTGGGACGCAGCAGCACCGTGTACGCCATGGTGCATCCCGGCTGGGCGCCGGGACGGGACGCCCGGGTGCGCCACAGCCTGTGGCGTGCGGCCACGAAACAGTCGCTGGCTCGCTTCATGCCCTGGGAGGTGAGTATGGCGACCTCGCCCTGGCCAGCGTCGCTGTCGCCGAGCAGTCGAACCCTGGACAGCCGACGCGCGCCGGGCCGGCTGGACGATGTGGGCCAGGTCATCATCGCGTTTCCTCGCGGCGACAAGGCGCTGGCCGCCCTCGCCCGGGTGATCCGGGACCGGATACGCCCCATCGCTGTGGGGGGTGTACGGATTCGTCCCGTGGCCAACCTTTCCCTCGCGTCGGCCCCTCCGCCTGCCGCCTCGGGGGCTGCCGCGGCCTCAGCGGAGCCGGCGCCATGGCACATCGGCATCGCCATCTACGACTGGGCGGCCCTGGACCGGGCGCAAGCGGCCTGGGAAGCCTCGCAAGCTCTTGGGGCCGGCGGGCTGTCCGCCCTGGACGCCCTGGGTGGTCGAGCGCGTGGGTGGGCGGACGGGGTCGTGCGACAAACCCGCCTGCTGCCGCTGGTGCACGTGGACCGGGCGGTGTACCACCGGGGGGCGTTCGCGCTGGTCGGTGGGACCGGCGCGGTGCGCTTTGACGACAGCTACAAGCGGCCCTAGCCCTTTGAGACTGAAGACCCGACTCACCTTGTTGTTCCTGCTCGTCGCCTGGGCGCCGCTGAGCGTGGCCGGCTGGCTGATGACCGAGCGTATGGAGGAGCGATTCGCCTCTGAGTTCCGGGTACGCAGCGACGCCGTCCAGGCGGCGGTGGGCGAGCGGTTCAAGCAGCTGGCTGCTCAGCTCACGGTGGCGCTGACGCGGATGTCGGGGGACACCATTTTAGAGACTGAGCTCCTGCAGCCGCTGTCCCACCGCCAGTTCTACGGCGACGCGCAGCGACAGCGCGCCATCGTCCGCGAGGCGAGGCGGCTCATCACATCGCCAGCCGTCGATACCCTTCGGCTGGTGGACCTGGCGCGGAAGGGACACGTCATTGCGCTCGGCCATCGCCAGGGCGAGGAGCCCCCCGATACCGAGGTCGTCGACGTCGCTGCGACGGCGTTGCGGGACGGCGTCGATAGCACCCTGCTGATGCGGAAGGAACGGGTCGAGAACCCCGACAGCGGCGAGGCCGAGGAGCTCTGGACCCTGCAGGTGGTCCGCGTGGTGCCCCCGGGACGAAAGGGTCGGGTCGCCATGGTCGGCGGCCGGATCTTGAGCAAGGAGCTGCTGGGCGCGTTGGTGCGCGCGGCCGCGGGCGAGGCACACGTGGCTCTGGACGTGCGCGGGACCCGCGTGGCGGCGACCTTCGAGGGAGACCGCCCGCCCCCGGTGGACGGCGGCTACAGCGAGCAGCCGAGCGAGGTCATCGGACGTCAGGGCAAGGCAACGACCAGCGGTGAAGCCGCGGATCCGCTGGCGACGCTGACGGTGTGGATCAAGCGCGACGTGCTCATGCAGACGCGGCGGCAACTGTGGCGCAATGCGGCCTACCTCGGGGCGGCAACGGGGTTGCTGGCGCTGCTGCTGGGGCTGTGGTTCTCAGCGAGACTGTCGCGGCCGCTCGAAGAGCTGGCGGAGGCGGCCAGCCAGGTGGCCAGCGGTCGGCGCGACCCGGTGGTACGGGAGACCCGCGGGAAGGACGAGATCGCGCAGCTGACCCGGGCGTTCAACCAAATGACGCTGGACTTGGCGGCGGGAGAGGAGCGTCTGCGACAGAGCGAGCGCGTCGCAGCCTGGCGAGAGATCGCGCGCCGCATCGCCCACGAGATCAAAAACCCCCTGTTCCCCATCCAGATGAGCATCGAGACGCTGCAGAAGGTCTGGCGCCGGCAGCATCCGGACTTCGAGGAGATCTTCGACGAGTCGACGGAGACGATCCTCGAAGAGGTCGAGCGGATGAAGCGGATCGTGACGGAGTTCTCGGACTTCGCGCGGATGCCCGCCCCCAAGCCGGAGCGACTCGATCTCGGCGAGCTGTGCGGGACCGTCGTGGGCTTCCACAGGGATTCCTACGACGACCTGGAGATCACCCTGCAGGCGGGGGAGCCGGTGTGGGTATCGGTGGATCCTGACCAGTGGCGCCAGGTCATGACCAACCTGGTGCAGAACGCGATCGAGGCCATGGCCGACTCGGAGCTGCGTCGGCTGCTCGTCGTCGTGGGTACCGTCGACGGCCGCGCTCGGATCGAGGTAGCGGACAGCGGCCCCGGAATGAATGAAGAGACGCAGGGGCGCCTGTTCACGCCGTACTTCACGACAAAGGCCACGGGGACGGGCCTCGGCCTGGCTATCGTGCACCGAATCGTGGAGGAGCACCGCGGCAGCGTCCGGGTCGAGTCCGAGGAGGGGGCGGGCGCCCGGTTCATCATCGAGCTCCCGCTGGCCTGATCCGAATGCGATTGTCCTGGACGAAGAAGGAGCATCCGACGAAGTCGGACGCCGTACAGCTCCTGACGTACGGGACGGGCTTGCATCCGGAGCGAGCCAGGAGCTGGAGTGGCGCCCCGTAGGGGTGCGGAGCCCCCCAGCGGCGGGGGGTTGGGGGGTGAATGAGATCGTCCCGCCATCCAACTTCCGCCCGGACATCAACTCGATCCGGAGATGTGATCGACTATGAGCCCGGCGGGGCGAATGACCACGTCGCAGGGCTGTCGATGGTAGGGCTGTGGAGATCCGTCGCAGGGCTTGGATGGTAGGGCTGTGGAGGTCCGTCGCAGGGCTTCGATGGTAGGGCTTTGGAGGTCCGTCGCAGGGCTTCGATGGTAGGGCTGTGGAGATCCGTCGCATTGTAGGACGATCTCATTCGCCCCCCAAACCCCCCAAGGCCATGAGAGAGTAGGGGCTTCCGCCCCCCTTCGGGGCGGCACCTGCGCTCCTTCGTTCCTCCAGTCGCAAGCTCCTTCCGTCACTACGTCGCTCCGGGCCGTCCGACGGAGTCGGATGCGGATTGAACGCGCGGCGCGTTCTTCCGGAGGTCCGATGGCCTGTCCCCGCGGCCGGAGATCGGCTGCTTGTGCCTGCAGGGCTTCGATGGGAGGGCGGTGGAGGTCCGTCGCATCGCAGGACGATCTCATTCGCCCCCCGAACCCCCCGCTGGGGGGCTTCCGCACCCCTCCGGGGCGCCACTCCAGCTCCGGGTTCACTCCCAATGGTGGCTTGCTCCATACGTCCGGAGCTGTAGGGCGTCCGACTTCGTCGGATGCTCCTTACTCGCGACGATGGCTGACGGCCCCGCGTACCATCGGTTTCCGGAGATGAGTTGGAGCCCGCTGGGGGGCAGTCGAGGCCGGTGCCCGCTGACACGGGCACGGGCTGAGAAGCTACAGAGCCTCCAAAGCCTCCAGCACCTGGTCCACGTGGCCCTTCACGCGGACCTTGGGCCATGCCTTGGCGATCGTTCCGTCGGCGCCCACCAGGAAGGTGCTGCGGATGGTGCCCATGTACTCGCGGCCATAGTTCTTCTTCTTGCCCCACGCGCCGTAGGCCTGATGCAGCTCCAGCTCCTTGTCGCTGACCAGGCTGAAGGGCAGCTCGTGTTTCTTGACGAAGTTGTCGTGGCTTTTCACCGAGTCCTTCGAAACGCCAACCACTGCGGCGCCCTTGGCTGTCACCCGGGCGAAGTTGTCGCGGAAGTCGCAGGCCTCGGTGGTGCAACCAGGGGTGTTGTCTTTCGGGTAGAAGTAGACGACGTACGGCTTGCCGGCCAGGGAAGCGGACGACAGATTCTCCCCGCCGTTGATGGGCAGGTCGAACTCGGGGGCCTTGTCTCCTTCAGTCAGCATCGATTGTCTCCGTCTGGTGTGTAATGAGTGTGCTGAGGGGTGTGGTACTCTTCGATGCATGAAGATCGGCATCATTTCCGACATTCACTCGAATATCGAAGCCCTCACCGTCTGCCTGGACTGGCTGGACGCCCATGACATCGATGAGATCATCTGTCTGGGCGACGTGGTCGGCTACGGCGCCGACCCCAATCCGTGTTGCGAGCTGATTCGCGACAACTGCAACGTGACGTTGTTGGGCAACCACGACGCCGCGGTCATCGGCGTCATGGACATCGGCTACTACTACGCCGCCGCCAAGGACGCCATCTACTGGACCCGGTCGCAGCTGTCGCCGGAAAACTTCCAGTGGCTGTACTCGCTGCCCTACACGCACGTAGACGAGGTCGCTGACGCCTCCTACTTCCACTCGGCGCCGATCCGACCCTCGGGCTTCTACTACGTCGTCCAGACCAAGGACGCGCTGGCCCACACGGCCATCTACGATAAGCTCAAGGCCTTCAACTTCGTCGGGCACAGCCACCTGCCGAACCAGTACATGATCAACGACAAGAAGGCCAAGGACGTCACCGGACGAGCGCTGACGGCGAAGAAGAACCGAAAGTTCATCATCAACGTCGGCTCGGTGGGGCAGCCCCGCGACCGTGATCCGCGCCTCTGCTTCGGCGTGTTCGACACCGATCAGATGTCGTTTGTCCACCAGCGCCTCGAGTACAACATCGAGGGCGCCTCCAAGAAGATCCTCAAGGCGGGTCTGGACAAGAAGTTCGCCAAGCGCCTGTACGTCGGCCAGTAGGCCCTCAGGGGCAGCTGGGGCAGGTGAACTCGATGGTGTACGGGCCTTCGGCGCCGTTGAGCCCGTCGACCACCACTGTCAGTAGCTCGCCCTCGGTCACGATCGGGTAGAACGCGACCGGGCTGGCGCTGTCGCAGCTGCCTTCTGCGCAGGTGTCCAGGTCGCCTCGCACCAGCATGATGAACGTGCTGGGCGGACCGTTGAACGTCACCAGCACCTGACCCGCACAGGGCGCCACGAACTGGTGAATCGCCTCCGGGCCATTGAAGCTGTTGGCGTTACAGGTGTACGTGCTCAGCGCGTTGGTGCCGCCTGCGGTCGTGCCGCTCACGGTCGCGGCGCACAGACCGGGCTCGCCGACGATCTCGGCACAGCAGACCTCCTGGGTCCCCTCACACAGTCCGGCGGCGGTGCAGACGTCGGCACTGGTGCAGGGATCGCCATCGTCACAGCTGGTCCCCACATCGCTCGGGCTTGCTACCCCGGTACCGCTGCACACCAGGCACGGCGCCAGGGACTCGCCGACGCCCACGCAGGTCCCATCGGGCTTGTGGCAGAACCCTGGCTGATCCAGATGCTGACACTCCCCGTCGCCACAGACGTCGGCGGTACAGGCGATCCCGTCATCGGCACACGGGAACCCATCGTTGGCGGGCTCCAGTGCGTTCGTCGCGACGCAGACCTGGCACGGATCGCCGGTCGGGCTCTGCCCGACGTCGATGCAGCCCTCCGGCGTGGCGCAAGTCCCTGGCGCGGGCAGGTACTGGCAGCTGCCGTTGGCCGAGTCGCAGAGGTCGAGGGTGCAGTCCAGCCCGTCATCGCAGGCTGCCACCGTTCCGTCGCACACCCCGGACTGGCAGGTGTCCGCCAGGGTGCAGGGGTCGTCATCCTCGCACGGCGCCCCCTCGGGCTTGTCGGGGTAGAAGCACACTCCGGCGACTGAATCGCATGCGTTCGAGGTGCAGGGGTCGCCGTCGTCGCACAGGATCGGCAGCCCACGGCAGAGGCCCGCCTGGCAGTAGTCCTCCTGCGTGCAGGCGTCGCCGTCATCACACGCCGCTGCGACGGTGTCGTAGGCGCACTCGCCGGTCTCGACATCGCAGCCGTCCTCGGTACACGGGTTGTCGTCGTCGCAGTCGAGCCCCACGCCCACGCACTGGCCGCCCTCGCCACACGCATCGGCGTCGGTGCATGGGTTGCCGTCATCGCACGGCTCGGGCTCGGCATAGGGCAGGTTCAAGCAGCCTTCGTCAGCCGAGCAGAGGTCGATGGTGCAGCTGTTGTCATCGTCGCAGCTGACTGTCGTGCCCACACACGCTCCAGCCAGGCAGGCGTCTGCTTCGGTGCACGGGTTGTCGTCGTCACAGCTCTGCCCATCGGCCGGCTCCACCACGCATCGCTGTGCCTCGCATCGCCACGTCTGGCACAACGCCACGTCACAGCCGAAGAACACTGCGCCGCAGGTCGCATCCTCGTTGCAGCGGGCGCCCTCCGGCAGGGCGTTCGAACGCCTGAATATGGCATCTGGGATGTCGGCCAGCAGGAGCTCGCGCAGGGTCGAATCAGCAGGCTCCGCGGTCCCCGCAATCCGCTCCAGCCTGAGCTGACGCATCGCCGCGACCACATCATCCTGCGCCGGCAGAAACGCCCGAGCGACCTCGTCCGGGGTGGGGTGGACGACACGCTCGCCATCCGGCTCTGTCACCGACGGCAGCAGGCCCAGACAAAGGCCCTGGGCCTGTTCGAACACCTGGGGCGTGAGCGCCGCCGTGAGGAGCCCGCCTCCCAGCGGCTCCAGGCGGGGAGCACCCGGGAGCTGGTCGTCGGAGGCCTGCCACACGATGCGTGGGCTGACCGCCATCTCACGGAACGTGGCTCCCGCGAAGCCGGCATCGACGATCGCGACTGTCAACCCGGCGGTTCCGCAGTCTCCGGTGAGCCGGCCCGCCACAGAGGCGTAGGGCAGGGCGACGTCTCCATCCAGGAGCAGCCCCGGAGTCGGGGCGCTGACGGCGCGGCCCGCGAGGATCACGACGACGCTCATGTCGCTGTCGACCGCGGTGCATAGATTGTCGAGCGCAGCCTCGGCCGCCTCCAGGGTCGGCCGGTGCACGTGGCGAAGCGCGGCCCCGAATCGGGTGAACACGGCGGACCATGCGGCGGCGTCCACGTCCGCTCCGGGATCCTCCCCCGTGATGACGAGGCCGCGCATGCGCCACGTGGGCGGGTTGGCGGCGTCACCCACCAGGCCCAGGGCGCTGTCGCGGGTATCTGTGGCCGTGCCCGGAGGCGGGCCCTGGTCGACCTCGCCACCGGTGATGCCGCAGATCGTGGGGTCAAAGTACCAGCGTGCCACCGGATGCACCCCGCGGCTCAGAGGCTGGGGATCGACCGTGCGTCCCTCCAGTCCCTCGTCGATCCGTCCGAGGTCCGGATACACCAGCGACTCGGGCATCCCGGGATGCGCGGGCGCCGGCACCAGACCGAAAAGCGTCAACGCGCTCTCCATCGTGAAGCGACACGAAGGTGGCGTCGCTGCGGGGTCCGCGGTACATGCAACGGACGCCAGCGCTATGATCAACGCCGACCCAACACCCATACCCGATCGCGACTTCCGCACCCGCATGCTCGCTCGCAGCATGGCGCGGGGGGCATCAGGAAGCAATCGACGGGTGGCTTCCTGGGGCATCGCACTGTTGGCGCTCGCGATCCTGGCTGCCTGCCCGGGTGAGGGCGGCCTGTTCGAGGGCGAGGGTGAAGGGAAGCGTAAGCGAAACATGACCAAGACCAGCCGGGATGAGGTGCTCACGGTCACCCTCCCAGCGGATCTGCACGTGCATCGGTACGGCAACGCGATTCAGGGCGTCAGCGCCGACGGCCGCTTCCGGGTTCACATCGAACACAGCCCCGCAGAGATGCTTATGAAGATGGTGGGGCGCACCAAGGAAGTGCTCCGCAAGCGCACCTGGGACAACGTCTCCGAGAAGCACTACAAGCACGCCATCGAGCTCCGTCTCAAGCGGGGCGGAATCTCGGGCAAGATTCCCGAGCGGCGCACCATATGGTGGGTCACGGTGGGCGAGCGGGTGCTCACCTGCGACGGCATCGCCCACAAGGACGTCGAACACCGCGTGGATGCGTCGTTCCGCGCCTTGTGCCAGGGGGCGAAACTCGCACCGCCCCCGCCTCCGCCGCCGCCTGGGGCAGACGCTGGGGACGCCGAGGCTTCGGGTGACGTGCCCCAGGCGCCGCCCTCTGGGGGCCCGGCACCTACGCCTCCGAGCACGGCGCCCTGAGGTGCTGAGGGCGGGTCCGGCGCGCGTCGTAGGCGGGATGCTGGCGGGGTTGCTGCTGCTGTCGAGCACTCCGGTGGAGGCCGGCCAGGCGAGGCTGAGGCTGGTCTACGAGCGTCAGGGGCCCGAGGCCAACCGCTGCGCTCCGCCCGAGGCGCTGGTCATCGCCTTGCGCGAGACGCTCGGCTACGACCCGACGGACTTCAGGGCGCGCGAGCTTCTCAGGGTCACCCTCAGCGTGTCCCCGTCCAGCCGGAGCAAGAAAGGCAAGGGCAAAGGTCGGCTGCGCGCCAGGATCGAGTGGCTTGACGGGGACGGACAACGCGTCGGCGAACGCGTGCTCGAGTCCCCGGTCGGCCGCTGCAAGGCGCTACTGCAGAACGCCGCGCTGGCCATCGCGCTCGCGCTCGACCCTGAGGCCGTGGAGGCGGTGCAGGCCGGAACGCGCGCGGTGAAGCGGCCGCGGCGCAGCGCCCTGGCGGGCCCCGTATCACTGACCCGTGCCGGCCTCGAGCTGGAGCTTCCGGCGCGTGCAGAGCCGCCACCTCCGGACGAGGAGGCAGACGCGCTGAGGGGCCATGTCGGCATATCCTTGTTGGGCATGTTTGGCCTGGAGGCGGAGCCGGGCGGGCTCGGCGGTGCCCTGGAGGTGGGCCTTGGGCTGGGCATGTGGTCGGGGTATCTGCGCGCGCACCTGTCCGCCATCTGGACCCAGGACGTCGACGCGACCACGCGATATCGGTTGATGACGCCGATGGTGGAGCTTGGCGGCTGCGCCGGGGTCAGCGTACTGGACGTATGCGCGTTCGCGGCGGTCGGAGCCGCGATCGCCACCGGTGAGGGGGAGGGCCAGGTCGAGACCACGCGGTCGGGCCTGACGGGTCTGGCGGGACTGCGGGTTCTGGCCGAGGTTCCCGTCGATGGTGTCGTTCGCCCCACCGTCGAGCTCACCGTGGGTGTTCCCTTGGCGCGCAGCCGGGTGGTCATCGCCGATCGCGAAGTCTTCCGGAGTTGGCCCGTGGTGCTGGCCTTCGGGTTGGGTTTGCGAATAGTTGTCTTCTGACGTGACGGATACGCCTGCACCGGACCAACCGCAGGGCATGGGACACGCCCTACCGGCTATGGACAGCAACAACGATGACGCGCTCGACCTGGGTTCGGTCTATCGCGCGCACTTCGAGTACGTGTGGCACGCTACGCGGAGACTGGGCGGTCGGGAGGCGGACCTGGAAGACCTGGTCCACGACGTCTTCATGACGTTCTGGAAGACGCGGGATCGGTATGACCCCGCGCGTCCTCTCAAGCCCTGGCTCTACGGCATCGCCTTCCGGGTGGTGTCCGACTATCGCCGGCGCGCGCGCTTCAGCCGTGAGATCCCCGCCAGCCAGAACGAGGTCTTCGTGGCCGACGAGGGGCCTCAGCCGTTGGAGTTGGTGGAGCAGCGGCAGCGGCGTCGGCTGGTGGCGGAGGCCCTCGACACGTTGGGCGACGAGCAGCGGGTGGTCTTCGTCATGGTCGAGCTGGAGGGCTACTCCGTGGTCGAGGTCAGCGAGGCCCTGGATATCAAACTGAACACGGCGTACTCCCGGCTGCGGCTGGGGCGCTCCAAGTTCGAAGCAGCGGTGAAGCGTATCGCGCTTCAGCGAGGTGACTCATGAACGAAAATGGCGAGATGACCCTCTCCACCGGCGGCGACGTGCTCGACATGGACGCGCTGCTGGCCGCCGAGCGGGCGCATCCGGGGCCACCGGCGGGGGCGCAGGCCCGTGTCTGGTCGCGGCTCGAGGCGTCGGTCGGCGGGGGTGGTGCCTCCGCAGCGGGTTCTGGACACGCCCGGACAGCATCTGCGGGCCATGCAGCGGCGCCCCCAACAGGGCTTGCGGGCTTGTCCGCGGGCGCCTCGCTGGCCGGGCTCGTCGCTGGGGCGGTGCTCCTGCTGACACCCACGGCAGACCATGCGGAGTCCTGGTCGGCACCTGGGCCCATCCCCGTGGCCACTGCTGCACCGGTGGTGGCTCCGCCAGCTGCGCCACCTGTGCCCAGGCCAGCTCCGGTCTTCGCCGCGGCTCCCGCGCCCAAGGTCGCCCCACCGACCCGGCCAACTGCGGCGGCGCTCGAGCCCTCCGCGGCTCCCCGTCCGCGGTTCGAGCCGCTGAAGGTCCCCGTGGCGGTCCCCAACAAGCCGACGGTGGCCAAGGCCGAGGCGTCGCCAAGCGGCACGGCCAAGGGCGAAGCAAAGAAGGCCAACGGCAAAGAACGGACCAAGCGGACACGCCCGCAGGCGGATCCCGATGCCGAGCGGAAGCTCATTGAGTCGGCGCGAAAGGCGCTGCGTTCTGGCAACGCTCGTCTGGCCATCAAGAAGGCGCGGGAGCATCGCCGGACTTTCCCTCGCGGGGCGTTGACCCAGGAGCGCGAGGCGCTGTGGGTGCGGGCCCTGGTCAAATCCGGCAGCTACAAGCAGGCGCGTAAACGCGGCGCTGGATTCCTGAAGCGCTTTCCCCGTAGTCTTCACAAACGTGCGGTCCAATCGGCGCTGAAACGCATCGATAGCGTTGGCAGCAAGGATCGCGCAGGCGACACGAAGACACCCTAGACAAGGACCTCATAGCCCGGTGACGGTGAGCCCTCCGGCGACGCGTTTGCGCACGGCGTTCATGCCGCTGGCCCTTCGTGTAGCCACCGCTGTCGTCCTCGTCTCGGCGTCGGGGTGCGACCTGGTGCTCGATCTTGGCCACCTGGACAAGCCTGTGCCTAGCGGGGCTGGCTCCCTGTCGTGTTTGACCGTGGACCAGACGGCCATGGACTTCGGGCTGGTCGGCAGCGATCGGGTCGAGGTCCGGGATCTTGCCGTCACCAACGACTGCGGCGTGCCGGTGTCGTTGGATACGGTGGCCGTGGACTCGGACCAGGAGTTCTGGCTGCTCACCGCCGGTGCCGAGCCGGACCGGACCGGGGACTTCGGGCTCTCCCTCAACGGCGGTCTGACACCGCCGTGGGCAAGCACCTCGCTTGCACCGGGGGCTGAAACGAGCCTGCGCGTGGCCTTCCGGGGCACCCATCATCGTTCCCTCGCCAGCGGCATGCTGGATATCGCGGCCACGACGGCTGGCGCCAGCGGCACTGTCTCGGTGGCGCTTCTGGCCAACAGCGAAAGCAGCTGCCTCGATGTCGAGGTGGCCGAGTATCCCGGCCTCGACTTCGGCTGCCAAAAGCTCGGTGTCGAGCGGGCCGTGGGGCTGACCGTGACCTCTTGCGGCGGGGCCGCCGCTACGCTGACGGGGGCGGCTCTTTCGGGCTCTGACGCATTCCGCCTGGTAGGTGCCGAGGAACCCGTGACGCTGGCCCCCGGTGAGCAGCACTCGCTGCGAATCGTCTACAAGGCCGACATGGAGTCGACCGTGACTCCGGTAGTGGCTTGGGACGTGACCGAGGTGAGCGTGTTCGGGGAGGGTGACGCGGTGGTGTGGAGCTCTGCCGCGCGCGCCTTCTCACGCCACACGTCGTGCACCGGGTTGGAGGTCGAGCTGACCTGGTCGACACCCGGGGACTCCGACCCGACCGACACAGGTATGGAGGCCGGTGCCGACCTGGACCTTCACGTGATGCATCCCTTGTCGCTGGGCTGGTACCGGTATCCGTTCGACGCGTTCTGGATCAACCGGAACCCGAACTGGGGCGACTTCAGCAGCGATCGCGATAATCCCTTCGTCGGCTCCGACAGCGTCGATGGCACGGCACCCGAGCTGGTCAGCATGGAGCTCCCCGAAGAGGGCAACCGCTACCGCATCGGCGTGCACTACTGGGACGACCACGGATACGGGCCCAGCGACGCCACCGTCGTGGTGCGCTACTTCGGCAAGGAAGTCTTTCGGCGCACCCGCACCCTGAGCGCCATGGACATGTGGGATGTGGGCCTGGCGGCCTTTCCGGGGGCAGAGGTGCTGGAGACCGGCGGCGGTGCCGGCGCGATCACTCCCGGTTTCGAGGCGCCCTGCGACCGCGACGGCTGCAAGGCCAAGTGACGGCAAGCGGAAGCGCCGCGGTCAGCATCGACCGCGACGGCGAGGTCTGGACGGTGACCCTGGCGCGCCCCGAGCGGCGCAATGCGGTGGACCGGGACACGGCGGAGGCGCTGGCGACAGCGTTTCGGGAGTTTCAAGCCGACGAGGCAGCGAAGGTGGGCGTCCTGTTCGGCGACCACGGAACCTTCTGCGCCGGTGCCGACCTGAAAGCGGTCGCCGAGGGGCGTCCCAACCGCGTGGCCCCGGATGGCGACGGACCGATGGGGCCGTCGCGGATGGTGCTCTCCAAGCCGGTCATCGCTGCCATTGAAGGTCACGCCGTGGCCGGCGGGTTGGAGCTGGCGCTGTGGTGTGACCTGCGGGTGGTGGCCGAGGATGCCGTACTGGGCGTCTTCTGCCGGCGTTGGGGGGTGCCGCTCATCGATGGCGGAACCGTCCGGTTGCCGCGTCTCATCGGATTGAGTCGGGCGCTGGACATGATTCTCACGGGGCGGCCCGTTCACGCCGGCGAGGCGCTGGCGATGGGCCTGGCCAACCGGGTGGTGCCCAGCGGGACGACCTTGGAGGCTGCCCGAAAGCTGGCCCACGAGATCGCTCGGTTCCCTCAGGTGTGCATGCGTGGCGACCGGGCCAGCGCCTACGAGCAGTTTTCGATGACGCTGGATGAGGCGATCGCCAACGAGCTCGAGCACGGCATGAACGCGCTGAAGTTGGAGGCGACGGCCGGGGCGACGCGGTTTCGGGACGGTGCTGGGAGGCACGGCGCGTTCAGTTCAAACAAGGACTGATGGGCCCTCCGCCCTTGCGTGCTGGGCTCAGGGGCGAGCACATCTCTCGATCTAGCTGATTTCATGGCGGATGTTGGATGGTGGGACGATCTCATTCGCCCCCCATCCCCCCGCTGGGCTGATGGTTGATCACATCTCTGGATCCAGTTGACTTCCTGGTGGAAGTTGGATGGCGGGACGATCTGATTCGCCCCCCAACCCGCTGGGGGGGCTCAGGACCCCTCCGGGGCGCCACTCCAGCTCCGGGCTTACTCCCAATGATGGCTCGCTCCATACGACCGGAGCTGGCGGGCGTCCGACTTCGTCGGATGCTCCTGACTCGCGACGATGGATTGACGGCCCCGCGTACCAACGGTTTCCCGAGATGTGTTGAACGTTGCGCTCGCTGGGGGGCGCGCTTCTCAAACAAGAAAGCCGGGGCAAGCGTGCGCCTGCCCCGGCTTCAGTCCGCGAACGGACGTTCAGACTACTTGGTCTTCTTGGGCGCCGGTGCCGGCGCCACCGCCTTGACGGGACGGTTGATCTCGCCCTGGAGCTTCCACATCTTGGTCTCCAGCTCGGCCAGCTTGTCGTCGGCCGAGCCGCCACCAAAGCCCATCATGGACATGCCGATGCCCATCTTGAGCAGCTCGCTCGGCGGGGCGTTGGTGTACTGACCACCCTTGACGGTCATCTCGCCCTCGGCCACCGAGACCGACATCGCGGTGGTGCCAATCTTGGCCATCATGTCGGCGACCATCTTCATCTGCTTGGCGTCACGGGCCTTGCGCAGCTTGTCGACCTCGGCCTTCACCTTCTTGTACTCGTCGATCGTCTTCTGCTGCTCGGCGGTGGGCTTCTCCGGCATCGGAGGGTCCCAGTCGCGGGCGCTGTTGCCGACGAGCAGGTAGTACATCAGCGACTGGTCGAGGGCGAACACGGTGGCGGCGTCCTTCACCCCGACGACCTCCTTGAGCGCCGCGTTCTTGGTGGCCATCGCGAAGCTCTTGGCGCCGTCGCCGCCGGCCCGGGCGTGGAACTCCTTGTCCGTCGCGACCGTCAGCCAACCGCCCTTGATGGTCACATGCACCGGCTTGAACATGGGTACGGTTACGGTCCACACGCCGGCGGCCTCGTCGGCCTTCACCATCGGCTGGGCCTCCTTCATGCCGAAGACCTTCTTGGCGAGCTCCTTGGCCTTGGCCTCGTCGGCGAGCTTGAGGACCAGCGCGCCATCGAACAGCTGGGCCCGCTTGGCGGCCTCGGTATCGGCCATCTTGGCGGTGTCGAGGTGGATGACGAAGCCGGCCTCCTCGCCCACGGCGGCGAGGACGTCCTTGTCGAAATCGATGCCCAGCGCTTTCTTGAGCTCGGCCTTGCCCTCGTTCAGGTCATCGCCGTCGGCCTTGGCCGCCATGGCCATCAGCTCCATGAACGCGTCCTTGGCGGTCGCGGTGTGGATCAGGAACATTGGGCTCTTGTCGGCGCCCTTTACGGTGGCCGCCATGCCCTTGAACGGCTTGATGACCTTGGTCAGGAGTGAGTCCTTGGCGAGCCCGCTGGTGAAGTCGCCATGGATGCCCTTGTTGTCCAACGTGTAGTTCCACGCCGCGGTGGTCATCGAGCCGTAGATGGCGCTCATCATGGCCATCTCGGCCTTGTCGCGCTCCTGCCAGCGCTTGGCCATCTCGGCCATTTGCTTGGCGCGCTCCTCGGCTCGCTTGATGGCCGCCTTGTCGCCCGACTTCTTGGCGACCTCGAGCAGCTCCTGGCCCCGCTTGGCCGGGTCGTACTTGGCCCGGTTGGCGGCCTCCATGGCGACCACGGCCTTGACCAGAGCGCCCACGTTCGCCCAGCCGCGGAAGTGACCCTTGTCGCCGACCTTCTTGACCCGCGCCTGGAAGTCCGGGAGCGCCGCGATCGAGTCGGCCTGCTTGGTCCCCGCGATGGTCTTGGCGACGGCCAGGACGTCGGCCTTCTTGCCGCTCACCTGGCGCTCGGCCATGACGGCGTACATGGCCTTGGGAGCGATGACCACAGCCATGTCCTGGATCTTGGCGACGTGGGCGTCGCCCACCTTCTCGAAGGTCACCTTGCCACCGGTCTTGGCCAGGACGTCCTCCACGGTCTTCTTGTACTTCGCGCCGTCCGACAGGGTCGTGTAGACCACGAACGTCGCCTGCTCCAGCGGCCACAGGGCCAGGCCCAGCTCGCCACCGGGGTCGAGTCCCAGGCCCTTCAGCGAGTTCAAGTCGTTGAGGTCCACGCCCGCCATCGCCTTGGCGGCCTTGGCGGCCTGCTCGAACTGAGCGGCGATGGGAGGCACGCCCATCAGCGCGGGCTTGAGGTGGTTGCTCCAGATACCGGCGATGTCGGAGCCGGCCATCACCATCAGGGCCGCCTTCGGGATGCGCGCCAGCGGCGCGTAGGGCTTGGCGTCGCTGGCGATCGGCGCAGCAGCTGCTGCAGGCGCCGCAGCAGCCGCAGCCGCGGGCTTCGGGTCAGCCTTTGCAGCCGCAGGCGCTGCCGCCGGCTTGGTACCGTCGGCTGCCTTGGCCGGCTCGGCTGCCTTGGCCGGCTCGGCGGCCTTCTTGTCGCCTGCTTCTGCGGCCTTCTTCTTGTCGCCCGCCTCAGCGGCCTTCTTGTCGCCGCCTTCAGCCTTCTTGTCCTTCTTGTCGCCGCCTTCAGCCTTGTCGGTCTTTTTGCCACCGCAAGCGGGCGCGGTCAGCGCGAGGCCGCCGACGCAGACCAGCAGCGTCGCGAGAGTAGTGACGCGTCTCGTGGAGCGCATGGGTTTCTCCTGATGCTTACCGCGTGTGGCGGTGGTGTGTGTGCGTGCCGCTCGTCCGAGCAGACTCGATCGCGCCTTTAGCCCACCGCCCCCCGTTCGGCAACGGAGCGGTCGTCGCGCCTGGTGATTTTTTCTGACGGAAGCCACCCCGAGCATCCAAACGGACAGTGACCCGGGTCACTCACACCATCACCTCCGACTCACGGTGGACCCATGAACCGAACACAATCTGCGACGCTTCCCCGCTTCGGGGTGCTCCTCGCGCTGCTGCTGGCGGTCGCCGGCTGCAACACGCCCGACGGCGAGCCCGTCGGCAACAACATCCTCGAGCTCAAGCCGCGCCTCAACCTGGAGGCCGACGGTCGGCCCCTGTTGGACGGCGGAACCGTTGTACTCAGCGGCTTCTCGCTGGTCCCCACGGCCTTCGAGGTCCTCAACACAGGCAATGGTGACCTGGTCATCGAGGCGCTGACCGTCACTTCCGACCCGCCGGGCGCGTTGGTTGTCGAACACGCCTCGCTGCCGTTCACGGTCGTGCCCAACGATGCGGCCGCTGGCCAGAAAACGATGCCCTTTCAGCTCTCGTTGGCGGACAAGCCGGCTCCGGGTGCCCCGCTTCCTACGGGTGAGCTGACGATCACGACCAACTACCAGGTCGACGGAACCAGGACGTTCTCGGTGGCGATCGAGGTCGGGACCCAACCCCCCGCGCTGGTCGCTCCCGGTGTGGTGGACCTGGGTACGGTCGTCTCCGGGAGCGTCAAGGACCATCCGCTCACCCTCACCAACGCCGGCGGGGAGCCGCTGGTTGTGACCGAGCTTGAGATGGACGCCGACGAGGCGTTCTCGCTTCCCGAGGGCGCCGTGTTCGACCCTCCGCTTGTCATCGCAGAGGGCACAAGCGCCCAGGTCACCCTCCGCTACGCCCCGGAGTTCCCGGAGCCCGCGACGGGCGACATCATCGTCCACAGCAACGATCCCGCGCAGCCCGCCAAGCTCATCGCCATCCAGGCGAACGTGGGCGGGCCCTGCATCTCGGTCAGCCCGTTGAAGCTGGATTTTGGCGGCAAATACGTGGGCGGTCAGGCGACGTCCAACATCGAGATCACCTCCTGCGGTGACGAGGCGCTGACCATCGACCGGCTCGAGTTCCTCGACGGCTCGTCGGGTACGTTTGTGGCGGATCTGCAGGACCTCACCCTGCCCATCTCGGTGCCCACCAACAAGACCGTGACCATTCCGGTCATCTACACCCCGGACGTGGTCGCCGAGTTGGGTGAAGACGGCTTCCCGGTGCGCGACACAGCGACCTTCGTCATCGGCAACAACTCGCTGCGGCCCGAGTTCGAGGTGGACGTCTCGGGGTGGGGCGCCGACACCGACTGCCCCACCCCTGTCATCCGCGTCGAGGAGGGTGAGGAGGTCATCCCGCAGACCATCCTGCACCTGGACGGCACGCAGAGTTTCGCACCAACGGGGGGAATCGAGGCGTACGAGTGGTCGGTGACCGCGCCTCCCGGAAGTGTCGACGTGTTCCTCCCTTCGGCCTCAGCCCCGGCACCCACGTTTGCCGTCAACGTTGCCGGGACCTACGTCTTCGAGCTGAAGGTTCGCGATGAAGCGGGTACCTGGTCTGGGACGGGGGACTGCCAGGTGGCTGCCAGCTATACGGTGCTCGTAGTCCCCGACGACGCTATCCACGTCGAGCTGCTGTGGCATACGCCCGGCGACCCGGACGAGACCGATATCGGCCCGGAGGCGGGTGCCGATATGGACCTGCACCTTCTGCATCCGTTCGCGATGGCGGACGGTGGTGCGGGCTGGTTCCACCCGCTCTACGACGCCTTCTGGTTCAACGGCAACCCCAACTGGGGCTCGTTTGACCCCTTTGCCGGCGATGACCCGAGTCTGGACCTGGACGACACCGATGGTGGCGGACCCGAGAACATGAACCTCAACAAACCGGAGAACGGTCTCAGCTATCGGGTCGGCGTCCACTACTGGGATCACCATGGTTTTGGCTCGAGCGAGGTCACCGTCCGCATCTACATCCACTCGGTGCTCGTTTTCGAAATCGAAGGCATCGAGCTCACCGACGGTGACCTTTGGAACGTCGCCGACATCGCGTGGCCTTCGGGCCAGGTCACTCCCAACAAGACCCCCGGCGGGCAACTGGACATCACACCGGACTACCCGACGCCATTCCCATAGCCCCAGTCACCATGCGTCCCGGCGCCGCCGGGACGCTTGCGCTGGGTCCACCGGGCGAACCGACCTGCCCGGTGGGCCCAGCGTTTTTTGTGCTATGGTCCCATTAGCGGGGTCCCTGATGCTCCCCGCAGACGGGTAAGCATTGAATGACCAAGCCGACGAGCTCGCGCGCCTCGAGGCGCGGATCGCCGAACTCGAACTACGGGTGAGCAATCTCAACGCCGCCCAGCGGGTGGCACGGGTGGGCTCGTGGGTGTGGGACGTCGCTGCAGGTGAAGTCGAGCTGTCGGCAGAGCTGCGTCGGATCATGGGTCTGGAAGACGACGAGCCTCTGACATTCGACGCGGCGCTGCAGTGGATTCACCCCGAGGAGCGGGCGGAGCTCGCGCAGCTCAGCAAGGCTGTGGCTGGCGGCAAGCCTGTGCCCCACACCGAGCTCCGGATCGTTCGGGGCGACGGGGAGGTCTTGCGGGTGGTGGTCGACGCCGACACCACCGAGCGCAACGGCAACAGGGTGTTCATCGGCACGGTGATGGACGTGACCCGCCGGCGGGTCCTCGAGGCTCAGCTTCGGCAGGCGCAGAAGATGGAAGGCGTCGGGCTCTTGGCCGGCGGGCTGGCCCACGATTTCAACAACACCCTGTCGGTCATCCTGGGTAACGCCACGATGTTGAGTGAGCGCCTCGACGCCGAAGAGCTCGACGCCATCATTCAGGCAGCGTCGTCCGCCGGGAGTCTCACCCGTCGGCTCTTGAGCTTCGGCAGTTCGAGTCCGCTCGACATCAAGTTGCAGGACCTCGGGGGCATCGTCGAGCGCTTCAAGGGCGTGCTCGAGCGCCTCGTGGGAGACACCATCACGCTGAAGGTCGTACCGTCCCCACAGCCGCTTCATGTCGAGGTGGATGCTGGCCTGATGGAGCAGGTTCTTCTGAACCTTGCCGCCAACGCCCGGGACGCGATGCCGCTGGGAGGCACGCTGACGATTTCGGTGGTGAAAGGGACCGAGCCCAAGACCGCAGAGTTGCGCGTCACCGACACGGGAGCGGGGATCGACCCTGCCATCGCCGACCAGATCTTCGAGCCATTCTTCACCACCAAGCACAACGGTGTCGGGACCGGTCTGGGCCTGTCGCTGGTTGCCGAAGCCGTCGAACGAAGCGGCGGTGGCGTTCATCTGGAGTCCGAGCCTGGCAAGGGCACGACTGTCGGCGTGGTATTGCCCTCGGTCGACAGCGTCCAAGCTGCAAGCAAGAGAGCCAAGGTTCTGGTCGAAACCCAGGGCCCGACGCGGGTCCTACTGCTCGAGGACGAGGTAGCTGTTCGTCGGATGTTGCGGCGAATCCTGAGCCGCGCCGACTATGAAGTGCAGGACTATGGGCTGCCCAAGGATGCCCTCGCAGAGGTCACGGCCTTGCCGGACGCCGCGCTGCCCTACGACCTGATCGTCAGCGACGTGACGATGCCCGGCATGTCGGGGCCGGAGTTCGTCAAGCGGGTTCGTGAACGCTGGCCCGAATTCAAGTGCCTCTTCGTGTCGGGCTATGTCGGCGCCGATGAGTCCATCGAGACCTCGAAGATCACACGCTTTCTCGCCAAGCCCTTTGAACCGGCCGCACTTCTGGCGGAGGTGGAAGCGTTGCTGCGCGAGCCGGGCTGACTCAGTAGCGCTCGAGCTTCCGGGGCTTCTGGGTCGCTGCCTTACCCTGTAGCCAGAACGACTTGATGTTGCGCTTGAACCCGCTGGCCGCACAGCAGTCGCGAAAGGCGTTGCGACGCCACAGGAGCGAGTCGTGGCCCAGCTTCGAGGCGATGAAGAGGTTCCGTGCCGCCACCAGCTCTCGCCGCGACGACGACCCCTCCTCGGTCTCGTGGATGTAGGTGATGTCGGCCTGCTTGAGGCGCGCCATCAGGTCCAGGCTGTTCTTCCTCGGGGTCGGGTCTTTGTAGAAGCACCAGAACTTGTGCTTGCGCGGGGCCTTCTTGACCAGCCACTGGTGGAACGCGTCGAGCTCCCCGTACAGCGCGTCGAAGAGCCACACCTCGGACACCGGAAAGCGGCCATGCTCAAGGCAGCGGGCCACCGCCTTGTAGCCCCCGGAGTGGGCCGATAGTACCAGGCGTCCCACCCGCGCCCAGCCGGGGACAGCCGACGCGCCCAGCTCCTTGGCGACGTTGCGGTGGGTCAGTGTTCGGCGTAGCTCGGTGAGGAAGCGGATGAGTCCTCGGGGCTCCTCGAGCTTGCCGAATTTCGACGAGCTGGCGTTAACGGGCCCCTGAGGCACCACCAGGATGGCGTTCTGCCGGCTGGTTTGCAGCTGCTCTCGGAGCCGGTGCCGCTTCATGGCCTTTGCAGCCGTGTCGCGGTGCCCGTGGAAGTGCAGGATCATATCCAGGCCGCGCTTGTCTTTGACCCTGAAATGCTTGGGGACGAAGACCCAGACCGTGTTGTCGGTCCACTCGGGGCTCTTGGCGTGGGGGAACGGCGCCGTGTTCAGCTGCAGTTCCAGGGTGGTTCCCCGGTTGTTCCGCTTGGCGCTGACGAGTTTTCCCGTGCCGACCGCAAGCGCTTCGCTCGCAGTCAGTGGGCTCAGCAGCGCGGTGGCTGCCAGCCCGCGCAAGAAGTCGCGTCGCGTAACGGGCATCGGTTCGTCGCTGTCAGTTCTTCCGCGTGGCGATGACGATGCTGGGCTTGTTCATGCAGTCCACGTAACCGAAGCGGAAGTCCAGCTTGCCGGCGGAGTTGGCCTTGAAGAAGGCCTTCATCTCGTCGTTTGCCTTCTCCCAGGCGCCGCCCTTCTCGTGCCACTTCAGCAGGTCGCAACGGAAGGTCCCGAAAGGCTTCGCTGCCCAGCCGTTGCGGGCAAGCTTGCTGGGCAGGATCCCGGAGGCGTCGGTGATCATCCAGGCTGCCTGGTCCATGGCGATGGACGCCATCTCCGAAAAGCCTTTGCTCCACAGCAGGTAGGTGGCGGCCTTGGTCATGAAGGAGACCTTGCCCAGGCCCTTGAGCCAGGCCATCACGCCCTTGTTTTTGCGGAGGTGCGAGTTGTGCAGATTCACCACCATGTGCTGCAACACGCGCAGCTGCTTGTCGCCGGGAAGCCGGAACGACAGCTCGAAGTTGGACCAGCGCGCGTCCATTCGAGTGAAGTGACCTGATTTCAATCGCTTGCCGACCATTTCGCCGGGCTTGTAGTAGGTCACCTGCCCGCTGTCGTTGACGTTGATGTAGCGGATGCCCACCACCTCGGCGTTGTGGGCCGCCAGCGCCGCCATGGCGATGGGGAGCTTGCCGGGCAGCTTGCTTTGGTGGGCCAGCCGGAGGTGTTTGGTTTTGCTGTCTGACAGGGTCAGCAAGCCCTCGGTCCCGTCCATGACGGCCTGAAGTCCCTCGTAGCGATCCTTGGGAGACAGCTTCTCCAGGTTGCCGATCGGACCGCCGTGCTCGAGCGACATGTGTACGTGCAGGATGGCGTCGGGGAACGCGAGCACGCTGCTGACCAGGTCGGCCCCGCTGAACGGATACAGTACCGTCCGGGGCAGGTCCTTGGGGCGCCGCTGCGCGATCCACGGGGTGGCCTTGCTCTTGGTCTTCTGATCGTAGAGGGCGTGCAGCTTCTTGAAGCGTTTGCAGTACTTGGCGTACCTGGCGACCTCGACGGGGGGCGAATCGCTGCGGCAGCTCAGGGTCTCGTACAGCAAGCGCACAGACTTGGACTCGTCGCTGCTGGCGGCAGCCTCCGCCCCCTTCAGCAGCGAGTCGTAGCTGGTCTTGGCCGGTGGCTCCGGGGGCTTCTTGGCCTGGTTGGCGCCAGCCCCGCGCGCGATGAGCAGGCCGCCGCCGATCACGAACACGGCCAGCACCGCCACGGCGTGCTGCCGGTTTCGCCACCACAGCCGGTGGGTCGCGTAGGCCAGCGCAAGCACGCCCACACCCAGAAGGGGGTACCAGGCGTCGTCGCTCTCGCCGAAAGCCTCGGCGATCTTGACCACCATGACCACCGCGCTCATGAGCAGGTACAGTCCCGGCAGCCAGGGGTACAACGTGGCCTTGTAGGGCCGCTCGCGACGTGGCTCCTTTATTCGGAGCGCGAACAACGACAGCACTGTCAACGAGCCGGTGATGATCATGGCCACGGCCGTCATGTTGACGATCTCGTCGAAGCGGCCGCTGAGGATGATGACGCAGGTCCAGGCCGCCTGCAGCCACAGCGCCTTCAAGGGTACCTTGGAGCGTGGCGAAAGGTCTGCTGCGCCCTGCCAGAATGCGCCGCCCTTGGCCATCGCATAGCCGACGCGGGCACCGCCCAGGACGGTTCCGTTGAGCCCCGCGATGAGCGCCAGGGCGATGAGCACCGTCACCAGCATGGTCCCGGTCTCGCCGCCCAGCAGTTTGCCCAGCGCGCTCCCCGCGTCATAGGTGCCGTTCACACCGCTGTTTAGCGCGGAGACGCCCTCGGCCCCGAGCACCGTGAGGAACGCGAGGCACATGATGATGTAGAGCACCGTGACCACGCCGGTGCCGGTCATGAGCACTTGCGGCAGGGTCTTGCCGGGGTCCTTCACCTCGCCGGAGACATAGACGACCGAGTTCCAGCCGGAGTAGGCGAAGTAGACGAAGCCGTAGGCGGCCACGACCCCGGTCAGGGTCACACCTTCGGACGCAGGCGCAGCTGCCGCCTGCTGCTCCAGGAAGATCTGGGTCATCAGGCTGTCGATGGTGAGCGGCTCGAACAGCACGATGAGGATGGAGATGAGGCCGAAGAGAATGAGCGGCACCAGCGTAAGGATGATCTGCGTGGTCGCTGACTGCTTGGTCCCCGTCGAGTTCAACGCGGTGAGTCCCAGGATCAGCGCCACGCCACCCATCTGGGCCCAGCTGAACATGCCGAAGAGCGCGGGCTCGGTGAGCACCTGTGAGTCGATCCCCAATAAGACCGGGGCCTGGTACTGGAACAGGGCGACCGCCATAGAGGCCAGCGAGCCGCTGAAGATGGCCGCGAAGAGAACCCAGCCGCTGGCAAACGCGACGGACGGCCCCAGCGCCTCGCGCTGAAAGACGTAGTCACCGCCCGCCTCGGGCATCATGGCGCCCAGCTCGGCGAAGGCGACGGCGCCCGCCCAGGCGATGATGCCACCGAGGATCCAGAGGGCGAAGAACCACCCCACGTCCGGGGCAGCGCCGAGAACCTCTGCGGGCATCAAAAAGATGCCGATGCCGAGCATCGAGCCCGCCACGATGGCGAACCCGCTGAGTCCGCCAATGACGCGCGGGCTTTTTTCCGGGCGCTGCGGAGTCTGGTTGGACGATGGCGTCATGTTGCTCGGTCGAACGGATGGTTGCTCAGGCTATTCCGTGTAGCACGGAGTCGCTGGAGCGTCGCGAAATCAACCCCACCCCGACCAGCCCGTCAAGGATGGATTCTTTCCACGCAGGTCTACGCTGCCGAACACGCGGCCAGTAGAGCGTCTGCGAGCGCCGTCGCCGAGGTGGTGCGCGAAGGGTAGCGCGCGTGAAAGTCCACTGCGGCGGTGATGGGGTCTTCGGCGCCTGCCAGGCGGAAGGCCGCCAGAGCCATCAACAAGGGGGCGGCGCGGGCCACCTTGCGAACGGCATCGACGGCTGGCGGAGTCGCTGTCGCCCGCCAGATCCCCAGCCACGCCTCCAGCAATCGGACCCGCTGCAGGTCGTTGAGGCCCTCCGCCTCGACCGCTGCGCGATGGAGGCTGGCGTGAAGAGGGTAGGCCATCAGAGGAGAGGTCACGAGGGCGTCGAGCATGGCGGCGGCCGTCTTCTGGCGGAGGCCTCCATCGCCGTCGGCATGGAACCCACCTGCCAACAGACGCTCCACCGCACCGACGAAGCTGGGGGGCGGCTCGGGATCTTTGAGGATGTCTCGCGATACGGCGATGAGGGTCCGCCGATCCTCATCCGTCTCCACGTGCTTGAAGAGCGCCGCCACCACCGACGCGGCTGCCTCGAGACGTCCCGCGCTCGCCAGATCGGCCGCGGCTGCGAGCCGGTTGGCGGTGCTGTGCGGGTCATCGTCGGCAGCCGCTGGAGCATCGTCGTCGCTTGTTTCAGCCGCGGGCGCGACGGCTCTGAGGCGCAACTCCCAACCACGGCGCTGCGCCTCTGCGTCCTGGGGCAGCAGCTCCAGAAGTGCGACGGCCCCTGCGTACAGCGTGGGATCGGAGGCCAGCTCGTGCTCATCGGGTGCGATGGCCGCCTGCAGGGTCTCCAACAACTGGTCGCGCGAACCGGGTGGCAGTGCGTCGCGCAAACGATGGGCGTGTAGATGAGCCGTCAGCGCACCGCGCTGCAGCCAGGCCACTGCGGCGCGTCGATGGGCGCCTGCTGCCTCCAGCAGCGCTCGATGAGCCGGCTCGACGGCGGGCTCCGACTCCGACCCCGCAGGGACCGCAAGCGCGGGCAGTTGATCGGCCCAGCCCGTATCGGGCGGCGCCGGCGCCTGCACCAAGGGCTGCTTCGGAGCGAGCGTTGGCGGAGCGACCGCGGCGGTGTCCAGAGCGCCGCCGGCCTCGGCCACCAACCGCGCCCAGCGAGGCTCCATCAACACGGCTGACCGCGCCTCGAGAGCGGCGGCCAGGTCGTCGCTGCCCCCGGCACGGCTCCATGCGCGCTGCAGCCGCTCGCCGCCCTCGTCCAGCCGACCCGATCGGTCGGCTTCCTCGGCTGCGCTCACAATCCCCTCAATGCCACCTTCGCCTCGTCCCGGCGACAAGGCCTCGGCCTCCTTCAGCCAGGACAACGCGTTGCCCAGCTCGTCGGCCAGGGCCGGCCGGCGCAACAACGCCGCTGCGAGGTTGGCGACCCGCCTTCCTCCGGCGCAGGGGACGATCCACTCCGCCCCTGGGGCGTTGGCAGCTGCGATCGCGGTCGAGGCCGAGAGCCGAAGTGCCTCCGCCAGCTCAGCGCCGGTCGCACCCGCGTCTCGAGCCTCGTCCAAGGCAGCCTCCAGGCCAGGCTGGTCCTGGCCATCGAGGGCTCCGAGCGCCCAGCGAAAACGCCACAGCGCAGCGGTCGAACGGCGCTCGTCGCTGAGGTCCGTCACGGAAAGCGCGGCCTGGATCAGACGTTCGACCCGCGAATCTTCGGCCGCCAGCAGCAGCTCGGCGGCGACCTCGCTGGCCCGCCAGTCCCTTGCCGGATCCGGTACCGTCAGCAGGGCGGTGGCGGCCGCGCGGCGCTCGTCCGGGGTCCATCGCTCCAGCGTTCGGCGAGCCGCCGTGCCGTCGATGTCGTCGGGCAGCTTCGTCGGTCGCGGTGGGTTCATGCCGCGCTGGGCCAATCGACCCACCGCATCCGCCAGTTCAGCGTCCCATGGCGCCCACGACAGAAGGTCCCGGGCTGTGGTGCCCAGCGCCGCGCGCGCTACCGAGGCGACGACGTGACCGCTGTCGATCCGGGCTCGCGCGGTCTCCGCTGCTGCATTGAGAAGGTCACCCGGCGCCGGATTCAGGGCTTTTTTTTTCCGCCGTCAGCCCCCAGCGCCAGCGTCGCTTCCCCGGCCGTCACGGCGTCGGGCAGTCGCTGGATGCTCCAGGGAGGCAGCTCGGTGGTCAGGGCGTCACCGGCGATGAGGGTCAGCCCCACGTCCTCGGCGCCAAAGCCGTCGCCCAGCGCACCTGCCAACGCCACCGAGAGGGCGCCGGGAGTCGGCGATGCGCCCGTGATCGAGGCACCCAGCGCGCTCGCGTTGAAGGAGGCGTCGACATCGTCCGGACGGCGAAGGGTCACCAGTGCATCATCCAGGCGCACCGGCAGCGGGGTGACGACTGCAGCGGCGAGGGCGGCCGGGAGCGTGACCTCGACCTGTCCCCGGTCCAGCGGACGGAGCGTTCCGATGGCGTCGGAGGCAACCCGCGCGCCGCGGTGAACGGCTCGCAAGACGCGGCCCGGAGTGAGCCAGCCACCAGCCAGGGGGCCGGCGTCGACGATCAGCGTGGCCATATCGCTCATGACGCGGCTCCACCCGTGGGCGTGGACTCGGCGGCGGAGGGTGATTCAGGCTTCGTCTCGGCCGGCTTGGGTGCTGGCGCGGCCTCCGCCTGTGCGGGCTTGGCCTCTGTGGCCTTCGCCTCAGCAGGCTTGGCCTCTGTGGCCTTCGCCTCAGCAGGCTTGGCCTCTGTGGCCTTCGCCTCAGCAGGCTTGGCCTCTGTGGCCTTCGCCTCAGCAGGCTTGGCCTCTGTGGCCTTCGCCTCAGCAGGCTTGGCCTCCGTGGCCTTCGCCTCAGCGGCCTTGGCGTCATCGCGCTTGGCAGGCGTTGCGGGCGCAGCCGGAGCATCCGAGGACACGGTGCCGACAACTCTGTAGGACCGCGGACCCTTGCCTTCGACCTTCTCCACCCGGCCCCACAAGCGCTTGCCACCCTTGCCGAGCCTTCCAGCATCCATGCCCTCGGGCAACTGGTCGGTGTTCATGACGGGGCGGATCGGGAATTCGCGCCCCCCACCATCGGCCTTGAAGGCCCGGACGGTCAGGGATTCCTTGCGACCATCCCAGCCGACCTTCAGAGCCATGGGACCCTTGCCGCCGATGCCGAAGTCCGCTTCTTCCTTTGCCCAACGTGCGTCGATGGCGGCGCTATCCAGCGTCAGCGTCAGCGCCGCCGGGTCAGCGATCCAGTAGACCCGGAGCCCCGCCTTGTCCCGCTTGGGGTTGCTGTCCTGGCCGGACAGAGGGGCCTTCAACGTGTCGCCCTTGCGCAGATCCGCCGGGGTGACGCCCTTGGGGAGGTCCTCGCCCCGAAGCATCGTGCGCAGGTGCTTGTGTTCGTAAAACTCCGGCGCCTTGTGCTTGTAGACCTCGGCCAACGCGTAGTTGGGGCCGATGAAGACGACCCGGAGTTCATGCGCGGTCGCCGTTCCAATGCCGATCTTCTCCTCGAAGCCGATCAACGTCGACTTGTGGGAGCCTCGCAGGGACGGGTGCCGCGACAGTTTCTGCTTGAGGGCTTGCGCCTTCTTGCCCAGCTTGCCGCGGACCTCGAGCAGAGGTTTGAGGATGCTTTCGGCCTCGGACAGCCGCTCGCCCCGGTCCAGCAGGGTCTCTGCGACCCATAGGCGGCTGCTGCGGTGGTTGGCCTTCTTGGCGGCTTTTTCCGCGAACTCCAGGGTCGCCTCGTCATCGCCGAGGGACTTGAACAGCTCCAGGCCGCGGTCGTGCACCGCGCCCTTGTTTTTGAGCTCACGCACCTCCAGCAGTCTGTCTCGCGCGAAGGCGGCGGCTCGGGCCGAGCCCAGCGTCTCCTCCACGGTGTCCAGCACGAGCCGAGCGTCGTCCGCCGACCAGCGGGCCATCGCGCCGAAGGGCACGGCGCTCAGGAGTTTGTCGAGGATGTCGCTGGAGAACGGCGCCTTCAGATTACCCCGAAGGTTCCGCATCAGTCGGCCCGCCAGCCCCTTGGCGGCTTCGGCGTTCTTCGGGTCCTCCTGAAGGGTGCGCTCCCAGTGGGCGACGAGGCCGGCCTGGTCCCCGCTGTTCTTCAGCAACATTCCGAAGACGTTTCGCCAGGCTTTTGCGCCGCCACCAGCACCATCCGACAGGCCGTGCAGGTAGCCTTCGAACAGTTCGCTCAGCCGCGTCGCGGTCTTGTTGTCCAAGCCGCCAGCGCGCTCCATCGCCCGGACCAGCCGCTCGGCGGTCTTGGCACGAAGCGACCGATCGGCCACGCCGGCCTGCAGGAGTTGCGTAGCCTCTCGCCGCAAGTCCGCGCCAGAGCCGCCGGAGCGTGCCAGCGACGCGATGATGTCGGCGCGGAGGCCTCGCGCCCGTGAGCTGTCGCCGAAGCTTCCCTCGTGGTCACTCAGCAGTCCCCGGGCCTGGCCCAGCAGCGTCCCGCGCTCCTGACCCTCGGCCCGGGACGCCGACAGGATCACCAGTTCGACACTGTCGAGCGACAAGCCAGGGTGCTTGGGAAGTCGCTGCCCCAGTCGCTCCACACTCTGTCGGACCGTGGACGCCAGCTCCGTCGCTGCTGCCCTGACCTCGTCGACTTTGGACCGGGCTGCAGACACCACCATGCGCACCGCGGCCGAGACCAGGCGAGGGCCAGCGTGGGCGCTGGACGCCGCGTTGACCACCGTCTGCATGGTCTCGGCCAGGCGTGCATCGTGCGGGTCGGCGGCGACCCCACGGGCGAGGGCAAGCCCAAGCACCAGGTCGTCGGGGTCATTGCCGAGAGCCTCCGAGAGGCGGCGCCGTACGCCGGCAAAGAGGGTCCGCGCCGCCTGCGCCGCCCCCTGGTCATCGAGGCCGGTAGCGACCACCACGCCAAGGTTGTGGTCCACCCAGGGCGAGCCCGCCCCGGGCGTGGTGATGGCGTCCTCCAGAAGGCTGCGGGTAACGGCCGCGGCGCGTTGGAGTCGGTCGGCTGAAGGGCCGTGGGCAGCGTGGCCAAGTTCCGCCATGAAGCGGTCCAGGGCCTCGCGAGTCGCGAGCAGGTGTGCCATTGGGGTGTCCGTTGGGGGTCGGGCGGTCGCCGCGCCGGCCCTACGAGTACAAGGGGCCAGCCGCGGTCGCCGCGGACGTCAGCTGAGGTGCTGACGGAAGAACGCCAGGGTTTTGTTCCAGGCGTCCGTAGCCGAGGCCTCGTGGTAGACGTCGGCGCGGGAGTCGTTGAAGAAGGCGTGGTCCACATCCAGGTAGCGGTGCACCTCGAAGCGCTTGCTGGCCGCCTCCATGGCGGTCATCAGGCCGGTCACTGCCTCGGTGTTCACGAAGCCGTCCTTTTCGGCGAAGAAGCCCAGGACGGGCCCCTGGAGGCCGTCCAGGTTCAGGTTCACCGCCGGGTGGATGCCGTAGAAGTTCACACAGGCCCCTACGTCGGCGTTATTGCAGGCGGCCATCATGGACAGTTGCCCGCCCATGCAGAATCCGACCGAGCCAATGCTCTCGCCGGCGGTAGCCTCATGCGCCTTGAGCTTGGCCACGGCGCCGCGGAGGAGCACCTCGGTCTGCTCGATGTTCAGCGCCATCATGAGCTTGCCGGCGTCGTCCGGGTTGGACGTCGCCTCGCCCTGGTAGATGTCCGGCGCCAGCGCTGTGAATCCGGCGGCGGCGAATCGGTCGGCAACATCCTTGATGTGATCGACGAGGCCCCACCACTCCTGAATGACGATGACGCCAGGACCGCTGCCAGAGGCTGCGGGGGAGAGGTAGGCGGAGAACTCTTCGGAGGAACCTTCTGCGGTGAACGTCACCATGCTGCCAGGCATGAGCAACTCCAGGGTCTCTGGGGGATTCAGGTGTGCGGTGGTCCAGTCGTGGCGACTTCACCGACGCTGGACCACGGGTTTTAGGACGTCCCCGCCATCGGGTCAAACCCGTCGGTAACCCCGGGTGGGCTGTATTTGTAGGTGTCTACGACCAAGCTGCGGTACATTGTCCGTTGGATATCCGGTGGGTGGTCGTGTCAGCAACGACGGGATCGTACAAAGTGCTACTGTGCGCAGCGGGAGACAAAGCGTCTCGTGACCGTATGCGGGAGGTGGCCGAGCGCCTGGCCCAACGGGAACAGCTGGTGGCCGAGGTGGCCGACACCCTGGCCGACGCATCCGTGAAGTTCGCTCGTGGCGACCATGACATCGTCGTGGCCGAGGTGGACGCAGCTGCCGACGACGTCGTCCCCAGGGGCCGTGCGGGCCTTGTGCTGCTGGCGTCAGACGGCCATGACGAGTCGGTCTCCGACCCGGAGCAGGTGGTGCGCCTGGACGCCAGCGCACGCTCCGAGGCTGTGGTCGAGGCTGTGGTGGCGCTGACCACCCTGGCGGACCAACTGGAGGTGGGCGCCGATAGCCTGCGGGTGCTGATCGTCGAGGACGAGCCCTTGATGATCGACGTCGTCAGCAGCGTCCTGGACGAGTCTGGCGTGCCGGTTTCCGAGAAGGTGCCGGTGATGAGCATGGCCGACGCCCAGTCCCAGATCGCCCAGGGACAGCCCGACGTCATCATCGCCGACCTCAATCTCCCCGACTCTTCTGGATTGGACACCGTTCGCGCCTTGCGTTCGGCTGCCCCCGAGGCCGCGTTGGTGGTGTTGACCGGTATGGCCGACGAGAGTCTGGCCCTTCAGTCCGTGCTGCTGGGGGCCGACGATTACCTCATCAAGAGCCGATTGGACCATCGCGAGCTGTGGAGGTCGCTGCGGTACGCGACCCAGCGAAAGCGGTTCGAGCATCGGGTCGCCTATCTGTCTCAGTTTGACCGGCTGACCGGGTTGCTGAATCGCTACAGCTTTGCTGGGAGGCTCGCCGACGCCCTCAATCGGGCCCAGCTGACGGGCCACCAGGTGGGAGTGCTGCTCGTCGATCTGGACCGCTTCAAAGCGGTCCGCAAGTGGCTTGGCCAGACCGCTGCGGATGCGCTGATCAGGGAGGTGGCCAACCGCATCCGCACGGTGGTCCCCGAGCACGCGGCCGTGGCCCGAGAGGGGGAGGACGAGTTCGCGATCCTGCTCGAGAACATCGGCCCGACTTACGAGCGCCTGCGCGCCCACGCTCGCAAGATCCTTGCATCGCTGCGCACGCCCTTCCCCGTCGACGGGGGCGCGCTCACGTGTACCGCCAGCCTGGGCGCTGCGATGCACCCCGCGGCGGGCAGCTCCGTCGAGGCGCTGATGCGGGCGGCGGATTCTGCGGTCATGGTCGCAAAGGCGAGGGGGCGCAACACGCTTCATATCGCCGCCGGGGGCGACCCTGGGGCGCCCCTGTCGCGGCTTCGGCTCGAGAACGCCCTGCGCCGCGCGTTGGAACAGCGCACCTTCGCGGTTCACCTGCAGCCCATCTATGACCTCCAGGACGGTCGCATGGTGAGCTGTGAGGCGCTGCTCCGGTGGCAACCCGAGGATGGGTCCAAGGTCGCCACCCAACGGGTCGTACGGGCGTTGGAGGACATGGGCCTCATCGCTCAAGCGGGGCGGATGGTGTTGCGATCGGCGCTGGCTCAGATCGCCGCGTTGCGAAAGCGCCCCGGGGCCGAGCACGTGCGCGTGGCGGTCAATCTGTCCCCGCTCCAGTTCAGTCAAGATGAACTCGTCCAGGAGATTAGCGACGCCCTCGCCGAGGCAGAGTTGCCCCCTGAGGCGCTGGAGCTGGAGATCACGGAGACGATCCTCCTGGACCAGACCCCGGAGGTGAAGGGCGCCCTGATGGAGCTCAAGAGCATGGGCGTGCAGGTGGCGATCGACGACTTCGGCACCGGCTACTCGTCGTTCGCCTACTTGTCCCGGTTCCGATGCGACGTCCTGAAGATCGACCGGCAGTTCGTGGCGGGGATCGGGACGGCCGATGGCGACGCGTCGGTCCGGGCCATCATCGGGCTGTCGCGGGAGCTGGGGGTCGGCATCGTCGCCGAGGGGGTCGAGAATCGGGAGCAGCTGGACTTCCTGGTGGCCGAGGGATGCCAGCGTGCGCAGGGGTTTCTGCTGGCGCGCCCGACGCCCGAGATCACCGACGAGCAGCTTCGGCTGTCGATGATCGCCGACCTGGCGCGGCGCAACGCTCCAGGGCCGTCGCAGCCCAACGGCCAGATGGCGCATGTGCTCGACGCGCTGCCCGAGGTGGTGGTGGAGTTCGACCGCCACGGGCGCTTTGTCGGGACGTATGGCCGTAGCACGTGGTTCGGCGTGCCGCTGGATGGACTCCTGGGCAAGTCGCTTCACGAGACTGTTCCGGAGGCCCACGCGCGCACCGGCATGGCGGCGATTCGTCGGGCGCTGGACACCGGTTTGATGCAGGTGACCAAGTTCGACATCCAGCGCGACGGAAGGGCCAACCACTTCGAGGCGCGGTTGTCACCCACCCAGGCGGGGACGGTGTTGATGGTGGCGCGGGCCATCACCGAGCGTGTCAAAGCCCGCGAGCAGCTGGCCGAGCGCGCCGGCGAGCTGCTCCGCGCCAACCGCCAGCTGGAGCAGTTCGCCTACCTGGTGCACCGGGATCTGTCCCAGCCACTTCAGGCCGTCAAGGCCGGCATGGATGGCGTTCGTGACGGCGATGACGACGACCGGGACCTCCTCGTGGAGCAGATGGCGCAGCGGCTCGACCACATGGAGCGGTTGCTCGACGGACTGCTGAAGATGTCGCGGAGCGGGCAGCCGATGCCCATGGGCCCGGTGGATATGCAGGCGGTAGTGGACGAGGTGCTGGTCGCTCTGACTGACCAGATCGACGCCAGCGGCGCGACGATCCAGTCCGACCCGATGCCTGTCGTCCACGGCGACGCCAGTCAGCTTCGGCACGTGCTGGCGGCCCTGCTGGACAACGCCCTCACCCACGCAGGGGTAGAGCAGCTGGACATCCACCTCGGCTCGAAGGTCGACGCCGGCATGTGGCACATCAGCATCAGCGACAACGGCGTGGGCATCGACGAAGAGCACGCCGAGCGCGTGTTCGAGCCGTTCGTCACGCTGGGCCAGAGCAACGGGCCGGGCATCGGCCTGTCCGTGTGCGACCGCGTCATCCGGCGGCACGGTGGGGAGATCTGGGTCGAGCGTGCGGCGACCGGCGGCACGGTGTTCACGATCACCCTACCCACCGTCAAGCCGGACTGACCGCCTGCAGAAGTAGCTACACCAGTAGCCTCAACCAGCCAGCTCGCGAGCCAGTGCCTCGGCCTCTTCCTGCGTGGTCACGCGACCCTCCAGCTGGGCGTCTTCGACCGCCTCCAGGATGTGCTTGAAGTGGGGGCCTGGGGTCAGGCCGATGTGCTTGAGCGTCGCGCCATCGACCCAGCGCGGTGGGTGGAGCGCTTCACCACGCCAGCGGGCTGCGTCCGAGATGGCAGCGGCGACGTCGGCCTTGGGCCACTGCCCCACTTCGGCGGCCCGATGGGCGATCTCCAGCGCTCGGCCCGCCTCGGGCTCGCGGATGAGCCGCTTCTTCCGCGCCACCGATAGCTCGAGATAGTCCTGCAGTCGCTGCGCCAGCACGGCCGACTCGGCGATGCTCTTCTGACGCTTACGGGACATCCGCATCCGCTCCGGAACGGAGGGGAGCCTGTCCGGCTCGACTTCGAGCAGGAGCGTGGCCCAGGCGGTGTCCACGTCGAGACGGCCGCGGTCATGAAAGCGCATCATGGCGCGCTCGGGCAGCCCCAGCTCCGGCAGGGTGACCCGAAGAAGCCCGCTGTCTTCCAGTAGCTCGAGGCCTCGGGTGGCGCCGCCCTCGCCTAGAATCCGGTCGTACTCGGCGGCGATGCGCTCGGCGCTGACCATCACGATCTCGTTGGCGTGCCGCTTGATCGCCGTGTAGGTGGTCTGCTCGATCTGGAACCCCAGGCGGGCCGCAAACCTCACCGCACGGAGCAGGCGGAGCTTGTCCTCGGCGAAGCGTTCGTGGGGGTCGCCGATCGCCCGAATCAGACCGGCTTCGATGTCGCTACGGCCACCGACGTAGTCGACCAGCTCATCGTCTTCGGGGTCGTACAGCAGGCCGTTGATGGTGAAGTCCCGGCGCAGCACGTCCTCCCGTGCCGAAGCCCAGCGCACGCGCTCGGGACGGCGCCCGTCGGTGTAGTCCGCCTCAGCCCGGAAGGTCGCCACTTCGTACGCCAGGTCCTCTCCCAGGACGACCAGCATCACGCCGAACTGAGCGCCCACGCCGATGGTATGATCGAAGAGCGCCTTCACCTGCTCTGGGCGGGCGTCCGTGGCGACGTCATAGTCCTTGGGGAGAAACCCCATGACCTGGTCGCGGACGCAGCCACCGGCCCACAGCGCGACGAAGCCTGCCTCACGCAGGCGCCGGACGACGGCTCTGGCACCCGCTTTAAGTGCGGTGTCGTCAGACTCTGGCGGGGTGGCGACCACGGGGCGAGATTTGCCGAGGTATTCCCTGGAGTCCAGCGAATACAGCCCCCTTTCTTTATGTCCTTGGAGTCGAAAGCGCGCGACTGCTACATTCGGCCCCTTCGCGGAGGCACCCCCAATGTTCAGCGCCAAAACACTCGCGTCCATAGCTGTAGCCATGCTGGTTCCGCTGGCCGGCTGCCCATCGGACAGCACCGACCCCGGTGCCGGTCCGGACGCAGGCAACACGGCGGATACCGGGCCCGATATCGTCCAGCCCCTGCCGGTGTTCTCGGTCGAGCTCTCGTCCGACCCCATCAGCGGCAACGCCCCTCTGGACGTGACTCTGACCGCAACGGTCGGTGGCAGCGTCCACTTTAGCGAGCTGACCTACCAGTGGTTCAAGGATGGCAACCCGGTAGAGGGTACGGAGCGCACCTATACGCCGCCGTTCCCGCTCAACGAGAGCACCCGCTTCCGCGTCGACGCCACCTACACCACCAGCGATGGGCGTACGCGCACCGAGTCGGACGAGCTGAACGTCAAGGTCATTGGGTGCGCCGACCTGTTCTGGACCCAGTTCTCCATGGCGTCCCCCACGGACGTGGCGCCCGGTGACTCGATGACCATCTCGCGCGGCCAGATGTGGAACACCGGCGACCGCATCAACACGCCGTTCAAGGTCCAGGTCGTGCTCTCCTTCAACGAGGTCCTGGACGACGACGACTTCGTGGTGCGCGAGTGGATCGTCGAGGAGATGGACGCGGGCATCTTCGGTGACGACGTGTTCATCGACTACGAGGACGAGACCTTCGAGATCCCTGCGGAGTTCCCCGAGGGCAACTTCTACGTGTTCCTGGTGGCGGACCGGGACGACACGGTCAGCGAGTGCGCCGAGGACGACAACATCGCGACGTCCACCAACAACGTCACCATCGAGTACGACATCGCGCTCAAGCCGGACGTGCTGGTCAGCGACATCACGTTCCCTGAGAACCTGGTGGTCAAGCAGGACGACTTCATCAACTACCAGTATCGGATCGCCAACATCGGCGAAGGCGAGTCGACGCCTTACAAACTGGCCTTCTGGCTCTCGGACGACCCCATTCTGGACCCCGACACCGACATCGTGATGTTCGGTCCGGCCGACCCGGGGGCCAACGTGTCCACCCAGGAGCCTGGCAACGAATACAACGTCTTCAAGTCCTTCAAGATCCCCGAGGACCTGCCGGACGGGCAGTATTGGATCATCGGGATGGCGGACGCTCAGGACGCGGTGCTGGAATCGGACGAGTCCAACAATATCGCCGTCTCGCCGTACCCCTTCACGATGGAGTTCGCGGTCCCGCAGTGCTTCGACATCAGCTTCGACAACCTGGTCGTGGCGCCCGAGGCGACCTACTGGGGCGGCACGGTGTCCGTGGTGGCCGAGGTCTCCAACCCCGGAATTCTGGATGTTCCAGCCGGTTGGCCGATGTCCGTCTACCTATCGCTGCAGCCGTCCTTGAACCCGTCCTCGGCGACCAAGCTGGGGACGTTCAACCTGCCTGGCATCCCGGGCTACGGCTCGACCGTGGTGGAAGAGGTCATCACGATCCCCTCCGAGATCCCGGTGCTGCCCCACTACATCGGCGTCATCATGGACCCCGACAGCGAGTTCAGTGAGTGTGACGAGGGCAACAACGCCCAGCTCTATCCGAACGAGATCTCCGTGTCGGCGCAGGCCAATGTCGACGTGGCCATCAGCAATCTGCAGTTCCATCCTGCCGTGGTCGAAGCCGGTGAGACCATCAAGCTGAGCTACACCCTGGCCAACAACGGCTCCACGGGCGCCACCGCCTTCAAGGTAAGCGTCGTGTTCAGCCAGGACGGCTCCATCTCTACCAGTGAGGTGGCCAACGGGACCGACGTCGTCGTCTACGAGGCGGTCGTGAACTCGGTACCGGCGGCGGGCACGGTGGTCCGTGTCGAGGACGTGGTCGTTCCGGTCGCCCTCGACCACACCATCTCTCAGTACTGGGTCGGCGCCATCGCGGACGTCGAAGGTGCGCTAGGTAACGACACCAACAAGAGCAACAACGTCACCGTCGGTTCGCAGATTGAGGTGACGGGTGCTCAGGGCGGATGCTTCGAGGACGCCAGCGAGCCCAACAACACCCTCGGCACCGCAGCCGACCTCGGGGCCGGCGTGGTCACCGACCTGGGCAGCTGCAGCAACGAGGACTGGTGGCGGATTCAGGTCCCGGCGGGCTACAGCCTGCTGGTGAACATGACCACGGCCCCGGTGTTGGGTCTGGAAGAGGTCCCTGACAACATCCAGCTGCAGCTGCTCGACGCCGACGCGCTGGTCATCGACGAGAGCACCAACACCGGCAACTCCGAGGATGTGCAGGTGTTCGTGGTGCCCGAGGATGGGGACTACTATCTGCGCGTCTACCCGTCCGGTCCGGGCGTGCAGGCGGCATACGAACTCAACGTCGAGCTGCTGGAGCCGGTCGAGGGCGTGGACCTGCTGCCGGCCGACGTGGCCGCGCTGCCGGCGCAGCTCTACCCGGGTGGGCTCTTGAACGTCAGCTTCTCTGACGTGAACCTGGGCGACACGGCGGCGCCACCGCACTGGGTGCGGGTGTGGGCGTCGAGTGACACGGTGCTGGATGCCGGCGACATCATGGTCGCCGAGCAGGCGGTCGAGGGCGTCGAGCCCCTGACGGTCACGCAGCGGTCCCTCGACTTCCAGTTGCCCGTCGAGATCGGTGGCGGGTACTGGCGCTTCCTGGTGGAGACCGACGCCGAGGACGACATCGTCGAGGCCCGCGAGGACAACAACACGGGCGTCAGCGACCAGGTGTACCTGGACCCGACCCTGTCCTGCGAGGACGACGATCTCGAGCCCAACAACGTGCCCGACCTGGCTTCGCCGCTGAATCTGGCGACCGGGACGGCGACGCTGGTGGACCGGGTCATCTGCCCGAAGCTGGAGGACTGGTATTCGGTGGAACTGTTCGAGGGGCAGTCTCTGAACGTGCTCGCGTCGTACAAGCACGATGCTGACAAGGGCCTGCTGGCGGTGGAGCTGTGGGACTCGAGCAAGACCGCGCTGCTGGTGAAGAACGCCAGCACCGGCTCGAGCGCGTTCCTGTTGCCCTGGGTATGGCAGAGCGGGACCTACTACATCCGCGTGGTGAACCAGGCGGTCAGCGGCAACCAGGGGCCCTACGAGTACAACCTCGTGGTCACGGCGGGCCCGGGCGACCCGAACGCCGAGTGCGACGCTGACGTGTTCGAGGGCAACAACAGCCTCACGACAGCAACCAGCATCGGTTGCGGCAGCCAGGACGCGACCCTGTGCCGGGGTGACGTGGACGCCTACCGCATCGAGTTGCGGACCGGCGACAACCTGCAGGTCACCCTGACCCACGCGCAGTCTGAGCTGAAAATGGTGCTCTTCGGTGACCCCCTGGCACCGCCGCTGGCGAGCAAGAGTGGCAACGGCGTGCTGAACTACATCGCGCCGCAGGACGAGACGGTGCTGCTGCGGGTCGAGGCCAAGAATGACCCCCTGACGCTGACGAGCTTCGACTACAACCTGTTCATGGACGGTGTCCCGGGTGTGGATCTGACCGTGGGCGAGCCCAGCCTGTTCCTACCGCAGGTGTATCAGGGCGAAGACCAGCTCATCGACTTCGCGATCAACAACACCTGCGTCGACCCGGCCGGCGCCTTCGAGACGACGATCTACCTGTCGAGCGATTCGACGCTTGATGCGACGGATGTGCCGCTGGAGACCGTCGATGTCACCGGCGTCCTGGGCAAGGACAGCGTCGAGCTGTCGGAGAAGGTGACCATTCCATTCAGCACCGCGCCGGGCATGTACCACCTGCTGGTCGAGGCGGACACCGGCGGCGCCGTCAACGAGTCCAACGAGGACAACAACGGCAACGGTACCGCCGTCAGCGTCGCCAAGCTCTGCCTGCCCGACGCCGTCGAGCCCAACGATCTCTACCAGAGCGCACCGACGGTGACGGCGCCGGGCATGATGGACCTGTCGCTGTGCCCGTTCGAGTTGGATTGGTTCGCCGTGGAGGTGCAAAGCGGTCAGACCCTGACCGTGACAGCGTCGTTCTCGCACGCCGAAGGTGACCTCGACATGCGCCTGTACGACCCGAACTACAGCACCACGATTCCGGTCGAGGTGGCGGGCAGCAAGGACGACAACGAGACCATCGTGTGGCCGGTGAGTGTGACCGGGACGTACTACGTGCGCGTGCACGGCTTCGACGGCGCGAGCGCGGACTACGACCTGGACGTGACGGTCGAGTAGCCACCGGAGCGGGCGGGTAGGGGTACAACCCCGTGCCCGTGCCCGTGCCCGTGCCCGATACTGGCCTCGCGTTTGCGCGGACGACTGACGATGACGCCGCTGGGCTGTCTTCACGCCAAGACAGTTCCAAGTGATGTGCGGTCCATAGTACGCACTGCCTCACTAGGCGTTATGCCGCCCGTTCGGGCACGGGCACGGGGAGATAAGAAAACCCGCCCTCCTTTCGGAGAGCGGGTCATGCGTCGGTCGTAGATTTGGAGAGGAGAGGAGAGGGACCCAGTTCGTGCGACCGACGGGGTTGCGGGGGTAAACCCGCGCTACTTGTTGATGACCGCCAGGCGGACCTTGATGGCGGCTTTCTCGGCCGCGCCGGTCTTGGCCGGCTCGGCTCCGACACCGTAGTCACGACGGTTCAACGAGGTAGTGCCTTCCACCAGCAGACCGCCCTTGATCGCCTTGACCACCTTGAAGTCCACGTCGAACGACTTCTTCACGTCGCGGATACCGAGCGTCACGCGCGCTTTGTGCACGTCGCCCTTCTTGGCCTTGCGGACCTTGTCCACCGTGATGCTGGCCTTGGCCCATTTGGCCACGTTGAAGAAGTCGCCGGTCTTCAGGTGGCCGTCACGCTTGCCGATGCCGGTCTTGATACTGGCGATGTCGACGTGGAAGACGGCCTTGGAGGCGGCCAGGTTCTTCATGTCGACCTTGCCAGACACCTGCGAGAAGTTGCTGAAGCCACCATGAACCAACCCCTTCTTGGAGTCGGCGTGGTCGATCGAGAACTGAATGTACTCACCGTGGGGGTTCGCACCGGCCTTGACGTTGGTGTTGCTGGCCGTGATGCCGGCGGTGGCGGCGGCGCCCATGAGGGCAAAGGCGGACACGGAGATGAGCAGGCGAAGAGGATTCATTTTCAAAAGGCTCCTGAACGGTTGGGAAAAGGGGCGCTCTTCAAATCTGCTGGCCGTCATGGACCAGGATGAAGCGCGCAGTGATGGGAATGGTCGGCTTGTCGAAGCTCTGCTGGTCCAGCGGCGTGTCGGCGATGGTCACGCTGACACTGCCGGTCACCAGGAAGGCGTTGGAGGCCTTTACGCTGAGGCGCTTGCGGGCGCCCTCGTCGAGCTGCCCGATCTCACCGGTGACGGGCAGCTTCAGCGTGATGCCCATGACCGAGACCGTGCCTGTGGCCTTGAAGCTCGCCTTGCCACCGGCCGTTGCGGTGATGCTCTCGAGGCCGTCGAGCGACATGACGATCTCGGGGTGTTTGTCGGCTTTCAGGTCGGTCGCGGAGTGGTCATTGCGGAGCGGAACGCCAGTGTCGATGCTCTTGGTGGGAACGCTGATGCGCGTCTTGAACGTGCCCTTGGCGGGGCTTGAGGGATCAAAACTGGTGGTCCCGCTCAGCGGACCAAAGCGGGCCTCGAACTCTTCCCCGCCGGCCTTGATCTTCGCCGTGAGCGTGTTCGAAGGGTGGTCGAACACGGTGTAGGTTCCCTTGGGCGCTTGGAAGAGCTTTGCTGGCGCAGCCTTGGCGGGCTCCGCCGTGGAGGCCGTCACCTCGGGCAAGAACATTCGCGCGCCCTCGGGTGGGAGGCCCGAGGCCATGGCAGCGATGGCCAGGGCTGGCGCCACCGCGCTGGCGCCGAGGCCCAGCACCATCCCGACCTGCACCGGTTTCTTCCACCAGGGTGAGGTTGTCGACGCGTTGGCGCGCTTGAAGAGCCAGACGGCCAGCCAGGTGCCGACGGCGACCATCACCAACAGGCCGACTGCGTCGAGCCCCAGAAGGAACCAGCTTTCCTCGGTCTGCGCCCAGCCCAGGTCCTGGTCTGCCACATAGAAGGCACGGGCTGGATCGGTGTAGATGGTCGAGGTGCCCTGTGTCGCCCAGCGGATCAGGCCAAGGACGGCGGCGAAGGGGCCGAGGAAGAGAGCGGTGCGTTGGGCTATCGTTTTCACATGGCGACAGTAGCGTCGCCCTTGGGATCGGATAACCGACAATGTGCCAAAGCAACGTTGCTCTGGTCGCAACAATGGCTCAAACCCGTGCCATGCCCGTACTCGTGCCCGACACAGCCGGGACAGTGCGGCCTCCGTTCGCGGGGACAAAAGGTCGGGCGACGTAACCAGGCTCGGGTACCTACGGGCCTGGCTGAGCTCCATGCGAGCCTTCCCGCCAAGAAGGAGCCTCAACGGCTGCGGCTGCTTTGTCGGGCACGGGCGGTCGCGTACTAGAGCCGGCCTCGCCGCAGCGCGATGTTCAACACCAGGCCCAGGCTCGCCAGCAACGTCACCGTCGCGCTGCCGCCGTAGCTCAAGAACGGTAACGGTAAGCCCACGACGGGTAACAGCCCGGCGACCATGCCGATGTTGATGAACACCTGTAAGCCGATCATGCTCGCCACCCCGACGGCGACCAGCTCGCAGAATCTATCGCGGCTGTCTTTGGCGGTGCGTAAGCCCCATACGACCACCAGCCAGAACAGCAAGAGCAGTAACGTACACCCCATGAAGCCCTGCTCTTCGGCGAACACGCTCACGATCATGTCGGTGTGCATCTCAGGCATGTACTTGAGGCGCTGCTGCGACCCCGAGCGGCTGCCCTGACCCCAGAACTTGCCCGAGCTGATGGCCCACACCGCCTGTTCGGACTGGTTGTGGCCCGCGGACACCTTCGCCGCGCTGTCGGGGTCGTACTTGGTGGCCTCGGGATTGATCAGCAGGCGCACACGATCCTTCTGGTAGCCGCGGATGAGATCGGTCTTCCAGGCCACCGGGATCAAGATGCCGAAGCTGACCACGACCAGCACCACCGTCCGGGAGCGCACGCCCTCGTAGATGGTCATCACGCCCGCGACAAGGACGATCAGCAGGGTCGTCCCCAGGTCCGGCTGCGTCACGATGAGCGCCGCCGGGATGAGCACGACCAGGGCCGGGAGAATCAGCCCCTTGAGTCCGTACGGACCCTCCTCAGGAAGCTCTTCGCCAGGGATCCGCTCCTTGCGGCCATGATACAGCCGCGCCAGCCCCAGAATCACCGCCAGCTTGGCCAGCTCGGAGGCCTGGATGTTGATGCCCCAACGGAGCCAGCGGCGTGAGTTGTTGACCTCCGTCCCGAACAGGGAGGTCAGAAACAGCAGCACGACCGTCAGGATCCAGAGCGGGTATGCGGCTCGCTCCACCAGGCGAAGGTCGATGACCACGGCGGGCACGAAGAAGAACATCAGGCCGACCAGGACCCAGATGATCTGAGCATCGTAGAAGTCGCCACCCTGGTAGAAGTCTGCGCTGCGCTGAACCAGCAGACTGATGGCCATCAGCATCACGATGGCGGCGACCGAGACCCAGTTGAACCGGTCGCGCAGTGCTCGGGAGCGGGTGGTCATCGTGCTCATGGCGAGGGCGGCTCCGCGAGGCCCTCGATGACCATCGGCTTGTCGGGGGTGACCGGGTCTTGCCCAGGTGGGCGGTAGAATCCCAGCTTGATCCACGACCTCAGGATCGAGGCTGCGATCGGGGCCGCCATTTTGGAGCCCGAGCCGCCATGTTCGACGAACACCACCACCACGACCTGCGGGTCGTCAGCCGGTGCGTAAGTGCCAAACCAGGCATGGTCCTCGAGCAGCCACTGGCGCAGCTCGTCGCTGGCACCGGCGCGCCACTCGGCGGCCTCTGCGGTGCCCGTCTTACCGGCGACGATGATGTCGTCCATCTTCGTATCCGCGGCGGTGCCGTCGGCGTCGTTGACGACGCGGACCAGTCCCTCGCGAATCAGCGCCAGGTGGTCCTTGTCGAAGGGCAGCCGCCAAAGCTCCTCGGCGCCGTATTGGCGGACCGCCGCCCCCTCGTCGTCCTCGAGCCGATCCACCAGCCGCAGCCGCAGGATGCTGCCGCCGTTGACCAGCGCCGCGTAGGAGCGCGCGATCTGCAACGTCGAGGCGGTCAGCGCGCCCTGGCCGATGCCCGTCGACAGGGTCAGGCCGGGCTGCCAGCCCTGCTTGGAGAACTCTCGGTGGTAGTTCTTGGTCGGCACCCGGCCCCGACGCTCGGGCGACTCGATGCCCACCGGCACTCCGTAGCCCCATAGCTCGCCGTACTTGGCCAGGGTATCCATGCCCACCATCTCGGCGGCGCGGTAGAAGTAGACATCGCAGGAGTACTTGAGCGCTCCGACGACGGTCACCGCTCCATGGCCGGCGCGGTAGTGGCAGTGGAAACGCCGGTTGGCGAAGTCGTAGTGCCCAGGGCAGTTGATGGTGTCGCTGGGCACCACTTTGTCGGTCTCCAGCGCTGCGGTGGCGGTGACGATCTTGTACACCGAGCCGGGGGCGTAGGCCGTGACCGCCTTGTGGATGAGCGGCGTGTACGGGTTGTTGGTGGTGTCTTCCCAGACATCCTTGGGGAGCCGCCCCGACCACACGTTGGGATCGAAGCCGGGCTTGGAGTACAGTGCCAGCACGGCGCCCGTGCGCGGGTCGATGACCACCGCCCCACCAGAACGGTAGTAGCGGAACGCCTTCTTGACCGCCTGCTGCATGCGCATGTCGATGGTCAGGACGACGTTGTAGCCGTTCTTGGGCGGGCGGAACTCCGTGCCGTCTCGCAGGGGGTCCACCAGCGACAGCGGGTTGGCGCGATTCTGACCGCGGACATACTGGGACTCGCCGGCTTCGCCGCGCAGCAGCTTCTCCAGACTTCGTTCCAGCCCCCGACGTCCGACGATATCGGTCAGGCCGTAGACCCCACGCTCACGGCGCCGGTCCTCGGCGTTGACGCGGTTCATGTAGCCAAGGGTATGGGCGAGGTCGTAGCGGTAGGGGTAGGTGCGCTTGAACGACGTCTTGACCTTCACGCCCGGAAGGGTGTGCAGCTCCCCCCTGATGAGCGCCGCCTGGTTGACGAACGTCCGACGGCAATGTGGGCACTGCATGTTGTGCTTGACCGCATGCATCAGGTGGTGGTCGTCAGGACACATGGGCGACGTCACGTAGCGACGGCCACAGCGGGTGCAGGTCGCCGAGCCGTGCTCCCAGGTCAGCTTCCTGCGGTCGTGCGGACACGCGTTCAGCTCGCTGTCGACCGGCTCGTTGTAGACGCCGCAATGGCTGCACATGAGCCGCTCGGCCGGATCCGTCATCAACTCGAGCGTGGTGCCGTCGTAGGGACAACGCTCGCCGATGATCGGGTACTTCAGCGGGATGGCCTCCCAGGTCTTGTCCTTCTTGACCGCTTCGCGCACCCGGAGCTTGATGTCGTCCACCTCTTCGTGGGGCATCTCCAGGAGTCGCCCCAGTCGGTCGAGAACCAGGAAGCGCTTCTGCATCCGGGCCTCCGCTTTGGCGGCCCGAATCTCTTTGGACGTCTTGCCGTGGACGCGGCCTTCCGACTCGATCATCGCCGACTCTTCACTCGTCAGCCGCGTGCCGAGCTTTCGAGGCGTGACCAACACCTCGTAGGCGGGTTCGTTGCCGGCCAGGACGTTGCCCTGGATGTCCTTGATCAACCCGCGCCGTGCCGGCAGGCGCTCCTTGGCGATGAACGACTTCACCGCGCGCTCCCGGAACTGCTCGCCGCGAAGGATCTGCAGATAGAAGAATCGCCCCATCAGCGCCACGAAGAGCAGCGTGATGACGAGGACGAGGACGCCGAAGCGGCTCTTCCGATCCTCCGATTGTCTATTGGATGCAGCGAAACTCATCGAGGTCCCAAATACCCGGGCACAAAACGATATGGGACACTTCGGTTATTCCGACAGAAAAAACCGCTTTCCCGGCGTGGCCCTGCAGAGGGACGGTCAACCCATATAGATGGATTCCGTCTTCCTGGTGGTCCACGAGTCGAGGCGGTCGAACAGCCAGAACACCACCGGCGCGAACGGGCCAGTGGCGAGGGCCTGGGGCACCATCGCCTCGATAATGGTGTGCGGACCGCTCTGACCCTCGCCGAACTGGCGGTCGAAGGTGGTGCTCAGGATCAGCTCGAGCAGCGACGCGCCCAGCGAGAAGAAGGCCGCGATGAACATCAGCGCCAGCGGTCCGCGCAGAGCCAGGCGGCGGCTCAGGCGATGGCTGATGAGGAAGGTGATGACGAAGATCTCCATCCACATCCCGATCGGGGTGGGGGTGAAGCCGTCCTTTACCAGTCCCAGGGACAGCGCAAGCGCGATACCCGTGCCGAAAGTGGTGGTCAGACCGACGTAGACCACGATCAGCAGCAACAGGTCTGGCGTGTAGTGCGCCGTGCTCACCTGCGCCAGGAGCGGCGACAGGAAGCTGAGCAGCAGAAAGCTCATGAGGAAGATGCCTATGGCTCTCATGGACTACGGCCCTCCCGGCGGGGGAGGCGACCCCGGCCTCGCGGGCCCACCGGGACCGGCGGGCGCCCCGGGCGCAGGTACCGCGGCGACCTCGCCGTCGATGGTGCCTACGACGACCTGCACCGTCTCCAGCACCGAGAAGTTCACGGCCGGAGCGACCTTGAGCTCGTAGTAGAGCCCCTTCTGGCGCTCCTCGGATTTCTGGATGTAGCCCACCTCGAGTCCCGGCGGGAAGATCTTGTCGTGTCCCGACGTCACGACCGTATCTCCGGGTTGTGGCCGAATCGCTCGCTGCAGATACATGAGGCGAGCCGTGTACTCGTCCTGCAGGCCGAGGCCTTCCACGGTGCCAGTAACGCCCTTGGCGCTCACCTTCACATGGACCGACGATTTCTGGTCGGCCACCAGCATCACCTCGGCATACTTGCCCGAGACCTGCTGCAGCCGCCCTACCAGCCCCTGCTCGGTCACTACCGGCATGCCTTCACGAATGCCGTCGCCGGCGCCCAGGTCGACCTCGATGGAGAGGACGCGGGCATACGGAGAGACCGTCTTGCCGATGACGTGCGCTGCGATGAGCTTGAGATCTTTCCGGGCGCGCTTGAAGTCCAGCTGGGCCCGGAGATTGGCGTTCTCCTCCCGGAGCTGCTTGTTCTCCAGGGCTTGCGCGGTGAGCTCTCGGACCTGCTGTGACAGGGCCTGCTTCTCTTCTTCGACGCCGACCAGCGCGATATAGCCGTTCCAGATGTCTCCGATGCCGTGGATCACACGACTGGCGGCCGCCCGCGCGGGGCCGGTCACCTGCATCAGGCCCTGCTCGATGATGGTCGTCTTTCGTGGGTACCTGCCGTGTACGAACAGCAGGAACAACGGAACGACGAGCGCTATGAATGTGATGATCGCCTTACGGTGGCGATTGAGGAAATCTCCCATGGCCCTACCCCACGGCTACGCCTTTGAGGAGAGCCAACGAGTCGAGAGCCTTTCCACTTCCCAAAACTACGGCGGACATCGGATCTTCGGCGATCATCACCGGCAACCCTGTCTCTTCGCGCAACAGCACGTCAATGTTGCGGAGCAATGCGCCTCCGCCGGCCAGCACGATGCCCTTGTCGACGATGTCGGCGGCGAGCTCTGGCGGGGTACCCTCGAGCGCCCGCTTCACCGCGTCGACGATGGCATTGAGGGGCTCGTTGAGCGCCTCTCGAACCTCGTCGGAGTTGATGGTGATGGTGTTGGGGATACCGCTGACGAGGTCACGGCCCTTGACCTCCATCGTCATCAGCTCATCGGTCGGGAAGGCGGTGCCGATCGAGCACTTGATGTTCTCGGCCGTGCGCTCGCCGATCAGCAGATTGTACTTCCGCTTGATGTGATTGATGACCGCCTCGTCCATCTTGTCGCCGCCCACCTTGATGGACTTGCTGTAGACGATGCCGGCGAGGCTGATGACGGCGACCTCGGTGGTGCCGCCGCCGATGTCGACGATCATGTTGCCGGACGGCTCGGTGATGGGTAGCCCCGCACCGATGGCCGCTGCCATGGGCTCCTCGATGAGGTAGACCTCGCGCGCGGAGGCGTTCTCGGCGCTCTCACGCACGGCCCGCCGCTCCACCTCGGTGATGCCAAAAGGCACGCAGATGATGATGCGGGGCCGGACCAGCGTGCGGCGGTTGTGCGCCTTCATGATGAAGTAGCGCAGCATCGCCTCGGTGACTTCGAAGTCGGCGATGACGCCATCCTTCATAGGACGGATGGCGACGATGGACCCCGGCGTGCGGCCGAGCATCTCCTTGGCGTCCTTGCCGACCGCCAGAACCCGACGCGAGCCGCGGGCGTCCTTCTGCACGGCCACCACCGACGGCTCACAAGACACAATCCCCTTGCCCTTGACATAGATCAAGGTGTTGGCGGTCCCGAGGTCGATCGCCAGGTCGTTGGAGAACAGGTCGTAGAGCCAGTCAAACACGGTCGGGCGCTGTTATCAGATGATGGGCTGCAAGGCTACAAGCTTTGCGACCTGGCACTGTATCGGACCCTGGCAGGCTTCGCGAATCCCTGGCAACACGCCTCTAATTCAACCGCAATGCGAGTCTTCGTTGACGCAGAGCACCGCATCCATTATGGTGCGACGCCTTTTGCGGCAGCCGCAAACTCTTAATGGTTTCAGGTAGATAGAAAGAATGTCGCTCACCGAGATGCGAAAGAACTCAGGTAGTCTCGTCACCTACCTGCTGTTCGCCATGATCATCATCGTCTTCGTGTTCACCTTCAACACCATCGGTCCGGCCGAAGCGTGTGGGGGAGCCCAGGGGCCCGGCGGGCCCAACGCCGAGCTGGCGGAAGTCGGTGACGTGACCATCGACACGAACAAGCTCGCGCTGGCGGAGGCGCTCATCATCTCCCCGGCCTCGCCGCGTTCGCGCAGCAGCCAGGCGATGCAGCGCAACTTCTTCTACCGGGCGACCCGCTACTACTTCACACCGATGCGGCGTAGCGCGTTCTCCGATTTCGGCGTCGAGGCCTTCGACTTCACGCCGATCAAGGTGGAGAAGGCCATGAACACGCTCATCGAGACCCTCCTGGTCAGTGAAGAGGCCAAGAAGATGGGCTTGTCGGTAAGCAACGGCGAGCTCAAGGAGCGCCTGAGTGGAACCGAGACCTTCGTCGATCCGAAGACCGGCAGCTTCTCCTCCAAGATGTGGGAGGAGTGGGTGCGCCGCGTTCGCACGACGCCCACGCGCATGGAGGAGTTCCTCAAGCAGGAGCTGCTGCGCGAGAAGCTGGTGGCTCTGGTGGTCAGCGGTGTCACCGTCAGCGACGACGAGATGCTGTTCCATCACCGGGCGACCAAGGAGAAGGTCAACGTCGAGTACGTCGAGATCGACGAGGACACCGCCTCCCCGCTGCTCGCCGTTGCCGACGCTGACGTGAAGACTTGGCTTCAGGCCAACCAGGACAAGGTCAAGAAGTACTACGACGACAACAAGTCCAAGTACGACAAGGCCGAGCGCGTCGTGTTCCGCGGCATCCAGTTCCGCGCCCCCAACCGCACGATCATCGCCCGCGAAAAGGACGACAAGAACCGCAAGACCATGCAGTCGGCGCGTGACGCTGCCCGCAAGAAGGCCGTTGCAGCCCTGGCCGAGCTGAACAAGAAGGCGGGGGATGCAGCCAAGGCCGCGACGCCCACGGAAGAGAACAAGCCTGCCGACGCCAAGAAGGATGGGGCCAAGAAGGGCGACGACAAGAAGGCTGCTGACGCCAAGAAGGGCGACGACAAGAAGGCTGCTGACGCCAAGAAGGGCGACAAGAAGGCCGCCGATAAGAAGGATGGGGCCAAGAAGAGCGACGACAAGAAGGCCGCCGATAAGAAGGATGGGGCCAAGAAGGGCGACGACAAGAAGGCTGCTGACGCCAAAAAGGGCGACGACAAGAAGGCTGCTGACGCCAAGAAGGACGACGACAAGAAGGCCGCCGACGCCAAGAAGGCTGCCGAGGCTCCCAAGAAGCCGGCCACGCCGGTCATCACCGAGGACATCTTCGCTTCGGTGGCCAAGGACCAGAGCGACCACGAGTCAAAGGTCAAGGGCGGCCTCTTCGACAAGGGCTACGACAAGACGCAGCTCTCTCGCTACCCGTTCGGCGCTGAGATGGCGGCCCAGGCCTTCAGCCTGAAGGTCGGTGGTACCAGCGGCATCATCGAGGTCAACGACGGCTTCTGGATCATTCACAAGGTCAAGGCCCTGGCGGCCGAGAAGAAGGAGCTGGCGGAGGTCCAGACCGAGATCGCCAAGCGCCTGTACCGCAAGGAGAAGGTGGGGGCGTTCGTGGAGACGCTGGCCAACGACGTGCTGGCCGAAGCCAAGAAGGACCCCAAGAAGAAGCTCAGCGAGGTCCTCGCCGCCGTCAACACCAAGTACAAGGCGGGCGACGAGGGGTTGGACTCGGAAGAGACCGGCATGTTCCCGCGGGTGAATTTCTTCGGCGGCACCGCCGGCAGCATCCCCAAGATCGGGATGAACGAGGAGCTCAGCGCGGCGTCGTTCGCGGCCTCCAAGGACAAGCCCTTGCTGGACAAGGTCTTCACGGACAAGGACAAGAAGAAGCGCTTCGTGGCTCGCTTCATCGACCGGGAGGACGCCGGCGAGATGAAAGCCGAGGACATGAAGGACAACAAGCAGCAGCTGCTAGAGCAGCGGCAGCGGTCCTACTACGCCGCCTGGCTGAAGAACCTGGTCACCAAGGCGCGGGCCGATGGTCGCGTCACCGAGACCAACGATTGGGCCACCCTGGTCACCGACCAGCGACGCCAGTTCGTCGAGGGGGGCGGCAGCCTCGGTGGCGAGGCCAAGCCGGGTGCGCCGGGCGTGCCGGTTCCGGTTCCTGCGGGACAGTAGCGGTGGAGCTCCCCGGCGCGTCTGGTGAAGCGGCGACGCTCACGTGGGCGCTGCCGAAAGGCCGGATACTCGAGGAGGCGTACGAGCCCCTCGAGGCTGCTGGCCTCGACGTCAGCGCTCTGAAGAATCCTGGGCGCAAGCTCGTGGTGCCGCTGGGTGAAGGGCATCAGGGGCTGCTACTCAAGCCCTGGGACGTCGCCACCTATGTCGAGCTCGGCGTGGCCCACATGGGCCTGTGTGGCTCGGACGTGCTGGTGGAGCGGCAGCCCGATGTCTACGAGCTGCTCGACCTTGGGATCGGCGCCTGCAGGCTCTCGGTGGCTCGCCCGGCGGGCGTGACCGACGACACTCCGCGGCAACGGCAGACCCTGCGTGTGGCAAGCAAGTACGTGGCTTCGGCCCGAGCGTACTACGCTGGCCGCGGCGAGCCGGTGGACATCATCAAGCTGTATGGCTCGGTGGAGCTGGCTGCGATTACGCAGCTGGCGGACGTCGTGGTGGATCTCGTGTCGACGGGCAAGACGCTCGCGGAGAACGACCTCGTCGAGACCGAAGTCATCAATCAGGTGTCCACGCGCCTCGTCGTGAACGTGGTGGCCATGAGGGTTCACGGCGAGCGGATTCGAAGGGTCCTGCGCGGTCTCGCCTCCAAGGTCGGCTGAGCCCCTGACTGCGTCAGGTCAATCGATCGCCAAGCCCCCAAAGGAGACGGCAGATCAGGCCTCGCGGTCGACCCGAGCCCACCTGTTTTCGACGGGAGGCTTGCTGTCGCCAAAGAGGTACCCGCGCCAGCCTCTCGGGCACGGGATTCACCTCCCGCGCCCGCCTACGTCCTACTCGGTCTTCTCCTCGACCTTGGCGTCGTCGCCCACCGGCTTGCCGTCCACCTCGAGGATGAAGAACTCCACGCGACGGTTGACCGCGCGGTTCTTGCGGCTGGTGTTGGGCACCTTGGGACGGTCCTCACCGTAACCCACCGCCTGGAGGCGCTTGTCCGCTACGCCGGCACCGATCAGGTAGGTGCGGACCGATTTGGCGCGCTTGCCGCTGAGGCGTCGGTTGTACCCCGCCGAGCCCCGGTCGTCCGTATGCCCTTCGATCCGCAGCTTGGTGATCTGCGGGTACGCGATGAGTACCTGGGCCACCTCGTCCAGCAGCTTGAAGCTCTTCTTCTTGATCTTGGCCTTGGCCGTCGCGAACTGAATCTTGCCCTTGATGGTCACGTACTTCTTGGTGACCTGGACCTTGGCGTTCTTCTTCGGCTTGACGTCGGGACAGCCGTCTTCGTCCTGATAGTTGTTCTTGGTCTCTTTCGACAGCGGACACTTGTCTTTGACGTCCGGGATGCCGTCCTGGTCGTTGTCGGGGTCGGGGCAGCCGTCGAGGTCCTCGAAGCCGTCCATGTCCTCTTTGACCATCGGGCACTTGTCTTTGACGTCGAAGATGCCGTCCTGGTCGTTGTCGTAGTCCGGGCAGCCGTCCTTGTCCTCGAAGTTGTCCTTGTCCTCGGGCTTACGCGGGCACTTGTCATCCTTGTCGAGGATGCCGTCGTCATCGTTGTCGGGGTCGGGGCAGCCGTCGGTGTCCTCGTAGCCGTCCTTGTCCTCCGGCTTCATCGGACACTTGTCCTTGGTGTCGACAATCCCGTCCTTGTCGTTGTCGAGGTCGGGGCAGCCGTCATCGTCCTCGAAGGCGTCCTTGTCTTCCGGAACCTTGGGGCACTTGTCGTCGCTGTCGAGGATGCCGTCGCCGTCGCGGTCGCCCTGCAGCGGCGTGTACGACACACTGAAGAACGCGCGCCAGGCAGGCGCGCCCACGGCGCTTACCAGTCCGGCGCCACCGCCGGCGTTGAAGACCAGGTTGTAGTCCTTCCAGGCATACTGGAGGCCGGCGTCCAGCTCGATCGGGCTGTTGCGCGCTTCAGCAGCCTTCTCCGCCAAGTTGCCCGGGTCCTTGTCTTCGGACAGGCCGAGCGTGCCATAGACGCTGCTGATGATGTGGAGGCCATCCACACCCAGGGGGATCTCGGTGGCGAGGTACCAGCGGAACCCGTATCCGTTGACGACGTTCTGAAGCACCCGCTCGGGACGCATCTGGAAGCCGAAGTTGGCGGCTATCGCAAACTGCGAGTCCTCGTGCCGGTAGTCGATGATGAGCCGCGGCTCGAACCGGACATCGCCGTCGCTGGTGAAGTTGTATTCGTCCTTGCTGCCCGCTGGGATATAGATGTTGGCGGACAGGCCGATGCCGAGCCCGTAAGCCTGGTCCGGGTGCAGGAGCCGCACACGGAGGCCGATACGCGGGTCCTGGACACTGAAATCGCCCGACAGCGGGTTGCTCAGCGCTTCGCTGCTGCTCAGGTCCTGGCTCAAGACCAGCGGCACCATGATGCCGATGTCGAACCAGTCGAACAGGCCCAGGCCCAGCTGCAGCTCCAGCTTGAAGGAGTCGCCGATGAGCGTGTTGACGGTCTCGTTGCCGTCCGCGTCGACACGCCGCTCTTCGATGAGACCGTTGGACACGTGGAAGAACAGCCCGCCCGTCGGATTGAGGTGCGGGATCAGGTCCGTCTTCAGCGTGTTGAGGATCGCTGTGCCCTGCCCGTACTGCGGCTCGAACGGGTCAGCCTGGATGTTGCCCGGCGATTCTGCCTGGGCCGGTGGCGCTGTCACGCCGACGAAAACCATACAGGCGGCCACGAATACTGCCGCTAGCGTTCTACGGTTCCGCTCGAGGTTCACTCGGTTCCCCCTCAGCCTTCTCTGGATTGGTCGACCAGGTGCCAGGCTCCCCCAAAATTGGCCCAACACCCGGTCAACCTATCCCGTCCCCGCCGTCACAGCAAGTAGACGGGGGCACTGTTTGCCACGAGCGTCAGGAAAGCTTCGCTTCCTCGAAGGCCATGAGTTTCCGAAGCTGTGCGCCGACCTGTTCGATGGGATGCTCACGCTCCTCGGTGCGTTGCTGTTCGAACTTCGGCCGGCCCGCCTGGTTTTCGTCGATCCATTGGCGGGCGAAGGAGCCGTCCTGGATGTCTGCCAGCAGCTTCTTCATGGTCTCTCGCGCGTGCGCGTCGATGAGCTTGGGCCCCGCCACGTAGTCACCGTATTCGGCGGTGTCGCTGATGGAGTAGCGCATGTAGGCCAGCCCACCGCGATACATGAGGTCCACGATCAGTTTCAGCTCGTGGAGGCACTCGAAGTAGGCGATGGCGGGGTTGTAGCCCGCGTCGGTCAGCGTCTCGAAGCCGGCTTTGACCAGCGCTGACACGCCGCCACACAAGACCGCTTGCTCGCCAAACAGATCGGTCTCCGTCTCCTCGGCGAAGGTCGTCGTCAGGATGCCCGCACGCCCAGAGCCGAGTCCCGCAGCGTAGCTCAGCGTCAAGGCGTCGGCGTTGCCGCTGATGTCCTGGTGGATCGCCATCAACGCTGGGACGCCGAAGCCTTCGGCGAAGGTCTCACGCACCCGATGCCCTGGCGACTTGGGCGCCACGAGGGCCACGTCCACCTCCGAAGGCGCCTCGATCGTGCCGTACCGAATGTTGAATCCGTGGGCGAACATCAGCATGTCGCCCGGTTTCAGGTGCGGGGCTATGTCGGCCCGGAACAGTGCCGGCTGAGCGGTGTCGGGCGCCAGAATCATGATGAGATCCGCCCACTCGGCGATCTCTGAGGCAGTGCCGATGGTCAGCCCTGCGGCCTCGGCTTTCGCGCGTGACGTGGACGTGGGGCGCAGACCCACCCGCACGTTGCAGCCACTGTCCTTGAGGTTCAGCGCGTGGGCGTGGCCCTGGGAGCCGTAGCCGATGATGCCGATCTTGCGGCCCCGAATCAGGCTCAGGTCGGCGTCGGCGTCGTAGCGGATCTGGGTGGTCTCGGTGATCGTGGTGGTTTCAGGCATGGTGAAGGGTCTCCGGTCGGGTGGCGTGGGCGTTGGAAGGGCTGTTTGTAGCGGGGGTGGCGTGGCGCTGGGTCTCGGCGAGGCCCCGGATCATGCTGACCCGGCCCGTCTGGACCATCTCCTCGATGCCGAACGGTTCGAGCACTTCGAGGAGGCCTTCGATCTTGTCTGGTGTGCCGGTGACCTCGAGCATCAGCGACTGGGCGCCGAGGTCGACGACACGGGCCCGGAAGACCTCGGTCAGCTGCAGAATCTGCGAACGCAGCTCCTGGCTCTCGCAGCGCACCTTGATCAGAGCCAGATCGCGGGTGACCGCGGCGCGATGGGTGATGTCTTCCACGTCGAGCACCTCCACCAGCTTGTAGAGGTTGGCCTCGATGCGGCGCGCCTTGAAGTCGTCGGCCTCCACCACGATGGTCATCCGGGACACGCCCGGCTTGTGGGTGCGACCGACGCACAAGGAGTCGATGTTGTAGGCGCGCCTGCGGAACAGGGACGCGACCCGGTTCAGGACGCCCGGGTTGTCTTCGGTATGGACGACGAAGGTGTGCAGGCTCACGCGTCACCTCCTTGGTGAGCAGCATTGTCGGTGGCGGTGTCAGGGGCGGTTGGAGCGTTCTCCGGGCGGCGAATCATGGTGCTCAGGTCGCCGCCGGCGGGGACCATGGGGTAGACGATGTCCTCGGGCACGACCCGGAAGTCGATGACCGAAGGACCGTCGTGCGCCTGGGCTGCGGCTATGGCTTCCGCCACCTGGGACCGCTCGGTCACGCGCTGGGCGTGGATGCCATGGGCCTGGGCCAGCAGGCAGAAGTCGGGCTGGCCGATGGGGGTGGCCGTGTAGCGCTGCTCGTAGAACAGCTCCTGCCACTGTCGGACCATACCCAGGTAGCCGTTGTTGATGATGGCGATGTTGATGTTGAGGTTCTCCTGGACAGCCGTCGAAAGCTCGCAGGCCGTCATCTGAAAGCCGCCGTCACCGCAGATGACCCAAATCTCGTCCTCACGCTCGGTAAACGCCGCGCCGATGGCGGCCGGAAGCGCGAAGCCCATGGTCCCCAGACCGCCCGACGTCAGCAACGTTCGTGGGTGCTCGTGGGGGTAGTACTGCGCCTCCCACATCTGGTGCTGGCCCACGTCGGTGACGATGAGGGCCGACCCCTTTGTGGACGTCCACAGGTCGGCGATGACCTGAGCCCCGTAGAGTAGACCATTGTCGGGCTGCTCCAGGATGTCGCGTTGCTTGGTGTCGCTGCGCAGTCCGTCGATGGTGGCGTTCCAGTCCGAGCGGGAGCGCTGCTCGAGCTCCGCGAGGATGGCCTGGAGCACTTCGCGGGCGTCGCCCAGCACTGGCACCTCGACCCGAACGTTCTTGTGGAATTCGGAGGGGTCCAGCTCGACGTGGATCTTCTTGGCATTGGGCGCAAAGCGGGACACATCGCCAGTGATCCGGTCGTCGAAACGCATGCCGATGGCCAGCAGCACGTCGCAGGTCTGGATGGCCTGGTTCACGAAGGCCTCGCCGTGCATGCCCGCCATGCCGAGACAGCGGGGGTGGCTGGCCGGGAAGCCCCCCAGGCCGAGCAAGGTGTGGGCCACCGGGGCGTCGATGCGCGCCACGAGATCGAGCAGCTCGGCGCTGGCCCCCGCTTTGATGATGCCCTGACCCGCCAGGATCAGTGGACGCTCGGCGTGGTTGAGCAGCGCGATGGCTTCCGCCAGCTGCGCTGGATCGAGTCCCGGGTTGGGCTGCCGGTGGGGCGGGCGGATCTTCTGGTCGCTGGGGAGCAGCTCGCACTCGCCCAGCTGAGCGTCCTTGCAGATGTCGATCAGCACCGGACCCGGCCGTCCGGACGTCGCGATGGCGAAGGCGTCACGCACCGCGGGAGCCACGTCCTCGGCGCGTGTGATGAGGAAGTTGTGCTTGGTTATGGGGAGCGTCACGCCGGAGATGTCGGTCTCCTGGAACCCATCGGTGCCCAGCAGGTGGGAGGGCACCTGACCGGTGATGGCGACCAGCGGGATGCTATCGAGCATAGCTGTGGCCAACCCGGTGACCAGGTTGGTCGCGCCGGGACCCGAGGTCGCCAGCATCACCCCGACCTGGCCCGACGCGCGGGCGTAGCCGTCGGCCATATGGGAGGCGCCCTGCTCATGACGGACGAGGACGTGGTGGATGGACGGGAAGGCGGTCATCGCGTCGTAGACGGGCATGATCGCGCCGCCCGGGTACCCGAACACGGTGTCGACGCCCTGACGCACCAGCTCCATCCAGAGTGCGTGGGCGCCCGTGATGGTCTGAGGCCGCGGGGCGGCGTTGGGTGTGGGCCCGTCGAAGAGTCGGGACAATTGCAGGTTGCGGGTCATGCCGGTGTTACTCCCAGTCGGTGCGGAGGATGGCGCCGGTGGAGGCGCTCGTGACGAAGGCGGTGTAGCGGCGGAGCCAGCGGCTCGCCGGTCGGGGTTTGTCGGGGTGCTCGCCCTCGTCGGCCGAGAACTCGGCGTCCAGGGTCTGCGCGTCCAGATCGATGTGAATGATGTCGCCTTCCCGAAGGCGGGCGATGGGGCCGCCGGCGGCGGCTTCGGGGCTCACGTGGCCGATGCAGGCGCCGCGCGTAGCACCGCTGAAGCGTCCGTCGGTGATCAACGCGACGCTCTCGCCGAGCCCGGCGCCCATCAGCGCCGAGGTTGGGGCCAGCATCTCCTGCATGCCCGGGCCACCGGCCGGTCCCTCGTAGCGGATGACGAGGACATCACCGGCCGCGATGGCGCCGGCATGGATGGCCGCCACGGCGCTGTCGTGGTCGTTGAAAATACGGGCCGGGCCGCTGTGCTTGCGCATGGAGGGTACGACCGCGGCGGCCTTGACCACCCCGCCTTCGGGGGCGAGGTTGCCGTAGAGCACTGCCAGGCCGCCGCCCTTGCGGTAGGGACGCTCCATCGGCTTGATGACCCGGTCGCCCGTGCGCTTGCCGGCTTCCACCGTTGTCCGGAGGTCCTTGCCGGTAGCGGTCGGCCGGTCGAGGTGCAGCAGGCCCTCTTGTTTGGCGAGCTCACCGAGCACCGCAGGGACGCCCCCCGCCTGGTGGAAGTCGTCCATGTGGTAGGGGCCGGACGGGCTCAGGCGGCACAGGGTCGGCACGTGGGTCGCCATATCGCGCAGGCGCGTCAACGGGTATTCGATGCCGGCTTCACGGGCGATGGCCAGCAGGTGGAGCACGGTGTTGGTGCTGCCGCCCATGGCGAGATCCAACGCGAAGGCGTCGTCGAAGGCGTCCTCTGTGAGGATCTTGCGGGCCGTCAGGTCCTCGGTGATGAGCGACTTGAGCTGGGTGGCGGCCGCCTTGGCCAGCGCCTCGCGCTCCTCGGTGCGGGCGAGCGCCGAACCGTTGTAGGGGAGGGCGAGCCCCAGCACCTCGAGCAGGCAGTTCATGCTGTTGGCGGTGAACAGGCCGCTGCAGGAGCCGCAGGACGGACAGGCGTGTTCTTCGAGACGCTGCAGCTCATCGCCGTCGATGCGTCCGCTGTGGAAGGCACCGACGCCCTCGAACACGGTGGCGAGATCGAGGGCGCGGCCATCGATGGGGTGGCGGCCGGTCGCCATCGGGCCACCGCTGATGAAGATGGTAGGGATGTCGAGGCGCGCCGCCGCCATCATCATCCCGGGCACGATCTTGTCGCAGTTGGGGATGCAGATCATGCCGTCAAAGCAGTGGGCGGTGATCATCGTCTCGACGCTGTCGGCGATGAGCTCCCGGCTCGGGAGCGAAAAGCGCATCCCCATGTGGCCCATCGCGATGCCGTCGTCGACGCCGATAGTGTGGAACTCGAATGGAATCATCCCTGCGGCGCGGATGGCGGCTTTGACCCCGGCGCCAAACTCGGCCAGGTGAGCGTGGCCCGGGACGATGTCGACGGCGCTGTTGACCACCGCAACGAACGGCCGGTCCCAGTCACTGTCGTCGTTGAGCTGCCCGGTGGCGCGCAGCAGAGCGCGATGCGGGGCCCGGTCGGGGCCGCGCTTGATGGCGTCGGAGCGCCGTGCAGCGGGGGGCCTCTCGGGAGGAGTAATCGACATGAAGTTCGGGGTCCTTGTTTTGCGGGGCTGTGACATTCGGTCCAGAAACGCAAAAACCCCGCATCCTCGGGAGGATGCGGGGTCCGCGTGTTCGATGACGTGAGCGTCAGACGTCGTGCGGTCCGTCCCTCCCCGGGAGGTCGGTTGCTACTACTACGACGTTTACTAGTAGGTGGCTCACGATTCCCAGGGTGAGGGTGTCCCGTTCATCGTGTCAAGCGCGTCGGAGTTTTCGCACCAGATCGTGGCCGATGATCGTCTGAAGCGCCGAGCGTATCGTCTCGTTTTCGCTGAGAAAGGTCCGCAGCGCTGCATGCGGCCACGTGACCAGGGTCGTCTCCTGGCCAGCATGCACATCGGCGCCGGGGGGCTGTCCCGTCAGAAAGCTCATCTCTCCGATGAACTGGCCCTCGCCCAGCGCAATCGGGGCTGGCGCGCCGTCGGGCCGCACCTCGACCTCGCCATCAGCGATGAACATCACCTGGTCCAGGGCCTCCCCCTGGGCGACCAGACGCTGGGCCGCCTGGGGGTGTTGCCACTGGGCGAGGGTCATCAGCTGCTGGAACTGCCGCGGGCTCAGGCGCCCGAACGCCATGGCGTGCACCCGGGCCTCGCGAGGAGCCAGGATGACTGGCCGTCGCTCTCGCCAGAGTTTGATGATCTGGTAGATGTTCACGCCGGTGAACAGCACGTTCCAGGCCACCAGCACCAACAGCTGCGGGTCCTGAAGCAGGAAGTAACTGACGAAGAACACCGACGCGACGATGTTGAGTACGCGCAGCCACAGGATGTCCTTGAGGCTAAAGGACACCAGAATCAGCAGGTTTGCGATGTGGACCAGGGCGTCCATCGTGACCTCCACAGACGATGTGGGGCAGGGTTCAGATGACAACGATGGTGTTGGCCTGCTCGACGGAAGCCAAGCGCATGGCCAGAGCAGCCTCCACTACGTCCACGGCGCGCGCGAAGTCGCCGAGGCGCTCGCTGCGGTGCAGGAACGTGACCACCCCTTCGGCGTCGACCATCAGCGCGCCTCCCTGCTGGGCGCCGTCGCCAGCGTGCCCGGTCTGACTGTGTCCGCTGGCCAAGCCTCTCAGCATGTTGCCCAGCGCCCGAAGTCCGATGACCCGCAGCAGGCCGCGGTGTAGTCCCGCGGTCCGGTGGGTCTTCAGCGTCGGGTCGGTCCAGACCCGGAGCCCTTGCTGCGTGTAGGGCTGCAGGCTGAATTTCTCCAGGAAGCGGTCGATGGCGGTGTGTGGACCGCAGCCCACCAGAGTCGGGGAGACCCCGAGCTCTGCCAACTCACCGATACGCGGCGCCAGGTTGGTGACGTTCATGCTGCAGGCGACACATTCGAAGTGGCGGATGAACACCACCAGCGCCGGACCATCCGACCAGGCTTCGCCCAGCGGGTGAGACGCCCCGTTGACGTCCAGGACAACGCACTCTGCCAGCTCGGTCGGTACAGACTGTCCGGTCGCGACCGCGGGCTGGGGCATCGTCTACCTGCTCAGACTCCTACAGCGAGAAGGCGTAGCCGAAGCTGGCCCCCAGGTAGGGCAGCCAGACGTCCTGGCCGGGCGCCGCGAAGTCGTTTTCGTTCATGATCTTCGATACGCCTACCATGAGCCCCGCCTGCAGACCATCCATGCTTCGATAGCGTCCATGGAGCGACATCGTGAACATGTGCGCCGAGGCGACCGTGTCACCGCCGGCAAGCTTGTCTCCGCCCCGCGCCAGACCCCCCAGGTTGGACAAGCCGTCACCGTTGCGGTGATTGCCCACTGCGTAGCCCAGGTTGAGGTCCAGGGCCCCCTGCTCGGCGAACACGAAGCGCGGTCCGAAGGCGATGGCGCCCCGAACACCCTCGACACCCATGCCAACCCCGGCGCTCATGACGAGCATCGGGATGGGGGAGCCTTCAAGCGAGATTCCGCCGACACCCAGCGGTGTACCAGCACCAACGGTGGCATCCAGCGCCAGGCTACGGGCCTTGAACGGCGCGTTGTCGTCCAGGGTCTGTGCGTTGATGGTGGGCTTGGTCTTCCCACCGTCCGCATCGGCCAGGGCCGGAGCAGCAGCGAGGCACAGCAGGGCGGCGATGATGCCTGCAACGGCGCGAGCGGATGTGCGGTTCATGGGCCCTCCTTGCTGACTGAGTCAGCTCAGGGTCCCGCATGAGCAAAATCCGAGCCAGAAACTGAACACGTTCACCGGCGCCAAAGGTCAAGCGGTAGAACGCGATCCCAGCTCTGGGCGAGGCGTCTCTGCAACGCGTTCTAGCGCTCCCGATCGCGCAGAGATGTGCGCGACAAGTGCGCATCACCCTACGCACCAAACGCCTGCTCGGTGGTCGTGCGTGCGGTCGTCAAAACAAAACCGCCCCACGGTGGCACCGTGGGGCGGCTTTGGAGTTCTATCCCGGCACTCCTTTGGAGTTCGGGGCTGGTCTTACTCGTCGAAGACCAGCGTGTATTTGGCGGTGCTCTGGCAGTTGACGTCGCCCACCGAGGACAGGGTCTCGGTCACGACGCCCTCCACCGAGTCTGGGAAGACCTCGGCCTGACCGTCGACGATGCACATGACGCTGACGCCGGTCTCGCCCATGAATTCCATCTCACCAGTGAGCTGGGCTTCACCGTTGACGAGCTGGCCGTCGAGGCCCGGCATGGTGTCGAGCGCCAGGTAGACCTCTTTGTCGCTCATGACCGCGTAGCCGTCGTAGGTCTGACCGTCCCACAACCGCGCCGAGCTGGGGCTGCATGTGGAGCTGATCAGCTCGTAGGTGACCTTGCCGACCCGTACCTCATCCCCAGGCATCATGGTCTTCGGCATCTCCGGGCTCACAGCGCGCACCGAGTTGACTGGCATCGTGCCGAACTCGCACGCGGTCAGTGAAAGAACCGCAGCGGTGGTGAGCAGGAAACGTAGCATTCGATCTACCTCCAGGCGCGATGCGCCGTTCGTCTATGACGACTCGATGCCTTCATTAAGCCGGAGGCGCGGGTCGAAATTCAAGGGGCGGGCCTGCCTGTGGATAATTTTTCTTGTCACACCCTGTGGAAAACTCCACAGTCCGGCGCTATGTGGACGACGACCGCTGTTCTACTGTCGCTGGCTGCGGGGGCACCAGCATCCGACAAACCCGCCCAAGATGCGTTCGAGGCGGCTCTGGTCGAGCACATCATGGTGAGCTGCCCGCATAACAAGAAACCCGACCGCGCGATCGTCGAAGAGCTGATCGCCATCGAGAAGGAGGCGGGCTTCCCGTCCGCCGCGCGTGGCCTGCTGGTCGCTGCCGCCTGCCAGGAGAGCGGCATCCGGCCCAATCCCGGCAAGGGCGATGGCGGCATGTCGATCGGGATGTTCCAGTTCGCCGGCTGGGCCAAAAAAAGCATCCGCAAGTACGCGACCCCGGGCCACAAGGGTGACATCCGCCTGGACTGGCGTGCGTCTGCGCGCTTTTGGTCGCGTCACGTGGCTCGCCAATACGGCCGCGTGTACAAGCACTGCAAGGGGTACCGCGGCTACCGCAGTAAACTCGCGATGCGCTGGGCCAGTGCCAACGCGACCGCGGTCCGTTACCCGCTGTGCGCTCGGCGGCGGCTGGACGGTCGCTGCATCGCCTGGTCGCCCCGATGCTCCAAGCGTGGCACCGGCAAGGAGACGCTGCACTGGCGGACCCGGGCGCGCTGGGCGCGGAAGGTGCATCAGCAGCTGAAAGCCCAGGCAGTCGAGGCAGAGACGCTCAACCAGCAAAAGGCCAAGAAGAAGACCGAGGCCGACGCCGCGATCAAGAAGGCCGACGACATGGCGGCCCAGCCCAAGCCGTCGGAGCCGGACGCCTGAGCGCGGACAGCCCGGAGAATCCGGGGCCCCGGGTATCGGTCGGCGCCGAACTCACGGTGCGGGCGGTCGCGGGCATCCCGATCGTGCGTCCCGGTGACGACCTGGGCCGGCTCGTGGCCGATGCTCTGAGCGACCACGGACTCGCCTCGGGAGACGTGGTGGTCGTGGCCTCCAAGCTGCTCAGCCGCGCCGAAGGGGCCTTCGTGGACCTGGGCAAAGTGGAGCCATCGGAACGCGCCATTGCGCTGGCTAAGGCGGTGGACAAGGACCCTCGATTGGTCCAGGTCATTCTCGACGACAGTGCGCACGTCAGTCGCTCTGCTCCCAAGGTGCTGATCACGCGGCACCGCCTCGGCCACGTCAGCGCCAATGCGGGTATCGATACTTCCAACGCGCGGCCCGCTGATGTCGCCCCCGGGGAGTGGGTTCTTCGGCTGCCTTCCGACCCGGACGCCACCGCCCGCGCGATCCGCGCCACCCTGGAGGCGACGTTCAGCGTGTCTGTGGGGGTGGTGATCACTGATTCTCTTGGGCGACCCTTCCGGAACGGATCCCTGGGCCACACCCTCGGGCTCGCAGGACTTCCGGCGTTGAGTGACGAGCGTGGCGCCACCGATGTGTTCGGGTACACCCTGCAGCATACGTTTGCTGCCGTGGCCGACATGGTGGCCGCGGCCGCCGATCTCGTCATGGGCCAGGGCGGCGAAGCGCGTGGCGCCGCAGTCGTGCGTGGGCTCTGCTTCGAGCCCGACCCCACTGCCAGCTCAGAGCAGCTCCGGCGACCCGCCGATCGCGACCTCTACGCCTAATCGTCAGCGACACGAAGTGGCGCTGATGAGCAGCCTTTTGGAGCCCGAAGGGCGGTCATCCTGACCGCTGACTAGCCGTCCGACTTGGTGTCCCACTCTGCGGCGACCGCCGGGTGGCGCTCCACGCCCCAGGCTTCCTCGAGCCAGACCAGCAGCGAAAGCTCGCCGGTGGCGAACTCGTCGGCGGCGGCCGTGTCGACCAGCATCGTATAAAGGAACTGCTGCGCTTCGGGGCGGACCACCAATTCCACAAGGTCGACGAAGCCCTGATCGTCCCGCAGCTTCTCGTTGGCCATGGCCACGGCCTGCTGGTACGCCGACGGGTCGAACTGCTGCGACAGGGTCAACACGAAGTTGCGCTCTTGCGACGTGATAACATGGTCCATGACCACCATTCGCTGCAGAAGTGCAACAAGCGCCGCGATTTCCGGAACTTCGAGATCTTTGTAGTCCATCGCGGCCCACCTTAGCAGAGCATCTCGACACCCGCACCCCCCCGAGCGTCGGCGCATCGACAGGGGCATATGAAGCTCATGAAGAACCAGACCATTCTCATTACTGGTGCCACCGGATTCCTCGGAAGGGCGTTGGCCCGCGCCCTGGCCGATCGAGGTGACACGGTCCGCGGCCTGTCCCGGAGCGAGCGGGAAGCGAGCCCTGGCGACGCCATCTCCCAGTGGTACCGTTGGAGTGGCGGTACCGACGCCATCCCGGCCGAAGCCGTAGCCGGCGCCGACGCTGTCGTGCATCTGGCCGGCGAAAGCGTGGTCGGGCGTTGGAGCGACGCCAAGAAGCGCCGGATCCTCGGCAGCCGGGTCAACGGCACCCAGGCGGTGGTAGAGGCGATTCGCGCCGCGGGCGACGATGGCCCTCAGGTGCTGGTGTCCGCCAGCGCGATTGGCTACTACGGCGACCGTGGCGATGAAAAGCTGACGGAGACGTCGAGTTCGCCGGAAGGCGACTTCCTGGCGGATGTTTGCCGCGCCTGGGAGGAGGAAGCCACCAAGGCCGAGACCTTGGGCGCCCGCGTGGTCAAGGTCCGGATCGGACTGGTCATGCACCCCGAGGGTGGCGCTCTCAAGGCGATGCTGACCCCCTTCAAGATGGGGCTCGGTGGCAAGATGGGGTCGGGCAAGCAGTGGCAGTCGTGGATCCACCGCGACGACCTCGTGAGCATGCTGCTGTTCGCCCTGGATCGCGATGGGCTGAGCGGCCCCATGAATGCGACCGCGCCGAACCCGGTTACCCAGAAGGAGTTCGCCAAGACGCTGGGTAAGGCGATCGGGCGACCGACCTTCATGCCGGCGCCCGCATTCGCGATTCGAGCTGCGCTCGGAGAGTTCGCCGTGGAGCTGCTCAGCTCCAAGCGCGTTCTTCCGGTGGTGGCTGATGACGCCGGGTTCCGGTTCCAGTTTCCCGACCTCGCCGGCGCCCTCGCCGATCTCGTCGGGAAGAAGCGCGAGGCCGCCTGAGCGCTAACCCTTCACCGCGCCGCTGGTCAGGCCACCGACCAGATTCTTCTGAAGCGCGTAGAACAGCGCCACGACCGGAAGCGAGACCAGGATCGACGCTGCGGCAAAGGGGCCCCAGTCCACCCGGGCTTCGCCGACGTAGCTCTGGACCAGCACCGGCAACGTCATCGACTTCTCGTCCTGCATGAACGTGAACGCCAGGATGAACTCGTTCCAGGCCGTCATGAAGGAGAACAGCGCTGTCACAGCGACGGCCGGCATCGCCAGCGGCAGCATGATGCGCCAGAAGATGGTGAACTGGCTGGCGCCGTCCATGATGGCGGCTTCCTCGAGCTCCTTGGGGATGGTGTCGAAGTAGCCTTTGAGCATCCAGACGCAGAACGGGATGGCGGTGGTCGAGTAGACCAGGATGAGCCCAAGCGAGTTGCTGAGGAGCCCGAACTCCTTGAGCAGCTGATACAGCGGGATGAGCATCAGCACGCCAGGGAACATCTGGCTGACGAGGAAGGCCAGCAGCGCCACGCGTCGTCCGGGGAAGCGGAAACGGCTGAACGCGTATGCCGCAGTCGTGGCCAGGAAGATGCCGACGAACGTGGTGGCGACTGCGATGATGATGGAGTTCCAGGCTTGTTGCCCGAACAGCCAGGAGCCATCCGCCGCGGTGGTCTCGACCACGGTGGCGAAGTTGTCGAAGGAAAACTCCTTCGGGAAGGGGTTCAGGCTCGATGTGAAGCCCGTATTGCCTGGCGAAAACGCGATCCGCATGACGATGAGCAGCGGATACATGGTCACCAGCGTGACCACGATCAGCAGCAGCTGATGCGGCCACTGCTTGCCGGTGACGGTGCGCGGTTCGTTGGCGCTCATTCGAAGGCCCCCGATGAAGCGCGGGTGATGCGGTCGGTGATCACGCCGTAGGCCAGCAGGACCACGAAGATCATGAGGGCGTAAGCGGCGGCGAGGCCGGGGCGCTCGAGGATCCAGAAGGCCTTGTACGCCTCGGTGATGAGGATTTCGGTGTCACCCCCCGGGGCGCCTCGGCTGACCAGGTAGATGACGTTGAACATGTTGAAGGTCCAGATGGTGCCGAGAATGATCGCGGGCACCAGCGCCGGCTTCAGCAGGGGCATGGTGACGAACCGGAACCGCTGGGGCCGCGTCGCGCCGTCGATCTCAGCGGCTTCGTAAAGCGAGCTGGGGATCGACTGGAGGGCTCCGAGCGTGACCACCATCATAAAGGGGAAGCCAAGCCATACATTGGTGGTGAGGTTGGCCAGGAAGTTCGACGTGAACGAGCCGCCGTCGCCCAGCCAGGTCACCTGCTCCATGCCGAACGCGCCGAAGAGCGCGTTCACGGCGCCGTTGGTGGAGTCGAACATGCCGCGCCAGATGAGGGCGGTGATGTAGTTGGGAACGGCCCAGGGAAGGATGAGCAGGACGCGGTAGAGGCCCTTGAAGCGGAGGTCGGGGCGGTTGAGCACCAGCGCCAGGGCCACGCCGATGCCGACATGGAGCACGACGTTGCTGAACGTCCATAGAATGGTGACCCAGAAGGTCTGCCAGAAGTCGGTCTGGGCGGTGTCGGACGGGATCAGGACCTCGGTGAAATGGTCCACACCGACGAAGTCACCCGTCTTGTCGAAGAAGGCGATGCCCACGCCCATGAAGAAGGGGATGAAGACGAGTACCAGCAGGCCGACCACGGCCGGTGCGACGTAGCCGTATGTGCCCGGCTGGTTCCGGAGCCCTCGCAAGAGGTTTGCGAAACTAGGCAGGGAGGCCGCTCCGAGCGCCAGACCGGTGAGCGCGATGGCGGGCCAGAGGCCGGGTACGCCGCCGCTGACAGGGGCGGCGGCGCAAAGGCCCGCTACCAAGCCACCCAAGCCTCGTATCAGCGGGACGTTGGAATTCAGCCGTACCCCGATGAACAACACCAGCCCCGCGATCAGCGCGAAGATAAGGGCACTCCAAAGGGTCGTCCGGTCGTAGGACGACGTCAGCTCCTGTGCCAACACCACGGCGCCGAGGTAGGTCTTGTCCGCACTCACTATGGGGGCGTAGATGACGCCCAGTGGTGGCTTGCCGTCCTGCTGGATGAGGTTGCGGGTGAGCTTGAGCCCGGGCTCCCGTTTCTCCTCGATCTCGGAAGCCAGCTCGGCCGAGCGGTCCATGACCGTCTTGGCCCAGCTCTTTGCTGCCAGGGTCGCTACCCCGGGGTCGTTCCAGTGCAGGTCCAGCATGACCTCGCTTCCGCGAGAGATGCCGAAGTCATCGGTCATGCCCGCCGAGACAATGGTCACCCGGCCGCCAGCGCTCGGCATGGTGGACTTGAGGCGCTGTTCCTCCGGCTTCTGGATGGCACCTCCGACCACCACCTCCTCGGCGAGGGCGCTCGCCGTCTTGGTGAGCGCCGTCAGCTCCGCGCGCTGCAGGTTGCGGACGCTGACGTACCGTTCGATCGCCACCCCGCAGATCCCCAGTACCAGTACCAGCAGCGCAGCTGCTACGGCGTGATAGACGGGGCCGGGCGGCGCCTCGGCACGGGTGACGGGTTCAGGCTTGGTCGGCATGGCTGGCGGGGACCCTAATGAGATTCGGCGCGTTGCGCTACCGCGGACTGGCCCGACCGCGTTTTTGCGGCGATACTCCCCCGCATGCTCGGCCCCACGCTAGCCCTCATCGCCGCAACTCTGGCGGCTCCGACGCCTTCGCCCGCGTGGGATCAGGCGTGCCTGGGCGTGGCCGACTTCTGGCCTGACACCTGCGAGCGACGCTTCGACAACGCCTACCAGCGCGGCCTCTGCAAGGCGGCGCAGGACAAGGCGATGAAGGAGAGCCACATCGTGCTCAAAGGCGTTCGTAAGACCGTGGTCTACAACGCCAAGATGCAGCGCTTCGAGGTGACGGTTCCGGCGCTGATGCAGCGCGACATCCTGATGGGGGCATGCGGTGGCAACGCCTGCGTGTCGCGGGTGGTCGTGTCCAAGTACCTGACCTGGCCTATCCGGAGCGACCAACTGAGGCCAAAGCTCGAAGAGCTCGAGCGAGGCACTGGCTCGCTCGAGCGCGCGTTTACCCGCTTCAACGTTCCCCTGATGGACGTCGGGCGCCCCAAGGAGTTCGAAGAACGGCTGCGCGTGGACGTGATCTTCAAGATTGTGAAGACGTCGACCGGGCGCGATCCGGGACGTCTGGAGGCGCATGCGGTCTATGGCGTGCCCAGCGGGGTGCGGGCTACGTTGCAGGATGGCGTCTGGGCCCGCGAGATTCGGAAGGCGCCCGCCAAGGCAACCTGCGTGATCCCGCCCGAGCTTGGACGGCCGAGCCCGGCGGAGAAGGCGGACGCGAACCGGCGCAAGAAGCGGACGCGCATCACCATCGGTGGTGCAGCGCCGAAGACCTCCAACCCGGTCGATGGGCCGACGCCCAACCGAGCGGCGCCGACGAAGCCTGTCAACAAGCCGAAGACGAGCGGCGGCCTCAACAAGGCGCAGATCGCCGCGACCATCGATCACTACGGTGGCGCCATCCGGGTTTGCTACAACAAGGAGCTGGGCCAGAACCCGAAGCTCGCTGGCCGGTTGACCTATCAGTTCACGATTCAGCCCAACGGCAAGACCCGAGCTGTGAAGGAGACCGACCGGACGCTGAAGAGCGATGCAGTGGCGGAGTGCATCCAGGGCATCCTGGAGGGAATGCGGTTCCCGACGTTCAAGGGCTCCCCAGTGACCATCGTCTACCCCTTTGTTTTCGGGACCTGACGGTCGCTCCTCGCGCGCAGATTCGCGCGCATGAACGGTGGCAATTTGAAAAATATGCCACTTCCCCTTGACGGAGAGATTGTCAGGCTTAGTTTTGGTCCATCGCTGGCAACGGCGATATCCAAAGTCACTCACACCGATGGAGTTCTGTGCGGGCGTTCGCCTGCATCAACGATAACCATGCTTTTCATTCGTAAACATTCCAGCTTGTCCATCCGCCAAGGCCTACGGGCTTTCAGTGCGACGGACGCCCAGGCTCTGCCAGGGTTTGCCGGGGTGTATGCGACTCTCGAAGGTACCTCGAACGCCGCTCACGGCATGCGCGACAACGCGTCCATGATTTTGTGTGCTGGTACCGGTACCGTCGAAGATCCCGCATGGGAGGCCGGCCCGTAGTCTTTCCCTTCTAGAGGAAGGCCATGCGGGCCGGAATCCGAAAGGGTTCCGGCCTTTTTTATTGTCGTTTTCGTGACCTTCATCGGCTCGATATGACGATGTCACTATCGCTGCGTCAATATGCCGGGCGTCACTTCCGGCACATTGTTCGCCCCCAACCCGAGCTGCATCCGCCGCAACAGGCGAGGTGTATCTCCGCGGTCCTTGAAAACCGAATACCAGACGGTCTCGTCGAAGACGCTTTGCAATCCCTGCAGGGCGGCCCCACCCGGTGCTTGCGCCGGCTCGGAGTCGCCCCGCGCCTTCGGCGACGATGGAGCGACGCCGGGTCCGCCGGCCCGGTGTCCGCTCCATCTCTCGAAAGGTAGCTCAAGGGTAGAGCGCAGGTTTGAAACACCTGGCGTTGGAGGTTCGATTCCTCCCCTTTCGGCCATGCCCCTCGTAGCACAATGGTCAGTGCTCCTGAATGTGAACCAGGCGATCACGGTTCGACTCCGTGCGAGAGGCCCAAACGGTGGGACGTATAGTGTGAACAAAGCGGGCTGTAACCCCGTGGCCTCATAAGCCCTGCAGGTTCGAATCCTGCTCCCACCACCAACCCTCTGTGGCTCAATCAGGCAGAGCAAGCGGCTCTTAACCGCGAGGTTGTAGGTTCGATTCCTACCAGGGGGACCAAATACCATAGGTGCCGACGCTCCATCGTCGCACCCCGTGCCCGTGCCCGTGCCCGTGCCCGTGCCCGAGAGGTCCCGCGCATCGGCGAGTCTCGGCCACCGCACACCTCCGTAGCTCAATGGTAGAGCAGGTGGCTTTTAACCACGAGGTTGGGGGTTCAAGTCCCTCCGGGGGTAACGATTTCAATGCTGACCGCATGCTCGAATGGAACGGGCGCCTGTCTACGAAGCAGGAGGTTCGGGGTTCGAATCCCCGGCGGTCAACCAACTCTCTTCTAGTGTATTTGGACGCGTAGCTCAGCGGCGAGAGCATCCGGCTGTTAACCGGACGGTCGTGGGTTCGAATCCCACCGGGTCCTCCAAACACATGATTGCCAGTGGTTTTCGCTGGCTCCATCGGACCGTAGCACAGCTGGTCAGTGGCGCCGTTCTGATAAAGCGGAGGTCGTGGGTTCGAGTCCCACCGGTCCGACCAGACTCTGGGAGTGGCGCTGGGCGCAGTCGAGTCTCCAAAACTCTGCGCGGTAGGTTCGATTCCTACCACTCCTGCCAAACACGTCTGAAGTATGGGCTCGTCGTCAAACGGTAAGACGTCGGTGTCGCAAGCCGAAGATGGAGGTTCGATTCCTCTCGGGTCCACCAGATATGGGGTTGTAGTTCAACGGTAGAACAGTGGTTCGGCAGGCCACCGATGAGGGTTCGACTCCCTCCTTCTCCACCAGACACATTCTCTTCGAGAGCATAGGGGTGTCGGCTAATGGTAAGCCGGCAGGCTTTGACCCTGTCTATGGGGGTTCGACTCCCTCCACCCCCACCAAGACTCCCTGTCCCTTTGGCTCGCTCCATCCGGCGATGGCGTTCGTCTGCAAAGCGATCTGAGCTGGGTTCAACTCCCAGGCGGGCCTCCAATGTGCACGACTGCAGGGTGCACGGCCGATGGCGAGATCCCGTGTCACCGGACTCCGCAAAACGAGTCTAACTCCTGGCGGCTGTGTGACGCGGCCTCGTCCATCACCCCATGCGACTGTAGCTCAAGGGTAGAGCCTCTGGGTGCCATCCAGAAGATCGGAGTTCGAGTCTCCGTGGTCGCTCCAAACACCTCTCTTTGCATGCGGAACTGGCCCAATTGGTAGAGGCGCCGTGTTCAAACCCCGGTTTGTCTGGGTTCGAGTCCCAGGTTCCGTACGATCATATGCGCAACACCAGCATTCGGTTCGCGTTTGATACGTGACATCTCTCCTCGAGAAAGGCGAACCGAACGCTGCGCGTTGCTTGAGCAGCTCTTTGCGACTGTAGCTCAACGGTAGAGCTCCTGGTTTCCACCCAGGCGATCGGGGTTCGATTCCCCGTGGTCGCTCCATGATTTCCATCACTTTCCCCACGACCAAGCCTGCCCCGTATGCAGGACTGGGAGTTTTACAATGACGAACGTCAAGAAGACGCACATCAACATCGGAACCATCGGCCACGTCGACCACGGCAAGACCACCCTGACGGCCGCCATCACAGCACTTCAGGCGGCGCGCATCGGTGGCGAGGCGAAGGCCTTCGACCAGATCGACAACGCCCCCGAGGAGCGGGAGCGCGGGGTGACCATCAACACCTCCCACGTGGAGTACGAGACGGCTACCCGTCACTACGCGCATATCGACTGCCCCGGCCACGCGGACTATATCAAGAACATGATCACGGGCGCCGCCCAGATGGACGCCGCCATCGTGCTCGTGGATGGCTCGCAGGGCCCCCAGCAGCAGACTCGGGAGCACATCCTGCTGGCGCGTCAGGTCGGTGTTGCCGATGTCATCGTCTTCATCAACAAGTGCGACGCGGTCGCTCCTGGTGACGAGGACCTCCTCGAGCTCGTCGAGCTGGAGGTGTCCGAGATGCTCGAGCAGCAGGGCTACGACTCCGCTCCGATGATTCGAGGCTCGGCGCTAAAGGCCCTGGAGGCGCTGCAGGGCGGCAGCCTCGACGACCCCTGGGTCGCCACGGTGGCCGAGCTCGTAGACGCTGTCGACCGGCACGTCCCCGACCCCGCTCGGGACCTGGCGGGCGCGTTCCTGATGCCCATCGAGAACGTGCACACCATCTCGGGACGCGGCACGGTCGTCACCGGCCGGATCTCGCGCGGCACCGTCCGCGTGGGTGACGCGGTGACCATCGTCGGGCTTACCGACAGCACCGAGCCGGGCGGAAAGCCCCGCAGCGTGGTCGTCACCGGCACCCAGGCGTTCCATCGGGACGTGGCGGTGGCCGAGGCGGGCATGAACGTGGGGCTGCTGCTCCGCGGGGTGCGTCGGGACGAGGTCCAGCGTGGCCAGGTCCTGTCGGCCCCCGGGGCGATTCGTCCGCACGCTCGCGGCAGCGCCGAGTTCTACGCTCTGGCGACGGCCGAGGGCGGTCGCGAGCGGCCCTTCAGCGTCGGGTACAAGCCGCAGTTTTTCTTCGGCACGACCGACGTGACGGGGACCATCGTCGGCGTCGACAACGACGCTGGCAGCGTGACCCCCGGTGAGCGGGTCACGATGCACTTCGACCTGCAGCGCGCAGTCGGAGTGGAGCCTGGAATGCGTTTCGCCATCCGCGAGGGTCGGCGAACGGTCGGGGCCGGGCTCGTGACCAAGGTGGCCTAGCGGCTGCCTGATGTTCGGCGGCGGAGGTGGAGCCTGTGGGCTCGCCTCCGCCGGCGGCATCGAAAGACAAGCATGAACGGTACGCCCAGGTAGCCCAACGGCAGAGGCACTGTGGTCAGAACGCAGACAGTGTGAGTTCGAATCTCACCCTGGGTACCAACGTGCTGGGATAGCCCAAATGGCAGAGGCACTGTGTCGAGAACGCAGACAGTGAGGGTTCGACCCCCTCTCCCAGTACCAACCAAGCCCAGGTAGCCCAATAACGGTAGAGGCGCTGTGTTCAGAACGCAGAATGGTGTGGGTTCGACCCCCACCCTGGGTACCAACGGAGTGTGGCGCAGTCTGGATAGCGCATTTGTCTGGGGGACAAAGGGTCGCAGGTTCAAATCCTGCCGCTCCGACCAAATCACGGAACGTAGCTCAGGGGTAGAGTGCTGCGATGACACCGCAGAAGCCGCCGGTTCGATCCCGGCCGTTCCGACCAACCCACGTAAGGAGATAGACTACGGAGACGACGATGAAGATTCTGGCAGTAGACGCGCAATACGATGAGGACGAAGGCACAGCCAAAGTGGGCGGTGTCCTGTTCGACCACTGGGACGCCGCCGAGGCGGTCGCCGAGACGGCCATCACCGTGAGCTCCATCGCTCCCTATGAGCCCGGCAAGTTCTACAAGCGTGAGCTGCCCTGCATTCGTCGCCTGATGGCGGGGCTACATACCAAGCCCGACGTGGTCATCGTCGACAGCTTCGTCGACCTGGGCCCCGAGCGTCCCGGACTGGGGCGCTACCTGTTCGATGACCTTGGCGGCATGACGCCTGTCGTCGGGGTGGCCAAGACCGGCTTCCGAAACGCCCAGCCTGCCGAGGTGCATCGCGGGCGGTCCAAGAAGCCATTGTTCGTGACAGCTGCGGGCATGCCCCTGGGGGATGCCGTCCGCGGCGTCCTCGCGATGCATGGGGAGCATCGCGTTCCGACCCTGCTCAAGCGGGTCGATCACCTGGCGCGGGGCCTGGCGAAACCCGTCAGGTGAGTGGTCCGGGCGCTGCATGCGCGGCGCCCGGCCAATCGGGGTGTAGCTCAGTTTGCGTAGAGCACTGGTTTCGGGAACCAGAGGTCGTCGGTTCAAGTCCGGCTACCCCGACCAATCGAAATCCCTTTCCTCGTTGCGGGTAGCAACGACGTCCTGGCCAGGGTCACGGCCGACCGTCGGGGAGTAGCCAAAATTGGTAGAGGCACTGATATGAACAATCAGCTGATAGCGATCACGCTCTTGCACTCGCCCGCCTCACAGCGGGCCAACTTCTGAGCACACAAGCACACGTTTTGTAGGTTCGAATCCTACCTCCCCGACACTTATCCGGAGGGTCCCGAGTGGCACGGGAGCGTGCTTGGTATGCACGTCGCTGAGGGTGGCTCGTCGTTCAGGGAGCGGAGGTGCCCGGCCCGCTGGCGCGGGCCGGGCACCTCCGGACGATCGATTCGTGACGAGTCCCGAGCGCTGCCCGCCTGACGGCGTGCAGCACTCGGGATCGACTCCCTTCTTCTTGCTCCGGAGGGTCCCGAGTGGCACGGGAGCGTGCTTGGTATGCACGTCGCTGAGGGTTCGACTCCCTTCTCCGGAACCAACTCACATCTGAACACTCTGGGGGTGTGCGCATCTGGGATGCGATCGGGTTGTCTACCCGCTGCAGGTCGGTTCGATTCCGTCCACCCTCGCCAAGTCGGTGTCGCTTAATGGCTAAAGCACTCGCCTCGTAAGCGAGCGATCAGGGTGGCTCGTCGTTCAGGGAGCAGATTCGGCCGCCCCGCTGGCGCGGTCCGGTCGAATCTGGACGATCTATTCGTGACGAGTCCCAAGCGCTGCCCGCCTGGCGGCGTGCAGCACTTGTGATCGACTCCCTTCTCTTCAACCACCACACGTTCTGGGGGTGTGCGCATCTGGGATGCGATCGGGTTGTCTACCCGCTGCAGGTCGGTTCGATTCCGTCCACCCTCGCCAAGTCGGTGTCGCTTAATGGCTAAAGCACTCGCCTCGTAAGCGAGCGATCAGGGTTCGACTCCCTGTACCGGCTCCATGCCAACGTAGCTCAGCGGTAGAGCCCTTGTCTCATAAGCAGGTATGCGGAGGTTCGAATCCTCCCGTTGGCACCACGAAGTCTCGGCGAGTAGCACAACGGTAGTGCCGCAGTCTTACACACTGTCCCGTGGGGGTTCGAATCCCTCCTCGCCGACCAAACTCTGGGGGTATGCGCATCTGGGATGCGAGGTGTCTGTCTAGCACCTGTAGGTCGGTTCGATTCCGTCTACCCTCGCCAAACCGTCTGGGGGAGTGGCCAAACTGGTAAAGGCACTGATTTAAAGCATCAGCGATATACGCAATCACACGCTCATGTCCTCGTCCGTCTGCCCGACGGACCACCATCTGAGCACACAAGCATCTTGTAGGTTCGAGTCCTACCTCCCCCTCGTTCTTCTCTCGCGCACCAGCGCGTCCCTGGAGGGTCAAGCAGATTGGCGACTGCTCCCGCCTCGAAAGCGGGTGAGACCACAAGTCCTTGGGGGTTCGACTCCCTCACCCTCCGCCAGATTGGAAGAGTGGCAGAATTGGTGAATGCACCGGGTTGCTAACTCGGCGGGCGTGAACAACGTCCTGGGGGTTCGAGTCCCTCCTCTTCCGCCAATCACCGAATCGATGACTCTGCGGGTCCCGCCTGCGTATACTCCGGACGCCATGACACAGCTCTCCGAACGCCTCATCGACACCATCCGGGCCTCCATCATCGGCCACGACTACGCCATCCAGACCCCCTACGGTCTGCGCCGCGTGACCTACGCCGACTACACCGCCAGCGGGCGCTGCCTCGAGTTCATCGAGGACTTCATTCGCGACCAGGTCATGCCGCTGTACGCCAACACCCACACGGAAACGTCGGGTACCGGGCTGCACACCACGCGGATGCGCGACGAGGCCCGCGACGTGATCGCCAAGTCTGTGGGCGCCACCGACGACGACGTCGTCATCTTCTGCGGCTCCGGGGCCACGGGCGCCATCAACAAGCTCATCGACGTGATGAACCTGCGCCTCCCCGCCGACCTCGACGCCAAGTACGGCCTGTCGGAGAAGATCCCTGCCGAGGAGCGCCCGGTCGTCTTCATCGGTCCCTACGAGCATCACTCCAACGAGCTGCCGTGGCGCGAGTCGATCGCGGACGTGGTGACCATCGCCGAAGACGCCGACGGTCGTATCGACCTGGCCGAGCTCGAGCGCGCCCTGGTCACGTACAAGGATCGCCCGCTGAAAATCGGCAGCTTCTCGGCCGCCTCCAACGTCACCGGCATCGGCTCGGACACGCGCGCCATCTCGGCCTGCCTGCACAAGCACGGCGCCCTGTCGTTCTGGGACTTCGCCGCGGCCGGGCCGTACGTGAAGATCGAGATGAACATGGCCGACAACGACCCGGACGGGCACCTCCTCTACAAGGACGCGCTTTTCCTGTCGCCGCACAAGTTCATCGGCGGCCCCGGCACACCGGGTCTGCTCGTCGCCAAGAAGAGCCTGTTCACCAACAAGGTGCCGGCCTGCCCGGGTGGCGGCACGGTCGCTTACGTCAACGACAGCGAGCACACCTATCTGGACGACCCGGTCCATCGCGAGGAAGGCGGGACACCCGATATCATCGGCTCCATCCGCACAGGCCTCGTTTTCCAGCTCAAGGAAGCGGTGGGCTACGAGGCGATTCGGGACCATGAGCACGCGTTCATCAAGCGCGCCATCGCGTCCTGGTCGGACAACCCGAACATTCGAATCCTCGGCAACAAGAACGCGTGGCGGCTCAGCATCGTCAGTTTCGTGCTGCGCCACGGTGAGAAGTACCTCCACCACAACTACGTGGTGGCGCTGCTCAACGACTTGTTCGGCATTCAGGCCCGCGGCGGCTGCAGCTGCGCAGGCCCTTACGGGCACCGGCTTCTGGGCATCGACATCACCACGTCGAAAGAGTTCCAGCGCGAAATCCTGCGAGGCTGTGAAGGCATCAAGCCCGGCTGGGTGCGCGTGAACTTCAACTACTTCATCAGCGACGAAGTTTTCCAGTACCTGCTGGACGCGGTGAATTGGGTCGCCGAGCACGGCTGGAAGCTGCTGCCCGACTACGCCTTCGAGCCCGACACCGGATTGTGGCGCCACCGGGGTGGCTTGCCGGATGCCGCGATGAAGTTCAGCTACCTGTCGTACCGCACCGGTACATTGGAGTACCGGACCCGCACGGCCACCGAGCCGGAGTGGGCGGTGCAGCAGTACATGGAAGAGGCTGACCACATCCGCGACCGCGCTCTGAAGCGGTACGAGGCGACGGTGGTCAACGACCCGAACCTCTCGGACGACTTCCAGCATCTGCGCTGGTTCCCGCTGCCGGGTGAGGTGCTCAGCGAGCTCCAGGGCAAGAACGGCTCGAGCGAAGACAGCCGCAACCCGATTCATCTGCGGTCCGCTCGTTAGGTTGCGTATGCAACTGAGTGCCCGTGCCCGTGCCCGTGCCCGTGCCCGATTCTCTTCAATGGGGCAGGTGAGCAGGTCCGTCGCAGGGCTTCGCTGGGGCAGTTGCGGAGGTCCGTTGCAGGGCTTCGATGGGGCAGTTGCGGAGGTCCGTCGCATCGTAGGACGATCTCATTCGCCCCCCAACCCCCCCGCTGGGGGGCTTCCGCCCCCCTTCGGGGTGGCACCTTCGCTCGGTGCTCGTCGTCGCAAGCTCCTCCTGCGCTGTCGCTACGGGCCATCCGACGGAGTCGGATGCGGATTGAACGCGCGGCGCAGACCTCACGTAGGCGGAGATCACTTCCGCGGGCGGGACTCAGCGATCGAGTC
>JGI12316J15309_10003422_pt1 | contig 195414 bp, 176 predicted proteins | sample MarCyaLeptolynsp_FD_15309 | JGI IMG/M metagenome (IMG submission 15309) | reverse complement strand
TCTTGGAAGCCTACCGGGCAGGAGCCGTTGCGCCGGCGATGCAGCGCATCGGCAAGGGGCGGCGACGCATCCGGAAGGTTTCCAAGAAGACCGAAAGCGGCGTATCCGGGTTTCTGGACGGCGTCACGCCGCGCTTCCGATGCCTCCAGCATCGCTGCGCCCGGCCTTCCTGGCCAGAAGACCGGATACGGCGTCTCAATGGGTCCGAATTAAGGCGCGAGGCTCTAGCCGGAGAGCGGAAAAGAAAAGGGCGGCTCAAGGCCGCCCTTAACATTTATCGAACGCGTCTTGCGCGGTCTATGCGGCCGCGACGGCCCGCTTCGCCATCACACCAATCAGATGCGCCCGGTATTCGGGGCTGGCGTGGATGTCGCCGTTGAGGCCGTCAGCGGAAACCGACACGCCGGCAATCGCGTCCGCGGCGAAGTTGCCGCTGAGCGCCGCTTCCATGTCGGAAGCCCGGAATACACCGTCTTCGCCCGCGCCGGTTACCGCGACCCGGGTGCCCGCCGGGCCGTTCGACACGAACACACCGACCAGGGCATAGCGGCTGGCCGGGTTCGGGAACTTCATATAGGCGGCCTTTTCCGGCACCGGGAACCGGATGGCGGTGATCACTTCATCCTCGTCCAACGCGGTGTCGAACATGCCGGTGAAGAAATCGTCGGCCGACAGTTCGCGCTTGCTGGTGACGACCGTGGCCCCGAGCGCGACCAGGGCGGCGGGATAGTCCGCCGCCGGGTCGTTGTTGGCGATCGAGCCGCCGATGGTGCCGCGGTTGCGGACCTGCGGGTCGCCGATGCCGTCGGCCAGCGCCGCCAGAGCCGGGATCGCGCCTTTGACCTCTGCCGAGGCGGCGACCGCCGCATGCGTGGTCATGGCCCCGATGGTGACCGTGCCGCCGTCGGCGGAAATGCCGGCCAGATCGCCGATCCCGCCAAGGTCGACAAGGTCGCTGGGCGAGGCCAGGCGCTGTTTCATCGTCGCCAGAAGGGTCATCCCCCCGGCCACCAGCTTACCGTCGTCCGCACCGGCGACCGCACTGGCGGCGTCGGCGACGGAACCCGGTTTGTGATAGTTGAACTCGTACATTCTATTGTCTCCTCAAGAAGGCCCTGCCGCTTACTCGGCGGCCATGGGCGCCTTGGCGTCCTGGATCGCCTGCCAAACCTTTTGCGGTGTGGCGGGCATGGAGATGTCGGTGACACCGTAGTCGCCGAGCGCGTCGACGATGGCGTTGATGACAGCGGGCGGAGAGCCGATGGCCCCGGTTTCGCCAACCCCTTTCACCCCAAGCGAGTTGTGCGCACACAGCGTCGTCTCGTTGGAGGTGCTGAAGTTGGGAAGATCGTCGGCACGCGGCATGGTGTAGTCCATGTAGGAGCCGGTCACCAACTGGCCGTTATCGTCGTAGACACAGCCTTCCAGCAAGGCCTGGCCGATACCTTGCGCCAGTCCGCCGTGGGTCTGGCCGGCCACTATCATCGGGTTGATCACCCGCCCGACATCGTCGGACGCCGTGACACGGTCGATGGTGACCACGCCGGTATCCGGATCGACCTCGACTTCCACGATGTGGCAGCCCGCCGGATAGGTGAAGTTCATCGGATCGTAGAAGGCCTGCTCCTCCAATCCCGGCTCCAGCGTTTCGTGCGGGAAGTTGTGCGGCACGTAGGCCGTCAACGCCACCTCGGCGAACGCCATTTCCTTGTCGGTGCCGGAAACGGTGAACTTGCCGTCCTTGAACTCGATATCCGCTTCGGCGGCTTCGAGCACATGGGCGGCGATCTTCTTCGACTTGTCGACGATCTTGTTCATCGCCTTCATCAGCGCTTCGCCGCCGACCGCCAGCGACCGGGACCCGTAGGTGCCCATGCCGAACGCCACCTTGTTGGTGTCGCCGTGGCTGATCTCGACCTGATCCAGGGGCAGGCCCAAGGTCTCGGAAACCAGCTGGGCGAAGGTCGTTTCGTGACCCTGGCCATGGCTGTGGGATCCGGTGAAGACGGTGACCGACCCGGTCGGGTTGACCCGGACGTTCGCACTTTCGAACAGACCGGCCCGCGCGCCGAGCGATCCGACAACCGCCGACGGCGCGATGCCGCAGGCTTCCACATAGGTGGAGTAGCCGATCCCGCGGAGTTTGCCGTTCGCCTTGGACGCGGCCTTGCGGGCCTCGAACCCGGCGACGTCCCCGCCCGCGACGGCGGCATCCAGGGTCGCATCGTAATCGCCGCTGTCATATTGCAGGGCGACCGGGGTCTGGTACGGGAAGGCGTCTTTCGGAATGAAGTTCTTCCGGCGGATTTCCTCCTGCGACATCCCCATTTCGCGCGCGGCGCGGTCGACCACCCGTTCCAGCAGGTAGGTGGCTTCCGGCCGGCCGGCGCCGCGATAGGCGTCCACCGGCGCGGTGTTGGTGAAGATCGCCGTTACGCCCGCATAAATGACCGGTGTCGTGTAGACGCCCGCCAGAAGCGTTGCGTAGAGGTAGGTCGGCACACAGCTTGCGAAAGTGGAGAGATAAGCCCCCATATTCGCCTTTGTGTTCACCTTCAGCGCCAGGAATTTGCCGCTTTCGTCCATCGCCAGTTTCACATGCGTGATGTGGTCGCGACCATGGGCGTCGGTCATGAAGCTCTCGGAGCGCTCCGCCGTCCACTTGATCGGCCGGCCGACCTTGGGTGCGGCCCAGGTGACGATGGCTTCTTCGGCATAATGATAGATCTTGGAGCCGAATCCGCCGCCGACATCGGGGGCGACGATCCGAAGCTTATGTTCGGGGATCTGCAGCACGAACGCGCCCATCAGCAGCCGGATCACATGCGGGTTCTGGCTGGTGGTATAGAGCGTGTATTCCCCGGTCGCCTGATCGAACGACCCGATGGCCGCGCGCGGCTCCATGGCGTTCGGAATCAGCCGGTTGTTGACGATGTCGATCTCGGTCACGTGGTGTGCGCCCGCAATCGCGGCATCGACTTCGCCTTCGTCGCCCAGTTCCCAGTCGTAGCAGAGATTGTTCGGAACATCGTCATGCACCGAGGTCGGGTTCGACAGCGCCGTGTTCATATCCACGACCGCCGGATGTTCGGTATAGTCCACCTCGATCAGTTCGGCGGCGGCTTTCGCTTCGGCCAGGCTTTCGGCGATCACGACGGCGACCTGGTCGCCGACATGCCGGACCTTGCCCTTGGCGAGCGGCGGATGTTCCGGTTCGGCCATCGGCGAACCGTCCTTGTTGTTGACCTGCCAGCCGCAGGGCAGGGACCCGACTTCCATATCCGCGCCGGTGAAGATCGCCACCACGCCCGAGGCGGCGGATGCCGCCGCCGTATCGATCGAATTGATCGTCGCATGGGCATGCGGGCTGCGCAGGATGTAGGCGTAGGTCTGACCCGGCTGGTCGATATCGTCGGTGTAAGTACCGCGTCCGGTCAGGAAGCGGTAATCTTCAAGGCGCTTTACCGAGGCGCCGATACCCGTCTCACTCATCTCGTAGAACCTCCCTGGTTCATCGCCGGCCGCGCGCTTGTGCGGTTACTCGGCCGGACTGATACGCAAAGGAGCGGCCTTACATGTTGGCCGCGCCCTCTTTGATCGATTTGACGATGTTGTGGTAGCCGGTGCAGCGACAGATGTTGCCTTCCAGCCACTCGCGGATCTCGCCTTCCGACGGGTTTTTGTTGTTGTTCACCAGATCGATCGCGCTCATCACCATGCCGGGCGTGCAGAAGCCGCATTGCAGACCATGGTTGTTGCGGAACGCCTCCTGCATCGGATGCAGGGTCTCGCCGTCGGCCAGGCCTTCGATCGTGGTCACGTCCGCGCCGTCGGCCTGAACCGCCAGCATCGAACAGGATTTCACGGATTGCCCGTCGACATGCACGACGCACGCACCGCATTGGCTGGTGTCGCACCCGACATGGGTTCCGGTCAGTCGCAAATTCTCTCTGAGGAATTGAACGAGTAGCGTCCGGGCTTCGACGTCGCCCGAGACAGCTTTACCGTTCACCGTCATGGAAACGGTCGGCATGCTTCACCCTCCCTGGTTGGTTAAGCTTGAAAGTTCGAATTGTAGTGAATCGTTCCCGATTACTATTGGCACCCTGCGATTTTTATCCATGCGTATGGATACGATGGCTTATTTACCAATGAGTGTGATCCGCCGCCGAAACTAAATCAACCCCGATGGGGTTGTGGCTTGATGACGCTTTTCCCTGCATGCTTTCAAAGCCGAAGATCATGATTTAGCGTACGCTTTTGGATTGGGGAGGGAAAAGGCGCGGCATGGCGGCGAAACCTGCCAACACGACATCCCTGGGCCGCCGCAGGTTGGGAGCGGCGTTCCTGTTCCGGCTTGCCCTGACCATCGCGCTCTACGTTCTCTACGAGCTTTGGTACGACCTGGTCCCGGCGGCCGACCGCAACCTCCCGGACTCGGTGGCCGGCATCCTCGAACGCATCGTCGGCGTGTTGATGTTCCTGGCCGGCGCCATGACGCTGACCTATGCCTTGCGGCATTTCTTCTGGCACGGCTGGGTAGAGGCGAACACCGACACGCAAGTCCCCAAACTGCTGATCGACATTTCGTCCTTCTCGGTCTGGCTGGCGGCCATCGTCACCGCGCTCAGCGTCGTGTTCGATGTCTCTGTTTCCGCGTTCCTGACCACGTCGGGCATCGTCATCGCGGTGATCGGCTTCGCCCTGCGCTACCTGATTTCCGACGTCTTCACCGGGATCGCGCTGGGGCTGGAACGGCCTTTCAACATCGGCGACTGGATCGAGCTGGAGGACGGCACGCTGGGCAAGGTCGTCGAGATCAACTGGCGGGCCACCAAGCTGATCACCAAGATGGAAACCGCGGTTGTCGTTCCGAACACCTTTTTGGCGACCCGTCCGTTCACCAACTACAATTGGCCGGAGGATTTCTTCCGTCACAGTTTCGAGATCGTCCTGGATTACGATGTCACTGCCCACCAGGCGGAACGGATTCTGCTGGCTGCCGTGAATCAGGCGACGGGCGACATGGGCATCCCGCGCAAGCCGGACCTGCGCATCCGCGAATACACGCCGCGCGGGACACGCTGGGAAGTGCGCTTCTGGTGTCCCGAACATCAGGATCTGGAAGGCCTGCAGTACAAGGTCAGGCGCTACGTTCTGCGGAACCTTCATTTCGCCGGCGTGAAAGTCCCGCGCGAGAAACTCGAACTGTTGGATGCGACCCATCCGAAAGCGGTTCACAATCCGGTCAAGCGGGACGTCACGTTTTTGCGCGACGTGCATTTGTTCGACAGCATGACGGATGACGAGCTGGAGCAGTTGCGCAACCGGATGGACGAGCGCCTCTGTCTGATGGGCGAACCGATTGTCGAACAGGGCGAGGACGGCGATTCGCTGTTTCTTCTGCGGGAAGGTTATCTCGATGTTTTCATCGAAAACGAGGATGGCGAACGCGTGATGGTCGGCCACCTTCTGCCCGGTTCCTTCTTCGGCGAGATGTCGCTGCTAACCGGTGCGAAGCGCGCCGCCACGGTCATCCCCAGCGTCGATGCGGATGTGTTCGAAATCTCAAAGGAACATGTCCGCTCCTTCCTGGAAGGGAGCGAGGATCTGGTGCGCCAGTTGAGCCTGGCACTAGCCGAACGCCAGCTCCAGAACGACCGCGCGCTGCTGGCGGTGCCCAAGGAACAGATCGCCGAACAGACGAAGACAGCCGCCGACCGTCTGTTCGCCAAGATACAGAGCTATTTCGACCTGATGCACTAAGGCCCTTGTCGGGCCTCTCCACCGGAGGCCGCAGCGCGGCCTATTGGAAGCCGTAGACCAGCAAGGCAGCCACGGCGATCACGACGATGATCCATATCCGTGGGCTAAGACCTTTGCGTTGAGCCGTTTCCTCAACCGCTTCCGTCGCCGCCTTGGCGGCGGCCGCCGCATGATCGGCCGCAGGGGCTTCGGCGGTTTCGGCCGGGGCCGGTTCCTCGGCTGCCGCCGGTGCGGTGACGGGGGCGGCGACCGGGGGCGCTTCGGGTTCCGCCGCGGCGGCCGGTTCGCTTGCCGTTTCCGGCGCGGGCGTTCCGGTCCGCGCGACAACTTCCTCGCTGAACTTCGCGAAGAAGTCTCCGGCCATTTTCTTCGCCGTCGAGTCGATCAGACGCGAGCCGATCTGGGCCAGCTTGCCGCCGACATTGGCATCGACCTCATAGGACAGAACGGTTTCGCCGCTATCCTCTGCAAGCGATACCTTAGCGCCGCCCTTGGCGAAGCCGGCTGCGCCGCCTTTCCCTTCGCCACTGATCGTATAGCCGTTCGGCGGGTCGATATCGGACAGCGACACTTCCCCTTTGAACTTGGCCTTGACCGGGCCGACCTTGGCTTGGACGGTTGCCGAGAAACCAGTGTCGGAGGTCTTCTCCAACTCCTGACAGCCGGGGATACTGGCCTTCAGGACTTCCGGATCGTTCAGGGCTTCCCAAACCGCCTCGCGCGGCGCGGGGATACGCTCTTCACCTTTCATGTCCATCGGTCGGCTCCTTTCCCTCTGTGCCGGCATTCATTCTGCGGCATATTTTCACGCTGACGATTTAGGGGCGGCACCCACACAAAGCAAGCCGACCGCAGCCGCGCGCAGGGCGGGCTGCGGCGGTGCGTTAGCCTGAGTGACTAGGCGGCTTTCCGGCCTTTGTTCCGGCGCGGGCCCTTCCAGGTCTTGCCCCGGTTTTCGTTGGCCGCGCCCTTCGGACGTTTGCGGCCCTGTTTGGCGGCGTCGGGCGCGCGGTCGTCGAGAGCCCGCGCCGTCTGGTCGCCAAGCAGCTTTTCCTTGCGGGATTGGGCGTCCTGTTCGCGGGTTTGCGTTTGCTTCGGACGTTCGGCCTTCCGGTCGCCGCCCTGGGCCTTGCCGTCCCGTTTCGCGCCGCCGCGTTTCTTTCGCCGTTGCGGCGGCTTTCCGGCGGATTTCCCCGCCGGGCGCGTTCCGCTTGCGGTGTCGATTTCCATACCCAGCAGCTTCTCGATCTCGCGAAGCTGAGACACGTCCTTCGGGGTGCAGAAGGCGATCGCTTCGCCTTCCGAGCCGGCGCGCGCGGTGCGGCCGATCCGATGGACGTAGTTTTCCGGGACGTCCGGCAAATCGTAGTTATAGACATGGCTGACGCCCGGAATGTCGATGCCGCGGGCGGCGACGTCGGTCGCTACCAGCACACGGATCGATCCATTCTTGAATGCCTTGATGGCCCGGTCGCGCTGACCCTGGCTTTTGTTGCCGTGGATCGAGTCCGTCGCGAAACCGAATTTCGACAGGCGCTTCATCAGGTTTTCCGCACCGTGTTTGGTGCGCGCGAAAACCAGCGACAGATCCTGCGGCCGCTCGGACAGCGCATCGCGCAGCATGCTGACCTTCTCGGGTCCCTGCACATAGTGAACGGACTGCCGGATCTTGTCGGCGGCGCGCCCGGCGCGGGCGACTTCCACCCGGACCGGGTCGTTCTGATAGGCCGCGGACAGATCGGCGATCTGCTTCGGCATGGTCGCGGAGAACAGCAGCGTCTGGCGCGGTTTCCCGACCAGCGGGGCGATCTGCTTCAAGGCGTGGATAAAGCCCATGTCGAGCATCTGGTCCGCTTCGTCGAGCACCAGGAACGTGGCCTGGTCGAGGAAGATGGTACGGCGCTCCAGAAGGTCGATCAGGCGCCCTGGGGTGGCGACCAGAATGTCGGTGCCGCGCTGCAGGGTCTTGATCTGCGCGCCGATGGAGGCGCCGCCGACCACGGTTGCGACCCGAAGCGGCGTGCCGCGCACGAAATCGCGCAGGCTGGCTGCGATCTGATTCACCAGCTCCCGCGTCGGGGCCAGGATCAGCGCCTTGCAGGTTTTCGGGGCAGGACGGCCGCGCAAGGCAAGCAGATGCTGCACCAGGGGCAGACCGAAGGCCGCTGTCTTGCCGGTGCCGGTCTGCGCCAGGCCCATGACGTCCTTGCCGCTCAGAACAAGCGGGATGGCGTCTTGTTGAATAGGAGTCGGGGTCTCGTATCCCAATCCGTGAAGGGCCTTCAGGATTGGCTGGGCGAGCCCCAGATCTTCAAACGTACTCAAAACTCATACCTTTCAAAAAAAACCGATTGCGGGGCGGCCCGCCGAATACGCGAACGCGCGCCCCAGGGCCGCGCCTTTCCCGGTGCGGTCCTCGTGCGATTTGGTTGCGGTCTTTCTCGCCCCGGGACCGGATTGTCCGAAAAGGGCCGCAAGACCGTCAGAACCCCGCGTGAAATGGGAACTTGGTTTATGGGGGCGCCGTGATCCGGCGCCGTCGTTTCGATAGTTGTCTGCACCGGCAACGGAGAGCCGCTTCTTTCGGTCCGACGGTGCTGTCGGGGCGGCCAGGGTGCGGGCCGATCACGCGTCGGCCAACTACTATGGGAGGGGATATCGGGCGGATTTGTCCGTAAGTCAAGTGCTTACCGCAGCGCACACCGATGGTTGACCGTTTTTCGGTTTGAATTTTCAAGCGCCGCCTCTTTGCTTTTCGCAGCGGATCACGACAGACTGCCGGGCGAAACGTGGACATCTCCATGAGCGGTGGAGGGGGCGGGCGCTCTCATGACGGCGACGGTGGTCGATTCGGTGGTGGATGTGGCGCTGTGGTTCATGGACCAGGCCCGGCGTCAGGATGAGTATCTGCAGCCGCAAAAGCTGCAGCGGATACTCTATATCGCACAAGGGTCCTACGCGGCCCTGCACCACGGTCGAAAGCTGATGCCGGCCATGTTCGTGGCCGGAGAGACAGGTCCCCAGGATCCCAACGTCCACCGCCTGTTCGAGAACGGCCGGCCGAGCAATCTGGGCGAGCCGCATATACCGGTCGAGGTGGTGCATTTCCTGGACACGATGTGGCGGCGCTACGGTCATCACGCGACCGACTATCTGAACCAGCAGATCAAACATCACGACATCTATAGCCGTGCCCTGAAGAAAGGCCTGAACGAGGAGATCCCCTTTCCGGCGATGGTCCGTTTCTTCACCCGCAAGGAGAAGCGCGATGTGGAAAAGGTGAAGACCGCCGATGGCCGGATGCTGGAGAAATGGACTCCCGCGCCTGCGGCGCAGCGCATGAAACCGCCGGGTTAGGCGCGCGGCAATGCATCACCGCATCGGGAATTGAAGTTTTCGCCTCGCTTGCGATACTGGAACGGGTGTCGGATGGGTCGTCCGCACGGGACAGGGGAGAGTGGCCGCATGGATCGGCGCCGTTTTACACTAATCATGCGATATGCCGCAGGCGCCTGGTCGGCGCTGCTGGCCATTTCACTGCTGAGCGGCCAAGCTTATGCCGCGGGCGGCGGAGACCTGCATCTCGACGGGGCAAGTATGGGGCTGGCCTGGGTTATTCCCTTCGCCGGCATTCTGCTGTCGATCGCGATCTTCCCGCTGGTCGCGCCGAACTTCTGGCATGCGCATTTCGGGAAACTCTCCGCCTTCTGGGCGCTGAGTTTCCTGGCGCCGTTTACCCTGGTCTACGGGTTCTCGCTGGCGCTGTTCGAACTGCTGCATGTGCTGTTCCTGGAATACATCCCCTTCATCATCCTGCTGCTTTCCTTGTTCACCGTGGCAGGCGGCGTCCGTCTACGCGGCAAGCTGGTCGGCACCCCGCTGGTGAACACCGGCATCTTGCTGTTCGGCACGGCGATCGCCAGCTGGATGGGGACGACCGGCGCGGCCATGCTGCTGATTCGGCCGCTAATCCGCGCGAACGAAGGGCGTAAGCACAAGGTCCACACCATCGTCTTCTTCATCTTCCTGGTCGCCAATATCGGTGGGTCGCTGACCCCGCTTGGCGATCCGCCCCTGTTCCTGGGTTTCCTGAAAGGCGTTTCCTTCTTCTGGCCGACCACGCAGATGTTCCTGCCGATGTTGATGGTCTCGGTGATCCTGCTGATCATGTATTTCGCGATGGACAGCTATTTCTTCCGCAAGGAAGACGCCGACGGGCTTGAGGACACCAGCGACGAGCCCGATGGGCTGCAGCTGGAAGGCAAGGTGAACATCCTGCTGCTGGGCGGCGTGATCGGCGCGGTGCTGATGAGCGGGGTCTGGAAACCCGGTATCGAATTCACCGTCTATCATGTCCACGTGGAACTCCAGAACGTGCTGCGCGACGTTTCCCTGGTGGGGATCGCGCTTTTGTCCCTGCAACTGACGAACAGCGCAAGCCGCACGGCTAACGGGTTCACTTGGTTCCCGATCCTAGAAGTGGGCAAGCTGTTCGCGGGCATCTTCATCACCATCATTCCGGCCATCGCCATTCTCCGCGCCGGGACCGAAGGCGCGTTGGAGCCGATCGTCGCCCTGGTCAGCGAGGACGGGCAGCCGGTGAACATGATGTATTTCTGGATGACCGGTATTCTCTCCAGCTTCCTGGATAACGCGCCGACCTATCTGGTCTTCTTCAACACAGCCGGGGGCGACGCCCAGGTGCTGATGACCGAGCTGGCGCCGACCTTGCTGGCGATCTCGGCCGGGGCCGTTTTCATGGGCGCGAACACCTATATCGGGAACGCGCCGAACTTCATGGTCCGGTCTATCGCCGAGGAACGCGGCATCCCGATGCCGAGCTTCTTCGGCTACATGCTTTGGTCCGTTGTGCTGTTGATCCCGCTCTTCGTTTTGGTGAGTTTCGTTTTCTTCCTGTAGCGGCGACAAGGGCTTTGCCATGACAAGTTTCGACGACCTCTGGCGGGCGCGTTTCGGCGGCGCTGCTCCCGGCGAACCGGCCGAGGACGATCTTCAACGCCTGCAAGGTTTCCTGGCGCGGCGGTCGTGCCGCTCGTTCAAGAGCGACCCGATCGACGAGACCCTCTTGGCGGCCTTGCTAGCCTGTGCGCAATCGGCCCCGTCGAAGTCCGATCTGCAGCAGTATTCCATCCTGGTGATCGACGATCCGGCGATCCGCGCGGCGATGCAGGACTGGTCGTCTTTCGACCCATGGATCGCGGACGCGCCATTGTTCCTCGTGTTCTGCGGCGACCTGCGCCGGCAGCGCCGGATCGCCGCCCTGCGCGGCTACGAGCACCGGAACGACAATATGGACACCTTCATGAACACCGCTGTCGATGCGGGGATCGCGCTGGCGACTTTTGTTGCCGCGGCAGAGGCGGTGGGGCTGGGCTGCTGTCCGATCAGCGTGGTGCGCAACCATATCGACGAGGCCTGCGCGCTGCTGGGCTTGCCGGACGGCGTCTATCCGGTGGCCGGACTGGCGCTCGGTTGGCCTGCCCGTGACGGTTATGTCAGCATGCGGTTGCCGCCGGCGGCGGTCGTTCATCGCAACCGCTATGACGACGAGGCTTTCGAGGCGAATATCGACGGCTACGACCGGGCCCGCCACGCGGTCTATGCGATCCCGCCGGAAAAACAGCGGCACCGGGACAAGTACGGGACGGCGGATATCTGCACCTGGTCGGAAAACGCCGCGCGCCAGGAATCGGTGCCCGAGCGCGATGGGTTCCGGGCGTTCCTGAAACGGCACGGTTTCGCGCTCGATTGAGCCACGCGGACTGATGGAAAGAGGGGAAGGACGATGCGGCGTCTTCTGATCACCGGCGCGGCCGGCGGGCTTGGGACCATTCTGCGCGACGGGCTGACCGGCTGGGCGGACTTTCTGCGCCTGAACGATATCGCGGAAATGCCGGCCGCCGGGCCGAACGAAGAGGTCGTGCAGGGGGATCTGGCGGATTTCGATCTGGTGAAGTCGCTGGTGCGCGACATCGACGGGATCGTCCATCTGGGGGGGATCAGCAAGGAAAACACGTTCGAGAACCTTTTGGATTCCAGCTTCCGCGGCACCTATCACGTGTTCGATGCGGCACGGCAGGCCGGCAAACCGCGCATCGTCTTCGCCAGTTCGAACCACGCCATCGGATTTCATCGGCGCGAGGATAATCTGGGGAAGAATGCGGCCTACCGGCCGGACAGCATCTACGGCCTCTCGAAGGTCTATGGGGAAAGTCTCGGCCAGTACTATTTCGACAAGTTCGGAATCGAGTCGGTGTCGATCCGCATCGGCTCCTGTTTCGCGGAACCCGCGGACCGGCGCATGCTGGCGACGTGGCTGAGCCCGCGCGACTTCGTGGAGATGATCAAGGCGATTTACTCGGTGCCCCGGGTCGGCTGCACCATGATGTACGGCATGTCCGCCAACAAGGAGCAGTGGTGGGACAACAGCCACGCTGCCTTCATCGGCTGGCACCCGCAGGACTCCTCCGAACAGTTCCGCGCCAAGGTCGAGGCGGCTGATCCACCGAAACACTGGGACGACCCTGCGGTGCGCTATCACGGCGGTGGTTTCGCCGTGGCGGGGCATTTCGAGGACTAGCGTCGCGGCGCGACCGCCCGGGTCCGACGGGTGTCACAAATCTATCCCGGTTCCACAATCGAAGGTTCATGCCGCGGTCACCGTGGCGACATGACGGCGCGGTTCTCTCTGGGTCTTTCCGAAATCTTACCCGAGGGAGGGACCCCACGATGAAATTCAATCGGCGCCAAGTGCTGCGCACGTCCGCGGCCGCCGGCCTTGTTCTGGCCGCGCCAACCATCTCCTACGCCGCCAGCCGGCCCATGATCACGCACGGTCTTCAGTCGGGCGATGTCGATACCGTGTCGGGCGTCGTCTGGGCGCGGACGGACCGGCCCGCCAGGGCGTTTCTTGAGGTTTCGACCACGGAGTCTTTCCAAAACGCGACCCGTGTGGCCCCGCTCGATGTGCTGCCGGAAAGCGACTTCGCGATGAAACGCCTGCTGACCGGTCTGCCGTCGGATCAGGAGATTTTCTACCGGGTTTCCTTCGAGGATCTGACCTCCGGGAATGCACGGTCGGAACCGATGACCGGCCACTTCCGGACCGCGCCGGCATCGCGCCGTTCGGTCAAGTTCGTCTGGTCCGGCGACACCGCCGGTCAGGGGTGGGGTATCGACCGGGGCCGGGGCGGCATGAAGACCTATGCCACCATGGCCAAGCACAATCCGGACTTCTTCATCCATAGCGGCGACACGATTTATGCAGACGGTCCGATCGCGCCGACCAAGGAAATGAAGGGCGGCGCTGTCTGGAACAACCTGGTGGCCGAAGGCGTGGAAAAGGTCGCCGAAAGCCTGGACGAGTTTCGCGGGCGCTGGAAGTACAACATGCTGGACGACAATTTGCGGGCCTTTAACAGCCAGGTCCCGACCTTCTTCCAGTGGGACGATCACGAGGTGGTCAATAACTGGTCGGACTCCAAGGATCTCACAACCGACGACCGCTATACCGTCAAGGAACTGCCCTTGCTGGTCGCCCGTGCGGGCCGCGCCTTTCACGAGATGACGCCGATCCGCTACACGCCCGCCGAACCGGGTCGGGTCTACCGCAAGATTTCCTATGGACCGCTGCTGGATGTCTTCTTCATCGATCTGCGCTCCTACCGCGGGCCGAACGGGCCGTCGCTGGAAACCACGCTGACGGACGACGCGCGCATCCTGGGCGAGGCGCAATTGAACTGGCTGAAACAGGAATTGGCGAAATCCAACGCGACCTGGAAAGTAATCGCCTCCGACATGCCGATCGGTCTGAAAGTCTGGAACGATTGGAAATCGAAGTCGGGCGCCGAAGCCATCGCGAACGGAGAAGACGGAACGCCGAAGGGACGTGAGTTGGAAGTCGCCGAGCTGCTGAGGTTCATCCACATCGCCGGCATCCACAACGTCCATTTCTTCACCGCGGACGTGCATTATACTGCTGCGCACTATTACGATCCCAACAAAGCGCAGATGCAAGATTTTACACCATTCTGGGAATTTGTGTCCGGACCGATCCATGCGGGCACCTTCGGTCCGAACGATCTGGACAAGACCTTCGGCCCGGAAGTGCGTTATGCGAAGGCGCCGGCCGAAGGTCAGGGCGTCAACCTGCCGCCGTCGGAAGGGCTTCAGTTCTTCGGGATGGTCGATATCGACGGCGACACGGAAGCCATGACCGTTCGCCTGATGGACCGGGACGATACCGAGCTTTGGGCGATCACCCTGGACCCGGTCCGGACCTAACCTTTCCTTACCGCACCTGCGGTCGCGGGCCCTGGTCTTTTGCCGGGGTCCGCGATTTCTCGTTACCCGCGTTCGGACAGGATTAGGTCCGCGGCCCGTTCCCCGATCATCATGGTCGGCGCGTTGAGATTGCCCGCCGTGATGACCGGCATGATCGAAGCGTCGGCGACACGCAGACCGTCGATACCGCGAACCTTGAGCTTGGGATCGACCACAGCCAGGGGATCGGTGCCCATCTTGCAGGTGCCGCTGGGATGATAGGCGCTGTTCGCGTTGCGGCGGACATAGGCGTCCAGATCCGCGTCCGAGGTGGCTTCCGGGCCGGGGGAGACTTCCGGTCCGCGGCAGAAATCGAATGCCTTCTGCGCCGCGATCTCCCGGGTGATCCGGATACATTGCCGGAATTCGGCCAGATCGCGTTCGGTCGACAGGCCGTTCAGCCGCATCCGGGGGGCGGCCGTCGGATCGGCCGAGGCCAGCTTTACCCAACCCCGGCTTTCCGATCGCAAGGGCCCGACATCGAAGCAATAGCCGTCCTTGTCCGGGGGCGGCGACCAGCCGTCCAGGAAATAGGGCCAAAAGTGATATTGCAGGTTCGGATAGTCGACGCCGTCATCCGTGCGCAGGAAGCCGCCGACGCGGCTATGCGTCGTCGCGGCGGGACCTGTCTTGAACAGAATCCATTCCATCCCCGCCAGCAGAACCCGGTGCGGGCGGACCAACTTGTTCTTGGAGAGCCCCGGCGCACAGCGGTGCTTGATGTGGACTTCCAGATGGTCCTGCAGGTTTTCGCCCACGCCGGGCAGGTCGGCGACGGTCCGGATGCCGTGCGTGGCGAGGTCGTCGGCCGGCCCGATGCCGGAGAGCATCAGCAACTGCGGCGATTGGACGGCGCCGGCGGATAGGATCACCTCGCTCTCCGCGCGGGCGATATGAGTGGTGCCGCCGCGCAGATACTCGACGCCCACCGCGCGCCCCTTTTCGATCACGATGCGGGTGGCGTGCGCCCGGGTCAGGATCGTCAGGTTCTTGCGCCGCCGCGCGGGCGCGATGCACCCCCGCGCCGTTCCCCAGCGGTAGCCGCCGTCGATGTTGGCGTCGAACTCCGAGATACCTTCCTGTTCCGCTCCGTTATAGTCGGGCACGCGGGCATGGCCCGCCTGCTGCGCGGCATCCAGAAAGGCCTGTTCGATCGGGTGGTTGTCGCCGAGCCGCTCGATCCGGATCGGACCGTCTCCGCCCCGGTAGGCATCGCCGCCGCGGCTGTAGGTTTCCAGTTTCTTGAAATAGGGCAGGACGTCGCGATAGGTCCAACCCTCCGCGCCGCCCGCCGCCCAATTGTCGAAGTCCTTGGCGTTGCCGCGCACGAAGACCATGCCGTTCAGAGAGGACGACCCGCCAAGCACCTTGCCGCGGGGCTGAAAGATCCGCCTGCCTTCCATATGAGGTTCGGGTTCGGTCTCGAAACACCAGTTCCGGGGGCCGCCGGTGAAGTTGTGGCGGGCGGCGGCAGGCATCTGGATCGTCCAGTGTCGGTCCGTCAGCCCGGCCTCCAGCAGCAGGATACGGAGGTTCGGGTTTTCGGAAAGACGCAGGGTCAGCATGCCCCCGGCGGAGCCGCTGCCGATGATGATGTAATCGTAGCTTTCCACCGGCCGCGACGGTCAGCTCGGGCCCTGGGCCGCGCCGGCATAGAATGCATCGTTCTGGGCGGCCAAGATCCGGGCGTGCCAGGCCAGCGCGTCGGAAGAGAGGTCGGCCGCCGGTGCCGGGACATGGTCGAAATGGCCGAACCGGTCCTCTCCGCGCACCAGCATGGCGTAGTCCGTGGGCGCTACTGTCTGGCGGTTGCTGGCCTTGATGAAATTCATCGTGAAACCGATCCGGCGCTCGTCGGAGCCGTTTGGGGCGGAGGCATGCAGCAGCCGGCCATGATGCAGGGACATCTGCCCGGGCTGCAGTTCCACATGAACCGTCCGCGCCTCGTCGATGTCGACATCCGCCTCCTGGCCGCGCGTCAGGATGTTGTCGCCGCTGAACGTATCCCGATGGCCCACCAGGTCGCCCTTGTGCGAGCCCGGCACGAACCGCATGCAGCCGTTGGCGACGGTCACCGGGCTGAGGGCCAGCCACGCACTGACCATGCCCTCGTCGTCCTCCAATCCCCAATAGCGCAGGTCCTGGTGCCAGCTTACGAAGCCGTCCGTATGCGGTTCCTTGATGAAGAAGGTGGAACCCCAGATCAGAATGTCGGGTCCCAGGATCGTTTCGACCGAATCCAGCACTTCCGGACTGTGCACGATTTCCGAGGCAAACTGGAAAATCACGTGCGGAAAGTTCAGCTGATCCTTGTTCCCGACCTGCGTGTCCCCGAGTTTTGCCTCAAGCCCTTCGAGACGGGCGCGGTAGTGCGCGGCACGTTCAGCAGAAAACACGCTGATGGGAAAGCAATACCCGTTTCGTTCGTACTCAAGTGCCAGATTGTCAGCCGAACTCATGGCTTTTCCCCCGCGTCGATCCGCACCATTTCTGAAGGGATTGTTCCGCTTGCACGGTGCGGAATCCTACGCTCAAAGCCGCGACGTAGAGCAAAATTTTCTCACCTGCCGCGGTGGCTCCGTCTCACCGGATGCCGCCTTGCGCGATGTCGGCGATGGCCACGGCGCGCCGGTTGCCGTAAACTCCTCGTGTCGCTTTACGGGCCGGCCGTTGCCGGGTCTTGAAGCGGACTGCGCCGAAACACAGAAAACAACGCCGGCGCAGCATGATACGGGAGGGACAAATGTGTCATGTGTTTGCGGGACAAGACCCCGCCAATTACGCGTTTGAAACACGCGCCGTCCGATTGATGGGTCACCCGACCAGCGTCCGCCTGGAGGCAAAGTTCTGGGTGGTTTTGGAAGAAATCGCACGTGTGCAGCAGATGCCGATGTCGAAATTCCTGTCTCTGCTATACGAAGAGGCCTTGGAAATTCACGGGGAGGTCAGCAACTTCGCCTCGCTGTTGCGCTGCTGCTGCCTGAATTTCCTGGATCAGGAATTCGATATGGCCCGTCTGCGCAAGGAAGCTGCCGGCGCGGGCGAAAGCGCTGCTGCGTAATGTAGTAGTGGGATAATACCACCCCTTCCCAAATCGGGGTTACCGTTTTTCTTAGATCAAGAACGGGCGCTGGTTGGGAGATTGGGTTTGCGTTTGTACCGCCGAGTTGCCGCCACGGGGTTCTGTGCGGCGCTTTTGGTCCTTGTGGGTTTCCCCCACCAGGCCGCACAGGCTGGTGCTGAAGACGCTGAGCTCTTCAAAAAGAACTGCATGGCCTGCCACACTGTCGAACAGGGCGGGCCCAGGCGCCAGGGCCCCAATCTTTGGGGGCTGTTCAACCGGTCGATCGGGACGGTTGAGGCATTTCCGTACTCCGCTGGATTGAAGAACGACGCGCGGCGCTGGGACGTCGCCTTGCTCGACCAATGGCTGGAGAACCCGAAGAGCGTCTTCGCCGATACCTACATGATCTACAAGCAGCCGGATCCGGCCATCCGGAAACGGCTGATCGATTACCTGAAGACCGTGACGTCACAATAGGGAGGGAGCCCATGGCGAAAGCCATTCATACGATGGTGCGGGTCCGCGATGAGGCCAGATCGGTGGACTTTTATGGCAAAGCCTTCGGGCTGGGCGTTGAAGATCGGTACGATTTCGACGGCTTTACGCTGGTCTATCTGAAGAACGCGGAGAACGATTTCGAAATCGAACTGACCGTCAATCATGGTCAGGAAGAGGACTACACGCACGGTTCGGGATACGGCCATCTCGCGGTTTCGGTCGAGGATGTCGATGCAGAACATGCAAGGCTCGAAGGTTTGGGTCTTAACCCGACGCCGGTGAAGGAGTTTCACCGGGAGGGGGCGCTGATGGCGAAGTTCTTTTTCATACAGGATCCCGATCAATACAAAATAGAGGTTTTGCAACGTCACGGACGGTATACCTAACACATGTAAAGAAGGCCGATCAGGCCCGCAAAGCAAAGACGTTTCCAAAGTGGGAGGAAGAATGATGCGCACGATAGATAAAAGACCCAGGGTCTCAAGACGCGCGGTGCTCGGCGCGGGCGGTGTTTCGCTGGTCGCGGTGTCGATCCTGCCGGGCGGTATGGTAGTGGGCGCGAAAAGCGCCTGGGCCGCCAAGGCCGAGAACCTGAAGCCGGAAACCTTCGCGACGCTGGTTCAGATGTCGCGCGACATCTATCCGCACGACCGTTTCGCCGACAAGATCTATGCCGGGGCGGTCATGGGTTTCGATGCGGCGGCCGGAAAATCGGACGGAGACAAGGCGCTCTACGAGGACGGCGTTGCCGCCTTGAACCAGGCTGCGATAGGCGCGCACGGCGTGGAATACAGCCAGGTCGGTTGGGAGATCGATCGGGTCGCCATCCTGCGGGGCATGGAAAAATCCCCTTTCTTCCAAGCGGTGCGCGGCAGCCTGGTGGTCGGCATCTACAACAATCCGGAAGTCTGGGCCTTGTTGGGGTACGAAGGCGAGTCCGCCTCGAAGGGCGGTTACATCAGCCGCGGTTTCGACGATATCGATTGGCTTGAGACGGTCTAAGGGAGGATTGAGAAATGGCGAAGCAATTTGATCTTTCCGACGACAGTGTTGTCGTGGTCGTAGGCTCCGGCGCCGGTGGCGGAACCTTGGGTACCGAACTGGCGCTGAAGGGCGTTAAAACCGTCATTCTGGAGGCCGGCGCCCGTCACGAGATCCCGGATTTCCAGAACGACGAGTGGGGCAGTTTCGGCCAGATCTCCTGGCTGGACAAACGCACGACCTCCGGCGACTGGCGTGTCGCCAAGGATTTCTCCGGTCTGCCGGCATGGCTGGTAAAGGCGGTGGGCGGTTCCACCATCCATTGGGCGGGCGCGTCGCTGCGCTTTCAGGCGCACGAGTGGAAAGTGCGCACCGCCTACGGCGACGTTCCGGGCGCGAACCTTCTGGACTGGCCGATCGATGGTGCGGAAATGGATCCCTGGTACACGATGGCCGAAGACCGCATGGGGGTCACCCAGACGCATGGGATCGAAGCCCTGCCCGGCAACAATAACTTCAAGATCATGAAGAAAGGGGCGGACAAGCTTGGCTATACCCAATGCCATACCGGGCGAATGGCCATCAACACCGCCCCGCGCGACGGGCGGGGACCGTGTCAGCAGATCGGGTTCTGTTTCCAGGGCTGTAAGTCGGGGGCGAAGTGGTCGACGCTGTATTCGGAGATTCCGAAAGGCGAGGCGACGGGGAAACTTGAAGTGCGGGCGAACGCGCAGGTCTTGAAGATCGAGCACGACGCCAGCGGCAAGGTGACGGGCGTTCTCTATGCCGATGCGGATGGGAACCAACACCTGCAAAAAGCCCGCGCGGTTGCGGTGGCCGGAAACTCCATTGAAAGCCCGCGCTTGCTGCTGAACTCGGCATCCGGCCTGTTCCCGGACGGGTTGGCCAATTCCTCGGGCCAGGTTGGACGGAACTACATGCGGCATATGACTGGATCGGTCTATGCGGTCTTCGACAAGCCGGTCAACATGTACCGGGGCACTACCATGGCCGGCATCATTCAGGACGAGTCGGTCAACGATCCGTCGCGCGGCTTTGTCGGTGGCTACGAGATGGAGACGCTGTCGCTGGGCGTGCCGTTCATGGCGGCGTTCCTGGACCCGGGCGCCTGGGGACGCGAGTTCGCTTCCGCCATGGACATGTATGACCATATGGCGGGCATGTGGCTGGTCGGCGAAGACATGCCGCAGGAAAGCAATCGGATCTCGCTGCATCCGTCTGAAAAGGATCAGCACGGCCTAGCGGTGCCGAACGTCCATTTCGATGATCATCCGAACGACATCGCGATGCGGAACCACGCCTTCCAGCAAGGGGCGGCGGTGTATGACGCGGTGGGGGCGACGCGGACCTTCCCGACGCCACCCTATCCGTCCACGCACAATCTGGGGACCAACCGGATGAGCGAAAAGCCGCGGGACGGCGTGGTCGACAAATGGGGGCGCGCGCATGACGTCGCCAATCTGTTCGTCTCGGACGGCAGCGTCTTCACGACCGGCGCAGCGGAAAACCCGACCCTGACGATCGTGGCCTTGGCGCTGCGTCAAGCGGATCACATTGCCTCCGAGATGTCGAAAGGCAATCTCTAACCCGGGCTTTCTTGTGCAGTAGTAGAGCCCATTCTCAGGCGGCCCTGGCGTCGGTCCAGGGCCGTTTTTTTGTCAGCTGTTGCCGGTCAACTTGCCGGTTTAAGGCCGCCGCCGACCAACCGTTCCAGCCGGGCTTCTTCCGTCAGAACGATATCGATGAAGCGTTGCCGTTCGGACAGCGCGATGCCCGGATTGTCGCGCAACAGTTCGGCCGCGCACCGGATCGCCGTCAGAGAATTCTTGAATTTGCCCGGATCCGTGTCGGTTTCGGCGTTTTTAATGTCCTTGGTATCGGCGGATGCCGGTGCTTTCGAGAATAGCCCGTGCAGAAACTCCGAAAAGGCTTCAGCCCGCAGGCGTTTGCCGTAACTAATATATAAATCCATCAGTTCCGGCGTCATTTGCACGTCCGGGGTAAGACGTTTCACAGGGTTGCCATTATGCATTTTTGCATCTCCTTAATACCTCAATAACGTGCGATGCAGCATAGATAAATTATTGTTATAAAATGATTAACACTGGATATTTTGCATCGCACAATTGATTTATGAGGCGAAAGATGAGATGGTTCGTCTCAAATTTGTAGGGGCGATTTCGTCAACATACCGTGCCCTCAGGTCACGGATAGGAGTATCGATTGGAGCCATCCAGCCAAATGATGCTGTTCGCCCAGGTCGTCGATGCGGGCAGTTTTGCCGCCGCCGCCCGGGACCTCAATCAATCACCGTCGGCGGTCAGCAAGCAGATGAGCCATCTGGAGGACCGGATTGGCGTGCGCTTGTTGAAACGCTCGAGGCACGGGGTCGTGCCGACGGAAGAAGGACGGTCCTTCTATCTGCGCTGCGCCGATGTCAGCCGCAAGGTCAACGCCGCCTTGGACCTGATGGCGTCTTTGACGGATCATCCGCAGGGCCGTCTTTCGGTCGTCTCGACCGTGGCCTTCGGAAAATCCCAGATCATGCCGCTTCTAGCGGACTTCCTGGCCGCCTACCCGGACCTCGATCTGAAGGTTGAGCTGACCGACCGCCGCGTGGACTTCGATCAGGACGGCGTCGATCTGGCGATCCAATTTGCGGAGCAGATCGAAGATCAGTCGTTGGTCGCCCGGAAACTGGCGACGAACCGCCGCGTGATCTGCGCATCCCCGGACTACTTGCAGCGGTTCGGCGCGCCGAAGGACTTGCCATGCCTGGGGAACCACAACGTGCTGGAGCTTTCCGCCGTTCCCGCTTGGAACGACTGGGCTTGGGGCGCTGTACCGAAGGACCAGGCACGCCCTTACAAGAGTAACTTCGAGGCGAACAGCGGCGATGCGCTCTACTGCGCGGCCTTGTCCGGGATCGGCATCGCCCGCTTGCCGGGATACCTTGTGGGCGCGGATCTTGCGGCCGGGAGATTGGTAAGGATTCTGCCGGATGTGTCGGAATCCGTTTCGAACATCTACGCGGTCTATTCGGCGCGCCGAAACCTGTCGCCGAAGGTCCGCGCCTTCATCGACCATCTGGTTGGGAGTTATTCGCCCGTGCCGCCCTGGGAAAGGCCGGCCCGTCCCGTTTCGGAGGCGGTGTAGCGCCAGTCGCCTTTACCCGGAGTGCTGAAGACCGCTTCTCCGTTCAGCCCCGGGGGGCGTCGCCCATCCGCACCGATGCGCCGCATCGCCTGGAAACCGGCTCCTGCCCGGCTGAACGGCATGCCGTACTCAGTGGCTTCCAAGTGAAAAGGGCCGGCACTTGGGCCGGCCCAAACACTGCGCTCCGGCAGCGGACGTTAACGCCCGACAGCCTTGTCGGTCAGTTTGTTCAGCGCCCCGGTCATCCGCGCCAGAACCTCGGCATCCGCCGGAATTCCATGCACGGCTGAAAGCGTGGAGGGGAAGTGATAGGCCAGGAAAACCTCACCCGCCGCATCCTGATAAACCACCGCGCGCAAGGGCAGGTCGAGACCGGCGGACTGTGCGGCCTGAAGCGCGGGGGTTCCGAGTTTGGGGTTGCCGAACATCAACATTTGCGTTGGGCGCAGGTCCTTGCCGACGGATTGGGCGCCGGCGGCGTGGTCTACCCGCGCGAAGACCCTGGCCCCGGCGGCTTCCACCGCTGCGGCCAGACGGTCGACGGTTTCCGATACAGTATAGGCGCTTTTCTTGGTGATCAGCTCCGCGGCGTTCGCGGAAGGCGTCAGGACAAGAAGCGCCAGAATGGCGACAATCGGACGGAAGGGCATGGGCGGGGTCTCCGGTTGGTTGAGTTTCGATCGGACCTGACCTAGCCCAGCCGGAGATCTTTGTCCGGGACAAATGAATGGCGCGCGATAAATTTCCGGTTATCGGTATGGCGCGGTCCGGGACGTAGCCACCGTTGCACGCGGCTGAAAACCCGGTTAACGCTGTTCCATGGTGTTCAGTCACGAAAGCTTTGTTGAGGCTGCGCGCGCAGCAGCGGCGGGCCCGAAGGCCACCCAGGCGGTGCGCAGTCTGCTAAAGCAGGTTCTGGCCGACCCAAAGGCCGTGGCGTCCGCCGTGCCGTCTCAGGCCGAGGATGAAATCCTGTTGTTCGAGGATGAAACCGTTTCGATCTGGAACTGCCGCTTCCAGCCGGACGTCGTCATGCCGCCGCATGAGCATAAAATGGATGCCCATATCGGCGTTTTCCGCGGTGCGGAGAAGAACATTCTTTTCCGGCGGGAAGACGGCGTCCTCCGCCATGTCGCGACAAAGACTGTGCATCCCGGTGAGGTCTTCAGCATCGGCCCGGACGGCGTCCATGCGGTGACGGGCGATGGTGGAAAGCCGAGTCAGGCCCTGCATGTCTATCTTGGACCGCTGACACGGGTGAGGCGGGGGTTGTTCGATTGGGTGACCGGCGCCGAAATCGACTTCACGATGGAAAACTTCGACCGAATGAAAATGCCGCCCGACCGGCTTCCGGTGTTTTAGCGCTTCTCTTCTTGCGACCGCGGACCTTGAAATCCCGCTTTCTTTGTGGAGGCGACCCGGTTCGCCAATGCGTTGAAATTTTCTTTCGCGGCCTTAACCGGACATTAGGTTTTGTAAGTTATCCATGTCCTCAATCGGTGGGGGGGACCACCGAAAAAATCAACGGCGATTGCGCGGGAGCCATTGGGTATGGCCCGCGGACCTAGAGGTATGGACTAATGCTAAAATCATTTAAACTTTCCTATCAGATTAATGCGATCACCTTTGTGGGGGTGGTCGGCATTTTGGTTCTGGCGCTTGGGACGGTGTGGGGCTTCAACCGCCTCATAGGGTATCAGGAAGATCAGGCCGCCGCGGCAACTGCGCTGAAAGATGCCGAGGATCTAAGATATTACTTTCTGAATGCCCGGCGGAACGAGAAAGACTTCCTGATCCGCAAGGACGAAAAGTATGTCGCCAGGCATGCTGAGACGGTTTCGCGCATCAACGCCTATCTCGACACGTTGGGACGCAACCATGCGGACGATCCAGTCTATTCCGACCTTGTAGCAAAGGTTAGGCAGGCGCTCGGCGGCTATGAGGCGCAGTTCGCCATGGTTGCGCACGCCTGGTCCGAGCTCGGATTGGATGAGAAATCCGGTTTGCAAGGCTCGCTGCGCAAATCCGTACACGATGTGGAAACCGCGCTGAAGGAGTATGACGCCCCGGAACTCTCCGTACTGATGTTGATGATGCGGCGGCACGAGAAAGATTTCATGATGCGGGTTGTCCCGAAATATGTCGATCGCATGGACAAGCGTCTTGCCGAATTCATGGAAGCCATAGGCGGCTCGGCAGTTCCGGCGGACAATCATGCCGCCATTCTTGAAAAAATGGCGCAGTATCATGCGGACTTCCGTGCCTATGCCGAAAAGCGGTTGGCTCTGGTCGACGAGACGAAAAAACTGAGCTCCTTGTTTGCGGTGGCTCTGCCGTTCGAAGAAGAACTGATCGACAACACGATCAGAGAGTACGAAGAAGCGCGTGCGGCGGCGGAGAAGACGGTTTCAACGGCGAACACGGTCTTGATCGTCGCGGGCTGCCTGTTCAGCGTCGTCATGCTGGGGGCCGGCCTGCTGATCGCGGCCGGGATCGTAAAGCCAGTGAGGCGTGTTGCCGGGGTCATGGACGATTTGGCCGGCGGACAACGCGGTCTCACCATCCCGTACACTGAGACGACCAACGAGATTGGCGTGATGTGCCGGGCGGTCGAGAACTTCCAGCAGAGGATCGCCGAAGGCGAGGAAGCGCAACGCCGGCAGATGGCGGCGCAGGAAGAGCAGGTCTCGCGCGCCGGCCGGATTACGGCAACCGTCCAACGGTTCGAACAATCGATGGCGGGCACGCTTACCCGGTTCGAAGGTGCGATCGGACAATTGACCGACGCCTCCACGACCGTCGCCACCGCGGCTGACAATGTGGAACAGGAATCCTCCTCGGTTGCCGGATCTTCGTCCGAAGCATCGACGAACATTCAAACCGTCGCTTCGGCCACCGAAGAGCTTTCCGCATCGATCGGCGAGATTGCGTCGCAGGTGTCTCACTCGGCGCATGTGTCCAGTGGGGCGGTGGGCGAGGCTAACGCGACAAACCAGAAGGTGAAGGATCTCGCCGCGCAAGCGGACCAGATCGAAACTGTCTTGAAGCTGATCGGCGATGTGGCTGAACAAACCAATCTGCTTGCGTTGAATGCCACCATCGAAGCGGCCCGTGCCGGCGACGCCGGTAAAGGGTTCGCCGTGGTCGCCAACGAGGTTAAGACGCTGGCCAGCCAGACGACCAGCGCGACCAGCCAGATCGAGGAACAGATCGGGCATGTTCAGAGGTCGATCAAGGAGGCCGCGGACGCCATCGTCGGTGTTACACAGACCATCTCGACGATGGACGAGATCAGCTCGACCATCGCGTCCGCCGTCGAACAGCAAAAAGCGGCGACGTCCGAGATTGCCAAGAACATCGATGAGGCTTCCAACGGCAGCAAGGTGGTCTCGACCAGCAGCATCAGCGTTCGCCGGGCGGCAAACGACAGCAAGCAGGCCGCGACGACCATGAGCGAGGCTGCGTCGGATCTGACCATGGAGTCCAACGCGCTGAGCCACACGGTGAAGGAATTCGTCGCGGAGCTGCGTGCGATTTAGGGGAAAGGGGCATGGACCCGGTCAATGCGGTTACGGCTGCATTGGCCGGGTTGTCCGTTTGAGTGCGCGGCTCTAGATCCGCACAGTTTCCAATCCATCCACCTCCCGCGCCGTAACGCAGATGCTGGCCAGCGTGCGTTCTTCTTCGTACGGCCAGGGGCGGCCGCGATGCATGGTCGCGCGCTCGTCCCAGATGATCATATCGCCTTGGCGCCAGGCATGAGTATAGATTGCATCCGCCGGGGTCATGGCGGCGATCAGTTCGTTGACCCAGGCCTTTGCCACCCCACGCTCCATGCCTTCCACCGCATAGACATGGGACGCGATGTAGAGCGCTTCCTCGCCGGTTTCGGGATTGGGCCATAGGGCGCGCCAGTGCTGTTCCGGCCACTTCTGAATGATCTCCAGAGTGGTCAGCTCTTTGGCGATTTCTCCGCGTGATGTCTTGTAGTCATGCCGGAAAGAGGTCTGCCGCAACCGTTCCTGAACCGCCGGCGAAAGGCGCTTGAAGCCTGCGCGCGTCGAGACGAACTCCGTCTCGCCGCCGGTGCTGCTGACGATGCGCGCCTGCAGCAGGTTGGCCAGCGCGGGCACGGGCAGAAAAGTGCTGTCCGTGTGCCAGAGCTGGTTGGCGATCAGGTTCAGTGTGTGCAGATCGTCCGCCGCAGTAACCCCGCCGTTTTCGGCCTTGTTGGACACCGGCGAGAGACGATCGCCGGGGACTTCCGTGCGGTTCTCGATCGGACCGAAGAGGTTGCCCAGACGCAAATGCTCCGCATCGTCGAGCGGCTGATCGCGGAACAGCAGCAGGGAGTGACGGTCGAACAGCCGGCGGAGTTCCGGGTAACCGTTTTCCGCCGTGACGGACTTCAGGTCCAGGCCGAGAACCTCGACCCCGAAATCAGGATGCAGAGCCGTGGTTTCCATGTCCGGCGGCTAACCCATGAATTCCTTGAAGAAGTCGTTGCCCTTGTCGTCGACAACAATGAAGGCCGGGAAGTTCTCCACCTCGATCCGCCAGATGGCTTCCATACCCAGTTCCGGGTATTCGATACACTCGACCTTCTTGATACAGTCCTGCGCAAGCCGCGCCGCCGGGCCGCCGATGCTGCCCAGATAGAAGCCGCCATGCGCCTGACAAGCCTTGCGCACGACCGGGGAGCGGTTGCCCTTGGCCAGCATCACCATGGAGCCGCCGATGGCCTGAAACTCGTCCACGAACCCGTCCATCCGGCCCGCGGTGGTGGGGCCGAAGGACCCGGAAGCGTAGCCTTCCGGGGTCTTTGCCGGACCGGCGTAGTAGATGGGGTGGTCCTTGAAGTATTGCGGCAGGTCTTCGCCGGCAGCGACGCGTTCCCGCAGTTTCCGGTGCGCGGAATCACGGGCGACGATGATCGGCCCTGTCAGCGACAGGCGCGTCTTGACCGGATACTTTGTCAGCGTGCCGAGAATTTCCGACATCGGTTTGGTCAAATCGATCTGCACGACATCGCCGGAGAAATCGCCGTCGTCGACCTCCGGGAGATAGCGGGCCGGATCGGTTTCCAACTGCTCCAGGAACACCCCGTCCTTGGTGATCTTGCCCATTGCCTGGCGGTCGGCGGAACAGGAGACGCCCAAGCCGATCGGCAGCGAGGCGCCATGGCGCGGCAGGCGGATGACGCGCACGTCGTGACAGAAGTACTTGCCGCCGAACTGCGCCCCAATGCCCATTTCCCGGGTCAGGGCGTGGACGGTCTCTTCCATCTCCAGGTCACGGAACGCGTGCCCCGCGTCGCCGCCCTCGGTCGGCAGGCCGTCGAGATAGCGGCAGGAAGCGAGTTTCACGGTTTTGAGGTTCAGCTCCGCGCTGGTGCCGCCGATGACGATCGCCAGGTGGTAGGGCGGACAGGCTGCGGTGCCCAGCGTGACGATTTTTTCTTTCAGGAATTCGACCATCCGTTCGCGTTCCAGCAGGCTCGGTGTGGCCTGAAACAGGAAGCTCTTGTTGGCCGAGCCGCCGCCCTTCGCGACGAACAGGAATTTGTACGCGTCTTCGCCTTCCGCATAGAGGTCGATCTGAGCGGGGAGGTTGGTCTTGGTGTTCACCTCGTCGAACATGTTGACGGGGGACACCTGACTGTAGCGCAGATTGTTGTGGTCATAGGCGTCCATCACCCCGCGACCCAGCGCGTTTGCATCCGACCCGTCGGTCCAGACGCGGCGGCCCTTCTTGCCCATGATGATCGCGGTGCCGGTATCCTGGCACATCGGCAGCACGCCGCCCGCCGCAATATTCGCGTTTTTCAACAGATCGTAGGCGACGAACCGGTCGTTCGGCGAAGCTTCAGGATCGTCCAGAATCTTGGTCAGCTGCTGCAGATGTCCGGGCCGCAGCAGATGGTTGATGTCGTGAAACGCTTCTTCCGACAGCAGACGCAGGGCCTCCGTATCGACCTTCAGAATCTCTTCGCCGTCGAAATCGACGGTGGTGACAAAATCCCCGTCCAGTTTGCGGTAGGGCGTCGTGTCTTCGCCCAACGGAAACATCTCGTGAAAGTTTGGATCGGCCATTGTCTGTCCCCCGTTGGCGTATGATGCGAGTACGCTTTTAGCACTGCTGACGCGCCCGACCCAAGGGAAAGGTCGCGTTCAACCAGGGCTTTAACCCGAGTTTCTTGAAGGGAGGAGGACGGGGCCGGGTAGGGGGCCGGTTACTTCTTTCGGAAAGCGTCCAGCGTGACCACGTTGTCGCCGTCACCGTCCGCCGGGGCGTCGCCCGCGGCGTCCGTGTCGTTCTGCGGCGCGCCGCTGTCGCCCATTTCTTCCGTGTCGCCGTCAGTCAACGGTTCGCCGTCTTCTTGCTCCGGCGCGCTCGGATGGAATTGAAGGCCGAAATTCACCGAAGGATCGGCGAAGGTGATCAGCGAATCCAAAGGAACCCGCAGACGCTCCAGCTTTTGATTGAAGCTGAGATCGACCTCGAGCGCATGCTCGTCGACGGTGAGGTTCCAGAACTGGTGCTGCAGAACGATCGTCATCTCGCGCGGATACCGCTTGCGGAGATGATCCGGGAGCTGCGCGTCCGGATGATCGGTTCTAAACGTAATGTAGAAATGGTGCTCGCCGGGCAGACCATCGGTTGCGGCTGTTTCAATGGCTTTGCGCACGACGTTCAACATCGCGTCTTCCACCATTGCATTGTAGCCCATCCTGTCTTCGGACATTCACCACTCTCCAGGAACAGCAACTTGCGCGTATTATAGCAACAAACGCGCAATTTACGTCAACATGACCAGAGCATCGCAGCCGGAAGCGGCCATGAAAAGCCCCAATTGGTCGCAATGCACAAAAAATCCCGCGAACCCTGGTGAGAACGCCGGATTGAAAGGTTGGGGGGTTCTGTTGCTAGGTTCCCCCAGACCCCACCTAGCCGGTGATGACCCGACTAGGAATTCCGAAGTGTCACTTTGACTGCGTTACGCAGCGACGGCGACCATCTCTTCGTTATCGTTGGCATTTATAGCCGTGGCCCGATAACGGTGGTACCATGCCGAACGCAGAAAATGCCTTTACTACGCGCGTCGATCCTATTTCGCCCCCATCATCAAAGCCCCTGCCGGAACGGCCTTACCGTCGGTCCGCCGTCTGACTGTGGCTCTCATGGTGGAGGCGCCGGGTACCGCCCCCGGGTCCGCTGCGCTTATTCCGCACCACCCTTTAGCGTCATAGCCGGACAAGCCGGCCCCTTGAATATAGGGACGGCGGCCGGGTTTCGGAAGCCCTAAGATGGGAACAGGCTGTTTATGCGGTTATTTGCCGTTTGCATGGCCTCCCGGGTTTCCTGAAGTAACTGCGAAACCAGTTCCCCGGCGGGCAGCCGGCGGTTCATCGGCGCGGCCTGGCCACCCCACATCACCGCAAATTCCTTGTTGCCTTGGCTTTTCGCCGCTCCGGCCAACGCCTTGCCGGCGTCATAGCCGACCGGATAGGCCGGCACCTCGGCCTCGCGGCCCGCCATGTCTCGCATCAGCCGGTTAACGATGCCGCGGGCCGCACGCCCGGACAGCGCGCTGGTCACCGCGGTCGTCAAGCCCGGGGTGCCGACCAGGGCGTCGTGATGCGCCGCGGGCGCCGCCGATTCGGGGCAGGAGACGAAAACGGTCCCCAACTGTACGCCTGCCGCGCCAAGCGTCAGGGCAGCCGCGATCCCGGCCCCGCTGCCGATCCCGCCGGCCGCGACGACGGGTAAGTCGACCGCGGCGACGATCTGCGGCAACAGCGCCATCAGGCCGATGCCGTTGTGGCCGGCGGCCGGGTCGAACGCCCCGCTATGACCGCCCGCCTCCATCCCCTGGGCGACCACAATGTCGACGCCCTGGGCGGCCACGGCTTCCGCTTCGGCAACCGTGGTGGCCGTGCACAGGGTGACCACGCCGGCGCACTTCAGGGCATCGATGGCATATTGCGGCGGCAGGCCGAAATGGAAGCTGACCGCGCCCGGACGACGCTCGACCAACACGTCGAGCATCTCCGGATCGTCGTTGAAGGATTTGTAGATCTCACTCAGCTGGGACGGCGGCTCGGCGTCGAACTCCTGAAAATAGGGCCTCAGCGTTTCCAGCCAGGCAGCCTCTTTCTTGGCATTGCGGCTGGGGGGCTCGTGGGTAAAGACATTGATGTTGATCGGCCGGTTGGTCAGCGCGGCCAAGCCGGCGATGGCGCCGTCCGCCTTTTCGGCCGTCATGGTGCCGACAGAGATCGACCCGAGCGCCCCGGCATTCGCCACCGCAACCGCCAATTCCGGCGTCGAAACACCGGCCATCGGCGCTTGAATGATGGGATAGTCGATGTCCAACAATTCGGTCAGCGCCGTCTTCATGATCTCCCCCTTTCGGTCATCCTTCGCGGCCGACAAAATCCAGCGATTGGGTAGCCGTCCGCAATACTTGTTTTCTTTTTATCGGATGCGCGAGCATACGGTTCAACGCCGCAACCATGAAACGGCCGTGCCCGGCGGCCGGGTCGTGTCTGATTTCCTCCCGGATGGCGCAGGCCAGTTTCACGTAGTGGCACGAGACGATGTATTCCGGGAAACTGTGATCGAAAAGCGACCGCATCACATCATCCAGGAACGCCTCGGGATCGCCGTCGACCTCCCAGGTTTCCAGATGGACCTCCGGATCCAGATGACCGGCGTTGCGCCCCAGAAAACAGCCCATTTGCAACAGGACGGCGGGCCAAAGCGAAGGGTCGCGGGTCGCCGCCCAGCGCCCGGCATTGGCCGAGGTGATGGCGTGAGTGAAGTCCAGCCAGTTGATATTGTCGGACACCGAATTGTCCGTCCGGTCCTGCATCTGAACGCGGTAGTTCAGGAATTGCCGCGACACGGCCTCCAGCAGGACGGGGTAGAGCGCGGCCCCGTGCTCTGCGCTGGCGACGATCTTTTGCAGCACCTTGGCGACCGACAGGGTCGTATAAGCCTCGGGCGCGTCGGGCGGGGCGTTGCCGCCCTCCGCCCATCCCTCGATTGCCGGCCGATAAGCTCTGAACTCGGGGATCAGGTCTTCGCGGCTGGCATAGACCAGACTGCGGACCAGACTGTGCAGCAGCGGCTTCAAAGCCGCGCCGTCCAATGCTTCCGACAATTGCGACGCCTTGTGCACATAGATGATCGCGTGGCCGAAATCCTGGTAGTGGGCCAGGGCCGCCTGGGCGAGGGCCGGCTGCAGCGCGTCCAGGCCCAATCCGCTGTCCAGCGCGCCATTGACCAGCGCGATGGCGGTCTCCTCGTCCTCCTCTTCGATGGCCGCGATCAGTTGAACCGGGTCGAAGGGTCGGGAGGCGTCGGTGAAGGGATACCGGGTGCCGCGCATGGTGTCCCAGGCCATGTGCCCGATCACTTCGACATAGGGGGACAGGATTTCCGCGTCCGAGCGCGCCAGCCGTTTCCCGATCTCCAGCCAGTCCGGCGCGGCGGCGAAGGCGTGCGTCATGCCATATTCCAAACGGTCATGCGCGTAGGCGAGGGCGCGGGAGACGGCGGTCGCCGGGTCGCCACCGACCTTTTTCAGCCGGGCGACCTCGCGGGCGATGCGGTCGTATTCATGCCGCGGCATCGCGCTTTCGACACCGGCGAGCGCCTTGGCGATCTGCTGTTCGGGCGGCGGATCGGCGATATCGACCCAAATCGCGTTCCCCTCGACCTTCACGGGGTACAGCCGAAGGCTATCGCCGCCTACCGCCGCCGTCCCGTCCGCCAGGTCGAATTTCCAGTTATGCCAGTTGCAGGTCAGCATGCAGGCACCGGTCGCGCGGTCTTCGGAGAGCGATCCTTCGACCAAGGGATAGCCTTCGTGCGGGCAACGGTTGTTGCAGGCTTTGATCTCCGGCGAGTCGGAGGTATCACCGGAAACGGAAAACAGGGCGATCTGCTTACCGTCCAGTTTTACCACCGACCGGCCCTTGGCCATCAAACCATCAAGATCCGCCGCGCGTACCCAGTTCGGTGTCATCACCAACTCCTTTTCGAAAGAAATATCTTTAAAAACGATAGTGCGTTTCGAAAGAAATTTCTATATAAATATTGTGCACCTAACCGAGTGTAGCGAATTTGACCATGACTGAGGATGCCACCGCCGCCCTGAAAGCCGAGGCCACCTGGCTGGATCTTTGGCATGCCGGCGTCTTGAAACGTTTTGTCGTGTTGGGTTTCGGCGTCTGGCTGCATGCGTCGAACGCCAGCCTCGTCTCGACCCTGATCCCGTCCGCGGTATTGGATATCGGCGGGGTGTCGCTGATCAGCTGGGCTTCCGTTCTGTATCAGGTCGGATCCATTGTGGCCGGCGCCGCAGCGGGGTTGATGGCGGTGCGTTACAGCCTGCGCGGGGCGATGATGGCGGCGGCAGGGTTTTTCGCGCTGGGATGCGCGGTCTGCGCGCTCGCCCCTGACATGCCCAGCCTGCTCGCCGGCCGCCTCGTAAAGGGGGCGGGCGGGGGTGCGCTGGTGGCGCTGACCCATGTCGCGATTGTCGAAATGTTCCCCAATCGGATCATGCCGCGCCTGATCGCCATGGTGTCGGCGGTTTGGGGAACAGCCGCCTTTTGCGGCCCTGCCGTGGGCGGCGCCTTTGCGGAATTCGGCGCCTGGCGTCTCGGCTTCTGGGCTTTCGCCGGCCAGGCCATTCTATATCTGGCGGCGGTTGGCTGGATGCTGCGCGGTCAGGACACACGGGTCACCTCGCATGGCGGGCGGTTCCCGATGGTGCGCCTGTTGTTGCTGTCGGCATCCATCATGTCGATCGCCTATGCGGGGATCCTGGGGTTCTCCTGGATGGCCGCCATGCTTGTGGTCATTGGGTTGGGATTGCTGGGGGCGTTCTTCGTCCGCGACCGGTCGGCGGGCGAAAGCAGGCTCTATCCGCGCGCCGCCTTCGATCCCAACAAGCCCACCTTATGGGGGTTGTTCATGATCGGGATCTTTTTTGTCGGCACGATCACTTTCACCGTCTACGGACCGATCATGATCCAACTGCTGCACGATGCCCGTCCGATTACCGGCGGGGTGCTCGTGGCGCTGGAATCGATCTCCTGGACCATGGCGGCCCTGATCTTTGCCGGGGTGGGCGTCGCCCTGCATGCGCGGTTGATCCGGATTGGGGCGTGCTTGCTGGTCGCCTCGGTCATCGGCTTCGCGCTGGTGATGCCGACCGGCCCGGTCTGGGCCTTGGCCCCGCTGTTGATGGCTGCCGGGGCGGGTTTCGGCATTTCCTTCGGCTTCGTGACGCAACGGATCGTCGCCGGGGCGGCGGCGGACGACCGGGCGCGCGCCTCCTCGGCGATCCCGACAACGCAGATGATCGGCTACGCCATGGGTGCAGCGGCCTGCGGAATCATCGCAAATGGTCTCGGCTTTTCGCGGGAGGCTTCCAGCGAGGTGCTGGAAACCGCAGCTTTCTGGAGTTTCGCGGCCTTCCTGCCAGCGATCCTGGCGGGAGCGTTTGCGGCAATGAAACTGGCCGGACCGATCGGGGAGCGCGCCGTCGAGGCCGCCCGGGCCGAAGGATAGAGATGTCGAAACAAACCAAGGCCGCGGTGCCGAAAACCAGACGCGCCATCATCGATTCGCTGAAACTGAATGGACCGAGCGATGCCTCGGCCTTGGCCGATCAGCATGGCATCTCGACCATGGCAGTGCGTCAGCACCTCTATGCGTTGCAGGAAGAAGGCTTTGTCCGGTACACGGAGATACCCCGTCCGGTCGGCCGGCCCGCCAAACGGTGGGAGCTTACGGACGCGGCCTCACGCTTTTTTCCGGACGCCCATGCAGACCTGACCGCGGGCCTGATCGGGGCGATGCGCTCGGTGTTCGGTGAGGAAGGGCTGGACCGCCTGATTGCGGAACGTACCGCGCAGCAGACGGCAGCCTATGCGGAACGCCTCGATCCCTTGTCCGGTATGGAGGAGAAGTTGCGGGAACTGGCGGCCATTCGCACCGAGGAAGGCTATATGGCCACCGTTTCCCAGGACGGGGACGCGCTGCTGTTCATCGAAAACCATTGTCCGATCTGCGTGGCGGCTTCCGCCTGTTCCGGTCTGTGCGCTGGCGAGCTGACGGTTTTCAAAGCGGTCCTCGGGCCCGGCGTTCAGGTCGACCGGACGGACCATATCCTGGCCGGCGCGAAGCGCTGCGCCTACAGGGTCGTGGTCGCCCGCTAATCCCGCGGGCCCCGAGAGGACCCGGTCTTCAGGGGCATGCGGCGTGCCGCGAATCGCACTAAACAATTTGCCCTTTTTCAGCCTGTCGGCGTCCGCTAATCAACCGGTGAAAAGGGGATCGGAGCGAGGAGGGAACGCACCACCGTGCAGCAATATCTGGATCTATTGCGTCTGGTGAAGGATCACGGCGTCGAGAAGGGCGACCGCACCGGCACCGGAACCCGCAGCATCTTTGGCCATCAGATGCGGTTCGACCTGTCCGACGGGTTCCCGCTGGTGACCACGAAGAAGCTGCATCTTCGGTCCATCATCTACGAACTGCTGTGGTTCCTAAACGGGGATACGAACATCAATTACCTCAAGGAAAACGGGGTGCGCATCTGGGACGAATGGGCCGATGAGAACGGGGATCTCGGTCCGGTCTATGGGTATCAGTGGCGCTCCTGGCCCCGTCCGGAGGGCGGGTCGATCGATCAGATCGCCAATCTGCTGGATCAGATCCGCAATAATCCGGACTCCCGGCGGCTGATCGTCAGCGCCTGGAACCCGGCGGATGTCGAGAACATGGCCCTGCCGCCCTGCCATTGCCTGTTTCAATTCTATGTCGCGGACGGTCGGCTGTCCTGCCAACTCTACCAACGCAGCGCCGACATCTTTCTGGGCGTTCCGTTCAACATTGCGTCCTATTCCCTGCTTGTCCTGATGATCGCGCAGGTAACCGGCCTGAAACCCGGAAGCTTCGTGCACACGTTCGGCGACGCGCATCTCTATCTCAACCATCTGGAACAGGCGGAAGAGCAGCTCACGCGGGGGCCGCGGTCTTTGCCGGTCATGCGGCTCAATCCGGAGGTAACGGATCTGTTCGGTTTCGATTTTGGAGATTTCTCGCTGGAAGGGTACGACCCGCATCCGCATATCGCCGCCCCCGTAGCGGTTTAGGAGCGGTCCGGTGGCGAAACTGGTTCTGGTCGTTGCAATGGCCGAAAACCGTGTAATCGGGCGCGACGGCGACTTGCCCTGGCGCCTGCCGGAGGATCTGAAACGCTTCAAGGCGGTAACGATGGGCAAGCCGATCGTCATGGGCCGCAAAACCTGGGACTCGCTGCCTCGCAAGCCGCTCCCGGGGCGGCCCAACTTCGTGGTGACCCGGCAGACCGGTTTTGCGGCTGACGGGGCGATTTCCTGCAGCGGGTTGCCGGAAGCGCTGGCGGCGGCGGGGCGGGCCGCGGAAGCGTTGGGCGTGGATGAAATTTGCCTGATCGGCGGCGGCATGCTGTACGAACAGGCGCTGCCGCTGGCGCAGCGGATCGATCTGACGGAAGTGCGCCTTTCGCCCGACGGCGATACGCGGTTTCCCTACCTGCCGGAGAGCGAGTGGCGGGAAGCGGCCCGCGAGCCGATGCGGTCGGAGACCGGCATCGCCTTCGATCTGGTGTCGATGGAGCGGATTTCGGAAACGAGGTTGTGACGTCGGCGCGATTGCGCCGGCAGTGTGGCTGACTAAGTTGGCTTGTAAGAGAGACAGGCGCTCCGAACCGGAGTGAAAGACGAGAGGACGGTATGGCTGAACGGCATTGCAAGACACTGATCATCGGGTCCGGCCCGGCAGGGTACACGGCGGCGGTATACGCGGCGCGCGCCAATCTGGAACCGGTGATGGTGGCCGGCCTTCAGCCGGGCGGACAGCTGACGATCACCACCGACGTCGAGAACTATCCCGGCTTCGCCGATGTCATCCAGGGGCCCTGGCTGATGGAGCAGATGCGGCAGCAGGCGGAAAATGTCGGGACCGAGATCGTCTATGACATCATTGCCGATGTCGATTTCAGCGCGCGACCTTTCCGGGCAGTCGGCGATGGCGGCGACGTCTATACGGCGGACGCCGTGATCATTTCCACCGGCGCGCAGGCCCGTTGGCTTGGCTTGGAAAGCGAGCAGACATTTCAAGGCTACGGGGTTTCCGCGTGCGCGACCTGTGACGGCTTCTTTTACCGGGAAAAGGAGGTCATGGTCATCGGCGGCGGCAATACCGCGGTGGAAGAGGCGCTGTATCTGACTAATCACGCCAGCAAGGTGACCTTGGTGCACCGCCGCGACAGCCTGCGGGCAGAGAAAATCCTGCAAGACCGCCTGTTCGCGCATGACAAGGTGGAAGTCGTCTGGAACGCCGTGCTGGAAGAGATTCTGGGTGATGCGGATCCCTTGGGGGTAACGGGCGTCCGCCTGCGCGACACGGTGACGGGCGAGACGCAAGAGCGTGCGACTCACGGTGTTTTCGTCGCCATCGGGCACGATCCCGCGACCGCCATCTTCAAGGGCAAGGTCGATATGGACGAGGAGGGGTATATCCTCACCCGGCCCGGCAGCACCGTGACCAGCGTGACCGGCGTGTTCGCGGCGGGCGACGTGGTGGACAAGACCTACCGTCAGGCGGTGACAGCCGCCGGCATGGGCTGCATGGCGGCTCTGGACGCAGAGAAATTCATCGGCGAACAGGAAGCCTTGTTACACGCTGCCGAGTAGGCTGCGCCGTCGCCTGATTTCGGACCGTGAGTCGAATCCGGTCGATTCTCGCGGGGGGCTGAGCTAGTGTCGCGTGACCTTGGAAATCATTGAGGGCTGTAGATGGGCCTTTTTAACGAGAAGGCATCGCCGGCACCGGCTCCGCCTGTCGAAAAATCAACGACAATCGCACCCGGAACCACCATTACCGGCGACATCGCGGGTGCGGACCATGTGCTGTTGGACGGCGTCCTGCTCGGCAACATCGCCTGCCGCCGACTGACCATCGGTCCTTCCGGAGAATTGCGCGGCGAAGCCGAGGGCGAAGAGGTCGTGGTGCACGGAACGCTACGGGGCGTTATCCGGGCCAAGAGGGTAACGCTAGGGCAATCGGCCAAGGTCTACGGTGACGTCGATCATGAAGTGCTGCAGGTCGATGCCGGCGCCGAGGTCGAGGGCCGCTACTTCCGGGCGCTGCATCAAGCCGGCGCCTACGAGGCCGGGACCACCGACAAGGCGGCGATAACGGCTCAGGCAGGCCCAATGCAGAAAGAGACGCCGCCGCAGTCTCCCCGTCGCGCCCGACAGACCAGCGGCAAACCAATGCCGCCGGACATGCCGGAAGCGAATAACGCAACCAAACACTAGAGCGTCGCACCTTAACTCGGACCCATTGAGACGGCGTATCCGGTCTTCTGGCCAGGAAGGCCGGGCGCAGCGATGCTGAAGGCATCGGAAGTGTGGCGTGACGCCGTCCAGAGGCCCTGATACGCCGCCGTCCCTTGCCGATGTGCTGCATCGCCGGTGCAACGGCTCCTGCCGCGAAGGCTTCCAAGAAGATCTCAGTTCAGTCCGGATTAGGGCGCGATGCTCAAGCTTTTCTTCGGCCGGTCACCGGACGATCTTCAGACAAAGGTCGGGAGCGAGGCCTTTGGCCCGGGAGGCGCGGATTTCGGACCGACCCAGCGCGTTTGACTGGGCGGGTGAACCAGATTGACCGGGACTGCGTCCTGCATTTGCGGTTGCAAGGTTACGGTGCCGGGCAGAGACGGGGCCTCAAAGGGGAGGACGGCGGGACCATCCAAGCGTTGCTCCGGTACTTCCAGCAAAACGCGGCCCGAGACGCCACTGATCAGATTTAACGCCGGTATGACGAGCCTTCCGGTCGACCACAGACGGAGTGTCCAGAGTTTTTCACTCTGAGACGGGCGCACAATCCCATAAAAAAGGAACGGGGCGTCGCGCAGTATGCCATGCGTGTCCGGCTTGGGAATCGCGGACCGCTTTTTTCGTTGCGCCCGTGTTTCCCTTTCACTCTGAGCAATCGGTTCCTTCCACCTGCGGCTCATAAAGCGAGAGACTCCTGCGGCCGGTCCGCCCGCCATCCGCAAAGCAGTAGAGTGACATCGTCCTCCACATGCTCCGCCAGGCGGTCCGACCGCAGGAATTCCCGGATGCCAAGGTGAATTTCATCGTCGCTTTCCGCCGCCGTGAGATAGCTGTTCAACGGACGGAGGAAAGAAGAGTAGGGCCGACCGTCTTCCGGGCGAATGGTCAGTTCTTGTAGTCCTTCGGTGCCGGCGGCGACAAAGGTCACGGGCCCGTCCAGGATTGTAATCTCCGCTTCCGCGTCCGGATCCGTCACCGAAACGGCGCCTGCGGACTCCAGGCTGGCTTGACCGACGGTCCGATAGGGTTGGGACGGCGCCCCGGAGATCAGGAATCCGTCTCCTACTCTAAGTGCGGCTATGCGTCCTTCCGTCAGAACGAAGGCAAGCAGACTGGTTGCCAAATCCTCAACGGGACAGGCCCGGCCGGCTGCTTCCTGGAGCAAGGCATCACGCACGGCCTGAAGGGCGGTTTCCAAGTCACTGCCGTCCGTGTCGGTATGATCGATCGCACTGTCGCTCAGCGCGGCTGTGGCCGCTTTTACGGCCGATTGCGCGCCTATATGCGAGAGCCTGGCCTCGCCATCCCCATCCGCCAGCGCACCGATCACGCATCCCGCCGTGGGTTTCACGACCAAGCCGAAATCCTGGCACGGTTGATGGTGCGCTCTGTGGAGCGTCCCCTGCCGGTAATCGACTGCGGCCAGCCAAGCCAAAGTCTTGCCCCTATGCTGCGGTAAAATGAAGTATTCGTGACGCATTGAAGATAAAGCAAAAGTAATCGCAAGTCTACATGCAGTAAACATGCCATCGATTATTTTGAAGTTCTTTTCTCGATCGTGGAGGTGACGCCTCCGGCGCCCGCCGATAGACTGCGCATTCCAATTTATGGGAGGGACGGCGATGACCGGAGAAGTCTCAGAAGAAAGTCTGACGCTACTGAAAGGCGTTTCAACGGCGACGGTGACCATGCAACTGCTCAAACGCGGGATACGGGCCTGTTCCATGGTCGGGCCGAGACCGTTCTCGGGGACCGAGGAGCGGCTGGTCGGTCCGGCCTACACGCTGCGCTGCGCGCCGATGCGCGAAGATATCTCCACGCCGGCATTCCTGGGGGCTGACGACAATGCCCAGAAGATCGCCATCGAGGAAATCCCTGCCGGCCATGTGCTGGTAATCGATGGGCGTGGCGAAACGCGCAGCGGCGTGTTGGGCGATATCCTGGTTGCGCGTCTAAAAGTACGCGGCGTGGCCGGCGTGGTCAGCGATTCCGGAATGCGCGACGCAGCGGGTGTCATCCCCGTCGGACTACCGATCTATTGCGCCGGGGCCGTCGCACCGCCCAACATCACTTGGCTGACCCCTGCCGACAGGCAAGTCCGGATTGGCTGTGGCGGTGTCCTGGTCGATCCGGGCGACATCATTGTCGCCGATGGCGACGGCGCCGTGGTTATTCCGCGCGATCTCGCAAACGACGTTGCGCGGGACGGTGCCGAGCAGGAGAGGTTTGAGCGTTTCGTACAACTGCGCGTCAACAAAGGGCATCCGACCAAGGGTCTTTATCCGCCAAATGAGGAAAGCCTCGCGGCCTACCGCGAATGGTTAGATGCGGGCGAGCCGGAGTAGAGGAGCAGCGCCCCTCTAATCCAAGACGGACTTCAAGACCGTGCTGTAGGCGGCGGCGGTTTCTTCCTCCAGCGCATGCCTGCCGTCGCGCACCACCCATGCCCCGGCGACCATGACATCGCGGACTAGGCCCTTGCTTCCCCCGAAGACAAGGGTATCGGCGATGGCGTCGCCCGATCTGGCTGTCAGGTCGGTGTGCGAACCGTCCAGCACGATCAGATCGGCCCGTTTGCCGACCGCCAAGCCGCCGGTCGGTGTACCGCAGGCCCTGGCCCCGCCGGTGGCCGCCCGGCGCCAAAGGGCCGCTCCCGTCGCCTGGTCGGATTCGCTGGCGGCGATGTTCCGCGCGCGCAGTTGCAGACGCTGCCCGTATTCCAGAAGACGCAGTTCCTCCGCCGCGTCCCGGCAGACGTGGCTGTCCGAACCGACGCCGAAGACGCCGTTCTGCCCCTGGAACCGGGGCAGGGGGAACAGGCCGTCGCCCAGATTGGCTTCCGTCGTCGGGCACAGGCCCGCCACCGCGCCGCTGGCCGCGATGATGTCGGTTTCCGCCTCGTCCAGATGGGTTGCGTGCACGAGGCACCAGTGCCGGTCCAAATCCAGTTCCTCCCCGAGCAGGGCGACCGGCCGTTTGCCAGACCAGAAAAGGCAATCCTCCACTTCCTTTACCTGTTCGGCGATATGGATGTGGATCGGCGCGCCCGGGTTCCGGGCATGCAAGCCGGTTTGCAACTCCCGGATCAGGGCCGGCGGGGCGGCACGCAATGAATGGGCGGCTGCGCCGACCGTGATTGCGGGCGCCGTCGCGGCCTGCGCCGCAGCCCATTCGCCGATCCGGAGAATCCTCTCGGGATCGCCGCGGAAGCGGCGTTGCGCGTCCCCCAACGGGATCTCGCCGAACCCCCCATAGGCATAGAGAACGGGAAGATGGGTTAGCGCGATGCCGGTTTCCAGGGCGGCCGATAGGATGTGGTGGCTGATTTCCGCCGGATCGTCGTATGAGGCACCGTCGGGCGCATTGTGGAGATAGTGGAACTCCGCCACAGCCGTGTAGCCGCCCTTCAGGCATTCGATATAGAGCTGCCGGGCGATGGTCCCGACCTCTTCCGGGCCGAGGCGCTCGACGAACCGGTACATCAGATCGCGCCAGGTCCAGAAACTGTCCGTCGGCGATCCCCAGCGTTCGGTCAGTCCGGCCATGGCACGCTGAAAGGCGTGGGAATGCAGGTTGGGCATGCCGGGCAGCACCGGGCCGGAGACGCGTTGCGCGCCGGGCGGCGGCCGATCGGTAGGCGCGAGGGCCTGTATTGTGCCGTCCGCGCCGATCGTCAGAAGGCACCCGTCGATCCAACCGTCCGGCGTCATCAGGCTTGGGGCATAAAGGTCCATGGTCTATCGTCCTGAACTTGAAACGGAGTGCGCAGTCTCCGCCCCGCGCCGCAGGGCTGCAAGAGGCTGTGTATAGGAAGGAAAGGGAACGCCCGCGTGTGGGATTCGATTTGGGTGAACGCGCATCTGGCGACGATGCTGCCGGACGGAGAGAAATACGGCGCCGTGCCCGATGGCGCCATCGCGGTCGAGCATGGCCGGATCGCGTGGACCGGCAAGCGGGCCGATCTGTCGGCGGACCCGCAGACGCTTGCGCGCGCGGTGCACGATTTGGAAGGCGGTTGGGTCACGCCGGCCCTGATCGATTGTCACACCCACCTCGTCTATGGTGGCAGCCGGGCCGGTGAGTTCGAAATGCGCCTGGAGGGCGCGACCTACGAGGAGATCGCCCGGGCCGGCGGCGGAATTCTGTCCACCGTAAAGGCGACCCGTTCGGCGAGCGAGGCGGATCTTCTTGCCGCCGCTTTGCCGCGCGCCCGCCGCCTGCTTTCGGAAGGCGTAACCGTTCTGGAAGTAAAGTCCGGGTATGGCCTGGATTTGGAAACGGAACTGAAGATGCTGCGCGTGGCCCGGGCGTTGGGAGACCATTTGCCGTTGCGTGTGCGGACAACGTTTTTGGGCGCGCATGCGCTGCCGCCGGAATTCGCGGACCGTCCGGATGCCTATATCGATCTCGTCTGCGATGTGGTTTTGCCGAAAGTCGCGGAAGAAGGGCTTGCCGACGCGGTCGACGCCTTCTGCGAAGGGATCGGTTTTACGCCGGACCAGACGGCGCGCGTCTTCGAGACGGCGCGCGCTTTGGGACTGCCGGTGAAACTGCATGCCGACCAACTGTCGGACCTCGGAGGCGCAGCGTTGGCCGCCGCGCACGGCGCGTTGTCGGCCGATCATCTTGAATACACTTCCGACGCCGGGGTGGCCGCCATGGCCAAGGCGGGCACGGTCGCTGTGCTTCTGCCGGGCGCTTTCTACTTCCTGCGCGAGACCAAATTGCCGCCGATCCAGGCTTTCCGCGATCACGGGGTCGGAATCGCCCTGGCGACCGACAGCAATCCGGGATCGAGCCCCGCCCACTCCCTTCTGCTGATGCTGAACATGGCTTGCACCTTGTTCCGGATGACGCCGGAAGAAGCGCTCGCGGGGGTGACCCGGCACGCGGCCGCCGCGTTGGGTGTGGTCGGGACGCACGGCAGTTTGGAGGTTGGCAAGGCCGCCGACTTCGCGGTCTGGCGCATCGATACGCCGGCGGACCTGTCTTACCGGATCGGCGACAATCCCTGTACACGCGTCGTGATTGCGGGCGAGATCGTGGATCATGCTTAGGCCGCTTGCCGGGGCCTTGTTCCTGTGGGCCTGTCTGATGTCTTCCGGTACCGCGGCGGAGCCTTTTCAGGACTGCCCGACTTGTCCGGAGATGGTGCCGTTGACGCCCGCTCCCTTCGTCATGGGATATGACCATGGGAAGAGCGCGGAACGTCCGGCGCGCACGGTCGCCCTGTCCCGCCCCTTCGCCATTGCCCGGACGGAGACCACTTACGAGCAGTGGAACGCCTGTGTGGCGGATGGCGCCTGTTCCGCCCCGCAGCACGATCGCGGATGGGGCGAAGGCAAACGTCCGGTCATCTATATCGACTATAGCCAGATCGCCGACTACCTCACCTGGCTGGGCGCCAAGACCGGCCGGTCCTATCGCTTGCCGAGCGAAGAAGAATGGGAATTCGCCGCCCATGGCGGCGCAAACGGTCCGGACCGTCAGCGTCTGGACGGCAAGGGGCGGGCCAACTGCAACAAGTGCGTCGACGATTGGGCGCACAAGACCTTTCCGGTCGCCAGCCTGGAACCGAACGGCTACGGCCTCTTCGACATGCTGGGCAATGTTATGGAATGGACGTCGAGCTGCTGGGTCCCGGACTATCAGTCGGACCGCGAGGAAGACTGTTCGCGGCGCGTGCGGCGCGGCGGCTCCTGGTATTTCAACCGCTATGTCTCAACGCCGACATACCGCTACGGCGCCTTGCCGGACAGAGTATCGTACGACGTCGGTTTCAGAGTGGCGGTCGATCTGCCCTAGGAGGTCGTTCGGTAGCCTTGGGCTTTCCAATCCAGAATGCCGCCCTCCATGTGGACGGTATCCGTGAAACCGACGGCGACGAATTTGTCGAAATGGTCGGCAGTGCGGCGGCCGCTGCGGCAATGGAAGATACCGATCTTGCCGGGCTCCGGCGTGGGCGCGTGGCTCAGGAACGTGCTGAGGGGATAGAGCGTGGCGCCGGGAATACGCTCCGCATTCCATTCGTTTTCTTCGCGCACGTCGATCAAGACGGCTTCGCCCGCCTCGAGCAGACGGGCGCATTCGTGAACATCGATCCCTTTGACAGGGCCGGGCGTGGTCATCCGTGTACTCCCAGGGCTTGGTCCAGATCCGCGATCAAGTCGCGCTGATGTTCTAGCCCGACGGAGAGACGAATCATACCCTCTGATATTCCGACTGCGGCGCGCTCGGCTTCTGTGAGGCGCGAATGCGTGGTGGAGGCGGGATGGGTGATCAGGCTTTTCGCGTCGCCGAGATTGTTGGAGATCTTGATCAGTCCAAGACGGTTCAACAGGTCGAACGCCGCCCGACGGCCGCCGTCGATTTCAAAGGTGACGACCGTGCCGCCCTGATCCATCTGGCGGCGCGCCAGTTCGTGCTGCGGATGCGATGCCAGGAAGGGGTAGGAGACCGCCGTCACCCGAGAATCTTGTTCAAGCCAGGACGCAATGGCGAGCGCGCTGTTGCACTGCCGGTCGACCCGTAGCGACAGCGTCTCCAGACCTTTCAGAAGAACCCACGCATTGAACGGGCTCATACTGGGCCCGGTATGGCGGATGAAGGGCTCGAGCTTTTCCTTGCAGTATTCCTTCGTCCCGAGGATGGCGCCACCCAGACAACGGCCCTGGCCGTCGATATGTTTGGTCGCGGAATAGACGATGACGTCCGCGCCGAGCGCGATCGGACGCTGAAGCAGCGGGGTGGCGAAAACATTGTCGATCACGACCTGCGCGCCGGCCCGGTGCGCCAGTGTCGTAACCGCGGCGAGATCGGTCAGGCCAAGCCCCGGATTCGTCGGGGTCTCCAGGAACACGACATCCGCCGGTTCGCTGAGCGCCTCGCGCCACTCCTTCAAGTCGGTGCCGTCGACGAAAACGGTACTCACGCCGTAGCGTGGCAGGATCTCGTTACAGATGTAATAGCAGGACCCGAACAGTGCGCGGCTGGCGACAAGCCGGTCGCCGGCTTTCAAGAGCGAGATAAGGGCCGTGAACACCGCCGACATGCCGCTGGCGGTGGCGTAGCACTGTTCGGCGCCCTCGATCTGCGCCAGCCGTTGCTGGAACATGTCCACGGTGGGATTGCCGTAACGGCTATAGACATAGCGTTGCAGGTCACCCTTGAAGGCGGCTTCGGCATCCTCCGCGCGATCATAGACATAGCCGGACGTCAGATAGAGGGCTTCCGCGGTTTCGTCGAAGCCGCTGCGCTGTACGCCGCCATGGACGCCGATCGTGTCGGGATGCCACTGCGGCCCTGCCGCCGCGGGCGTTTTCTCATCCGGGTCGAACGGGAAATCCGTCACGGCTTCCAACGACCGAAGAAATGGCATGGCAACAAACTCCTCTCACTCGCAATCAAGACGCCAGCCGGTGCGGCTCGGCATCGGCTTTCTGGCGGAAATCGCCGATGGTAGCGCGTCCGTCCACGGTCGGCTGATAAAACAGATCGACGCCCGCCCCTTGTCCGCTGCGGAGACGGCGCAACGTCGGTTCATGCGTGACTTCGAACGCGTCGATGCCGCAGCGCTGCATGAACTGGATCTGGTCCAGCAGGACGTCGCCCGCAGCGCGGATCTCGCCTGAAAACCGATACCGTTCCCGAAGCGTGCGGGCGGTCGAGTAGGCGCGGCCGTCGGTGAAAGACGGGAAGGTGACGCGCACGACCTGCAGATGCTCCAGGTCCGCGACCAAAACCTCCAGGTTTTCTCCGGGCTCCACTGTGACACCGACCGGGGCGGAGCGGGCAAGCAGCGTGTCGCGCTCCTGCTTCCAGCGTTGCAGCGGCACAATCAAGGGCCGCTGGGGAAGAGGGCGTTGTTCCGTATCGGCAATCAGCCAATCGTCCTTGATCTCTTGTCCGTTCTTGAACAATGCCATGATCGTTTCCTTTTCGCTTGCGGCGCTTCCGCCGGGTGTCAGGGTGCGCGTGTGAATACCGCATTCGAGTTTTTCGGTGCCGCGCCAGCGTCCGGCCCGTGCGTCCTCGCCGGGACGGACACGATCGGTACAGGGCATGCAGCCGATGGAGAGATAGCCGTCTTTCTCCAGGGCGTGCCGGGGTAGAGCATGCGTGTCGAAGTAGTCTTGGACCTCGCCCGGCGTCCAGGCGGCCAACGGATTGACCTTGATGTGGCCGCCTTCGAACTCGAAGACTTGCGTCTGTCGGCGGGTGTTTGACTGATAGCGTTTGCGGCCGGAGATCCAGCAGTCGAAGCCCTGCAACGCCGCCTGAAGCGGTCCTTGTTTCCGCAGCGCGCAACACCGGTCCGGATCGCTCGCATGAAGCAGTCCGTCAGGATCTTTCTGTGTTGTTTCCGCCCGCCCGGGGGCGGCGATCCTTACGTCCTTGAGGCCGAGCCGCTCTTTCAACGCCTGGCCGTACCGTTTGGTCTCGCCGAAATGCTTGCCGGTATCGATGAAAATCACCGGCGTATCCGGTGCGATGCCGGCGGTAAGATGCAGAAGTACGGCGGCCTCCGTCCCGAAACTGGTCACGACCGCAGGCCGCCCCGCCGCGCGGTCGACCAGCACGGCGCGCAAGACCTGTTCGGTATCAAGCGCCCCGAAGGCGTGATGAAGGACGGCGGCCTGGGTCTGCTTGCCGACCACGACCTCGCCGCCCTGCAACAGGGACTTCAGTTCAGAAGGCACCGTTGATGTCCCAGGTTTCGACCGTCAGCGACCGCGGCTTGCCGCTGGGGACCCGAACAGGGCCGTCATCGTTGGCGGCCACGCCATCCTTCTCGGCCGTTTCTGGGTGGATGGCCGCGCGTGTGGAAACAGGCTGCCGGCCGGCACGCGGTATACGGAATTTGGTAATACGATAACCCATGATCAGTTCCCTCCGTAAAGACGGTCTTTGAACGGCGTCTCCCCGACGCGGCGATAGGTATCCAGAAAACTCTCGGCTGGGCTTTCGCGGACATCCAGGTAGGTGTCGACGACTTTTTCGACCGCGTCGGTGATTTCGTCGGCGGAGAAGCCTTGCCCGATAATCTTGCCGATCGACGTGTTTTCGTCGGCGCTGCCGCCGAGCGTGATCTGATAGAACTCTTCGTTTTTACGATCGACGCCCAGAATGCCGATATGGCCGACATGGTGGTGGCCGCAGGCATTGATGCAGCCCGAGATTTTCAGTTTCAGATCACCGATATCCTTCTGACGCTTAAGATCGGAGAACCGGTTGCTGATATCCTGCGCCACGGGGATCGACCGGGCGTTGGCCAAGGCACAGTAATCCATACCGGGGCAGGCGATGATATCGGTGATCAGACCGGCATTGGGCGTGCCGAGGCCGATTTCGGTCAGTTTCTCCCAAACACTGTAAAGATCGTCCAGACGTACATGGGGCAGGATGAGGTTCTGTTCGTGGGAGACTCTGATTTCGCCGAGGCTGAAGGCGTCGGCAAGATCCGCGATGGCATCCATCTGACTGTCGGTCGCGTCGCCGGGCACTTCGCCGATCCCTTTAAGGGAAATCGTAACGATCCCGTGGCCTGCTTGTTTGTGGTCGTGGACGTTGCGCTCGACCCAACTGGCGAAGGATGCATTGGCCGCCTTCTGGACATCCAGGGTCACCGAGGTCGGCGGCAGGGTCTCGAAAGCGGGCGGCGCGAAATAATCGGTGATCTTGTCGACTTCCGCCTGGGGCAGGGTGTAGACGGTATCGCGAATTTCCTCCCACTCGGCCTCAATCTGCCGTGTCAGTTCTTCGGTGCCTGTCTCATGCACCAGGATCTTGATCCGCGCTTTGTATTTATTGTCCCGGCGACCGTACTGGTTATAGACGCGCAGGATTGCTTCCAGGTAGCTCAGCAGATGTTCCTTGGGCAGGAAGTCGCGGACCTTCTTGGCAACCATCGGGGTGCGCCCTTGGCCCCCGCCGACATAGACGGCGAAGCCGACACGGCCGTCGTCGGTCCTGACCAATGCCAAGCCGATATCGTGCACTTGGATAGCCGCGCGATCCTCTGTCGTGCCGGTCACGGCGATCTTGAACTTGCGCGGCAGGAAGGCGAATTCCGGATGCAGCGTCGACCATTGGCGAATGATTTCGGCGTAGATGCGCGGATCTTCGATCTCTTCTGCGGCGGCGCCGGCAAAGTGATCGGCGGTGACGTTTCGGATGCAATTCCCGCTTGTCTGGATCGCGTGCATTTCGACATCCGCCAGATCCTGCAGGATGTCGGCGATCTCGGTCAGTTTCGGCCAGTTGTACTGGATATTCTGGCGCGTGGTGAAATGGCCGTACCCCTTGTCATAGCGGCGCGCGATATAGGCCAGCTTGCGCAGTTGATCGGAGGACAGCGTGCCATAGGGGATGGCGACCCGCAGCATGTAGGCGTGCAGTTGCAGGTACAGCCCGTTCTGCAGACGCAGAGGTTTGAATTCGTCTTCGGTGAGTTCCCCGCTCAGGCGGCGGGCGATCTGATCGCGGAACTGCGCCACGCGTTGGTTGACGAAGTTATGATCGAACTGGTCGTAACGGTACATGGAATGCGGTCCTTTATGCCTGAACTCAAGCCGCGAGATCGGCTTGTTTCCCAAGGTCGCGGCGCACCGTCGGTCCCAGGGACTGAATGAATTGCTTATTCTTGACGATGCGCGGGCCGGCCGCCTCAGGCACCACTTCGACAAATTCCCATCCGGCAATCTGCTGGCTTTCCAAACCGGCCTGAGCGTTGGCTTCGAGGTCGGCGCGGGATCGATCGTTATGGGCGACGGCTGCCTCATGCAGGTGCTCCGTCCAACCGCCGGTCTTGTCCAGATAGATGACAACGCCGTCCGTCAGCCGGTTTGCCAGGACGATCTCCCGGATGATTTCTTTCTCTGCCATGAGGATTTCCTTTCCTTAAGCGACGGTCCGCAGGGGCCAGGATGCCGCCGCTTGTTCGATATGTTCGGCGCTGCCCGCATCCACTTCGGAAACGACATCGCCGACCACGATCAGGGCCGGGCCGTCCAACCCGTCCACGCGGGATAGGAGCGGCAAGGTATCCAGCGTCCCGACCAGGGTGCGCTGCGTTTCCAGCGTGGCATTTTCGATGACGGCGACAGGCGTCTCCGGCCGGCGTCCGTGCGCGATCAGCGACCGTGCGATTTCTGCCGCCTTGGATTTGCCCATATAGATGACGGCTGTCTGATCGGGGTTGGCCAACGGTGCAAAGTCCGGGTCGGCTTTGCCCTTGGCCGGGTGCCCGGTGGCGAAGCTGACCACGTTCGCATGATCGCGGTGGGTCAGCGGCAGTCCCAACGCGGCGGCCGCACCGGTGGCGGCCGTGATCCCGGGAATGACGTCCACGGGGATGCCGGCATCTTTCAGCGCCCGGATTTCTTCTCCGCCGCGGCCGAAGACAAACGGGTCTCCACCCTTGAGGCGAACCACGGTGGAACCCCGGCGTGCTTCGTCGACCAGGATGCCGTTGATCCGTTCCTGACTGTAGCTGTGGCGTCCCTTCTGCTTGCCGACAAACAGCCGCAAGGCGTCGCGGCGCGCAAGGTCGAGGACCTCCGGGCCGACAAGGGCGTCATAGATGATAACGTCTGCTTGCTGCAGGGCGCGCAGCGCCCGCAGGGTCAGGAGATCGGCGGCGCCCGGGCCGGCCCCGACCATGACGACACGTCCCAGGCGCTCGCCATTTGCCGTCTCCTCGATGAGCGCCGAAGCGCTGTCTCTGGCAGCGTTCAGATCGTTGGACAGCACATGCTCGGCGGTGTTGCTGGTGAAGAAGGTCTCCCAGAAGGTGCGGCGCTTGGTGCCGTCGACGATCTTCTCCTTCACTTCGCGGCGCAGGGACTGCGCGAACTCAGCCAGCTTTCCCAGGTTTGGGGCGAGGGTGGATTCGATTTGCGCGCGGATCTTACGGCCCAGGACAGGGGCTGTGCCGGCGGTTGAGATCGCGACCAGGACGGGGGATCGGTCGACGATGGAGGGGACCGTGAAGTCGGAAAGATCCGGCCGGTCCACGACATTCACCTTGACCCCATGAACTTGCGCCGCGGTGGAAACGAACTCGTCGACAGCGTCATTCGCGGTTGCGGATATCACCAGGGCCGCCGCCGCGATATCCTGCTCGGTGACAGGACGCCGGACGAGATCGATCCTGTCTTCCGCCGCAAGATCGTCCAGTTCCGCGTTGGTGTCGGGGGCGACAACTTTGACTCGCGCGCCTGCGCCGAGCAGCAGTCGGATCTTACGTGCGGCGTCTTCACGACCGCCCACAATAAGAGCGGTTCCTGAGTCAGTATCCCAAAAAATGGGGAAATAGCGCCGAGTCATCTCAACCTCCGTGACAAGCCATCGTACTTGGGCCCACGGAGATCGATCCGTGGCGCTTTAGCAGTGTTGACGCGGATGCAAGCTGCCCTTCAAATCCCGCGGGTCCGAACCGGGTGGACCAAGCCGTAAATAAAAAACCTGCCGCAGCTCTAGCTGGACAGGCGTCCCCGCTTTAGCTGCATTTTTAAAGCGCCCGCAATTTGGTCTAAATCAGCGCTGTTGGTTCGTAGGTAACGCCGGGTGAGGCCGCTGTCAAGAACATGTCGGGCCGAAAACACGCGCGGTGTCGGTAACCTCACTTACCGGAAAACCGTTCGCGGTTCTGCTTCCCATACGCTCTCCTTTAATTTCAGCATCTTAATTGTTGGGGACATGAACGTTTACAAAACGATGTAAATTTTATCACAGATGCGCGATGGTTTTACGGACTGTGGCCCGCACCGTTCTAGCCGGAAGGTTTCCAATCCAACATCGTCTCGATTAGCCGGCGTAGTACAGGCCGGATCGTTCCCGCCTGCTCCTCCAGAAACGGGTAGGGCGGCTCTTCCTGCATATAGGTCACCTGTGAAAGCTCCAGTTGGACCGCATGGACATCCTCATCCGGGGACCCGTAGCGCCGGGTGATGTATCCGCCTTTGAAACGGCCGTTGAGGACGTGCGTGAAGGTGGGCGTTTCTTCCGCGACGGCGAGCAGCCTTTTCACCAGTTTGGTGTCACAGCTTTGACCGGCATTCGTCCCGAAGTTGAGGTCCGGCAGGCGCCCGCTGAAAAGGCGTGGCACGTGAGAGCGGATCGAATGAGCGTCCCACAACAGCGCATACCCGAAGCGCTGTCGAATCTCTTCAAGTGTCGTTTCGATCTTGTCGTGATAAGGCCGCCAGTACCGATCGACGCGGCCCTCTCTCTCTGTATCGTCCGGCGCCACGCCATCTCTGTAGAGCGGTTCGCCGTCGAAACTGGTGATCGGCGCCAAACCCGTGGTGGCCTGACCTGGATAAAGGCTTTCGTTTCCGGGCGGTCGGTTCAAGTCGACAACATAGCGGGACTGCGTCGCGGCGATGACCGAGACATCCAATTCCTCCAGAAAGTTGTAAAGCTGTGGAATGTGCCAGTCTGTGTCGGCAAGTTGATGTGCTTTATCCGTCAGCCGCGCGCCGATGTCGTCGGGTACGCCAAGACCGGCATGCGGGATACTGACAAGAAGGGCAGTGTTCCCAGGCTGAAAATCGAACATCGGCTGCGGCCTCCAAACGCGTGTTTTTGCCCTAGAACACCGGACAGCCGGCATCCTAACCCGCGCCGTGCGCAGTGGCTATTCCGTCGCTGGCAAAACAGGTTGACCAACAGGTGAAATTTTTCCGAAGGACCGCCCGGTCCTGCTGCTCTATCTAGGGCTTCTGTTTGATGACCGGCCGCGTACCGGATTTTAGAGGATTGTACTGTTATGGCAGCTGTTGAAAAAAGGGTTCGGTTGAACGCAGACCCAGACTTTTGGCCGGGTAAGGGGCATTCGCCACTGACCAAAGTGGAGGTTGACGAACACGGCGTGACCCTGCGATGGGCGGACGGCCGCGAGGGACACTTTCATCCTCTATGGCTGCGGGACAATTGCCTGTGCCCCGTATGCCGCCACCCGGAGGCCTGGGAAAAGACCCTGGACCTGCTGACGGTCGATCCGGAGGAGAAGCCGGCCTCGGCGCGTTTGGGGAGTGACGACGAACTGGAAATCACATGGGCGAGCGATGGGCATGTCAGCCGGTTCCCGGGTAGCTGGTTGCGGCAGAACTGCTATGACGGCTGGGCGCTCGAAGCCCGGCGACCGCAGCGCGTTCTATGGGATGGTTTGATCGCCAACGGACGCCCGGAGGTCGACTACACGGCCGTGATGCAGACCGATGAGGGGCTGCGGGACTGGCTGCGGAACCTTCAAGCCTATGGGTTCTGCATTGTGACCGACGCGCCGCAGCGCAGCGGCATCGTGGTCCCGGCGGTAAGGCGTATCGGATTTCTGCGGGAGACGCATTTCGGCACGGACTATGCCGTCGAGTCCAAGCCCAACCCCGAGAATGTGGCCTATACGGCAATTGAGTTGAAAACCCACAACGATCTGTCGAACTGCGAGGCGCCTCCAGGCATCCAGTTCCTGCACTGTATCGAGTTCGAAGCGGACGGCGGCGAATCCATCCTGGTCGACGGGTTTTCCGCGGCCGAGAAACTGCGCGGCAGGAACCCGGCGGCCTTCGAGCTTCTTGCTCAAACGCCTGTGGTTTCGCGGTACCACGATCATGACTGGGACATACGGCACCGCGCGCCGACCATTGCGGTCGATCATACGGGCACGGTTCAGGAATTGCGGGTGAACCGCCAACTCGAAGCGCCGTTGGATATTCCAAACGATGCGGTGGTTCCGTTCATAAAGGCGAAGCAAGCCCTGGTTCGCCTGCTGCGCGATCCGAAACAGGAGTACCGCTTCAAATTGAAGCCGGGCGAGATCATGAGTTTTCACAACCGGCGTGTCCTGCATGGACGTGCCGCGTTCGATCCCAATTCCGGTCGCCGGAAACTGGAAGGCTGCTACGTCGACTGCGACCAGGCCTGGAGCCGGTTACGGGTGCTGGAGAGGACAGAGTAGGCGGGGTCCTCAACCGCCACCGCTTTGCCAGGCGAGCGCATCGTCGAGGGTCTTGATGCCGGCCGCCTCCAGAAGCGGGATCAGCTTTAGGAAAACCTCGGCGGTTGCGATGGAGTCGCCAAGGGCGGTATGACGCAGCTCCGACTCGATATCGATGCCGCACCGCGCGGCGAGACCGTCGAGCGTGTGATCTCCGCTGTGCTGAAACAGCCTGGACGATAACAGCGCGGTGCAGAGAACCGGGACGGTGAGCGTCGCGCCCGCCTGCTGAGCCGCCCGGTTCAAAAACGCCATGTCGAAGGCCGCGTGATGTGCAATGAGGACGGATCCCTCGGCGAAGTCCAGAAAGGTGCCTGCCACGTCGATGAAAGGCGGCGCGTCCGCGACCATCGCGTCGTCGATCCCGTGAATCTTGGTTGTTGCCAACGGAATGGCGCGGCCCGGATTCACCAGCCGGTCGAAAGTCTCCTCGTAGCGCGGGCGGTTTCCGACAATGCGGATACCGGCGATCTGCACAACCGCGTCCCGGTCCGTGTTGAGGCCCGTCGTCTCGGTGTCGAAGACCGTGTAGGCGAGGTCCGCGAGCGGGCGGGAGCCAAGCTCTGTCCCGGCATGAGACGGCAGATCGAAATCATAGAAGCCAAGCGGCTCGGCTGCAGAGCGGCTTTCGATGGCGGAGGCTGCCCGTAAAGGCAGAACGATGCGCGCGCCTGCCTCCGCCGGTTCGACCCAGATGTCGCTGCGATGGGCAGCGAGCGCTTCGCGCCCGCTGTAATCTCCGTACGCAACAGCGACCGGGTCGGACAACCAGGCCTCCAGGTCGCCCAAGGGCAAGGTCCCACCCTGCCAACTGAGCAACAAGCGGACTTCGCCCGCGGTTTGTTCCGCCGAAAGGGTCAGCCCGTCATATCCGGCACGGTCCGACAGTTCGCGAAGAATGCGGGCCAGGATCTCCGTCACCGCAAATCCGTCGCAACGGGCGATGGCGTCAGTCGCCGATATGGTGACGGCCTGCTGCATCTGCTGCTGCAGAACATCGAAGATCTGCTGAACGTCCAATGTCCTGATCGGCCAATGCATGGCGTTGATCGCTGCTTCTTCGGCGGCGCTTTTGGCGAGGACTTCGGCCAGTCTGTCGCGTTCCTCGCGCAAGGAGGCCTCGAAACGCGCGCGATCCTCTGGTGGCAGGTCCGGTGCCACTTCCAGCGTGTCGAGAACGGCGCCGATCGCCGAAATTGGTCTGCGTGCCCCTTCGATCGTGCGGGTCAGCAGCCGTTCCAGATCGCCATGCACGCGAAGGTCTTCGGTCATGTCCCGGAAATGCAGAACATGACCGATGAGGTCTCCTTCGAACTCCACCGCCGAGACCGTGCCGGTAAAAATCTGGCTACCGCTGGTGGGCGAGGTCAGAAAGGTGGCGGCCCCGCCGCTGCCGGCTTTCGTCGTCAGCCGGTCGATCGCCGCCATCACCGGGTCGGTGCGTAGATACCGGGAAAGCGGCCGGTCGAGGCCGAGCGACCCGAGCAGGATGGCGGCGGCGCGGTTGTAGAGCAGGATCCGCCCGTCCGACGACACCACGACGACTCCATCCGCCAACTCACGCAGAAGCGCTTCCAGAAGCGCCTTGTCGCGCGCGATCCGGGCCGTCTGTTCCGCGAGGACCTGCTCCAGAGAGGCCCGGGCCTCGGCTAATGCGGTTTGTACGGTCCGGGCGGCGTCGGCCAGTTCGTCCAGGTGGCGCGCCGATTCCGTATCGAGGTCGTGCGAAACGTCCGACCGGGCGCGCGTCACCAGGTCCGCCGACAACGAAAGGATCGGCTTGGCGACATTCTCGTCGAACAAGAACCCAATCCACGCGGCCAGGCCGGCCAATCCGAACGCCGCCACCAGCCCCGCAATAAGATAGCTTTCGGTGGACCCGCCGCCGCGCGCGTGGCCGAGCCAGAGCCCAAGGCCGGCCACGAGTGTACCGCCGATTGCCAGAGCGGCAAAAAACAGCGCGAAGCGGAAACGGAGGCCGGGCCGCTTAGCCATGCACGGGTTCGCCCAGTAGGTGGCAAATCTCCTCGGTCAGACGCGCCGTGGAAAACGGCTTGGTCAGGAAAATGTCGGCGCCCAGCGCGAGGCCTTTCTTGCGTTCCACTTCGCCGCCTGATGCGCTCATCATCAGCACCTTCACATCGTGCAGGCGTTCGCTCGCGCGCATGGTCTGGATAATCTCGTAACCGGTACACCCGGGCAGCATGACATCGAGAACGACAAGATCCGGGCAATCCTCTTCCAGCGAGCTCAACGCGTCTGGTCCTGTTGCGACACGCTTCAACGCGAACCCTTGCCGGCTGATCAGAAAGCCGAGGGCAAGCGCGATGTTGTCTTCGTCTTCAACCAGCAGGATCTTCTTCTTCTCTTGGTCCATCTCGCTACTCCTTACAGACCAGTTCGATGAGGGTGTTTTGATCCGACAAGGGGCGCCACGCGGCGGCACTTGGGTCGGCAAGAGCCGCGTCGCTGACATCGGCCCGGGCCCCGGCGATGCAGTCGATCAATTGGGGGATCCGCTGGGTCGGTTGCCAGCGGGCGAAAAGATATAGGTCTATCAAGCGTGTGTCCGGCGCGGCCTCGTTGCTGCGAACCGTTGCCGTGTCGACGGCCATCAACCGCGTGCCTTGGGGCCAAAGGTAAGTCCAGGGCCGGTACCAAGCGCTTTCACTGACGGTTTCGGCCACTGCGACACCATCAGGCAGGCCACTAGCGGTCCGTGTGGCCCAGGTCATTTCAGACGAGATCGCGGTACCGATCATCGCCGCGCCGGCGGCGACCGGCATCGCCCAGCGTGGCAAACGCCCGCGACTCAACCGGTTTACCAGCAGGACAATCCCCGCCGCGCCCAGGCCTGCCACGAATGTTGCGATCAATTCCAAAAACATGGTTTCAAACGATCCCGCCGCGGCCTTGGCCAACGGCCGATTGCATGGTCTTAACCACCAGGAACGCGTCACGCAGGTGGTTACGCTCAAGTTCCGACAGCAGCCCCGGCTGGAGGAAATTGTCCGGCCGCTTGCCTTCCGCGATGCGCGTCGCCTGATGCCGCAGCCGCAATTCGGCAATCAGCTCGTAGGCGTCGATCAAATCCCGCGAGCCGCTTTCGGAAATCACCCCCGACCGGCCAGCGGCGAGGATGCGTTCATAAGTATTCACCGTCTCGATGCCGCCTGACAATGCATAGAGCCGCCCCAAATCGATGATCGGCACCACGCCCGCGATCTTCAGGTCAAGCGCATCCTTGTGCTCGCCGGAACGGATCAGGGCGAAACTACGGAACAGGCCGATCGGCGGCGTATGCTTCAGAGAATTTCCAACCATGTGCGAGATGAAGATCGAGTTCTTCCGCGCCATCTCCAAAGTTTCGCGCTGAAGGTTGCTGAACAGATCCATTTCGCCGGCGATCGGGCGCAGGTCGAACATCACCGAGGCCAGCATCTGCGCTTCCGTATCAGGCTCGGCGACCCACTTCGCGAAGTATTGCCGCCAAACACGCCTCGGCTGCCGCCATCGTGGGTTCGTTGCCATCATCTCGCCCGGGCAATAGACGAAACCGACGGCGTTGAGCCCATCGGACACGAATTTGGCAAAGTCCGCGAAGTAGCGGTCGTCGTCCGCTGTGGCTCGGTCGTCCAGGATCAGACAGTTGTCCTGGTCGGAAACGCCGCTCTGTTCCCGGCGTCCCTGACTGCCGCAAGCGGCCCACAGATAGGGCACGGGCGGCGGGCCGAGTTCCGCTTCCGCCAAAGCGATGAGCCGGCGGGTAACAGCGTCCGTCAGGTCGGTGATGCGCCGTCCGATCGCATTCGGTTTTGCGCCGGCCGCGACCAGATGCGTGAGCAGTTCGGGCAGCCGCGCCATGATCGGTTTCATCTCTTCCGCGCTGCCGGCGGCAACGAGGTCGGCGACCATGTGGCTCGCCGTGGAGGCCTGCTGCCGGATCAGATCGGTCTTGCCGATCTTGCCGATCAGCCGGCCGTCGGCGTCGGCCACGGGCAGTTGGTTGATGCGAAGACGCGCCATCTCGACCAGGGCGTCCAAGCCGGTGGCATCCGGGCTGATGGTTAGCGGTCTGGGGGTCATGACCTCGCGGACCGGGCGGTCGCCGCTGAGGCCCTCCGCGAGCACCTTGTTCGTCAGATCGTGTACCGTAACGATCCCGGCAAGCTCGCCGTCTTCGGTCGCGAGGACCGAACTGATTCCGCGATCGCGCATGATCCGCGCAACCTCCGTGACGGACGTTTCGACCGGGCAGGTGACCGGGTTTCGCACCATAAGATCCGAGACCTGCAGGGCGGTCAGGCCGACGGCGTAGGGGCCTTCGCTTCGGTTTGGATCGGACGGCAGGCCGCGGCCGAACCAACGCTGTATTTCCGGAACTTCCTGGACAAGGTTTCGGAACTTACCGCCACTGAGGATTAGGAGGGTGGTCGGCTCGAGGGCATGCGCCGAGAGAATGGCGCGTCCATCCCGCAACAGGCCACGTTCGCCCATCACATCGCCTGGGCCTCGATGCGATACGACATCGCCGTCGCGCGTTCTGACCTCAACGCTGCCGGCTTCCACAACGTAGAGACCGGCCAGGTTTGCGCCTTGTTGGAAGATGAGCGTGCCGGCGTCGACTTGAACTTCTTCTATTGCGCCGGCAAGCGCGGCACCGTCTTCTTCGGACAAAAGGTCGAAGGGCGTGAAGTGCACCAAACGATCGGTGAGGGACTTGTTTGCTTCGGGCATCGGCTTTGGTTCGTTAGATCCCAGTTGATCCCGTGTAAAGGTATCAGGCCCTATACTGTAGCCCGTTCATCGACTGACGCCCGCATGAAAGGATGCGGGCGGGTGGCCCGGGCACAGGGGCGCCCGGGCCTTCGCGCACTAGTGCCCCGCCTGGGCGGCACCGGCGCCGCGTGGGATCCGCACGCTTTCCACCAGATCCTTGATCTCCTGCGGCGTCTCCTTCGTCATGCTGGCGACGATGTACGCCACCGTGAAGTTGATGACCGCACCGACCGCGCCGAACGATGTCGACTTGATCGTGCCAAGAAGCGGGTCCGCATCCGAGAACATGTTTGTACCCGGGATGAAGAACCAGCCCTTGTGCAGGAAGATGTAGATCAGGGTGACGGTCAGGCCTGCGAGCATCCCCGCGACCGCGCCGTGATTGTTGATCTTCTTGGAGAAGATTCCCATCATCAGTGCCGGGAAGATCGAGGCTGCCGCCAGCCCGAAGGCAAGCGCCACGGTTTGTGCCGCAAATCCCGGTGGGTTCAGGCCAAGATACGTGGCCACCACGATTGCGACCGCCATGGCGATCCTCGCCGACAGAAGCTCACCCTTCTCCGAGATCTGGGGATTGAGTTGCCCCTTGATCAGGTCGTGACTGACCGCCGACGAGATGGCCAGCAACAAGCCTGCCGCCGTCGACAGGGCCGCCGCCAGACCGCCCGCCGCCACCAGGCCGATAACCCAACCCGGCAGGTTCGCGATTTCGGGGTTTGCCAGGACCAGGATGTCACGGTTGAACTTGGTCAGTTCGTTACCCTGCCAGCCGTTGGCCGCGGCCCGTTCGGCCATCGCGTCACTGCTGTCATTGTAGTATTGAATCCGACCGTCGCCGTTCTTGTCTTCCCAGTCGAGCAGACCGGTTTTCTGCCAAGTCAGCATCCAGTTGTACTCGGGGTCGTTCTCGATCGTCTCGACCGCAACAGCTTCGCCCGCGGTGCCGTTCGGCCAGAACATCTCGGTGATGTTCAGGCGCGCCATGGCGCCGACAGCCGGAGCCGTCAGATAGAGAAGCGCGATGAAGACCAGGGTCCAACCTGCCGACCAGCGCGCGTCCGATACCTTCGGCACCGTGAAGAAGCGCATGATGACGTGAGGCAGGCCCGCAGTACCGATCATCAGGCTCAACGTGAACAGCACCATGTTGAAGGTATCGCCATGGTGGGCTGTGTATTCCTTGAAGCCCAGCTCGGTCACGATCTGATCGAGCTTCAGCAACAGCGGTTCTCCGCTGGCCTCATGCGTGCCGAACAGGCCCAGACCCGGGATCGGGTTGCCGGTCAATTGCAGCGAGATGAAGATGGCCGGGATCGTATAGGCGAGGATCAGCACGCAGTATTGCGCAACCTGCGTATAGGTCACGCCCTTCATGCCGCCGAACACCGCATAGGCGAAAACAACGCCGGCGCCGATCAACAGACCGGTCGTGTTCGAAACCTCCAGGAACCGGCCGAAGGCCACGCCCACGCCCGTCATCTGACCGATCACGTAGGTCACCGACGCGACGATCAAACAGACCACCGCGACGAGGCGCGCGGTGCTGGAATAGAACCGGTCGCCGATGAATTCGGACACGGTGAACTTCCCAAACTTCCGCAGGTACGGCGCAAGCAGCAGCGCAAGCAGTACGTAGCCGCCGGTCCAGCCCATCAGGAAGGTTGAGTTGTCATAGCCGACGAAGGCGATCAAACCGGCCATCGAGATGAAGGAAGCCGCCGACATCCAATCGGCCGCCGTCGCCATCCCGTTGGTCACGGGGCTGACGCCGCGCCCGGCGGCGTAGAATTCTGATGTGGACCCGGCGCGGGCCCAGATCGCGATGCCGATATAGAGCGCGAAAGACGCGCCCACAAACAGCAAGTTGATAACGAATTGGCTCATGATATCGGGTCCTTACTGTTCTTCGACGCCGTGTTCGCGGTCGAGTTTGTTCATGCGCCAGGCGTAGAAGAAGATCAGGGCCAGGAAGACCAGGATCGATCCTTGCTGGGCGAACCAGAAACCCAGGTCGGTGCCGCCGACGGTAATGCCGGAAATCAACGGCCGCAGCAGTACGCCGAAGCCGAAGGACACCAGGGCCCAGATTGCGAGGCACCAGGCGATCAGACGAACGTTCGCCTTCCAGTACCCGCTTTGTGAAGAGTTATCGGACATAAAGCTCCTCCCATTTTCAGTGTTGAGGATTAAGGACGGCCGGCCGCCATTGCGCCGACTGGCATCGTCCATTCATGCTTTCCTCAGGCCGAGGCCCGGTTGGAAATCAGGTCATCGACCACGGATGGATCCGCCAGGGTGGACGTATCCCCCAGCGAGCCGGTTTCGTTCTCCGCGATCTTGCGCAGGATGCGCCGCATGATCTTGCCGGATCGCGTCTTCGGAAGGCCCGGCGCCCACTGGATGACATCCGGCTTGGCGATCGGACCGATTTCGGTGCGGACCCAGTTCGTCAATTCGGTGCGGAGTTCATCGCTGGCCTCGACGCCTTCCATCAAGGTCACGTAGCAATAGATGCCTTGCCCTTTGATGTCGTGCGGGAAGCCGACAACGGCCGCTTCGCTGACCTTCGCATGCGCCACCAAGGCGCTTTCGACCTCTGCGGTGCCCATGCGGTGGCCCGACACATTGATCACATCGTCCACGCGGCCGGTGATCCAGTAGTAGCCGTCTTCATCCCGACGGCAGCCGTCGCCCGTGAAGTAATAGCCCTTGAACATCTCGAAGTAGGTCGAGACGAACCGGTCATGGTCGCCCCACACGGTGCGCATCTGGCCCGGCCAGCTGTCCTTGAGCACCAAGACACCCTCGCAGGGACCGTCCAGCGGATTGCCCTTGTCGTCCAGGATGAGCGGCTGAACCCCGAAGAAGGGCTTTGTCGCAGAGCCCGGTTTGGTCGGGATCGCGCCGGGGAGCGGGGCGATCAGGATCCCGCCGGTCTCGGTCTGCCACCATGTGTCGACAATCGGGCAGCGGCCCTTGCCGACATTTTCATTGTACCAATTCCAGGCTTCCGGATTGATCGGTTCGCCGACCGAACCCAGCACCCGCAGCGCGGACAGGTCGTACTTCTCGACCCATTCGGTGCCTTTACCCATCAGGGCGCGAATGGCCGTCGGCGCGGTGTAGAACTGATTGACCCGGTGTTTCTCGCACACCGCCCAGAACCGGCCCGCATCGGGATAGGTCGGCACGCCTTCGAACATCAGCGTGGTGGCGCCGTTCGCCAGCGGACCGTAGACGATGTAGCTGTGGCCGGTCACCCAGCCGACATCGGCGGTGCACCAGTAAACGTCACCGTCGCGATAATCGAAGACGTATTCGTGCGTCATTGACGCGTAGGTAAGGTACCCGCCGGTGGTGTGGACAACGCCCTTCGGTTTCCCCGTGGACCCGGACGTGTAAAGAATGAAGAGCGGGTCCTCCGCGTTCATCTCTTCCGGCGCGCATTCGGATGCCACGCTCGCAGCGAGATCTTCGAAACGGTAGTCCCGGTCTTCCGTCCAGGCCACTTCCCCGCCGGTTCGCGTGACGACCAGCAGCTTGCAGTCGTGTTCGACCTTTTCGAGCGCCTTGTCGCAGTTCGCCTTCAAAGGCGTACTGCGGCCACCGCGCGGCGCATGATCCGCACAAATGACGAGTTTTGCGTCGCAGCCGTTGACACGGTCGGCGAGCGCGTCAGGCGAAAAGCCGGCGAAAACGATCGAGTGGATCGCCCCGATCCTGGCGCAGGCGAGCATTGCATAGGCGGCCGCCGGAATCATGGGCAGGTAGATGACGACCCGGTCGCCGCGCCGAACCCCCAATTCCTTCAGGACATTTGCGAATACCTGCACTTCTTCGTGCAGCGTGCGGTAGGAGATGTGCTCGGCGTCGGCAGTGGGATCATCCGGTTCCCAGATGATCGCGGTTTGCTCGGCACGGTCTGCTAAATGACGGTCGATACAGTTCGCCGCCACGTTCAGCGTGCCGTCCTCGAACCATTTGATCGAAACATTGTCGTAGTCGAAGGATGTGTCCTTGACCTTGGAATAAGGCTTGATCCAGTCGAGGCGTTTGCCCTGCTCATCCCAGAAGGCGGATGGGTCGGCCAAGGACGCCGCGTAAAGCTCTTCATAGCGCGCCGCGGTAATCTTCGCACTTGCAGCATTTACTTGACTGGACTGGTGGGACTCTCCACCCGTCGGGCTATTCGCCGTATCTTGTCTCATTTGGCTTCCCCCCAAATGTATGATCTGCCCTCGGCTGAGAGCGATGAGGAAGCCTATACCGTATTATCGTCACAATTTCCTTATAATATTGATAAAACAGAAAAATCCTGTCAATTTTTGGACACTGTTTTATGAAATATCGTAAATTTCTTTACAAAAAGAAGGCGTGATCCGAAGCGTTTGATCGGTCCAGCCGCACAGGTGCTCCAGGAAAACCGCTGTTTTTCTCATTGTTTCAGGGGTTTTTGCAGGTGCGAAATATGGAGTGGGAGAATTTGCGATAAGTCAAAAGCCGAAACGCCACTCATCCGGGTGTCTTCAGGCGATTGCTATGCGCCGGGGCCTGTTGTGCCGTCCTTCAGCCAGTCGACCACGCCGACGCCGCAGAACCGGCGGACACGGTCGAGTTCGGCGTCGAGCGCCGCGCGCCGTCCCTTGCCGAGCTTCACGCCCGGTTCCAGCCACAGGTTGGTAACCTGCAACGCATCCGCGTCGCGATTGATCTTCATGTCGATCCGGCCGATCAACCGGTCCTCTTCCAGCAACGGAAACACATAATATCCGTATTTGCGTTTTGCCGCGGGGACGAAGATCTCGATCCGGTAATCGAACCTGAAGAGACGCAGAAGACGCGTTCGGTCGCGCAGGACGGGATCGAACGGGCTGAGGGTTCTGATGCGTTTCGGCGGCGGCGCGGTGTTTTGCAGCAAGGGTTCGATATCCGGCCGGGCAAAGACTTTCCTCGGCTTCGATCCGTCTACCGCATGCAGTAGAACCGGAACCGCTTTGCGGCCTGCTTCGCGTTCGCACCAGCTCCTGGCTTCTTCGACGGAAACGACGTCGAAAAAACGGGCGATTTCGCCGGGGCTGCCCGTACCCAACCGCTGGAGCGCGGCCTCGCAAGCCCAGTCGACGAAGGTGTCGTGGTCGCACTCGCCGGAGAAGTGCGGGTCGGGGATCACCCGTTCGGCGAGGTCATAGACCTTTTGAAACCCCTCGCGCCGGGCCACCGCCAGTTCGCCCGTCCGCCATAAGTACTCAAGGGCGGTCTTGCTGCCGTGCCAATCCCACCAGCCGTCGGAGTTCTTGGGCCGCTCGGTCTCGAAGTGCCGCGCCATTAACGGTCCTTCCTGGCGGACACGCTCCCGCACCGAGGAGAGGACCGGCGTAAAGTCTTCGCTTCGCCATTGGATGAAACGCTTGGCCAAGGTTTCCGCATGCCGTTCGAACCGGCGTTTCCAATAAGGAAAGAATACGGTCGGGATCAGACAGGCATCGTGAGTCCAGTTTTCGAACAGCCGGGCCTCTTTCTCATGCAGCTTTCTCAGAAGGGCCGGGCGGTAGGTCTGGTTGCGCGAAAACAGGATCATGTGATGGGCACGGGCGACCGTGTTCACACTGTCCAACTGCACATAGCCCATCTGTTCGATCAGATCGTACAACCCGTCTGAGCTGAGTTTGGACCCGGGATTGCCGGCCAGGCCCTGCAGGGAAAGAACCAGCCGCCGCGCGTCCGAAGCGGCGATTTCAAGCGGTGCGGGATCGGTCATTTTCGAATTCGTTCCTAATATGTTCTTTTCGATTTAGCGGAGATTCCGGGCCGCGTCGATCCGTATTGCCGTCGTCCGGGCTGTTCTGTAGGAGTTCGCCGGCAAGCCCGTTCTGGAGATGACATGGCCCCCCCCATCCTGCACCTGCGAGACATCCACCTGTCTTTCGGCGGCACCCCGCTGCTGACGGGCGCGGAATTGGCGGTCGAGGAGGCGGCGCGGATCTGTATCGTCGGCCGCAACGGGTCCGGGAAGTCCACGTTGCTGAAAATCGCCGCGGGAGTTGTCGAGCCGGACCGGGGCGAGATTTTCCGGCAGCCTGGCGTCACCGTCGCATACCTGCCGCAGGAGCCGGATTTGTCCGGTTTCGCGACCAGTTTCGACTATGTGGCGGCGGGCTTTGCCGAGGGTCAGGACCCGCACCGCGGCCGTATCATACTGGAGGCGTTGGGGCTGACCGGAGAAGAGCCGACGCAGACGCTTTCGGGCGGCGAGGTCCGGCGGTGCGCGCTGGCCCGGGTCTTGGGCCCGGAGCCGGACGTTCTGCTGCTGGACGAGCCGACCAACCATCTGGATCTGGCCGCGATCGAATGGTTGGAGAAGGCGCTCTTCAATCTGCGTTCGGCAATCGTCTTGATCAGCCATGACCGGCGCATCCTCTCAACCCTGTCGCGGGAGACGGTCTGGCTTTTTCAGGGCGTGACCCGGCGTTTGTCGGAGGGGTTTTCGGCGTTCGAGGACTGGCGCGACATGCTCACCGAGCAGCAGGAAGCGGAGCGCCATAAACAGGAACGCAAGCTCGCGAGGGAGATGGAATGGCTCCGCAAGGGCGTGACCGCGCGGCGCAAACGGAATCAGGGGCGTCTTCGCGCCTTGAAGGCGTTGCGCAGCGAGATCAAGGAACGCCGCGATACCGGCGGCCAGGCGGAGATGCGGGCAGCGGCTGGCGGCATGTCCGGCAAGCGTGTCGCCGAGTTCATCGGTGTCTCAAAGTCGTTTGACGGGCGGTCAATCGTGCAGGATTTCGACTTGAGGGTTTTGCGCGGCGACAGGGTGGGGGTCGTCGGGCCGAACGGCGCCGGCAAGACCACGCTCCTGAAGATGCTGCTGGGCGACCTTCAACCGGACAGTGGCAGCGTGACGCTCGGTGCAAACCTGCAGCCGATTACCTTGGATCAGAAGCGCGAACATCTGAACCCAACTTGGACGCTGGCTGACGCCATCACCCAAGGAACCGGCGATACGATAGAGGTCGGCGGTCAGCGCCGCCACGTAATGGGATATCTCCAGGATTTCCTGTTTTCGCCGGAACAGATCCGCACTCCGGTGAGCCGTCTCTCCGGCGGCGAGCGGGGCCGGCTGATGCTGGCCCGGTCGCTCGCCCAACCGTCCAACCTGCTGGTCCTGGACGAACCGACCAACGATCTCGACCTTGAAACGCTGGACCTGCTGCAGGAGATGCTTGGCGAGTATCCCGGAACGGTCATCCTGGTCAGCCATGACCGGGATTTTCTGGACCGGACGGTCGGCAGCGTTTTGGCGTCGGAGGGCGCCGGGCGTTGGGTGCAATATGCGGGCGGATACTCCGACATGCTGACGCAAAGGCGCGCGGCCTCGCCGGCCGGCCCGTCGGATGGTCCAGCACCGAGAAAACAAGCGAAACCGGTTCGTTCGGAACGGGCGTCAAACCGGCCGAAACTAAGCTTCAAGCAGAAGTACGCATTGGAAAACCTGCCGGGAGAAATCGAAAGCACGTCCAGCCGCATCGCCGATCTGAACAGAATGCTCGAAGATCCCAGCCTCTATGCCAAGGATCCGGACGCTTTCGGTAAGGTGGCCAAGGAGTTGGATGCAGCGCAGCAACAACTGGCCCGCATGGAAGAAGAATGGCTGGAATTGGAGATGCTGCGCGAAGAGATTGAGGCCTCCCGTGGATAGATTATAGTTCTTTCATATGAATTTTTGCGGGCGCAAAGAATCTTGAGCCTTTTGAGCACCTTTAAGAGCCGCATTCTGCTGGCTGTCCTTGTGCCGCTTCTGCTGCTGATTGCACTTGTCGTGCTGCAATCTTACCGGGACTGGCAAGAAGCGCGGCAGTTGCGGGACCTCGAGCCGCTGATGGAAGTGGCGCGGGCCGCTACGGCGATGCTCCATTCGGTTCAGCGCGAACGGGGCGATGCGGTACTTCGGGGCCTGTCAGTCGAGGCCGTTGGGCCACGCGCTGATAGAAGCGCCTTGCGGCGCGGGACGGACCGTGCCTTTGAACGGTTCAGAAGTTTGATTCAGGCCGATCAGGTGCAAGCGCTCGTTGCGCCGAAGGTGCAAAGGAACATGACGGTTCTGGACTCGACCGTCATCGAACTCCCGCGGCTTCGCGCATTGGTCGATGCAGGGCGTGCGGATTGGTCGGACAGTTTTGAGTTCTACAATCGGGTAAATGGGGCGTTGACCTCTGTCTCGGCCCTGCTGGCGCAGCATGTCCAGAACGGGCCCGCGTTGAGGCATTTGCTGCCGGCGGTGATGCTGCAGAACGCCGGCGAGGAAGCAAGCAAGGCGGCGGACGCCGGTGCCCTGGTGCTGACGCTTGCCGCCGACGGCCAAGCATTCGGAAGACCGTTTGTCCGGTTCTTCGAGGCCAATACCGAAGATGCGGCCTATACCGAGGGTTTCTTCCGCTTGGCGACGGCGGACCAGAATGCGGGCTTTGCGCAGCGGGCCGAGGACTTGGAGACCGAGGCGTTCTCCACGCTTCGGCAAAAGCTGGCGCTGTTGCCGGGGACCAAGGATTTGGCCGGTTTATCGGCTGAGAACTGGTATGCCGAATCCGACGCGCGGCTGTTGCGGATGAACCGTCATGTCGACCGGCTGATCGGTCAGGCCGAGGAAACCGCGCGCCGCCAGATCGAAGAGGCGGAACTGGCCTTTTACCTGTGGCTGGTGCTTTCCGTCGCGTTTCTTTCCATCGCCGGTGCGGTAACCGTCGGGCTCGCCTTTCCGTTCTCCAATCAGATACTGGCGATCAGGCAGACACTGCTCTCTCTCGCGGCCGGTGCGTTCGATCGGGAAGTCCCATTCCTGGACCGGCATGACGAAATCGGAGATACGGCGCGGGCGCTGGAGCAGCTGCGTGACAACGCGTCCCAGCAAGCTCTTGTTCAGGAAACGCTGAAAGCCACCCACCGTTCGATGAGCGAGGGCATACTTGTCCTAGCCGCAGACGGCATTGTGTCGGACGCCAATGAGGGGGCGGGCGTGCTGTTCGGCCGGCGTCCCGAGGAGTTGATCGGCCGCCACGTGTCGGCGCTGCTGCCGGACGATCCCTTGGCCGATCTCGGCGGTATGCCGTTCTCGGATGAAGCGCGCGATCCGCTTGCCCGGGACCGGGACGCGCGCGCGGTGACGGAGGGGGGCGCCACGACGCCCGTTCGGCTGTCCGTCGCCCCGATGGATTTGCGCGGGCGCGACTTCTACACCGTCGTGGTTTCCGACATGTCGGAACGGGCGCGGGTGGCGGCTGACTTGAAACGCGCGGCGGAGATTGCCCGCTCCGCCGATGTCGCCAAGGGCAATTTCCTCGCCAACATGAGCCACGAGATCCGCACGCCTTTGCACGGCATCATCGGAATGACACGTCTGTTGGGTGATTCCACGCTGTCTCAGGATCAGCAGGATCATCTTTCCAAAATCCTGTCCTCGACCGAGTTGTTGCTGGGGATCATCAACGACATTCTCGATTTCTCCAAGATCGATGCGGGCGAGATGATTCTTGAGGAAACGGATTTCAATCTTCGTGAAATGCTGTCCTCGGTCATCATGCTGTTCGAACTTCAGGCAAAGCAAAAGGGCATAGGCCTGCACGCGACCGTCGCACCCGACGCCCCCAATGCATTGCGTGGCGATCCGCTGAGAATCAGTCAAATTGTCATGAACCTTGTCGGGAACGCGGTGAAGTTTACCGAGACCGGCTCGGTCGATGTGAGCATTGGGTGCACCGGGCGCGGGGCTGGCAAGTACGCCATGGCCATAACTGTCAAAGACACTGGCCTAGGATTGGCGGAGAGCCAGCTGGAGACCTTGTTCGAACCGTTCACCCAAGCGGATGCGACGACGACGCGTCGGTTTGGCGGCAGTGGCTTGGGTTTGGCGATTTCGCGTGGTCTGGCGAACCGGATGGGGGGCGATATCACGGTGACCAGCAGTATGGGTAAAGGGTCTACCTTTCAGGTCGAGATTGTCGTTGACGCGGCTGTTGTTCCGGTTGTCGGCTCCGCGGCGGTGCCGCGGGCTGGGACGGCGGGAGGCTTGGAAGCGATGCATGTCCTGGTTGCCGAGGATAACGAGATCAATCAGATGGTCGCCCGCGGCACGCTCGAGAAACTCGGAATGTCGGTCGATCTCGTGGGGAACGGCGCCGAAGCCTTGCGGGCTTTGAAACAGGCGGGCCCCGGCGGCTACGATCTGGTCTTCCTGGATATACAGATGCCGGTGATGGACGGTTATGAGGCGGTCGCCGCCCTGCGCTCCGAGAAGGGCTTCGATTCGTTGCCCGTGATTTCCATGACCGCGCATGCCTTCCGCGAGGAGCGCGAAAAGTGTCTCGCGGCCGGTATGCAGGATCATGTCACGAAGCCTTTCCGGGTAGAGCATCTCCGTTCGGTGCTTGAGCGTTGGTCCCTGTCAGCCCGACCGAAGGACCTGGAAATCCCACAATCCGCGCGCCCCGAGCCCGGCACGCGGACCGCGTAAGACACATAGCCCTCCGATCATTTGGGAATGCATGTCGCAACCTTTGCGGTTTCCCGACCCGGCCGGCAATGACTTGTTCCGGTTGAGACGTTGCGCATGGGGCAAACGCCCCACAGAATAGCGTGCTGAATTCATCGGTCCCGGGTGTACCCCTTAAGGAGATTGAACGATGGTGTCCTGGTCGCCGTCAAACCTGTCGCAAACGCAAACGGTCCGGAAGAATGCGGTTCGGTCGGGCAACGGGGTCGTCGCGGCCCAACACCGCATGGCGGCCGCCGCAGGCGCCCAAGTCCTTGCTGGCGGCGGCAATGCGGTCGACGCGGCTGTCGCTACCTCCTTCGCGCTCGGGGTTGTGGAACCGTGGATGAGCGGGCCCGGCGGCGGCGGCTACATGGTCGTTCGCCAACCAGGTCAGACCGGCGCCAGTGTCATTGAATTCGGGATGCGCAGTCCTGCCGCGTTGAATCCGGCGGACTACCCGCTGTCCGGCGGTGTTGCGTCCGACCTGTTTCCCTGGCCGGCGGTCAAGGACGACCGCAACATTATGGGAGCAAGCGCGATCGCCGTCCCCGGCCAGGTCGCCGGGATGGCGCTCGCCCTCGACAACTATGGCACGATGGACTGGTCCAAGTTGCTGCATCCCGCCATTGCCCTGGCAGATGAGGGCGTTCTGGTCGACTGGTACGCCCAACTGATCATCGCCAGCGCAGTTGGCGACCTGAAACAATTTACGAAATCCCGTGAGACGTTCTTGAACGAGGCGGGCGATCCGCTGGCATCGCCATGGACCGCGCTTGCGACGCAACGCTGCGACATGTCGGCCATGGCGAATATGCTGCGGCGCCTTGCTTCGGAAGGGGCGGAGGATTTCTATCGCGGCGAGATTGCCCAATCGATTGTATCGGATGTCCAGGCGGCTGGCGGGTGTCTGTCGCTTGAAGATCTGGCGCGCTACGAAGCGCGGCGCGTCGAGGCGCACGCGTTGGAGCATCGCGAGGGCGTTCTGTTTCTGACGCCCGAACTGACGGCGGGTCCGACCCTTTTGCGGGTCAACCAACTGCTCGACAAGGCGTTCGAGGGGGTCAACTTCCTCGGCGCGGACACCTATGTGGAATATGCTAACGCGCTCTTTACCGCCTACGCGGAACGGTTGGCGCAAATGGGCGATGAGGAAGGGCATCGCGGCTGTACCACGCATTTCAACGTTGTCGACGAAAACGGCATGATGGTGTCGGTCACGCAGACGCTGCTGTCTATCTTCGGGTCTCGCCTGATGCTGCCGGAAAGCGGCATTTTGATGAATAACGGGATCATGTGGTTCGATCCGGAGCCGGGCAAACCCAACTCCCTGGCACCGGATAAGCGCTGTCTGTCCAACATGTGTCCGATCATCGGCGAACGCAGCGATGGGTTCCAATTCGCGCTCGGCGCGTCAGGCGGACGCAAGATCATGCCGGCGGTCATGCAACTGGCCTCCTTTATCATGGACTACGGGATGGAACTGGAGGCGGCCTTCCATACGCCGCGCCTGGATGTCAGTGGCGGAGACACGGTTGTGGCGGACGAAGGCTTGCCGGGGTCCGTTTTGCAGGCGCTGGATCAGCGCTTCCGCTGCGTGGCGGCGCCAAGGACCGTCTATCCGTTCAATTTCGGCTGTCCTTCCGCGGTGGCCCGCGATGCGTCTGAAAACCAGGGTATGACCGAGATAATGTCCCCATGGGGCGACGCCGTCGCGTCCTAGAAAACAGGTGCTTTTCACCTATTGCTGGTGTTGTTGTGCGGTGCCGAAGCGGTTTCTTGGTTTTCGCCGACATACTGCAACAAAACTGAAACAAAACTGCCGTATCGTCCAATTTCGTGCACGCCAAACAGGGGGTGAGTACGACAGGTGCGCCCGGTAGCCCGGGCCGCTTCAGAGGGGTTAGTATAACAATTCTTAAGGAGTAAGCCGCAATGAGCATCAGAAAGCTCAGCTTGCTGGCGTGCGTCGGTCTTGGGGCCATGACGTTCGCGGCAGTTCAAAGTGACGAGGCCCATGCAGCCGCATGTCCCGCCGTGACCGTCGAAGACATGAAGGGGATGACCAGCGCGTATCCGCAGCAATTCGAATTGGCGGAGTTTCAACAGGCCGGCAACTGCACGGTCAGCTTTGCAGAGAACCCGTCCATTGCAGAATTGAACGGCAAGATTCGTGGCAACCCCGCGTCCTTGGCTCCGGTCGCGGATCGTCTGCCTGAAGAGCCGTTGGTCGTGGTGCCCTATAACAGCATCGGCAAGTACGGCGGTACGCTGGACGCCTTGTCGAACGCGACCGAGGCGGGAACCTCGGATCTCTTGTCCACGCGCCATGTGAACCTGGTGCGCTACTCCGATGATTTGCAAACCATCGTTCCCAACGTTGCCAAGTCGTGGGAATGGAATGACGACTTCACCCAGCTGACCTTTACGCTCCGCAAGGGGCATAAATGGTCGGATGGCGCCCCGTTCACCGCTGAAGACGTTAAGTTCTGGTATGACGATCTGGCGCTGGACTCGAACGTCATTGAAAAGCCGAAAGACTACGTTCTGGTCGCCGGCGAGCGGATGACGGTTGAAGTGGTGGATCCGCAAACGGTCGTCTTCAAACTTCCGGCTCCGAAACCCGGTCTGTTGGCGCACTTTGCGTCCTCTTACGCACAGGGTTTCCAGCCGAAGCACTTCCTGGGTCAATTCCATCCGAAGCACAACGCGGATGCGGACAAGCTGGCGCAGTCTTTCGGTTTCGACAACGGCTATGCGGCGATCGCCGCCTACTACGGCAACTCCGACTGGACGGATACGCCGTCGCCGTTGCTGGCCCATGCGGACAAAGTCGCCAGCTTGCCGAAGGATGTGATGCCGACGTTGGAGAGTTACATCACGGTCAAGGATACGACGGAAGGCCGGCACTACGTCGCCAACCCGTATTTCCACATGGTCGATACGGCGGGCAACCAACTGCCGTATATCAACGAGCAGGATGAGCTCTACATCAACGAGAACGAAGTCCGCTTGCTGAAGCTGGTCAATTCCGAAGTGGACTACAAGTCGCAGTCCGTGCAGCTTCCGGCCGCGCCGATGCTGCTGGATGGCGCGGAAAAAGGTGACTACACGGTCCACCTGAAGCCGACAATCTCGATGCCGGTACTGTCCTTCAACCTGACCTCGGAAGACTTGGAAAAGCGGAAAGTCTTCGGAAACCTGAAGTTCCGTCAGGCGATGTCGGTTGCGATGAACCGCGACGAGATCAACGAAGTGGCCTTCTTCGGCCTGGGTGAACCGAAACAGTATATCGGCTTCTCGCCGGCGCCGGACTTCGTGGATCCGAAGTGGAACACGCACTTCACGCAGTTCGATCCGGATCTTGCGAACAAGCTGCTCGACGAAGCAGGTGTTGTCGATAAGGACGGCGACGGCAAACGGGACATGCCCAATGGCGACCGTCTGGTCCTGAACATCCAGTTCGCGACGCAGGGCATTGCCGGCCAGGTCGTGGAACTGGTTGCACAGCATTGGACCAATGTCGGTGTTGAAACGACGGTTAAGGAAGTGACGCCGGATGAGTACCGTTCGGCCCAATCCTCGAACCAGCTCGACATCGGCGCTTGGCAGATGGGCTTGCCGCTGCCGATCGTCCTGGGGCTTAACGAGAACTTCCTGCCGCCGTTCGGCAACTACTTCACCCACCGGACCGGTATGCTCTGGGGCGAGTGGCTGGAGACCAACGGCGCCAGCGGTGTGGAGCCGCCGGCCTGGGCCAAGCAGATGGCCAGCGATATCGATGCGTTCCAGTCCGCCAGCGTGGGGACCGACGCGTCGAACAAGCTTGGCGCGGCGCTGGTTGAAAACCTGACGGGCAACTTGGTTATGATTGGAACGGTGCACGGCTCCAACCCGATCTATCACCGGAACGCTCTGAAGAACTTTACCGAGTTCAAGACTTGGTCTTACGAGTACTACCGGACCTATCCGTATCGTCCGCAGCAATGGTTCTTCGACGAATAGGTCGAAGCCTGTTGCAAGGATACAGAAGAATGGGGGCTGGGCACGTGCCGTCCGGCCCCCATCTCTTTTCCAATGGACAAGTCCAACTGTTTGATTTCGATTGTGAAGTGTAGTTACCTCACGTCAGCTGACACTCGGGAGGGGGAGTGAAATGCTGCAGTTCGCTCAGTTTGCTGCAACCCGGTTTTCAATGGCTATCGTCACCTTGTTGATGGTGTCGTTCATTGTGTTTTCGCTGATGGAGATGGTGCCGGGCAACTGTGCCGAACGCTACCTCGCGTTCAAGAACACCCAGGGTTCCAAAATCACCGTTGAGGATATCGCGGCGGAGGAAAAGCGCCTCGGTCTGGACCGGCCTTTCATCATCCGCTGGGTCGACTGGGTGGGGAACGTTTTCCTGCGGGGAGACTTCGGCGAAAGCTGCATCCTGCGGGTGAGCATCAACCAACTGCTCGGTGAAAAGATCCTCCTTTCCCTCGGAATTTGTTTTACCGCTTTGCTGTTCGCCTACCTGATCGCGATCCCCGTCGGTATTGTTTCCGCAACCTCGGACTCCCCGGTCGCGAACAACTCTCTTCGGTTCGTCTCGTATCTTGGGCTGGCGATGCCGAACTTCCTGCTGGCGCTGATGATCATGTTGTTTTCCACGGTGGTCTTCGGGGACAGTCTGACCGGATTGTTTTCCAAAGAATACCGGGATGCGGAATGGTCGTGGGACCGGGTCGTGGATTTCTTGTCCAGGGCCTGGCTGCCGATCGTAATCCTGGGCTGGTCGGCGACGGCCTTCGCGCTTCAGACCGTCCGCGCGCTGATGTCGGATGAGCTAGGCAAACTTTACGTAACCGCCGCCAAGGCGCGCGGCATGACGGGCTGGCGTCTGTTATGGCGCTACCCGGCCAAGCATGCGCTGGGGCCGATCGTGAATTCGTTGGGGTTCGATCTGAACAGGGTCTTCAACGAATTGCCTATTGTCGCGGTGATCCTCACCCTGACCGAGATGGGGGCCTTGTTGCTGGAGTCGCTGGCACGTTCAAACGATCAGCAGTTGGCGGGCGCCATCATCTTCCTGCTGACGGCATCGATCGTCTTCCTGAACTTCTTCACGGACATGCTTTTGGCGATCCTCGATCCGCGCGTCCGTCGCAGCGTGATGGGGAGCTAGGCGATGACGGATCAAACCATGTCTCCCGACGACCTCGCCGAACAGCGCAAGAAGGAAGCCTATTTCACGGCCAGCCAGACCCAGTTGATCTGGGCGCGTTTCAAAAAGAACAAATCGGCGATGGTCGCCGCCTTCGTACTGCTTCTCTTGATCGGCATGGGCGTCATCGCCCCGTTCCTTTCGCCCTACGATCCGACGATTGCCGGGCGCAACAAGGACTATCAAAACGGCGCCCCGCAGATTCCAATGTTCTGCGACCACAACGGTTGTTCGATGCGACCTTTCCTGCACGGTCTGAAACGGGAACGGTCGATCAAGACAAACTTCCGCTGGGTCACGGAAATCGATCCGGAGCAAAGACGCTACGTCTATTTCTTCGTCGATGGCTGGGAGTATTCATACTTCAAATACGACATCGACCTGCCCGGTGAGGCGCTCGACTTCCGCATTCCCGGTTTGACCTTTACGACTCATCTGTTCGGTGTCGATGAAGGCGGCATACACATATTCGGAACCGATGCAGGCGGTAAGGATATCTTCGGCCGGACATTGCACGCGATTTCCACATCCTTGGCGGTGGGAACCATAGGGGTTCTCATTAGTTTCGTACTCGCGCTGATCATTGGAGGGGTGTCCGGCTATTTCGGCGGGCGAATAGACGGCGCTTTTCAGATGCTGACCGATGCCGTCAGAACTGTTCCGGCGATCCCGCTTTTTATGGCCTTGGCGGCCTTCGTTCCCGATGAATGGAGCGCGGAGATGCGCTTCTTCTTCATCTCCGTCATTCTTGGATTTATCGGCTGGCCGACCCTCGCGCGGCGTGTGCGCACCCATTTGCTGACCGAGCGGAACCAGGAGTATGTCCTGGCGGCCCAGCTATGCGGCGCGTCCTCCTCTCACGTTATCGGCCGTCACCTGCTTCCCAGTTTCACCAGCTACATCATTGTCGATCTGGTGATTTCCTTTCCCTACATGGTGCTCTCGGAGACGGCGCTCAGCTTTATCGGTCTGGGCTTGAAGGACCCCGTCAATTCGTTGGGGGTCATGCTGCAGAACGTCACCAGCGCCGATGTCTTGTTGAATTACCAGTGGTACTTCATTCCCGTCATATTCTTCATGGCTCTCGTGCTTGCCTTTGTTTTTGTTGGCGACGGTTTGCGGGACGCCGCCGACCCATATTCGGATCGTAAGTCATGACCAGTCCGCTGTTATCGGTTGAGGACCTTCGGATTCAATTCCATACCGACGAAGGTGTCATCACCACGGTTGATGGAATCTCGTTCGATATCGCGCCTGGCGAGGTTATGGGGTTGGTCGGCGAAAGCGGGTCCGGCAAATCCGTTTCCGCCAAGAGCCTGATGCAGCTTAACGCGGGCAACACGATCTATGGCGAAGAAAGCCGGGTCACATTGAACCTCGACTCAGGGCCGATGGATGTATTGAAGGCCACAAAAGGCAGCGATCTACGGCTGATTAGAGGCGGTGCGATCTCGATGATTTTTCAGGAGCCGATGGCCAGTTTCGCCCCGGCGATCACCATCGGCGACCAAATGGTGGAGCAGTTGCTTCTGCACACCAAGATGACCAAGAAGGAGGCGCGGGAGCATTCGATCGACATGTTGGCCAGGGTCGGGATTTCCGAACCGGGAAAGCGGATCGATCAGTATGCGTTCGAGTTCTCGGGCGGGATGCGCCAGCGGGCGATGATAGCGATGGCTCTGTCGACAAAGCCTAAACTGTTGATCGCCGACGAACCAACGACAGCGCTTGATGTCACCATTCAGGCGCAAGTGATCGACCTGATGAAAGAGCTAGTCGAGGAATTCGGCATGGCGATCATCTTCATTACCCACGATTTGGGCGTGATAGCGCAGACGGCCGATACGGTGGCCGTCATGTATCTGGGAAAAATCGTGGAACACGGAACCGTGCGGGACGTTATCGGCTCGCCCGAGCATCCCTATACGCAGGGATTGCTGGATGCGATCCCACATCTGGAGGATCTGGACCGTCCCTTGACGCCGGTTCCCGGAGATATCCCCAGTCCTCTTGAGAGGCCGTCCGGATGCGTGTTTCATACCCGATGTCCGAAGGCGATCGAGGGAACATGCGATTCCCAAATGCCGCCGAAGGTCGAAGTTTCCCCGAACCACACGGCGGTTTGCTTCGCCACCAGAGACGGCGTGAGCGCAGCCGGTGAGGCGATTGCATGAACAACACCAACACGCATGTTTCCGTTCGAAACCTCGCCGTTCATTTCAAACTGGGCCGCGCTCTCTTCGGCGATGTGCCGGTGGTCAAGGCATTGGACGATGTCTCGCTTGAAATCCCAAAGGGCTGCTTTTTCGGCCTTGTGGGGGAAAGCGGTTCCGGCAAGACCACATTGGGCCGCGCCATTCTGAAGGCGGTGACCATCACCGACGGGCACGTCCACTACGACGATGGCGAAGTCCGGTACGATTTAGCCGAACTCAGTAAAGGCGAATTGAAAGACTATCGGAAGCGCGCCCAACTGATCTTCCAGGACCCCTATGCGGCGCTTAGTCCAAGGATGACCGTCCGCGACATCATTGCCGAGCCGCTGGAGGTGATGGGTATCACAAAGACCCGGGAGGAGACCGACGCGCGCGTCCGGGAGATTGCCGCCAAGTGCCGTCTCAACCTGGAGCACCTGCGCCGCTTTCCGCATGCTTTCTCCGGCGGACAACGGCAGCGCATATCCATCGCGCGGGCCTTGGTGTGCGAACCGAAATTCATCGTCGCCGATGAGAGCGTCGCGGCTCTGGATGTGTCTATTCAGGCGGACATTCTGAATTTGCTGCAATCGCTGCGCACCGACATGAACATTACCTTCCTGTTCATCAGCCACGACCTCAGCGTGGTTGCGCATACCTGCGACCATGTCGCGGTGATGTATCTCGGCAGGTTGGTGGAGACCGCGCCGACCCGGAACTTGTTCAGTAAACCGCATCATCCCTATACGCGGGCGCTTCTTTCGGCGATCCCGTCGCTGGACCCGGACGATCGCGGCAAGGCGCAAAAGCTGGAGGGAGAAATACCCAGTCCCGCGAATCCGCCCAGCGGTTGCCGCTTTCATACGCGGTGCCCCTTCGCGCAGGCCAAATGCAAGACCGACGCGCCCGAATGGCGTCAGGTGGGCGAAGAGCACTTCGTCTCCTGCCACTATGCGGAGGAGCTCTTGGGCGTGGAGCCGCCGGTAAACTAAGGTCCGCCAGGGGGATGGTAGCCGGTCTTGCCGCCCTCCGGTCCACTCTTCGCAACCCCGCCCATCGACAGGACCATGGTCCAGAAGGGCGGATTCATGAAGTACAGCCAGGGATAGGCGCCTATGGTCCGACGCAGGCACTCCAGGGTCGTCGACTCCACTCTTTATCTCCCCGTTCTATGCATGCACTCTGACCCAACTCGAACTGTCTGCCAAACTGTCCGGTGACGCACCCATGTCCGATACGTCTCCCTATCCAAACCTGTTCCGGCCTATCGATGTCGGACCGTTTACGCTTCCCAACCGGATTATCATGGGATCCATGCATACCGGACTGGAAGGGTCTCCGGAAGGGGTCGAACGCCTCGCCTCATTTTATCGGGAACGCGCCGAACATGGGACTGCCCTGATCATCACAGGCGGGCACGCGCCCAACTGGGACGGCAATCTGGGACTCCCGCGCGAGGAGATGTCCACGGCCGAGGATGCGGCCATGCACCGCCCGATCACCAAAGCGGTTCGGGAGGCTGGCGGGCGAATCGCCCTGCAAGTGCTTCACGCCGGGCGGTACTCCTACCACGACCATTCGGTCTCCGCTTCCGAGATCCGATCGCCCATCAACCGGCATGCGCCCCGGGCTCTGCGCCCGGCGGAGGTTGAACGGACGATCGACGACTATGCCGCGGCCTCTGCGTTGGCGCAGGATGCCGGATATGACGGCGTGGAGTTGATGGGATCCGAGGGTTACCTGATTACCCAGTTCCTTACGTCACGGACGAATGCGCGCGATGACGATTGGGGCGGCAGTTTCGAGAACCGGATGCGGTTTGCCTTGGAAACCGTGCGCCGAACCCGGGAGCGGACGGGGCCGGGTTTTCTGATCATTTTCCGGATATCCGTTCTCGATCTGGTCGACGGCGGTTTGACCGGCGAGGAAATTCTGACCTTCGCGGCGGAGTTGGAGAAAGCCGGCGTCGACATTCTGAACAGCGGTATCGGTTGGCATGAGGCTCGTATCCCGACGATCGCCCAGCCGGTTCCGGCGGCTGCCTTTTCCTGGGCGACCCGCCGCCTTACCGACGCGGTCTCGGTTCCTACCGTCGCGGCCAATCGAATTCATAACCCGGAGGATGCTGAGAAGGTCATCGCGTCGGGTGACGCCGACATGGTGTCGATGGCGCGGCCCTTCCTGGCGGATGCCGCCTTCGTGGAAAAGGCCGAGAAAGGGGACCGGGCGGGCATCAACCTGTGCATCGCCTGCAACCAGGCCTGCCTGGATCACTACTTCGCCGACAAGCCGGTATCCTGTCTGGTGAACCCCGCGGCCGCGCGGGAAGCGGAATTCGCGGTGACGCCGGCTGCCAAGCGTCAGAAGGTTGCGGTGGCCGGGGGCGGCATGGCGGGCCTGTCGGCCGCTCTGACGGCGGCGGAGCGCGGGCACTCGGTCACGGTTTTCGAAGCGCAGGCGGAACTGGGCGGGCAGTTCAATCTGGCCAAACACGTTCCCGGCAAGGCGGTGTTCGGGGAAACGATCGCCTATTTCCAAACCATGCTGGCACGGGCCGGTGTGGAAATCTGTCTGAACACGCCGGCCACGGCGGATGCCATCGTCCGGGGAGGCTATGACGCCGTCATCGCCGCCACGGGCGTAACGCCGCGCATTCCGGAGATTGACGGTGTGGATCATGGATCGGTGATCACCTATACGCAGGCACTGACCGGCGCGCGCCCCATCGGGCGGCGCGTCGCCGTGCTGGGCGCCGGAGGGATCGGTTATGACATCAGCCTGTTTCTGCTTGAAGGCGGCCACGCGTATCACAAGGATCTGGCCGCATTCAACAGCCATTGGGGTATCGACCAAGCCCTGAACAATCCGGGCGGGCTCGATCCACAGGGCGGATCGGACATGCCGCCGCCGCACGAGATTACCTTGCTCAAGCGGAGCGAAGGCCCCTTTGGCCGCACCCTTGGGCGCACGACCGGTTGGGTCCACCGGATCGAACTTCAACGGAGCGGCGTGAAGACCCTTGCCAGCGTGGCATACAGAAAAATCGACGATGCCGGCGTTCATATTTCTGTGGGCGGGGAGGAGCGTCTGGTGCCTGCCGACACGGTCATCCTATGCACGGGGCAGGACAGTGTCGTGGAACTACCGAAGGCGCTTCAGCAGTCGGGGATATCCGTCCATATCGTCGGCGGCGCGAACCTTGCCGCGGAACTCGACGCCAAGCGGGCGATCGAAGAAGGAACGCGCGCGGCTCTGACCTTATGAGCCGGGGGACAGCACCTTCGCGTCAAGAGAGAGGGCTGCGTTGAGACGACCGGCCGCGCTGTCGGCCTGCTGGCGGTCCTGAAAGGGGCCAGCCGTGAAACGGGTGGCTTCCTGGCCGTCGACCGTCCGGGCGGTTTCCATCAGCGGAAAGCCAAGCGCCTTCGCCTCCGCTCTGATCCGTTCGATACTCGCCGCTGTCGCGAAAACACCGATCTGAACAAGATAGCCTGCGGTGTCGTTTGGCTGCCTTTCCGTTGCCGGTGACGCGCTGCTCGAGGCGGCATCCGGCGATTGGCCGGCTCTGCGGCGCTGATCCTTGTCGAGAGCGCGGGCGACAAGGCCGGTGCTTTCCGTTCTGGCAGGCGCACTGTGAATGGTGGGCGGATTTGCAAGACGCTTTCGGGACAGCAGGTCGATCTCCAATTCGCGGCGCAGGGCCAGGGCCCGGCCCGAGGCGCGCAGGTCGCGGCTCAGGTCCTGCTCCACCAGGTCCCGGTTGGTTTGCGCCTCGGCATGGCCGTTTTCCGCGGCAATCCGAAACCAAGCGTAAGCTTCCACCGGGTCGGCGGAAACGCCCAGTCCGTCGCGATAGAGCAGGGCGAGGGCGTTCATGGCGTCCGGATTGCCCAAAAAGGCGCTTTGAGCCAGGAGGTCCCGGGCCTCTGTGTAATCGCGGTCTACCCCGACGCCGTCACGGAAAAGACGTCCGAGCGCCCAGGCGGCTTCGGGATGTCCCTGGTCCGCCAACGCGCGCAAGGTGGGCAATGCGGTCTGCGACGTCCCTTCCTCGATTGCATCCAACAGATGTTTTACAACTTTTTGGTCAGTGACAGCGGTCTCCGCATGGGCGACGCCTTGTTGCAGCAGCATGCCCACCAGCAATGCAGTCATTCCGGACTTTCGCATTGTGGCCACCTCTCATTGTTGCGGTGTGTTTCAATTCGACCCGTTCGATGCTCCGCTTAGACTGATTCAGGGATTGCGGCAAAGAACCGTGGACCCCGTCCAGGTGTCGTCGGCAGTTCGGTCCGGAGCGAAATGTTGACGAACGGTTGATCTGTGACAAGGTGCGGTACTGGGGGGAAAGTTAAGGGTTTTCAGCTGCCGTCGGGCTTTATCGGCCGTTTATGCCCGTATCAGGGGAATTGGTTTGGCGCCAATGGAATGGATGCGCATTCTCCTCGACTTCGCGATGATCGGAGTCGTGTGTACAGCGGGGTATTACATCAACCGTCAGGCTAGCCGTTTCCGCCGTCTGCGGGCGCAACCCGGAATCGTGGTCGTCTTTACCGGGCTTGGCCTGCTCGGCCTTCTCAGTGTCGGAGATCTGTTGACGACCGATCTTTTCTGGCGGGACGGCTTGGCTTCCCCGCCGCCGGCCTTTCTGACCATGCGGGACGAACTGCGCTGGCCCGCAAGTGCCTTGGCGGTCTGTCTGATCGTCGGTGGGGGTGTTTTGATCGTTCGGTCGATGACCGAACTGGACCGCCAGAGTAGCCGCAGCGAGGCTCAATTGCACCGGGCTATCCGGCTGGCCGGGCTCGGTCACTGGGTTTGGGATCAAAGGATCGATCAGTGCATCTACTGCTCGCCGGAACATGCGGCCATATTCGGTGTAACGGTGGATGAGTATCTTCGGCGCGCCAAGTCTTTCGAGACCGAAATGGCCTGGTACCCCGAATCCGAACAGCAGCGCTACTATGAGACGGTGCACAACGCCACAATGGCCGGGACCGGCTATGAGTTGGTCACGGCAATCCGGCGCGCCGACGGCGCCGTGCGTTTCATCCACGAACTCGCCGAAGTGGAGACGGACGAGGACGGGATGGCGATTCTCACCTACGGCACGACGCGGGATATCACAGAGGAGAAGCTGCTGGAGGAATCCCTCCGCGCGGCCAACCAGGCCAAGTCCGACTTCCTGGCGCATATGAGCCATGAATTGCGCACGCCGCTGAACTCCATCCTCGGCTTCGCCGACATATTGCGCGAAGAGCTCATGGGCCCGCTGGAAAACCCGCAATACCGCGAATATGTCAGCCACATCGCATCATCGGGCGAGCACTTGCATTCCTTGCTGAGTGACATCCTGGATCTTTCCAAGATCGAGGCGGGCGCGATGGAGATTCTGGAGGAAGTGGTCGACCTCAACGCCCTGGTTTCTGCCAGCGTCGCTATGTCCGAGGGCGCGGCCCTGAAGAAGGCCGTGCAGCTGGCGTTGTCGCTGCCGCAGCAGCCGGCCGCCGCGCTGTGCGACGAGCGGATGATGCGACAGGCGGTTTTCAATATTCTGTCGAACGCGATCCGATTCTCTCCAGACAAGGGGCGCGTGGATATAACCTTGCGCACGGAAGCGGAGGCGGGCCTCGATATCGTTATTGCCGATCAGGGCCGTGGCATTCCCGAAGGCGACCTCCAGCGGGTGCTGCAGCCATTCGCCCAGGCCAACACCGATCCGAAGCTGGCTCAAGGGGGTACGGGCCTCGGCCTGTCGCTGTCGTCGCGGATTATGGAGCTGCATGGTGGCCGGCTGACCATCGACAGCACCGAAGGGATGGGGACGACCGTAACGCTGCACCTACCGGTGGACCGACTTGCCGGCGCCCATGAGCCCGATTTGGGGAGGGCTATCGCCGACTGATCCGTCAGGGCCCCGGTTCTTTACCTTTGAAGATGGGGTTAGGATGGGCGACGGCGCCTTTTGGCAAGGATCTCGAAGGGGACGGCCCCCGTGTTGCCGCGCCGGAAAGACTCGCCCGATACTTGCGCATGACCGACATTCATTCAGCATCTGGGCAAGACCGGATTGAGGCCATTGTCGGCCTTTTCGAGGAGGCCAGGGCCCAAGTAGAGCAAAACCGCTGGCGTGCCGCCGCCACGGCCCTGACCAAACTGCTGAGTATCGACCCCCAGGTTCCGGAGGCGTTGGGCGTTTTGGCCTATGTTCGCTACGAGCAGCGGCGCTATGAAGACGTCATCGACTGTTGCGAACGGTGTGTGGCGGTCGCACCGGACAACGGAGACGCGCACTTCCTGCTGGCGCGATCGCTCTACAAGACCGGCAGACTTCATGAAGCCTTTGAGTATTTGCGTCGGCATTTCGGCCATATGCAGCACTCCACCGATGCGCAGCAGTTCGCCTATGCGATGCATGTCCACAACGAGACGCTCAAGGGCTACGGTATCGATCCGGCGGGCGATCGGGAAAGCTTGGCAACGGCGCTGTATCGCAAAGGTCTGGATTTGTTCCGTGCAGGCGACACTGAACAGGCGACCGTCGCCTTCGACGCCTACGCGGAGTACCGGGTGCCGTTGGAAGCGCTTGACGTGGAGGTCGGCAGCGCGCTCGAAGTGGAAGAAGAGCACAAACCGACGGGCGCTTACCTAAGCTGCGACGAGTTGGAACACTGCATCCACTTTCATGACGAGCGGCTTCGGTTCTGCTGCACCTATCACAATGGGGGCAAGGGCTGGACCAAGGCCGTCGATTTTCATGGCGGTGCGCTTCCCATTGATGCGGTTGCCGCGCGGCGGGTCGACACGATCCGAAAACTGAACAGCGGTGTCGAAACGGATTGCAGCGGATGCCACAAACTCGCCAAACGTGAATGGGCCCGGGATGACAAGCGGCTGAACCGCATCATCATCAACAGCTACAGCGTTTGCAATTTCCGCTGTTCCTATTGCAATTTGACCAAGGCCAACTTTGAGATGCCCGGCTACTATTATTCGACGGAACGGGCGTTCGACGATTTGGTGGCCAAGGATTGGCTCAGGGAAGGGGCCATCATTGTTTGGGGGGGCGGGGACCCCTGTGTCTCGAGGGAATTTGCGGCGGCGACCCGCAACTTCACCGCCCACGGCTGCATCACCAACACCAACACCAACGCCTCGATTGGCATCCCCGCCCTGCGCGACGCTCTGTCGGCGGGATTGGCGGTTGTACTGATCAGCGTCGATTCCGGGTCGAAAGCGGCCTTCTACCGCGTCAAGTTGGCAAAGCCGGGGGCGAACGAGGATGTCCTCTTCAAGTCGCAGGAAGCGTTCTCGGCGGTTTGGCGCAACATTGCGGACTATGTCGCCGCCGATCCGGACAATGTCCGGGTGAAGTACATCTTCCTGCCGGAAAACTCGACGCGGGCAGAAGTCCGTCAGTTCATCGACAACTGCGTCGAAGCAAAGGTCCGGCAGGTCATGTTCACCCCGGAAGGCCAATTCATGCGGCGGTTCCCTCTGCACGCGGAAGATCTGCCGGCGGATATGCTCGACGCCATGAAGTTCGCGGCGACCTACGCCACGCAGCAGGGCCTGTCGGTGGCCTACTACAACTATTTCCCGGCGGAGATCTTTAGGCCCGATACCGCCGCCGCAGATGCCACGCCCGGACCCGTCTCCGACGTCGACGAATCGACGATCGTTTACTAGCGGACCCGCTGCAACCGTTCCTAGGTCCGCACGTCCGAATGCGAAGCATGAATGGGAACACCGCCCGAGAGACTCTTTAGACGGAAAAAGACTGTTTAACGCTTCGCTGTGTCGGTTGGGCCTGAAAAGGGAAGCGCGTAAGTGCCCGCGGGAGACTCGAACTCCAGATCCTCTGATTACAAATCAGGAAGAACAGTTTCAGCGTCATTTTCGTCATCTCAGATTGCAAAAAGCAAACTGTCAACGTAACCCGAGGCTGGAAGTCGGCGCATCAATCCCGCTCGGCTAAAGAACCCGGTGGCAAGGTCCCGCGCAATTGCCCCGACCTTAGCTTAGGATTCCCATAGCGTTAAAGGGGGCGCACGGGTACCTTGAACCATTTAGACGTGAAACGCCTTTGGTCTCAATTCATAAGTGCCAGCATCGTCTCAATCTGGCCAAGTTGAGTTTTTGTACGGTCAATCTGTTCCATATACGTTTCCTTTATGTCGTTTGAGGCACCCGCGGTGGTTGCATCAGACAGTTTCTTAATTCGACCATCAAGTTCCGTTTCAAGTGCCACTTTCCGCGCTTCGAGTGTTTTTCTCGAAGGAATTGTACGTGGGTTTTGCTTGCCAAGTTTTGAGATTGCTTTCGTAAAGGAACAGAGGCCGTGGTAGTCTGCTATGGCTCTAACTGTTTCATCTGCAGTGAAAACCTTCTCGTCATCTGAACCTAGCCGCGCAGTGATTTCCTGTAACTTGGCTTCACGCTGTGATTCAATCTCCGAGATCACTATCGTAATCAGCTGATTTTGCATGATTTCAGCGTCAATTAGAGAATCTGCTCCAGTCGCTGCTGCAGCAACTCCAGCTAGAATGCTTGAAGTCGTAGAGTCTTCGATTATTGCCGATGCTGTGGCTGTGACTAGTGCGGCTCCTTTCAGCCCCACTTTGCGGGCTGCAGTTCTTGCGTACATAAGATCCTGAAATCGGCGGCAAGACTGATTTGATCTTTGAACTAAGAGATTAGCCAACCTGTCCCGATTGGATCTGCTTTCTTGTGCCCAGACAACAGCGGATTTGTTGAAACCATTGTCGCCTGCTTTTAGCCCAGGAAAGGGATCTTCACGGACTTTTAGTGGTGGAATGGGCTGCTGTTTGTCGTGGTCGGACAGTTCTTTTTCTTCTGTCACGACGTTTGAGGGTCGCATCCAAGAAACTACGAAATCTTCGATGCTGGAATTTCCGCTGCAGGCGACTAGCGCTAAAACAGAAATCAGGACCAGCCCTAACCGGCTAAAAAATGAAAACGCTCGACTGCACATCTCACTCTCCCCCAGTGAACTACACGAATTTCTGCGTTTGCCGGTATGATGGTAACCACGATTCTTTTTCTGTGTTAAGTTGAAGCAACGCGCAGCAGAACGGTTCACATGGATGGTACGTTAATTGAGCAATAACGGTGACGGTTTACTTGACCATCTTCTTCATTGATCGGAATTGCGTAAGCTGTCCCTATACCCAGCGAGCGAGTCTGGATACACCTGCACTATGTAGCCGAATTTCTGGTAATGGCCGGGATCAACCGCAAAGGGGTCTTTGTCGTCGCTCGGAAAGACGGCCAAGCGTACACCAAGGACAGGTTTGAAGTTCTATGGCGAAGGGAGATTGCCGAAACCGGGTTGAGGCGCGGCACCTTCTACGGCCACCGAACAACGCAACTGGTGAGTTTGCGGACGCAGGGAACTAAGACCGCGAAATCATGGCGATCACTGGCCACAGAATCTCGGACATGGTCAGCAAATACACTAGCCAAATCCGCATGGCGCAGAGCGCCAAGCAGCGGTGAAATCAGGCCGAATGCGATCAGGTCGAACTACAGGACCGGCGTGCGTCAGTGTTCAAAACTCTTGGGCCGGGCCTGCTGAGTCATCGGTTTTATGGTGCCCTGTAGGAGAAAATATCTAATTTCCACCGATGCTGGACGCTGCGATCTGATTCTATTGTGCGCTACCGCTTCGCGATGGGAGCGCGTGGTGCTGCAGGAGAGAATTGAACTCTCGACCTCTCCCTTACCAAGGGAGTGCTCTACCCCTGAGCTACTGCAGCTTAGTGCGGCTTTGCGGCGGGCCATCGTACGGGACGACTGGGCCGCATCTCCAGACGGCGCGCTGTATGCCACAGCGTCCGGCCCGCTGCAAGCACGCAGCTTGATCAAAAACGGCCGTCCTTTCAGATATCCCGGCAAGCCCGGTGATTCGCCGAACGGACCACTGGAGACGAACCGGGGCGGGCTGGCGGTTGACGCGTGGTGCGGCGTAAAAAGTGATATGCGCGAGAGGTTTACTGGTTGCCGCTTCAGGCCGGCCGCGGAAGGGTTGTGGGCTGCGGGGCGCGTCTTAAGAATGGCGTGTTTCTAAAGCAGCAGGTTGGGCGCGGTGAGCAAGAAGTCGGAAAAGGATGACGCGCGGGCGGCGAAACTGGCGGACCGGCTGCGCGAGAATCTGAGAAAGCGCAAACAACAAGCGCGGGGACGCGTGTCCGGTGAGGAAGCGGAAACGCCGCCAGGCAAACCCGGCGAGACGGAAACCGAGTAGGAGAAGATCATGGCGATCATGCCGGACAGCTGGATACGGGAGCGGGCGCTTGCCGACCGGATGATCGACCCGTTCGTGGATACACAGAAGCGCGAAGGGACGATATCCTTCGGCGTGTCCTCTTACGGTTACGATGCGCGCGTATCCGATGAGTTTCGGATTTTCACCAATGTCGACAATGCCATCGTGGACCCGAAGAGCTTTTCCGACAGCAGTTTCGTGGAGCGTAAGACCGACGTCTGTATCATCCCGCCCAACAGTTTCGCACTGGCCCGAACGGTCGAGTACTTCAGGATTCCGCGGGATGTGCTGGTCATTTGCTTAGGCAAGAGCACCTATGCGCGATGCGGCATCATTGTGAACGTGACCCCGCTGGAGCCGGAGTGGGAAGGCCATGTGACGTTGGAGTTTTCGAACACCACGCCGTTGCCGGCCAAAATCTATGCGAACGAGGGGGCCTGCCAGTTCCTGTTCTTGCAGGGCGCCGGCCCATGCGAGGTTTCCTATGCGGACCGGGCCGGAAAATACATGGGACAAACCGGGGTGACCCTGCCGAAACTCTAGGTGCCGGCTCGAGGGCGGCGGACTTTGCGCCTCTATTGAACGGAGAAGACCGGGAGATCGGTGATCCGCGCATCGATCTTGGCCAGCATCTGCCGGTAGGCCGGCGTGTCGACCCCGCCGAACCGGTCTTCGAATTCGGCTTGCGGCATCAGCGACGGCAAATCGTCGATACGCGGGAACATATCCTGTTCTTGCGCCAGATTGGCGGCAATGGCCGGCCAGTCGGCGGGATTGGACTCGGTGAGAAAGATCGCGAACTCGATCCCCGCCCGGTCCGCCGCGATATCGTCGAAACTGAAACCGCTGCCACCGCGGCTGGCGTCCAACAGTTCCTTATATTCGCCGACGGCGAAGGCGAAGCCCGCGTCGCTTGCGATCTGCAGCCCGGCGGACAGCGCGAAATGCGCCCGCAGGTCCCGCCGTCCGGCCAGCGTGGCCTGGCTGCAGGCGGACGGTGTGCGCACCAAGTCCGGCGGCACCACCTCTCCAATCAGGAATTGCAGCTTATGATGTCCGCACTGGATGGCGGTCGCAAAGAGCGCTGTTTGCATCTCGTAGCGGGCCGTTTCCGCCGTCGCACGCATGGCGGCCCGATCGACGGCGAAGTGCAGGAACTGAGCGAAGGTCCCGTTCGGGTCGAGCTTGCCGGACTCCGCGGCCCGCTGCATGGCCAGCCAATAGTCCCTTAGATCCTCGGCGGTGCTGAAGCCCGAGGCGGCCCGTACCCGATCCTTTGTTCGGCTTGCCAATGCTTTTCGGTCCGCGCGGGTCAGGACGACCTCTGCGGTTACCGTCTTGCCGGCGATTCTCGTATTCCGGACGCCGTTCACCGCGATGGTCCCCAAACCGTCCCCTAGAACAAGGTTCATCAGCAGTTCCGCGGCGGGAATCACCGGGCCTGCGGGCAGCGCGACCTCTCCGATCTGCAGGTATGACAGGGCGATGCCTTCCTCCGCCGGAGCAAACTCGGCTGTTGCGTTTGCCCATTTGCCCGTCGGCAGGCGGAACGACCCGTCGATCACCACGCCGTAGGGCAGAACCTCGGCCCGCGCGCGTAGCGAGGGGATGGCGCGGGAGGCGAAGATCAAGGCGCCGTTCAAATCGGCCTCGCTGACTTGAATGGCCCGGTCGCCGGTTTCGGTTTCTGTCAGCTTGCGGAACGAGAGGACCATCCGCTTTGCGCGCCGGGCGTCCTGGGGCGTAGCCGGACGGAGTTCCGCGACACGCGGCGTTGGTTCCGACGACAGGAAGACCAGTGCGACCGGCGAGGCCAGGATGCCGAATATGAAAAAAAGAAAGAACAAGCTCTTCATAAGGTTTGGTTCTCAAGCATTTCCTAACCGCGCCATGTTGCCGGGGAGCATCGCGGGCCCGCATCCAGTGGAACCGACCATGGTTCCGTCATTTTCGGTTGGCAAGTGGGCCAGCCTTAGTCAGAACAGGCGCATTCCTCAGTGACAAGTCTCACAGGCTGGCCGAGAAACCAGTTTTGCCGGAGATCGGAATCGGGTGGGATACCCGTTCAGCGGCATGCAGCCGCGCGCGGTCATTTTTTCGCCGCATTGCACTGTTATGGCTGCCGCCTCGTAAGAAAAGAACAGTAAATTGGTCGAGATTTAGAGATATGGCACCGGATGATATCGCGGCCCGCCACCGTTCTGAGGACGGTGACGCAAGGGCGCGGGAGGCGGGTATGGACCGAATTCGAATTCGCGGCGGACGCCGTCTGACCGGCACGATCCGCATCGCCGGCGCCAAGAATGCGGCCTTGCCGCTGATGGCCGCCGGCCTGTTGACCGACGAAACCTTGGACCTGCGGAACTTGCCGCTGCTGTCGGATATCGACACGCTTTCGAACCTGCTGGTTCAGCATGGTGTCACCTTGACCATGCGCAGCGTGAACGAGGATGACGGCCACCGTTCCCGCATTTTCGGCCTGACCACGCCCGATATCACTTCCACCACCGCACCCTATGATCTTGTCCGGAAAATGCGGGCCAGCGTTCTGGTACTGGGACCGCTTGTAGCACGGTGCGGTTTCGCGAAAGTGTCCCTGCCGGGCGGATGCGCCATCGGGACGCGCCCGGTCGATCTTCATCTCAAAGGCCTGCAGGCCATGGGCGCTGAGATCGAACTGGAAAGCGGCTATGTGCTCGCCCGCGCCCCGCAAGGGCTGCAAGGGGGCGAGGTCGTGTTCCCGTTTATCTCCGTCGGTGCAACGGAAAATCTGTTGATGGCCGCCAGTCTCGCAAAGGGAGAGACCAGGCTTGTGAACGCGGCGCGGGAACCGGAAGTGGTCGACCTGGCGCGCTGCCTGACCGCCATGGGCGCCCAGATCGACGGGGCGGGCACTGACGTTATCACCGTACAAGGGGTGGACCGGTTGCACGGCGCCACTCACGACGTGATCGCGGACCGGATCGAGGCCGGGACTTACGCCATGGCTGTCGCCGCCAGCCGCGGTTCGGTAGAGCTGATCGGGGCGCAGATGGACAGCATGACGACCGTCTTCGATCACATGACGGAAGCCGGCGTCAGCGTCACGCCAACGGAGAGCGGTCTGACGGTTTCGGCCGACGGGCTGCGGGGCGTCGATGTGATGACCGAACCGTTCCCTGGATTTCCGACCGACCTGCAGGCCCAGATGATGGCGATGCTGGCCACGGCGGACGGCGCCTCGATGGTGACGGAAACGATTTTCGAGAACCGGTTCATGCATGTGCCTGAATTGATGCGCATGGGCGCGAACATCAATCTGCACGGCCGGTCGGCGATGGTGCGTGGGCGGAAAGACCTCACCGGGGCCGAGGTCATGGCGACCGATCTGCGCGCCAGCGTCAGCCTGGTCATCGCAGCCCTGGCGGCGAAGGGGGATACGGTGGTGAACCGGGTCTATCACCTGGATCGCGGCTATGAACGGCTGGAAGAGAAGTTGGCGGCCTGCGGCGCTGACATCGAGCGCGTTTCCAGCTAAACAGAAGGCGGCGGGGGAGACCGCCAAGGTCAACAAACGGCAATCGGACACTGCGACCGTGACGACAGGAGACGACCCAATTCGCCTGCGCGCCCACGATCTCATCGACCTTTCGGTCGTTGGGACGATGGTTCAGGACGCCCTGGTGCCGCCGGGGGATATGCGGTTTCTCAAGGACAACGGCCAATTCGTCGTCCTTCTCAACCGGTTTCGTTGGGAGACCTGTGACGGCGGGCCGCCCTATCAGCGCACGCATGCCGGCCTCCGGTTCGATAATGTCCTGAGCGTCCAGTTCAAAGGCATCGACTGGGATCAACCGGACGGCATGATGTCCCTGCTCACGATCGCTTACGATCCGACCGCTGTGGAGGAGGGAGAGATTGTCGTCCTTCATTTCTCCGGCGGCGGAGCGGTGAGACTGACAATCTCTTCGCTCTCCTGCGGCCTCGAAGATGTCGGCGATATCTGGCCGACCAACTGGAAGCCAGGCCACGAGCCCGACTGACCGGCCCGGCCCCTTGGCGCCGTGCGATGCGACCCGTTTGCATTGACGCTGCACAGTCCCTTGATATAGTTTCATCTGAAACTAATTTCAGGGCGGTCTGCTTGTACCGTCCTAAACCGCTGTGGGGCTGTGCATGAAAAACTACATTTCCTTTCCAAGGATCGAGGGCAGAACCAGCCGGCAGGCGCACACCGCGCTGCCAGACGGCACCTATGAGCGGGAAATGGGGAAAGAGGGGTTTTTCGGGCCGGCTACCCATATGTATCACGAGCATCCGCCCACGGGCTGGACGTCGTTCGAGGGAGATCTGCAGCCCCGCGCCTTCGACCTCAACCGCATCAACAGCGAACAGCCATCCCCCTTCGATGCGCAGGTCGTCCTGCACAATGCCCAGGTGAAAATGCGGTTCTGGCGGGCCCCAAAGGCGATGGATCATCTGGCCCGCAATGCCGACGGTGACGATCTGATCTTCGTGCATGAAGGCAGCGGCGATCTGTTCTGCGACTATGGACATCTGGCGTTCCGGGCGGGGGATTACATCGTCCTGCCGAGGAGCACCATGTGGCGTATCGAATGCGCCGAACCGGTCTCGGCCCTGCTGATCGAAGCCACCGGGTCCAGCTACATGCTGCCAGATAAGGGCATGGTTGGCCGCCATGCGATTTTCGACGAAGCCATGCTGGATACGCCGCTGCTCGACGAGGCTTTCACGGCGCAGAAGTCGAACGGCGAAGCGATGGAAACCAAAGTCCGGATCAAACGGGGCGAAAAGCTGGCGACCATGACTTACCCTTTCAACCCGCTCGATGCGGTCGGCTGGAAAGGAGATCTGGCACCGGTGCGGATCAATGTCGAAGACATTCGTCCGTTGATGAGCCACCGCTACCACCTGCCGCCGTCTGCGCACACGACGTTCGTGGCGGGAGGCTTCGTGATCTGTACCTTTGCGCCGCGCCCGTTCGAAATGGACCCGGACGCGTTGAAAGTGCCGTTCTACCATAACAACGACGATTATGATGAGGTGATCTTCTATCACGCCGGGGACTTTTTCAGCCGGGACAATATCGATGCCGGCATGATGACCTTCCACCCCTGCGGCTTCACCCACGGTCCGCATCCTAAGGCGTTGAAGGGCGCTTTCGCGCCTAAGAAGCCGGCGACCGATGAGTATGCGGTGATGGTCGACACCCGCAATGCGCTGGAACTTGGCGATTTGCCGGGCGGCATTGAAAACCCGGACTATGTGAAAAGCTGGGGCGGTGGCGGGTCCTACGACTGACGCACGCCTGCTTTAACCAGACAGGAGGAAAGAGGATGAAACTCGGCACGTTGAAGACCGGGAGCCGCGACGGTGCGCTCGTGGTGGTGAGCCGCGATCTGACCAAGGCTGTACGTGCGGGCGAGATTGCGCCGACGCTGCAGGCCGCGCTGGATGATTGGGATGCGGTTGCGCCGAGGCTTGAAGCACTTTCCGACAGCCTTAATGCCGGAACGGCCGACGGTAGTTTCGCCTTTGACGAGACCGCGATGGAAGCACCATTGCCGCGCGCCTACCAGTGGGCGGACGGCTCGGCTTATGTGAACCATGTGGAACTGGTCCGAAAGGCGCGCGGCGCCGAGATGCCGGCCAGTTTCTGGACCGATCCGCTGATGTATCAGGGCGGTTCGGACTCCTTCATCGGACCGCGCGACGATATTCCCGCGGGCGACGAGGCCTGGGGGATCGACTTCGAGGGCGAGGTCGCGGTGATCACCGGCGACGTGCCGATGGGCGTTGCGCCCGAAAACGCGAAGCCCGCCATCCGGCTTTTGATGCTTGTGAATGACATTTCGTTGCGCGGCCTAATTCCGGCTGAGTTAGGAAAAGGCTTCGGTTTCTTTCAGGCGAAACCCTCCAGCGCTTTCTCACCGGTCGCGGTGACGCCGGATGAATTGGGAGCCGCCTGGGACGGCGGGAAGGTCTCCCTGCCGCTGCACTCCTCGCTGAATGGCGAGCCTTTCGGAAAGCCCAATGCGGGCGAGGATATGACCTTCGATTTCTCGATGCTGATCGCGCATGCCGCAAAGACAAGGCCCTTGGCGGCGGGATGTATCGTCGGGTCCGGTACCGTCTCCAACAAGCAGGATACCGCACACGGCTCGGCGATTGCGGATGGCGGCGTCGGCTATTCGTGCATTGCGGAGGTCCGGATGATTGAGACGATCAACACGGGTAAACCCTCCACGCCTTTCATGCGGTTCGGCGACCGTATACGGATCGAAATGCTCGATGCGGCGGGCGTGTCCGTTTTCGGCGCCATCGATCAGCAGGTTGTGCAATATGACGGGCCTTGATAGGCCTATGCGCACCGGATTTCTGCGCTGAGGACACCTTTCATGCCGTTTGTCGACCGTACGACCTTTATCGAGTTGCTGGACAAGCTGCGTCATGAGGATGACGCCGAGATTCTCGCCGCCGTGAAGGAGATCAACCGCCGGATGGATGAAGGCGGGGTCAGTTGGGAAGAGGTCCTGGTCGGCGGCGCTCAGGATGCCGACGACGATGACGACTATGGCGATACGGATGAGGACGATCTGGATGACGCGCCTGCCGGGGATGTCTCGGGCGACAGCGCGCTGATCGAGAGCCTTCTGGGCCGCGACGATCTCTCCGAGGAAACCCGGGAGGAGTTGGAAGGCTATAAGGAGGACATCGCGGAAGGCGAGTTCTCCGCGTCCGACAGCCGTTACCTGCAGGCACTGGCGAAACGCATCACCGACAAGTAACGTTCCGCTGCCGCGACCGGCTGCTTAAAAAGTAGCCGCAGGTTCACGTTCACCCGGTATTCCGAGTGACCGCCCCGAAAGAAGGCTTTGCCGGTTTCCTGGCATGCTGTCGGCCCGTTCTCCCACGGAAGGTCCGCGACTACCCCGCAAAGGCGAGCATGAAACCGTCGCGCGGAGTTCCATTGACCCTACCCAGACTCATTCGGTTGGCCCTTGCCGATGGTCTTCAAGGGATGGACTGCGGCCTGCGCAAAAACCGACATTCGGGTTTCCGGCAGATCGGCGGACTATACGACCGCATGTTCCAGAAACGGCTTTCCTTCGGCGATGCGCTCGAAACGGAAGGCGGAAAGGTTCAGTGTTTCGAACCGGCCGGTGGCGATCAGTTCCGAAACGGCGCGGCCCACGGCCGGACTTTGCTGTAATCCGTGCCCGCTGAAGCCGTTGGCGAAGTAGAAGTTGGAGACCTCCGGATGCGGGCCGATGACCGCATTGTGGTCAAACAGGTTCATGTCGTATTGCCCGGCCCAGGAATTGACGACTTTCAAGGCTTCGAACCGCGGATCGCGTTCGGCCATGACGGGCCAGACCTCGCTTTCGAACCACGTGTGGTCGACCTCGAAGTCGTCGTCTGCGACCTCCGGGTCGTTGTCCTCGTCTGGAGATCGTCCGCAAACGAAGAACTGCCCCTCCGGCCGCCAGTAGACGCCGGTGTGGTCGATCAGTAAGGGATAGTCCGGAAGCGGCGTGCGGATATCGACCACGAAGACACAACGCTTGCGCGGACGCACGGGGAGGTCTGCGCCGATCATCGCCGCGACTTTTCCGCCGCGGTAGCCGGCTGCGTTGACGATGCCGCCACCCGACAGGGAGGCCCCGGAGACGAGGCGTACGCCGGTCACCCGGTTTCCCTCCCGATCGATGCCGGTCACCTCGTCATCGATATAGTCCACTCCAAGGGACTTCGCCTTGCGGCGGAAGGCCTGCAACAGGGCGAAGGGGTCGATCCAGCCTTCCTCTTCGGTACCGAACGAGCCGCAGGCTAGCCCCTCCAGGTTGAGCCAGGGGAACCGGGAGGCCAATCCGGCGCGATCCAGGAGATCCACCGGCGCATTTTCTGCCCGCTGTATCTCGTTAATCCGCTGCATGGCGGGCGCCATGTCCTCATTGCCGAGAAACAGATAACCGTTTTTGCGGAAGCTGACGTCGGGCCGGTCACCGTCAACCTCCAGGAGGCCGCCGATCTCCGCTAGGAAAGAGGCTGTGAACTGAGAGATTCGGATATTCTCCGGCGTTGTGAATTGCTGCCGAACGCCGCCGCAAGACCGTGGCGTTGAGGCGAACTCATAAGCCGAGTCACGCTCGACCACCGCGATGCGGCCGTCGAAGTCGGGCCGGGCGGCGAGAAAATAGGCCGTCGCGCTGCCGATAACGCCACCGCCCACGATTACGACGTCATAGATGTCCGCCATTGTGCCTCCTCTAGATCAGTTTTTCGTCGGCGACGATGCTGTTGAGCCATGCGACGTGGCCACGCAGCTCCCGCCGGCGAAGCAGCTTTTGCTGTGCCGGACGCGGAAGTTCCGCAAAGGAGATCAGCCGTTTCGCAATCATGAGGTCAATCAGGTCTTCGATGACCCGGGACATATCCCTGTCCGACTGGGCCATGGCGTCCGGCGACTCACCATCGTCTGCCGCCTCTAGCTGTCGTAATAGAAAGGCCCGCAGATCCGGGTCGTCCGGCGCCACTTCCTGACTGCGCGGAAAGCGTTTTTCATGCACGGCGGTTATGACGCCGTCTGGATCGCGGGAGACAAAGGGCATCGGTTTTCTTTCACGGTTCCACGGTCAGTGTAGCCGCCGCGCGTAGACGCTTTCCAGTCTTGTAACGCTTGGGCTATGGTTCGAACGCGAGAGGGTAGGGGAAGATGTTCGACAAACTACGCGAGGCCATCCGGGACGCAGCCGCCCGGCACAAGAACCGCCCGTTTCTGGAGGCAGCGATGGCCGCCTGCGCCTATGTCGCCCTGGCGGACGGGCGGATTTCGATCGGCGAGCGCGGTCGGGTGGATGACATCCTCGAGCATTTGGAGCAGTTGACGGTTTTTGACCCGCATGAAGGGGTCAATCTGATGAACGATTATGCCGATGCCCTGCGCGAAGATCACGAGGCTGGCAAGGCGGCGGTCATGAAGGCGGTATCGCACATGGCCGAGGACGAGGAAGCCGCCTATCTGGTTGCGCGAATGTGCATCGCCATCAGCGACGCCGACGGCGATTTCAGCGCCGAAGAACGCGTGGCGGTTGGAGAGGTTGTCGAAGCCCTGAACGCGACGGGCAAGATCGAGTTTTAGGGCTTACAAGACAGCCAGTTCCGCGTTCAGCAGATCCGTCACCAGCAGGTGGTTCGGCTTGTGGGTGATGAAAAGCGGGGGCTTGGCCTGTTCCACCACCGATTGGGGTGTCACCCCACAGCCCCAGAAAACCGGCACCTCGCCGTCGTAGATCGGGACCGGGCCGCCATAGTCGACCTGCGCAACATCCGGGATACCGATTGCCGCAGGATCGCCGAAATGAACCGGCGCGCCGTGTACGTTCGGAAAGCGCGAGGTGACCTGGATCGCCCGGATTGCATCCTTCGGCGGCATTGGGCGCATGCTGACCACCATCGGACCATGGAAGGGACCGGCCGGCACGGTCTGCAGGCCCGTTTTATACATCGGGCATTCGATACCCAGATCGACATGGCGGACGGGAACGTCCGCCGCGGCCAATGCTTCCTCGAAGGAAAACGAGCAGCCCAGGATGAAACCGACGAGGTCTTTCGTCCAAAGATCGGAGATGTCGGTGCGCTCCTCGACCAGTTCGCCATCCCGGAAGACCTTGTATTTCGGGACATCGGTGCGGATGTCGATATCCTGGCCCAGTTCGGGCAGTAGTGGGTCGCCGGTATCGGTCATACCGATCACCGGGCAGGGTTTCGGGTTGCGGCGGCAGAAGTTGAGAAAGTCGTGCGCGTAGGCGGATGGCATGATCGCCACGTTGCCTTGGACAATGCCCGGCGCGGTGCCCGCCGTCTGGCCGGCATAGGCGCCGCTACGGGCTTCTGCTCGAACCGCACGCGCCCGGTCGCGCATTGAGGCCGTGGTTTGCGGCTGCGGTCCGCCAAGAGGTCGGAGGTCGGTCTGGTCCATCGAATTCAACCCATTTGCATCAGAATGTTGCCCTGTTCGTCCAACGCGGCGGACGCCCCGGGCGGGATCAATACCGTTGTATCATATTCCTCGACGATGGCGGGGCCTTCGACCCGCTGAGCGAGTGCTGCCCGGGTCAGGACCGGTGTGTCCAGCCAACCGTGTGCCTCGCCAAAATAGGCGGAGCGCGGCTGAAGGGCGGCGTTTGCGCTCTCGGCGCTTGCGGCAAGCCGGATGGCGGAGCGGGGCCGGTCCGGAACGCCGAGGCCGACGAGTTGCGCATTGACCAGTTCCACCGGCTCTTCTTCACCCGCCCTATGACCGTAGGTGCGTTCATGCTCTTCCCCGAACAGGGTTTCGAGACGTTTGAGCGCGTCGGCTGTCATCGGTCCGTCCGGGACAGGAATGGAGAGTTCGAAAACCTGTCCTTTGTAATGCATGCTGGCGGTCCGCGTGAACTGCATCCGGTCGGAGGCGAAACCGTCCTTCGCCAATTGATCGGCTGCCTGCCGCTCCATTGCGGTCCAGGTTTCTGAAAGCTGTTCGGGAGACACGCTGCGCAACAGTTTATTCACTGTTTTCGAGTAGTGGTGCTCCACATCGGCGAACAACAAGCCCAGGGCGGAAAACAGACCGGCAGACGGCGGGATGACGATGTTCTTCATGCCGAGCTCTTCCGCCATGCCGGCGGCGAACAAGGCGCCGTTTCCGCCGAAGGGCAACAGCGTGTAGGCCCTGGGGTCGCGCCCCCGTTCCGAGGAGACGGCGCGGATTGCCCGGATCATGTTGGAAATTGCGATCTGGCGCGCGCCCAGCGCTGCTTTCTCCAAACTGATCCCCATCGGTTCCGCGATCACCCGGGTCAAGACGTCGATACTCTTCTGCTTGTCGAGCTTGACGTCGCCGCCGCAGAGATAGTCGGGGTTCAGGTAACCCAGGACCAGATTGGCGTCGGTTACCGTTGGATCGGCACCTCCTTGGTCATAGCAAACAGGTCCCGGCATGGCCCCGGCGCTTTGCGGGCCGATCTTTAGGGCGCCGCCCGGGTCAATCCAAAGGATCGAGCCGCCGCCGGCGCCGACTTCGGCAAGGTCGATGGCCGGTACTTTCAGCAGATAGCCGCTACCGGTCAGCAGGCGTGAGCCGATCATGATTCCGCCGCCGACAGAATATTCCTGAGAGCGTGTATAGGCTCCATCCTCGATCAGCGAGGCTTTGGCGGTGGTTCCGCCCATGTCGAAGCTGATGACGTCGCGCGTACCGACGCCTTTTGCGACCGCATGGGCGCCGACGACGCCGCCCGCCGGGCCGGACTCGACGATATTGACCGGCTTGCGGGCCGCTTCCTCCGCCGGTGTCAGACCGCCGTTGGACTGCATGAGGAGGAGCGGCGCGCCGATCCCTTGGTCCCGGAATCCTTGCTCCAAAGACTGCAAATACTTGGACACGATCGGCAGCACGTAAGCGTTGACTACAGTGGTTGAGGTCCGCTCGTATTCCTTGATCTCCGGCAGGACATCGATGCTCGCGGAAACGGGAAGATCGGGCGCGCGCTGCCGGATCACTTCCAGCAGAAGCTCTTCGTGAGCGGGGTTGGCGTAGGAGTTGATCAGGCAGACAGCGATCGCTTCGACCCCCTCCGCGAGCAGCCGGTCGACCGCGGCCTCGGCGTCCTGCCGGCTCAAGGGTTTCTCAACCGTACCGTCCGCGGCGACCCGCTCATCAACGGTCATGCGCAGGTAGCGTTCGACCAGGGGAGGCGGCTTCTGCCAAGTCAGATCGTAGAGCCTGGGCATCCGCAGGTTCCGGATTTCCAGCACGTCGCGGAACCCCTGGGTACCGATCAAGCCGACCCGCGCACCTTTCAATTCGAGGATCGCATTGGAGGCGACCGTCGTGCCATGAAGGATCTCCGCAACCGCGTCCGGGTTGATGCCGTGGCTGGCGAACAGGTCCGTGATCCCGTCGATAATCGCGCTGGCGTAGTTCTCGACGCTTGAAGAAACTTTCTTTGAGAGAACGTTTCCGTCCTCGTCGATCAACACGATGTCGGTGAAGGTGCCGCCGATGTCGGCGCCAATACGATAATTAGGCATTATTTTCAGACTCAGCCGGCGGTTAAGGTGGGTGGGGTGTCTGCGTCTTGGTCGTCCCAAGTTGCGACCTGCCCGTTCTTGCTGGTAGCTTGCCGCCGCTTTTCGGTCTTGAGGGCGTCCGTCTGCACGGTATCGACAGTCCAAGTCTCGGTGTCGATAACCACACCATATTCGGCTCTGGCGGTCTCAGTGCTGATCAGGTCGTTCCTGACGTCGGAAAGGACGTCGTCCGGGTTCCGGTCCAGGGGATCTCCCCATCCACCGCCGCCCGGAAGGACGTACCGGAAGACATCCCCCTTGGCGAAAGGCATGGTGACCTTGGAAGAGAGTTTTCGGTTTTCTCCCTTAGGATCGAAGAAGCTTTCTCCCGGCTTCCCGGCCTTGCCGCCATACAAACCATACGGCCGGATGGCCTGACGGTCGGCGCGGCACTGCAGCGTGGCATCGTCGGCGGTGAGCCGGTAGTCACGGTAAAACGGGGCGCCGCCCCGGAACTTGCCGGCCCCGCAGCGGTCCGGCGCAAGCTCATAGGCCAGGATCTGCAGCGGGTGCTCCGCTTCCGTCACTTCAATCGACTGCGAGGCCATATTGACGAAGAGATTGGAGTTTCCTTCCAGTCCGTCCGCATCCGGTCTCCCTCCCCAGGTGCCGCAGGAGAAGTCGACATAGATGAAGGGCTTGCGGTCCTTGGTGTAACCGCCGACCGAAACGCCGACATTGCCCCCATCCGATGCCGCAAAGACCCTGTCCGGCGCCATCTTGGCCAGGGCGCCGAAAGCGCAATCCAGCATTCGGAAACCGGTGAGGGCGCGCGCCGCGGTCGGGCCGGGCAAAACGACATTTGTGATGGAGCCCGGCTCGGCGACGACGTCGACCGCCCGGAACACCCCGTCATTGCTTGGAATGTCCCCCGGCAGGATTGATTTCAGGGCCGTGTAGGAGGCCGCTTCCGTCACCGACTTGGTGCTGTTGATGGCACCTTTCACCATCGGGGCGCTGCCGGTCCAGTCAAAGGTGATATTCTCACCTCGTTTGGTGACTTTGACCGTAAGGCGGATGGGCTTCCCGAGGTCGACACCGTCGTCGTCGATCCAATCCTCGAAATCGAAAACTCCGTCCGGCAGGTCGCGGATCGCGGCCTTGGTCAGCCGCTCGGTATAGTTGGTCGCTTCGGCCATATAGCGCCGGGTATCGACCAGCCCGTGCCGGTCGACCAGTTCCAGCAGTTGGCGTTCGGCAATCTCGCAGGCCGCAAGTTGGGCGCGCAGATCCCCGAACACCTGAACCGGGACGCGCACGTTCTTCTCGATGATCGACCAGATGGTTTTGTTGGGGACGCCGCGCTCCATCAGCTTCAGCGGCGGAATGCGCAGGCCTTCCTGGAAGATCTCCGTGGAGTCGGCGGCGTTCGACCCGGGGACGCGGCCGCCGACATCCGCGTGGTGCGCGGTGGTGGAGGCGAAACCGATATGCTGACCGTCCGCGAAAATCGGCTTGAAAATGAAGATATCCGGCAGGTGCATTCCGCCCATGAACGGATCGTTCATGATGAAGATGTCTTCCGGGTGGATGTCGCCTTCGAACACCTCCAGCACCGAACTCAAGGCCGGCTGGATGGCGCCCAGATGCATGGCGACCGTCAGACCCTGCGCCACCACGCGGCCTTGTGCGTCGCACAGCGAGGTTGAGAAATCCATGTTGTCGCGCAGAATTCCGCTGTAGGTCGTCCGGCAGACCGTCACGGCCATTTCGTCCGCAATGGAGAAAATCGCGTTTCGAAACAGTTCGAAGGCAATTGGGTCCAGATCCTCGGCCACTCGTAATCCCCTTACCAAAAACATGTCGTTGGAGCGCACCAGTCTCGTAAGGCGGACTGAATGTGCCTTTCGACCCAACTCGGGCCGGCAATGGAACGACCCATCGCCACTATAGGCGACCCTCTGATGGGAGCAATCCGGGCTGAGTTCACGGTCTTTTGCGCACGGAGCAGGAGATCCGCTCCAAAGAACAGGAAAGTCTCCAGGCCGTTAATCGAAATTTAAGCGGCTGCGCTGCACCATGAAAATGTCGAGGGGGAGTTGGAGCTTGCTTCAGTGCGGGCTTGGGAGGACTTGGGAAAGCAACCTGAACCATGGCTGAAACGATAGTAGAGAAGCTGCGGTACTCAACGGGCGCGGACACGACGGGGACCGTCGGCGCGCTGGCGCAGCGTTTTCAGGGTGCGGGATTGATCTTCGGTTCGCTGTCCCTGGATCAGACGAAGTTCGAATGTGCCCCGATCCAAGGCATGCTGTCCTACTGGCGCAGCAAGTGCGCGGGCGGCGACATTCCGTCGCGCGAAGATATCGAACCGCATGAAATTCCTGCCGTTTTGCCCGATCTCTACCTTATGAACGTTGGCGATGGCGGGCGTCGTTTCCAATACCGATTGGTCGGGACGCGGATCGAGGAATTCCTTGGCATGAATTTCACCGGGCTTTGGCTCGACGAGGTAAGGCCGGCATCGATTCTGGACCGGTTGCTCCCGCTCTATCGCAAGACCGTGTCGGAACGCCGTCCCGTTTTCTCCGAGGGGACCTTCCATGCCAATGGCGAGGTCTATCTGCATTCCTGCAGACTGTACGCCCCTCTGCGCACCGGCGCCGGCGAAGTCGGACAATTGATCTGCGTTCAGACCCTGGATTACTCGGGCGATTTGGACAGCGGCTCCTATCGCGAGGTCCTCAATCGAATCAAAGATGGTTTGCTCACCTACGAACAGGACCAGTATCTATTGACGTAAGGCGGTACAACCGTCCCTAGGTGAGCCGGTCGCAACGGCCGGTCGTTTTAACCGATTGGACGGTGAGGATGAGCGGCAGTCCCAGAGTGCAATTCCGGCTGAACTACTCGGAACTCGAGGACCGCATCCTGTTCAGCGGCGTTTTCTCCGACGGTACCGAATTGAATCTATGGTTCACCCGGCGTCTCACTGTCGGTTTTCTCGGGTTGGCGCGGAAGTTCACGGCGGCCACCGCAACGGCAGGCGGGTCCGAAACCGCGACGGCGGAGGTCAAGCAGCACATCGCGTCGTTCGAGCGGGAAGCCGCAGTGAAGCAGGCCGACCGGTCGACCCCCTTTGCCGCGGGCCAGCCCCACAAAGAGTTGGGGAAAGAGCCGCTTTTGCCGAACCGCGTAACGCTGGCGCCGCTGGCGGAGGGTACCGTGTCGCTGCAATTCGGCTTGCCGGACAACAGGCTGATTTCCTTTCCCGTTTCGCGGGACACCTTTCTGACGCTCTGGGATATGATGGAAGAGCTCGTGCAGGCGCGGACCGGCTGGGTAGAGGCGTTGGAACCAAGATCCACGGTGTTGGCGGCCCGTGATGGGCAGGTCGTCCACTAGGCGGCCTGCGGACTTTCGGAAGCAAAGGGGGCCGTGTGTTCTTGCCTTGCCATAGGAGCGGGCACGCATTAGAACCCGGGTTCACCGTCGGTCGTCCCAAGACCCGCGGTCGGTTCGGGGCATAGCGCAGCCTGGTAGCGCGTCCGTCTGGGGGACGGGAGGTCGCAGGTTCGAGTCCTGCTGCCCCGACCATTTTTTCCGACAAATCGATGTTTTGAGACGCCCGCGCGGCCTCTCTACCCCGCCTTCTTCTGCTCTTTCAGATTCAGGTAGGGGGCCAGATATTGCCCGGTGTGGCTGCGCTCCACCTTGGCGACGTCTTCCGGCGTTCCCTGGGCAACGATTTCGCCGCCCTTGTTGCCGCCGTCGGGTCCCAGGTCGATCAGCCAATCGGCGCATTTGATGACTTCCAGATTGTGTTCGATCACCAGCACGGTGTTCCCGGTTTCGACAAGCGCCTGCAGCACCTCCAGCAGGTTGCGAACATCCTCGAAATGCAGACCCGTGGTGGGCTCGTCCAGAATGTAGAGCGTCTTGCCGGTTGCCTTGCGGCTCAGTTCCTTGGCCAGTTTGACCCGCTGCGCTTCACCCCCTGACAGGGTGGTCGCCTGCTGTCCGACCTTAATATAGCCAAGGCCGACGCGTTGCAGGGTAACCATCTTGTCCCGGATGATCGGCACCGCCTTGAAGAAGTCGGCGGCTTCGTCGACCGTCATGTCCAGCACGTCGGCGATGGATCTGTCCCGGAATGTGATCTCGAGGGTTTCGCGGTTGTATCGTTTTCCCTTGCACTGATCGCAGGTGACATAGACGTCGGGCAGGAAGTGCATCTCGATCTTGATCACGCCGTCGCCCTGACAGGCCTCGCAGCGCCCGCCCTTGACGTTGAAGCTGAAGCGGCCCGGCTGATAGCCGCGCGCCTTGGCTTCCGGGAGCCCGGCGAACCATTCGCGGATCGGGGTGAAGGCCCCGGTGTAGGTCGCCGGGTTGGACCGCGGTGTCCGTCCGATCGGCGATTGGTCGATATCGATCACCTTGTCGATGTAGCGCGTACCGGAAATCCGGTTATAGGCTTCGGGCGTGGTGCGCGCCTTCATCAGTTCGCGGGCAAGGGCGGCGTAAAGCGTCTCGATGATCAGGGTCGATTTGCCCGACCCGGAGACGCCGGTGACACAGGTCAGTGTCCCCAAGGGAACCTCCGCGGAAACGTCCTGCAGGTTGTTCCCGGTCGCCCCCGTAATCTCCAGGATCTGCCGAGGATGGCCGGGACGCCGCGCCTTCGGTACCTCGATCTGCCGCCGCCCTGTCAGGTATTGCGCGGTCAGGCTTTCTTCCGATTTCATGACCTCGTCGGGCAGCCCGGCGGCCACCAGGCGGCCGCCATGCACGCCGGCCCGTGGTCCCATATCGACCAGATAGTCGGCCGCGCGGATCGCCTCTTCGTCGTGCTCCACCACGATCACGGTATTCCCCAGGTCGCGAAGGCGCTTAAGCGTCGCCAGCAGACGGTCGTTGTCCCGCTGGTGAAGGCCGATGGAAGGCTCGTCGAGCACATAGAGCACGCCGGTCAGGCCGGACCCGATCTGGGAGGCGAGCCGGATCCGCTGGCTTTCGCCGCCCGACAGCGTACCGGAGTTCCGGCTCAGCGTCAGATAGTCCAGCCCGACATTGTTCAGGAAACCGAGGCGCTCGTTGATTTCCTTCAGGATTCGGTAGGCGATCTCCCGCTGCACTTCCGTCAGATGTTCTTCCAGCCCGGCAAACCATTCGACCGCCTGTGCGATGGAAAGCCGCGCCACTTCGCCGATATGTTTCCCGGCGACCTTCACCGCCAGTGCTTCGGCCTTCAGCCGGTGGCCGCCGCATTCGGAACAATCGGTGATGGTTTGGAAGTTCTGCAGTTCTTCGCGAACCCATGAACTGTCGGTTTCCTTGAACCGGCGCTCCATGTTGGGGATCACGCCTTCGAACGGTTTGGTGGTGGAGTAGGACCGCATGCCGTCGTCATAGCGGAACTTAATCTTCTCCTTGGTGCCGAACAGAATCGCGTCCTGGATCTTCTTGTCCAGGTCATCGAACGGTTTGGTCATGCTGGCCCCGAAATGCTCACAAATGGAGGTCAAGGTCTGCATGTAGTAGGGAGAGGAGGTCTTGGACCACGGCGCAATCGCACCCTTGGCGAGCGAGGCGGACTTGTCCGGCACCGCCAGGTCGGCGTCGAACGTCATTTCCACACCGATCCCGTCGCAGGCTGGACAGGCGCCGAACGGGTTGTTGAAGGAGAACAGGCGCGGCTCGATCTCCTCGATCGTGAAACCGGAAACCGGGCAGGCGAACTTGGCGGAGAAAATCGTTTGTTCGCCCCCTTCCGCGTTCTCCGCGACCATCAGTCCTTCGGCCAGATCCAAGGCCGTTTCAACGGAATCGGCCAGTCTGGTTTCCAGGCCTTCGCGCACCACCACCCGGTCGACGACGACCTCGATCGTGTGCTTCAGTTTCTTGTCGAGGGCGGGAACTTCCTCGATCTCATACATCTCCCCGTCGACCTTCACCCGCTGGAAACCGCGTTTCTGGAGGTCGCCGAATTCTTTGCGATACTCGCCTTTGCGCCCGCGCACGATCGGCGCGAGGAGGTAGAGCCGCGTGCCTTCGGGCATGGCCATGATGCGGTCGACCATTTGGCTGACGGTCTGGCTTTCGATGGGAAGGCCCGTGGCCGGCGAGTAGGGCACCCCGATCCGGGCCCACAGCAGCCGCATGTAGTCATAGATTTCAGTGACGGTTCCCACCGTCGAACGCGGGTTCTTGGACGTGGTCTTCTGTTCGATGGAAATAGCCGGCGACAGGCCTTCGATCAGATCGACGTCGGGCTTTTGCATCATTTCCAGGAACTGCCGTGCATAGGCGCTGAGCGATTCCACGTACCGGCGCTGCCCGTCCGCATAAATCGTGTCGAACGCCAGGGACGATTTACCCGAGCCGCTCAACCCCGTGATCACCACCAGCTGATCGCGCGGCAGGTCGACATCGACATTTTGCAGATTGTGTTCACGCGCGCCACGCACGCGGATGGTTGGCGTCATGAGGCTCACCTAGGGGCTCGAGGGGATAGCGCGGCACCTTCCGGCGCCGGGGCGCAGAACTATACAGACCTACGACAGGAGGGGCGAGGGCGGATTTATGATTTTTTCGGGAGCAGCGAAAGACTGCTGACATTTGAGGAACGGTGTCCTAGCCGAACCGCTGTTCCTTCCAGGGGTCGCCGCGGTGGTGATAGCCGCGGTTTTCCCAATATCCGCCGGGATCGCCTTGCGTGAACCAAACCTGCTTCACCCATTTGGCGCTTTTCCAGAAGTAGAGATGCGGCACTACCAGGCGCATCGGGCCCCCATGGTTCCGTTCAAGCGGTGCTCCGTCCCAGTGCGTCGCCAAGAGAACATCCGTCCGGACAAGGTCTTCCAAGGCCAGGGCCGTGCCATAGCCGTCGTGGCTTTTGATGATGGCGTGCGTTGCCGCCGGTTGCGGGCCGGCAAGATTAACGAGGTTGGGGAAGGGGACTCCGCGCCAGCGGTTGTCGGTGCGGCTCCATCCGGTCACGCAATGGATGTCGTTGACCCGGTCTTCCGAACCGAGCCGGTTGAAGGCTGTCCAGTCCAGCGTGCCCGGTTTGTCGCAAAGGCCGCCCCAGGTCAGCGTCCAATCCCGTGTCGCCAATAGGGGCCTGTGCCCGATATCCATCACCGGGAGTTTGTCGACACGATTTTGGCCCGGCGGCAGGGGCGTGGGCGATTTCGTGCTGGCTTTCGGCACCCGTTGCTTCGCCGCCGCATCGACCTTGCGCGCGACCAGCGTAGGATTGCCCGGTTCCGGTCCGAAACCGGCGGAGCGGGCGATGGGTTCGAAGTAGCGGCTTTTGTCGCTCACTGCAGTTCCGTATTGCCGTGCCTGTTCCCTAGAAATTGGGGCCTTTGCAGCCCGGGTCCAGGCACGGCTGCGTGAACATGCCGGAAACTTAGCGCCGTCCGGTTTCTTCCGGTATCAGGCCCTTCGGCGAGAAGCGCAGAACGAGAAGCAGAACCAATCCCATGGTGATCGGCCGCATGTAGGGCGCGCCGTTCAGCAAATGTTGCCGTAAGGGATCGGTGTCCTGCATCCAGGTCGTCAGGACGTCGATGAGCCAAGCGCCGACGGGTTCGGCCTCAATCCAGGCGAACCACACGATGAACCCCCCTAGGACGGCCCCGAAATTGTTCCCGGACCCGCCCACGATCACCATCACCCAGATAAGGAAGGTGAAGCGCAACGGCTGATAGGAGGTGGGGGTGAACTGGCCGTCGAGCGTCGTCAGCATCGCGCCCGCAATCCCGATCACGGCGGACCCCAGAATGAACACCTCCAGATGGCGTCCCTTGACGTCCTTGCCCATGGCTTCGGCGGCCGTCTCGTTGTCCCGGATGGCCCGCATCATGCGGCCCCAGGGCGAATTCAGGGCGCGTTCCGACAGGAAGAGAACGATGAGGAGCACGGTGGAAAACAGGCCGAGGTAGCAAAGCTTCACGAAAATCGACGAGAACTCGACAGTATCCGCACCCAGGGATGCGGAGAGGTCGATGAACCATTGGGCGTTCTGCAGGTCGATCTCGTAGGGCGTGGGGCGCGGCAACCCGTTCACGTTCTTGACCCCACGGGTCAGCCAATCCTCGTTCTTCAGGATCGCGATGATGATCTCGGAGATGCCGAGCGTCGCAATCGCCAGATAATCGGCGCGTAGACCCAGTGAAACCCGCCCGACGACCCAGGCGGCGCCAGCGGCCAGCAACCCGCCGATCGGCCAGGCCAGCAGGACGGGCAAGCCTAAACCGCCCAGATACCCGGTCTTTGCGGGCTCGATCAGTTCGATGGCGCGGGTTGCCGGAAGGAAGAAACTCCTGGCGACGAAGTACCCGATGACGACGATCAGTGCGACGGCGATTGCCGCGGCCGGCGGCGCCGCCCGTAATTTGCGGTAGGCGCCGACGCTGGCGATGATGGTGAGCGCGACAACGAGGCCGGTCAGCAGCAGACCGGTTCCCCCGGCGTCCCAGGTTTCGTAGACCGGCGGCATCGAGACAACGATGGCCGCCAGTCCGCCCAGTGCCGCGAACCCCATGACACCGGCGTTGAACAGGCCCGCATATCCCCATTGCATATTCACGCCGAGCGCCATGACCGCCGAGATGATGCACAGGTTGATGATCGCGAGCGAGAGGGACCAGCTCTGAAACACGCCGACGATTGTCAGCAGCCCTGCCATCACGGCGAAAAGCACAATTTTCCGCGTCCGGCCGGTCATAGCGTTTTACCTTTGAAGATACCCGTGGGTCTGACCAGTAAGACGACGACCAGGATCATGAAGGAGACCGCAAATTTGTAGTCGGTTCCCAAGAGCTGCGCCAAACCTTCGGGCGCCCAGTCTTGTGGAACGATGTAGGTCAGGAACTTCTTGTAAGCGTAAGTGACCGTCACCTCGGAAAAGGCGATCACGAACCCGCCGGTAATCGCGCCGATTGGGCTGCCGATACCGCCGACAATCGCCGAAGCGAAGATCGGAAGCAGCAATTGCAGGAAGGTGAAGGGCTTGTAGCTTTTGTCCAGGCCATAGAGCGTACCGGCGATGGCGGCAAGCGCGGCCGCCAGGATCCAGGCGATCATTACGACACGGTCCGGGTTGACGCCGGACAGCAACGCCAGGTCTTCGTTGTCGGAATAAGCCCGCATGGATTTCCCGGACTTGGTGCGGTTCAGGAACCAGAACAGGCCCGCCACGCAGAGCATGGCCGCCCCCAGCGAGATCGCTTGCGAGGTCTTGATCGCCAAGCCTTCGTTCAACCCGGTCGCGTTCTTAAAGTCCCGGACCTTGACGATAAAACGCGCGCCATCCGACACACGCTGATCGCCCGGGCCAATGATGAAACGGATCACGCCGTTCAGCACGAACATCACGCCGGTCGACGCAATCAGCAGGATGACCGGCGGCGACCTTTTCGACCTGTAATACTTGAAGACAACCTGATCGAAGCCCAGCACGACAATGGTCGTCACGGCGATGGCAAGCGGCAACGCCAGCAAGACCGTCGGGAGCGGGTCGATGCTGATCTCCGCCGCCTGCAGAGCCCACATGCCCAGAATGGCGACCATGGCGCCGAAGGACATGATCTCGCCATGGGCGAAGTTCGAGAACCTCAGGATGCCATAGACCAATGTCACGCCCAGCGCGCCCAAGGCAAGCTGGCTGCCGTAGGCGATCGCGGGGATGATCACGAAGTTGGAAAAAAGGACGATGGCGTTAAGCAGGTCTTCCATAGTCTTAAACCCCTTAACCGCCGAGGAAGGCGCGCCGCACTTCTGGATCCGCCAGAAGAGCTTCGCCCGTATCGGTGTAGCGGTTACGCCCTTGAACCAGAACATAGCCTTTGTCGGCGATGTTCAGCGCCTGCTTCGCATTCTGTTCGACCATCAGGATCGCAATGCCGGTGCGGGCAATCTCGATGATCCTGTCGAACAGCTCATCCATCACAATCGGAGAAACCCCCGCAGTCGGTTCGTCCAGCATCAGCACTTGCGGCTTGGTCATCAGCGCTCGGCCCACGGCAACCTGCTGCCGTTGCCCGCCCGACAGTTCGCCTGCGGGCTGGCGGCGCTTTTCTTCCAGGATCGGGAACAGGTGATAGACCTGTTGCATCGTCTCGGTGATGTCGTCGTCCCGGATAAAGGCGCCCATCTCCAAATTCTCTTCCACGGACATGGAGGTGAAAACATTCTGGGTTTGCGGGACGAATGCCATGCCTTCGCGGACACGGGCCTGAGGCGTCAGGTTGGTGATGTCCTTGCCGTTCATCGTGACCTTGCCCTCGCGCAAGGTCAGCATCCCGAAAACCGCCTTCATCGCAGTGGATTTACCGGCTCCGTTGGGGCCGACGATGACTGCGATCTCACCGGAATCCACGCCGATGGAGCAGTCGTGCAGAATGTCCGCGCCGGTGCCGTAGCCTCCGGTCATCTGCTCCCCGCGTAACGCGCTCACGCGTTGGCCTCCGCGGCGGGCTTGTTTTTCAGGCCGGTTCCCAGATAGGCCTCGATCACCTGTTCGTTCGACATGACCTCGTCCGCCGTCCCCTCGCACAGAACCTTGCCTTCCGCCATAACGATGACCGGGTCGCAGAGGTCACGGATCATATCCATGTCGTGTTCGATGACACAGAATGTATAGCCACGCTCGTCGCGCAGTCTCCGAATGGATCCCGTGATGGTTTTCAGCAGCGTTCGGTTCACGCCGGCGCCGACTTCGTCCAGAAACACGATCTTGGCGTCGACCATCATGGTCCGGCCCAGTTCCAAGAGTTTTTTCTGGCCGCCGGACAGGTTGCCGGCCAGTTCGTCGGCGACATGCCTGATTTCGAGGAATTCGATGACCTCATCCGCTTTCGCCTGGATCATCTTCTCCTCTTCCCGGACCTTGCTGGGATAGACCCAAGTCTGCAGGAGATTCTCACCCAGTTGCCCGCCCGGCACCATCATCAGGTTGTCGCGGACCGTAAGCGAAGAGAACTCGTGGGCGATTTGAAAGGTGCGCAACAGCCCGCGCTCGAACAATTCATGCGGCGGAAGCCCGGTGATGTTCTCGCCGTCCAGCAGGACCTGACCGCTCGTCGGCCGGTAGTGCCCGGCGATCACGTTGAACAGGGTGGTCTTGCCTGCGCCGTTGGGGCCGATCAGTCCGGTTATGGACCCTCTTTCGATCGTAAAGGAAGCTCCGTCAACAGCACGGATGCCGCCGAAATGGAGGTGGATATCATCGACGGTGATCATAAAACTTCTGAAATGCCGGTGGTATGAGGTGGAGAAGGTCCTGGCAGGCGCCTGGCCGCCAGGACCGTCTCTCTATATCGGCTTAGCGGTAACCGACAATCTTCAGTTCGCCGCCGTCGAATTCAACTTGGCGGTAGTTTCCTGCGCTTTCGCCGGAGCCGATCAGTTCCACTGCGGAGGCGCCGACATAGTCGATCTCGCCGCCACTGGCCAAAATCTCCAGACCCTTGGCCAATTCGCCCGGGAAAATCTTCTCACCCGGCGCGTTGGCGACATCCATCACTTTCGCTTTCAGGGCGCCGCTGTCGGAGGAACCCGCCGCTTGCATCGCCAGCATGATCAGCGCAGCCGCATCATAGGTTTCCGCCGAGAACGGACCCGCATTGAAGCCCGCGGCCTTGGCCATCTCGGAGTAGGTCGCCGCACCGGGGCTGTCGGTGCCAGGGTTGGCGCCAAACGAACCGTCGATGTCCGAGCCGTGGTTTTTCACCAGGGCCGGAGAGACCATCCCGTCCGGGAAGTAGAAGGTGTCGAAGGCGCCGGTATCGACAGACGCCTGAACGATCCCACGGCCGCCCTGATCGACATAACCGGCCACGACCAGAACTTCACCACCGGCAGCCGCCAAGGCGCCGACTTCCGCGGTGTAATCGCCTTTGCCGTCTTCGTGCGGGGCGTTGATGGTGACGCTGCCGCCCATCGACTGGAAGTTCTTGTCGATCGCGTCTGCCAGACCTTTGCCGTAGTCGTTGTTGGTGTAGGTGATGGCGATGGAGCCAACGCCCTTTTCCTTCAGGATTTCGGCAACAATCACGCCTTGGCGCGCATCGGAGGGGGCGGTGCGGAAGAACAAGCCGTCGTCTTCGATGGTCGACAGCGCCGGCGACGTGGCCGACGGCGAGATCATGACGATGCCGTTAGCCGTCGCGACGTTCTGCAAGATCGCTGTAGTAACCCCGGAGCAATCCCCGCCAACGATCGCCTTAACACCGTCGGAGGTGATCAAACGCTCGGCGGCGGCGGTCGCGACGGCGGAGTCGACACAGGTTGTGTCGCCGCGAACGGCGACGACTTTTGCCCCGCCCAGCAGCTTGCCGCTGTCGCTGACTTCTTTGATGGCGAGGTCCGCGCCGGGCGCCATTTCCGCCACTGTCGATTCGATCGGCCCCGTGAAACCGAGCATGACGCCGATTTTGATGTCTTCCGCGAACGCGGTCGAGGTGGCTACCGCGCCGAGCAGAACGGTCGCGATTGCTGTTGAACTCTTCATCATGAACACTCTCCGTTAGACGAATTGTCAGTCGGATCTCGATTGCCGGACCCGACCCTGTTCCCAATTTTGTTATTTAACGCCCGACAAGCGATTGCCGAGGTAAGCGGCGAGGTTTGCACGGTCGCCGGGCGGTGTAAAGATTGTGCAATGGTTGCCTGGTTGGGGCTTTCTGACCGTGTGCCCGCCACCCTGCATAGGAAGGACGCCGCCGCAGCCGTCTTTGCTTCGCCGAGCGAGGACGAAGCACCATCTTCTGTAGAATTTCGCGTCTTGCGCATCAGTGTCGCGTGTACTACCCACACGGCTTCTTCGCTCCGGTCCGGAGCAATAATCCAATATATATTAAGTGGTTAAAGGGGGTACCGTGTTACGCTACACAGTGTGCGTCGCCGCGCTGGCGACTATGGTTGGTTGCGCATCGATCGTTGAGGGGACGGATCAGAACGTAACTATTATTACCGAACCGACGGGGGCCAAATGCGATTTGACCCGGGACGGCGAGATCATCGCCACCGCCAGTTCCACGCCGACCAGCGTGAATGTCGACAAAAGCAAGGACGACATCAGCGTCATCTGCACCAAGGAGGGTCATTTCGACGGCGCCAAGGTTGTTGAAAGCGCGTTCCAGGGCATGACCTTCGGGAACATCATTTTTGGCGGCATCATCGGTGTCGGCGTCGATGCGGCGTCGGGCGCGATGAACGAGTACCCGGCCACGGTAACCGTGGTGTTGCCGCCGGAGAAGTTCGACAGCGCATCAGCCCGCGATGCTTTCTATGACCGTCAGGTCGCCCGCGTCACGTCCGAAGCGGCATCGGCGGTCGAGACGATCAACGAACAATGCGATCCGACCAATCAGAGTTGCACAAGTCTGGTCACTGAGGTCGAGGAAGAGCGGGACGAACAGATCAAGCTTTTCGAAGCGCAGCGGGACATGGCGGTCGTCCAGTAGCTGCACCTGCGGGGCCGGGCGGGCAGTCACGCCCGGTTCAAAGTGAGACGAATTGTTCGACACATCGAGCGCCGGGCGCCGCCCGGCGCTCTTTTCGTTCCTGCTTGTACCCCGCCGCGAGGCGGTGTTGGGTCTTCCATATGGCCAAAGGCACAGTGAGGCGAGATGGGCGGTCCCGACCTAGATGACGGTTCAAAGGAATCCCCGGCGGGCGGGGATGAGGCGGATCGCCCTGCTTTCGCCGCCGGCCTGATGGTCGGATCCCTTTTCTTGCTTGGTTTTCAGGATGCCTTGGTCAAGCTGCTGAGCGCGGATCTTTCTCTGTGGCAATTCCAGTTTCTCCGCGCCTGCTGCAACATCGTCTTTCTGCTGTTGCTTGCTCGTGTTCTTTGGGGCGGCCTGCCGCCGGTGCCGATCAGGCTGTGGGCCGTCGCGTTGCGCAGCCTATTTCTGGTTTGCGCGATGATCCTGTTCTTTGGCGGTATTTCCGAGCTGAGCCTGGCGCAGGTCGCCGCCGGCCTTTATGTGTTTCCGCTTTTCGTCGCCGTTCTGTCCGCCTTGTTCCTGGGCGAAAAGGTTGGGCCGCGGCGGGTGGGGGCCATCCTGGCCGGGTTTGCGGGTACCCTGATGATCTTAAAGCCGGGAACCGATGCGTTCCAATGGATCTCCCTGCTGCCGGTGGGGGCGGGCCTTTGCTATGCCTTGACCATCCTGACCACCCGGAAACTCTGCCGGCGAGAAAGCCCGGCGACCTTGTCGTTCGGCGTCGGCGTCACCTTCCTGATCGTCGGCGGCGCCGGCCTGCTAATCGTCGGGGGGCTCGCGCCGGATAACCTCGCCGCTGAGGACCCTTACCTGTTCACTGCTTGGCACCCGTTGCCGCTATGGGCGGCTGGGATCATCGTTGCCTGTTCGCTCCTCAACCTGACCGCCAATATCGGCTTGGCGAAAGCGTATCAAAGTGCGGAGTCGAGTTGGTTGGCGCCGTTCGACTATTCCTATCTGGTCTTCGCGACGTTTTGGGGATTCGCACTGTACGGGCATGTGCCGGATGTGTTTTCGGTCGCGGGTATGACGTTGATCGCGGCTTCCGGCTGTTTCGTAGCCTGGCGTCAACGTCAAGAGACGCGGGGGCGCCCGGTGGGGCGGCGTTAGCCGGCAAGGACACCGGATCTGCGTTTGCAGTTGTCAGCGACAAGATGAAAAGTTACAATTTGTTCACAATGTCAATGAAATATGACTTTGCGACGCAAAAATAACATTTCTAAAAAGAGGAACCGCAAGCAGTTGTAAAATAGCCATTTTTGAAAAAATATTTGTGTAAAATGCCATCTATTGTGCAATGCACGTAAAACGTGGCCTTCTTTTCGTCACAATCAGTCCATAATGTGAATGTCTATCCAAAATCAGGAGGGCATTCCTAATGACTGTTCAAAGATTAGTTGGTAGCGCGGCGATGGTTCTATCCCTTCTATGGGCAACCAACGTGAGCGCCAGTTCCGTCAACGTGCTGCTAACGAATTCCCTACAAACACTTGAAATAACAAACAGCGTCGACTCGACCGGAGCGGTCGAGCAATTGATCTACTCGTTCGGCGCGGCCGGTGACGACCGTGCTACGTTCGACGTCGCAGGCGGCGGGACGGCGTCCGACTTCGTCGTCGATCCGGCGTTTCCGGCGGGACCGGCGGACTATTTCCAGACGGTGACCTTCGATTTGGATCTGGCGCCGGGTGAAACGATCACGATCGATGGGTTGGATATCGACCTCATCGTTGATCTGGATCCGCTTCTGGTCGTCGGCTCCACGGGCGTTCAACAGTTTTCCGATCCGGGCCTGTCGCTGACCGATGCCTTCATCACAGTTTTGTGGAGCAACGGCGACAATCCGACCGTGAAACTGGAAAACCAGATCTGGTCTTTGGATCAGAGCCTGACGTTTGAAGGCATTGTCTCTGCGGTTCCGATTCCTCCAAGCGTTTCCGCTCTTGGAGGCGCGCTCGCCCTTTTGATGTTCCTGGGTTGGCGCCGGGAGAATGCGCGGACCTAACCGGTTCGACGGCACGCGCCCGGCGGTCTCCCCCCGGCGGGTTGCGTGAAACGATCAGCACCCCGCTTCCCCGCGGGGTGCTTTTCCGTGCAGGGGCTCAAGATTTGCGTCGGTTTCTCGCTGAGCTTCATGCTTGGACGCGCCGCTGGACTCGCATATAGGGGGGCGAGTGACTACACTTCTCAGCCACGATACAGAACACGAAATCCAGATACTCGGGGGCAGGCATGGCCGGCAGCGTCAATAAAGTCATTCTCATCGGCAATCTCGGACGCGATCCGGAGGTTCGGACCATGCAGTCCGGCGGTAAACTGGTGAACCTGTCGGTGGCAACCTCGGAAACCTGGAAGGATCGGGATGGCAACCGCCAGGAGCGCACGGAGTGGAACCGGGTCGTGATTTTTAACGAGCGTCTCGCCGATGTGGCCGAGCGGTTCCTGAAAAAAGGGTCGAAAGTCTATCTGGAAGGCACGCTGCAGACCCGGAAATGGACAGACCAATCCGGCCAGGAGAAATACACCACAGAGGTCGTGCTGCCGCGGTTCCGGGGTGAACTGACGATGCTGGACGGCCGTGGCGAAGGCGGCGGCGGGTACGCCGCGGGCGGCGGCGGCGCAGACGATGGCTATGGCGGCGGCTACGGTGGCGGCGGCGGCGGCGGGCAAAGCGGCCCGTCTCGCGGCGGTGCGGACTACTCCGCCGACCTGGATGACGAGATCCCGTTTTAACCCCAACGGTTGCGCCCCGTATCGGGTCCGCCGGAGACCGGAATGTTTTTCTTTCCCGTGCCCAAGCTTGCCAACGTCTCGCATATCGAGCCGCCGCCCTTCATCACGGGTACAAGCGTCTTCGCGCCGGAAGAGATGGAACGGATCAATCAGCTCGCGGCAAAGGTAAAGCCCCGGAAGGTCATGGTTGGTCCCGACTTGCAGGACCGGCCGGATTTCAACCGCAGCGAATATCGCCATTTGATCCCGGGTCCCGAAACCAATTGGATCTATCAGCGCATCGCGCAGACTGTCGGCATGCTGAACGCCTCCTGCTACCAATTCGATGTCGATGGGTTTGATGAGCCGCTTTACCACGTCACCTACGACGAGAGTGTTCAGGGGCACTACTATTGGCATATCGATGGCAATACGGCGGGCAAGCCGACACGCAAACTCTCCATCACCTTCCAGATGTCGGACGGGAGCGACTATGAGGGCGGCGATCTGGAGTTCAACCGGACAGGAGAGCCGACCCGCGCACCGCGCGACAAGGGCACCTTTATCATGTTCCCCTCTTACCTGCTTCACAGGGTCACGCCGGTGACCAAAGGAACCCGCAGCGCCTTGGTTGGTTGGTGCGTCGGCCCTGCCTTCCGCTAGCCGCTCCGCGGGAGCTATCCAGCCGCGGTCGCGGCCTCTCCGGCGGCCCGCTTGGCATGATCCGTGTCGACAGACTCGCCGAATGTAATGCCGCCGCCTGAAAAGGTGTAGTTGCAGGTGTGCACCACCGTATGGCCGGGTTCTATGAAAACCACGTTGTACGCGGGCGGTTCATGGGTGAACTCGATTTCATCCGGGACGCCGCGTGTCTCGCCGAACTCCATCGGTACCTGATGTCCGGTGGCGAAAAGCGTCGTGAAGGGAATGCCGCGCCAGGCCCCGCTGATCGGACGATGAACATGGCCGAAGAAGATGTGTTCGACCTTCCCAGAAGAGAGGATGGAGTCGCCGACGGCATCGGCTTGGGCGATGGATATCCGGTCCAGACGGGGAAGGTGAATCGGAAAGGGTGGATGGTGCATGAACAGAAAGACCGGCTGGTCGGCGCGGCTCAACTGACGACGGAGCCAATCCAGACGGTTCTGGCAATACCAACCGCCATGCGTGCCTTCCAAGACGGTATCCAGAATGAGGAAACGCCCCACGTCGGTATCGACTGAATACTGAACGAATCCGTTCTCGTCCCCCGGCATGTCGGGGAAGGCGGTTTGGAAAGTTTCGCGGTCGTCATGATTTCCAATCGCAAGATGAACCGGGAAAGGCAGGCGGCCCAGGCCGTGTTTGAGAATCTGAAAGGCCTCCGGCTCCCCCCAATGGGTCAGATCGCCGGTAATCACCATGCAATCGGCGTCGCCGTGATGGCGGCCGATATGGTCGATCGCGGCGTTGAACCGGGCCTCGGGATCGAGCCCGTAAAGCGGCTTTCCGGGCAGTGTCAGATGGGTGTCGGTCAAATGGATCAGTTTAAGCATGGCAGGGGCTGACTCGGGCTAGGGTGAGGAGGGCGGAAACACTGTATTTCGTTGTTTGTACCGGGGCGATCATGCTAAATATGGTGTCTTTCGAGGTCAGCATTATGACAGTCACTGTTCCTGGCGACGGATGTTGTAGCGCCCAGTCTCTCCGAAAGACCCGCAGTGTGATTTAGCACTGCGTCCGGTCCATAACCTAAGACAAAAAAACAGGTCCTGTCTTGTCCGATTCGCCCGCTTCCCCGCCGCCCGGCGCGCCGCCGTTCGATGTAAGCCCGATCTCCATCGAAGAGGAGATGAAACGCTCGTATCTCGACTACGCCATGAGCGTGATCGTGAGCCGGGCGTTGCCCGATGTTCGGGACGGTCTGAAGCCGGTGCACCGCCGGATTCTCTACGCGATGAAAGAGAACGGCTACGATTCCACGAAGCCGTACCGGAAATCCGCGCGCATCGTCGGCGACGTGATGGGTAAATACCATCCCCATGGCGATTCGGCGATTTATGACGCCATGGTGCGTATGGCGCAGGACTTTTCCATGCGTCTGCCGCTGATCGATGGTCAGGGCAACTTTGGTTCCATGGACGGCGACCCGCCGGCGGCCATGCGCTACACCGAGGCGCGTCTCGCCAAGGCGGCGGAAGCGCTGATCGACGATATCGACAAGGAAACCGTCGATTTTCAGAACAACTATGACGATTCGACCCGGGAACCGGTCGTGCTGCCGGCGCGTTATCCCAACCTGCTGGTCAATGGCGGCGGCGGGATCGCGGTCGGCATGGCGACGAATATCCCGCCGCACAACCTAAACGAAGTTGTCGACGCCTGCATCGCCTATATCGACGATCCCGGCGTCAGTTACGAACAACTGCTCGAGATCGTGCCGGGACCGGATTTTCCGACAGGCGGCATCATCCTCGGCAAAACCGGTATCCGGTCAGCCTACGCGACCGGGCGCGGATCGGTGGTGATGCGCGCGCGGACCCATATGGAGGAGATCCGCGGGCGCGAAGCGATCATCGTCACCGAGATCCCCTATCAGGTGAACAAGTCGAGGATGCTGGAACGTATCGCGGAAGTGGTGCGGGACAAGACGGTCGAAGGGATCTCGGATCTGCGCGACGAATCCGACCGGGACGGCGTGCGCGTGGTGATCGAACTGAAGCGCGATGCGGTCTATGACGTCGTGCTGGCGCAGCTCTATCGATTCTCCAGCATGCAGACCAGCTTCGGTGTGAATATGCTGGCGCTGAACGGCGGCCGGCCGGAAATGCTGACGCTGAAGGATATCATCGCCGCCTTCGTCGCCTTCCGGGAAGAGGTGGTGACGCGCCGGACGGCTTTCGAACTTCGTAAGGCCCGTGAACGGGCTCATGTCCTGGCCGGCCTGTTGGTGGCGATCAGCAATATCGACCCGGTGATCGAGTTGATCCGCGCCGCGCCGGACCCGGCTTCCGCGCGGGAAGGCCTGATGTCGCAGGACTGGGAGGCCGGTGACGTTGCCCCCTTCATTGCCTTGATCGACGATCCGGGACATGCGGTTGTCGACGGCAAATACCGTCTGTCGGAGACGCAGGCGCGCGCGATCCTGGAACTCCGCCTGCAGCGCCTGACCGGCATGGAGCGGGACAAGTTGGCCAAGGAAACGGAGGAAATCGCCGAGAGGATCCGCGACTACCTCGAAATCCTGCAGTCGCGTCCGCGCCGCCTGTCGGTGATGCGCGAGGAATTGGTCGAGATCCGCGATCAGTTCGGCACGCCGCGCCGCACGACGTTGGAAGAGAATGAATTCGAACATGACATCGAGGATCTGATTCAGCGCGAGGATATGGTCGTCACCGTCACCCAGGGCGGTTACATCAAACGGGTTCCGCTGAGCACCTACCGCGCGCAACGCCGCGGCGGGAAGGGCCGTTCGGGCATGTCGATGAAGGAGGACGATATCGTCGTAAACGTGTTCGTCACCTCTACGCATACGCCGGTGCTGTTCTTCTCATCCCGCGGCATGGTCTATCAGATGAAAGTGTACCGCTTGCCGTTGGGCAGCCCCACGGCGCGCGGCAAGGCGATGGTCAATCTGCTGCCTTTGGAAGAAGGGGAGTATATCTCCACCATCATGCCGCTGCCTGAGGATGAGGAAACCTGGGCCGACCAGTTCGCCGTTTTCGCGACCGCGAGCGGGAACATCCGCCGAAACCGTCTCAGCGACTTCACCAACATCAAGGCGAACGGCAAGATCGCCATGAAGCTTGACGAGGGCGACCGCCTGGTGGGCGTGCGCACCTGCACGGAAGACGAGGATGTGTTCCTGTCCACGGCCTTGGGAGTGTGCATCCGCTTCCCGGTTCCGGACGTCCGTGTGTTTTCCGGGCGGACCTCGACCGGTGTGCGAGGGATTCGCCTGGGCGCCGACGACACTGTCGTTTCACTGTCGCTGATGCGGCACAGCGGCGCGACGTCCGAAGAGCGGGAGGACTATCTGAAAGCGGCCGCGGCGGCAAAGCGTCTGCTGGGGTCCGACTATTCCGACGATCCGGATCGCCGGCAAAAGGATGAAGAGGCCGCCGAAGCCCTGCAGCAGCCTGCGATGGAAGAGATGGCGGAGGCGGAAGAGCTCGTCATAACGGTCTCTGATGCGGGGTACGGTCAGCTTTCCTCATCCTACGACTACCGGGTCACCGGCCGGGGCGGCAAAGGCATCAGCAACATGAATTTGGGGCGCGGGCAGGACAGCCGGATCGTCTCCTCATTCCGTCTGGTGCCGGAAACCGACGAATTGGTTCTGGTTACAGACGGCGGGCAGATCATTCGCTGTCAGTCGGACGAGATTTCCGCGAAGCGCCGGGGCAGTATGGGGGTCCGGATCTTCGATATCGAAGCCGGCCAGAAGGTCGTTTCGGTCGCCCGTCTACGGGACGCCGACGACGCCGACGACGCGGATCAAGACGAGGCAGAGGCCGAAACGGACGCCGATTCGGGGCCGGAGGAAGCAGGACCGGATGTCGCAAGCGCAGAGGATCCGCCGAAAGGCGAATAGGGCCTGACAAACCGCTGTTGGATCTGTAGATAAGCGAGCCGTGCGCGCAGCCGCGAGGCGGAGGCGCGTCCTTAAACTCTTGGGGGCTTGGGGGAGCCTTGCAATGGAAGGGGCAAGAGCATGAGCCGCGAACGCATCGCGATCTACCCGGGGACGTTCGATCCGATCACCAACGGCCACATGGACATCATTACGCGCGCCGCAAAACATATGTGCGACCGTTTGATTGTCTCCGTTGCGGTCAATGCCGGAAAAGGACCGCTTTTCAGTCTGGCGGAACGCACGGAAATGGTCGAAGCGGAGGTTGCGGCCATCAATGGTGACGTATCGGCCCGGATCGAAGTGCGTCCGTTCGACAGTCTGCTGATCCATTACGCCGAAGAGGTCGGGGCCGGGATGATCGTGCGTGGATTACGCGCTGTGTCCGATTTTGAGTACGAATTTCAGATGGTTGGCATGAACGCGCGGTTGAACCGCCAGATCGAGACTGTTTTCCTGATGTCGTCGGAGAAGAACCAGTTCATTTCCAGCCGGCTGGTGAAGGAAATAGCGGCTTTGAACGGTGACGTCGGAGAGTTCGTTTCCGCGCGGGTCGTCCAGCGGCTTTCGGAAAAACTAAAATAAGTACATTCGCATTAATCTAAGTCATAGCGTTCGTCCGTATAACCATAAGGATTATGCGGGAATGATGACTATGACCAACAAATCTTCGAGTACCAGTGCATCCGCCGCGCGGTTGGACGATGCCATCAACGAGCAATTGACCGAAATACGGCTGTTTCGGGAAAAGCTCAGCGAACTATCGCGGGAGATAGGCACTCTGAAGGTCGGCTTCACCCGGTACGAAGATAACCTGGAAACGGTGGCGACGGCCTCCACGGCGCTGGGCGACGAAGTTCGGAAGACCGCCATGCTTATGGGGCGCTTTTAGCCGATACCTCGCCGTAGGGCACGCTAGGGCGTCCGTTCTGGCGGCCGACTTCTTTTCCGACTGTAGGTTTGAGAGCGCTGGAAAATCAAATCCGGTCGACCGTGGCACTCTTAACACCCAGCCGACCGGAAGTGATATACGTACTACAACGACATTGTGTAGACGACTTACCTGAAATGACGGTAGCTACTGAAATAACCAGGGATTACAAAATAATTCCGGCCGCGCTGGACGCGTTAATCATCGCGACCCCGGCCAATATCAACGCAAGAAAGAACAGACCCAACTGGCGGACTTGCATCCTAAATCCCCTGTGCAACCCGTGAGTTAATCTCACGATTTCTACCTACATGCTTTCGTGACCGGAGGCGAGATAGGGGCGTGTAATCCGTGTGAACTGCAATTGGCATTGTTGATGTAGTGCTTAAATTTAATTCTTAAATAAAATAACTAATACACTAAAAATAAATCAGAATACGATATAGTGCACTGGTGTGATGCCCATCACATCATTGACAATGCAAACCTTTGTTGACGGCGTAAACAGGGCCGTTCACGTTTTTTGTGCGGTCCTTCTCTACCGCGGTGGGGTGCTAGCCAGGGGCTGGAAACTGTGCAGCCCAGGTTTGGGCCAAGTCGTCTCTCCGGCAGATCCAGACACGGTCATGCTGAAGCATGTAATCCAGGATCCTGTGCAAGGCTGCAATCCGGCCCGGGCGGCCGATCAACCGTGCATGCAGGCCGACCGTCATCATCTTCGGCTGACTTGCGCCTTCCTTGTAGAGGGTATCGAAACTGTCTTTTAGGTAGGTGAAGAACTCGTCGGCGATCTGATACGCACTTTCGCTGCGGCCGAAGCGCGAGTCGTTTGTGTCCAGGGAATAGGGCACCAGCAGCAGGCCCGGATAGTCTGGCGACCAGTAGGGCAGGTCATCGTTGTAGACGTCCGAGTCGTACAAAAAAGAGCCGGCCTCTACGACGAGCTTGCGGGTGTTGTCGGACGGCATGCCGGCGTAATAACCGAGCGGGGCCTCGCCGGTCAGATCGCGCACCTGGGCGATACTGCGGGCGATAAAGGCCCGTTCTTCGTCTTCGCTCAGGCTGTCGAAGTCGATCCACCGCCAGCCATGCGGCTGCACATCGAACCCTGCGTCGATCATCGCCTTCAACGCGATTGGATTGCGTTCGCCCGCCAGCCCGACCAGATTGACGGTTGCGGGCAGGTTGCGATCGGTAAAGGCCTGCAGCAAGCGCCAGTAACCGACACGGGATCCGTATTCGTAGCTGGACTCGATGTTCAGGTCGCGGCGGCCGAGTCGGGCAGGCACCGCAACGTCGGAGATGCGAACTTCCGAACGATCGTCGCCGTTCAAGACACTGAGTTCGCCGCCTTCCTCGTAGTTGATGCAGAAATTCACGGCCACCCGTGCCTCTCCCGGCCAAACAACCGCTGGCGGGTGGCCGGCATAGCCTATGAAGTCTCGTGTCGGCGGTGACACTGCGTTGGTCATGGTCGCGGCTCCTTTGACTGTTCGCCGGTTTCACCCGGGGGAATCGGACGTTTGGGAGGTATTTGCCGTATCTTCCGCAGCGTCTGTTCTGTTCCGTCTCCGTCATACCGGGGAGCGATTATTTGTGTGAACATAATCCGTTCATGCACGTTTTGTTAAGGAACCTGTATTACAGTTCGCCAGGTCGTGCATAACCTTTCGATAGGGCGGATCTCTAAGGTATAGGCGGCCAAAACCGGAAGAGGTTGGCGTAGGATGGCTAAAAGGCCGACCTGGATAGGCAAGTGGCTGTTCGCGGGCTGGCACATCGACCTCGCGGTCGCTGTGGTAGTCGGTCTGCTTGCTGCCGCCGTTTGGTTTGGAACCGAGCGTGTCTACACCGCTCGATACGAAGAGAACCTGCGCCTTACGCTTTCCGAGCAACTGTCGACCTTGCGGGCCAGACTGGAAGGTCAGATTTACCGCAATACTCAATTGACCCGCGGCCTGGTGGCGGCAATCGCGGCCGAACCCGCGCTGGACCAGGAACGGTTTTCGGAAATCGCGTCCCACCTGCTGGATACCGACTCCGAAGTCCGCAACATCGCCGCCGCCCCGGATCTGGTCATTCGTTTCGTTTACCCGATTGAGGGGAACGAAAGCGTGCTTGGATTGGACTACAGAAACGTCCCCACGCAGCGCGCCGCCGCGGAACAGGCCTTGGCCGTACGGGAGATCGTCATCGCCGGCCCGGTAGATCTTGTGCAAGGCGGGAAGGGTCTGATTGCCCGCTTCCCTGTGTTCATCCCGGAAGATGACGGTGTCGAGCCCAGGCTATGGGGTATCGTCTCGACGGTAATGGATACCCAGGAACTGTACCGGGTCAGCGGATTGCTGGATCCGGAATTGCCGTTCGAACTGGTCATCCAAGGGCGCGACGCGTTGGGACCGGCGGGAGAGGTCTTTTTTGGAAACGCGTCGCTTCTGGAAGACAATCCAATCCTGGCGACGGTTTCGCTGCCGTACGGGTCTTGGGTTCTTGGTGCCGTGCCCAAAGAGGGATGGCAGGTTCTGCCGGGCGACAAATGGTTGATACGCGCGCTTTTCCTCGTATTCGGCGGGTTGTTGGTGATCGGGGCGGCGGTCTCCGCAAACCTTGTTCGTCAGCGGTTACGGGCCGAGATGCAGTTGAACAACGCCATCGAGGCGATCGACGATCCCTTTGCGCTGTTCGACGCGAACGATCGGTTGGTCCTATGCAACAGCCGCTATCGGGAATATTTCGGCGTGGACGGGGCGATGCCCGTCGAGGGGGCAACCTTCGAAGAGATTATCCGCGCCGGCGTGGCGCGCGGCCAGTATATCGAAGCGATCGGGCAAGAGGACGAATGGATTGCCCAGCGTATCCGCGCGCATGCCGCGCCTGGTTCCTCCGTCGAACAGGAAGCGCAAAACGGGCGATGGCTGAGGGTTCGGGAGAAGCGCACACCGGATGGCGGGCGGGTCGCCTTCCGGGTCGACATCACGGAGTTGAAGCATGCGCAAATGGCGGCCGAAAGCGCCAACCGCGCCAAGTCGGAGTTTCTGGCCATGATGAGCCACGAGCTACGCACGCCCTTGAACGCCGTCATCGGCTTCTCCGAAGCTTTGGAGCTTGGCGTCGGAATCGAAGACCCCGATCGCCGCCGGGAAAGCCTGCAGGCGATTTCCTCCGCGGGTAAACAGCTGAACGCCTTGCTGAGCGACATTCTCGATTTCTCGAAGATCGAAGACGGCAAGATTGCGTTCGAAGCCGAGGCCATCGACCCCTTGATCTTGTTCAATGAGGTGGAACCGATGGTTCAGCAGATCGCCGAGCGTTGGAACGTCAACGTGGAACAGGTACGCAGTTTCGATGGACAGATCGAGGTCGACCCGCTGCGTCTGAAGCAGATCCTTCTGAATTTCATTTCCAATGCCGCCAAGTACAACCGGCCCGGCGGGTCCATCGAACTTGGCTGCACCGAAACGCTGGACAGCCGCGTGCGGATTTATGTCAGCGACACCGGCGTCGGCATCCCGGATCACTTCCGGTCGGCCATCTTCTCACCTTTCGAGCGGGCGCAGCACAGTGCCGCGGACACGTCGGGCACCGGGCTTGGCCTCTCAATCTGCAAGCGGTTGGCGGAGATGATGGGCGGCGTGATCGGCTTCGAATCCGAGGTCGGCGTCGGATCGACATTCTGGGTTGAATTCCCAATCCATCAGCCGCAGCCGAAGCTTTGGGCGACGGCTTCTTAGGCCACCTCTCTGCGAGTGCTCAGTAACCCGCTGTCCGGTCGACCTCGTGGAGTAGGGCGTGCCCATCGATCAGGCGGCGGTAATTCTCCGCGACGTCCTGTAACCCTCCGTCCAGGTTCCAGCCCGAAACATGCGGGGTGATCGTGACCCGTGGATCGGTCCAGAAAGGATGATCTTGCGGTAAAGGCTCACTGCGGAAAACGTCCAACACCGCATGTGCCGGTCGTCCTGCGTCCAGGGCTTTGGACAGGTCCTCATCGACGATCAGTGTGCCGCGCCCGGCATTGATCAGCATGGAGCCGGTTTTCATATGGCTCAGCATCTCGGCGTCGAGAAGATTTACGGTGTCCGCCGTGGAGGGCAGAATGCTGGCGACGTAGTCGCATTCGCCCAGCAGACCCGGTAGGGCGTCCAGCCCCTGGCGGCACTCCACGCCGTCGATGTGCTTTTCGGACCTGCTCCAGCCAAGAGTTCGATAGCCCAGGGAGGCAAACAGGCGCGCGGTCTGGCCGCCGATATGGCCAAGGCCCAGCACGCCAACCGTCGCTTCCGAGGTTTTCTTCGGTCCGAACGAATTCCAGACCCGGTTGGCTTGATCTTCGGCATGCTGCAGCATGTTCCGCTGATCTCGCAGCACGTAAGCTAAACAGTATTCCGCGATTTCCTTGGCAGGCGTGTCCGGCTTCAGCCGGGTGACGCGCACCGATGCCGGCAAACCAGGGCTGTTGACGATGGTCTCAACGCCGGCGCCGAGTTTCTGCACCAGTTTCAGGTTTGGAAGGTTTGGCGCGATCTGCGGGCGCAGTGTTGAGACCGCGAGCATGACCACATCGTCCATGATGCCGTTGGGCGCGCCGCAATAGATTGCAGTGTCCGGCAGCATGGGCGCCAGAACGTCCCGAAGGTCCTCGTCCAACATCCAGTCCGGTTGCCCGATATCGATAAGAAGAGCCATGGTGCGGTGATCGCCTCGTTGGGTTATTGAGACATGGTGGAGTGTGGATCGAAACCCAAATGGGTTTTGCCTTTTCGTACATGTTTCTTACGCGATCGCATCGCCTAAATCGATCCCGTTGGCGCGTCGATTGGGTGGCTCTGCGGCGCTTTTTCAGCCGTCCATTCGTGCCAACAGATCGTCGGCGAGGCCCAAGCCCTGCTCCTGCATGTCGCGCAGGGCGTTTTCAAGAGCTTGCCGGAACACCGCCATGAAGCGCGGTCTGTCGGCTTGCGCCAAGCGCCGTTCGAAGAAATGCCCGAATTGCAGAATGGAGATCACGGTTCCCGTGCACAGTCCCCGGATCGCGCTGTCGACCGTGAAACGCGCCATGAAGGAGGATGACCCGAGCAATGGATAGAAAGCGTGGATCAATTGACGCATGGTGCCGAGATCCTCATTCCGGGTCGCATCCATCGCGGTATTGAACCAATCGGCCAGTGCATCTCGATATTCCTGAAGCCGCGCGCGGTCGATCTGGTCGCCGGGCCGGCAGAATTCCATCTCCGCTAAGCAGTCGTCGACAATGTCGCCGCGCGGTTTGTCCGGCGGTTCGGCGTTCAGGGTGCTGGCGATCATGCCTGTGGCCCGCTCCAGTTTTACGCCATCCGAACAATTGAAGAAGAAGCGGTTGGTGAAGGTTTGGAAAAGTCGGTCGAGGTAGATTTTACAGAGCAGGAACGAGGCGTTGGTGTAAACGGTCTCCCTCATATTGCCGGGCAGGGGGATTGAAAACGGCTGCATGTGCGCACCGGATTGCCAGTATTCGTCATCCCGGTCGTAGTAGATCGATCCGCTGGCATGATGTTGGGAGGGATCGCGGGCGCCCATATCCACGCCGAACAGGTAAAACTCGTAGAACCCCATGGAAATGCCGGCCCTGACGGCAAGGTTCGCGACGCTGGGGCCCGCCATGTTCAAATAATGGTCCAGCTTGGAGAAGAGGCGGCTGGAAATCACCGACTCCCGCCAATACATCACGCGCCGCTTGAAGGGTTCCACGACCTCCGGACGGACGGTGTTGGTTGCCAATAGAACGATATCGCTGATATCGAAGTCGGCAGCGGCATCCTGAATGATCGTCGCCGCGTCTTTTGTGTTCTCGACCTCGGAATGGAAGTCCGGGACCAAGCCCGCGCTCAACAGCGGGCGGAGCGAAGTACTGCACGAGATCAGGATGACGTTTTCGCGGTTCCGGCGGATATCGTCGATCATGTCGTCCAGCGACGGACCGGCCCCGACGACGAAGACGGGGATCTCTTTCAAGCCTCGGTCGGCGCGGTCGTACAGCAGGTGGTGTTCGCGCTTAAGGCAGTTGTCGACCGCCTGTTCGAGCATCAATTGCTCGTCTTCGAAGAACCCGTCATTTGCCTCAATCACAGGCAGTAAGGTGCGGACCTCGGCGAATGTCCGGTCCATCACCGCGCTGCTGTAATGTGTGAAAACAAACATGCCGTCCAGCTGCGGCAGGTGTCTTGATCGCAGCGGAATTAGAACGGCACGGGCCAGCACCAGCGGTTCTTCCGCGTGCAGGAGTGTCAGGCTGCGGCCTTCCGCCTCCAGCCGCTCGATCAGGGACGCCCAGTCGAGGACGTGCAGACTTTGCAGCAGATAGGTGAGGTTCGGTTCCAGGATCACCAGTTCCAAAAAGTCAAAGTCTGCGGCCAGGTGCGGCAGATGCAACCCCAGGCCCACCCCGAAACACAGCATGTGCCCCGCATCCTGATCGGGCATGGTGTTTAAGAATTGGCCTTGCAGGTTACTCATGATCTCCCGCATGGCATCGTGCGTGACGCGCTTGAAGTTCGCGGGGACGCCGTTGATCGAAAGAAAATGCCGGGTCGGCGTCTGCCGGTACTGCGCCAGCTGCGCCGAGACGGCGGTCTCTGCATCGGGCGCGTAGAGCGGCGACCCGTCGGCCTGAAGCGGCGTCAGATCTATTGACCCGTGTTGCCGCACCAAGGTTTCGCGCAATGCGTCGACCTTGTCGGCGACGGCCTCATGTCCCGACCGGCGCAGGGCGTCGGTGTTTCGACGGTAAAGTTCCGACCGGTCCTTTTCCGAGATGGACAAATCGGGAAACCGATGCTGGGTCACTAGATCAGTTCGTCCGTCTTCTGATCGGTTTCGCCGAAGCGGGAAAGCGCGGGCTTTTTCAGTCCCGCATAGAGCGTGTCCAGCTTGGCGTTGATGTCCCGGTTATTGCGCTCGAACAGGCTGTTCCCATGGATATCGCCATCAACCAGAAGCGGTCCGAAATTTTCTACCTCGATCACCCACATGGCTTGGGCGATGCCCAATTCGTCGAACCAGTGGACATCCCGTACGCGTTTGATACCGCGGCCCAGCAAGGCGCCGGTTCCATAGCCGACTGTCGTCAAGTAAACCGCGCCCGCCGGAACGAAGAGCGATTTGTAGTCTGATTCAGACATGCCGCCCTTGCCGATGATCATCTTGGCGCCGGAGAGGGCGAACCAGCGCTCCATCCATTTGGCGAACCTGAAACTCGCGGTCGCCGTCACGGCGCCGATCTCGTAGCCGCCATCCGGGGTGACCGTCGCCGCGGGCGAGCAGTGAAAGTTTACATTGCCGACTTGGGCCGGATCGACGGGAAGAGGGTGCCCGTCATCGACGACACGCTTATAGACGCCCTCGCGGCCGGTATAGATCACGCCGTCCAGGAAGACGACGTCGCCGAGCTGCAGGGCCGCCAGGTCGGCGTCTTGGACAGGCGTTGTGAGTCGTACTTTTCTGAGTTCAGCCATGGTTATTCCGCGGCCTCCTGCGCGCCCGAAGTCCATTCCACGCCGTCACGCCGCATATAAGGGGTGAACCAGCGTGGATCGGTGCGGTACTCCACCCGTCCGTCGGCGTAAAGCCGCGCCGTCGCCCGGCGGGACGACAGACAGAAGCAATGGACGCTGACAGGCATCCCGCCGGTATGGGTGTAGCCGACTTCCACATGGCAGTCGACGACCATACTCTTGCCGACGAAGCCCATCGCGCCCATGCCGATGGAGTTCCCCAGGTCCTGCAACTCCAGTTCAAGCTTGGCGATTTCCGGGTCCGGGTTGCGGTCGCCGACGATGCGCAGGCACGCGGCCTGCTTGCCAAGTACCATGCAGACATCCTTGGAGCCGCCGACCCCGACGCCGACAATCGCCGGTTGGCAGGCGAGTCCGCGTTTGCCGAAAGCGATCAGGGTGTCGAGCACGAAACGCTTGATCCCGTCGATCCCATCTCCCGGGAACAGCATACGGTAGTCCGTACCGAACAGCCCGCCTTTGTGGACGGTGGTGATGTCAACCCAGTCGGCATCGGGCTCGAAACTCCATTCCACTTCTGGTGCGTTGATCCCGACATTGTTGTTGTGATCTGTCCGCCACAAGGGATGCACCCGGTTCGGCCGCAGGGGCACGTCGGTGGTCGCCCGCGCGGTCGCCCGGCGCAAGGCCGCTTCCAATGCCACGAAACCCCCTTCGACGGAGGCGTCGTTGCCCACCTTCACATAGTAGCGCGGCAGGCCGGTATCGGCGCACATCGGACGCCGGTCCTCTTTGGCGGCCTCCCAGTTTTCCAGCATCGCCTGCAAAACGAAGGAAGACAGATCGCCATCTTCCGCCGCGGCCATGGCCTTGATCCCACCGAGATAGTCGTCCGGAATTTCGATCCCGGCCTTGGCCATGAGGGTGTGGGCGGTCTCTTCAATGATTGCGGTTTCGATCATGGTTTCTGCTCACCTTACTCCGCGGCGGTCGGCGGCGCGCCCGCCTCATCCTCGATCAGGGAGTCGCCGGGCTTCACGATGGTGAAGTCGACCGGTACGTTTTGGACGGCCAGACTGTCCCCGTTCCGGGTCACCTGGGTGTAGGTCGATGCGTCAAGATCGCGCGTCTCCGGGAAGTCTTCCCGGAAGTGGGCGCCCCGCGAGTCTTCGCGGGCCAGCGATGCGGCGGTGATGACGTCCGAAATCTGGAACAGCGAGTCCAGGTTCAGCCAGTCGTGCCAGGTCAGATTGAACGCGCGGTCGGTGTCCGGCAGGCCGGTTTCTTCGAGTTCCGCCTTGAGGTTGGACAAGGTCTCGGTGGCCCGTGTCAGACCTTCCTTCGTCCGCATGATGCCGACATCGTCCCACATCGCCTGCCACAAGGCTTCCCGCAATGCGCCCAGATCCGTCGCCGGTTTTCCGAATGGGTGCTCGGCGCGCGCGATGGCCGCATCGACACGGCTTTCATCCGGATCGGCCAAGGCGCCCTGTTGCGCCACGAATGCCGCCATGCTGTCGCCGGCGATCCCGCCATAGACAGTAGAGTTCGCGACGCCATTCCCGCCCAACCGGTTGGCTCCATGCACGCCGCCGCAATCCTCGCCCGCGGCGAACAGGGCCGGCATGGCGGTCGATGCGTCGATCTCGAACTCCACGCCACCCATCATGTAATGGGCGGTCGGCACCACTTCGACGCGGCCGCCCGCCAGGTCGAACCCGCAATCGGCGCAGCGGGTGACCATGCCGGGAAACTTTTGTGCGACGGTTTCCGGTCCCAGATGCTTCATCTCGATGTAGACGCCGCCGTGCGGCGTCGGTTTGCCGGAGCGCATCTCCTCATAGATCGCCCGGCTGACGATGTCGCGTGTCGCGCGTTCAGCCCTTGGGTCGTAGCGCTCCATGAAACGATCGCCGTCGCCGTTCAGCAGATACCCGCCGGCACCGCGCAGCCCTTCCTCCAGGACGGTACCGGTCATCCGCGTGTCCTCGCCCGCCAGCAGGCCGGTCGGATGGAATTGAATCATCTCCATATCGCGCAGCGGCAGGCCCAGATCCAGGGCCATGGCCATGCCGTCGCAGCTCTTGTCGCCGGACGGCGTGTGGTAGAGATACATCGTCGGCCCGCCGCCGGCGGCGAGGAGGACGGCTTTGGCCTGCACGAAACGGTAAGCGCCGGTCCGCATATCGATGAACAACGCGCCGGCCAACCGCGATCCGTCTTTTGCGGGAACGAGGGCGATGGCGCGATGTTCTTCCAACCGGTGAATGCCGCGCGCCCAAACCTGTTCCATCAGGCGGTTGATGATCTCGATCCCCGTCAGATCGCCCTTGTGAACGGTCCGGTCGAAGCTCTGTCCTGCGAAGGCCTTCTGGTGCAGCGACCCGTCCGGATTGCGGTCGAAAAAACAGCCAAGCTCGTTCTCCAACTCGTGAATCCGTTCGACGGCGCCTTCGACCAGCCGCCAGGCCAGGTCCTGCCGCGGCAGCCATTTGCCGCCGACGATCGTATCCATGAAGTGTCGTTCCAGCGAATCCGCCGCCGCCATCGCCGCGTTGTATCCGCCCTGGACCATGCGGGTGCAGCCGCATTTGCCCAACAGCCCCTTGACCGCGACGGTGACGTGGAGATCGGGATTTGCTTTGAACGCATGGAGGGCGGCGAATAGGCCGGCTCCGCCCGCGCCGATGATCAGGATATCCGTCTTTTGACGTTCAATCTCCATGCTCTACACCACCCTGAAGGCGAAAGCCGCGCCCACCAGAAATGCGCCCGCCGCACCGATCACGATCAAACCTTTCCGCGTGTCGCGCCAGGGCAGAAACTCCAGCATCAGCACGCGCAGTCCGAACCCCATATGCAAGGTCAGGAGAACGACCAATCCCCATTCGGCGACTTTCACCAACGGCATGTCGGTGAGCCTTAGGAAACCGTCCAGCCTTTCGGCGCTTTCCAAGGCCAATCCCAGCACAATGAAATGAAACGGCAGGAACAGCACCAAGGCGAGCCCGGAAAGCCTGTGGCCCAGGGCCGCCCAGGCGCCTGGATGTTTACGGCGGACGCTGTCGCTGAGCACGTTCATCGCCTACACCACCGCCGCCACGGCGCGGAAACCGAGGCCGGCGAGCAGCAGCGCGAAAAGGCCGAGCCAGATGTCGGTCATCCCACCGCGCAATGCGAACCACTCCCGCAAGATCGTCCGCAGCCCCAGCGGTGCGTGTATTGCGGCCGCGACGACAAAGGCGCTGTAAAAAAGACCCCAGCCCAGATTCCCGCGGGTCCGGTCGAGGATTTCCTGCGCGGTCAGACCGTCGCCGACGGCATAGAGGATCAACGCCAGGTGCACCAGGACAAGCGGCGCCAGGACGATGGCTGACAAACGCTGGGCGGTGTACAGCACGGCTTCGCTCATGATGCGCCACCGCTCCAAAGAACCTGCAGCATCGTTTTGCGTTTCAGACCGGCGATCCCCGCGGTCGGGTTGATCCCGACAGGACAATGTTCCACGCAACTGCCATGGCTGTGGCAGGAATGGCAGCCGCCGGACGCCGAGACTTGGCGCAGGGTCTCCGCGGTGACCGCATGGCGTTCGTCATTCACCAGGGTCCAGGCGCGGTTCAGCGCCGCGGGACCCAGATACTCCTTGTCCCAGGCCACGACATCGCAGGCCGCGTAGCAGACACCGCAATTGATGCACTCGATACCGGCGTCGACGGCCTTACGGGCGGCACTTTCCGGTGCGACCCGGGCAAGCGGCGCGGTGCGGTCGGCCTCGCCCTTAAAACGACCGCCGGCGTCCTGCCACTTCTCGAAGAAACGGGTCATGTCGACGGCCAGATCCTTGATCCGGGGCAAGTTCCGAAGCGGTTCGATGGTCAGCGCACCGTCTTCCAGAACCTTCGAGACATGCGTTCTGCAGGTCCAGCGCGGCCTGCCGTTGACGGTCATGGCGCAGGACCCGCATACGCCGACGCGGCAGGCGAAACGGTACGCCAAGGCGGGTTCAAGCCGCCGCTGGATCCAGGTCACGACATCCAACACCGTCTGGTTTGCCCTGGCCGGGACCCGGTATTCGACGAACCGTTTGTCGTCGCCCTTGCCGCGCGAGACACGCGCCACAAGCCACGTGTCGGCTTCGCTTTCGGATTTCGCTGTCGTGTCGGTCATCATCCGCGATGCTAGGAGTCGATCACCGGTGCGTCCAGTCGTTAGGCACCTAATTCTGTTTCGTTGTCCCGGTTTCCTCACCGGACGGAACCCGAAATCCAACTGACAGGTTTATGTCAGTTGGTCTAGGTTAGAAGAGTCGGGTCTTGAACCTTACAGAAAGAGAAGAACATGACCGACAAAATCCTCGAAGCGATTACCTTCAAACTGTCCAACGGCATCACGGACGAGGCGTTTCTCAGAATGGCGGAACAGGCCAACGTGTTTCTGGCCAGACAGGAAGGTTTCATCGCGCGGCGCCTGGCCAAGGGGGATGACAACGTGTGGCAAGAACATATCGAATGGGAAAGCCTGGACGCAGCTCAGAGAGCCTTTCGCGTGGCCGAAGAAGATCCGAGCATGACCGACTTCATCGCCGCCTCCGATCCGCAGACCATTTCGATGGCGTTTCGCAAGCTGGCGTTGGCGATGAACTGATGTCCAAGTAAACCTGACAGGCACCGGGTCACCGAATGCGGCGCACGGACCGTCTTTTTGAATTGATGCTGCTGTTCCGCAGCGGGCACCTCTGGCGCGGGCGCGAACTTGCCGAGCGGTTGGAGGTGTCGCTGCGGACGGTCTATCGCGATATCGATACCTTGGTCGCGTCCGGCGTGCCGATAGAGGGGGAACGGGGCGTCGGCTATATCCTTCGGGCGCCGATCTTCCTGCCCCCGCTAACCCTCAGCATGCTCGAACTGGAGGCGCTTCACCTTGGGATGGCCGTCGTGGAACAGGCCGGGGACCCCGACTTGGCGGCGGCGGCGCAGCGGCTGAAGTCGAAGATCGATGCGGTGCTGCCGCAGGAACTGTCTCCGGCGCGCAATCCCTTGTCCCACATGGCGGCTTACCTGCGCGACGTCGGGACTGCCTTGCAGCACCTGCCGGCCTTGCGCGAGGCGGTGAAACACAGGCGGGTCTTACAACTCGACTATCGCCGTCTGGACGAGGTTGAAAGCCGGCGCACGGTCCGTCCGCTGCACCTGGAATACTGGGGGAAGGTTTGGACCTGCACCTGCTGGTGCGAGCTTCGGGAGGATTTCAGGGTGTTCCGCGTGGACCGCATCGATCTTTGCTTGCAGACAGGCGACGGCTTTCAAGACGAGCCGGGCAGGACACTGGCTGATTATGCACGACGCTTCGACTGTGACGCGCTCCCCGCCGGCGCGCCGGTTCTACCGTCGACGGGCGCCTCCTAGTCGATTGTGTCTTCCGTAATGGTCAGCCCTTTGGCTTTATCGACCTGATCGGCCGGCAGGGGGACGGCCTTGCCGTTTTCCAGGCTTGCCTGAACTGCGGTCACGTCGCTGGTCGCGACCAGATCGCCGGTTTCCACATCGACCATCCGATGCAGGAACCGCATATGTTTCTTGCCGATGGCGATGAAACCGCTCTCGATCCGAACCAACTCTCCGCCGCGCAATTCACGGACATACTGAAAGTTCTGCCGGACGACCGCGATCCGCCGGCCTGCGGCCTTGATCGTCCGGGGTGTAACGCCGATAGCGTGCAGAAGGAACCAGGTCGCCTGGTCGAAACGCTCGATATAAAGCCGGGAGTTCATCGAGGATTCCGGGTCGTATTCGGATGCCAGAACGGCACCCCGGAAGGTTTCCACCCAATTGTTATTCTTCGCTTTTTCGCTCATGCTTCTTTCCCCACTGCGGCAATCCCTGAACCCGTTCGATTAGCGGTGATTGCACTGTAGCACATTGATCTGGCTCATCACTTAAGTTATAAATATTTTATATATAAAGTAATTGGGTGAGCTATGTGGAAGCCAGCGGAAAAACTCAAATACACAGCCGAACCCGGCGCGTGGCCGAGTGCGGATCGAGCAGCGGCTTCACGGCTGTTCAGTCCGATCGACTATGGCTGTTTCAGTCTTCGGCAGCGGACCTGGGTCCCGGCGATGGTCCCCTGGCGTGCGACCGAGGATGGGTTCGTGACCGAGGATGTGCTCGATTGGTACGAAGCGATGGCCAAGGGCAGGCCCGGCGGGTTGGTGATCGAGGCGACCGGCATCCGCGACGTTCCATCGGGGCCGTTGCTGCGGATCGGCCATGACCGTTTCATCCCGGGCTTGAAGGAACTCTCCAACCGCGTCCGCGCCGCGAGCAATGGCGAAACCAAACTTTTCATTCAACTGATCGACTTCCTGGCCATCAAGCGGCGTCCGCCCAAGGAAAAATTCATTCGCCGGTTCCTGACGGTGGATCATGAACTGTGCCGGCGGCTCGGCGCAGTGGGCTGGACGGAAGAGGATGTGCGAGAACATCTGTTGACCTTGGATGACGCCGCGCTGGACGCGGTGCTGGACGAACGAACGCGCGAGTCGCTGCGCATGGGTTATCGGGAGAGGGTGACCGATCTGCATCTGCCCCACGTCGCTGAACTGCCGCGAGCCCTTCCAGGCCTGTTCGCCGACGCGGCGCGCCGCGCGCAGCAAGCCGGAATCGACGGGGTGGAACTGCACTATGCCCACGCCTATACCATGGCCTCCTTCCTGTCCGCGAAGAATACGCGGGAGGACGGCTATGGCGGACCGCGGGAGAACAGGGTGCGCCTGCCGTTGGAAGTCTTCCAGGCCGTCCGCAAGGCAGTCGGGGACGACTATCCGGTCGGCTGCCGGTTCCTTGCGGACGAATGCATCGAGGGCGGCGGCACCGTCGAGGACGCTGTCTATTTCGGAACCGAGTTTGCGCGTGCCGGGATGGATTTTCTCTCCACCTCGCGGGGCGGCAAGTTCGACGATGCGAAGCAGCCTGGCGTCGGTCAGGCAGCCTATCCTTACACCGGGCGCAGCGGCTATGAGTGCATGCCTGCCTACATATCGGACGGGTTTGGCCCGTTCGGCCGCAATATCGCGCCAACCGCGGCGATCCGTCAGGCGGTGCGCACCGCGGGGTTTGAAACGCCCATTGTCGTGACCGGCGGGATCCACGGTTTCGAACAGGCCGAGCAAATCTTGTTGGAAGAGCAGGCCGACATTATTGGGGCCGCCCGTCAGACACTGGCCGATCCGGTCTGGTTCCGGAAAGTTCGCTTGGGACGGGGGGCGGAAGTCCGTGTGTGTGAGTTTACGAACTACTGCGAAGGGCTCGATCAGAAGCACAAGATGGTGACCTGCAAGCTTTGGGATCGGTTGGATATGGAACAGCCGGATCTGCGGCGCACGCCGGATGGCAAACGGCGGACAACAGCGCCCACCTGGCAGGAGTAACGCGAAGCCAGCCTCTCAGCCGACGATGGTTTCATGGATTGCCGGTTCGCGTTGATCGGCCCCCGTCCAAAGTGCGTAGAAGGGGGCATGGATAGGATTGCAATCATAGGGGCGGGCCTTGCGGGTCTCACCGCCGCCCGGAGGCTGGAAAACCACGGCCTGTCGGTAACCGTCTTCGAAAAGAGCCGCGGTTTGGGCGGTAGACTGGCGACGCGGCGTCGAGAAACCGCTGATGGTGCGGCGCTGGCTTTCGATCATGGGGCCCAGTTCTTTACGGTTCGCGATCCGGATTTCGCGGTTTTCCTGCAGTCTTTGACCATAGAGGGGCAGGCCCAGGAGTGGAGGCCCCGGATCGCCGACGGCGAGCCGAACCGCGCGGGCGATTGGTGGGTGGCGTCGCCCGGCATGTCGGCCCTGGTGAAGCGGTGGTCTGAAGACATAACCATTCAAACCGGTGTCCGGATCGCTTCCACGGAATTTCAGGGAGGCAAATGGTCCCTTGCCTTCGAAGGCGGCGGCGGCGCGGAGGATTTCGACAAGCTGGTTCTGGCCGTGCCGGTCGCCCAGGCGCTTGATCTGTTGCCGCCACAGGCCGTTTCCGCGCGGACGCTGTTGACCGAGGTGAGGGTTGCCCCGTGCTGGGCCGGGCTGTTCGCCTTTGAGACGCCGCTCTCCACACCGCTTGATGTGTGGCGCCCGGAGGGATCTCCGCTGTCCTGGGTGGCGCGCAACGGGTCGAAGGCCGGCAGACCGCAATCGGATTGCTGGGTGGTGCATGCCAGTCCGGAATGGTCCGCAGAGAACCTGGAACGTGAACCCGCGGACGCGCTGGAAGCCCTTCAGGCGGCTTTTGCAGAGACCGTGGGGGTGTCCTTGCAAACCCCCAGTTACGCGGAAGCCCATCGCTGGCGGTACGCCCGCACGGTCACACCCTTGGGACGGCCGTATGTTTCCGATTGCGGCGGCGCGCTCCTGATCGGCGGCGATTGGTGCCTCGGCGCGCGGGTCGAGAACGCTTTCCAAAGCGGCGTCTCGATTGCGCAGGAGGTTCTGACCTCGCCTGCCGAAACCAGCGACGCCTTATCCGCCTGATGTCCGCACTAAAGAGTTTCGGACAGGGGCTGACCGCGGCCGTGGTTGGCGCCAGCGGCGGCATCGGCGCGGCTGTGACGCAGCAGCTTTGCCAGGACCCGTCGGTCGACGCTGTCTACGCCTTTGCAAGACGGACTGTCCCAATCGCGCAGGGGACGCATACCAAGCTCTCGATGCACGAGCTCGACATGTTGGACGAGGCGGCTGTCGCACGGGCCGCGGCCGCCATCGGACGGAAGCTGGATCTGGTCTTCGTGGCGACGGGCCTGCTGCATGACGATGCCGAGGGGCTGCAGCCGGAAAAGACCTGGCGCAGCCTGGACGCGGACGCCTTGGCCAGGGTCTACGCGGTGAACGCGATCGGTCCGGCTCTCCTCGCCAAGCATTTCCTCCCCACTTTGGCGCGCGACAGGAAAGCGGTCTTCGCGGCGATCTCCGCGCGGGTCGGCAGTATCTCTGACAATGGGTTGGGCGGATGGCACGCCTACCGCGCGTCCAAAGCGGCGCTGAACCAGTTGCTGAAAACACTCTCGATCGAGCTTGCCCGCAAGAACCCGACCGCCCTGTGTGTCGGTCTGCACCCGGGGACTGTCGACACCGGACTTTCGAAACCCTTCCAGCGCGGTGTGGCCGACGGCAAGCTGTTCACGCCGGACTTTTCGGCACAATCCATGTTGTCCGTGCTGGACGGGTTGACGCCGGAAGACAGCGGTGGTCTGTTTGCCTGGGACGGTCAGCGCATCCCCTTCTGACCCACCTCTTTAACTGTAGATCGGGCTTTCCTGGGCAGCGCCGACCGATTGTGTCTTGGCGTGGATTTCCATGATCCGGTCATAGCGTTCTAGTGCGGCCGGCGCGAAGTCGCCTTCCGGCCGTGGAATATAGTCGAAATGCCCGAACCGGTCTTCGCCGGATACCGGAACGGCGAAATCCTTGTCTGAGTTCTGCTGCGCCAAATCCGGCGTGATATACCGGAACACCAGGCCGATGCGCCGGTCGTCCGATATATTGGGGCCGGAAGCATGGAACATCCTGCCGTGATGCAGCGACATCTGGCCGGGCTGAAGCTCGACATGGACCGCTTCGTCCTCATCGACATCAACTGCAAGTTCCTGGCCTCGCGACAGAAGGTTATTGTCCGCATAGGTGTCGCGATGCGGAACGATTGCGTTCTTGTGCGACCCGGCGACGAAGCGCATGCAGCCGGAGGCGGGTGTGGCGGGAGACAACGCGATCCAGGCGGTGACTTCGCCGTCGCTGTGGCCGATCCCCCAATAGGTAAGATCCTGGTGCCAGCTTACCACCTTGTCGGTGTGCGGTTCCTTGATGAATAGTTCCGCGCCCCAGCACAGCATATCGTCGCCCAGCACCTTGCGCGCGGCGGTGACGACCGTTGGATGCGTGATCATGTCGTGGACCAGCGGCATGACGATATGGGTGTTCATGCGCAGATACTGCGCCATCGGCCGGGGCAGACCCGGCGTTCCGCTCTCCAGTGCTTCAATCCGCTTGCGGAGCGTGCGGGCTTCCGCCGGGCTCATGACGTCGATCGGAAAGGCATAGCCGTCCCGTTCATAATCTTCCTTCGTCAGTTGATCGACGTTCATGGTCTTCTCCCTGGTTTGCTTCGTATCGAAGATGCCAGATGATCCTCGACCTTCAGTATGAATTCATTGAGCCGGGGGGCAAAAGGGAGAACCCGATGCGTCTTGTTGTCTTTCTGTCGATCCTTGGCGGCCTTTTGACGCTCGGCGCACCCGCGCGGGCCGTGGACCTGCCGGGTATCGCGACCGGCGGGTACGTCCTCTTGCTGCGCCATGCCCTGGCGCCGGGCACCGGCGATCCGGCGGATTTCCGGTTGGAAGACTGTTCCACCCAACGCAACCTCAACGATGTCGGACGTCAGCAGTCCCGTGCGTGGGGCGCGCGCATCAAGGCGCTCGGCGCAGACGGCATACGCGTGCTGTCGAGCCAATGGTGCCGATGCCTCGAGACGGCGGCCGAGATGGGCGTCGCCGAGGTGGAGCCGTTCTGGCCGTTGAACTCCTTCTTCACCTTTCGGGAGAACGAAGAGAAGAACCTCGAGGCCTTGCGACGAAGCTTTGCGGACCTGCCTCAAGACGGACCGTTGATCGTGATGGTGACACACCAGGTCACGGTGACGGCGGTTACCGGCCGTTGGGTGGATTCCGGCGCGGGATGGGTGCTGAAACTGAACGGCACGGAAGAACCCGAAATTGTCGGCGAGATTGCTGCGCCTTGAGCCACCGGCGGTCAGTGCAACGGTGCCTGCGCGCAGGCGATCACGATGGCCTCGGATGAAAAGAAGCTGCCGTCGGCGTCCCGCCTTTGCAAATCGCTGTGCAGTCGGCACAACTCCGTGTCGCTGACGACGCCCGCCTCCAGCGCCAGCTGTTCGGTTTCGTCGATACAGAACAACCGCCGCCACTGGGCGTAATCGGTGATGATGCCGGACTCGATTTTCGTCTCAATCTCCACGAAACCCGCTTGCTGCAGGTAGTGGCCGAGGTCCCGGCCGGCATAGCCGTTGCGCATCTGTGTATCGGCAAAGAATTGAGCTAGCCGTCTTTCCGTCTTCTGTTCCCGGGTGCCGGTCGACCAGGTCGCATGATCCGCATCCATCAGAATGAGACGGGCGCCAGGGCACAGGACGCGCCGCAGTTCCTGCAGAACGCTCTCCGGGTCGTCGAGGTGCTGAAAAAGCCGTTCCGACCGTGCCGTGTTGACCGAGGCGTCATGCAGGGGAAGGGCGGTTGCTTCTGCGCGCAGGTGCGTTGTCGTGCCGCCGACGCCGAGGAATTGCGCGCGCTTTTCCGCCAGTTCGATCATTTCAGGGTCCGCGTCGATGCCGATGACACGGCCCGAGGCCCCGATCAGACCGGCAAGGCGCACGGTGTCGATGCCGGGTCCACAGCCAAGGTCCAGAACCGTATCCCCGATCTCAATCCGCATCAGCGCATAGGTCTGATGTTTGAGGCTCCGCAACAGTGCGTCGGTCTCGTCCAGATAGGTGCTGTTAACGTATCCGATGTTTTGGTCCGGCTGTGCCTTTGGCATTTTTGTATCCGTCCAGGCCGTTTCCCGCACTTCAGAGTAAAACCCCATTGTTAGAGTTTTGAGAAGGTTTATCGTCTTTCGGTTTATTAAAATACCGCCTGTCGGTGCAACGCTGAGGCCATTGCCCGCGTCCAGCGGTTTTCGGCTAGGTGTTTGAACCGTTCAGCGCCATGCTGCGGTACCGGGCGCATGACGGCCTGCAAGCGGGAGCAATCCGCCGGATAAGACACGATAAGACACAAGGGGAAGAAACCATGAGCGAGTTGCACGGCATTGTCGCGCCTTTCACCACGCCCTTTACCGAGGAGGGCGCCATCGACTTGCCCGCCATCAAGTCCCAGGTCGACTGGCTGATCGAGAACGGCGTGCATGGTCTCGCCGCCGGCGGCAGCACGGGCGAGGGACACGTGTTGGATCGGACGGAGTATCAAAGCCTGATCGAAGCGACTGCGGAGGCCATCGACGGCCGGGTGCCCCTGGTCGCGGGTATCATTGCGAATTCGACCGGCGAAGTGGCCGCCCGGGGCAACAGCGTCACCCATCTGGGCGTCGCGGCCCTGCAGGTGACCCCGCCGCATTACCTGTTCCGGCCCGACGACGATGCCATGGTGCGCCATTTCAGGGAGATCCACGACGCCTGCGGCGTGCCGATCCTGATCTACAACGTGGTGCCGTGGTGCTACCTGTCGCCGGATCTGTTGCTCCGGATCATGGAGGAGGTGCCGGGTGTGCTTGGCGTCAAGCAGAGCGCCGGCGATATGAAACTGTTCGCCGACCTTGTCCGCCGGGCTCGGCCGCAAAACCTGATCTTCAGCGCAGTAGACGCCTTGCTCTATCCGTCTTACCAACTGGGCGCGCGCGGCGCGATCGCGGCCATCCTGTCCGCCGCGCCGGGACCGTCCGTGAGGCTATGGGACGCGGTGATCGCCCAGGACTGGGACACAGCGCGCGACCTGCACGAACGTCTGATGCCGCTGTGGGACGCCATCGGCGTCGATAACATGCCGTCGCTGGTCAAATACGCGCAAGGACTGCAGGGAGTGAATGCCGGCGTCGCCAAGAAGCCGACCTCGCCGGCGACCAATGACCAGAAGTCAGAGGTACGGACGGCGCTGAAAGGGTTGGGCACGATTTAGGCGGACTGAACTCACCTAACCAGATACAAGCAAAAAATGAGTGTGCTTATGATACTTCTAGGTGAACAGTTCGTGTGAGGTTTAGAAACAAGGACGTACCGTGCGGCATACTTCTGGTCTTTGAGTCTTCGCGCTTCACAGTCGGGATTACATCAAATCAAGAATGAAGAAGATGATCGCTGCCATCACCAATCCTGCGAGCTGAAACAAAAAGGCCGCCCTAAAGTCGAACGCCACAAAATCAGGCTCGTGACAATCAGGCGCGGCAATTACGCGTCCCATGAGGCTATAACAATAGCGGTTTATCCATAAGTGCCGGAAGCAAATTGGCCAAAGCAGTGTTGGTCCCATGAGAGTAGAGAAGTAATCTAAAAGGACGGATATCCAGTACTTTAGTTTTGAGTTTGCATAGGCTCCGCTACCAAATGAGAAGCTCAGACCGATGCTATTGACCAAAGCCATTCTCGCTACCATTGCATCCATCGAGAAGATGGAGACAGGATTGATTAGGTGTAGATATCCAAAAAAACCTTGCAGCACCAAAACAAGACGCAGGACAACAAGCTGAATGACAAAATAGATTGCCACGAGATCGGCTTGCAGCGGCGTTAGCTCCAACCCCACCATACTCCCAATCACCCCAATGACTGGATGGACAATAGCCCGGTAGGTTCCCACTATATCAGCGAGGAAACCGATCAGGCCAACATCCAACAGTCTTGTAAGGGCCGAAAGGACGGAAAATGCACCTGCTACGATACCAAACAAAGAGAGCCAGCCAGAGATAAAGCGCATGGTCTAAATCCTTATTGAATGCTTACTCCGGGCTACGGTAATCGACGGCGATCTATTCCCTCGATAGTCTATATTTACGTGTATTTGCAAATATTTCATCAATCTCGAAGAATTGAGGTGCCAAGCTCCTGTGATGAGAGAGCGTCTAGGGCAGTTGCTGGTCTTGCCCTAAACCCCCAGATACCGGTCCGTCAGGCTCTTGTCGGCGAGCAGTTCTTCGGAACTGCCCGTCCAAACGACTGCGCCTTTCTCGACGATGTAGTGACGGTCGGCGATGCGGGCGAGGTCGGCGATGTTCTTGTCGATCACCAGGATCGCCTGACCGGCCTGTTTCAGGCGCTGCAGCACATCCCAGATATCGTGCCGGATGAGGGGCGCGAGGCCCTCGGTCGCCTCGTCCAGGATCAGCAGTTTCGGGTTGGTCATCAGAGCGCGGCCGATGGCGAGCATCTGCTGTTCTCCGCCCGACAGCAGGTTCGCCATGCCGTCCTTGCGCGATGCAAGCGGTGGGAAGAAATCGAAGATGCTCTCCAGTGTCCAGGGCGAGTCTCGGCCCGACCGGTTCGCGCTGGTGGCAACCAGGTTCTCGGTAACAGTAAGGTTCGGAAAGACCTGCCGGCCCTCCGGCACCAGGCCGAGGCCCGTCTGGGCCACGGTGTAAGAGGGCGCGCCGAACAGGTTTTGGCCTTCGAAAGTGATCTCTCCCGTCGCGGGCGGGGTAATCCCCATGATTGAATGCACGGTCGTGGTTTTGCCCATGCCGTTGCGCCCGATGAGAGTCACGACCTCGCCGGTATTCACTTCCAGCGCCATGCCGAACAGCGCCTGCGACGCGCCGTAAAAGGTTTCCAATCCGCTGACTTTCAACATGTCAGGCGGCCTCCTCGCCCAGATAGGCGCGCTTGACGTCTTCGTTGCTGCGGATCTCTTCCGGGGTTCCGGTCGCGATGATGCAGCCATAGACCAGCACAGAGATCCGGTCCGCCAAGGCGAAGACGGCGTCCATGTCATGCTCGATCAGCAGCATGGTCTTTTCGCCCTTCAGACTCTTGAGGATTTCGACCATGCGCTGGCTCTCCTCCGGCCCCATGCCCGCCATCGGTTCGTCCAGCAGCAGCAAGGTCGGGTCGGTGGCAAGCGCCATGGCGATTTCAAGCTGACGATGCTCGCCGTGGGAGACCGTGGTTGCGGTAAGGCCCGCTTTGTCCGCCAGGCCCACGGCCTGGAGCATCGCCATGGCGGGATCCGTCAACCGCTTGTCGTCGCGGGCCGGCGCCCAGAATCGGAAGGAATGGCCGTCATGGGCCTGGATCGCCAGCATCACATTGTCCAGCAAGGTCATATCCTGGAAGACGCTGGTAATCTGAAAGGAGCGCGCCAGGCCGAGATGCGCCCGCGCCGGCATCGAGAGGGTGGTGATGTCGGTTTCGCCGAAGACGATCTCGCCGGAGTCGGGCTCCATCTCTCCCGACAATTGGGAAATGAGCGTCGTCTTGCCGGCGCCGTTCGGGCCGATGATCGCGTGAACCTCGCCGGCCACGACGTCCAGGCTGACATGCGCGGTGGCGTTCACGCCGCCGAAGCTCTTATTCAGGTCGCGGACTTCAAGCAGCACGGTCATGCGCTTTCTCCCCGTTTCAGCAGACCTGAAATGCCGCCCTTGGCGAACAGCACCACGGCGATCAGAAGGATGCCGAAGGGCAGATGCCAGTAGATGGTCCAGGACGACAGCACTTCTTCCAGGAACAGGAAGGCGACGACGCCGTAGACAGGGCCGAACAGCGTGCCGGTCCCGCCCAGGACGACCATGAAGATCAACTCGCCCGACCGCGTCCAATCCATCATCTCCGGGCTGATGAAGCGCGTGAAGTTCCCCAGCAGCGCCCCTGCATAGCCGCAGATCGCGCCGGAGATCACATAGGCCGTCAACCGGTAGCGAAAGGTCGGGAAACCGATCGCGGCCATCCGGCGGTCGTTGGAGCGCGACCCGCTGATCACCATCCCGAAGCGGGAGTTGATCAAACGGTGTACCAGATAGACCGCGCCGCACAGCGACAGCAGGCAGACATAGTAGAAGGTCCACTCGTTCTCCAGGTCGATCAGACCGCCGAACGTGCTGCGCTCATAGATGATCAAACCGTCGTCGCCGCCATACTCTTCTATCGAGACCATGGCGAAGAACATCATTTGCGCAAAGGCCATGGTGATCATGATGAAGTGGACGCCCTTGGTGCGCAGGCTGATCGCGCCGGTGACAAGGGCGAAGAGCGCGCCCAGCGCGACCCCCAGCAAAAGATGCACCGGACCGCCGTAAATATCGTAGTAGGCCGGGATCCCCACGCAGTAGGCGCCGATGCCGAGGAAAGCCGCGTGGCCGAAACTGACCATGCCGCCGTAACCCAGGATCAAATTCAGGCTCACCGCTGCGATCCCCAGGATCACCACCCGGGTGACGACATCCAGCCAGAACGGCTTGTCCAGAAGCTCGATGACAAATGGTGTAACGGCCAGAAGCGCCAGGATCGCAAACCCAAACCAGGTGCTCCGGGAACGTGGACGGAAGGTCATGGGGCGGGCGGCTTTCTAACGCGTTTTCGGCGGGAACAGACCCTGCGGACGCACCGCAAGGACAATCGCCATGAGGATATAAACCAACATGGCGGAAATCGCCGGCGCGGCCGTTTCCGCATTCTGGTTGGTCATGAAGAGTTCCAGCAACTGGTCGAGATAGGAACGGCCCAGCGTGTCGATCAGGCCGACGATCAGCGCCCCGACGAAAGCGCCTTTGATCGAACCGATGCCGCCGATGATGATGACGACAAAGGCGACGATGATGATTTCGTTCCCCATGCCGATGCTGGCCTCGGTGATGGGGGAGATCATCATGCCCGCGATCCCGGCGATTGCCGCGCCTGCGGCGAAGACCAGGGTGAAGAGCTTCTTGATGTCGATGCCCAGCGCTTGAACCATGGTCCGGTTTGACGCCCCGGCGCGGATCAGCATGCCGATCCTGGTGTGCGACACGACGTAGTACATGCCGAACGCCACGGCCATGCCGACCAGAATGATCGCAACCCGGAAGGTCGGGAATTCGGCGGTGCCGGGCAGGGGAACGCGGGTGTTCAGCCAGTCGGGAATGGGGATCGCCATACCCTCCGCACCCCAAAGCAGATGCACGCCGGTGTCGAAGATCAGAATGAGCCCGAAGGTGGCCAGCACATGGTCCAGGTGATCGCGCTGATAGAGCGGGCGGATCACGCCGATTTCGGTCAGATAGCCGACGGCCGCCGTCAAGGGGATGCCCAGGAACACGCCCAGGACAAAGCTGTCGGTCAAGGCCGTGATGGTTCCGCAAATATAGGCGCCGATCATATAGAAGGATCCGTGCGCCAGATTGATGAAGTCCATGATCCCGAAGACCAGGGTCAGACCGGCGGCGACAAGAAACAGCAGCACGCCCAGTTGCAGCCCGTTGAGGATCTGAATCAGAAGAAGACCGACGTCCATGGTGGTTTAGACAGTTCTTTTCAAAGAAGTGCGCGGAGAATTCTGTTCTTAAGGAACCGGCGGCGGGCCGTGAAACCCGCCGCCGTTTCGCTACGCCCGAAGGCGTGTTCTACATTTTGCACTCACCGGCGTAGGTGTCCTGATGGTTTTCGTAGACCGTTTTGACGATCTTCGTGGTCCACCGGCCTTCGCTGTCCTGAACCGCTTCGCGCAGATACAGGTTCTGGATCGGGAAGTGGTTGTTGCCCCAGCTCATCGCGCCCCGGGTCGGCAGCTCGGTCGCCGCTTTCATTGCAGCCCGGATGCCGTCTTTGTTGGAGAGATCGCCGCCAACGGCTTCCACGGCGTTCTTGATGAAGAACATCGAGTCATACGCTTGGGCCGCGTAGAAGGACGGATACCGGCCGTATTTCGCCAGGAAGTCCGTAACGAATTTCTTGTTTCCGGCGGTGTCCAGATCCGGCGACCAAGTCTGCGTTGCGTAGGTGCCGAGCACGCCGTCCAGCCCGGCCTGCTGCAAGCGGGGCAGGGCAATCGCGTCGACCGTGAAGACCGTATACAGCTTCATGCTGTCCGCCAGGCCCGACTGGCTGAACTGCTTTATGAAAGCGCCGCCGGCCTTGCCCGGATAGAAGACCCACATGGCTTCCGCGCCGGACGCTTTGGCTTTCGCCAGTTCGGCGGAGAAATCGAGTTGCGCGTCCTTACCCCACTTGGTCAGGTCCTTGCCCTTGATTTCGCCTTTGTAGGTGCGTTCCACCCCGGTCACCATGTTTTTGCCCGCCGCATAGTTGGGGGCCATCAGGTAGACCGAGTTGATGCCTTCCTGGTTCAGCACTTCGCCGAGCGCCATCGGCGTTTGGTCGTTCTGCCAGGAGACGCTGAAGAAGTTTTCGTGGCACTGCTTGCCCGCCAGCTGGGAGGGGCCGGCATTCGCCGTAATGAGGAATTTGCCGCTGCGCAGCACGGACTGCGAGGAGGCCAGCAGGACGTGGGACCAGATGAAGCCGGTGACGAAATCGACATCGTCCTGCTTCACCAGCTTGTCTGCTTTCTGTTTGCCGATTTCCGGCTTGAAGCCGTCGTCTTCGTAGATGATTTCGACATCCAGATTGCCCATCTTGCCGCCGATATGATCGTTGGCAAGGTCGAAGGCGTCTTTCATGTCGTTGCCGATCACGGCGGCCGGCGTCGTCAGCGTCGTGACGAAACCGATCTTGACGGATTCCGCCAAGGCCGGCGAGGCGAGCATCGTCGCGGCAAGCGCCATGCTCATAAAGCTCTTTTTCATGTGTTTTCTCCCAGATCTGAGATGACAAGCCTGTTTGTTGAACCTGTGCTTCACGCGGCTTTGTAAGCCGTCTTCTTTGCGCTCTGACCGAAGAATGGCGCATTCGCCCCGGTTCTACCAGCCCAGTACGCTTTTACTTTATATATAAAATTTTCTCCTCTAAAGGATTTTCTTCACTGCTCGCGAGGCGAGCTTGGATTGCCGGATATTGCGCCAGCAAGCCGCCGCATTCCGCCATTTCCTCAACGTCGTTGAACATCGGCACGCCTGCCTGTTGCATGTGGCCGAACCAATCCTTTTTGTGCTCTAGGGTCCCCATCATGCTGTGAAGGACGGGAACGCTCGCCGCGCGCGCCTTTTCCGCAAGCACGGAGATGACCGGCCCGGCATCGACCATGAACGGCACGACATGGATCATCAGGATCGCATCGAACACGCTACCCGCTAGCGGAAGAGCATGATCGAAAGTCGCGCCAAAGCGCGCCTCCCGCGCATCCGCCAATAGATCCAGTGGATTGGCAACGGCGGCTTCCGGCGGCAGTTCCGCGGTCAGCCCTGTCGCCATGTCTTGCGGCAGCGCCGGAAGCGATAGACCTTGCTGGACCGCTCGGTCGGTTGCGATCACGCCGGGGCCGCCCGAGTTGCTGAGCAGCAGGATGCGCCGTCCCATCCCTTTGGGATAGTACCCGAAGCCCTTTGCAGCGACCAAGAGGCGCCTTAGGCTTTTCACCCTGATCAGCCCCGCTTCTTCACAGAACGCATCGGCTTCCGCGTCGCTCATCGCCGCAGCGCCCGTATGGTTCGCCGCGGCGGCGCCGCCTTCCGGCGTCCCCCCGCCGATCAAGGCGACGATGGGTTTGGAGGCCGCGATGCGCCGGGCGACCCGGACGAACCGCTCCCGGTCTTCCACGGACTCGATGTAGAGCATTATGCCCGTCGTGTTCGCATCTTCGCCAAGGTGATCGAGATAGTCGGTCACGCCCAGATGCATGGCATTGCCGACCGAAACGGTGCTGGAGAGACGAATGTGCCGGTCATGCGCAGCGGCGATCATTTCTTCCAGAATGGCGCCCGATTGACTGATCGCGGCAATGCCGCCACCCGGCGGGAAGTTCCGCAGGAAGGACGGGGCGACCGGATAGTCCGGGGCCATATGCATGATGCCGGCGCAATTCGGACCGGCGATGGTGATCCCGAATTCCGCCGCGATCCGGCGGACTTCGGCGTCGCGGGCCGCGCCCTCCGGCCCCGCCTCTTTGAAACCGCCGGGCAGGATCAGGACGTTCTTGCTGCCGGTCTCTCCTGCTTCGCGGACGATGCCCGGGATCAGATCGGGCCGGACCACCACAACCACCAGATCAACCGGCGGGCCGATGGCGCTCAGCGAGGGGAAGGCGGGATATCCCAGGATCTCTCCGCCCTTGGGATTGACCGGAATCAACCGCCCTTTGAAACCGCCGCGGATCAAATTCCGCAAGACGGCCCCGCCCGAACTACTCGGACGTTCCCCCGCGCCGACAACGGCAATCGATTTCGGGGCGAAAAAGGGCGACAGATCCTTCATCGGGGGCGAAACCGTCAGGTGACGCGGACCGTGATCTCGCCGAGACCGTCGATGCCGCCCTTCATGACGTCGCCGGCCACCACCGGGCCCACGCCCGCCGGCGTCCCCGTATAGATCAGGTCGCCCGGATACAGCCTCGAGTATTTCGACAGATCCTCGATGGTCTCCGCCACCGACCAGATCAACTCCTCCAGATCGGCATCCTGGCGCATTTCGCCGTTCACCGACAGCCAGATATGTCCTTTGGTCATTGGCTCCGGCCCGGCGGCTTTGGTGATCGCGCCGATCGGGGCCCCGAACTCAAAGTTCTTCCCTGTATCCCAGGGGCGGCCTTTTTCGCGCATCTTGATCTGCAGATCGCGGCGGGTCATGTCGATGCCGACGGCATAGCCGAAGATGTACTGCCCGGCATCTTCCTTTGCGATCTCAAACCCTTCCTTGCCGATGGCGACCACCAGTTCGATTTCATGGTGGAAGTTGCCCGTCTGCGGCGCGTAGGGGATGGAGGCCTCGCCGTCGTCGGGGCTGTTCACGATGGAGTACCGGCCCTTTTTGAAGAAGAAGGGCGGGTCGCGATCCTCGAACCCCATTTCCTTGCGGTGTTCCCAATAGTTCCGCCCGACGCAATAGATCTCCCGCACCGGGAATGCATCGTCTGAGCCGCGCACCGGCACCTGCGTTACGGCCGGCGGATCGAAGACAAAACCCATAAATCTCTCCCTCAGAATGCGGGCGGCCTGTTACGCCGCGTCCCGCTGATCGTTCCAAATACCCAGTTTTTCCTGCATGCCCTTGTCGGAATAGACAAACAAGACGAGATCCTCTTCCGCTTCGAAAACATGCCTGTGCCAGCTGGGCACAACAAAGATGTCCCGGGGCCTAAGGTCGTAGGCGACGTCTCCGATACGCACTTTTCCAGCGCCCTCCACGACGGTCACGACCATGCTGTCGGTCGCCCGGTACCCGGCGGTCGAAAATCCCTTCGGCAGCAATTGCACGAAAGCCGAAATTGTCGGCATGACCGGTCCGCCGTCGGCCGGGTTGATGAATTCAAGCTTCAATCCCAGGTTCGGGTCCCATTCGGTCGCATCTTTCATATCTTCCAGCGCCTGCCGGTACTCGGCATAGGGATAGTGGAAGACGGGCGAGGATTTCGGTTTCTCGAAGCCCACCGGCAGCATGTTGGCGCCGAACCGGCGGCGGCTGTCTCCGGGCGGGCGGCGGTCGAGCTGATAGTCGTCGTTGCCCTGTTGAGCGAAGCTGGCGTCGAAGAACCGGATGGTTGGAATGTCCAATCCGTCGAGCCAGACCATGGGGCCGTCGCTTTCGTTCCCATGATCGTGCCACTGCCAGCTGGGCGTCAGGATAAGGTCCCACTCCTTCATGATGGCGCGTTCGCCGTCGACGGCCGTGTAAGCGCCGTCTCCTTCGACAATGAAACGCAGCGCGCATTGGGTGTGGCGATGGCAGGGCGCGATTTCGCCCGGCAGGATCAACTGCAGTCCGGCATAGAGAGACTGCGTGACCGCCGACTGGCCCGGCAGGCCCGGGTTTTCCAGGATCAGAACCCGCCGCTCCGCTTCCTTCGCCGTAATCAGCGAGCCCGATGACATTACATAGGGGCGCACCTCGTCGTAGCGCCAGCGGACAGGTTCGACCGGGGTATCGGGTTCCTTGGCGACCAGCGCATGCAGCACTTCCCACAGGGGCGCCATGTTGTGGGTGCGGATCTCGTCGTAGAAGGCTTGGCGTTCGGCACGCTGCGACGCGGTGATCTCGGTCATGATTGGTCGGCCTCCTTAAGAGCGTTTTGGCGGTCGCGCCAAAGGGCGAGCAGGGCCTGGCGGTCGATCTTACCTGTCCCGGTCTTCGGCAGTTCATCGAGGAAGTAGATATGACGGGGATATTTGTAGGGCATCAGCGCCTCTTTGACATAGGCTTGCAGGTCTCGCGCGGCCTCATCGTCGCTGGTGGTGTTGTCCAGGCGGGAGGCGACGGCTAACAGCGTGGTCCTGCCGTCCGGCAGGGGGGCGCCCATCACGGCGCTCTCGCGCAGCATCGGATGTTCATTCAGGCAAAGCTCCACTTCCAGCGGATAGACCCACTGACCGCTCACCTTGATCAGGTCGTCGGCGCGGCCCTTGAAGTAGTAGAAGCCGTCGGCATCGACGGTGAAGCGGTCCCCGGTCCAGATCCAGCCGTCGCGCATGGTCTCGGCCGTTTTGTCGGGGCGGTTCCAGTAACAGGGAGCGCTGGAGTCTCCGCGGACCGAGAGGATGCCTTCCTCGCCCGCGTCGACGGGACTGTCGTCCCGGTCGGTGAGTTTCACCTCATATCCCGGCACCCGCATGCCCGCCGATCCCGGTTTCTGTCTCTCCACCGTGTTCGAGAGATAGATGTGGAGAACTTCGGTGGAGCCCAGCCCTTCGACGATGCGGTGACCGAAACGCTCCGCCCAGGCCGTAAAGACGTCTTGGGAGAGGATCTCCGCTGCGGAGATGCAGCGCCGAACGGAGTTGAGGTCGGCCCCCGCAGCATCTTCGGACTTGATCAACGCGGTGTAGACGGTCGGCAAGGCGAAGAGGACGGTGGGGCGATGCCGTGCCACCTGTTCGAAAATCTTCTCCGGCGTCGGCCGTCCGGCAAAAAGCAGACTCGCGGCACCCCGATGGAAGGGGAATGTCACGCTGTTGCCGAAGCCATAGGCAAAAAAGATCTTGGGTACCGAGAAACAGACATCGTCTTCATTTAGATCCAGAATTGCGGTCGCGTAGCTCTCGGCGGTGTAGAGCATATCGTGCTGCAGATGCACGACCGCCTTCGGCTTGCCGGTGGAGCCGGAGGAGTACATCCAGAAAGCCATATCGTCCCGACCGGTATCCGCCGCCTCCAGCCGCTCCGGCATCCGGTCGATCCAGCCGGAACCCAGGCCTTGAAGGCCCGGCAAGGACGGGCCCGGGTCGTCGTCCACGGTGATGACGGCAAGTAAGGCCGATCCGTCCCAGTCCGTGCCGTTCAGAAGCGGGATGTGGTCCGCCTGGGTCACACAGACGCGGGCGCCAGAATTCTCCACGAAGTATGCAATCAAGTCCGGTGTCGACTGAGTGTTCACCAGAACAGGCACCAGACCCGCCCGGATTGCGCCGAACACGGCGGCCGGATAGTCGGGCGTATCGTCCAGCAGCATCAATACCCGCTCTCCCCGGGTCAGGCCCAACGCCAGAAGCGCATTGCCGAACCGGATGGCGTTGCGGCAAAGCGCTGCGTATGTGAGCGTGCCGGCGTCGGAGATGACAGCGGTTCGCTCGCCATTCCCCTTGGTCAGATTGTCGAACAAGAGGGCTGCCGCATTGTAGCGGTCGGGTACGGTGAAGCCGATTTCGGTGGCCGCGTCTCCGGACCGCGGAACTCGGTCGATCAGCTGAGCGGTGTCGGACTTTTCCTTGTCGGCGGCGGCGTCCATCAGGCCACGACCTCTCTTTGGTAGGTTTCATACGCTTCCATAAAGGCCGGTGCGAGCGCGCGCAGCCTGTCCGGCGCCAACCGTCCCGCCCGCGTGATGTAGCTGTGGGCGAACTCCATGATGGGCAGCTTCATCTGTACGTCGAACCGCTCGTACCAGGCGGCGCTTCGGTTGGCCGCCGCCACCAGTTTTTCGACGATTGGCTTACGGCTGTTCTGAAAGGCCTGAAGCGCCGCGGGGATGTCAACCGTACCGCCGCTGCAATGGTCGCCGACTGCATCCGCCAACGCGATGGCGTCTTCCAAGGCAAGGCGTGTTCCCGAGCCGATAGAGAAATGCGCGGTGTGCAGGGCATCCCCGATCAATACGCTTTTCTCGCTATGCCATGTCTCGTTCCAGACTTTCGGGAAAGTACGCCAGATCGACTTGTTGGAGATCAGCGGATGGCCGTCGAGGACGTCACCGAAAACCTCTTCGCAGATCCTGCGGCTTGCATCGTCGTCCGCCGTGTCCAAGCCGGCACGGGCCCAGACTTCCGGCGTGGTCTCCACGATGAAGGTGCTCATGGTGGGGGCGTAGCGGTAGTGGTGCGCGTTGAAAGGGCCCCATTGAGAATCCCGGAATGTCTGCGTCAGGGTCGGGAAAGTCTTGGTCGTGCCATACCAGGCGAACCGATTTTGAAGATGGTCGATGCTGGCGTCGAAGGAGGCCGGAGACGCGTCCCTGATCCTGGAGTTGACGCCGTCCGCGGCGATCAGCAGGTCTGGCTCCGGCTCTTCCTCATAGGCGTCGGTCGGGCAGCCGAACTTTAGGTCAACACCGGTTTGTTCCGCCCGTTGGACAAGAATTTGCAGCAGCTTCAAGCGGGCGACCGCGGCGAAGCCGACACCGTCGATGGTGACGATATCGCCGTTGAGATCCAGCGTAATGTCCTTCCAGGTCTCGAGAGCGGGCAGGATCGCCGCGTAGGTTTCGGGATCGTCCTTTTGCAGGAATGAAAGGGCCGTATCGGAGAAGACGACACCGAAACCCCAGGTGACGTCCCGCGGGTTCTGTTCGTAGACCGTCACGGTGAACGCTGGGTTTGCACGTTTCAGCAGCGTGGCCGCATACAGGCCCGCCGGACCACCGCCCAAAACAACGATGCGCATGGCTCTCCCCGAAGTTTGTGTTTTATCAATTTTCCGATATATACAATTAATTCACAAATATGCAAATCGCTTCAAGTCCCAAATTGACGCAACCGGAGAGGCCACATGTCAGAAGAAGTCGTCCAATTGCCCGCGAGCGAACTGGCCGGCACGCGGCGAGGCATTCAGTCGTTGGATATCGGTCTCTCGATTCTGGAGGCCTTCGTTGCGGCTGAGGGGCCGTTGAGCCTGACGGAGTTGGGTGAGCGGATGTCGATGCCGCCCAGTAAGCTGCACCGCTACGTCTCCAGCTTCACCGCAGCCGGCTTTCTGGTACAGCGTCAGCGTTCCGGTGCCTACGATCTTGGGCCGCGCGCGCTTTCAGTGGGGCTTGCGGCCCTCAACCGGAACGATTTCGTAAACCGCGCGGCTGCCGGGCTGGAGGACTTTGTCGAACGCACGGGGCAGACGGCGACTTTAAACGTTTGGGGCAACCAGGGGCCGACCGTCGTGCGATGGGAGAGGGGGCGGGATAGCCTGACCACGGCGTTGGGTCTCGGCTCCGTGCTGCCGCTGTTCGAATCGGCGACCGGCCAGATCTTCTTGACCTATCTGCCCCGGCGTTTCGTAACCGGCTTTCTGGAGGCGCACGGTCCCCACGATCCCGAAAGCCTGGACCTGTTGCGTGCGGCGGTTCGAGCCCGCGGATACGCGACGGTCGATGGCCGGTTCATTCCCGGATTGAACGCCATCGCAGCGCCGGTTCTGAACTGGCAGGGAAGCGTGGAACTGGTCATTACCGTGGTGGCGCGGGACCCATCGGTATTGGCGCCCGATGGACCGACCTTGTCCGCGTTGTTGGCGATGGCGCGGTCGCTTTCGGTCTACGATCCGCTTTCGGATTCCGGGCAGAATGCTACGGACGCGGGCGCTTGATTAAAGGATTGCCGCGCGTTCTTATCCTTTTATAGGGTTTGTTCTGCGGGTTTGCCGGCCTTGGTGGGACAGGGCTGCCGACGAAGAGGGGCGTTATGGGCGAGCGAATGGATAGGCTTGGCGACGCGGCGGGCGCGTCTGCTGATGATCCGCCCAAGACTGTCAGCTTGGGGTTTCTGACCGGCCTTATCGGCTATCACCTGCGCCTCGCGCAGCTTCGGGTTTTCGATCATTTCAGCGCGACGATGAAGAAAAGCGGCGATCCCGTGGTTGCCTCGGTTACGCCCGGATTGTTCCGCATTCTTTTGTTGGTCGGGGAAAATGCGGGCATGAACCAGAGTACCCTTGCCCGCGCCGTCAGGATCGACCGCTCGACGCTTGTGCCAATCCTGAACAAGCTGGAAGGGTTGGGCTTGGTTGAGCGGCGTCCGTCGGATGTCGACAAGAGGTCGCATGCCCTCCACCTGACTGCGAAGGGAAGCGAAACTGTGGCGCAGATGCAAAGCCGCGTGCTGGAACACGAAGCGCTGATTTCCGCAAAACTGTCCGAAGGCGAACGGCGGACGCTGCTCGAGCTTCTGTCCAAGCTCTCCTAACTTAGGGTCCGGTTTTTCTTGCCAGCATCGGCCGCCTGCGATAAATCAATATTGTTGGCTATACAAACAATATGTGCCGTTTGGCGCGTCGCGCTGATAGAACCGAGGAAACGCGGACAATGCCCAAGGTAAGGCTGGAGACCTTCGACACGACCGTTGAGGTAGGGATGGGACAGACCCTGCTGGATGCGGCGCTGGCGGCCGGGCTGGACTATCCGCACAGTTGCCGCAGCGGCAATTGCAGCGCCTGCAAAAGCCGTCTTCTCGATGGCGACGTGGACTTGATGCCCTATTCCGAGTTTGCCCTAACCGATGCGGAGAGGGCTGACGGCTATATCCTGGCCTGCCGCTGCATGGTGTGGGAGGACAGTACCGTCGCCGTGGTCGGTCTGGATGACGAAGAACCGACCTTGGCGGAAGTTACAGCAAGGATCGTCGCGCTGGACGACGCCACGCACGATATCCGGCGGGTGCGCCTGGAAGCCGCGTCGGGCGATTTGCCGTCCTTCAAGCCGGGACAGTTCGCCAGCCTCTCGTTCGGCGACGTGCCGCCGCGTGACTACTCGATGGCCTCGCAACCGGGGGATCCGGTCTGGGAGTTTCACATCCGGCATATGCCCCACGGCCAAACCAGTTCCCTGGTCGCGGAGAAGGCTGCCGTCGGCGACGCCGTCGCCGTCAAGGGACCGATGGGGGATGCGCATCTCCGGACGGATCATGACGGTCCGATCCTGGCTATTGCCGGGGGATCGGGACTGGCGCCGGTGAAGTCCATCGTCGAAGCGGTACTGCTCAGCGCCCCCGCACGTGAGGTGCACCTCTATTTCGGTGTCCGGGATGAGCGGGACCTGTATCTGACCGAACATTTCGAGGCATTGGCGGCCAAACATCCGAATACGCGGTTTACGCCCGTCCTCTCGGAACCCGCGGAACCGACGGCGCGCCGCACCGGTTTCGTTCACCAGGCAGCCCTTGCGGATCTACCGGATCTGAGCGGCTTCAAGGTCTATATGGCAGGACCGCCGGTGATGGTGGAGGCAGCCAACGAGGCGCTCAAGGCGCGGGGCGTGAGCCCTGCCGACATACATGCCGACGCGTTCTATTCCGCGGCGGAAACCCAAGGCCTGGAAAATGCAGGGAACGTGGCGGGAGTGGCGCATGGCTGATACGTCTCTCCAAGGCCGCGTCGCGGTTGTGACCGGCGGCGCCCGCGGCATCGGTCTGGCGGTTGCCCGGACTTTGCTGGATGCGGGCGCGCGGGTTGCACTGGTGGACAACGGCAGCGCGATCAACGGCGACGAGCCGGATGCGTCTGTCGTGCAGCAAGCCGCACAGGAGCTTGGCGATCGGGCGCTTGGCGTGGCCACGGACGTTTCCGAGGCGGCGGCGGTGCAAGAGGCAGTCGCCACCATTCTGAACTGGGCCGGGCGGGTCGACATCCTGGTGAACAACGCGGCGATCCTGAGGGACGGCTTTGTGTTCAAGGCGACGCCGGAGGATTACGCACGGGTGATCGGGGTAAACCTGACCGGGGCGTTCCTGATGACGAACGCAGTGACACCGGCCCTTCGGGCCCAAGCGAAAGAGGCGCCTGACCAGGCCTGGGGCCGGGTCGTGAACATCGTCTCGACCGCCGGCCTTTACGGGAACTATGGACAGGCGGCGTATGCCAGCGCCAAGGCCGGTTTGGTTGGGCTGACGCGGGTGACCGCCTTGGACATGTCACGCTCCGGCGTAACCTGCAACGCAGTGGCGCCCTTTGCGGCGACCCGGGTCACGGAAACGATCGTGCCACAGAACGAGGCGCAGGAAGCCTACAAGGAAAGAGCGCTCTCGGTGCCGGCGGAACGTGTCGGTTCCTTGGTCGGCCTGCTGGCCGGCGACACCGGGCGCGAGGTGACCGGGCAGCTGTTCGGTGTGCGCGGCCGCGAAGTTTTTCTATTCTCTCAGGCCCGGCCAACGGCGACGGCTGTGCTTGGCGAAGGCGATGTGCTGGCCGATCTGGCCCCCCGATTTACCCCGCTGGAGACCGATCTGGAATCCTTCAGCGGCGACCCCCTGCTGTAACAGTTGCAACGCGAGGATCATGCGATGAGCGAGACGGATTTTGTGGTCAAGACGGTCGAAGACTTCGACAGCCAGCCGGAAGAGTTCAAGGCCGCGATCAAGAAGATCGTGTTGAGCCATGCGGTGAACGAACTGTACGGCGCGCAGGTCTTCGACGAGCCCGCCATCCAATTGGCGCCCAATGCTTATGCCAAGTGGCTGACCTGCCGGGTGGCGATGGAAGAGTACGGCCATCACGTCCGCTTCAAGGAGTTGGGCAAAGAGATCGGTATCGAGGATTCCGCCATGTCCCCGACCCAAAAACAGCCGCTTTCCATTTTCGAGTTCGACCTCAACAACTGGGCGGAATTCGTTGTGATCAAGATGTTTGCGGATTTGGCCGAGATCCTTCAGGTGGAAGACCTTTGGCATTGTACGTTCCACCCGCTGAGGAACCTGGCCCGGATGACCATGCCGGAGGAGCGTTTTCACGTCGATTTCGGCCATGAGTTCGCCGCCGAACTCGTGAAGACGGAAGAAGGGAAGGCCGCGCTTCAAAAGGCGGTGGACGAGTATTTCCCGAAATTGCCGGCATTCTTCGGCAGGCCGAAGTCGAAGAACAACGAGATGTTCCGGAAATGGGGCATCAAATCCCGGAAGAATGAAGAAATGGCCGCTGACTACATGAAGCGCGCCCAGGAAACCGCGGAGAAGTTCGGCTTGACCCTGCCGGAAGTCTCCTTGCCGCAAGCGGCGTGATCGGCGTCGAGGGTTTTTCAGGTGCAGTCGACCGCGTTGCCCAGGGGGTTTTTGTCCGGGATTCGGCAAGCCTCCTGGTTCGCCGCCATAGGAACGCCGATTGACGCGGAGGAGGGAGAAGAAGCCCTGGCGTTCGCGCATGGGCTGGACCTGCCGGCGGCCTCGATCCGCATCGTGGACGACTGGCAGGCCATTGCCGAGGCGACGCGGGACAGTTCCCTGGACCAGTCCTGGTGGGACGCAGAGGCTGTGGCCTACAGTTCCCTCAAGGCGGCCTTGCCGACGTCCGGCGGGGATGTACGGGCGGTGGTGTCCCTCAGCGAAGTTGCGACTCTGGCCGGAGAGGTGACCATGTCCGCCGCGCTTGCCGCCTTGGCGCGTGACGGGATCGCGGATGCCGGGCTGGCACGGGTTGCCTCCGGGGCGGCCAGCATGGCCTGTCACCACGCCGCGACCGCAAGCTTGGCGGACGCCCCCGGCGATCATCCCTTTTTTGCGAAACTAAGGCTGTTTCAGGCCGGACGCATGCTTGTCGGCGTTCACGACGGGGAAGTCTGGTTGGCCTGACTTGCGCCTGCCCGTGCAGGTGTCGTTGTAGAACTCCAGACCGACGACAAGCTTGTCGACGGCGCCGTCGTCCCCGCCGAAGGGCAGGACCAGCGCGCTGAAGCGGTCGAAATTGTATTGCCGCCAGACCAATTCCGCATCGACCAGATACGGGACCCCGAAACGGAAACACCACCGCATGCGCGCATCCGGATCTTCGCCGCCCGGAATGTCGGTGATGCGCTGGCCCGCGAAACCGATCCCGGTGATTTCTTCGATTCCCGCGCCCGCATACTCGATCACCGGGTGCCCGTCTTTGCCGAGGCGGACCACTTCAACGAAGTCAAGCACGTCCGGCGGCAATGCGTCCGGCAGTGCTAGCGTCGAGTCTGGGAAGGGCGAAGGTCCGGAGCAGGTAAGCCAGTGACGGTAGAGCGAGCGATGCCGACGCAGACGTAACCCGTCGCGGGCAAATTGAATATGCACCTCCGCGTCGGTCGCGGGCGGCAAGATCAATCGGGTCATGCGCCTTCGTACCCCCTAAAGGCTGACCGTCGGAGTATGCCACAGCGCAGAATTATACAAAACAGCAATTCGCGCGAAGTGTTGAGATTTTTTCTGTAGAATTAGTCTTTCAAAATAACCATTAAAAATGAATATCTTCTGATGATTTTTTGACATCTTCATGGAGGGGAGTGAGGGCGGTTGCATGGTAATGGATGGTCGCGTCAGGATTGTATTCCTTGCGCAGATCTCCCAAACGGACGAGATGTTCAAGGTGAGCGATGGTCTCTCCGGCAGCGAACAACATGTTCATCGCATCGAGCGGACGCGGGAACAGGATTTTAACGGCGTCGGGTGCGGTCATGGAGGGCAGATCGATAAAGCCGCGCCGTAAATCGTCGAGCCGGTCGGCATGATGCTGGGCGAGCTGATCGATCCTGGTGTGCAGGCCGTGAAAGGGCTGCCGGTGTGAAGGAAGAACCAATGTCTCCGCCGGCAGGGTTCTCAGCCGTGCAAGCCCTTCCAGATAGTCTGGAAGGGGGGAAAGTCCCTCTTTGTACCACCAGACCGAAATGATGGGGCTGATCTGCGGCAGCACTTGATCGCCGGAAATCAGAACATCGAGTTCTTCACAGTAAAGACATGCATGGTCCGTCGTATGGCCGCCGCAGGTGATGATCGACCAGGCCCTGCCGCCGATATGCAGGGTCCCGCCATCGCGAACCGGTTCGAAGCCTTCCGGAGGGTGACCGACGCCGTTGCGGTACTCGTTCCCCTTTTCCCGGTGAAAGTCCCGCACGTCGTCGGGAATTCCGTAGCGGGCAAAGAACCGGTCCTGACTTCCCGCGTAGTCCTCGTCCGGAACGCGCCACAGCAGAGAGGCGATCATCCATTCACCCTCGGTCATGCGAAAGGTCAGCCCGTATTCCTGCGTCAGCCAACCTGCGAGGCCACAATGGTCCGGATGGTAGTGCGTTGCGATCAGTTGTGCTGGCCGCCGCCCGGCCGCCGGCCCTTCCAGAATACCGCGCCAGATCTCCTTGGTCAGACGCGTGCCCATGCCGGTGTCGACGATGGTCCATGTGGGCGCTCCATCGGACGGGTCGGTATCCTCCAAGAGCCAAAGGTTGATATGATCCAGAGCCAAGGGAAGCGGCATGCGCACCCAATGGACGCCGGGCGCGACCTCCACCAGGGTGCCGGCCTCCGGCGGGTCTGTGCGGAGATAGTCCAGTCCGTCATCCCGATAGGTGCTCAAAACCCACTCGTCCTTTCGACTAATTCCTCAATGAAGCGGATCATCAGCCCTTCGGTCCGTTCCGGCTGATCCTTGTGCGGGGCGTGTCCGCAGCTCGACAGGGTTTTCACCTCGCATGGGCTTGCCGTACCCGCTGCGACTGCGTCCAACTGGGCCAGTGTGCCGTATTCGTCATCCTCGCCTTGTATGGCAAGTGTCGGGCAGTCGATCGAGGGCAGACACGCCTCGATGTTCCAGTCCCGGAACGCCGGCAGCAGCCAGGCATCGTGCCATCCTCGGAAGGTTTTCTCGGGGTCGCGGTGATAGCGGGCCATCCTGGCTTTCATATCCGTGTCGGCGAAGGCCTTGCCGGCGGCGCGGATTGAGGCGATCGAGATTTCCTCGACGAAGACATGCGGCGCCATCACGACCAAGCCCTTCGGCGCGACTCCCGGCAACCCGGCTGCCAGCAATGCGATCGAAGCGCCGTCGCTATGGCCGATCAGGATCGGGTTCCGGATGTCGAGTGCTTGCAAGAGCGCCGGCAGCGCCGCGTCGGCTTCGCGGTGCATGTAGTCGATGGTGACTGGTTTGTCGCGTATGTCCGACTGCCCATAACCGTACCGCGAATACACGATGCATCGCAGGCCGGTCGCCGCCGCGATCCGGGCTGGAAAGTTCCGCCAAAGGGCAAGGCAGCCCAAGCCTTCGTGCAGGAAGACCAGCGCTGGGTCCCGGCCCGGGTACTCGGCATATTCAAGGCGGTGACCGTCGACCGTCAGGAAGTCGGGCCCGCGTGTCTCGGAAACCCTGTTTTCGCGCAGATGCGTCACGCCCTAGACCGTATCCCGAAGCTTATAGCGCTGAATCTTTCCGGTCGCGGTTTTCGGTAGGTCCTCGACGAACTCGACCCAGCGCGGCCGTTTGAACGCGGCGAGCTCGCTGGCCGCGAAGTCGATAAGCGTTTGCGCCATGTCCGTCCCGGCCTCAGCCCCTGAATTCAGGACGACATAGGCCTTCGGCTTCACCAGCGCATCTTGATCCGTCGCCGCGACAACGGCGGCTTCCAAGACGGCTTCGTGCTTTACCAACGCTCCTTCCACCTCGAACGGGGATACGTAAATCCCGCCCACCTTCATCATATCGTCCGTCCGGCCGGCATAGACGTAGTAACCCTGGTCGTTGACCGTGTACTTGTCGCCGGTCCGGGTCCAGGCGCCGCGGAACGTGTCTTGGCTTTTCGCGCGCTGGTTCCAGTACATCACCGCCGAGGTCGGACCGCGCACTTCCAAGGTACCCATTTCGCCTTGCGCGACCGGCTGTCCGTCGTCGCCGACCAGCCTCAAATCATACCCGTCGACCGGCGTTCCCGTGGTGCCGGGTTGAATGTCGTCGGCCCGGTTCGAGAGAAAGATGTGCAGCATCTCCGTCGTGCCGATGCCGTCGATGATGTCGCTGCCCGTGGTTTCCTTCCAGCGCCGAAGCAGGTCGGCGGGAAGGGCCTCTCCGGCGGATGTGCACAACCGAAGGGCATGCGCGTCCGGACCCGGGAGCGCGCCGCTTGCCAGCAACATGCCGAACAGCGTCGGCACGCCATAGAAGATCGTCGGCTTCCGTTCCTTCAGGATCTCTATCACCGTTGCCGGATCCGGCGGACCCGCGTGCAGAACGGTGGTCGCGCCAACCGCCATCGGCATGGTCAAGGCGTTGCCCAGACCGTAGGCGAAGAAGAGCTTGGCGGCGGAAAAGACGACATCCTCTTCGCGAATACCCAGCACGGGCAAGCCGTACAGATTTGCTGTCTCGATCAGATGCGTGTGCAGGTGCACCGCACCCTTCGGCATGCCGGTCGTCCCGGATGTGTAGAGCCAGAAACACATGTCGTCGCGGCGGGTGGGGGCCACCTCGAAACTGTCATCCGCGCCGGCGATCAAATCCGCGAAACCGATATGTGCATCGCCTGGCGCGCCGGACACCACCACATGTTTCAAGCTGGGATGCTGGGCGAGATGGTCGGCGAAAAGGCCGAACAAAGGCTCCGACACGATCAGGGCGACGGCGCGGCTGTCGTCCAGCATGAAACTATAGTCCTTGGCGGTGAGCCGGGTGTTCACCGGAACCGGAATAACGCCGGCTTTGATGCTGCCGAGGAACGCGGCCACGAAATCGATCGTGTCCAGCATGCACATCAGGACACGTTGTTCCGGCTGAACGCCGCGTGCGCGAATGGCATTGGCGAACTTGTTGGAAAGACGTTCGACATCGCCGTAGGTATGCTCGCCGTGAATGTCGATGAAGGCGGTCTTGTCGGCGCGACCGGCGTCGAGGTTTCGGCCGATCAGGTCCTGGGCGGCGTTGTACAGATCGTCAAACTGCGTGGCCATTTCCGGCATGTGTTTCCCCCATACTGTTCTCCGTTTCGGAGATTATCATTTTGTGAAGTCGATGGCGCCGTCGGGCAGCAGGTAAAGCACCAGGGCTTTGCCGCCGCGAACGGTTGGGCTGTGGGCGGTGCCTGGTCCGTAGACAAGCCAGCCTTCGCCGCGGTCGTCGAACTCCGCCCCGCTGTCCAGGGGCATGATCATATCGATTTCGCCTGTTGGGTGCGCGTGGTGCGGTCCGGCGCAGTCAGTCATCTCCACCACATCCACGGAGAAACCGCCGGTCTCTTCGGACGGTTTGATGATCCGGCCGAACTTGATGCCGCCATGCTCGCGGGCACACAGCCATCCCTCTTGGACACCGGCTTGGCATGCGTCGGAAAGGGTGCGGAACAGCGCGCTGTCCGGCCCGGCCTTGTCGTTCAGGTAGGCATCCAGGTCGGCGTTCAGCGGGGCTGCGCCGATCAGCCCGGTCACTTGTTGGATCAGACCGGTGAAAGATGCGATGGCGGCTTCGTGGCTCATTGGTTCCTCCCCAAACTCTCGGCCGGTCCTTGAAGGCTGCGGGTGTTAAGCGGCGAGACTGTCGTACCAATCCGAGGCCCAGTCCGCCGCCTCGTCCTCGGGCAATGTGCCGGATGACGCATCGTGCAACAACATCTCGCCAACCCGCTGGGCGCCGAGCGACTGCATCGCTTCGTCAAACCGTTTGCCGCCGAAGCAGAAAGTTTGCGCGTAGGTCATGTCGCCCAAAGCGAACAATCCGTACCGGACGGATGAGAGATCGGGTTTTGCGGATTGCAAGGACTCCAGAAGGGCTTGGGCATTATCGGGCACGTCACCCTGGCCGTAGGTCGACGTGCAGATGATGAGAGTATCGGCTTCAGACACCGTCTCCGCGCGCACATCGTCCATCAGGGTCAGTTCCGCATCCGCGCCCTTGTCGGTCAGCGTGTCGAGAATCTCTTCGGCAACCAACTCTGCGGTCCCCGTCATCGTGCCAACGAGTATCTTGATCGTTTCGCTCATGTCTCTTGAATTCGCGTGCTGCGCCCTACGGTATCGGCAATATAATGCCGCCCTCTTGGCATGAAAAGCATTATAATGCATGTATACGGGCTCTGAGGCGCAAGGGATCAATAGCACGGTGAAAACGGACCCCGACCCCGATCTTCAACGGTATCTGACGAGTATCGGCGAGAAGGTGCGCGCGGAACGTGCGAAACGCGGTATGACGCGCCGTATTTTGGCGCGGGATTCCGGCGTGTCGGAACGCTACCTTGCTCAGTTGGAAAGCGGCACCGGCAATCCGTCAATCGCATTGCTTCGCCAGGTATCCGCGGCGATGGATGTTTCCCTGACTTCGTTGATCGCCGACGACCCGGCGCACAGCAGCGATCCGCTTGCCGCCCTGTTTGCGATGGCCCAAAGCGCGGGGACGAGCGAGAAACGGGCGATACAACGCGCCCTGGAACAGATCCTGGCCCCGGCGGTAGGCGGTCGAAAAGGCCAACGGGTCGCGCTGATTGGGTTGCGGGGCGCCGGCAAGTCCACACTCGGACGCAGGCTCGCCGAGGCCCGGCAGGTTCCTTTCGTGGAACTGAACCGTCTTGTCGAACAGGAATATGGCGGCAGTGTCGGCGAGATCCTTGCGCTCAGCGGTCAGCCGGCGTTCCGGCGCTATGAACGCCGTTGTCTGGAGAAAGCGGTCAGCGAGCATGAGCATATGGTGCTCTCGACCGCGGGCGGCATCGTCTCGGAACCCTCGACATTCGGGTATCTGCTGGAACATACGCATACCGTGTGGATCAAGGCCCGGCCCGATGAGCATATGGCGCGTGTCGTGGCGCAAGGAGATTTGCGGCCAATGGCGCGCAATGCCGAGGCGATGGAGGATCTGAAGGCCATCCTGGCCGCCCGAGAGCCGGATTATCAGCGCGCTGAAGGCGTTGTGGATACCAGCGGTCAGTCCATCGCGGAAAGCGCTACATGCTTGGTTTCGCTCGCAGAACGGTTGGCGGACCGCAAAGCGTGAGCATGCCGCCGAGCCGTCGCCAAAGGGCCGTTGCGCGGCATGCCGCAACATCCGCTAATACTTTACCCTCGGCGATTTGATGAGAGTGCGCCGAATATTGTATTTCGGTATTCCCTCTAAATCTTATACAAATAGCCTCGGAATACTCGTACTGGGGCCAATTTGATGGAGTCCAGGTCGGTCGACCGCGACACTGAGATTGTCAGGCGGGCGAGGGCAGTCCTCGCAGCCGAGAAGCATGACCAGAGCCTGCTGCGCGCCGTTCTGTCAGATCTGGTCGAGGCCCACGAGCGCACTGTGGAACGGGCCGGGTTCATCGAGATCGATGCTGAGACAGGCGTCGATCCGCTGCAGCAGGCGTCGGAGCGTATCCAGTCGCTGGAAGAAGAGGTCAAAGACCTTACCAACACGCTCGACAACCAAACCCGGCTGATGAACTACTCGAAGGACGTTCAGTACCGGGAATTGCGGTACGAGCGGGCGAAGCTGGAACTGCTCGTCCGGCTTGGCATCGGGATGGCGTCGGAACGCGACGAAGCAAGGCTGTTGGATCTTATTCTCGAAGGCGCGATGGAACTGACGAACGCGGATGGGGCCACCTTCTATCTGATGACCGATCAGGAAGACGCCTTGGAATTCCGCATCGTCCGCAATACCTCTCTGAGAATTGCGAACGCGAGCGAACCCGACTCCCCGTTGCCGTTTCCGAATGTGCCGCTTTACGATCTGGAGACCGGCGTTCCGAACCATTCGAATGTGGTCTCCGCCGCCGTTCTGCAGCGGGAAACCGTCAATATTCCAGACGCCTACAACTCACGGGATTACGACTTCACAGGAACAAAGAGGTTCGACGAGGCGAACCGTTACCGCTCTGAGTCCTTCCTGACCGTGCCCTTGACCCCGCGCGGCGGCTCGGTGATCGGAGCCTTGCAACTGATCAATGCGACGGATCAGAAAACCGGCGAAGTGGTTCCCTTCGACGATGACATCCAAGGGTTCGTGGAGGCGTTGGCGGCACAAGGCGCGGTCACGATCGAGAATCAGAAACTCCTGAAAGCTCAGCGTGAGCTTATTGATGCAATTGTGGAATTGACCGCGTCGGCCATCGACGCGAAAAGCCCCTATACCGGCGGGCACTGCAACCGCGTCCCGGAACTTGCCATGATGCTCGGCAAGGCGGCGCACGACTCGAAATCCGGACCTTTTGCCGATTTCGGGTTCGCCGGGGACGAGGAATGGCGTGAGTTCAGAATTGCGGCATGGCTGCACGATTGCGGCAAGGTCACAACGCCGGAATATGTTGTCGACAAAGCGACCAAGCTGGAGACCATCTACAACCGCATTCACGAAGTCCGGATGCGGTTCGAGGTGATCCGCCGCGACCTGACGATCGACTATCTCAGCAACAAACTGACCGCGCTTGGCGGAGACCCCGTGCCCGACGAGGGATTGAAGCAGGCGCATGCACAATTGGAGGAGGAGTTCGAGTTCCTCGCCGAGTGCAATATCGGCGGCGAGTTTATGGCGCCGGAAGCCATCGAGCGGGTGAAGGAGATCGCGGCGCGCAAATGGGTCCGGCATTTCGACAACCGCAAGGGCTTGTCTCAGGACGAGACGCTTCGCCTGAAAGGCATTCCGCCAACACCGGTTCCCGCCGACGAGACGCTTTTGAACGACAAGCCGAGCCATGTCGTGCGGCGCGATCCGGAAGACATTACCCGCTTCCGTGAAAGCGGCTTCAAGATGAACATCCCGGAAAACCTGACCAATCTTGGCGAGGTCTACAATCTGTCGATTCAGCGTGGCACGCTGACCGATGAGGAACGTTTCAAGATCAACGAGCACATCATTCAAACCATCATCATGCTGGAAACCATGCCGTTTCCGAAAAACATGCAGCGGGTGCCGGAATATGCCGGCGGCCACCATGAGACAATGGACGGAAAGGGTTATCCGCGGCGATTGACCCGGGACGAGATGTCCGTGCCGGCGCGGATCATGGCGATTGCGGACATCTTCGAGGCGCTGACGGCCTCCGACAGGCCTTACAAGAAGCCGAAGTCTCTGAACGAGTCGCTGCGGATCATGGGACAGATGTGCCGCGACAGCCACATCGATCCAGATGTTTTCGCGCTGTTCATCGATCAGAAGATCTACTTGCGTTATGCGGAGGATTTTTTGGATCCGGAGCAAATCGACGCCGTCGATGACGATGCCCTGAAAGCGATCGCGGACGAAATGTCCGCCGCCACGGCGGAGACGGTATCCTGATGGCCTCCGGCACCGAGGACCGCTTGCGCGACTTGGAGAGCCGCTTGGCGCACTTCGAGCGGATGGGCGAGGATCTGTCCGGCGTCGTGGCCGAGCAGGCCGAGACCATTCGCGCGCTTCAACGCCGCGTCGCCGCCCTGACGGGGAAACTGTTGGACCTTCAGCACGCCCAGGACCCGCCGCCCTCGGATCAGAAGCCACCGCCGCACTACTAGGCAGGGCTGGGGAGCGTCCTGGGTAAATCGGGACTTGCGGCGGACCCTCACTTACCCCTAGACCCTTCGCGGCAAACCATCGCGGAACGGACGGGTCATGGAAACCAAACCAAATCTGCTGATCATTGGAGCAGGCGGCGTCGGGGCCGTCACGGTTCACAAGGCGGCGCAGTTCGCGGCCGACTTCGGGAGCATTACCCTGGCAAGCCGGACACGGGCCAAGCTCGAAGCGCTGGCGGCCGACGTCGCGGAACGGTTTCCGGAGGTGACGGTAGAGATACGCACGGTGAACGCCAGGGACGCCGCTGACGTGGAAGCCCTGATCAAATCGGTCGACGCCGGCGTGGTGGTCAATGTCGCGTCGCCCTACTGCAACAAGGCGATTGTCGATGCCTGTCTTGCGACCGGTGCGCACTATCTCGACACGGCTGTGGCGGAAGAAGAGCATGTCGAGAACATGCCGGCCCCCTGGTATGAAATTTTCGAATTCACGCGCCGCCCGGCCTTCGCGGAAAACCGCCAAAACGCCGTTCTGGGGATCGGTTTCGACCCGGGCGTCGTCAACGTGTTCTGCGCCTATGCCGCCAAGCACCTGCTGGACGAGGTCGAGAGCATCGACATCATCGATGTGAACGGCGGCGATCATGGCCGCTATTTCGCCACCAATTTCGACCCCGATACGAACTTGCGGGAAATCCGCGAGGATGTGGTCTTCTGGGAGGACGGCGGCTACAAGACGATCAAGCATCATTCCCGGAAAATGACCGTGACGTTGCCCGTGGTCGGCGAGCACACGGTCTATTCCATGGGGCACGACGAACTGCATTCCCTGCCGTACAAGTTCCCGAACGCAAAGCGAATCGAATTCTGGATGGGGTTTGGGGAACGCTATCTCCAGGTTTTCGACGTGCTGGAAAATCTCGGTCTGACCTCCAGCATTCCGGTCGAGGTGGAGGGGCAGATGATCGCCCCCGTAAAGATGGTCAAAGCGGTGCTGCCGGATCCGGCATCGCTGGCGGCAGGCTACCGGGGGCAAGTCTGCATCGGCTGCGACATCCGGGGCACGAAGGATGGCGCGCCGCGCCGTGTCTTCGTTTATTCCACCTGCGATCACACGGCCTGTTACGAGGAAGTCGGTTCTCAGGCGATTTCCTATACCACCGGCGTTCCGGCGATGACGGCCGCCCTGCTGCTGGCGCGCGGTATCTGGAATCCGGAGACACTGGTGAATGTCGAGGAATTGGACCCGGATCCGTTCCTGGATTTGATGCCGGACGTCGGGATTGGTTGGTCGGTGATGGATTTGCCGCTGGATGGCGGCTGGCCCGATGCCGACAGCTAAGGCAGGGGACGCGTTTGCCGGATTCGATCCGGCCCGCGTTCCTTCACCCTGTTATGTCATCGACCTTGTAAAGCTTGAAGAGAACCTGCGGATCCTGGCCCACATCGCAGACCGGGCCGAAGTTGAGGTTCTACTGGCGCTAAAGGCGTTTTCCTGTTTCGCGGTCGCCGATCTGGTGGGGGACTACCTTCACGGCACCGCGGCCAGCGGCCTTTGGGAAGCGAAGCTTGGGCGGACGCGGTTCAAAGGGGCGCTGCATACTTTCGCGCCCGGGTTGAAGCAGGACCATCTGCGCGAGATCGAAGATCTCTCCGACCACCTTATCTTCAATACTGCCGGACAATGGGGGCGGTTTCGCGGGGAGGTCTCGGCAGACGGCCGCTGCGCCTACGGTCTGCGGATCAACCCGCGGCACAGCGAAGCGGAAACCCCGCTCTACGATCCGTGCGCGCCCTGGTCCCGTCTCGGCGTCCCGCCCACGCAGATCGCCGACGAAGACCTGACCGGGATCAGCGGCTTTCATGTCCATGCCCTCTGCGACCAGGGTTTCGCACCGTTCGACCGGCTGCTGTCGGCGACGGAGAAGGCCTTTGGCGGCCGGTTCGGGGCCATCGACTGGATCAATCTGGGCGGCGGTCAGTTGCTGACGGCCGACGATTACCCGGCATCGGATTTGATCGACCGCCTGCGCGCGTTTCGGGCCCGGACAGGATTGCGGACCTATCTGGAACCGGGCACTGCCGTCGCCCTGAATGCCGGGGCCCTAGTCACCGAGGTGCTGGATACCGGATGGAACGACGGACACTTTGCGGTCGTGGATTGTTCGGCGACCTGCCACATGCCCGACGTGATCGAGGCGCCATACACGCCGGATGTACTGGGCGGCGACACCCTCGCCGACGCCGGCACGGCGGAGGCCGAAGACCCGTCGGTCCTGCGTCTGGGCGGCCCGACATGCCTGGCCGGCGACGTCATCGGAACCTATCGCTTCGGCGCCGTGCCGGCTGTCGGCGACCGGCTGATGGTGCTCGATCAAGCCTATTACACCATGGTGAAGGCCAGCACCTTCAACGGCACGCCGTTACCCGCTATTGCCCTTTGGGACCGGCACAACGACAAGGTCCGGATTATCAAAGAGTTCGGTTACGAGGCTTTCGAAGGCCGGCTCTCCTAACGTCAGCCGTTCTGGACCTTGGCGACATCGGCGACGGCGCCGCCGGTCAGTAGCTCCAGATCCGACGGCTTCAACTCGAAGACGGCGTTCGGCGTCCCGGCGGATGCCCAGACGGTGTCGTACTGCAGCAGGTCCCGGTCGATCAGGGCTGTTGGTTTGGTGACATGGCCCACAGGGCCAACGCCGCCGATCACGAAGCCCGACTTCTCGCGCACCCAATCCGGATCCGCGCGTTTGATCTTTTGCCCCAGGACGGTTTTCACCTTCTTCTCGTCCACCCGGTTGCTGCCGCTGGCGACCACCAGCACCGGCGTTTCGTCCGCGGCCTTGAAGATCAGGGATTTGGCGATCCGCGGGACCGTGCAGCCGATGGCGGCCGCGGCATCTTCGGATGTTCGGGTGCTTTCCTCGAACTCCAGGACCTCGTAGTCGGGGCCCAGGACCTCTTGCACATAAAGGGCTTTCGCGGCGGTGGCTTTGCGCATGATGTATCGCTTCCTATCTCGGGCGGGCGGCGCCGCGCGGTTTGCTGACCGGTTTTCCGCGCAGGACTTCGCGGTACAGGGTGAAGAGACCGGAGCCGACGATCAACAGAATGCCAGTCCAGGTCGTCGCGTCGGGGACTTCCCCGAAAAACCAGAATCCCCAAACAACGGCCAGCAGCAAAGCGGTGTACTCAAAGGGGGCGATCAGGCCCGCTTCGGCGATCCGGTAGGCCTGCGCCAGGGAGTAAGCGATGACCGCCGATAGAACGCCGATCAGCGCCATCGTCGGGTAGTCGTCCACCGGCGGCCAGACCCAGGGCAGGAACAGGAAATTCAGACTGGGATGCACGCGGTCGACAAAACGCCCGTCGCCGACCGCCAGGAACATCAGTACACAGACCAGAATGAAGGTGAAGTGGATGGTAATGCCCAGCACGGAAGCGGGCTCGGAGACGCCCAGCCGCCGGGTCATCATTTGCATCATGGCGTAGGAGAGGGCGCCCAGGATCGGGCTGATGGCAATCCATTGGAACAGGCCGGAGCCCGGGCGAAGCATCACCACAACGCCGGCGAATCCGATAAACACCGCGCCCCACCGGTACCAGCCGACCTTTTCTCCCAGCATCGGGATCGAAAGGATGGTGATGAACATCGGCGCGACGAAGAAGATCGCGTTGGCTTCGGCCAGCGGGATCTCGGCCAGGGCGACGAAGTACAGCGAATTCGCCATCACGACGAAGAAGGCGCGCAAGGTCAGCAGAGGCAGGCGGCTTGTGACCAGACGGCTCCAAGCCCGTTCGTAGTGTACCAGAACCAGCATGAAGGGCAGTGCCCCGACGGACCGGATCAGCACGATCTCGTGCAGGGGATAGTCGCGGCTGATGCCTTTGATCAGGGCGTCCTGGATCGAGATCGCCGTCATCGCGATCAGAATGGCGAGGATGCCAAATCCGTTGCGATTACCACTGACGGCCGTTCCGTTCACCCGATCCCCCACTGTGTCATAGCCCCATACCGTCGTAACAGACGGGCATCCGCTCCAAAGATCAAGCGAGGGATTGGACGACACCGCAACAACTGTTGTGGCTCTCTGTCAAAGCTGTGATCGCGAATTGTGTTGCTCTCGGCGGGCGGACATGGTGCGTCACCCTCCGAGTTATTCGCCCTCATCACCGGACCGTGCCACCATGACCGACCCCGCATCCGAAATCATTCTTCACAATTATCCTCAATCCCCCGTCGCGGAGAAGGTCCGTGTCGCGCTGGGCATCAAGGGACTGGCCTGGCGCTCGGTTGAGATCCCGCGGCTGCCGCCCAAGCCGATGCTCACCAAGTTGAGCGGCGGATATAGGCGTACCCCGGTGATGCAGATCGGCGCCGACATCTATTGCGACAGCCAATGCATCATTCGCGAGCTCGAACGCCGGCATCCGACGCCTGGTTTCTTTCCGACGGAAGACGCGGGGCTGATGTGGTGTCTCAGCCGGTGGACCGACGGCCAGTTGCTGGATCTGGCTGTAAAGGTCGTGCTGGGCGCCGGGGTCGACGATTTGCCGGCGGACTTTGCCGAAGACCGGGGGCGGCTGTATCTTGGCGCGGATTGGGCCGAACGGCTGCGCGCGGCCAACGCGGAACTGCCGCATCTGGTTTCTCAAATTCGCGCTCCGCTTTCGTGGCTCGACCGGCAGCTTTCGGACGGTCGCCGCTTTCTGCTCGGGAAGGATGCCGCGGCCATCGATGCGCAGATCTACTACTGCGTCTGGTTTCTGCGTGGCCGCTGGCCCCAGGGGCCGGCCTTCTTGTCCGAATTCGAAAACCTCCTGCGCTGGGAATCCGCAATTCAGGAGGCGGGGCACGGCACTTCGGCCGAGATGTCCCCGGAACAAGCGATAGAGCGGGCCGCGGACTGCTCCCCGGTCGCGGTGACGGCCGAGGACCCGAACGACCCTCAGGGTCTGGAGCTCGGCCTGGCGGTTGTGGTGTCCCCGGATGTCGACGGTGGCGAACAACCGGTCGAGGGCGCGGTTGTCGCGGCAAACCCCGAGACGATCACCCTGCACCGCGCCGAGCCGGACGTTGGAGACCTGCACGTGCACTTTCCGCGCGCCGGGTACAAGGTGGTTCGGGCTTAGACTGCCGTTCCGTCACCGGGATCCATCTGGATCGACCGACCGGTCCAGATGCCGGCAGCGCTAAAGGTGCGGGTCGTCACAAGCCGGAGCAATGCGCTTGGGATCTCGACCGGTTCCGGATTGGGAACGGTCTCCCAACGGGTCAGCGGGTGCGGCAGGGCAACCCGGCGAAATAGGACGCGTAGTCCTGCAGCCGTACCCCGTCTTCTTCCGTGAACATGATCTCCGCCAGGCGGTGATGGCGTTTTTGTCCAGGGGTGCTGCCGTCCCGGGATGACCAGAGCTCCTTCAGCGCATTCAGCAGATAGGTCTCGTCTTGCGCGCTGAGGAAAGGGGTATCCCGCCAAGGGTTGCTGCGTTCGCCGCCATGGCAGCTTTCGCACCGGTCAGCTCCCGCGGGTTTCGGGTGGGGCGTCGCTGCGGTCGGCGCCGCGCATTCCTGGTTTGAGTAGTAGCGCGCCACCGCCGTCATCTGACCGATGGAAAGGCGTTTGGAAATGTCGTTCATCACAGGGTGGATCCGTGCGGCGACCACCTCTTGTTCGTAGACGACTTCCTTGAGTTTGAAGTTCCGCATCTGGCGCAACAGATATTTGTACTTCTGACCGGCGATCCTAGGAATCCCGGGAGCGGCGATTCGCCCGTCCAGGCGGTGACACTGAGTGCATTCATAGGCCGAGATGATTTGGACGGCGACACCGCTCTCCTCAGCGGCGGCGGGTCCGCAGGCGAGTATTGCAAGGCAGATTGCCGCAAGTTTCTTTAACGATGTCATAGGGTGCCATATCGCGGTTTCGATCGGAGTTAGCGAAACCTAGGCGAACAATGTTAAAGTATTACTAAATTACAATCTATGCGGATAAGGCTATTCCGCACAACCCGGAAACATGATACGCGACCTGATTGGCAGCGCTAATCGGCGCCCTCGAGTTTGGGCTTTTCAGCGCGTCGGCGGAAGGGATGCGCGCACTGTTGCAGGAAGCCGTCCGGCATGGGTTCGTGGATCCCGATATCTTGTGGCGGGCGGTAGTTTCCGCGGAAAAACGTGCCGAAAAGCTGGTCGAAAAGCACCAGGTTCTCACCGTAGTTCTTGTTGCCTTCCTCGAGCTTCTTGGAATGGTGCCAACGGTGCAGTTCTGGCGTATTGAAAACCAAGCTCAACCACCCGAAACGCATATCAACATTGCAGTGGGTCAGAATGCCGATGAACGCGGTGATCGCGCTGACCCATTTGAAAATCTCGACCGGCGCGCCGATCAGGAAAAGAAGCGGTTGGCTGAGTATGATGCTGGCGGCGGTATCGACGAAATGAAACCGGCCGGTGTTGATCACTGTCAACCGCCGGGTGCTGTGATGGATCGCGTGGAACCGCCACAACGGCGACCATTCGTGCGCCACCCTATGGGCCGTATAGAGACCGGCTTCCGCGATCACCAGACCCAGGATAACCTGCGCCCAGAGCGGCCAATGCGTCGGCCAAATCGCACTGGCCTCAGGCGACAGCGCTTCGGCAGCGCCGAACACCGTGCCCACCGCAACCAGCACCTGAACGGCGCCCTTATTCAGGAAGGTGTGGCTCAAATCGGTCAGGATCTGACCGTCATTCGGGAGCCAGCTTCGTTCGAACGGCTTCAGGTGTTCCAGAAGAAACAGCGTCAGCGCCAGACCGAGATACAGCACGTTGAACCACAAAAACGCGTGTTCCTGCTGCATGACCTGTGCGTTCAAGGCGATACAAGAGATGAAGATAGCCGGCCACAGCCCATATGCGGTTGCCGTGGACGCCGCGTTGCGCAAGTTCATGCTCTCTGTATCCCCCGAAACAAACTGTGAAGCGAGACCCGGTAGTCCTTATCGCCCGTCTTCGGTGCGCCGCGCAAGGGCGTCCGCTTGTGTGGGCGTGAGTGTCGCAAGCAGAGCGGGCAGGACCAGAATTGTCGATACCAAGATAGCGGCAATTCCGATCAAAAGAAGTTGTCCCATACTGGCGAGGCCTTGGTTTTGTGCAATCGACAACGTGCCGAATGAGACCGCGGTCGTAAGCCCGGAAAGTACGATCGCGCGCGGCGTCGACGAGGTCATCACCGTTGTAAGCCGCCGCTCTTCGCGCCACCGCATGATCATATGGACGCCGTTGTCCACACCGAGCCCGAGGATCAACGGCAGGACAATCACATTGGCGAAGTTGAAGGGGATGTTGAAAGCGACCCCGGCGCCTGTTGTCACCAGCCCGGCCAGCAACAGCGGGGTCATCACCAGCAGACTGTCGCGAACGGATCGAAGGACAAGGAACAGGACAACGGCGATTCCCGCCACGGCGATCGCCAAGGCCTGAAAGAACGCGGTGACAATAATGTCCGCGATACCCACTTCCAGCGCCGGCGTTCCCGTCGCATTTGGGTAAAGCGCCTGGACCGCTTCCACGAATTCCCGAAGCGCCTCGTGATCGGTGAGGGCGCCGGTTGGAGAGACTGCAACCCGCAACTGGCCATCTGCGCCTTGATTCATGCTGCGGATGGCGTCCGGCACCGCGTCGTAAGTCAGCGGTTCGGCCGATAAGGCGACCTTCAGAACCGCCAAGGTGTCGGGCAGATGCCGGGTCAGCGCCGCTTCGAACCGTGCAAGTCCTTCGGGATCCTGACCAATCGCTTCCAAAGCCTGGCGCAGGGTGCGCAGCCGTTCGGTCAAACCCGGTTCGGCATAGGCGGCGGCGTCATCGAAGACACGGATCAGACGTGCCAGGGCGTCCGCGCGCGCCGCGTCGGAAAGATGATCTTCCGTACCGGGCGGGTTCAGCGAGGGCCAAAGAACAAAGGCGGCGTCTTCCAGAATCAGGAGTTTGTCCTCCTGATCGCCGGGGACTGTGTCCTGCGGCGTCTCTGCTTCGCCGACCTGCGGCAAGGCTTCGAGCCGCCGTTCCGCCGTCCGGGCCGCGGCGAGATCCGGGACCATGACGGATAAGGAGTAGGACGTGACCCAACCGTCCTCCTGAAGATCGAGAAAGGTCTGAACCGACTCCGATTGCGAGCCCTTAAGACCAAGCGTGTTGAAGTCGAAGGACGTGCTGGTCGCGAGAACGGCGCTGCCGATCGCCAGCATGGCTGCCGGTACAACGATGTAGCGCCTGGATCCGGTGACGGTCCGGGACAAAAGCGCCGCTCCCGGAAGCGTCGAGGGTGTGCCGTCCGCAAACGAAACCCCCAGCAGACGGGTCAAGGCTGGCAGTAGGGTGAAGGCTGTCATCGCCGCAACGAGCAGCCCGATCGCGGAGATCACACCCAGTTCCGCCAGGCCCCGGTAGTCCGTGGGGAGGAACGACAGGAACCCGATCGCTGTGGTCGCCGCTGCAAGACCGACCGCCCGTCCGGTTCCCCGAACGACTGTCGCCGCTTGCGCAACCGGGCCGCTCTCGCTGTCCGACTCCGCAAACCGAAGCATGACATGAATAGCGAAATCGATCCCCAGTCCCAAGAACAAGACCGCGAACGCGATGGAAAGCATGTTGAGCGTGCCGACGCTCGCGGCAGCGGCTCCGGCGGTCAAAACCAATCCGCTCAAAAGGGTGATCAAGCATGCTGCAATCGTGCGCGCCGACCGAAAGCCCCACCATAAAAGCAGTGTCAGGAAGACCAACGAGAGGCATCCGGCGACCTGAACGCTGGTGAGGGCGCTTTGCAGTTCTTCATGACTGAGCGCGCCACGCCCGGTCATGCGTAGTTTCATCCCGTTTTCGGCTGTGATGCCCAGTTCCTGCGCCGCGCTGCGGATAAGCCTGGATCCCTCGGCTTCCGCTCCCTTTGCGCTGCCGTCGTCGAGGAGGCCCTGGACGATAAGAATGCCCCGGGTGGGGGCTGCCGCCGGACCGAAAAGCAACGCCCGCCAGGAGACCGGCATCGGGAGGTCCTGCCTATGAGCCCGAACGGCCTCTTCGAGAGGCGTAAAAAAGCGCTGGAACGCATCGGCCGAAGGCCTCTCGGACTTCGGCGCCGTCAGTTCCGCAAGCGTTGCGACCCCTGCCAGCGTCGGCGACTGCGCCAGGGCCGCCAGCGCCGGTTGCGCGGTGAGCAGACTATCGGACACTTGTATAAGCGACGGCACATCCAGCCGCAGTAAACCGTAGCGGTTGGCGAACTCTGAGAATTGCGGCGCATCCACGCGCCGGTAAAGGTCGGTCCGTTCTGAAAGTTTCTTTTGCAACGCGACCACGGCCCAGGCTACAGAATCCGCGTTTTCGCCGTCGATCACGACAACATTCAAGCGTCTTTGATCGGGTAGTGACTGCTTATAGGCATTGTAATTTCTTAAAAACGTAACATTTTCCGGGATGAGTTTGGTTGTGTCGCTCTCGAGCCCGAGCGTGCTCGCTGCGTACCAGCCTGAAGCCATCGTCGCGACCGCGCATCCCAACACAATGCTCAGCGGACGCCGTAAGGCCAATGCAGTCAAGGCGATGGCAAGTCGTATCAGCGGTGTGTCGCGGCTTTGCACGGGTTTGTTCGTCCCAATGGCGGGGCGTCGTTTGCCCAGTCTGTTCTACGTCAATGCCGGTGTGGGGACGCACCGGTCTATTGCTTTTTGTTGTAAGAGGTCTGACCGGATGCCATTCCGTTTGCAAGTTTATCGTACCCTTGGCCGGCACATATACATGGCGGCCGTCGCGTTTGTGTTTGTCGGGGCCCTTTGGCAGGGGCAGCCTGCCGCCGCACAGCCGCTCAACGCCCCGGAAAGCGTGGTCGAACACTTCCAGGACGGCCTCCTCTACACGATTCAGAACTACGCCTCGATGGACTACGATACCCGTGTCGAAAGCATGGAAGCGCTGATTTCCGAGACGTTCGACGTGCCGCGGATCGCGCGAACCGTTTTGGGGCCGGTGGCCTACCGGTCCTTGGATGATGCCGGCCGGGAAGCCTATTTGCGGCTCTTCACCCGGTACATCGTCGCCACCCAGACCCGGCGCATCCGCGAAACCAGCGGCCAGAGTTTTTCCATCGAGGGGCAGCGCGACGGCGCCCGCCAGTCGATCATCGTAGACGGCCTGTATAAGAAGGGCGCCGGGTCCGAGACCCGCGTCTCCTACGTGCTGATTCGGCAACCGGAAGTCTGGCGCATCGTTGACGTCATCGTTGACGGCTCCGTCAGCGAAGTCTCTCTGCGACGGTCGGAATTCGCGGCTGTCGTGCGTGATCAGGGGGTATCGGGACTGTTGAACGAGTTGAACGTGAAGATTGCGGAGCTCAGAACCGACGCCCTGACGGCGGGAGAAGAACAATGACCGAAGGTTCCGGCGTGAAATCGAAAAAGCCGGCCGTCTCGGGCAGAGACGTAATGGGCCATGGGACTTTTATCGCATCCCTGATCGGCAGCACGGGGTTGGTCTTGGCGGTCTTCGTCGCGTTCGCGACCGCATCGGGCGCGTTCGATGTGTGGCTGTGGGAATTGATTATCCAATCACGGCCGACGAACGATTACTTCGATCCAGCCCGACTGTTGATCATATGGGGAATGCTGGGCCTATGGCTGATCGGTGTCGGCGCGGCGCTGGTTCTTTGGCGTCGGTCCGCGCATGAAGCTTTGCCGGTTGATAGTGCGGCGTTCGTCACGATCGCCGCCGCGACGGTCATCATGGTGCTGTACACCACGTTTCACCTTTCCTGGATCACCTATCCCGATTGGGTTTGGCAGGAAGACGGGGCTTTCGAGTATCTGACGGTCGCCATCCTGGTTGTTGGCAGCGTCTGCATGTTCGCTTCCGCCCCAAGGATCGGGGACAGGCACGGGAAATGGCCAAGAATGGTGCTGTTGGGTTTCGGCGTGTTGCTGTTCCTGGCGGCCATGGAGGAAATCAGCTGGGGGCAGCGTATCCTCGGCATTGAGACGCCGGAACCTTTGAAGGCGGTCAACGCTCAGGAAGAGATCAACGTCCACAACCTCTTCGTCGGCTATAATGAGGTTATCCGCATGGTGCTGGCGCTCTCTATCTCGAGCGTCTTCCTGGTATGTGCGCAGCAGCCGCGCCTGTTGGATTGGTTCCGATTGGACGCCATCCTTCCGGACGGCCGATACCTGTATTTCCCCATCGTGTTGATCCCGGCGCATGTCTATGACGAAATGTTCGAGCAGGTACTGTCTTTCCTGATTCTGTTCTACTCCGTCGACATAGCGTTTCGGGCCTTCGGCGTCCGCTGGTCGGAACGCGCGGCGGTGCGTAAACCATCTTCTTACCCCGCGGAGTGATCCGACCCTGTACGTCGGGTCACAATACTGATTACGCACCTCCGATTGGCAGGAGTGCCGGGCCGGTTTAGAGCATCGGCATGTCCACACTCCACCCGCACACGCAAACCGTGACACCCGCGAGGCTTTCGAAGGCGCGGGCGGTCCTGGCCTTTTCGCTTGGCTGTACGTTCTTTGCCTACGCTTTCGTGCAGCGGGTCGCCCCCAGCGTCATGGTTGACGAGTTGATGCGCGACTTCGCTGTCGGCGGGGCCGTCCTCGGCAATCTCTCGGCGTTTTACTTCTACGCCTATTCCGGCGTGCAGATACCGGTCGGCATTTTGATGGACCGTTTGGGGCCGCGCCGGCTCTTGACCTTCACACTGCTGCTTTGCGTCGTGGGGAGCGCGTTGTTCGCCTATAGCGACGATGTCGCCACGGCCTCGCTGGCCCGTGCGATCATTGGCGGCAGCGTCGCCTTCGGCTATGTCGGGACCATGACGATTGCCGCTCAGCAATTCTCACCCCAGCGTTTCGCACTGTGTGTCGGCATCCTGCAAGCGGTAGGGATGGCCGGTGCCGTAATCGGACAGGCCCCGTACCGGGTGCTCGTGGATAATACCGGCTGGCGGGACGCTTTGCTTTGGACGGGAGGCGCCGCTCTTTTGCTGGCGTTGGCGATTTGGGTCGTTGTCCGGGACGGCGAAAGACATGTCGAGCCCGGCGGAAAACTGCTGGATGGCATTCGCCAAGCGTTACGAAACAGAGAAACCTGGCTCAACTCACTGGTCGGCCTTGCCCTGACGGCGCCCATGCTCGCGTTGGGAGGTCTTTGGGCCGTCCCATTCTTGACGACGGTTCACGGGCTTCCAAAGACGGAGGCGGCGACGGTGGCGTCCAGTCTGTTCATCGGATGGGGGATAGCCGCTCCGTTCGTCGGCGGCCTCTCCGACCGGATTGGCCGGCGGAAGCCGATACTTATTGTCGGTTTGGCAATGTCGATCGGTGGGCTTTCGGTCTTGGCGTTGTCGCCGACACTCTCGGTCCTGGCGCTCTACATCACGTTCGCGACAACCGGGGTTGGGGGGGCGACGATGATTCTCACCTTCGCGCTCTGCCGGGAGACCACGCCGCTTTGGGCCCGGGGCGCGGCGCTCGGCGTGGTGAACGGCGCGGTGACGGGAAGCGGGGCGCTTTTTCAGCCGCTGCTCGGCTGGGTCCTCGATTACCACTGGCTGGGTGCGGAACTGGACGGTGCCCGCATATACACTTTTGAGGGCTATCAATTGGCGATTGCGTGTTTAGTGTGTTCTTCGTTGATCGCTTTGGTTGCAGCATTAATGCTCAAAGAAACATATTGTAAACAACAGAGATGATGATCAATGCATTGAAAACATAAAATAACAGTTAACCGCGTATGCACTCGAGAAAAATAAATCTGTACAAATCGACGTAAAAACTCTTTTCTAATAATACATCCGGAAGTATTCTAATACCTACTGAGGCATTCGAAGGGATTGGGGGTGATGTTCGACTGGTGGGGACCATGTTCGGACATCTTGATTGACACCTTCAGTCGGGGGACTCGACATGCTTTGGAAAACACCACCTGAATCTGACCAGTTCAAACAGATGCTGGACGATGTGCCGGTCGCTGTTATGACCTGTACGCTGTCCGATTTTCGGATCGACTATGTCAACGCAGAGAGCATCCAGCGTTTGCGTGACATCGAACATGTTTTGCCGTGCAAAGCCGACGACATCGTCGGTCAGAGTATCGATATCTTTCACAAGGACCCGTCGCACCAGCGGAAGATGCTCAGCGACCCGTCAAACCTGCCGCATCGGGCCTTGATTGAGGTTGGCGGAGAATTTCTGGATCTCCATGTGACGGCGCTGCAGGATCCGAACGGCAAGTATCGCGGGCCGATGCTGGCCTGGAGTGTTGTGACCGACAGGGTGAAAGCGGAAGCGGCCGGCCGGCAGCAGCAGCAAATGCTGAACCAGTTGCCCTTGGCGGTGATGTTCGTGGAGCCGAAAGAGTTCACCATCACTTTTGCGAACAAGGCCAGCGTCGACACGCTCCGCGAGCTCGAAAGCCTTTTGCCCTGCAAGGCGGACGACCTGCTCGGACAATGTGTCGACATTTTCCACAAGAACCCGGCCCATCAGCGCGGGATCCTGAGCGATCCGTCGAACTTGCCGCATCACGCGCACATCAAACTGGGCGACGAGACGCTGGATCTGCGGGTCAGTGCGGTGATGGATGAGAAGGGCAACTACTCCGGCGCGATGCTTTCTTGGGCCGTCATCACAAGCCAGGTGAACCTGGCAACCTCGATGACGCGCATGGCCGATGCTGTGTCCGGTTCGTCGGACGAGATGAGGAACTCGGCGCAAATGCTGGCGGCAAGCGCCGAGGAGACCTCTACGCAGTCGCAGACCGTGGCGTCTGCGGCGGAGCAGCTGACGGCGTCGATTTCTGAAATCACGGCGCAGATGACGCGCGCGACCGAGTCGACGTCGGAAGCCGTCGAACAGGCGAAACGGTCCAATGACATGGTTCAGGGGCTGTCGAATTCCGCGAACAGAATCGGCGATGTGGTTAACCTGATCACGGACATTGCCGCGCAAACGAACCTGCTGGCGTTGAATGCGACCATCGAGGCTGCCCGAGCGGGCGATGCCGGCAAAGGGTTCGCGGTGGTGGCCAACGAGGTGAAGACGCTGGCGACGCAAACCTCCAAGGCGACCGAAGAGATCGCCTCTCAGGTTGCCGCCATTCAAGGGGCGACCAGCGAGGCGGTTTCGACGATCGCGGCAATCGCCAAGATGATCGACCAGGTCAGTCAGATCGCGACGGGGATTTCAGGGGCGGTCGAGGAGCAGTCCGCCGCAACCCGCGAGGTCACCATGAATATCAACGGTGTGACGCAGGCTTCCACGGAGACTGGAAGCGCCGCGTCGCAGATGCTCACGGAAGCCGAGTCTCTCGCCACCAATTCCGTTGAGTTGAAGAAAGAGGTCAGCGAGTTCCTGGAGACCATCGGCAAATAGGCCGATGCACCAGGCTGAAGCGTCAAACGGCGGGATCGTATTGGGTCCCGCCGTTTTCGCATGGCTATTCTTCAGGGAAGCTCCATAGGGGGCTGGAAAGCCGAGGGCCGCTGTGCCAAAACCCCCGCGCAAGCGGTTCCGCACAGGGCGAACCGCTATGACTGTTGGATTTTCACGTGACCGATCCCGCCGCCAATGCAAACGAACCGCTGGTCCTGGCGGTGCCGAAGGGCCGCATTCTGAAGGAACTGCGGCCTTTGCTGAGGGAAGCCGGGATCGAACCGGAACCTGCCTTCGACGACCCCGCCGCGCGGCAATTGCAGTTCGGGACGAACCTGCCGTATCTGACGATCATTCGCGTGCGCAGCTTCGATGTCGCCACCTTCGTTGCCTTCGGCGCTGCGCATCTGGGAGTGGCCGGGAACGATGTCCTGATGGAATTCGACTACCCGGAACTGTATGCACCGGTCGATTTGGGGATCGGCCATTGCCGTCTGTCGGTGGCAGAGCCGGCGGAGATGATCGGCAGTGACGATCCGAGCCAATGGAGCCATATCCGGGTCGCGACCAAATATCCCGGGGTTACGCGGAAATACTTCGAGGCGCGCGGGGTCCAGGCGGAATGCATCAAATTGAACGGGGCGATGGAATTGGCCCCGGGCATGGGACTGTGCAGGCGCATCGTCGATCTGGTTTCGACGGGGCAAACGCTGAAGGACAACGGATTGGTCGAGATTGAGAAGATCGCCGACGTGACAAGCCGCCTCATCGTCAACCGCGCCGCCCTAAAGACCCGTCCCCTGGAACTTGGTCCCTGGGTCGACCGTTTCTCCGAGGTGGCCCGTGCCGCGTAAACTCTTCACAGATCGGGACGGGTTCAACGCGGAGTTTACCGCGCTTCTGGGCCTAAAGAGAGAGATGGAGGAGGATGTCGATCAGGCCGCCGCCGACATCCTTGCCGCCGTGCGAGCGCGTGGCGATGCCGCTGTGGTCGAATACACCAACCGGTTCGACCGGATGGAGATCTCGGCATCGGATCTGGCTGTTTCAAACGCCGAGATCGACGCCGCGGAAGCGGCCTGTTCGCCGGAGACGCTCGATGCCTTGCGGATCGCTGCGGACCGAATCCGCAGCTACCACGAGCGCATGCTGCCGGACTCCTTTTCCTACACGGACGCGGCGGGCATCGAATTAGGGGCGCGCTGGACGCCGATTTCCGCCGCAGGTCTGTATGTGCCGGGCGGCCTTGCCGCCTATCCGAGTTCGGTGCTGATGAACGCCATTCCGGCCGCGGTCGCCGGTGTCGAACGCCTGGTCATGGTCGTGCCCACGCCGGACGGCGTGCTTAACCCGTTGGTCATGGCGGCGGCGAAACTGGCGGGTGTCACCGAGGTCTATCGCATCGGCGGTGCGCAGGCGGTCGGCGCCTTGGCCTATGGGACGGAAACGGTCCGGCCGGTCGACAAGATCGTCGGTCCGGGTAACGCCTATGTGGCGGCAGCGAAACGGCGTGTCTTCGGAACCGTGGGGATCGATATGATCGCCGGGCCGTCGGAGATCCTGGTGGTCGCCGATGATGCGAACGATCCGGACTGGATCGCCGTGGATCTGTTGTCCCAGGCGGAACACGACCCGTCGGCGCAGTCGATCCTGATCACCGACAGCGCCGCCTTTGCGGAAGCCGTCGAAAAGGCTGTAGCGCGCAGGCTGGAAACCTTGCCGCGCGCCGACATCGCGGGCGCGAGTTGGCGCGCGCACGGGGCGGTTATCGTCACGGAAACCATCGACGCGGCCGTGCCGCTGGTCGACCGGATCGCGCCGGAGCATCTCGAACTGGCGGTGGCCGATCCGGATGCATTGAGTTCTCAAATCCGCAACGCCGGCGCGATCTTCCTGGGCCGTTACACGCCGGAAGCGGTCGGCGACTACATCGCCGGTCCCAACCACGTGCTTCCCACGGCGCGCAGCGCGCGTTTTTCCAGCGGTCTGGGCGTGTTGGACTTCATGAAACGGACTTCGCTGATCAAATGCGATGCCGATGGGCTGGCGGCGATTGGCGGTGCGGCGGTGACCCTGGCGGAAGCCGAAGGGCTGCAGGCACATGCACGCTCCATCGACATTCGCTTGAACCGGACGTCCTGATATAGCTTTCTATGAGAACGGATGGGACCGGGAGTACAGGCTGCTCCGCGGACACTGTCCGGTGTGCGTATTCCGTTGGACAGACAATCGATACCGAAGATAGGACGAGGGAGTGGTCATGACCGACTTCGCCGAGCATCACCGGATCCGGGACCTGAAGCTTGAAGAGAAAAACGTCATCAAGCGCAGCCGGGAAGTCGAGCACGAGCGTGCCGTGGCGCTCTACGACCTTCTCGACCGAAACCGGTTCAAACTGGTCGACGGGACGGAGGGGCCCTATACGGTGCATCTGTCCATCGATGACGACGGCAAACGCCTTGTCTTCCGGATTCGGGACGAGGAAGACGCGGCGGATCTCAGCAAAAACAATCTCCTGATGACCCCGTTTCGGCGGCTGATCCGCGACTACTTCCAGATCTGCGAGAGCTACTACAACGCCATCAAGAAGCTTTCGCCGAGTCAGATCGAGACCATCGACATGGCCCGCAGAGGGTTGCACAACGAGGGGTCCGAGATGCTGCGCGACCGTTTGGAGGAGCACTACCTGATGGACAAGGCGACGGCGCGCCGGCTGTTCACCTTGGTCTGCGTTCTGCACATTCGCGGTTAGAGTGAACGGGGAATCGGCCTCATGTTCAGCGACGAGCTTCCGGACGCGGTTTTGTTCTGCTGCACGCAGAACGCCGTCCGGTCGCCGATGGCCGAAGGGATACTGAAGTCGCTGATGGGAACCAAGATTTACGTGGACTCGGCAGGGGTGCGGACCAGCGACGCGGACGGGTTCATGATGTCCGTAATGGGCGAAATCGGCGTCGATATGACCAACCACACGCCGAAAAGCTTCGACGAGCTGGAAGATACCTACTACGACCTGATCATCGCGCTGTCGCCGGAGGCGCAGCACCACGCCATCGAGTTGACCCGGACGATGGCCTGCGATGTCGAGTTCTGGAATACCTTCGATCCGTCCATCATCGATGGCAATCGGGATACGCAGCTGGATGCTTTCCGGCAGGTTCGCGATCAACTGACGCAGCGGATCAAGAAACGCTTTCAGGTCGAGGACGGAACATGAGTTCCGAACGCCCGCCCCTTGTTCTGGCGTCCGCCAGTCCGCGGCGGCTGGAATTGCTGGCCAGGATCGGCGTTGTGCCGGACGCGGTCGTGCCCGCGGAGCTTGACGAAACGCCGTCGAGCGGGGAAATGCCCGCTCTTTACGCCGAACGGGTGGCGCTGGAAAAAGCGCAGGCGGTGGGGGCGGCTCACCCGGAGGCGGTCGTGCTCGCGGCCGACACCGTGGTCGCCGTCGGCCGGCGCATTCTGCCCAAGGCGGAAGACCCGGTGACCGCGCGGGCCTGTCTGAGGCTGCTGTCCGGGCGGCGACACCGCGTTTTCGGCGGATTGGTTGTTCTGCGCCCGGTCGGGGCCGCGCCGGAGCGGAAGGTGCACCAGCGTGTCGTGCAAAGCACGGTGACCTTCAAGCGGCTGGAGGAAAGCGAGATCGACCGGTATATCGACTCCGGCGATTGGCAGGGAAAGGCCGGCGGTTATGCCATTCAAGGCCGCGCCGAGGGCATGATCCGCTTTATCAGCGGGTCCTACAGCAATGTCGTCGGCCTGCCGCTTTTCGAGGTTCGGCAGATTTTTCGGCCCCTGGGCCTTGCCGACTAACTGAAGCGAACGCGTCAGCATGGATTTGGATACCCTTATTGAAGTCTCTCCGGGCGAAGTCCGCATTGCCTGCGTCGACGGCGACGGCGTGCTTCAAACGCTGGAGATCGAACGCACAACCCGGCCCGCCCTGGCCGGGGCGGTCCTGCGCGCGCGGGTGGCGCGGGTGGAGAAGGCTATGCGGGCGGCGTTCGTGGATCTGGGCACGGCGGGTGAGGCGCTTTTGCCGAAGGGGAAGGACGCGGGCGGGAAGCCGGTGACGGAAGGACAGTGGCTTCTGGTCCAGGTCACGCGCGAGGCGCAAGGTGAAAAAGGCCCTGCCGTTACCGCGCGTCCGGTTCTGACGGACCGGTATCTGGCCTATGCGCCTTATGGCCACGGGGTAGAGTTCGACCGCCGCCTGGGACAGGGGCGGGAACGCGCCGATGCCGAACAGGCTGTCGCGGCCGCCGCGCTGGCGGGGGAGGGCGGCTGGAAGGTGCGCCCTCCGGCCGTCGCCGCCGACGCAGCGTTGCTGAACCAGTCGGCCGAGCGTCTGAAAGCGCGCTGGGACGCCATTACGACCTCGAACGCCGGCGCCAAGCCTCTGCTGCTGGAACCCGCGGTCCAGGCGTGGGAGAGGGCCGTACGGGAAGCCCCGCCCGGGGGGCGGATCGCGACCGACGATCGTCTGCTGCACAACCGGATTGAACAAGCGGCCCGGGAGAATTGGCCGGACTTGCTGGCGGATCTGATGTTTCACAACGAGGCCGCGCCCCTCTTCGACGCCGCCGGCGTCGAGGATCAGATCGAAGAGGCGTCGGGCCGAACCGTGCCGTTGATTGGGGGCGGCAATCTGGTTTTTGACGAGGCCGAGGCGATGACCGTCATCGACGTGAACCTGGCCGAGGGTGCAAACGCCTTGCGGGGCGCGGACGCGGCGGTACGGCTGAATGTGCGGGCGGCGGAGGCGGCGGGCCGCCAGATCCGTCTGCGCAACCTTTCGGGCCTCATCGTCATCGATTTCGTCAAGATGCAGCGCCGCGCGGAAGGCAAACGGGTGATCGAGGCGCTGCGCCGCGCCCTGAAGGGTGGTGGCGGCAATGCAGATGTGTTGGGCATGACCGCTGCTGGATTGGTGGAGATCACACGCCAGCGGACCGGCCCCTCCCTGTCGGACCTGACCTTGGCGCCGGTGTCGTCTGATCGCCCGGCAGCGCCTGAAACACTGGCCTGCCGCTTGTTGCGCGACGCGCTGCGGCTGCGCGGCGGCGGGCGGCCCACGCTGACGGCCCCAGCCACGGTGTTGAAGGCCCTGCAGGGCGACCTGGCGGACGCTGTTGCAGAAACCGAGAAACGCCTCGGCCAAGCTTTGGTGATGGTGGAACGGGCGGAGGGAGCCCCGGAAATCCGAATGGAGGTACGTTCATGAGCGATGCAAACCGACGCCCGGCCCTACAGGCTGTAGACGGGTTGGACGCGAAGCCATGCGCGGTCTGCGGACGGCCCGCGCAGGACGCCTATCGGCCCTTCTGTTCCAAGCGTTGCGCGGATGTCGACCTGAACCGATGGCTGGGCGAGCACTACCGGATCCCAACGGAAGAACCCGCCGTCCGCGATCCGGAGGATAATGGCGGCTACTCCTGATCTTCGCCGCGCACCGAACCGAGGGACTTGGATTGCGGCCGCGTCAAAAAACTTTCAGATTTCCGGCAAACCGGGCTGGACACACCCCGGCGATTTCATTATTCAACCCACTCCTTACGGTACGCCGGTTTCCGGTGGCCCCGGGCCCAGATAGCTCAGTTGGTAGAGCATGCGACTGAAAATCGCAGTGTCGGTGGTTCGATTCCTCCTCTGGGCACCATCCTTCCTTTCGAACTAGATCAGCGCATCGCGGCGCGGGCTGCCCGTGACCGGGTATGGTGCTCGCGGGCACATGGCCCCTGTTTCCACCTTGCGAGGGGGCGACTGCGGCAAAAGTGAGCTAGACCGGCTTTTTATTCGTATTAGCTTATAAAACTAATACGACAATGTCTGTCTGGGTCCGAAGGTCCGATCCGTGAGCTTGCCGTTTTTCAGAAACAGACTGGCGATCATTGGCGCTGTTGTCGCGGGCTTGCTGTTCGCAACGCATATCTTCTTGCAGGAATTGTACTTCGTTCGGTCGTCGGAGATCGAACGGTACCGGAGCAGAGCAACCCAGATCACAGATGCGGTTACCCGGTCCGCCGAAATCACCAAGGCGCGGCTCCAGGCGGTCGTGGCGCTTTTCGAGTCAAGCGCAACCGTGTCGGAGCGGGAGTTCGCAAGGTTCGTCGACGCAGCGCGGATCTTCGACCAGGGCCCGCATTTACGGGCGATCGCCGTAATGCCGATGCTTCGGTCGGGGCAATTGGATCTGTTGAACGATCGCATCCGGGACAGTGCCGCTCGCCGGTCCGCGTTCGGTTATCCTGAATGGACGCCGATCGCGGCGGATCTTCGCGATCTATATGCGCCGGTCGTTCTGGCCGCGTCGCCGACCGGTGTGTCCAACATCGTCGGGTATGATCTAGCCACAAACGCGACGCGTCTCCAAACCGCCCTGGATGCCCGCGATACAGGTGAAATCCTCATGACAGCGCCGGTCGTGCTGTCCCAGGACCGGCGCGGCGATCACCAAAGCGTCCTGTTGCTGGCCTATACGCCCAACGGACGTGTCGGGTATCGTGAAAGCGCCGGTCCGGAGAATGGCTATCCGGCATTGGTGGCCATTGGCTACACGCCGGGAAAACATCTCGAAGAACTCTTTGCCGCCTTCAACGATCTGGACTTCTTCATCACGGTTACGGATACGACGGATCCTCGGCAACCCGTCCCCCTATTCCTGGATGCAAGCCCGCCTTCCGCCGAACTGATTTACCAGAGCAACATTGCCTTTTCGGGAAGGGTTTGGGCGATCCAATTCGACAAAACGGTGCCCAGCATTTTTGCCATCGCCCCGACACTGACCTACGGCTCCTACGCTCTGGGTTGCTTGATGATCCTGTTTCTCGGTTATGTCGCGCGCCAGATCGTGGCGAACGAAGCGTCGCTTGAAAATAGGGTGGCCGCACGCACTGCGGAATTGGAAGAAGCTCAGGACCAGCTGAACCTGGCTTTGGTCGATGCGGAACGCGCCAACCAGGCGAAGACCGAGTTTTTGGCGACCATGAGCCATGAGTTTCGAACGCCGTTGAATGCCATTCTGGGGTTTTCGGACGTCATCCATCAGCAGGTCTTCGGCCCGATTGGACCGGACCGATACAAGCAGTATGCGGCGGATATCCACAAAAGCGGCCAGCATATGCTTCAATTGGTGAACGACATCCTCGATCTCTCCGCGATCGAGGCCGGCGCGCTCGAGATGCGTTTCACACCGCTGGACGTCAGCCAAGCCATGGAAGATGTCGTTTCCGTCTGCCGGGAGATCGCGCTGACCAAGGGAATTGGCGTTACTTTTCAACAAACCGGGAGCCTACCGGTGATACTTGCCGATGAGCGGGCGGTGAGACAGGTCCTGATGAACCTCGTTTCCAACGCTGTTAAGTACTCGGCGCAAGGTTCCAAGATCGAAATCTCGGCATTCCCGGCCGGCAATGCGGTCGAGATCCAAGTGAAGGACAGCGGAGACGGTATTCCTGCCGAGAAAGTCGATCGTATTCTGAAGCCTTTCGTCCGCGGCGAATCGAATCCCCACATCAGTCACGATGGCGCCGGTCTTGGCCTGTCCATCGTCAACGTGCTCGTCGCAAAGCACGGCGGGGAGCTTCGGATCGAGAGCGAGGTAGGGGAGGGAACGTTGGTGACGGTGTCCTTCCCCGTCGTTTCCGAAATAGAAAACACCGTGAGCGAGGACATGTCTCCGACGGGAGATGGGCGGGCAGTTTAGACCGGCGGGATGAAGGCGGCACCGTAGCGGAGAACTGCCTCTCTGCTTGGTGCGTCGCTGGGCCGCTCCAACGTGGATTGACGAACGTCAAAAAATGCTTATTTGTAATTTCAGAAATTTTTGAAATTACAGAAAACGATCACATGCATCTCGACCCGCTGCATCAGGACTTCGTACTCCATTTCGGCGAAATGGGGTCTCGTTGGGGCATCAACCGAACCGTCGGGCAGATTTATGCCCTGCTGTTCTTGAGCGAGGAACCGCTCAACGCCGAGCAGATTACCGAGTATCTCGGTGTCTCCCGGTCAAACGTTTCCATGAGCCTGAAAGAACTGCAGGCCTGGAACCTGGTTCGTCTAAAGCATCTACCGGATGACCGGCGCGACTACTTCACCACGCCCGAGGACCTGTGGGAGATCGTTCGCACGCTGGTAGACGAGCGTAAGAAGCGTGAAATCGACCCAACCCTGACGAAACTGCGCGAACTGCAACTGCAGGCCGGGCCGGGATCTGAGGACGATTACGCGCGCAATCGGATCGCTGAGATGGCCGATCTGATCGAGTTGCTGACGACATGGTACGGCGACATGAACCGCCTGGAGACCGACCGCCTCATCCAACTCTTAGGCTTGGGCACGAAGGTTTTGAAGCTGATCGAGACGACAGAGCGCATTGTGCCTCTGAAGGGGCTCGGCAAGGACAAGGCCGAGCGTGGCCAATCGAAAACCGAAACGCCGAAAGGACGGTAAACGATGGATGCCTTGATCCTCTCCCGTATCCAGTTCGGGGCGAACATCTCTTTTCACATACTCTTTCCGACCATCACGATCGCACTCGGCTGGGTGCTGCTGTTCTTCAAGCTGCGGTTCAACGCCAGCGGCGATGAAAAATGGATGGACGCCTACCGGTTCTGGGTGAAGGTTTTCGCTCTGTCCTTTGCGATGGGTGTGGTCAGCGGGATTACGATGAGCTTCCAGTTCGGTACCAATTGGCCGGGCTTTATGGAACGGGTCGGAAACATCGCGGGGCCCTTGCTGGCCTACGAGGTGCTGACCGCCTTCTTCCTGGAAGCCGTATTCCTTGGGATCATGCTGTTCGGCGTTTCCCGGGTGCCGGGCTGGCTGCACACGCTGGCGACGTTTCTGGTGGCCTTTGGCACCACGATGAGCGCCTTCTGGATTCTTGTCTTGAATTCCTGGATGCACACGCCGGTCGGGTTCGAAATGCGGGACGGTGTCGCGCATGCGACCGATTGGCTGGCAATCGTCTTTAACCCCTCCATGCCGTACCGCTTGACCCATATGCTGCTGGCCAGCGGATTGACGGTAGCCTTCGTGATCGCCGGGCTCTCGGCTTTCCGGCGTCTAATGGGCGATCGGTCCGCGGGCGTGCGGGCGGCGTTGAAGTCGGCCGTTGCGATGGCGGCTGTCCTGATACCGGTCCAGATCTTTGCGGGCGACCTGCACGGTCTGAACACGCTTGAGCATCAACCGGCCAAGGTCGCTGCCATGGAGGGCAACTGGGAAACGCGCGGGAACGTTCCGCTGTTGCTGTTCGCCGTGCCGGACGAGGAAGCGCGCGAGAACCGGTTCGAACTGGCGGTTCCGAGCGGGGCGTCGATCATCTTGAAACACGACCCGGCGGGCGTCGTCCCGGGCTTGAACGATTTCGTCGCGGAGGACGGCAGCGTGCTGCACCCGCCGGTTGGAGCTGTCTTCTGGTCCTTCCGGATCATGGTCGGCGTCGGGATGGCCATGCTGGCGGTATCTTGGATTGCAGCCTGGTTTCTGTTCCGTCGAAGAAACGGGGTCGAGGATAACCGGGGACGCTGGCCCTTGCGCGCCCTGGTCGCGATGAGTTTCTCCGGTTGGGTCGCGACCCTGGCGGGTTGGTACACGACCGAAATCGGCCGCCAACCGTGGCTGGTCTCCGGGGTCTTGACCACGGAACAGGCTGTGGCGGATGTGCCCGCCGCGATGGTGGGCACCACGCTGGCGCTCTATCTCGCGGCTTATGCTGCGCTGACGGCGCTGTATGTCGGTGTGCTGTTCTACCTGGCTCGCAAGGCGGCGCGCGCCGACGGAGGCGCCGTTGAAACGGCCCCGCGGTCGGGACAAGCGCCTGTGTCAGCCCTCGTTCCTGCGGAGTAAAAGATCATGACGCTGTTTGGAGACCCGACCCTTTGGCTGCCGTTGGCTTTCGCCGCGCTGATGGGACTTTCCATCCTGATCTACGTCGTGCTCGACGGTTTCGACCTTGGCGTCGGTATTCTGTTTCCCTTCGCCGATCCGGCGGAAAAAGACAGGATGGTCGCTTCTATCGGACCGTTCTGGGATGCTAACGAGACATGGCTGGTGTTGGCGATCGGCCTTTTGCTGGTGGCTTTTCCGGCGGCTCACGGCGCCATTCTGACGGCGTTGTACCTGCCGGTGGCGGTCATGCTGATCGGATTGATTCTGCGGGGCGTGGCCTTTGAGTTCCGCGCCAAGGCGCCGCCGGCCCACAAACCCTCCTGGGACCGCGCCTTCTTCGCAGGTTCGCTGATGACCGGGCTGTCGCAAGGGTTCATGCTCGGCCTCTATATCATGGGGCTCGAGTGGACCATGGCGACAGTCGCGTTTTCCATACTGACAGCGGTCTGTCTGACCGCAGCCTATGCCTTCATCGGCGCGTGCTGGCTGATGATCAAGACGGAGCATGTCTTACAGCAAAAGGCGGTGGCTTGGGCGCGTAGAGGCCTTTGGGGCGTGGTCGGCGGCTTGGCTGCCGTTTCGATGGCTAGCCCCGTTGTCAGTCCGCGCATCTTCGAGAAATGGTTCGCCGTCCCGGAAATCTTCTTTCTGGCGCCTTTGCCGGTTTTCTCGGCGCTGCTGCTTGGCGTTCTATATCTCTCGTTGAAGAACCTGCCGGATGCGCAGGACCGGTGGACCTGGATTCCATTCGCCTCGACGACGGCCCTGTTCGGCTTGGCCTTCGCCGGTCTGGCCTATTCCTTCTATCCCTATGTGGTGCCCGAAAAGCTGACGATCTACGAAGCGGCCAGCGCGCCGGAGAGCCTGTTCATCATTCTTGTCGGGGCGCTCTTCGTCCTGCCGGTGATCGCGGGATACTCGGTGCTGGCCTATACCGTGTTCCGGGGCAAGGCGACGGAACTCAGATACGAGTAGAGCGGCGGCTGACCGCCGGGCCGCTAACGGGCAAGCCGCGTCAGGGTAAACTCCTGGGTGCCGCACCGGTCCGCGCGGCCCGATCCGGTGCCGTCCTTCAAGGTTAGTGAGAACGACTTCGTTCCCGAAGACCAGCCAAGGCCGGTGAAGAAACCGCGGACAGTTCCATTTTCCGATAAGGTCGCGCGCACATTGCCGCCGCCGCCGAAGTTAGAGTTCACGCGCGTATCGAACTTTCCGTTTTCGACATTGACGACCAGTTCAGCGGTCTCGCCCCTTCTGCAAAACGGTGCATTCGGCCAGGTTCCTTGCCGGACATTCTCCCACCGCAAACGCCATTTGCCGTCCATCGGGTGACCGGAATGGCCGGGGGCGAGGGCCGCGACCTGCCGCTGCTCTTCGATGCCGGCGATCTTTGCTTTGGCGATATCGGCATACTTGCCTTGCGGGAAACGCCCCAGATAGGCCTGCAGTTCGGCGACGGTTCGGGCATCCTTTACCTGGTTCCAGAAATCGGTATCCGGGTCGGTTTGCGGCGCTGCAGCCGGCGATTGGGCGGCTGAGCGGCTCACCTGCTGGCTCCGTCGATCGATCGACGCGATCCTCGCCCGTGCCAGGGCGGCGAAGGCGCCGTTCGGATATTGTTCCAGGTAGGCCTCGAAGTCCGCGGCATCCTCGGAGTTTTGGATCGCCTGGAAGAAGGCGGTGTCGGTCTGCCCCAGGGCCGCCGCGTTTCTTTTCTGAATGGCGGCGATCTTCGCGGAGGCCAGAGCAGCGAACAGGCCATTCGGATACTGGCTCAGATAGGCTTCGAAAAGGCCGGGATCATCGGAGTCCTTGATCGAGTTCCAGAAGGTCAGTTCCACGGTATTGTCGGGTTGGGCCGGGGCCGCCGGCGCCGCGACAGGCGCGGGTTGCGGCGCTTCGTCGACGAAGAAGAAGTCGCCGGTCAATGACGAGCTTTCCCAGGGGACTTGCGCATCGTTCGTACGGTCCATCACCGCGATACGGACGGACTTGAAAACGTCTTCCACCTTGGCGCCCGGCGTTTGAATGGCGCGCGCCAGGGCACGGGTGTAGGGACTGTTCTTGCCGCGCCCGTCGGCGGCGACCTTTCCGGGGGCGGTCGAGTACGCGATCAGGGTGCCGGAGGGGGCGTCCATGCGGGCCAGACCGGTGCCCCCGGAGCGTGTGGCGGCCTTGTAGGGATTGTTGCGGCAGGCATCCATGACAACGATGTTTAACCGGTTCCCCGCGTTGCCCAAGGCGTTCAGCAAGGTGGAGGCGGGAAAGCCTTCGAACTCCACATCGATCGAATCCTCGATGCGCGCGTCCACGGGGATCATGTAGTTCTCGCCCTGCGCTTGAATGCCGTGTCCCGCGTAGTAAACGAACCCGACCGCATCCTCGCCGGATTGATTGAGCAGCTTGGAGTAATCGTGAACCGCACGGCGCAAGGCGCGTCTGTCGGCGTTGATCACTTCCATGACCTCAAAGCCGACATCCCGCAGCGTTTGCGCCATCAGGGATGCGTCGTTCGCCGGGTTCGAGAGGGGTTGGTTCCCGTACTCTCCATTCCCAATGACAAGCGCCAAACGGGCATTGGCCCAGGCCGGAGAGAGTGATGCCATGAACAGAGCGGTCGCGAGCACGGTTGCCGCAAGACCGGGCTTTAGCTCTAACTTCAACTTAAGCATCTGGAATCCTTACAGCATTTAAGTCCCTGCGAGTCTTCCCATACCCCTTGTGTCCTCATACTATCAGCAACACGCCGCGCCGTCAGGCATGTATGCAAGGGGTCATTGTGCGAGTTTGGTGAAGGTAAATTCCTGAACGCCGCAGTGTTCGGCCTTGGCCGATCCCACGCCGTTTTCGACGGTTCCGCGGTAGGTGGCGCTTCCGCTGGGCCATTGCGCTCCGACAAAGGTGCCGCGCATGGCGCCGGATTCCGAAAAGGAACCCCGGATGGTCCCGATCCTGCTGAAGCTCGATGAAATGCGCGCCTTGAATTTGCCGTCCTTCACATCGACGACCGCTTCACCCTTTTCCCCATTGCTGCAAAACGCATACATCGGGAGAACGCCGCTGCGGACATTCTTCCAGACCACGCGCCATTTCCCGTCCATGGGATGGCTGGAGGCCGCCGGGGAAAGAGCAGCCACCTGCCGGCTTTCTTCGATGGCGGCGATACGGGCGCGCGCCAGATCCGCGAACGTACCGGCTGGATGGCGATCCAGGTACGTCTTGAAAGACGCGGTTGTGTTTGTCTGACTGGCCTGTTCCCAGGCCAATCTGTCGTCATCGGGTTGCGCTGCTTTGTCCGGCGCGGCCGCGGTTTGTGCGGCGGCGGACCGGGAAGCCTGTTCCGTCCGGCCCTCTAAAAAGGCGATCCTGGCCTTCGCCAAGGAGGCGAATGTCCCGCCCGGATACTGATCCAAGTAGGCTTGGAAATCAGCGGGGTTCTCAGAGTTCTGGATTGCTTGAAAGAAGGCCGTTTCGGACTGCGATCTGGCTTTGTCTTCCTGCTTCGCAATGACCGCGATCTTTGCTTTCGCCAGCCCGGCGAACAGGCCTTCCGGATATTGGGTGAGATAGGCTTCGAACAAGCTGGCGTCCGATGAATCCTTGATGGTGTTCCAGAAGGTCAATTCAACCGTGTTATCGGTTGCCGCCGGCGCGGCCGGCTCCGGCGTTGCGACCGGTGCAGGCTCGGGCTCATCCTCCACGAAAAAGAAATCTCCGGTCAGGGAAGAACTTTCCCAGGGGACTTGCGCATCGTTCGTGCGGTCCATCACAGCGACCCGCACGGTCTTGAAAACATCTTCCACCTTTGCGCCCGGACTGGCGATCGCCCGGGAGAGAGCGCGTGTATACGGGCTGTTCCTGCCACGGCCATCCGCTGCCACCTTGCCCGGCGCCGTGGAGTAGGCGATCAGAGTGCCCGACGGCGCATCCATGCGCGCGAGCCCTGCGCCGCCCGAGCGCGTTGCGGCCTTGTAGGGATTGTTGCGGCAGGCATCCATGACGACGATGTTTAGTCTGTTGCCGGCGTTTTCCAGCGCGCTCAACAAGGTAGAGGCCGGAAACCCCTCGAATTCCACATCGATGGCTTCTTCGATCTGAGCGTCAACGGGGATCAAATAGTTTTCCCCTTTGGCTTGGATTCCGTGGCCGGCGTAAAACACAAACCCGACGGCTTCATCGCCTGCGCGCCCCAAGGTGCGGCTGAACTGTTGGACCGCTTTCCGCATGCTGCGGGCGTCCGCATCGATGACCTCCAAGACCTCGAAACCGACAGTGCGCAACGTGTCCGCCATCAGGACGGCATCGTTCGCAGGGTTGGAGAGGGGTTGGCTTGCATAGGCACCATTGCCGATGACAAGCGCGATGCGCTGTTCGGCTTGCGCCGAGGCTGTCCAGGAAAACGCGAACAGCGCGCAGAAGACAATCGTCGTGAGAAAACGCATTCGAATACCCAAGGCTAAATCATCGCGGCTTTGCATCCACTGTGTCACGAAAAATACAGTGAAAACAATCCCTTGCCCTCGCTATTCTCCAAGGTGGGTGATGAGGGGGGCCCGTCGGTCCGGTTAGCCGCCGGCAGACGGGGCGTTGTCGCCAATCTTTTCGATCGTCAGCAGCATCCGGCAATCGGAGAAAGAACGGGCCTTCTCAATTGGACCGGCCGTGATGGACTGGTTTACCGTGAAAACGAGTTTTCCCCGGCTGGTCACCACGCCCTCGAACTTGCCGTCCTGTGTGACAAGGGCTTCCAATTTCGCCTTGGCGCCCTTGGTGCTGATTACTTCGGTTTTCACAACGCCGTTCTTGACCGCGAAAACAACGTCCAGATTGTCCTTCGATTGCGCCAACGGCGCACAAAAAGGATAGCTCACCTGGTTGCTTGCCGACTTACCGCCTTTGATGACGAGCCGGTATTCACCGTCCAACGGGTGCGCCGGAAGGGCAGGGGTCAAAGCCGCGACCTGCTTCTGCTCCTCGATCCCCGCGATCCGGGCGCGGGCAATGTCTGCGAACTGTCCGTTCGGGAAACGCTGCAGATAGAACTGAAACTCGGCGAGGGATCCGGTGTCCTTCACCTCATTCCACAAAGCCCGATCTGCCGCGTCCGGCTGTTCAGGGGCTGCGGAGCGTGTCTGCGCCGCCTGCAGAGCCCGTTGATCGATCGCCGCAATCCGTGCTTGGGCCAGGGACGCAAATGTGCCGTTGGGATACTGTTCCAGGTAGGCCTCGAAATCGGCCTTGTTGTTGGAATTCTGAATGGCCTGAAAGAAGGCGGTGTCGTTCTGATTGTGCGACGCGGCCTGGTTCTTCTGGATCACGGTAATCTTCGCCCGCGCGAGGGGGGCGAAAAGGCCGTTCGGGTACTGGCTGAGATAGGCGTCGAACAATGCCGCATCGGTTGAGTCTTTTATGGAGTCCCAATAGGCGAGCTCGACCGTATTGTCGGGCTGCGCCGGCGCCGCGGGAACCGCCACGGGGGCCGGCTCCGGCTCTTCCTCTTCCAGAAAATAGAAATCGCCGGTCAGCGACGAGCTTTCCCAGGGAACCTGGGCGTCGTTTGTCCGGTCCATGACGGCGACACGCACAGTCTTGAAGACGTCCTCCACTTTCGCGCCCGGCGATTTGATCGCGCGGGAGAGGGCTCTGGTGTAGGGGCTGTTGTTTCCGCGGCCGTCGGCGGCGACTTTGCCGGGCGCCGTCGAATAGGCGATCAGGGTTCCGGACGGCGCATCCATCCGGGCGAGGCCGGACCCGCCCGACCGCGTCGCGGCCTTGTACGGATTGTTCCGGCAGGCATCCATCACCACGATGTTGAGGCGGTTGCCGGCGTTTTGCAGAACGCTCAGCAGCGTCGAGGCCGGAAAGCCTTCAAGCTCGACATCGATCGCCTCTTCGATCTGGGCGTCGACCGGGATCATATAGTTTTCGCCCTGCGCCTGGATGCCGTGGCCTGCGTAATAGACGAAGCCGACCGCCTCGCTGCCGGCGCGGCTCAAGGTGCGGCTGAAGGTGTGTACGGCCTTTTTCATCGATCGGCTGTCGGCATTGATCACTTCGACCACCTCGAACCCGACATCGCGCAACGTATCGGCCATCAGGGCGGCGTCATTGGCCGGATTGGAGAGTGGCTGATTGCCGTAATCCCCATTGCCGATGACCAAGGCAACCCGCTTCTCGGCCTGTGCCGAGGGGGCCGCGAACACGCCCACAGCCAACGCCACCATCAACAGCAACGCGTAAGAACAGAAATAGGGGAGGTCCCGAAAGAACGTCCGCATGAACAACCTCGTACGCCGACAGATCACCAGAATAAACCATACAGGGGAGGGGTTTACAGTGACAGCCGGCACAATGCCGCTATTTTTTATCAACGGCCGGGTTGTCGTCAAAGTCGCGCCGAGGTGTCCATGGGTTAGGGGAAACCGGCGTGGATTGAGCGGCTCACCGAGCCATGGTTTCCCTGCCGATTTCCCTAAGGTAGGCTGGCATCATGTCGACACTGACGCTCGAAGCGGCCGTGGTTTCCCTGCCGATTTCCCTAAGGTAGGCTA